>Ga0209692_10000067_pt1 | contig 378543 bp, 281 predicted proteins | sample tdDd472_FD_187129 | JGI IMG/M metagenome (GOLD analysis project Ga0209692, IMG submission 187129) | Marine sediment microbial communities from the Atlantic coast under amendment with organic carbon and nitrate - tdDd47.2 (SPAdes)... | ecosystem: Environmental > Aquatic > Marine > Coastal >... | reverse complement strand
GACCCCGGCACGGACGACCCGACCGACCCCGGCACGGACGACCCGACCGACCCCGGCACGGACGACCCGACCGACCCCGGCACGGACGACCCCAACGCCAACGATCCGTCGGCGGCTCCGGACGGCGGCGTCGACTCCAGCGGCAACCCCGCGCAGCAGGCCGCCGGCCTCATCGAGGGCGGTGGTGGTGGTGCCTGCAACAGCACCGGCGGGAGCTCCAGCACGGCGCTCCTCCTCCTGGCCGCGGGCCTGGCGCTCTTCTGGCGCCGCCGCCGCAACGTGACGACTCACTGAGCTGCGCTGCCTGAAGCAGACTGAGTGACCCGGAGGCCCGCATCGCACCACGCGATGCGGGCCTTTTCTCATCTGGGCCCGCCTTCGCTTCCGCGCCCGCCTCCGCTTCCGCGCCCGCCTCCGCCTTCGCTTCCGCGCCCGCCTCCGCCTTCGCTTCCGCGCCCGCCTCCGCCTTCGCTTCCGCGCCCGCCTCCGCCTTCGCTTCCGCGCCCGCTTCCGCCTTCGCTTCCGCGCCCGCTTCCGCGCCGCCTCCACCTCACGCCCGCGTCGGCCCTGCGCCCGCTCAGTTCTCCGGGACGATGAAGCGCTGGTCGTCCGGATCGACGCGGACGCCGATGGTCGTGCCCGGCTGGAGACCCGCGGCGGCCTCCGGGCGGAGGAGCATCTCGAGCTTCGCCTCGTACGGGGCGGCGTCGCCGGCCCGCACCTCGACGGTCAGCTCCATCTGGGGGACCCCGTTGACGGTGAGGCTGGTGCGACGCAGCGCGAGGATGGTCCCGGTTGCACGGCGACCCCGGAACCGGATCCGCGCCTGGCGCTTGGCGTTGGCGCGGCTCCGGAGCCCCCAGGCGCCGATCCCGAGGCCGACCACGGTCAGGATGACGCCGGGCACGAGCAGCGTGACCTCCGCGACGGCGGCGCCGACGAACATGCCGATGGCCGTCAGGAGCTCGATCACCGCCACGCCGATCAGGATCCGCCCCATCGCGCCGGCCGACCGCTCGAGCCGGCGCGCGGCCGCGGCGCCGTAACGGTCGACCGCCCGCTCGAAGCTCTCCGGGCACCACCCGAAGCGGCGGCCGCGCTCGGTCATGATGTGCTCGAGGCTGGTCTGGTGCCCGGCGTCCAGCGCACCCACGAGCTGGTCCGTCGCGACGTCCACCTGGCCGAGGCGCTCGTGGGCGTCCGCCCTCAGCAGCGCCGCGATCGGATCGTACTGATCCGCGAGCGGGACGTCGGTCAGGTTCTCGCCGAGGGCGTCGAGGACGGTCCGCTGGTCGCCGTGGAGCGAGGCGACGAAGGCGGTCGCGTACCGATAGGCGCTGTCGACCGCGAGGTCGTCCGAGCGGTCGTCGAGGAGCCCGAGCCAGAAGCTCGCCTCGGCGTAGCGGCGCGCCTCGGCCACCGCGCGCGCCAGGTCGGCCATCAGCTCCTGGCGGTGGCGGCTCAGCGTGACCACGTCGAGCGCGCCCTCGCGGAGCGCGCGCACCAGGCGCGGGTCGTCCGTGCCGTGCCGGTTCGCCAGCATCAGGTTGAGGAACATCAAGCGCCGCTCCGCCGCCGGGTTCGGAGCCGCGGTGAGCTCACGGTGGGTCCCCACCCAGAGCTCGAGCGCCTCCGCGACCTTCCACTCCGCCAGGCGCCCCCCGTCGAGGAGGCCGCGGAGCTCTTCAGGCGGGAGCAGCGGCTGACCGTCCTGCCGCGCCAGCCGGGCGCGGCGCTCCGCCTCGGACGAACCCGGCCTGCTCCTCGGGACGCGCAGCGCGTCCTCCTCGCGCGGCGGTACGATCGCAGCGGCGCCGCACCCGTCGCAGAGGAGCTCGGTCGCCTGCCAGGGCCCTTCGATGACGGACCGGCAGCTCAGGCAGAGGGTGAGCCGCGTCGCGGGAGGGGAAGGGGAGGGCATGGCCGGATCATAGGACCGGTCGGGTCCGTTGCCAATCGCGCCAGCGACGGACGAAGCGACCGCCCGGCGCGCTCCACGCGAGCCGCCTGGCTCAGAAGCTCACGCTCCCCCGGTCCCGGGTGTGACGCGACGCGGCGCCCATCGCCTACGGGCTCTCGAAGGTGATGACGACCACGCCGTCGTAGCCGCTCTTGTGGCCAGCGTCGAAGCCGCCGAAGCCCCCGAGGCCATCCCCGGCGGCCTGCCGGTCGACGTCGTCGCCGTTGCCGGGGCCCGCTGGGCTCCCGGCGGCGTAGCTCGCCGCGCCGACCCGCCCCGCGGCCCGAACGTAGCTCGAGCCGCCGCCACCACCGCCGCCGCTGAAGGAGTTGCACGAGCTCCCGCCGGCGCCGCCGCCATAGCCGCCGCCGCCGCCGCCCGCTCCATCCGAGCATCCGGAGCCGCCGCCACCGCCACCTCCCGCGCCGCCTGCGCCGCCGATGGCGTGGTTGCCGTTCGCCGAGTTCGGCGGGTCTCGATAGCCGGCCATGCCACCCTGGCCATAGCTCAGGCCGTCATTGAGGTTGCTGGTGAAGGCGCCGTTGCCACCGGCGCCGCTCGCGCCGTTGGACCAGCTCCCGCCGTCGCCTCCGCGGCAGTGGAACCAGGAGAGGCCGTTGTTGATGTAGTAGGAGGGCCCGATGACGCCGCCGTCGCCGTTCGCCCCGCCACCGCCCCCGCCGCAGCTCGACGACGGCGTCCCCGGGAGCCCACCGGCGTCGCCCCCGCCGTGGCCGCCGGGACGGTTGGACGCGTTGGCGCCGCCGCCCCCACCGCCGGCGACGATCAGGGGATCGCTCTTCTGTCCCTGCACGAAGACCGCGCTCCGGCCACCGCCCGCCCCGCCGACGGTCGAGCCCCCGACCGAGGGCATGTTGCCGCTGCCGCCTCCGCCCTCGCCGCCGCGCGTCTGGCCAGTGGCGTTGTTCGCGTTCGTGCCGCCGCCGCCCACGTCGACCACGAGGACGGCCCCCGCCGACAGATCGAAGGTCCCCCCGGCGAAGCCACCGTTGCCGCCGAGGCTGTTGGGATCTGTCTTGCCCCCGGCGCCGCCGCCTCCACCCCAGGCCTTCACCGTCACTCGCGTGCACGCCCCAGGGAGCGGGTCGAGGGTGTAGGTGCCGGCCGTCACGAGCACCGTCGCGCCCTGGGTACAGCCGACGGTGGTGATGGTGAAGACCGGCGTCGTGACCGAGGCGGCGCCATCGGACGCGGTGATCGACGCGGCGTAGGCGCCGTTGTCGCCGGGCGTGCCCTGGACGCGGACCGAGGTGTCATCCAGCTTCACGAGGTTCACGCCGGGTGGCCAGTTGCCGGTCTTCGTGAAGCTCAGCGGGTCTCCATCGCCGTCTAAGAAGCCGCTCACGACCACCGGCGTCATCGGCGTGTCGACGTCGAGGAAGGGGACGGTCACTGCGCCCCCGGTGTACGTCGGGGGGGTGTTGACGTCGATCGCGAAGGTCGGGGTCTCGACGCTGTTCCTCCCGTCCGAGGCCCTGATGGTGAGGCCGGGGAAGAGCCCCGCCTCCGTCGGCGTGCCCAGGATCCGTACGGTCGCGTTGTCGACCTTCTCGGTCGTGACGCCGACGGGCCAGGTCCCGAGGCGCGCGAAGGTCAGGCTGTCAAAGTCCGGGTCGGAGAAGCCCGAGAGTTCGACGGGCGTCATCGCGACCCCGAGGGACAGGAGCGGCACCGAGGGCGCCGCGCCCGCATAGGCCGGCGGAGCGTTGACGGTGATGCTGAACGGCCCGGTCGTGGCGGTCAGCGCGCCGTCCGAGGCCGAGATCCGGAGGCCCGGGTAGGTCCCGGGCTGGGTGGGAGTGCCGCTCACCCTCACGGTCGTGTCGTCGACCCAGGACACACCCAGCCCCGGCGGCCACGCGCCGACGGCCGTGAAGCTCAGGGCGTCGCCGTTCGGGTCCGAGAAGCCGGGGACGTCCACCGGCGTCATCGGCGCGCCGAAGGTCAGCTCCGGCACGCTCACCTCGCCGCCACCGAACACCGGCGCCTGGTTCGGCGGGTCGAAGCTCGGGTCGAGGGGCGCCCGCTCGAAGGCCAGGTCGTCCTCGTCGGAGGCGTCCGTGTAGCGCGTGACGACCTGGCTGCCGTCCGCGTTGACGGCGTGCTCTGCGGTACACGCGGCGAGGTCGGTGATCGCCCAGTCGACGTAGGGATAGACCGCGCCCGCGGGCACGACGCCTCCCGGGATGACCGGCGCGGCCCCGCCGTCCGCCGTCCCGCGGGTCGTCAGCGTGCAGCCCGCCGGCATCGTGTCGGCGATCCCGAGGGCCAGGTTGAAGTAGCGCTTCTGGAAGCCGGGCAGCTGCTCAGCGCCCCGATAGGTCGCCCACTCGAAGAGCCACAGCGGCCCGCCGGCCGGCCCGGCGCTGCCCTGGTTGCCGTCCGGGGCGTCCGCCGCCGGGAGGTAGAGCGTGACCGTGTCGGGACCGCACGTGATGTCCACGTCATCGAGGTAGAGCTGAGTCTCGCCCGCGGCGCTGGCGTCGGCGGTGCACGCGAAGGCCAGGACGTGGGTGGGCCCGCGCTCCCCGGTAGCCCGGTCGAAGAGGAGATCGCCGGCGTCGCAGTCGTACTTCGCCGAGCAGAAGACGTCGTTGAAGCTCACCGCGACGTCGAAGAAGCCCTGGCTGGCCGGGCGCAAGACCGAGACGTCGAAGTGGACGGGCGTATCGGCGTTCGGAGCGCAGGTCGCCCAGCGCGCCAGCGTCCCGGGGTCGTTGAACGCCACGGCCGCTCCCGCGCTGTCCTCGAGGCCGTCGAGGGTCACGGAGACGAGGTTCTCGAGGGTGTCGGCGTCGCACGGCCCGACGTAGGACGCCGAGCCGGCCCCGTCGCCGTGCTGGCGCGACGAGATCGTCCGGGTGAAGACGGTCTCGTCGGGGACGCGGGTGCAGACGTCGTTCGCGACGACGCAGCTCCGGACCGTGATGGTCCAGGTCGCGTCCGCGACCCCGGCGAGGTCGAGGGCGGCGATGTCGACGGCGACGCGGCCGCGGGGGCTCGGCGAGTCGGCGGCGCCGCAGGCGGCGAGCGTGCAGACCGAGGCGAGACAGAGGGCTTTGTTCATGACGGCGGTTCGCGGGCTGGGCGTCGTCGCCGCCACGGAGACGCCGGTCTCGCGACGGTGACTGGGCTCGAGGCTGGAGAGGAGGGCCACGTGAGCAGCGTCTCCCATGGTCACGCCCCGCCCGCCGGGGAGCAATCGAACGACCGCCGTTGAAATCCCTATTTCGAGCCAGAACGGGCGGAGCCCGCGCCGAGGGGTCGGCGCGGGCTCCGTTCGAGTCCGATCAGGTCGTCGGCCGCGTCAGTTGGCGCAGCAGGGGACGATGTCGGGGCAGCAGTCGTAGTACTCGGCGCACTCGGCGTCGCAGTTGCACTGCCGCTCGGCGTCGTAGGCGCCGCACTGGCCGTTGCACGAGGAGGGGCCGGCCGCCCCGCAGGTCGTCGCGGTGCAGTAGGTGCCCATGTCGGCGCAGCAGTCCCCGGTGCCCGCGCACTGCGAGTCGCACTGGCAGGGCCAGGCGTCGTTGTAGAGCCCGCAGCGCCCGAGGCAGGTCGCGGTCTGGCCCGACTCGCACTGCCCGGAGGCGTTGCAGGACTCGCCGCTGTCGCAGTTCCCACAGCTGCCGCCGCAGCCGTTGTCGCCGCACTCCTTGCCCGCGCAGCTCGGCGTGCAGCCGCCGACGCACTGGCCGGAGGCGTTGCAGGTCTCGCCGCTGTCGCAGCTGCCGCAGGTGCCGCCGCAGCCGTTGTCGCCGCACTCCTTGCCGGAGCAGCTCGGGGTGCAGGCGACCGGGTCGCCGTAGCCCTTGCAGCCGGTCAGGAAGCTCCCGTAGCGCCAGCCCGAGAGCGAGCCGTCATAGGTCGCGGTCCCGATCTGGACGACGCCCTTGGCGTCGACCGCGATGCCGATCCCCGCCACGTAGGCGATGGTGTTGTTCGGATCGGTGACCGTACGCGTCACCACCTCGGCCCAGGCCGCGCCGCCGCGCATGATCTTGACCTTGGCGTCGCCCGAGCGGAAGGCCACGTAGGGGACGCCGCCGGGATCGACCGCCACCGCGACGTCCGACTCGTCGTCGGTGGTGCCGACGGTCGTCGCCGCCGACCAGGACCCGTCGGCGAAGACGCGGTGCTGAACCGTCGTGCCCGAGCGCAGCGCGAGGTGCGCCTTGCCGTCGGCCGCGACGGCGAGCTTGAAGACGTCGGCGCTGCCGCCGAGGGTGACCTCGCCGCCCGCGGTCCAGTGCTGGAGCTCGCCGGCGCCCTGGTTGGTCCGCCAGACCGCGTGGACCGTCCCGTCACCCGCGACGGCGACCTGCGCGGCGTTGTCGCGCTTGGTGTCGAGCTCGGTGTAGTCCCAGCTCGTCCCGAAGTCCGTCGTCGCGCTGACGCCGAGGATGAGCTTCTGGCCGGCGTTGACGTACAGCACGGCCGCGTGGCCGCCGCCGACCGACAGCGCCAGCGGGATGGCGAGCCCGGGGATGTCGCTGGTCTGGAGCAGCGTGTGGTAGTCGAAGCCGAGGAGCTTGCGCACGAAGAGCGTGCGGATCGAGGCGCTGAGCTCCTCGACGTAGGCGATGAAGAGGTTGGTGCCGTCGCTGGCGATGGCCGGCTGCCCGTCGAGGTCGACGAAGCCGAGGTCGTAGTCGCCGCGCTCGACGGTGACGAGCTGCGGGCGGCTGCCCTGCTTGACGAAGGCCATCACCGGCGCGCCCTGGTGGATCGTCACGAAGTCGCCGCCGAAGCGGACCTCGCCGCTGCTGGTGGCGAAGCTCTTCTGGTCGTCCTGGGCCAACGTGCAGTCCGTGCAGCCCGCCTCGTCGGTCTGGTCGTCGCAGTCGTTGTCGAGCTTGTCGCAGACCGACTCGTTGGTCTGGTAGCTCGGCGCGTGGGCGAGCAGGATATCGGCGCCACACTGCCAGCCCTCGGTCCCGCCACAGACGGCCTTGGCGCCGCCGCAGACGCCCTTCTGATTGGCGCAGAGCTCGTCGCCGAGGGCGTCGTCCGTCTGGTCGTTGCAGTCGTCGTCGACCCCGTTGCAGGTCTCGGCGGTCAGCTCGCCGCAGAAGCCACAGGCGTTGGGGGTGCAGCACACGTTGGCGTCGCTGCACGCGGTCGACTGGCAGTCGCCGCCGTCGGTGCAGGCCTTGTCGAGCGGGCACGGGTCGCAGGTGTCGCCGCCGCAGTCGACGTCACTCTCGTCGCCGTTCTTCTGCCCGTCGGTGCAGCTGCCGCAGAAGCCGCCAGTGCAGACGCCGCCGGCGCAGTCGCTCGGGACGAGGCAGCGCTTGCTGTCCTCGCACGCGGGGCAGGCGCCGCCGCCGCAGTCGACGTCCGTCTCGGTGCCGTTGGTGAAGGCGTCGTCGCAGCTCGGCTGCGAGCACAGGCCGTCGTGGCAGGCGCGGGTGTAGCAGTCGAGGTGCTGCTTGCAGGTCTTGCCCTCGGCGCACGGCTGGCAGTCGTTGCCGCCGCAGTCGACGTCGCTCTCGCCCGGGGACAGCTCGGCGTCCGAGCAGGTCGCGGGCGCGGTGCACGCGCCGCCGTCGCAGAGGCCCGAGCGGCAGTCCTGAGGTCCGCCGCAGGCCTTGCCGTAGCCGCAGGGCCCACACGCGCCGCCGCAGTCGACGTCACTCTCGTCGTCGTCCTTCTGCTGGTTCGCGCACGTCGCCGCGAGCGACCCGCAGGTGCCGTTGTTGCACTTGGTGCTCTGGCAGTCGGTGGGCTGGTCGCAGGAGAGGCCGTCGGCGCAGGGGCTGCAGCTCCCGCCGCAGTCGACGTCGCTCTCGTCCTGGTTGTCGACCCCGTCGTCGCAGCTCGGCGCCGCGCACTGGCCGCTGGGGTTGCAGAAGCCGCTCTCGCAGTTCGCGTGCGTCAGGCAGGTCTGGCCGTCGGGGCACTTGCCGCAGGCGGGGCCGCCGCAGTCGACGCCGGTCTCGAGCCCGTTCTTCTGCGCGTCGTCACAAGCCGGGGCCGCGCAGACGCTGGCGTCACAGAAGCCCGAGGCGCAGCCCGCGTTCTGGGAGCAGCCGTCGCCCAGGCACGCCGCGCACGAGCCGCCGCAGTCGACGCCGGTCTCGGTGATGCCCTGGCTGCCGTCGCCGCACTGGATGGGCCAGCAGAGGTAGCTCGGCCCGCAGTACTGAGAGACGCAGTCCGGCGGGTTGACGCATGAGCGGCCGTTCTGGCACGGCGCGCACGGGCCGCCGCAGTCCGCGTCGGACTCGCCCGGGGACTTGACGCCGTCCGAGCAGTGGGCCGGGTAGTTGTCGGGGGTGTTGCCCGAGTTGCCCGAGCTGCCGCCACAGGCGGCGCCGAGCGTGAGCGAGAGGGCGAGCGCGGACCAAGCCACGAGCGCGCGCGAAATCATGGGACTCTCCTGTGCGACCAAGGGGGGACCGAGCGTTACTCGGCCGTGGCCGTAGACCATGGGGACGCAGGAAGGAAACCCACCTCATGCACAAAAGCAATGATCGTCTCGCGGTGCGCCCCGGAGAGGCCCGGACGGCGGGGCGGCGGCGTGAATGTCGAGAGCGTTCGATAGACCGAGCGGTCAGAGCGCCCGCAGGAAGAGGACGATCATCCACGCGCCGAGGGCGACCAGCGCCCAGCCGATCCATTTGATGATGCGGCGGACCGAGGACGGCTTGATGTCGCGGGTGAAGCGCTTGACGATGAGGATCAGGAGCCCGAACCAGCCAGCGGCGCCGACCAGCACGCCGAGGCCGAACGGTACGCCGGTGAGCGGCTCGAGGGTGACCCACTCGGAGGCGACGAGCATCGACGCCGCGGCGCCCCAGGTCGCGAGCAGGGTCGGGTTCACGATCGTCACCGAGAAGCCGATGAACCACTGACGCCACAGGGCGCCGTCTCTCGGGGCTGGGAGCGTCGCGCCGTCGGGCTCGGGCTCGGGCTTCGGCCTCCGGAGGGCGAAGGAGAGGCCCACCGCGATGAGGACGACCGCGGCGACGGCCTTGGAGGCCGGGGCGACCCAGGGACGCTCCGCGAAGGCCGAAAACCCCAGCACCGCCAGGAACGCGTAGACCCCCTCGGCGACCGCGGAGCCTACGGCGAGGAGGAACGCCGCCAGGAAGCGCTTGTCGAGGGCGCGCTCGATCACCATGGCGGACACCGGCCCCGCGACCGGGATGGCGCCGAGGAAGCCCATGACGAGACCGAACAGGAGGGCGGTCAGCACCGGACCTGGATAGCACGTGACGTGGGTTGCACAAGCGGCCCCGAGCGGCGAGGAGACGAATGCATACGACGCCGACCTTGTCACGTCGCCGGACCGTGGGCATCATGCACCCCTCATCGGTCCGGTGTCCTGCCTGAGAGGTCCGCGTAGCGCGGGCCGGGCGCTCGTGGGCACCGGGCCACGCGGTCGCGCGAAGACGCGACCAGTAGCGTCTAGCCGCTGGGGCCATGGGGCTGCCGGGCGGGCGACGCGATCACGAACAGCACAGGAGAAACATGGGACGGAGATTCCGCCACGACTACACGCCCCCGGGCGAAGACGAGCTTCGGGTCAACCACCGGATCCGCTTTCACGAGATCCGGGTCATCGACGAGAACGGCGAGCAGCTCGGCATCATGACCCCGGACGAGGGGCGTGCCGTCGCCGGATCGCGCGGGCTCGATCTCGTCGAGGTGGCCCCCCAGTCGCGGCCGCCGGTCTGCCGGATCATGGACTACGGCAAGTACAAGTATCAGAGGTCGAAGAAGCAGACCTCGAGCACTTCGCCGGAGATCAAGACGATCCAGTTCCGCCCGAAGACGGGTGAGCACGATCTGGAGACCAAGCTGGCGAACGCGCGGAAGTTCCTCGAGCGTGGCGACAAGGTCCGGTTCGTGATGCGGATGCGCGGGCGCGAGCACGCCTACCCCGAGCGCTGGGTGGCGCTGATGAAGTCGCGCTTCGAGGAGGCCCTCGGCGAGATCGCGCACATCACCACCCCGCCCAGCCACCAGGGGCGCACCATCTCGATGATGGTCGAGCCGAGCTGACGCTCCTCGGCGCGCGACACCACGCGCCCAGACGGGCGCGTGCCGTCGAACGTCGCGGGCGTTCGATGATAGCCTCTCGGCATGGTCGACCGTACGTTCGTCGTGGGTGACATCCACGGGGACCTCTCCGCGTTGCGGAAGGTCCTCGCGCGTATGCCCCAGCCCGACGCCGAGGACACGCTGGTGTTCCTCGGCGACTATCTCGACCGCGGCCCCGACTCCGCGGGGGTCGTCGACTTCATCCTCAACGTCCTGCCGCAGCACACGCCGGCGCGAATCGTAACGCTGCGGGGCAACCACGAGGACGCCTGGGTCAAGGTGATGGCCGGCGAGTGGCCGGACTTCGTCATGCCGCCCGCGAACGGCTGCCTGCAGACGATGCAGTCGTTCCTCGGCGAGCCGGTGTCGCCGCCCGGGACGAGCGCCTCCTTCGAGCAGCTGCAGGCGCTCGTGGCGGCGGAGTTCTTCCCGCCGTCGGTGACGCGGTGGCTCGAGGGGCTCCCGCACTACTACGAGGACGACCACGCCATCTACGTCCACGCCGGCCTCCCGATCACGCCGACGGGCGGCTTCGTGCATCCGGGCGACGCGGTGGGCAAGCAGCTCGTCGCGCTGCTGTGGATTCGAGACCAGCGCTTCTTCCGCGACTATCGGGGCAAGACCGTCGTGGTCGGGCACACGGGGACCTCGCGCCTCCCGCCGGAGCTCAGCGACTACACGCCGGAGGACACGACGGATCTCTGGTACGGGCCCGCGGTGATCGGGATCGACACCGGCGCCGGCAAGCGGGGGTTCCTGACGGCGCTCGAGCTCCCCGCCGGGATCGTCTACGAGTCGCGCGGCGAGTGACGACGCGGGTGTTACAAACTCGCGCCGCTCGGCGGTTCCGACTCGGGGCTCGACGTGAGACTGTGGAGCCCCCCGCTCGGAGGTCGTCCATGCGCCGTCTCTTGGTCCCGCTCGTCGCGCTCGTCACGCTCGCCGTCAGCGTCCCGTCCGCGGGGGCCATCGAGCTCCGAAACGAGGACGCGCAGCCCTACACCGTGCGCGTGACCTCGCGGACCATGAGCCGCAACATCCACCTGCCGGCCCACAGCGCCTCGATCGTCGTCTGCGTGAAGTCGTGCCACTTCCGCCTGCGTGGCGGGGGACAGGTCAGAGCCAGCGGCGACGACGTCGTCTCGATCACGCGAAAGAAGCTCGTCCGGCGCCCGGTGGTGAAGGCCCCACTCTAGCGCGGCGCCCCTCTCAGCGGACCCAGACGATGAGCTTGTAGAGGTAGCTCGAGTCGCCGCCGCTGCCGTCGGCTTGGAAGCTGCGGAAGTAGAAGCGGTCGAGCTCGGCGCCGTGGTCCTGGTCGTACGTCGTGTTCCAGGTGTAGTTGACCGCGCTGCCGCCGACCGTCGGGCAGGTGAAGCCCGGGTAGTAGGCCCGCTCGCCCGAGGTGTAGGTGCTCCAGGCGCCGCCGGTCTTGGCGTCGTCCGCGCACACGACGTTGACGTCGGAGCCGCCCGCGAGGCGGGTGTAGAAGAAGATGCCCGAGTCCTCGTTGCTGACCCCCTGGGCGTGGATGGTCGCCCGGATCTGCCCGGCGTTCTCCACGCCGGCGGGGACGTAGAGGCTCATGACGTCGTAGCTCGAGTTCCAGTCGCTCCACTCGATGTAGCCCGTCCGGTTCACGTGCTCGCCCATCTGGTCGATCTCCTCGATCATCTTGGACTTCAGCGTCGCCCAGGTGTCGTCGCTCGACGCCTCGCGGTTCCAGTCGAGGATGAGGGTCCAGCCGCCGTCGACGCCGCCGCTCGAGGTGGTCTGGTCGCAGTAGACCTCGTAGGGATCGACGCCACCGCCGCCATCGGGGTCCACGGTGTACCAGCCGTCGCCCGTGCTGCCGGTGTAGGTGTAGAGCCCCGCGGTCGGGTGGCGGTAGCCGTCGCACGAGGTCGCGTAGGTCCCGTCTTCCCACCTCCCGGCGTCGCCCGAGGTGAGCGCGCCGACGATGGGGATCTCGAAGACGTAGGTGCCGATCCCCGCGGCGTTGGCGTAGTGGGGGAACGACTCGCCCGCGAAGTCGGTGTAACGGGTGGCGACCACGCCGTCGCCGCTGTCGAGGCCGTGGCGCGTGCAGGTGTCGAAGTCGCCCGTCCATTCGATGACCGGCCACGTCGTCCCGGCGGGGGTGGCGCCGTCGGTCAACGCGCCGTCCGAGGCGGTCGCGGTGGCCGCGAGCGTGCAGCCGGCGACGTCGTCGAGGCCGAGGGCCACGTTCCAGTACTTCTTGTCGTAGTCGCCGAGCTGCTCGGTGCCGGCGGTGACGAGGGCGTCGAAGATGTGGGCGTCGGGGAGCCCGGAGCCGGCCACGACGCTGAGCTTTCCGACCGCCAGCGCGGGATCGATGGTCGTCGTGTCCCCGCCGCAGGTCACGACGACGTCGCTCATGTAGATCTCGGTCGTGGCCCCCGGGCCGCCGGTGCAGGCCAGCGCGAGGACCGCGGTCGTGTCGCGCTCGCCCTGGTCGTTGAAGAGGAGCTCCAGCGGCTGGCCGCTGCTGTTCTCGCAGTCGAGCTTGGCCGAGCAGAAGACGTCCACCAGCTCCACCGCGACGTCGAAGAACCCCTGCTTCGCGGCCCGCGCGATGGCGATGTCGAAGGCGACCGGGACGTCGGCGTTGGGGTCGCAGGTGGCGTCGAGGGAGAGCGGCGTGCCGGATGGCGCCGGGTTCGCCCAGTCGAGGCCCTCGGTCAGGGCGCCCGAGGCGTCGCGCAGCTCGTCGACCGTCAGCTCGACCGTGTTCGGCTGCGCCGCCGGGTCCCCGTCGCAGGGCCCGACGTAGCTGGCTGCTCCGGCGCCGTCGCCGTAGGACGACGAGGTGATGGTCTTCGTCCAGACCTCGTCGCCGAGCCTGTTGACGACGCGCAGGGTGTAGGTCGCGTCGCTGATCCCGGTCAGCGACAGCGGGGCGACGTCGATGGCGAGCCTGCCGCCGGGGAGGTCGACCTGCGCTGGCGCACAGGCGACGAGGAGAACCGAAAGAGCTGCACCGAGGCTCTCGAAGAGACCACGCACGACGCCTCCAGGGGTGGAGCGGGAGGGTGGGATGTGGGGAGACGCACCGCGGACGCGTGTGCGGCGCACATGAGAGTGGGGGATGGACGGCGTGATTGCAAGGAACCGAAAAGGCGCGGGACGCTGCGCGGATGCACGCGTCGGCGGTGTTGACGGGCTCGCGGGGTTCGCGCGACTCTCGCGAGCTACCGGGCGCGAGGGGGCGGTATGCGTGGGCTCACTGGGATCATCTTGGCGTCGCTGGCGGTCACGTCGGCCTGCGGGAGCGACGGCGGCTCGTCCGCGACGGTGCAGGGTCTCTACGAGACGACGCGCTCGCTGCGGGAGACCCTCTGCGTCTGCCTGGTCCGGGCCCAGGTCTACTCGACCCAGGCCGGCTGCATGTCGGTCGCAGTGACGCGCAGCGACACCGAGCTGGCGTGCGTCGCGGGCGTCTATGACGCCGCGCCGAACGGTCAGGCCCGCCTGGACTGCGTGCTGGCGGAGACGCGGCTCCAGGCCCAGTGCGAGCTGGCCGAGTGCGACGCCCCCGAGGCCGAGCCCTACAGCTGCGCCGACGGCGGGGAGATCGACCCGAGCTGGGTCTGCGACGGCGAGGACGACTGCCAGGACGGCAGCGACGAGATCGACTGCGCGGACTTCTCCTGCGGTGACGGCCAGACGATCCCGGCGGCGTGGAAGTGCGACGGCGAGGACGACTGCGATGACGGCAGCGACGAGGACGGCTGCCCGGGCCGACCCGCCGACCAGTGCTGGGAGACCCTCGACGCGCGCGCCGAGTGTCCCGAGCTGACCGACGCCGAGCGCCGCGCCGAGGACCTCTGCGTTCACCTGGCCTGCGACGGCGGGACGACCACCGTGCCCGCCGCCCAGCGCTGCGACGGCGTCGAGGACTGCGCCGACGGCCAGGACGAGGTGCGCTCCTGCGAGTAACGGGTCCGCTCAGGGGACCCGAGCGGCGTCCGCCTGCGCGGCGGGGAGGTAGGGGACGCAGCGGTGGGGCCCCGGGGTCATGATCGCGCCGCGCAGCTGCGTATGGTCGAGCCCGAGCGCGTGCCCGAGCTCGTGGGCCGCGAGGCTGTCGGCGTCGGAGGGGCGCCGGCGAAGCCAGCCGTCGATCCCGATGAGCACCGTCGTCCGCATCCGCGGCGGGAGGTCGAGCGCCAGGGCGAGCTCGCGCGCCTCGCCCACGGCGAGGTCCTCGGGGTGCAGGGTCAGGCCGTCCAGGCGGGAGAGGACGCGCGTCGCCGCGCTGCCCGGGGTGGCCACGCGCGCCAGGACGACGACGTCGATGTCCGTCGCGTCCGTCGGCTCGCGGCCGAGCCAGCTCGCGAAGCCAGGCGCGGACGCCAGGGTGTCGGCGCCCGCGAGGGCGTTCGCGAAGGGCGCAGCCCCGGAGTGGGCGACCTCGAACGTCACGCCGTGGCGCGCCCACCAGTGCTGTCCGGCGGCGAGGACGGCGCGGGCGCGCTCGGGCGACACGCCGGCGCCCGTGTAGAGGCCGACCCGAGCCTTCAGCGGCGGGTCGACGGCGCCATGGAGCGCCCGGCACGGGGGCAGGACGTAGAAGCGGCCGCTGTCGGGCGGGGTCGCGACCGACAGCGCGACGAGGATCGCTGCGCTCCAGCCGATCAAGGCGCGCCGCTCACAGGGTGCCGAGGAAGACCAGGAGCGCGGCCCGATCCACGGATGGCAGCGCCTCGAAGGCGTCGCGCGCGGCGGCGCCCTCGCCGGCGTGGGCGGCGATCGCCTCGCTGACGGTGTCCGCAGCGCCGTCGTGCAGGTAGGGCGCCGACGTCGCCAGCCCCCAGAGCGGGGCGGTCCGGAACTCGCGCATCCCGGCGGCGGTGTCGACGATGCCCACGGCGCCCTCGGGCAGGATCTCGTGCAGCAGCAGGTCCGAGTAGAGCGGCACGTCCTCGCCGTCGGTCGTCGGGAGCGTCGGGACGTGGCAGCTGGCGCAGCCGATCTCGGCGAAGACCTGTTCACCGCGGGTGGCCGCGGCGGGGTCGCTCGCGGGCTGGCGCGGCGGCGGCGCGAGCAGGCGCACGAAGTCGCTGATGAGCTGGGCGTCCTCGACCGAGAGCTCCGGGTCCGGGACGTCGTCCTCGTCCGCGAGGATCCCGAAGGTCATCCCGGCGACCTCGGGCAGCGTCATCCCGAGCTCGGCGCCGACGGCGTCGCGGGTGAACTCGTCGACCGACGGTACCTGCGCCTTCCAGCCGAGGCGGCCGAGGCGCCCGTCGGCTGTGAACGAGGCGCGGCCGGTGATCCCGTCGGGGGTGAGGGCGTCGTCCGGGTCGGCGTTGGCGAGGATGGCGTCCTCGTCGATGCGGTCGATGAGGCCCAGGCCGAAGAGCGGCGGGGTCTGGCGCAGCTCGAAGATGGTCGCGTCGCCCTGCGGGAGGTTCGGGTCACGCATCGTCGCCGTCGTGCGGTGGAGGATGGTCCCGACCTCCGGCGCGACGAACGCGCCGTCGTCACCGAGGACGCCGTGGCGGACCACGTTGACCCCGCGGGGGCCGGCGCCTCCGATGACGGGGTCGAAGTGGCAGGCGCGGCACGAGTCGCCGTTGAACCGCGGCGCGCCCGCCCCGTCGCTGAAGCCGTGCTCCGCGTCGAACAAGGCCCGCCCGGCGCGGAAGCGCTCCAGCTCGGCGGCGTCGAGGTCACGGAGGGGGCCGCCGTACTCTCCGACGTCGGGGACCGGGGCCTCCGGAGGCAGGAGGCCGGCCGAGGCCTGGGCGCGCCCGCCGAGGGAGAGCAGGAACTCCTCGAGGGCGGCCGCGTCGTCGCCGGTCAGGGCCAGGTACGCCTCGGCGTGGGGCTTCGCCTCGCCGCCGTGCATCGCGATGGCGTCGGCGAGGGTCGCCGCGCGCCCGTCGTGGAGGTAGGGGCCGACCGCCGAGATCCCCCACAGCGGCTGGGTCCGGAACTCCGAGCCGGTGGCGTCCTTCATCCGGACGCCGTCGGCGAGCTCCGGGCCCATGTCGTGGACGAGGAGGTCGCTGAAGAGCGGCAGGGGTCCGCGGGGGCCGGTGAGGCGCGGGGCGTGGCAGGCGTCGCAGTCGAGCTGGTCGAAGACCTCGGCGCCGCGCTGCGAGAGCGCGGTCCGGGGCTCGGGGCGGGGTGGGGCGAGGAGCATGGCGAAGCAGACCAGATCGAAGAGGTCGGCGGTCGAGAGCTCGGGGTCGGGCACGCCGTCCATGTCGATCGTCGGCCCGTCGGGGGCGGCCGCCTGGGCGAAGCGGGCGAGGGTCGGGCCGTGCTGGAGGAGCGCACCGCGCAGCGTCTGGTCGGAGCTGTCGACGGGGAGCCGGGCGCGCTGCTCGTCGGACAGCGGATCGGTCGTGATGCCGAGGTGGTTGAAGAGCGGGCCGCGGATGAAGCCCTCGATGGACACGGTCTGGGACTTTCGGCCGAAGCGGCCGACGAAGCCGCGGTCGTAGTTGACCTTGCCGGAGATGCCGTCGCCGTCGGCGTCGTCGGGGTCCGCGCGCCGGAGGATCTCCTCGTCGGGGAGCTCGGCGATGAGGCCGACGCCGAAGAACGGGATGGCGTTTCGCTGGGCGACGACGTTCGTCTCCGCGGGGACGGGCGGCCGCGCCGGGTACTCGTCGCCATAGTAATAGAGGCGGATGACGCCGCCCGCCTCGCCGGCGGAGAACCCCGGGACGAAGGCGCCGTCGGCGGTCTCGACGCCGGTCAGGAAGAAGTTCCGGTAGAGGCCGGCGCTGCCCCCGATCACCGGGCGCTCGTGGCACGCCGCGCAGAACGTCACGTTGAACGCGGGGCCGAGCCCGTCGACGCGGTCGAAGCGGCGGACCGCCACCTCGAGCCCCCGGGCGAACTCCGCGCGCTCCTCGTCGTTCGCGTAGGGGAGGATCTCGCCGAGGTCACCGTAGATCCCCTCGGCCATGGGGCCGAAGTCGCCGAGGGCGCGCTGGGGCTCCGGGTCCGCCTCCGGACAGGCCGCCAACAGCGTGAGCGCGAGTAGTGCTGGAGCTACACGGTTCACTGGGTCTCCTGGTCGTCTTCTCTCGCCTCGTCCCACGTGCCGATCACTCTGGATTCAATGCCCTGATCTTACGCTGCTTTCTTGGCCACGGAGCCACGGAGACGGCACGGAGCGAGGTTCTTTGGGCATGAGGCGCGTGATGCCGTCGATTCTCCGTGTTCCCTCCGTACCTCGGTGTCTCCGTGGTAAGAGGCCCACCGTATCGGTGGCTTACCACCGAATGGCTGGTCTTGCGCCTAGTCCTGGTGTTCCGTTCGCGTCATGGCGACCCCGGTGAAGGTCCCGATGAAGCGGCCGCCGACCGCATACACGCGGCCGGCCCCGTCCCCCCACATGGCGTGGACGTCGAGGTTCGTGAGCGTCTCCTCGCGGGAGAGCTGGCCGGTGTCCGACGCGAAGGTCCCGACCCACCCGTAGATGCCGCCGACCACGGCCCGGCCGGAGGCTGGGACGGTCACGGCGCTGAGGCCGCCGACCCCGACCGGGGCGACGGTGGTCCATGCGGCGCCGTCCCAGGTCGCGACGCGGGCGTTGTTGCGGCCGCCGACCGCCACGATGTCGTCGGCCGCGGTCCCCCAGAGCGAGATGAAGTCCTGGTCCGCGAGGGGCCCGGCCGGGGTCTCGACCCAGTCGTCGCCGTCCCAGCGGATGACGAGCCCGCGCTGGCCGACGGCGAAGAGCGCACCGTCGACGCCCCAGACCTTGAAGAGCGAGCTGGCCGACCGGCTGTTCTGGGTCGGGTCGAGCGCGTACGGCGTGAACGTCGCGCCGTCGTACCGCAGGATGGTCGGCGTGGTCTGCCCCGCGGGCGCCGCGCCCACGATCCAGAGGTCGTCCGGGGAGAAGCCGAAGACGCCCCACAGATCGGCGTCCGTCCCGCTGTCGACGAGGCGCCACGCCGAGCCGTTCCAGCGGACGACGGTCCCGCCCACGCCGACGGCGATGGCGTCGTCCGGGCCGAAGCCGTAGACCCAGACCAGCAGATCGGCGCCCTCGGGGGCGTCGACCTCGGACCACCCGAGCCCGTCGTAGTGGCGGATCTCGGCCTCGCCGGGGCGGCCGCCGACGATCCACACGTCGCTCGGCGAGCTGCCCCAGACCCCGGACAGCGCACCCGCGTCGGCGGCGTCGAAGGCCTCGGCCCAGGTGACCGAGGGGGCGGCGTCGGGATCGGTCCCGCAGGCGGCGAAGACGAGCAGGCTCGCTACCAGGAGGAGAGGGCGAATCGCGGTCACGGCGTCGTGGTTCCCAGGTGTTCGGAGACACGACACGGTACGGCGCGGGCGCCGTTGGACGCAATCGACGCTCGGGGCCGTCGCTGTGAGCGTGGGACCACGGGGTGGTCGAGACGGCTGCGGGCCAGGTGGGCGGCCTCGGCTCGCGATCGTCTCGACCGCCCGAGCGCCGATGGTCGCGACCCGGCCCCAGCTGCGGGTGTGATCCACAAGCCGGCACAGCTCGGTCTGCGAGGCATGATGATGGCTGCATGAGTTCTGAGCAGCTGTTTCTATTCGGTATTCTGGTGTCACTTCGCCCGGGTCGCGGTCGGGGCTCGGTGGGGTGATAGAGGCGGAGCGAGAGCTGTGCGCGTGAGCGTGAGCGGCGCGGGGGCGTGTGCGTGAGCGGCGCGGGGCGTGAGCGGGCGGGCACTTGGGGAAGAAGGAGATGTGAGGGGGTGCGCGTGGGACTCCTCAGTGTGACCTCGTGCTCGCGCCCAGCAAGGCCAAGCCGTCCTCGCCGTCCTCGCCATGCTCGCTGCGCTGCGCGTGGCTCCGGGCGGCTCCGGGCGGTGCGGCTTCGCCGCAGCCTTGCGGGGCGCTGCGCGCGAGGTCGGGAGGAGACGTCCCCCGCGGCACAGGGCCGCCGGGGCGTCACCTTGACACGGAGAAGACCTCATCATGCTACGCATCTACACCGTCGCGCTGCGCGTGGCCGCTGACGCCGCGGACGCGGCCGATCGCATCGGCCGCAAGGACCCGGACCTGGCTCGCCAGCTCAGGAGGGCCGCGGCGAGCACGCCCCTGAACATCGCCGAGGGCGCGGGTTCACTCGGCAAGAACAGCGCGCGCGATACGCCAACGCCCTCGGCTCGGCCTATGAAGTGGCCGCGTGCTTCGACGTCGCCGTCGCCATGCGGTGCATCCCCGAGCCGGGGCCCGACGTCAAGCAGCGCCTCGACCACGTCATCGGAACCCTCGTCAACCTCACCCGCTGACCAAGCGCGGCGGCCGGATGCGCAGCGCGTCCGGCCGCTCCACCCCGATGCACCAGTCCTGCAGCTGACGGAGAGCGAGGCTACGCAAGGCTCGCGGCGCTCCCTCCGCCACCGAACCACTCACGCCCAGCGCACCCGCTCATGCCCCACTCACACTCACGCTTCCGCCCCCCTGCACCAGCTCGCGCGCCGCCCTGCCTTCCGCGGCGAGCCAGTTCACCGAAGAGTCAGCCGGGGTATGAATCACCCCCCCCAGCTGCTAGGGGGTCGCGAGGCTGACGAAGCCGTCCTGGCCGCGATCTCCGGCCTGGCCGCCGCCGCCTCCTCCGCCCCAGCTGTTTCCGGTGCTGGAGCCGCCGTCGCCGCCAGCGCCGCCGTTCACCGTCGCGCTGCCGTTCGCGCCGTCGTACCCATAGTTGGGGGAGGTCTGGTGTTTGCCACCCTGGTTGGGGCCCGCGGGGGTGCAGCCGGTGGTCCAGCTGTCGCCGCCGCCGCCGTTCGGCCCGCCTCCGCAAGCGGCGCTCGCAGAGTTGGTGGACGCGTAGGCGCCCGCGAAGCCCGCAGCGCCACCGTCGCTCGCGCCGGTGTTCGGGGTGCCGTACTGGACCCGGGAGCCCGCGCCGCCGCCGCCGCCGCCGACGCCACCGCCGCCGCCCCCACCACCGCCGGCGCCGTCGCTGCCGCCGCCGCCACCACCGCCGCCGCCGTGGCCGCCGTCCGCCGTCGAGGCGCCGGCCCAGGTCGAGGCGTCGTAGCGGACGAGGATCGTCCCGCCGGCCGCGCCGGCCGCGCCGCCGCCGCCGCCCCCGCCGGCAGAGCCGTCGTAGCCGACCCCGCCGCCACCGCCGCCGCCCGAGCCGCCCACGCCGCCGTCCGCGGCGAGGGTGCCGCCGCCGGCGAAGCTCGCGGCGTGGATCAGGATGGCGCCGCCGCCGCGGGCGCCGTCACCACCCGCGCCGCCCCGCGCGAAGTCGACCCCCGGGGTCCCGCCGGTGCCGTTGGCGAGCGCGAGGGTGTAGCTGGTCGTGATGTCCGTGACCACGCCGCCGGGCCCGCCGCCGCCCCCGGCCGCGGCGCCGCCGCCGAGGCTCAGCGCCGTCGTCGAGCCGTAGGTCCCGCCGCTCGAGTAGGGCGCGGCCCCGCCGCCGCCCGAGGAGTGCGCGGCGCGAGGGCCGTCGAGGGAGCTCGCGCCCCCGCCGCCGCCTCGACCGCCGGGTCCGCCGATGCCCTTGCCGGGGCCGCTGTTCGGCGCGTCCCCCCCGTCGCCGGCCGAGCCGGTTCCGCCGCCGGCGCCGCCGTTGCTGTAGATGCCGCCCATCCCGCCGGCGGCGCCCCCGCCGACGATCTCGACCGACCGCGCGTCCTGGGGGCCGGAGACCGTCGCGACGCCGCCCGGAAAGCCCCGCTCGCTGACGTCGATCGCGCCGTCGACCGTGAGGACGCCGGAGACGAGGAACGCCACGGTGCCGGTAGCGACGCCGCGGGTGGCGTTCGGGGTCACGCTCGGGTCGAACGCGGCCGCGGTGACCGTGGCGCCGGCGCCGATGGTCACGTCGGCGTACTGCGGCACCCGCTGGACGACCAGCGTCCGCGAGCTCCCCCCGGCGTAGCGCGCTGGATCGATGGTCTCGACGGTGGAGATCTCCGTGCCGGCCACGCCGGCGACGGTCAAGAGATCGTAGTTGCCGACCAGCCCGTCCACGCCCTCGGCCTGCGCGAAGTGGAGCAGCACCACGTCCCCGCTGGCGATGCCCGCGACCGCGGTGGCGGTGGTGATCGCGTCGGCGCTGACGTCGACGGCCTCGAGGGCGTACGCGTCGGCGGTGGACGCGGCTCGGAGCGAGCCGCCGACCTCGGTCGTCGGATCGAAGCTCCCGGAGGCCAGGACGAGGTCCCCGTCGCGGCCGTCGCCGTAGAAGTCGGCGCTGGTGCCGCCGCCGCTACCGTCGAAGCGCCGCGTCGTGCCCGGAGGCGGCGTCGGGTCGTACTCGACGTCGAAGCCGACCCCAGCGAGCCCCGAGTACGACACGGCGACGCCGTTGTCGTCGCCGAACCCGTGGTGGGTGCAGGCGACCGCGCCGCCGCTGACGAGGGGCACGCTCCAGGTCAGGTACGGCCAGGTCACGCCGGACGGCGTCGTCCCGTCGGCGAGCGCGGTCTCGGTCGCGGTGGCCCGGGTCGTCAGCGTACACGCGCCGTGAGCGCCGTACGCGCCCTGGTTCAAGCCGAGCGCGATGTTCCAGTAGGCCTTGTTGGCGTCGGCGAGCGGCTCGACGCCCCGGTAGACGGCGGCCTGGAAGAGCAGATCGGTGTCGTTGGTCGGCCCGGGGAAGGCGGGGTTCAGGTTGCCGGGCCCGCCGTCCACCGCGACCGTGTAGGTGGTCGTATCGGTGCAGGTGACCGTCACGTCGTCGAGGTACAGATAGGTCGCCGCCGCGTCGGGGCCGGCGGTGCAGGCCAGGGCCAGGACCGCCGTCTGCTCGCGGGCGCCGGTGAGCGGGTTGGAGAGCAGCGTCAGCGGCTCGGGGCCGTCGCCGACGTCCATCTGGCAGTCGAGCTTGGCCGAGCAGAAGATGTCGCGGAACGACACCGCGACGTCGAAGAAGCCCTGGCGCGCGGCCCGCGCGATGGTCAGGTCGAAGTCGACCGGGGTGTCCCGGTTGGCCTCGCAGGCGACCGTGCGCGAGATCGGAGCACCGTCGGGCGCGGGGTTCGAGAAGTCCCTCGTCTCGTCGAGCCAGTCGGCGCCGACCCGGAGACCGACGAGGACCAGGCGCACCTCGTTGACGGCGGCGTCGCCGTCGCACGGGCCGACGTAGCTCAGCGAGCCGCTCCCGTCGCCGTACGCGCTCGAGTCGAGGGTCCGCGTCCAGACCTGCTGACCGTCGGCGACGACGGTCAGGGTGTAGCGCGCGTCGGTGATCCCGGGCAGCTCGAGCGGGGCGACCCGCACGGCCACGTTTCCGCCGGCGTCGGCCGTCTCGGGCTCGCCGAGACAGGCGGGGAGGGCGAGGAGGGTGACGGCGAGAGCCCAGGCGACGGCGGCTCGGGACATGGGTGGCTCCATGTTGAGTGGGCGCATGTGCGCCTGCACACGCGCCGACGAATATGCCATCCTGGTGGGTGTATCTTCAATGGCGGGTGGTTGATGGTGCGACGCAAAGACCCGGACGGGGCGCCGTGATCCGCTGTCGCGCGGCGTCGAGTCCAGGGAGGGGCGAGCGGCGGCGTCGGTGCGCCTACGGAGCGCTGTGAGAGATGCTCCAGCGCTCGCGATCGCGCGGTGATCGCGAGGCGAGCTCGGCTACAGCGCGGTCAGGCCCACGAAGCCATCCTGGCCCCGGTCTCCGGCCTGTCCGCCGCCACCGCCGCCGGCCCAGATGGTGTTGTAGGGGTCGCCGCCGCGGCCACCGGCGCCACCGTCCACGGTGGGCGACCCGTTCTGGCCGTTGGTGCCGTTGCCCCCGCTGCTGCCGCCCTGGTTGGACCCAGAGGTCGTGCACGAGCCCGACAGCGAGCTGCCGCCGCCGCCGTTGACGCCGCCCCTGGCCGACGGGGTCTCGGCGTTGGTGGACGCGCACCACCCGACGTAGCCCCCGGCGCCGCCGTCCGAGGCCGCGGTGCTGGGCGTGCCCGAGGGCATCCGGGAGCCGGCGCCGCCGCCGCCGCCTCCGACACCGCCTCCTCCTCCGCCGCCCGCGCCGCCGCCGTCTCCCGCGCCGCCACCGCCGCCACCGCCACCGTGGCCGCCGGTCGCGCTCGCGGAGCCGGACCACGTCGAGCTCGCGTACAGGATCAGGACGGTCCCGCCGGCCGCGCCGTCGGCACCCGCGCCGCCACCGCCGCCGCCGCTGCCGTCGTACCCGATCCCGCCCCCGCCACCGCCGCCGGAGCCGCCGGAGCCGCCGCTGGCCGTGACGTCGCCGCTGCCGGCGAGGGTCGCGGCTCGAAGCCACACGATCCCGCCGCCCCGCGCGCCGTCGCTGCCGCGGCCGCCGTTGCCGTAGGACCGGTTGGTCCCTCCCCCGGCGCCGTCCGCGCGCGCGGCCACGAAGGCCGAGCCGAAGTCGGTCGACATCCCGCCGGCGCCGCCGCCGCCGCCCGCGGCGGCGCCACCGCCGTGGGTCAGCGTCGTCGCCGAGCCCCAGGTCCCTCCGCTGCCATAGGGCGCCGCGCCGCCGCCACCCGAGCCCTCGAAGCCTCGGCCGCTGTTGTCGTTCGAGGAGCCGCCGCCACCGCCGGCCCGTCCGGCCGCGCCTCCGGCGTAATAGGTGTTGCCCCCGCGCCCGCCGAGGCCCGTCCCGCCGCCGTCTCCGCCCTTCGATTGGGTCGCCCCGGAGCCCCCGTTGTCGCCGCCCGTGGTGATCTCGACGGTGCGGGCGTCCTCGGGTCCTGCGACCGCGGCCTCACCGCCCGCGAAGCCGCGCTCGGAGACGTCGATCGCGCCGTCGAGGGTGAGCGTGCCGGAGACCAGGAACGCCACGGTCCCCGTCCCGACGCCGGCCGTCGCGGTGGGGGCCCGGCCCGGGTTCCAGGCCGCGGCGGTGACCGTCCCGCCAGCGCCCAGGGTGACGTCGGCATACTGGGGGACGCGCTGGACGACGAGGGTCGTCGCCGTCCCGCCTGTGTAGCGCGCGGGGTCGATGGGCTCGACGGTGGTGATGGTCGAGCCGCTGGCGTCGGCGACGGTCAGGAGATCGAAGCCGCCGACCAGGGCGTCGGCGCCCTCGCCCTGAGCGAAGTGCAGCAGGACGACGTCTCCGGAGGCGATCCCGGTCACCGGTGTCGCGGTCGTGACGCTGCCCGCGCCGACCGCCGTCACGACGACGGCGTAGGCGTCGGCCGCTGCGCCGGTGCGCGTCGTCCCGCCGATCTCGGCGGTCGGGTCGAAGCTGCCCGCGGTCACGACCAGGTCGCCATCACGGCCGTCGCCGAAGAGCGGAGCCGAGGCGTTGACGCGGGTGGTCGTGCCGAGGGTGGGGGCGAAGCCGACGGTGAAGGTCTCGCCGTCGAGGGCGGTGTAGGCGACCGCCACGCCGTTGTCGTCGCCGAGCCCGTGATGGGAGCACGCGACGGCGCCGCCGCTGACGAGCGGGACGCTCCAGCTCAGGTACGGCCAGGTGACGCCGGCCGGGGTGAGGCCGTCGGCGAGGACCTCCTCGGACGCGGTCGCGCGGGTCGTCAGGGTGCAGGTGCCGTGGGCGCCGTAGGCCGCCTGGTTCAGCCCGAGGGCGACGTTCCAGTAGGCCTTGTGGGCGCCGGCGAGGGGCTCGACGCCGCGGTAGACCGCGGCCTGGAACAGGAGATCGGTCGCGTTGGTCGGGCCGGGGAAGGGCGGGTTCAGGTTCCCGGGGCCGCCGTCGGGGCCGACGGTGTAGGTCGTCGCGTCGGCGCAGCTGACGACGAGGTCGTCCATGTACAGATACGTCGCCGCGGCGTCGGGGCCGGCCGTGCAGGCCAGGGCCAGGACGGCGGTCTGCTCCCGGGCCCCGGTCAGGGGGTTCGACAGCAACGTGAGCGGCTCGGCGCCCGCGCCGACGTCTTTTTCGCAGTCGAGCTTGGCCGAGCAGAAGACGTCGCGGAACGACACGGCGACGTCGAAGAAGCCCTGGCGCGCGGCCCGCGCGACGGTCAGCTGGAAGTCCACCGGCGTGTCGCGGTTCGGATCGCAGGCGACGGTCCGCGTCACCGGCGAGCCCGCCGGCGCCGGGTTGGAGAAGTCGGTGGTCTCGTCGAGCCAGGTCGAGCCGACCAGGATCCCGTCGAGGACGAGCTGGACGACGTTGTCGCCGGCGTCGGCGTCGCAGGTGCCGACGTAGCTGAGCGAGCCGCTGCCGTCGCCGTAGGCGCTCGAGTCCAGGGTCCTCGTCCAGACCGTCTGGCCGCCGGCCACGACCGTCAGCGTGTAGCGGACGTCGGTCACGCCGGGGAGGTCGAGGGGCGCGACCGCCACCGCGACCCGGCCACCCTCGCTGGACGGCGTCGGGGCGTCAGCGCAGGCGGACAGGGCCAGCGCCGTGGCGAACCACGCGAGACGTCTTCGTGACATGGGCGGCTCCGCGCCGAAGGAGACACGTTGTGCGGACGCACAACGTGGCCCCAGGATGCCAGTGGGGCGGTCGTCAGAGAAGCGAACGGCTCCGACGGTGCGGCGCAGAGGAGGGCGGCGGGATCCGCAGGATCTCGACCCCGCCGAGATCCTGGCCCGGCGTCACTCGTAGTTCGGGTCGCCGTCGCAGGGCTCGAAGGTGTCCTCGAAGCTGCCCCAGGTGCCGTCGGTCCCGATCAGGCGGCAGACGGCGGGCAGGGTCCGGTCCTTGGTGCAGCCGTCCTCGATGAGGTCGCCGCCGGAGTCGCGGACGACGAGGCAGTCCATCTCCTGGCACTGGCGGAAGCCCCAGCCGAAGCTCGAGTGGTCGTAGGTGAAGCGCTTGCCGTCCCAGGTGAACGTGATGGTGTCGTTGTGGTGGTTTCCGCCCCAGTCGTAGTCCGCGTCGGTGACCGGGCTCACGGTCCCGTCGAGGGCGATCCAGCCGGCGCAGTCGTCGTAGACCGGCGTGCTGCTGAGCGTGACGAAGCAGCCGGTCGGTGTCGCCTGGACGTAGACGTGCCCCGACGCGCCGTCGTAGTCGAAGGTGCAGAGCCAGTCGGCGTCGGGCTCGTCGAGGTCCTCGGCCGGGAAGTCGGGATCGGGATCCTCGCAGTCGATGTGGTGGGTCGCGGGGTAGCGGATCGTGAAGCCGAGGTCGTTGTCGACGGTGTCCTCGCTGACATCCGACGCACCTGTGTCCGCCTCGGCCGTATCCTCGGCGGTCGTGTCGGCGGCGGTCGTGTCGGCGACGGCCGTGTCGGCGACGGTCGTGTCCGCCTCGGCCGTGTCGGTCTGGGTCGTGTCGCTCTCGGCCGTGTCCGTGGTCGAGCCGCCGCTGTCGCCGCAGGCGGCGGGCGACAGGAGCAGGAGGGTGGCGGCGAGGGTCAGCGCGGTTCGCGGGGTCATGGGGTGGCTCCAGCGGCGTCGTGATAGGGGCGGGCCTGCTTGATGGCGAGGGCCCGGTCGGGCCCGTTCAGCTTGAACTCGAGGTCGACGGCGAAGTGGCCGGGGCTCTCGCCGTAGAGGGGGGCGAAGTGCTCGCGGATCTTCAGGGCCGCGAGGTAGAGCTTGGCGACCTCGGCGGAGGTCATGAGCGGGGCGCCGGGCGACAGGCTCGAGAAGCGCTGGCGGATGACCTGAACGCCGCCCCCGGGCTTGCCTACGATGGTGAAGACCTCGGGGACGACGCCGCTCTGGGGGTTGGTGACCGCGACCTCGCCCTTCTGGACGTTGACGTAGAAGCCCTCGATGGTCGGGTCGGCGAGGTTTCGCGTGATGAGGACGCCGTTGGCCGCCTCGTCGGGGTAGGCCGGGTGAACGGCCACGCCCATCCGGATGGCGCGCTGGTCGATGTTCCAGAAGGCGCGCTCCTCGAAGGCCCTCCAGTTCCAGGCCGAGGCCCAGACCTTGCGGATGTCGCGCGAGGCGAGGTCGTCGCCGGTCGCGTCGGCGCCGTAGGAGCTGTAGAGGCCGGCGCCCGAGAAGGTCGGGAGATCCTCGGCGTTCGTGCTCGACCGGAGCCGAATCCGGGCGTCGGCGCCGAAGCGCGCGACGACGTGGGCGTCGAGGTCGTCGCCGAAGTCGGCGTCCACCGGGACGTGGCGGATGATCCAGCGCAGGCCGTCGAGGCTGGCCTCGCGGAGCGTGGCGTCGGCCTGAAAGCCCGGGTCGGCGAGCAGGCGGTCGACGAGGTCGTACAGGGTCTCGGCGCCGTTCGGCGGTAGGCACAGCGAGCGGGCGGCCTCGCAGACGGCCTCCGCGCGGCCCTCTTTCACACAATCGGTTCGGGCGTCGTTGCAGCGCAGGAGGTTGGTCTCGGCGGTCGCCATGAAGTGATCGTAGGCGGAGAACGGCACCGCGAAGCCGTCGGGCGCGACGTCGGGGAGCAGGTGGTGGAGCTCGGCGATGTTGGCGGCCTTCACGCCGACCGCGACGGCGTCGGCGAACCCGAGGTCGTCGAAGTCCCGGAGCCCCTCGACGGTGAGGTCGGACTCCGGGACGAAGGGCTCGGGGGACCGGCTCTCCCAGAAGGCCTGGGCCTCGTCGAGGGTGGCGGCGCGCACCGACCAGCCGGTGGTCGTGACCTCGAAGCGGACGAGCTGCCCGTCGCCGACGAGCAGCGGCGCGAGGTCCGGGTGGTCGCTGGCGCCGAGGAGCGCGAGGTTGGGCGTCCCGCGGGCGCGGGCGGCGACGTTGACGTGGGCGAGCGGGGTCTGGAGCTCCTCGGTGATGGTCCCGCCGACGATGGGCAGGTCGTTCGGCAGGCGCGTCAGGAGCAGGACGTCGGTGTAGGAGACGACGGTGTTCTCGAGGTCCTCGGGCGACAGACGCCGGAGCGTCCCGAAGGCGACGCCGGGGTTCAGGAGCTGCTCGGTCAGCGCGCCGTAGAGCGCCTCGTGGCTGACGGTCGCGGCTCCGGCGCGCGCGAAGTCGGTGGCGGCGTCGGCGGCCGCGGTCTCCTGCACGGCGCCGGCGGGCAGGTAGACGAGCCGGTCGTCCGCGCCGTCGAGGGCGAGGAACGGCATCCGCGCCTCGACGAGCTGATGGATCCGGAGCGCCATGGCCGGGGTCAGGTCGTCGCTGGGGAAGAACGTCAGGGCGACCGGGGACGCCCACGGCGCCTTCACGTCCTCGTAGACGACCAGGGTCCCGGCCGCGTGCTCGCGGTCCTCGCCCCGGTAGACCGCCTGCTCGAAGTCCGTCCGGGAGAGCTGACCGCCGAGGGCGTCGCGGTAGAAGTCGTAGTGCAGCAGGTGGTCGCGGGTGTTCTGGAAGTAGACCGTCGGGGCGGGGCCCTGGAGGTCCTCGACGAAGAACTTCACCACCAGGGTGTCGCCGAGCTCGGTGTGGAACGGCACGCCGAGGGCCTCGAAGGCGTCGCGGTCGTTCCGGTCGAACCCGGTGGCGTAGGCGTCGCGCCGCTCGGGCGCTGGGATCTCGGTGAAGGGGAGGTCGGTGCCCGGCTCCACGTCGGCGGGCAGGTCGGTCGTCAGGTGCTCGTACCAGCGGCCGGAGATCGAATCGTGGGCCTTGAGGACGAGGTGGAGCGGCTCGTCGGTGTCGACGAAGAGCTCACCCGGGCCGCAGCGGAGCGGACCGTCGGAGTCCGGCTCGTCCTCGCCACAGCGGAGCGTGAAGGCGGCGGGCGTCTCGGCGGTCGACGCGACGACCGTGATCCGCCCGTGGGGCATGCCGAGGGTGTAGCCGGTCGGGGTCGTGTCGCCGTTGCAAGCGACGAGCGCGACGACGCAGGCGCCGAGCCATGGGGACTTCACGGGCGAGATTGTCCGTCCGCCCCGGAGACCGTGTCAACGCGGGTGAGCGGACCGTTACATGCAGACGCGGATCCCGTCCCCGCGGTCCTTACAGAAGAGCGAGCCGCGGCAGTCGGTCCCGAATCGGCAGTAGTCGCCTCGGCGGCCGTGGTCCATGCAGACCCGCACCCCGTCGCCGCGGTCGCGGCAGAACCCGGCCCCGCGGCAGTCGGTGCCATAGCGGCAGTAGGGCTGACCGGTGTCCCGGAGCCCCCGGTAGCCACGCCGGTGGGGGTGATGGGGCGGCGCGACGGTGGCCGCGCCGTTGGTGTAGCCGTCACGGTAGCCCGCCTGGACGTCCGGGCGGGTCTGAGGCGGGCACGCGTCGGCGATCGACGCCGGGTTCATGGGGCTGCCCGTCCGGGCGTCGTTCATCCCGTCGGCGTACGCGCCGTCGTAGTGACAGTGGTCTTCCTGCCAGGCGCGCTGGAGCTCGGCGCAGCCGGCCAGCGTCGTGATGGCGAGCAGGGCGACGAGAGGCGCGAGGGCGCGTGCAGACATCGGCTCCTCCTGGGTTGGCGCGGGTGCCTCCCGACTATCACGGTGCGCCGCAGCGGTCATCCGAGGGGCGGTCGAACGAGCGCGCCGACCCTCAGTTGGCGTTGTTCGGGAACGAGCGGCCGGCGCCCCAGATGATGCGCACCGCGCCTCCGCCGCCGGCCGCCGAGCGCCACCCGGTGACGACGGTCGGGTGGCGCCGCCCTCCAGCCCCGCCGCCCCCATATGCGCCGCCCGCTCCGCCGCCGCCGGTGCCCGAGTCACCACCGTCGACGCCGCCCGAACCGCCGCCGCCACCGAACGAGCCGACGCCGCTCGGGTTGCCGGTGTAGACCCCCCCGGCGCCGCTCGCGCCGACGCCCAGGATCCCGACGCCGCCGCCAGCGCCACCTCCGTATCCCGTCCCGCTGAAGCCGGCGCTGCCACCGCCGCCGCCCCCGCCGCTCCCCGCCGCGCCGCTCGCGCCGGCGGTCGTGGCCGCCGCGCCGCCGTTGCCGTTGTACCCGGCCGCGCCGCCCCCGCCGCCGGGAGAGCTCGTCCCGGAGGCCGGCGGTGCCCCCGCGCCGCCGGTCCGGTTCGCGGTGCCTCCGCTGCCCACGCCGCCCGGCGCGCTCGTGCTGTTGGTGCGGCCGCCGGACCCGCCGCTCGCAGACAGGTAGCCGACGATCTGCGAGGTCCCGCCGTTGCCACCGGCCGACGTCGTCGTCCAGCTCGAGAAGCCGCTGGCGCCCCCCGCGCCGACGATGACCGTCAACGTCTGCCCCGGGGTCACCGAGATGTTGTTGCGATAGGCGAGCCCGCCGCCGCCGCCGCCCCCGGTCGTCGGGCTCGTCGTGACCCCGGAGAACGCGCCGCCGCCACCACCACCGACGACCACCGCGTGGATGACGGTGACGCCGCTCGGGACGACCCAGGCGTGGCTCCCGGCCGTCGTGAACGCGACGCTCCCGGCGTTGAGGGTCACGTTGGCCGTGGCCGTCGCGCCGACCGCGTCGGTCACGCGGACGACGGCCGTGCTGCCGCTGCTGGGCGCCGTGTAGGTGGCGCCGCTGAAGCTGCCGCCGCCCGAGACGACGGTGTAGGTGTACGGCGGCACCCCGCCGCTGGCGGAGAAGGTGGTGCTGGCTCCGGGCGAGAGGACCACGCTCGCGGGCGCCAGGGAGAGGGGCGCGCTGATCGACACCGCGGCGTCCGCGGTCTGGCCGAGGGCGTCCGTCACCCGCACGGTCGCCGCGCCGGGCGCCCCGGGCGCGGTGTAGATGCCGTCGCTCACGCTCCCCCCGCCGGCGACGACGGACCAGGTGAACGGGCCGAGGCCGCCCGTCGGGGCGAAGCTCTGCTGGGCGCCGACGAGCACCGTCGCGGTCGCGGGGGTGACGCCGAGCGCTTCGTGAATGGTGACCGTGGCGTCGCTGGTCACGTCGAAGGCGTCCGTGACTCGCACCGTCGCCGTTCCCGGGGTCCCGGGCGCGGTGTACGTGGCCCCGGCGACGCTGCCCGGCCCGGCGACGATGGTGTAGGTGTACGGCGGGTCGCCGCCGGTCGCGGCGAAGACGACCTGGCCGCCCACGGCGACGTCGGCCGCCGCCGGCGCGATCGCCACCGGGATCGGGTTCTGGAGCAGGCTGGCCGCATAGGAGCGCGCGAATACGGTCCCCGCCTCGCCCGTGCCGGTGTACTCGACGCGCACGGTCGCGTCCGGATCTCCCAGGGTCAGCGCCTCCGAGGCGCAGCTCCCGAGGGGCACGTCCCAGCGCACGTAGGGGTAGACGACTCCCGCGCCCACCGCGCCGTCGACGAAGCCGTCGCCGTCGTCGGCGTGGTCGTCCACCGTGCCGCGAGCGCGCAGCCGGCAGCCCGACACCGCGGCCTTCACGCCGAGGGCGACGTTCCAGTAGGCCTTGTTGGCGGCGGTGCCTCCGCTCTGGAGCTGCTCGCCCCCGCGGAAGGTCGCGACCTGGAACAGGACGTCGTCGGCGTCGACCGAGCCGAGCTCGGTGACCCAGGGGGCGCAGGAGCCGACGCCGTCCTCGGCAGGGGTGCAGAGGTTGCCGGCCGGAGAGCCGTCCGGCCGGATGGTCAGGTCCGCGTCGAAGTCCGCTGGCGCCGGGCTCGTGCAGTCGAGCTCGAGGTCGTCGAGGTACAGGACGGTGTCCACCCCCGCGCCCACGGCGGCCGTGCACGCGAAGCCGAGCACGAAGGTCCGCCCGCGCGCGCCGTCGGCGTCGAAGAGGAGCCGCAGGTCCTCGCTGCCGTCCGACGCGCAGCCGGGGGTCCCGTCCTGGTCCCGGCAGCAATCGAGCTTGGCCGAGCAGAAGACGGCGTCGAAGGCGACCGCGACGTCGAAGAAGCCCTGTCGCGCCGGCCGCCCGAGGGTGACGTCGAAGGTCGCGGCGGCGTCCGCGCCCTCGGCGCACCGGACGGTGCGAGCGAGGGGCGCGCTGCGCGTCGGGTTCTCGAACTCGAGTGAGGTCGCGGACACCGCGCCCGCGCCGGTCGTCGCCCCGCTGGCGAAGGAGCCGGCCGAGGGCCCGGGCACCGGGGCGTCGTAGACCCCGACGACCCAGACGCGGACGACGTTGTCGGCCACATCCGGGGCCGCGTCGCACGGCGCCACGTAGCTCGCGGAGCCCGCGCCGTCGCCGTAGCCGGTCGAGGTCAGGCGTCGCTGCGAGACCACCTGGCCCGCGCCGTTGGCGACCTCGAGGTCCCAGATGACGTCACCGACGCCCGGCAGGTCGAGAGCGGCCACCGAGACCGCGACGCGCGCTCCGCCGAAGACGGGGCCGTCGTCGTCGACGCACGAAGCGAGGACCGCGAGAACGAGGAGCGGAGTGACGGTTCGGAGCATCTCGACCTCACCGCGGTAGAGCGTCACGCCTCGGCTGCCGCGAGGGTCACCCGAGCCCTCGCGGGCCACGCCGTGCCTCGATCCCGCGAGGTCAGGTTATCACGCAAACGCACAACCTCATACGAGCTGTGAAAAAACACAGCATTCCCTCGTCTCGGTCGCGCGTTCGCCGTGCTGCAAACGTAGGCGCGACCTCGCTGATCACCGGGCGGCCCAGGGCGCGCGCTCGAAGCGGTCGAGGCGATGGAAGTCGGGCTGCGCTCCCGGGACCGGGGTCATCGCGAGGTAGCGCCGCCCGGCGCCGAGGCCGTGGATGGCGTAGGCGTTGATCCGGTGGGGCCCGGGTGGGAGCAGCGCGCGGGGGACGAGCGCCTCGCCGCGCCAGCGCGCGCCGTCGAGGGTCGCCGCGAAGTCGATCGGCAGCCCGGTGGCGACGGTGTTCCGGCGCCCCTCGAGCTGGAGGACGAGGTGGTGACCGTGGGGGCCGAGCTCGATCTCGGTGTAGCGCTCGCCGGGGCCGAGGACGAAGAGCTCGACGACCTCGTGCTCCCACAGGCGGTCGGTGGGGCCGGGCGGCGCAGCGGGTGGCGGATCGCCGTGGAACGGCGCGTCTACGACGAGCCGGAGCGCCGTCGCGGTCAGCGCGACCTCGAGGGTGACGCGGTCGGCGTCGGGCGCCGGCGCCCCGTCCCACGTCCGGTGGACGAGGAGCCTGGCGGGTTCGGCGTGGTCATCGCGGTGTCGGTCCATGGGCGACGTATACCGCGCCGCGCGCTCCCGATCCGACGACGAACCCGAATCGGGGCGCATCTTCGTTGTCGTTGCGCGCCTTACGCAGTAGAAACGCTGCCGTGAGCGTCTCGGCCCCAGCTATCGGTCCCCTGGGCTCTGGCCCCGGCGCACCGGTCTTTCTGCGTGGCGCCGGCGATCTCGGTAGCGGCGTGGCCGTCGCGCTCGTCCGAGCGGGGCTGCCGGTCGTCGCCATCGAGCTGCCGCGCCCGACGGCGCTCCGCCTGACGGTCGCCTTCGCCTCGGCCTCGCTCAGTGGGCGCGTCACCGTCGGCGGCGTCGTCGGGGTCCACGTCGAGACCCCCGAGGCGGTCCTCGCCGCGATCGCCGCCGGTCAGGTGGCGGTCTGGACGCGAGGCGAGGCCGCGCTGCGCGAGCACGTCCGGCCCCGCGCCGTCGTCGACGCGCGCCTCCGCGGGCTCACCCTCCCGAACCTCGACCGCGGCGACGCGCCGGTCGTCGTCGCCCTCGGGCCCGGCTACGAGGCCGGCCGCCACTGCCACTACGTCATCGAGACCAACCGGGGCCCGCGCCTCGGGGAGGTCCTCACCGAGGGCCAGCCCGAGGCCCACACCGGGGTCCCCGGCGTCATCGCCGGCGAGTCCGCGCGCCGTATCCTGCGGAGCCCGACCGCCGGCGTCTTCACCCGGGTCCGGCAGATCGGCGACGTCGTCGCGGCCGGCGAGATCGTCGCCACCGTCGACGGCCAGCCGGTCCGCGCGCAGCTCGCCGGGCTCGTCCGCGGGCTGCTCCTCGACGGCGTCGAGGTCCCGGTGAACAAGAAGTGTGGCGACGTCGACCCGCGCTGCGACCGGCGCCTGCTCTCCACCCCCAGCGACAAGGCCGCCGCCGTCGGCGCCGGCGTGTTGCGGGCGCTGCGCCTCGGCGGCGTCGCGCCCGCGCTCTAGGAGTCCTCATGTATCTCGACCTCGAAACCTACGCGCGACCGGCCTCGCTGGCGGACGCGCTGGCGCTCTTGAAGGCGCCGGGCACCGCGGCCGTCGCCGGCGGGACCCACCTCAACGTCCACGGTCACGAGCGCCTGCGCGCGGTCGTCGACCTCCAGGGGCTCGGGCTCGGCGGCGTGTCCGAAGAGGGGAGCTCGCTGCGCGTCGGCGCGACGACGACCCTGAGCGAGCTGCTCGCCGCGGAGCTGCCCGCCGGCCTGGCGGCCCTGGGGCAGGTCGCGGACGCCGAGAAGAACCGCGCCGTCCGCAACCGCTCGACGGTCGGCGGTCGGCTGTCGCGAGACCGCTCGAACGGGCGGGTCGCGACGGTGCTCGAGGCCCTCGAGGCCGAGCTCGAGGTCGCCGCCGAGGGGCCCGAGGGGCCGACCCGGCTGCACCTCCACCTCCGCGACCGGCTCCACGACGTCGCGACCGGCGCCGCCGCCGGCATCGTGATCGGCGCCTGGATCCCGGCCGACCTCCGCTGGTCGAGCTACCTCTCGGCGCAGCTCAGCGCGGTCGACGCGCCGACCACCGACGCCGCGCTGTCCGTGGGGCCGCGCGGGGTGCACATCGCGACCGGCTGCCACGGGGCCAACGCCGCGGGCACGGTGGCGCTCCCGGCGACCTCGACCGCCGCGACGGTGCTCCTCGCCGATCCGCCGACCGGGGACGGCTGGCGCGCCGAGCTGCGGGAGGTCGCGCTGAGCGAGATCCCCACCCACACCGACGCCCTCGCGGGCGGAGACTACCGACGCGACGTCGCCGCGACCCTGGTCGTCCGCCTCGTCGCCGCCTGCCTCGCCGAAAACGGAGGTGCCGCGTGAGCACGATCACGTTCAAGGCCGTCGTCAACGGCGCCGCCGTCAGCTGGGAGGTCCCGGTCGGGGAGTTCCTGACCGAGACCCTGCGCAACCACGGCCTCATCGGCACCAAGCGGGGCTGCGAGAGCGGTGACTGCGGCGCCTGCGCCGTGCTGCTCGACGGGGTCGAGGTCAACAGCTGCGTGCTGCTGAGCGCCCAGGCGAGCGGCCACGACATCGTCACCATCGAGGGGATCGGCGACGCCCGCGCGCCGCACCCGATCCAGCAGGCCTACGTCGACGCCGGCGCCATCCAGTGCGGCTTCTGCACGCCGGGGATGATCGTCGCGACCAAGGCGCTCCTCGAGGAGAACGCCACCCCGAGCCGCGACGACGCGCGCCACGCGCTGGCCGGGCACCTCTGCCGCTGCACCGGATACGTGAAGTGCCTCGACGCCATCGAGCTCGCCGCCGAGCGGGTCGGTGACGCCACGAAGGGAGGGGCCTGAGCCATGGCTGAAGAGACCAAGAACACTGGCGAGACCTCCTGGGACACCGGCGACGAGTCGATGGAGGAGTACGACCGCTTCAAGGTCGTGAACAAGAGCCCACGCCGCGTCGACGCGATGAAGCTCGCCCTCGGCAAGGGGACCTTCACCGACGACGTCACCCCGCCGGGGATGCTCCACGTCAAGATGCTCTGGAGCCCCCACGCCCACGCCCGGATCGTCTCGATCGACGTCTCCGAGGCCGAGGCGATGCCCGGCGTCCACTGCGTCCTGCACTGCAACAACGTCAAGCGCATCCCGCACACGACCGCGGGGCAGGGCTTCCCCGAGCCGTCGCCGTGGGACGCCTACTGCTTCCCGGAGAAGGTCCGCTACGTTGGCGATCGCGTCGCCGCCGTCGCCGCCGAGACCGAGGCGCAGGCGCAGCGGGCGCTCGAGAAGATCAAGGTCGAGTACGAGATCCTGCCGGCCATCCTGAGCCCGGAGGAGGCGGTCGCCCCCGGCGCGACCCTCATCCACGAGCACCCGGAGCCGACCGGCATCTCGAGCCCCGAGAAGAACCTCGCCTGCACCCTCGGGGCGAGCGTCGGCGACGTCGAGGCCGGCTTCGCCGCGTCGGACCACGTCTTCGAGCGGACGTATCGCATCGGCTACGCCCAGCAGTGTCCGATCGAGCCGCACATCGCGGTGACCTGGCTCGACGAGGACGAGCGCCTGACCGTGCGGGTCGCGACCCAGGTGCCCTTCCACTCGCGGCGGATCCTGGCCCAGGTGCTCGAGATCCCGGTCAGCCAGATCCGGGTCATCAAGCCCCGCATCGGCGGCGGCTTCGGCGTCAAGCAGGAGATCCTGGTCGAGGACGTGCCCGCGCTGGTGACGCTCCGAACGGGCCGTCCGGCCCGCTTCTGCCTGACCCGACCGGAGGAGCTCGTCTCCGCCCGGACGCGGCACCCGTCGATCCTGACGATGAAGGCCGGGGTCAACGACGACGGGACGCTGGTGGCGCTGTCGATGGAGGTGCTCGGCAACTCCGGCGCCTATGGCGCGCACGCGCTGACGGTCGTCTCGTGCACCGGCGGCAAGGCGCTGCCCCTCTACAAGGCGCAGCACTACCGCTTCGACGCCCGGGTCGCGTACACGAACCTGCCGGTCGGCGGCGCGTTCCGCGGGTACGGCGCGCCCCAGGGCTTCTACGGCGTCGAGATCCTGATGGACGAGATCGCCCACGAGCTGGGGATGGACCCCATCGCGCTGCGCGAGAAGAACATGATCGGCAGCGGCGACGACAACCCGCTTGCGGTCGCCCTCGGCGAGGGCGGCGAGGGCTTCCCCCAGCGCATCCGCAGCTGTGGGCTGCCGGAGTGCATCCGGATCGGCCGCGAGGCCATCGGCTGGGAGCGCCGGAAGACCTTCGACAAGACCGGCACCAAGCGCCGCGGCATCGGGATGGTCGCGCTGATGCAGGGCTCGGGTATCCCCGGGGTCGACATGGCCTCGGCGTTCCTGAAGCTCAACGACGACGGCTCGTTCAACCTGCTGGTCGGCGCGACCGACATCGGGACGGGCTCCGACACGATCCTCAGCCAGATCGCCGCCGAGGAGCTGAGCGTCGGGCTCGAGGACATCATCATCTATTCGTCGGACACGGATCTGACGCCCTTCGACACCGGCGCCTACGCGTCGAGCACGACCTACATCTCCGGGACCTCGGTGAAGAAGGCCGCCGCCGGCGTGAAGAAGCAGATCCTCGCGGCCGCGGCCGACATGTGGAAGTGCGAGGTCGACGGGCTGGTCGCGGCGAACAAGGCGGTCACGCACCCCGACGGGCGCGTGCTGACCTACGCCGACATCTGCCGCTCGACGCTCTATCACGCCAACCAGCACCAGATCATGGATCACGCCAGCCACCTCAGCTACGAGTGCCCGCCGCCGTTCTCGGCGCACTTCTGCGAGGTCGAGGTCGACGTCGAGACCGGCGAGATCGAGGTCTTGAACTACGTCGCGGCGGTGGACTGCGGGGTGGCGATCCACCCGACCGCCGCCGAGGGGCAGACCGAGGGCGGGGTCCAGATGGGCCTCGGCTACGCGCTGACCGAGCGGTATCTGTTCGACGACAAGGGCGCGATGCAGAACGCGAGCTTCTCGGACTACAAGATCTTCAGCTCCCTCGACATGCCGGAGCTGAAGGCGGTGCTCGTGCCGACCTACGAGCCGTCCGGGCCGTTCGGCGCCAAGAGCGTCTCCGAGATCCCGATCAACGGGCCGGCGCCGCTCTTGTCGAACGCCATCTACGACGCCATCGGCGTGCGCTTCCGCGAGGCGCCGATCACGCCGGAGAAGATCTGGCGGGCCCTGCACCGGGAGAGCTGAGATGCCGCGCTTCATCCGAGCGAAGTTCCTCTTGCCGATGAGCGAGGCCCTCGGGCGCGAACACCGTATTCAGGACGGCTACGCGCTCTGGGACGGCGACGCGCTGCTCGAGGTCGGGCCGTATACCGAGGAGGTCGGCGCGCGGATCGTGCGCGAGCACGGGCCGGACCTCGAGGTCGTGGGGCCGACGACGCTGACCCGGGGCGTGTCCGACGCGGACGCGCTGGTGCGCCACGAGGGCGTCCTGATGCCGGGCTTCGTCAAGGCCCACGGGCACGACCACGAGCCGCCGATCATCGGCCTGGTGAAGGACGTGGCGCTGACCGGCTGGCTCGACGGGGTCGTCAACCCGTTCACCGGCTTCATGAAGCGCGAGCAGTCGCGGCTCGAGGATCTCCTGGGGCGGACGCCGCAGAGCGTGTCGTACCTGAAGGCCCGGGTCGACGACCTCTACTACGGCATCACCACGTCGATGGTGCACCACTGCAACCACTCGAAGTACTTCGCCGATGACCTCGTCGCCGCCGCCGAGACCGCCGGCACGCGGATGATCGTCGCGGTGGGCGGGCAGGACCGGCACTACGCCGACGATCTGCTCGACACCGTCGAGGGTGCGCTCGAGCGCCTCGACGGCTATCGCGAGCGCCACGGGCACAAGACGCGGGTGACGATCATCCCGGGGCCGGACCAGCTCTTCTCGAACGGCCCGGAGATGATGAGCGCGCTCAAGGGCTGGGCGCGCGACAACGGGACGCTGCTCCACTTCCACAGCTCGGAGGAGAAGCAGACGACGGCGTGGTTCCGCGAGACGTACGGGAAGACCCCCATCGCGTACGCCCACGGCCTCGGGATCCTGGACTCGCGCACGGTGGTCGCCCACCAGGTCCACTCGACCGAAGAGGACCTGAAGATCCTGGCCGAGACGGGGACGCGCATCGTCCACAACCCGCTGGCGAACACGATCCTCGGCTCGGGGATGCCGCCGGTCGTCGACATGCTGGAGCGGGGCATCAAGGTCGCCATCTCGACCGACGGCTCCGGCAGCGCCGACAACCAGAACATCCTGGCGGCGGCGCGGCTGGCGTCGCAGTACCAGAAGGCGCGCTACTCCCGGGCGGACTACCTGCCGGCGCAGCAGGCGCTGGAGATGATCACCATCGAGCCGGCGCAGATCCTGGGTCTCCCGACCGGGACGCTGGAGGTCGGCCGCCCGGCGGATCTGGTCGTGGTCGCGACCGACACGCCGAACATGACCCCGACGCGCATCACCAACGTCGTCGAGAACCTCGTCTGGGCCTCGGACGGCAGCGAGGTGCGCGTCGTCATCGGCGGTGGCGAGGTCCTGCGCCAGGGCTCGACCTTCCACACCCTGGACGTCGAGCGGATCCTGGCCGACGTGTCGACGCTCTCGGCCGAGTTCGACGCCCACCGCGTCGACGCGCCGCAGCTCCGCGGCACCGGCGCCAACGCCTGACCAACGTGCTTCGAGGGGGGTGGCCCCCCCCTCGAAGCCGTTTTCGAGGGTTGGTGGAGGGGGGTGAACCCCCTCGTCGGCCGTTTCGAGGCGCGGTGAAGGGGGGGATGAACCAACCCGCGAAGCGTCGTGGTCGACCTGCCGACCCTGTCAACCGACTCGACAGGCCGTCTCGGTCGACCTCTCTGGTGGTTGATCCCCCCCCTTTGAACGCCTGAGACCGGGGGGGTGACCCGGTCGGAGCCCCTCGAGGGGGCCTACGAGGGGGGGGAACCACCGAGAGGGCCGTCACGATCGATCCTCCGAGGGGGTCGACCTCCCCCCGTGGGTCGACACGGTCAGGTATCGAGGGGGTGGCACCCCCTCCGGGCCCTTTGGTGGTGGTCGGACGGGTCGCAGAAGGTGAACCACGGAGACACAGAGGACCACGGAGATACAGGCGGGGGGCTAACCTCCGTGAGGCTCCGTGTCTCTGTGGCGAAGAGCTCGTTGACTCAGTGGGTCGCCGGTGTCTGGCTGGTCACTGCCGGCGGGGCGTCCACCCCGAGGGCGGCGCCGAGCTCGTCGAGGGCTTCGCCCATGTAGACGGCGAGGTGCTGGAGGTGGGGCAGGGTGTCGCGGCAGCCGGTGAAGCCGAAGCTGAGCGTCCCGGCGTAGCTCTGGCAGGTGATGTTCAGCGCCTGGCCGTGGATCGGGATCGACAGCGGGTAGACGGCCTCGAGGCGGGCGCCGCGGAAGTACAGCGGCCGCTCGGGGCCGGGGACGTTCGAGATCACCACGTTGAACTGCGGCCGGATGCGCCCGCTGGTGCCGCTGATCTGCTGGAGCCCCGACGGCAGGAGCATGAGCGCGCTGAGCTGGACGATGGCGTTGCGCGACATGCCCTCGAGGTGGTTCTTCGCCGCGCGGGTCGAGGCCATGACCGCCTCGAGGCGGCCGACCGGGTCGGCTACGTCGGTCCCGAGGGAGGCCAGCATCGAGCCCACGGCGTTGCCTCCGCCGGGGTCGTCCTTGGGGCGGACGTTCACCGGGATCATGGCGATGAGCGGGCGTGAGGGCAGGGCGCCGAGCTCGAGCAGAAAGCGCCGCAGCGTCGCCCCGGTGATGGCGAGGACCACGTCGTTGAGCTTGCCGCCGCCGGCCTTCGCGATGGCCTTGAGGTGCTCGAGGTCGTACTGCTGGGTCGCGAAGCGGCGGTTTCGGCCGATGCGCCCGTTGAGGATGCACATCGGCGCCTCGAGGGGGCCGACGATGTCGTGGGCGGGCTCACGTAGGGTGCGCACGATGTCGCGGACGACCGACGCGACGTCGCGCGCGGCCTCGAACTGGACGCGCAGCGCGTCGAGGAAGCCGCCGCCCTTCGACGGCCGCCGGACCGCGCGGGACGACGGGTCCCGAGGCAGGGCGAAGAAGAGGGGCCGGTCGCGGTCGTCGGGATCGGTCGAGAGGCTCCGCTGCAGGAGCCGCATCGCGGTGAAGCCGTCGATGAGCGAGTGGTGGACCTTGGTGTAGATGGCGAAGCGGCCGCCCTCGAGCCCCTCGATGAGGTGGGTCTCCCAGGGCGGGTGGTGGAAGTCGACGTCGGTCCCGTGCAGGCGCGAGACCAGCACGCCCAGCTCGCGCTCGTCGCCCGGGCTGGGCAGGGCCGAGCGGCGGACGTGGTACTCGATGTCCGGGGCCGGATCCTCGATCCAGGACTGCACGGGGCTCTTGATCACCGTCGGCTGCGAGAGCTTCAGGTTCCACGGCGGGTGGAGCTCGACCCCGTCGCGCAGCTCGTCGATGAGCGGGCGCAGGAAGTCCGGCGGGGCGTCGGGCGGGGGCGTGAATGGGAGGAGCCCGCCCACGTGCATCATCGTCTCGCGCGACTCGCTCAGGAGGAACAGCATGTCGTTGGGCGTCAGACGACGGGCGCTCATGGTCGACTCCTGGTCGCGTCCCGGCGCGCGTGCGGCCCGGGGGAGGTGACGGCGAGGCGCCAGCTTCCCACACGGCCCGGGGTCTGTCACCACGGCTCGATGGCGCTCATAACGGCCTGATATCAAGCGGTTCGACGGATCCTCGGTGACGCGTTGGTGAACGCCGTGCCCGCAGCGCGAAAAGAGGCGTTGACACACGTCAGAATCGCCACTAGAAACCCGCCGCTCTCCGGGAGGTCCGCGGCGACACGCGCCCCCAATTGATGTGGGCTCCTGTGCCCCTCTCGCGAGAGTGATGAGAAATCCGCGGCTTCGACTTCAGTCGTCACGCCGCGGGCCTGTTCCTGCGCGTGGCGGTGCAGGAGACGCAAGTCATGCGCAACGTTCTGATGACTCTGATGATGATGGGCGCCGCGGTCGCGGCGACGGGCTGTGACCTGGCTGTCGAGGGCGGCGCCCCGGCCGAGGGCTCCCTGGAGGCGACGGCGCTGCTGCGTTTCGTGGACTACCGCGGGACGACGGTCCGCGTGCTCGAGATCGACGGCGGCCTCCCGCGCAGCGCGGCGACGCGCATCGTCGCCTGGCGCGACGGGGCGGACGGCGTCCCGGGCACGAAGGACGACGACGTCTTCGGCTCGATCGACGAGCTGGCGACGGTCAGCCGCCTGGCCGACGACGAGCTCATGCGCCTGGCGCAGCTCGCCGTGGCGCGTGGCTGGGACGACGGTGACGACGCCTGGATCGGCGTCTACGACGGCGTCGGCTTCAGCCTCGGCGACGCGGAGGCGACCCTCGAGGTCGCCAACAACGCCCCGGCCGACGTCCTCGACGTCGACGCGGCGCTCCGCTCCGACGCGGTCGCGAACATCGTCGGCGCCCGCCCGCTCGTCAGCGTCGAGCAGCTCGCCGGCCTGCCCCGCGTCGGGCAGTACAACCTCGAGCGCCTCCGCGACTGGTCGCTGGCGCGCGCCGAGGCCATCGCCGCCGGCCAGGTCCTCGCCGAGTAGCGACGGCCCGCGGTCGTCACCAGCGTCGCGTCTCCTGCGGTCACGCGGGTGAGGCCGCCGCGTCCACGTCGCACGCCGCTCCTCACGACGCTGGGTTCGCAGGCAGAGAAGGTGAACCACGGAGACACGGAGACACGGAGGACACGGAGGAGGAAGCTCCGTGTCCTCCGTGTCTCCGTGGTTCACCTCTTCGACCCGCGAATGGCGGCTTCGTGAGCGTGTGGGCGCCGTCGCGGCAGCTCCTCCTCGACGAAGGCCACGACGCGGTCGGCGAGCCAGGCGATCTGCGGGTCTCCGGCGCGGAGCGGGCTCCAGGCGAGGCTCACGTGGTAGCTCGGGAGCGCGATCGGCAGCTCGAACACCCCGAGCCCGTAGTGGTGGACGAGGCCCCAGGCGACGTTGGACGGGACCAGGGCGACCAGGTCCCGGCCGCGCACCAGCGGCGGCACCGCGAGGAAGAACGGGACGCGCAGCGCGCCGCGGGAGGCGAGCGACAGGCGCTGCTCGAGCTCGGCGTCGATGGCCGAGGGGGCGATCGCCGAGTGGACGACCAGCTTGTCGGCCGCCAGGAACGCGTCCTCGCTCGGCGGCGCGGCGCAAAAGGCGTGGTCGGGCCGGGCGACGCCGACGAAGCGCTCCTCGACGATCGGGCGGCAGCGCTCCGGGGCCAGCGGCGCGGCCGTCGAGACGAGGGCGAGGTCCACGTCCCAGTCGAGCTGGTCAATCTCGGCGTCGAGGAGCGGGTGGACGACCCGGAGCCGGAGCCCAGGCGCCTCTCGCGCGAAGAGGTCGAGTAGCCGCGGGCTGTACTCGGTCGAGGACCAGTCGGTCATCGCGAGGACGACCTCGCCCTCCGCCCGCGACGGGTCGAAGGCGGCGGGGGTGAGGACCGCGTCGTGGAGCGCCGACAGCGCCTCGCCGACGGCGGGCGCCAGGGTGATCGCCCGGGGCGTCGCCTCCATCCGGTTGCCGCGTCGGACCAGGATCGGGTCGTCGAGCAGCTCGCGGAGCCGCGCGAGCTGGTGGCTCACGGTCGACTGGGTCAGCCCGAGGTGCTGCGCCGCCGCCGTGACGCCGCCGAAGCGGAGCAGCACATGAAACGTCACCAGCAGGTTGAGGTCGATCGCCGCGAGGCGCTTGACGACGTGGTCCATGAGGCGGAATCGAAATCGGGCATGAGTGAATGAAAAACCATCATTTCATGCATGAGCTGTGAGCGTCTACCCATGAAGGCACCCGTCACTCCGAGGTGTCCATGTCCACCCTTCGCTACTTCACGCTCTCAGCGTTCTTCGCCGTCGCGGCCTGCGGCGGCGACCCATCGACCTCCAGCCAGACCGACACGTCCTCGGGCGACGCGCTCGCCGGCGATACGTACGCGCCGGACGACACGTCGACACCCGACGACACGTCGACCGCCGACGACACGTCGACCCCCGACGACACGTCGACCCCCGACGACACGTCGACACCCGACGACACGTCGACCCCCGACGACACGTCGACCCCTGACGACAGCGTCGAGCCGGGCGACACCACCGAGCCGGGCGACACGACCGAGCCGGGCGACACGACCGAGGCGGGCGACACGACCGAGCCCGACACCACCCCGACGCTGACCGCCTGCGAGACCCTCGGCGTCACGCCGATCCCGTGGGCCCCAGAGTCGACCCAGCCCGAGGCGCTCTCGACCTGGGGCCACTTCCCGCCCCCGCCGGCCAAGCTCGGAAGCGCCTGTGGCGCAGGCTACTCCGAGTCCGTCGTGGCCTTCACCGCTCCGGCGGCCGGGCTCTGGGAGCTCACCACGGATGGCCCGATGGCCACCGCACCGACGCTGCTCGACGTCCGGGTCACCTGCGCGGACGACACGGCCATCACCTGCGACTTCGAGGGGGCTGGACGCTATGGCGCCCGGACGACGGTCGACCTCGACGACGGCGAGGAGGTCCTGGTCGTGATCCAGGCGACCACCGGCGCGGTCCGCTCATGGCAGCTCATCGCCCGCCCGGTGCTGAGCGTCGTCCCCGCGGGCTCCCCGTGTGACGCCGTCACCTCGTGTACGCCCGGATCGGCCTGCCTCGAGGCGCTCGCGAGCCCGAGCTGCGTCGCGGACAGCACGCCCGTCGTGACCGACAGCGTGGTCGCGTGGCGCTCGAACAGCGCGATCCGTCACACCCTCGCCGGCACCGACGCCGACGGGGACGTCGCCGCGGTCTGGCTCGTGGGCGCGCTCTCGGACAACGGCGCGACGTACGGCGCCGGTGACGGTGAGGTCCCGGTCCAGCTCGCCAGCGACCCCTTCGACGTCGACCTGGAGGCCGGGACCTGGAGCGTCGGCTTCGACGTGTCGCCGAACCTGTTCGTCTTCTTCGTGAGCCCCATCGTCGAGCTCGACGTCGTCATCGAGGACGCCCACGGCAACCTCTCGGAGCCGGTCCACGTGGTCTACCCGGAGAAGCCCACCCAGGAGACGGTCGCCCTCGGCGACGCCTGCGACGCCATCGGCTTTCCGCGCAAGTGCGCCTCGGGCTCCGTCTGTGTGGACGAGGTCTGTGGCGAGCCGACCGCCCCCGTGCTCGACAGCGTCACCCTGACCTGGGGCGTGGACGAAAACCTCGTCGCCCACGTCTCCGGCAGCGACGCGACCCTCGACGCCCGCGGGATCCGGGTCGTCGTCGACCTCGCCGACGGCGGGCAGAAGACCTACAAGTGGTACTTCAACGACGCCGGCACGCGCTGGGACGGCGCCGAGTTCTCCGCCTGGCGCCAGGCGAAGCTCTACGGGCTCAGCTCGGACCCGGTCGCGGTGACGATCGACGTCCTCGACTGGACGAACCTGTACTCCAACGCCATCTCCCCCGACTGGCCGCCCGCGCCGCACACCATCGTCGACCCCGGCGCGCCGTGCGATCCCGCCTCGCCGACCAGCTCGTGCGAAGCCGGCTACGTCTGCAGCGCCGACCTCTTCGGTGACGAGGTCTGTCAGGCGGCCGTCGCGCCCATCCTGTTCGACGTCGAGGTCTCGGTGAACCCCGCCACCGGCTTCATCGAGGCGACCCTCGACGGCGTCGACCTGAACGCCGACCTGCTGGGGGCGAACTTCGCGTTCACGAACGCCTACGGGCGGGCCCTCGTCGGCTACTTCGCCACCGAGATGGTCCCGTCGCCCGTCGGCTCGCCGGCCTTCTTCACCCGCGTCATCATCGAGGAGGAGATCGACCTGTCGATCGCGAGCTACGTCCGCGTCGAGCTCGCCGACCGGACCGGCCTCAAGTCGAACGCCATCCTCCTGCCGCTCCAGCCGGAGCTCAAGGCGACCTCGCCCTGCGACCCCACGCTCCCGACCGACCTCTGTGACCTCGACGCGGGCCTCGCCTGCGGGCTGTCTCTGACCTGCGAAGAGGCCGTCGCGCCGGTGGTCACCAGCGTCGAGGTGCACCGCCTGAGCAACGGCGATTTCGACATCGTCTTCACCGGCGGGGACGTCAACGGGGACGTCGTCGACACCGACGTCGTCATCGCCGTCGACGGCGTGGACAACTTCCTGAACCCGCCCTTCGTCGAGCCGGTCACCGACGTCTACGGCGAGACGACGTTCTCGGGCGTCACCCAGATCGGCGGCTGGGGCTTGATGGGCGACGACCTCGCGATCTCGTTCCGGCTGCGCGACCTGACGGATCGCCTGAGCGCGCCGATCTCGATGCCCGTCCCGCCGATCGTCGGCGTCGGCGATGCCTGCACCGGCAACGACCTCTTCGACCGCTGCGAGGACGGGAGCTCCTGCGACACCGGGACCTGCATCGAGCACGCGCCCGAGGTCAGCGGCGTCACTACCCGGGCCGTCAACGCCGGCCGCGACCTCGCGGTGGTGGTCGAGGGCTGGGACCCCGACCGGGACCTCGACGAGGCCGCCTTCACCTTCACCGGCGGGGGCTTCGACGACGACGCGCGGAGCGTGCGGATCGGCTCCGCCGCGGCCGCTCCCCACACCCTGAGCTGGAGCGGCGACGTCTTCACCCTCGAGGTGACGTTCGCGGCCTGGGGCGACGAGGAGAGCGCCGCGCGCACCAGCGTTGGCGTCGTCGTCACCGACGATCTCGATCAGGCGAGCGCGCCCGTGTTCGGCGTGGTGCAGCCGGTCCGGAACCTCGGCGAGAGCTGCGACGAGGCGACCCTCAGCGACCGCTGCCAGGGCGGGCTCCTCTGCGAGGTCGGGGTCTGCGCGACGGACACCGCGGATCCGTGCGCCGGCGCGCCCCTCGACGACGCCCTCGACCTCGCGTCCTGGAGCGGCACGAGCCTGGTCGCCCCGCTACAGATGGTGAGCGGGAGCCTGGTCGTTCAGAGCTACTGCCCGAACGCGACCTACGCCAAGGCGAAGGGGCCCGAGCGCGTCGTCCGCTTCGTGCCCGAGCAGGACGGGACCCTCGTGGCCAAGACGGTCACGCCCGGCGCCGACCAGGTGTTCCTGCGGGTGACCGAGGGCCAGTGCGTGGTCCCGGACGAGCCGCTCGAGTGCGCGCGCTACGACGCCGAGGTGACGGTCGCAGCGACGACCGGGGTGCCGCTCTACTTCGTGGTGGACACCTACTTCTACCAGACGGGCGAGGTGGAGCTGCACCTCGACTGGCAGGAGTAGCCCGCGCTCGTGTGGCCCTCTCCCGTCGCGCCACGGCGGGGAGGGCTCCGCGCCCGGTCCCTCCGGAGATGGGAGGGGCCGGGCGTCCTTTCTTCTGGCGCTCCATCCCACGAGAGCGGCCCGAGACCTCCGCCGCCGCCTCCGCGTCAACTCACCCGTTGACGAAGCGGCGCAGCGGTCCAACCGCTGCGCCACCTTCGAGCCACACCTACGGCGGCCGAGTCTCTCGTTTCGTCGCCTACTTCAGCATCTCGCAGGCCGGCTGGAAGCCGAGCTCGCACGCCTTGCGGAGCATGGCGACCGCCTTGTCCCGATCCTGCGGCACGAGCTTGCCCTGGGCGTAGACGCCGCCGAGCATCGCGCAGCCGTTGGCCGCGCCGAGCTCGCAGGCCTTGTCGAGGTAGGTGAGGGCGCGCTCCGGATCCGCGTCGCCCGCCGCGCCGGCGCCGCCAATGAGCGAGCCGCCAGCGTTGGCGCACGAGGGCCCGTCGTCGGCCTCGCAGCCCTTGACGTAGAAGCCGAGGGCCTTGGCGGGATCGCGCTCGACCCCCTTGCCCTCGTCCCAGGTGATCCCGGCCATGAGACACCCGTTGCCGGTGCCGAGCGCGCAGCCGCGCTCGAAGGCCACCCGCATCGCCTCCTGGTTGTCGCTACCGGTCGGGCCGGCGAGCGCCATCCCGAGGCTCGTGCACGAGAGCCCGTCGCCGAGGTCGCAGCCCTTGGTGAACCACGCCTTGGCGCGCTCGAGATCGGCGGTCCCGAGGAGCCCCTGGAGCGCGATGCCGCCGACCATGAAGCAGCCCCGCGGCTCCTTCAGCTCACAGCCCTTGGCGTAGAGCCCGTCGGCCGTCTTCAGGTCGACGGCGACGCCGGCGGCGCCCTTGTGATGGAACGCGGCGGCCTCGACGCACTTCTGCCCGTCGCCGGCCTCGCACCCCTTCGTCGCCAGCGCGAGGGCCTCAGCGCCGAGCGTGTCCTCCGCTGCGGCGGTCGGCTCGACGTCCGCCGGCGCCTCGTCGGCGTCCGGCTCCGGGGCGGCCGTCGTGTCCGTCTCTTCCGTGGCAGGCTCGACGGTGTCGGCCTCGGTCGCTGCCGGCACCGCGACGGTGTCGGGCTCGTCGGCCGGCTCGGTGGTGTCGGGCTCGGCTGGAGCCGGTTCGTCGGCCGGGGCCACCGTCTCCGAGGGAGGAGGCGGATCGCTCTTCCCGCATCCTGCCGTCGTCCCGACGAGGCCGAAGGTGAGCAGCAGCGTCGCGGCGATCGAAGCGGTGGAGCGCATCGCGTCTTCTCCTCGCCTCACGGCGGGAGCGGCGTCGCGCGGCCCCTGACGTGAGCGCGTCCCGAGTTGTGACTGTGAACCACGCTCAGTCTACGCCCGCGGCAGAATACGGCAACCTGCCTGGGCTCGGCCGCTCTCAGCCGAACAGCTGCAGCTCGTCGTCCGGGATCGGGAAGGCGCGGTCGGCGTCGGTGCCGGCCAGGCCCATCGCGGCGCGCAGCGACCGGTGGACCGACGACGGGGTCAGCGAGACGCCGCCGTCGTCGAGGCTCAGCGTGCCCTTCGCGAGCTTCCTGGGGCGGGCCTCGTCGTTCGTGCCGCCGATCTGGCGATTCCCCCAAGCCCCGGCGTGACCGGGAGGCACCGCGACGATCATCGAGGTGTTCGCCCAGTGGTCCTTGCCGGCGTTGTCCCCGTCGCCGTTGTAGTACGGGCCGCGGCCGAAGTCCGAGCCGATCATCAGCCACAGCCGGTCGGCGAGGCCCTGGCGCTCGGCCTCGGCGAGGGCGAAGCTGGCGACGCCGAGGACCTTGGCGAGGCGCGGCACGTGGTCGCGGTCGTGGTTGCCGTGGGTGTCGAAGCCGCCCATCGACAGGGTCGCGGCGCGGGTGAAGCCGGCCTTCATCGTCGCCAGGGTGACCTGGATCGAGCGCGCGGCGTTCTCGACGTCGTTGAGCTGGTTTCCGGAGATGTCGACGAGGTCCTCGGGCAGCTCGAAGCGGGCGAGCTCCGCCACGCCCTCGCGCGCGGCCTCGAGGTCCGCGAGCGCCCGCTGGTAGGCCGGCAGCGTCGTCTTCTGCTGCTGGCTCCGGAGGCGCGCGGCGCGGGCGGCGCGGATCCGCTCGAGGGTGCCGTCGCTGTGGTAGCTCCCGTCCTGGGGCTTGTCGGGGTTGATGGCGTTCGGCCGGATGATGCGCTGCATGGCGCCGAGGTTTCCGACCCGAGACAGCGGCACCAGGCCGCCGGGGAAGTCGTAGCCGCCCGCGGACAGGAAGCCGAGGGGCTGCGAGCGGTCGCCGAGCGAGGCGACGATGGCGCCGATGGCGGGGTTGCCGACGGCGCTCTTGCCGCTCCAGACGAAGCGGGTGCCGGTCTCGTGGTTGACGGTCTTGGTGTCGACGCCGTTGAAGACCGTGGTCCGCGAGCCCCAGCGCTCGAAGAAGCGGCGGTTCGACAGGAGCCACTCGGCGTACTCCTCGGAGAGATCGGCGTTGAAGCCCAGCTCCTCGGGGTCGATGGCGTGGTCCGAGAACGTGATCTCGCCCACCTGGCCGACGTCCTGCGAGACCCGGTTGAACGCCGGGTCGGGCTTCGGGTCGGTCAGAAAGAGCGGGTCCCACCCGCCGCCCGCGTGGAGCGTGATGAGCAGCGGCTCGCCGGCGCCAGGCGAGGCGGCGCGAGCGCGGCGGTCACGGCCGATGAGCCCCGGCGCGAGCGCCAGCCCGGCCGCGGCTCCCAGACCCCATCCCAGGAAAGTCCGTCGTTTCATGTCGATGCCTCCGTTGGCGGGACGAACGCCCCTGGGGATCAGTCGTAGAGGAAGCGGAAGTCCGACAGCATGTACGTCACGACCGCCATCCAGGCGCGCACGACGTAGTGCGGGTCGCGGTCGATGCGCATCTCCTCGGGGAGGTCCTCGCCGGTGAGCGGGTCCTTGCGAGCGCCGCACGCGAGCCACGTCCCCTCGCTCTCGTCCGAGAGCGCCACGCGTCCGGCCTCGAGGGTCGCCTTGAAGAGCTCGAAGGTGCGGGTGACCTCGGGGTCCTCGGGGCTCAGGTGCTCGCCGAGGAGGCGCTCGTGGAGGTGGACGATGGTCGCCTTGATGCGGCCGATCGCGGCCGGGACGTCGTCGCCGTCGAGGGTGGTCGGCTGGTCGTCGAGGTCGACCGTCGGGAACAGCAGCCGCTGGCCGGGGGCCTTGGTGAAGTCCCACGCGGTCGCGGTGCAGGCGACCTCGTTGGCCATGCGGTCGGCGACGCTGGCCATGACGCCGTTCGGGACGCCCAGGCGCCGGGTGACGTTGTCGGAGTCGATGCCGCCGTAGAGGATCTGGTAGTCGGTCCGGAGCCAGCCGCGGCGGTCCCAGCCGCGGATCCACGACACGCCGGTCAGCGCGGTGATCTTCTTGTCGAGGAGCTCCGGCGTCAGAAAACGCGCGGTGCCGACGTCGGCGAGCTCGGCGGCGCGGTCGTCGCTGGGAGCCTCGACCGTCCCGTCGGCGCGGAAGTACGGACCGGTCATCAGCGCCACGAGGAGCTCGCGATAGTCGAGGTCCGAGGCGGTGAAGCGGTCGACGACCCGGACCATCTCGCGGTCGAACTCGCGCCAGGCGGCCTCCTCGGCGGCGTAGGTGGCGGCCGACGGGTCGCGCGGGTGCTCGATGGGCTCGCGGCCGGTCAGCATCGTGAAGGTCAGCCGGGCGATGGCGAGCGGGAAGCGCGGATCCTCGACGATCTGCTCGCCGAGCCAGCGGAGCCGGCCGCCGGTCGGGCTGGGCGGCATCGACAGATCGTAGAAGCCGGGGTCGAAGACGTTCGCCGGCGGCGCCTGGGTCGGCCAGAAGCGCTCCTGATCGCTGTCGTCGAACTGCGAGTACGCGCCGGCCACCGGGTCGATGACCGCGTGGCAGACGACGCACTGCGCGTCCTGGCGCCACGGGTAGTCGAAGCTGCTCGCCTTGTCCGGGTCGACCGGGCGGTCCGCGACGGTGAGCACGTCGGTCGCCAGGAACGTCCTGAGCACCCACCACGCCCGGTGTCGGTTGAGGTTGGTCGGCGTCGTCGGGCGCCGATTGAGCAGCATCGGCGAGCTCAGGATACCGGCGTGGGGCCAGTACACGGGCTCGCCCTCGCGCTCGAAGTACATGTGCCCCTCGCGCCAGTCCTCGGGGTCGAGGGAGCCGCCGAAGTTCGTGTCGACGTAGTAGACGTTGGCCGAGAACGGGTTGTAGAGGGAGTAGCTCGCCGTCAGGATCTCCGAGAACGACCGGCCCTCGCGGACGACGTGGGCGATGAGGCGGAGCGGCTCGGTGGCGACCGCGCGACCGACGAGGGCCTTGGTGTCGCCGTCGAGGTCGTCGTAGTAGCCGCCGTGGGCGTTGGGGAAGTCCTTGTCGCTGAGGAGGCTCAGCGAGCGGTTCGACGACGTCGTGTAGAGGTCGGTCAGGAGCACGTCGTTCCACGCCGTCATGAGCCACTCCTCGAAGGGCTCGGTGACGCCGGGCTCGCGCTGGCCAGGCACCGTCACGACGGAGCGGAGCGCCGCGGCGAGGTGTCCCTCGGCCTCCTCGGGCGTCCCGGAGGCGCGGATGGGCGCCAGCTCGGCGTCGGTCGGGAGGCGGCCGAGCAGGGTGACGGTCGCCTTGCGCAGGGTGTCCTCCGGGGACAGCAGGACGACGTCGGAGAGCGGCGCCTCCTCGTTCTCACAGGCCGCCGCGGTCGCCGGGTCGCCCGAGAGGCGGTCGAGGAACCTCTTGAAGCGCTCGTAGGCGTCGCTGCCCTTGTTCAGCACCTGACCGCCGCCGTGGTCGGCGCGGCCGAGGGGCTTGGCGAGCAGCAGCGGCTCGCCGTCGTACTCGTAGCCCGCGAGGCTCCTGAGCGAGGCGATGTTCTGCTCGATGAAGCCGGGATAGGTCGACGGCACGAGCACGAGCCGGGCGTTCTTCTCCCACGCGAGCCCCCCGGGCTGGTGGCAGGTGACGCAGGTCTCGCCGAGGAGCGGGCTCCACACCTCGTCGACGAAGGCGTCCCGCAGGGTCGCGCAGCCGTCGTCGGGCTCCTCGTCCATCTGGCAGCTGGCGAGCGTGTACGCCGCGATGAAGACGCCCAACCACACCCACAGCGGTCGGACGTTCCCACGGCGCCACGTCGCGGAGTCACTGGCAGTCCCCACGCGCATGACGTCCCCCCATGTTCGTCGCCTCGACGATACCGGACGCCCGGTCGGAAGCCAAACCGCCGGCACGCTCGGCCGCGCGGACAGCGGCCCGTTCGGTATTCGGCGCGGCCGCGCGGCGCGGCCGCGTGCTGCGATGCGCTCGCGTCCGGCCCGCGCGGCTGGGTCGACGCCGTGACACGTCACCGCCGTATTCGCGGACCGCGCAGACAGGCCGCGGACCTCGGGTGCTCTTTCGCCGCGAGAGCGCGTTTAGGGGGTGTGGGCCGCCGGGGTCGAGGCGCCGCTGAAGGCCGCGGCGTCCACGCGGATCCGGCCGAGCCCGCCGTCGCCGTCGCCCGGGGGCGCGCAGCCGCCCGTGCTCGGGCCGCCGCCGAGGCCGCCGACCGCCGACAGGGTCGCCGCCGCGTCGTCGCTCGCCAGGAAGATGGCCCCGCCCGCGCCGCCACCGCCGGAGCCCGGCTCGCCGTCGCCGTGGTCCCAGTCCTCCTCGCCCGCCTGGCCGTTCGCCGAGACGGTCAGAGCGCCGATGACGCGCCCTCGGAGGATGACGACGCCGCCGCCCGCGCCGCCCGCGCCGCCGCGCTCGCAGCTCGAGTTGCAGTCGCCGTCGTTGGAGCCGGCGCCGCCGCCGGAGCCGAAGTAGATCCGGGTGAGCGCCGCGTCCCCGTACGCCGCGCCGCCGAACACGTCCGGGTGCGCCGGCGGGGCCGCGCCGATCGACGCGGGATCGCAGCACCAGCCCGTGCACGGCTGGTCCGTCCCCGGGGTGCCGTAGCCACCCCCAGCGCCGGCCTGCTCGCCGTTCCGGAGGCCGTATCCACCGCCCCCGGCGCCGTGGTTCGCGTTGGTGTTGCGGGCCCCCGTACCGGTATAGGACTCGCCCTGGTAGCCGATGCTCCCGGCCGCCGTGTTCTGGGGAGCGCCGCGGTAGCCCACGGCGTCAGCGCGGACGGCGCCCGTCCCGCTGACCGTCTCGCTGGCCATCACCGCGACGATCCCGCCGGTCGTCCCGTTCCAGGCCGCGGCCACGATGGCGGCGCCGTTCGGGACGGTCAGGTCGGTGTACTGAGGGACGCGGACGACCTGCGCGACCGAGCCGCTGGTGCCCGACGCGTAGGCGTTGTCGAGGGTCACCGTGATGCTCGTCGCGCCGACCGCCTCGACGACCGTCAGCTCCCAGGTCCCGGCCGCGCTGGCGTGGCGGCTCTGGTGGAAGAGGACGACGTCACCGACCGCGAGGCCCGCCACGCTGTTGAGCGTGACCGAGCTCGTCCCGGCCGAGACGCTCGAGGTCACGACCTGGTAGTAGCTGTTGACGACCTGGCTGCCGGAGACGGTCAGCGCCCCGTCGCTGCCGTCGCCGTAGAGCTCACAGAGGTCACCGGTGCCGTCGCCGTCGCCGTCGGCCTGGTCGGCGTTCGCGATGGTCGGGCAGTTGTCGAGGTCGCCACAGACGCCGTCGCCGTCCGCGTCGTCCTCGGCGTCACCGGGGCACGTGTCGCATGCGTCACCCGCGCCGTCGCCGTCCTGGTCGAGCTGTCCCGGGTTGGCGTCGGTCGGGCAGTTGTCGTCGGCGTCGCAGACGTCGTCGAAGTCGGCGTCGAGGCCAGGGCAGGGCGGGCTCAGGATCACCCCGGTCGCGCCGTCGAAGCGGTGGGTCAGGAGGATCGGCGTCGGCGACCACGTCAGCTGGTTCGGAGCGGGGAGGTAGCCGAGATAGAGGACCTCGACGTCGCTGCCGTCCACGCCGACCTCGTGGCTGCTGCAGCGCCGCCCGCTCGCGTCCGACAGCTCCACGCTCCACTGGACGACCGGGTAGACCGCGCCCTCGGGGAGCGGGAAGCCGCTCGCCATCGGCGGGAAGGGCTCGGCCGACGCCGTGGCGCGGCCGGTCAGGGTGCAGCTGCCGGCGCTCCCGAAGACCGTGTCGTCGAGCCCGAGGCTGACGTTCCAGTAGGCCTTCCCGGCGAGCCCCTCGACGCCGCGATAGACCGCCGCGGCGAACAGGTAGCCGTCGGCGTTGGCGCTGGGCGCCTGACCGAGGTCGATGTTCCCGAGACCGCTCGCGTCGACGACGACGTCGGCGAGCGGGGCGTCGCAGGAGATGACCGGGTCGTCCATGTACAGGTAGCTGCTCCCGGACGGCGCCGCGGTGCAGGCGAACCCGAGCACCGCCGTCATGTCACGCGCGTTCGTGTCGGGGTCGTGGAGCAGCTCGAGGTCGCCGCCGGTCTCGTCGTTCACGCAGTCGAGCTTGGCCGAGCAGAAGATGTCGTCGAAGCTCACCGCGACGTCGAAGAAGCCCTGCTGCGCCTGGCGCGCGACCGTCATGTCGAAGCTCACCGCGACGTCGGCGTCCGCGACGCAGGTGATCTCCTTGGCGATCGGGGTGGGGTTGTCGTAGCTCGACGCGGGGATCTCGACGCCCCCGTCGTAAAGGGCGAGGAGCCGCAGCGTGACGGTGTTGACCCCGGTCGAGGCGTCACAGCTGCCGACGTAGGACAGCGAGCCCGCGCCGTCACCGTAGCCCGACGAGGTGAGCTCGCGCTCCCAGACGATGTCGCCGCTGCCGCCGGTGTCGTTCGTGACGGTGACCCGGTAGGTCGCGTCGCTGACGCTGGTCAGGCCGAGGGGCGCGACCTCGATCGCGAGTCCCCCGCGAGGGTCCTCGCCGTCGGCCGCCCCGAGGCAGCTCATCGTGAAGAAGAGGCCTGTGGCTCCAGCGGTGACGAGCGCGAGCCGCGTGTCCATGTCCGCACCTCCGAGACGCCGTGTGGCTCCGGCGTCCCCGCGAGCAGTTTACGCCGCTGCACTGCAAAATGACACGGCTCGTTTACTCGCAAGGGCCTCGGCGTCGTCATGGTGCTGTGCCCTCATCGCACACCCGCAGTAGACGCCGGAAATCACTTGACCAGGAGGTCGAGTCGCGCGAAGGGACGCCCACCCGAAAAGACCACCCAAGCTGCCCAGGTGCACCATGCGCTTCGCCCTGCTGTCCGCCCTCGCGCTCCCGCTCATCGCCGCCTGCATCCCCACCGACGACGGTGAGGAGCCGACGCCCACGCCGACCCCGGAGCCCGTCGCGTGCGGCGGCTGGCTCGGCGACACCTGCGGCGAGGGCGAGCTCTGCCTCTTCGAGGAGGGCGACATCTGCGGCTGGGCCGACGCGTCGGGGACCTGCGCGCCCATCCCCGAGGCCTGCTACGAGATCTACGCGCCGGTCTGCGCCTGCGACGGCAACGTCTACAGCAACGACTGCTTCGCGCACGCCAACGGCACCTCCGTCCACCACACCCTCGGCATCCCCGGGGACGCCGACGTCGTCGGCAACTGGAGCGGCACGGCCCCGGGCGGCTGGACGACCGAGTGGTCCTTCGACGAGGACGGGACGTTCATCAAGACCGACCTCATCTCGCCGTGCCCCGAGGGCGTCGCGTGCGTCTGGTCGGGCGTCGTCACCAACCACGGCACATGGTCGATGACCGGCGGCTCCGTCTCGCTCACCTACCAGAGCCCGAGCACCATGGCCGGCGCGACGACCCCTGCGTACCTGCAGGCCGACTCGGACTGCGACGGCGTCCTCCTCAGCGAGTCGACTCCGAACGGCGGCGAGGCGACCTACGCCCGCGACTAGGCGTCCTCGGCGCACTCGATTACCGATCTCGCTTGGCGAGCACGCCGATCTCGGCGCCGCGAGACCTTGGACGTCGCCCTGGCGTCCTGCGAGGACGGGAAGGCGACCCCGACGCACTCGCCGGCCGACGACGTCGGCTCATCAACTACGCCGAAGCACATCTGGCCCTCGGGCGGCCGCTCGCCGGGACATCCAGTCGCGGCCTGGGTGAGAGGCCCGTCGGAGTCGGCGATGGTGGCGCCGTCATACCTGCGGTGCCTCCTGGCCCATCCGTGACGCCGGGGAACGCCCTCGGACCCGGGTGCGGTGGGGGCGTCGATCGGACGTGCGATGCCGAGTCAGCGGTGGCGACGATCGTCGCGTCCCCAAGTCGGGGGATACTCGGGCGAGGCGCCGGGGCCGATAGTGACCTCGGGCCGCTCGTCACCGTGGCGTTCGGTCTATCGTCCGGCGCAGGCCAGCCCCTCACGCCGGGTTGATGCACCGACGTAGGGGCATCCGAGAGGAAGAGCCTGATGAAGCATCTGTTGGCCATCATCGCGGTGGTGTCTTGCGTGGCGATGCTGCCGCGCGCTCAAGAGGTTCGGGCCAGCGGCGATGTCGCGACCCTCGTCGACGCACCGGCGACGCAGACGGACTCCGTCAGCGCTGCCCAGGGGGAGGCGAGCGTCATCGACGTGTCGATGGGGGTCATCGATCGCCGGTTCGTCGGACAGGGCCGCTGCTCGCAGGTCTGCCCGCTGATGGCGGAGATCTGCCGTAGCGACGGCGGCTCGCCAGGACGCTGCTGGTGTGACGAACAGGCGGGAGGCGTGACCATCGGTCACATCGTCTGCGGTCGCTGAGGCGCCTCGGCTCGGTCGGGCTGCTGCGGGGCCCGACCGGGTCGCGACCGCTGCCGGGGAGCGCCTCGCGCTCCGAGTCGCGGCTCAGCGGGGAGCCGATACGGTCCAGGTGATGTGCCGTCGCGCCTCGGGGAGGTTGGCGGCGAGCCGCTCACAGCTGATCTCGACCAGGTTCGGCCCGGCGGCGCCTTGGCTCTGGAGCTCGAGGAAGCAGGTCTCGGACAGAGAGTCGACCACGTAGCGGACGTCGGGGCCGACGAAGAACCGCGTGACCGGTGACTCTCCGGGCACGTCGGCGTTCACGGTCCGCGCGCTGACGCAGCCACCGAGGAACGTCGCGGCGAGCGCCACGGCGGCGAGCCGTCGCAAGGCGACCGGCGAGCGCTTCATCCGATGATCGCCTGGTCGACGATGCCGACGATGACCGAGCGGACCGGCCCATAGGGGACGGCGTCGAGCATCTGGCGCGAGGAGTTGCCCTCGTCCTGGACGAGGACCGTCTCGCCCACGCCGGCGCCGACGATGTCGATGGCGAGGACGTAGTTGTCGCCGTCGAGGGTCCGGTCGGCCTTCAGGTAGCGGACGAGGAGCTGCTTACGCCCCTCGTAGAAGGGGTGCTGGACCGTCGTGACGACGGTGCCTTCGACGCGGCCGAGCCTCATGCCTCGTCCTCCTCTTCCTCGAGCGGGACGCGCGCGTGCTGGCTCACGATCCCGACGATGGCGTGGTCCACCGGCACGAAGCGCGGGTGGTGGAGCAGCGCCGCCTCGCGGGACATCTCGTAGCTGACCACGTCGCCCGGGCCGGCCTGGGCCGAGGCGTCGGTGGCCACGAAGGGCTCGCCCGCCGGCTTCAGCGCGCTCGTGAGCGGACGCACGACGAGGAGCTTCAGCCCGTCCATCTGGTCGGCCTTGACCGACGCGACCATGGTCCCGATGACCTCTCCCAGCTTCATCCGCGCCACTCCTTGTAGAAGCGCGTCGTCGAGCTGAGCGCGCGGGCGACCTCGGGGTCGGCGTTGCGGATGATGCTCGTCCACATCCCGTCCGACCGACCCACGTGAATCGCGCGCTCGGCCAGCTCGATGGCCGCCTCCACGTCGTAGACCTCGCCCCAGACCGAGGCGACCCCCTGTCCGCCGAGCCCCTCGGCCACGCGCAGCTCCACCAGCTCGACGTAGGCGCCCTTGAGCGCCGCGTCGACCGCGGAGAGCAGCGTCGGCGTCGTCATCGTCTGGATGACCCCGAGGGTGTCCCCGGGGGCGGGCCACCGGACGGCGCCCGTCGTCACCGCCGGCACGATGCGCGGCTCGGCGTAGGGCAGGAGCACCTGATCGAGGAGCGCGTGACCCGAGACCGCGACGGCGCGCGTCAGCGCCCGCTCGACCGGCTCGACGTCACCGGCGAACAGGATGAGGTAGCGCCCGGCCTGGACCGTCCCGGCGGAGACGACCTCGACCAGCGCCTCCTTGACCAGCGCGTCGAGCGCCGCCAGCCCCGGCGGGATCGCCGCCAGGTCCAGCATCGCCACGGCGGGGCCGTGGACGGTCTCGGCGCTCTGGGGGGCGTCGACCATCCGCTACACGATCCGGAAGTCGTCGCGGAGCGTGCACCGGCGCCAGCGCGAGAACGACGCCGCGGTCGTGAGCCCCTCGCCGGTCGGCGACGCGATGGTGAACGACGTGTAGCCCTCGCCCTTGTGGGCCAGGCCGTCGACGCCGGTCGCGTTCTTGCTGAAGATGCTGCAGTTGCACTCGCGCGCCATCTTGGAGAGCTTGCGCACGTCGTGGGAGTGCATCATCGCGGTGTGGAAGCACTCGCCTTCGGCCTCGATGGCCAGGCGAATCGCCGTGTCGACGTCCGGCACCCTCGTTATCGGCAGGACCGGCATCATCTGCTCGGTCCAGATCAGCGGGTGGTCGTTCGAGACCTCCACGATGATGCAGCGCGTTTCGTGACCGGCCCGGATCCCCAGCTCGGCGAGGATGACCGAGGCGTCCTTGCCGACGAAGTCCTTGTTGACCGTGGCGTGGCCGCGCGGGCCGGCGTTCTTCGAGAAGATGACCTTCTCGAGGCGGGCGAGGTCCCGGGCGGGGAGCTCGATGGCCCCGTGGCGCGTCATCGCCCGCTTCAGGTCGTCGGCGACCGCGTCGACGACCACGCACTCCTTCTCGTCGACGCAGATGATGTTGTTGTCGAACGAGTGCCCGTAGACGATGCGCTGGGCGGCCGTCTCGATGTCGGCCGTCGCGTCCACGACCACCGGCGGGTTGCCGGGGCCGCCGCAGATGGCGCGCTTGCCCGAGCCCATCGCCGCCTTGACCACGCCGGGGCCGCCGGTGACGACGACGATGCGGGTCTTCGGGTGGCGCATGAGCGCGTTGGCCGACTCGATGGTCGGCTCGGCGAGGCAGCACACGGTGTTGGCCGGGCCGCCGACGCTCACGACGGCGCGGTTGATGACCCGCACGGTCTCGGCCGAGACGAGCTTGGCCGAGGGGTGGGTGTTGAAGACGACGGCGTTGCCCGCCGACAGCATCCCGATGGCGTTGCAGATGATGGTCGAGCTCGGGTTCGTCACCGGGGTGATGGCGCCGATGACCCCGAAGGGGGCGGGCTCGAGCAGCATCAGGCCGTCGTCGCCGCTGATCGCCTGAGGGTTGAGGATCTCCGGCCCCGGCGTCTTCTCGATGACGAGGTTGTTCTTCTGGATCTTGTCCTCGACCCGGCCGAGCCCGGTCTCGGCGTGGGCCTCGCGGGCGAGGCGCTCGGACTCGAGGCGGAGCGCGGCGCGCACGGCGTCGATGATGGCGATGCGCTTGCGGAGCCCCAGGTCGTTGAGCTCGTAGTACGCGCGCACCGCGGCGCTCATCGCCTCCTCGAGGTCGCCGAAGACGCCGTCGCCGAGCCCCTGTCCGGCGCGCGCCGCGGTCGGTCGCGGCGCGTGGGGCGGCTTGGGCGCGCACATCGGGCCCCCGGGCTTCGGGGTCGGCGGGGTGTTCGGCCGCGGGAACGGGCCGCGGGACACCGTCGGCGGGACGTTCCGCGGCGACGGTGGCGCCTTGGGCGCCGAGCCCACGCCGGGGTCTCGCGACAGCCCCCCGCCGGGGGTGAGCTCACGGGCGATCGCCTCGGCGATGCTCCGAATCTGGTCGGGGCTGAGATTGGACTGGGCCATCGTTCACCTCCGTGCGGCCTGCGACCGCGCGACGACTCGAGGGGGGACCACCGTCAGAAGCCCGAGGGCTCGTCGTCGTAGCCGTGGTCGTAGCCGTGCTTGTCGTAGCGCCGGTCGCCGTCGATGTCCCAGTTGTCGACGATGGCCATGATCACCGCGTCGCACGGGCGATCCTTGGTCATCACCGTCTGGCGCGCCGACGAGCCGCTCGCGTAGAGGATGTACTCCCCGACGCCGGCCCCGACCGCGTCGACGGCGACGACGTAGCCGCCCTCGCTCATCGACTCGGGGTTCACGTCCTGCACCATCAGGAACTTGAACCCTTCGATGTTCGCGTCCTTGCGGGTGGACACGACCGTCCCGATCACCTTGGCGAGCTTCATGGGAACTCCCTCCCTCCCGAGGCGCGCGGCGGCCTCTGCAGGCCGGCGACGCGCGTTCGGCGTCCACGCCGACGCGGCGTCGGACGCGCGCGAATACGCCGACCGCCCGGGGCGCGTGCGGACGCGCCCCGGGTGGCCGAGCCGAAGTGCTCGCGCGGCGCTACTTCTTGGTGAGCTTCGCGACCTCTTCGGTGCGGCCGAGCGGCAGCGTGAGGTCCACGTTGACGTGCGGGCGGGCGATGATGTGGGTCGCCACGATCTCGCCGACGCGCGAGGCGCCGTTGGTGCCGGCCTCGACCGCCGCCTTCACCGCCGCGACGTCGCCGCGGACGATGGCGGTCACGTAGCCGCCGCCGGTCTTCTCGTACCCGACCAGCTCGACGCGCGCGGCCTTCACCATCGCGTCGGACGCCTCAACCATCGCCGCAAAAGAACGGCACTCGATCATTCCGAGAGCTTCGGCCATGTCTCACGTTCTCCGTGTTGTGGGGATGTCCCCGCCAAAAACCTGCTAGTAACCGCCGCCCGCCGCGCTCGCGCCGGTCGCCGGCCGCTCTCCGCGCTCTTCCTGGGCGATCTTGACGCCGACCGACGCGCCGATGCGCGTCGCCCCGGCCTCGACCATGCGCTTGGCGTCCGCGGCGGAGCGGACCCCGCCCGACGCCTTGACCTCGAGCTTGTGCTCGACGGCCTGCGCCATCAGCGCGACGTCGGCCTCGGTGGCCCCGCCCTTGGCGAAGCCGGTCGACGTCTTCACGAAGTGCGCGCCCGCCTTTCGCGAGAGCACGCACGCCGCGACCTTCTCCTCGTCGCTCAGGAGCGCCGTCTCGATGATGACCTTCAGGATGGCGCGGCCTTCGCGCGCCACCTCGGCGAGGAGTCGGATGTCTTCGTACACCGTCTTGTGGTCGCCCGACTTCAGCGCCCCGATGGCGATGACCATGTCGAGCTCGGTGGCGCCGTCGCGGAGCGCCTTGCGCGCCTCGAGGGCCTTGACCTCCTTGGGCGTCGCGCCCAGAGGGAAGCCGATGACGGTGCAGACCTTCGGTGAGCTGCCGCGGAGCCGGTCCGCCGCGCGCTTGACGTACGTGGGGTTCACGCACACCGACGCGAAGCCGTACTTGCGGGCCTCGTCGCAGAGCTGATCGATGTCCGCGTAGGTCGCGTCCGGCTTGAGCAGCGTGTGGTCGATGAGCGGCGCGAGATCGCGCGGGACGTCCTTGACCCCGAGCCGGGCCGAGACCCGCATCCCGCGTCCGGCCTCGTTGATGCGCCGGATGATCTCGGGCTGCCGCGTGACCGAGTCCCCCCAGGCGGGGTTGCAGGTCGGGCAGGTCGCGTGGCTCGCCGGCGCGACGCTCGCCAGGAGAGCGGGGTTGTTGCTCAGCACGCGCGTGATCGTCGCGACCAGCGCGTCGTAGTCGTTCGCTGCCGGGGTCATCGCTACACCTTTGGAGGGAGCCGCGCTCGGCTCCGCGGCGGGCGGGAGGTCGGTGACGGGACGGAGCCCGTCGAGGGCGTCGATCATGGCGACGCGCCGGAGGTGCCGGTCGACCGTACACGCGGTCCCGAGGAACGCGTCGACGATGGCGAGGGCGGCGCCCTCGTCGAGGTAGCCGGCGCCCAGGGTCAGGACGTGGGCGCCGTTGTGCTCGGCGGCGTTGACGGCGGTCTTCGGGTCGAAGGCCATCCCGGCGCGGACGCCCGCCACCTTGTTGGCGACCATCGCCGAGCCGATGCCGGCCCCGTCGATGACCACCCCGCGCCAGGCCTTGCCGGTGGCGACGGCCTCGGCGGCGGCGCGGGCGAAGACCGGGTAGTCGCAGGAGCCCTCGTCGTGGGTGCCGACGTCGAGCACCTGGAAGCCGCGCGCGCCCAGGTGGCGCTTGACGGCGCCCTTGAGCGCGAAGCCTCCGTGGTCGCTCGCGACCACGATCGTGGCGGACGCAGTGCCCATCTAGCTCCTCAGCTCCTCAGCTCGTGGGGGACACGCCGACCGGACGCTAGCGCCCGCAGCGCGCGAACGTCAAGCGGCGTCGGGCCGGCCGCGCAAAGCCTCGTCGCTGGGAGTGTGCGGTGCACGAAGACCGGACCTCAGGTCAGGGTGTGGAAGAGCTCGGGCCGCGGGTCGGGGATGACCACCTGGTTGACCAGGAGCCCCCGCCGGGCGACCACCTCGACCCCCGCCTCCATGGCGTAGCCGACCGCGTCGACGTCGCCGGTGAAGGTCAGGTAGGCCTTGCCGCCGAGGGCCATCGCCAGCCGGCAGCCGACCATCTCGACGAGCGCGGCCTTGGCCACCTTGTCGATGGCCTCCACGAGCGCCGCCACCGAGAAGGACTCGATGACGCCGAGGGCCCCGCGCATCATCGTGACCGAGGTCGCCGACACGGCCGGGTACACGGCCGGGTGGACGTCGGGGATGACGAAGTGGTCGATGGTGCACTCGCGCGAGCAGTCGAGGCCGGCCTGGACCGAGGCCTCGACCTCGTACAGCTCGCCGGCGACCATGACCATGTACTTGCCGCTGCAGATGGTCCGCGCCATCACGAGCTTGACCTCGGCCGCCTTCAACATGCGGTCGGTCGTGTCGATGCCGCGGGCGATGCTCGACAGCTCGATGAGCGCCAGCGACGGCGGGGGCGGGTCCCCGAAGCTCCTCCAGCTCATGACTACCTCTCCACCCAGATGGCGTTCTGGTCGATGTGGGTGACGCGCCCGTCGATCGAGCTGTGGACCGGCACGCCGAGCTTGTCGGCGGGGGGCTCGGCCAGCTTCTGCCGGAAGGCGACCCGGTCGCCGACGGCGACGATCGGGATGGCGGGGGCGCCGATGTGCTGCTGCAGGCGAATCTGGACGCGGCTCGGCTCGATCGCCCGGTCGGTCCAGGGGGCGTGAACGTCCCAGTCCTCGAGCCCGAGGCGCCGGACGAGCGCCGGGATCGGCACCCGGCGGGAGTCGCGCATCGGGTGCGGCTCGCCGACACCCGGCAGCGGCGCGGGCTTGTCGGCCAGCATCCGCCAGATGCCCTTGGACCGGATGCACATGTCCTTGGGCGGCAGGTCCTCCGGACAGGCGTAGAGGTCGCAGATGCTGCACTCGCAGCACTGGAGCCCCAGCTGTGCCCAGCCCGCCTCGGCCTCGCCGGCGAAGCCCACCGAGCGCATGACCTTGTGCGGCTCGATGGCGTAGCCCAGGAGGAACCGCGGGCAGAACTCGGTGCAGTACATGCACTGGTCGCACGCGGACTTGGAGATCTGGACCTTGGTCTCCATCGGCGCGGTCTTGCGCTGGATGAGCTTGTGCTTGCGGTCGAGGACGATGAAGCCGCCCGAGGCCTTGACCAGCGGGGTGTCCAGGTCGTCGATGACCTTGCCCATCATCGCGCCGCCGTCGAGGAGCACCGGGTCGTCGACGGTCACGCCGCCCGCGAGCTCGAGCACCTCGCGGGCGGTGATGCCGATCGGGACGAGGGCGCTGACCGCCTGGCGAACGCAGCCCGCTACGCTCAGGGCCGTGTGGGTCACCGGGATGCCGCGGGTGGCTCGGGAGATGTTGATGAGCGTCTCGACGTTGTTGACGACGCAGCCGACGTCGAGGGGCAGACCGCCCGGCGGGATGAGGCGGCCCATCACGTCGAAGACGATGATGTACTCGTCGCCGGCCGGGTAGAAGTTGTCGTAGTAGTAGAAGTGGATGTCGGGGCCCGCGTGCGCCTGCAGCGCGGCGATGGCCACGGTGTACTTCTTCTTGATGGCGATGACGCCGCGGTCGGCGCCGACCGCCTGCATCCCGACGCGCAGGCCGTGGACCATCTCCTCGGCGTAGGCGCGCATGAGCCCCTGGTCCTTCTCGAGGAGCGGCTCACACTCGGCGGCGTTCGCGATGTAGGTGTCGACCTTCGCCTGGAGCTTGACGTAGGTCGGGAAGCCCGCGCCCCCTGCGCCGATGACCCCGGCCTCGCGGACCTGGTCCACGATCTGCTGCGTCATGCCAGTCTCCTGTGTGCGGTGCAGCGAAAGGCGGCGAGCCGCGGGCCGCGTGCAACGACTCTCGGCGGCGGACCCTAGCACGGGCTCGGGGCGGCGACAACGCGGTCGAGAGGGGGCGATCGCGCAGGTTTCTGCCGGGTCCGGGTGGCGTTTCCCGATGGATGTGCTACATCCCATCGCCGGAGGTAGCCATGTCGAGTAGCTCGTTTTCGCTTCGCGCCTACGTGTTCATCGATCAGCTGCAGCCACAGCTGGCGCAGTTCATCGCGAAGGACAACCGGGTCTATGACCCTAGCGAGTACGACGCGGCGTTGATGCTGGAGCTGGCGCCGGCGATGGAGATCCATCGCATGACGGACCTGGCGCTGAAGGCGACGCGCGTGCGCCTGGGCTCGGTGGTGACCGAGCGCATCTACGGGATGATGCAGGTCCAGCACGCCGACCAGGGCGAGGTCATGGAGGCGGGCGAGGCGGTGCTGCGGCAGACCGGCCTCAGCCAGGCCGACCGCGCCCCCGTCGAGGTGGTCACCAACATGATCATCCGCGGGATCGAGCAGGACCACGCCATCTACTTCACCGGGACGTCGAAGGGCTACATGGTCCTCGCCGACGAGTCGGTCTTCATCCTCGAGACCAAGCCGGCCGCCTACCTGACGCTCGCCTGCAACGAGGCGCTCAAGGCCGGGCGGGTGAAGCTCATCACCGTCCGCCCCTTCGGCGCGACGGGACGCCTGGTCATGAGCGGGCCCGAGGCCGAGATCGACGTCGCCGCGGCGGCCGCGCTGAAGAGCCTCGAGGCGCTCAACGAGGAGCGCACGGCAGCCCGCGTGGCCGCCGGCCTGAGCGACTGAACCGCGGCGCGGGATGAGGCCGATGCGTAGACCCCTCATCGCCGGGAACTGGAAGCTCAACCTCGGCCCCGGGGCCGCCGGTGCGCTCGCCGTGTATCTGCGGGACGCCCTCGCGGCGCGGGACGACGCCGACGTGGTGGTCTTCCCGACGGCGCTGTCGATCCCCGCGGTCGCCGCCGAGCTCGACGGCTCGGGCATCGGCGTCGGCGTGCAGGAGATCGCCGCCATCGTCAGCGGGGCCATGACCGGCGCCAACTCGGCGGTCATGGCGCGCGAGGCGGGCTGCACCTGGATGCTCTGCGGCCACTCCGAGCGGCGTCAGTACTTCGCAGAGACCGACGAGGGCGTCGGGGCGAAGGCGAAGGCCGGCCTCGACGCCGGCCTCTACCCGATCATCTGCATCGGCGAGACCCTCGAGGAGCGCAAGGCCGGGCGGGTCGACGCGGTGACGCAGCGACAGCTCGCGGCCGCGCTGGCGCCGCTCTCGCCGGCGGAGCTCGAGCTCGTGACCATCGCCTATGAGCCCGTCTGGGCCATCGGGACCGGCGAGACCGCCACTCCCGAGCAGGCCCAGGAGGTCCACGCCGCGCTCCGGGCGTGGCTCCGGGCGCACCACCCGCCCATCGCCGAGCGCGCCCGGATCCTGTACGGGGGCAGCGTCAAGCCGGGCAACGCCGCGACGCTCTTGAGCCAGCCCGACATCGACGGCGCGCTGGTCGGCGGCGCGAGCCTGCGGGTCGGGGACTTCCTCGGGATCATCGACGGCGCGCGGTAGTCCGGGCGCTCAGCGCAGCTCGAAGACGGCGCTGACCTGAACGTTGATGAGGATTCGGCCGCTCGCGAACGTGTCGCCGTCGACCGAGGTCCCGCCGGCGTTGACGACCATGTTGGTGTAGGTCGGCTGCTGGATGCTGCTGACCCCGGGGTAGCCCTCGGTGACGGTGATGGCGCCCTCGACCCGCTGCCCGAGCGCGCCGGCCATGGCCTCGGCCTTCTTCCGCGCGGCCTGGAGCGCCTGGACCCGCGCCTCGGCCTTCTTCGACGAGAGCTCCGTATGGGAGAACTTCACCGAGTCGATGCGGGTGACCCCGGAGCGCATGAGGTCGAGCAAGAGGGCCTCGACCTTCTCGAGGTCGGTCACGCGCGCGGTGATGTTGCGCTGCACCTGGAAGCCGTGGTGCTTGACGTTGGCGACGTAGCGGTCGGTCTCCGACAGGCTCATGATGTCGGTCTGGAGGTTCTCGCCGGTGAGCCCCGCGTCGCGGAGGACGCGCAGGACCGACTTGATGCGCTCGTTGTTGTCGGCGACGGCGGCGTCCATCTCCGAGAAGAAAGAGTCGACGCCGAGGTGGAGCCAGGCCTCGTTCGGCGCGATGGACACCTGGGCGACGCCGGAGACGGACAGCGTCGGGAACGGTCGTGGGGCCTCACGCGGCGCTTCGGCGGTGTCTGCCCGGGCGGCCGGGGTCGGCTGGTCGAGGGCGGTGACGCCGCAGGCGAGGGCGAAGACGGCGGCGGCGGAGAGGGCGACGGTCGCGAGCTTCATGAGGAGCGCTCCAGGGGCAGGGTCATCGTCTCGGGCGTCAGCGCGACACCCGGCCCCTATTCAACGCGCTCTCGGCCTCGGCATGGGCAAAGGTCGCGTAAAAGCCGGAGCTGGCCCGCTCTACCGGCCCGAGCGGCCGTCGCGATGCGGGGATGCGGGTCGGCCTCGGGCGACCGCGCCGGGGCGTCGGTGGGCGGGATCAGTACGCCGTGGGCCGCACCGGGCGGCGCGCGACGTCGACGACCGCGGCCGCGAAGGCGACGGCCGCCGCCTCGCAGTCCGGCTGCGCGCCCGACAGGAAGGCCGAGGCGAAGTTCGTCTCGCTCGGGGGTGGGTCGATCCGCGCCGGCTCGACCGCGGCCGACTTCATCGCGGCGTCGAGGGCGAGGGTGAACTCCATCGGCGGGGCGACCAGGTAGGCCATCGACGTCCCGGGCGCGAGCCCGGCGGCGCGCGACAGGTAATGCCCCAGCGACGTGATGACGTGAGGGAAGACAGCGATCTCCCCGGCCTCGTCGGCCGCGTAGAAGCAGGCGTCGTGCTCGAGGCAGCGGAGCATCGCGGCGAGCCCCTCGCCGACCTCGTCGGGATCCGGTCCGGCGAGGACCCCGAGGATCTCGCCCGAGAGCGGCCCCGAGGCGTGCGCCGCGCCGGCGTAGAAGGACCTCGCGAAGACGACGTCGACGGCGGCGTGCTTGGTCGCCTCGTCGAGGGCCACGTAGGTCGGGTCGTCCTGGTCGCAGGTCACCAGGCCAAGGGAGACGTGGCGCTCGGGGTCGGCGCCGTAAGCCCGCAGGAGCGCCGGGTGCGCGGCCGGGATGTGGCGGACGCTCAGGACCGTCGGGAGGATCGGCTCCAGGATCATCGCTTCCTCTCCCTGTCGACGTCCACGAGCCGGACCCGCCGCTGCGGCGCGCGGTACGACGTCCCGGCCGCCTCGCCGAGCTCGCCCGAGAGCTTCGAGAGGTCCAGCGACACGCCGCTCGTCCCCTGGTCCAGCATCGCCCGGGTCAGGACCGCGAGGCGCCGCCCGGCCTGGTCCGGCGGCGTCCCGCGGGCGTGGATGTTCGACATCATGTTGCGGTCGCCGTCGGTCTTGCCGATGCGCGGGCCGTAGACGAGGTAGGCGCTGAGCCCGTCGCCGGTCCCGAGGCCGGGGCGCTCGCCGAGCAGGATCGCCGCGACCTTCGCGGAGACGACCTCGCCGATCTCGTCCTCGAGCCAGACCCGCGCGAACTTCGCGCACATCGGCGTCCCCACGGTGAGCCCCCGGGACTCGAGCTCGCGGGTGTATGCCTCGAGGAGCGCCAGCCCGGATCCCATACACGCGACCGCGCTGAGCCCGTCGGCCAGGATCGGCTGCACGTCGACGCCGCGCTGCGCCCCGCTGCGGAGCGCCGCCAGGCTGGCGTCGTCGAGCCGCCGGCCGAGGTCCGGGCGGAGCAGGAACTCGCGGTGATCGCCGACCCGGGTCCGCAGCGGCAGGAGCCCGTTGTCCGCCGCCCAGCCGTCGGGGAGCTCGGTCCCGACCGCCTCGTGGGCGACCGCGAGCTCGGCCTGGAACTGAAGCACCACGTCGGTCGCGTAGCGCGTCCCGACGTGCCCGATCCCGAGGAGCGCGGTGGTGTGCTCGCCCGCCGACCGGGCGTAGCGGCTCTCCGGTCGGCGCTTCGGGAAGACCCGCACCGGCGGCGGCTCGACCTTGGGCACCGGCGGCGGCGGCAGCGGAACGGCGGCGCCGAGCTCCTGGCGCAGGCTCGCGATGAGCTCGCGGGTCCGAGACGTCGTCATCGGATCGCCTCCGCGTCGCCGAATCGCGGACCGGGGCGGCCGCCGCGGGTGATGCCGACGTCCTCGAGCCAGGCGTCGAACTCCGGCGTCGGGCGAGAGCCGAGGAGCCCGCGGACGCTCGGGATGTCGTGAAACGAGGTCGACTGGTAGTTCAACATGATGTCGTCGCCGACCGGCAGCGACATGAGGTAGGCGCAGCCGGCCGCGCCGAGCAGGACCTTGAGGCTCTCGAGCTCGTCCTGGCTCATCGCGGCGTGATAGGTGAAGCAGGCGTCGCACCCCATCGGCAGGCCGAGGAGCTTGCCCATGAAGTGGTCCTCGAGGCCGGCCCGGGTGATCTGGGCGCCGGTCTCGAGGTACTCGGGGCCGATGAAGCCGACGACGGTGTTGACCAGAAACGGCTTGTAGCGCCGCGCGAAGCCGTAGCAGCGCGCCTCCATCGTGACCTGGTCGGCGCCGTGGTGGGCGTCGGAGCTCAGCGCCGAGCCCTGGCCGGTCTCGAAGTACATCCGGTTGGGGCCGCGGGTCGTCCCGAGCTCGCGCATCATCGCGTAGGCCTCGTCGACCAGCGCGACCGAGATGCCGAACGCGGTGTTCGCCTTCTCGCTGCCGGCGAGGGACTGGAACATCAGGTCCATCGGGCAGCGGAGCTCGGACAGCGCCCGCATCTGGACGGTGATGTGCGACAGGACGCAGTGCTGGGTCGGCACGCGGTTTCGCCGCATCAGATCGTCGAGGGCGGTCAGGATCTCGGCGGTCGACTCGGCGGTGTCCGTCGCCGGGTTCACGCCAATGACGGCGTCGCCGCAGCCGTAGGCGAGCCCCTCGCGGGTCGAGTACAGGATCCCCTCGACGTCGTCCGTCGGGTGGTTCGGCTGGAGGCGCGAGCTCATCCGCCCCGGGAGGCCCAGGGTGTTGTTCGCCCGGACGACCACCTCGGCCTTCCGGCCGACGACCATCAGGTCCATGTTGCTCATGAGCTTGCAGACCGCGGCCGCCATCTCGGGGGTGAGTCCGGGCGAGACGGCGCGAATGCGCGCGCCGGTGGTCGACGTCTCGAGGAGCCACTCGCGGAGCTGCCCGACGGTGAGGTCCTTGACGGCGCGGTAGGCCTGCTCGTCGAGGGTGTCCTCCACGAGGCGGGTCAGCTCGTCCTGCTCGTACGGGACGACCGGGTTTTGTCGCAGCTCGGCGAGGGTGAGCTCGCTCAGCACGGCCCGCGCGGCCACCCGCTCGACGGCGTCCGCCGCGCCGACCCCGGCCAGCGCGTCCCCCGACTTGGCGGGGTTCGCCTTCGCGAGCACCTCCTTGACGGACCCGAAGCGGTAGGATGTCCCGCGAATGGTGGCTCTCAGCGCCAACCCGTGCCTCCCTCGGCCTCGCTCGGCGGCCGCGGCCCCACCGACCGTCGGGGCCGCGGTCACTGTCGTCCAGCGCCCGGGGATTGACAAGGCCCGCCGGATCCCCGACCGCTCGCACTGCGCCTGCGTCCTTTTTCGAGCAACCCCGTCTTCTGGGGTGAACCCAACGGCACGAGGAGCCGACGTGAACGAACCCAGCTCATCCCAGCACGATCAGACCCGCGACATCGTCCGAGACCACTACGCCGCCGTCGCCCGGGACGAAGGCGGCGCCGGGTGCGCCCCGAGCTGCTGCGGCGCCAACCCCGACGCCTCCCTGGCCCTCGGCTACTCCGCCGAGGAGCTCGCCGCGGTCCCCGAGGGTGCCAACCTCGGCCTCGGCTGCGGCAACCCCCAGGCCATCGCGGCGCTCCGGCCCGGGCAGACGGTGGTCGATCTCGGCAGCGGCGCGGGCTTCGACTGCTTCCTCGCCTCGCGGCAGGTCGGCGACGCGGGCCTCGTCATCGGGGTCGACATGACCCCGGAGATGGTCAACCGCGCCCGGGCCAACGCCCGCGAGCACGGCGTCGGGAACGTCTCCTTCCGGCTCGGCGAGATCGAGCACCTGCCGGTCGCCGACGCGAGCGTCGACGTCATCCTGTCGAACTGCGTCATCAACCTCTCCCCCGACAAGGCCCAGGTCTTCCGTGACGCCTTCCGGGTGCTCAAGCCCGGCGGGCGCCTCGCCATCGCCGACGTCGTGGCCATCGCGCCGATCCCCGACGCCCTGCGCGCCGAGGCCGGGGCGCTCTCCGGCTGCGTCTCGGGGGCGGCCCCGGTCGCCGAGCTCGAGGCCGCCCTGAAGGCCGCCGGCTTCGAGCGCGTGAAGGTCGACGTCCGCCCGGAGAGCCGCGAGGTCATCGCCGGGTGGCTCCCGGGGAGCGGCGCCGAGGACGTCGTCGCCTCGGCCTTCGTCGAGGCCGTCCGCCCCGGCGGCGAGGGCTGCTGCGCGCCGACCTGCTGCGAGTGAGCGGCGACCCTGGAGCGTCCGTGGCGTGGGAGGCCGTGGCCGAGCGCCTCCGCCCCTTCGTCCGGGCGCGCGTCTCCAGCGACGCCGACGCCGACGACGTCCTGCAGGACGTCCTCCTGCGGATGGTTCGGGGGCTACCGGATCTGCGTGACCACGACCGGCTCGGGCCGTGGATGTATCGCATCGCGCGTACCGCGATCGCCGACCATGGGCGGGCTCGCGCGCGGCATCCGCTGGCCGAGCCCGCCTCGGAGGCGGTCGAGATAGCCGCGCCCGGCGAGCCCGAGGTCGAGGAGGACGAGATGGCGCGTAGGGTCGTCGCCAGCGTGCTGCGCCTCTTCGTCGCGGCGCTGCCCGAGCCCTACCGGGAGGCGGTGACCCTGACCGACCTCGACGGGCTGACCCAGCGCGAGGCCGCCGAGGTGCTGTCGCTGTCGCTGTCCGGGATGAAGTCCCGGGTTCAGCGCGGGCGCGCGAAGCTCCGCGCGATGCTCGAGGCGTGCTGCGACCTGGCGGTCGACGCGCGCGGGCGTCTCGTCGCGTGCGAGCCGCGCCCCGACGGTCAGCTCCCGCCGGGGTGCTGCTCCGCCTGAGCGCGCCGAGCGAGGAATGCCGACGCCGCCCGCTCCTCCACGGGCGACGCCGGCGCGTACCCTCCGATGCTGGAATACAGCACGGTGACGTCCATTCCGGGGACGGCCGCGTCGGGCGACGTTCGGAGGGGACCCGTGGGGCGGCGGCCGCGGCCTCGGGTTGCGGCGGCCCGCCCTCGTTCTGCTCTGTCGTTCTCGCCGGCGCGGCCGGAGGGCGCCGGGGGCTTCGAAGCGGGGAAAAAGTGCCGGCGTCGCTCGCTCCCCACGAGCGACACCGGCGGCACCTCCCCCTGAGGTTCTGTGGGGCTCAGTCCACGTGGACGTCGCTCATCGTCGCGCTGGCGGAGTCTCCCTCCTGATCGGAGACGACCACGCGGTAGCGGACGCGCGCCGTGACGGCGGGCATCCCGGAGTTGAGGCAGAGGATGTTGCAGGCGGTGATGTGGTGGACGCACTTCACGGTGTCGACGCCGGCGCCGCCGCTGAGCTGTCCCGACGAGAGGCTCCCCTGGTCGCATACGTCGCGGCTCCCGAGGACGGTCCCGTTCGACGTCAGGTAGGTCGCCGTCACGGCGAGCTTGGTCGCGCCCCGGACCTTCATCGTCAGGGTCACGTCGTCGTCATCCGCGTCGATGGTCGACGGGCTCCGCGACACCGCCGCCAACTCGGGGCGCTCGCGCAGGAGGAACGTCGCGACGCTGGTCTGGGGCGGAGTGGCGGTGTTCGAGACCCGGAGCCGCACGCAGCGGTTGTCCGTCACCGTCCCGAGGGCGTGGCTCGCGCTGCTCTGCCCGTCCCCGGTCGTGAAGACCGTGGTGTAGGCGGCGCCGGCGCAGCTCCCACCAGCGGGCGCGGGGCCGACGTCGAGAGACTGCTCGCCGTCGGCGTTCGTGGTCGTCCAGGCCACGGTCATCGGGCCGGTGACGATCGTGACAGCGCCGTCGAGCGCGTCGCTGCCGTCGACGCTGAGCGTGTCGATCGAGGGCCCGATGAAGGTCGCCGTGGTCGCCGTCGCCTGCCCGAAGACGTTGTAGACCGTCAGGTGCCAGGACCGCGTGCTCGGGGTCGGGCCGGCGGACTGCGCGCCGGCAGCGACCAGCGCGGGATCCGAGGTGTCGAGGAGCACGAGGTCGCCCTCGGTGATGACGAGCCGGTCGCCGGCCACGGTGTGCCACGAGAGCGTGGGCACCACCGGGCCCGCGGCCGAGGCCGGCGTCGCCTGGAACCCCACGATGGTGGGCGCCACGCCCACGTCCACGAGCGTTGTCTGGGGCTGGCTCGCGACGTCGCCGTCGCCGACGGCGGCGACGCTGAAGACCACCTCGCCGAGGGGTGTCCCGGGCTGAATCGTGACGGAGCAGCTGCCGTTGGCCGCGCTACAGGCGCCGAGGTCCTCGGCCGTGGCGGCGCCGGTCGGCGTCACGTCGACCGTGACCTCGTAGGCGAAGGCCGTCGCCCAGGTCAGCGTGACATCCTGTCCGGGCGCGACGGTCGCCGTGTCGGACGTGAAGCTGACGACGTTCGGGTCCTTGCGCACCTCGAAGACCGTCGTGTCCCGCTGGCCGAAGGGCGCGTCGGTGTCCCGGGCCGAGAAGCGGAAACACTCGGCGATGAGGGTGAGATCACTGATCGTCACGCTGTCGATCGTGGCGTCGGTCACCGGGAAGCCGTCCGCCAGGGTCCAGGCCTCCGGCGCGACGGCGGCGCAGCTGGTGCGGCGACCGGGCAGGGGGGACCGCTCCAGGCTCACGTGGTCGCCGTCGTCGATCCCGAGCAGCGACCACGCGAGGGTCCCTTCCTCCGCCTGGTGGGTGATGATGTTGCCGCTCAAGAGGTTCGATCCGCCGATGCTCAGGGCCTCGATCGACGGCGCGCCGTCGAGCCTGACCCGGGCGGTGACGCTGACCGTCCCGTAGGCGTTGCTCGCCCGCAGGGTCCAGACCGTGGACACCGCGACGTCCACGGTGATCGCGTCCGCGAGCGGGACGCAGTTCGCGCCGCTGTCACAGGCGGTCGCCTCGGCCGTGTCGACGAGCCGGACGCCGGAGCCGGTGTCGTCGTTGATGAAGATCCGGTCCGCCCCGACCGCGGTCCAGGACAGCGTGGCCTCGCCGCCCTCGCCGGGCAGGAGCTCGGGCGAAGCCGAGAACGTCACGACCGGGGGACCGTTGACGGTCACCTCCACCAGCGTCGCCTCGGAGCGAGCGCCCGTGGGCCCGCGGGCGACGACGGACAGCGCCAGCTCTCCCGGCGGGAGCGCCACGGGGACGGCGATCTCGCAGCTCCCCTCGCCGAGCTCGTCGACGCCGCTGCACGCGAGGAGGTCGGCGTTCGACAGCGCGCCGGAGACCTCGGTCACGACGACCGACGCCGCATGCTCCGTGACCCAGTGCAGGGAGATCGCGCCGCCGGTGATCACCGTGTCGTCGTCCACCCACGCCTCGACGACCTCCGGAGCGGGCCCGATGTCGAGGTCGAGATCGGCGAGGTCCGGCGGGCCGGCGACGGTGTGGGTCGCCTCGAGGGTCAGCGCGAGGGACCCGAGCTGCGCGTGTGGGGCGACCTGAACGGTGCAGCTCCCGGCGCCTCCCGGCCCCACCGCGGTGCAGGACTCGATCCCCGCGACCGGCGCTCCGTCTGCATAGAGCCTGACCGCGTCGGCCCCGTAGACCTCCCAGGACAGCAACACCGCCTGGCCGGGGACGGCCGCGGCCGGGTTCGCCTCGAAGCGGTCCACCATCGGGCCGGAGATGACGCCGAGCGAGGCCTGACCGCTCCCGGTCCGCTCGTCGGACTGGCGCGCGGTCAGGGTCAGCGCGATGGGCGCGATCGGCGCGTCGGCCGCGACCTGCACGGTGCAATAGCCGGTGCCTTCGACGTTCACCCCGACGCAGCTGTCGAGGCCGAGGAGCCGCGCCGGGGCGGCGCTGACGGCGACCGCCTCGGCGCCGGCGACCACCCACGAGAGCTTGACGCTCGCGCCGGGGAGGGCCCGCGGCGGCGACACGTCGAAGCGGCGGACCTCGACCGGGACGGTCACGTCGGCGGTCACGTCGCCGAGCGCCACGTCGCCCAGCCCGTCGCCGGCGCCGTTGGTCGCGGTCGCGCCGACGCGGAGGTCGCGGTCGACGTCGAGGAAGACGGCGACGCCGCGCTCGGTCAGCGGGACGTCGCCGCTCGGCTCGAGGACGCAGCGCGCGCCCGCGGTGGCGTCGTCCATGGGAACGCAGGGATCGAGCGCGGGCGCGTCCTCACCGACCACGCGCCCGATGTTGAAGCTCGCCACGTTGGTGAGGGTGTACGCGACCGGCAGATCGACGCCCGCGGTGACGCTGGGCCGGTCGAGGAGCAGCTCCACGTGGGCCGGCGGGATGACGTCCACGGTGAGCGTGCGCTCGGGGCAGGGGACCGCGCCGCAGGTCCCGTCCGTGCCCACCGCGCGCAGGGTGTAGGTCCGGGTCTCGGCGGGCGAGAGCGTGACGCTGCCGGCGATGGCGCACGCGTCGTCGCCGGTCGGCGTGCAGGCGTCGAGCGCGAGGGGCTCTCCGTCGGCCGTGATCTGAACGGACCCCGCCGCGTGGGTGAGCCAGGACAGGGTGACGGTCCCGGCGACGAGCGCGCCGCGCTGGTCGACGCCGCGGGTGACCGCCCGGTGGTCCGCCTCGAAGTACCCGATGGCGACGTCGTTCGGCCCGAGGGCGTCGAAGTCGACCCGGGCGTCGAAGCCCCCGAAGGCGTCGTGCTCCCCGCTCTGCGTCAGGGTCGGCGCGCCGTCACCGACGCAGCCGCCCATCAGGACGAACAGCGCGGCGGCTGAGGGGAGCTGGAGACGAGGGACCACGGTGTACCTCGGGGGAAGGGCGGACCCTCGGGGGCATCGCAGATTCCGTGCCAGCCTGTGGCGTGCGTGATTTCATGAGGTTCGGTCGTCGCGTGCGCCCGGATCCCGTGCGGGTCGGTAGTAATTACCGGAAAGGCTGCCCGAAGCCCACGCTCGACTCCTCGCCACCGAGACCCCGCCCGGCGACGGCCTCGACCTCCCTTGCCGCGTGTGCCCGCCGTGCGATGATGCGCCATGCCGAGCACACCGCTCCAGGGCCTCCCGCCATCGCTTCCGCCGCTCATCGGGCGAGCGCGAGAGCTCGCCAGCCTGCGTGCGCGCGCGGCCTCGCCCCGAGGGGCGGTGGTCACGGTGATGGGGCCCGCCGGGGTCGGCAAGAGCGCGCTGGTCGCCGCGTTGGCGCGCGAGGTGGGCGCCGCTGGGCGAGAGGTCGTGTGGGTGGCGCTGTCGGACGCGACGCGGGTCGAGCTGGCACGGGTCGCCGTCCGGGAGGCGCTCGGCGTACCGGCAGATCTGCCCGACGGCGCGCCGCTCTCCGCCGCGCTTCGCGACCGCGGGCCGGCCCTCCTCGTCGTCGACGGCGTCGACGCGGTCGCACACACCCTCGGCCCCGAGCTCGACGCCCTGGCGCGGGGGCTCGCGGAGCAGGGCCTCGTGGTGGTGACGTCGGGCGTCCGGCTCCACGTCCCCGACGAGGACGTCATGCCCCTGGGCGGGCTCGGCGAGGAGGACGGCGCGCGGCTCCTGGCGCGGTACGCGGGCGCGGTGGACGAGGCGGCGGCCCGGCGCGTCTCGGCGGCGCTCGAGGGCTTCCCGCTCGCGCTGGTGCTGGCCGGGGTGCGGGCGGCGGCGCTGGGCGTCGAGGCGGTCGCCGCGCGTCTCGACGACGCGATGGGGATCCTCGCCGCCCCCCTCGCCGGCGCCCCTCCGCGCCATCACAGCGTGCGGGCCGCGCTCGAGGTGGCGTGGACGCTGCTCGGGACGCGCGAGCGCGAGGCGCTGGCCGCCTGCGCGGCCTTCGCCGGAGCCTTCGACGTCGCGGCGGCCGAGGCGGTCATCGGGCCGGGGCGTGACGCAGACGCGCTGAGCGCGCTTGGTCTCCTCGTCGACGGCTCCTGGTTGAGCGTGACGGACGGCGAGTCGGGCCGCAGCTTCCGCGCGCACCCGCTGATCCGCGCGTTCTCGATCGAGCGGGAGCCCGAGGCGGCGGCGGCGGGGCGCTCACGACACGCGGAGCTCTTCGCGGCGCGGGCGGAGGGCGCATGGCGCGGCGCGGAGCGTGGGGCGATGGGACGATGGCGCAGCGAGGTCCGTCGCGACGCGGAGGACCTCTGGCGGGTGGCGTCCGACGCAGAGGAGCCCGCGCGCCGCGTCCACGCGGCGCTGGCCCTCGGGCTCATCGCCGAGGACCGGGACACGGAGGCCCAGCTCGCTTGCGCCTCGGCCGGGCTCTCGGCGGGCGCCGAGGGGGGGCAGGCCGCCCGGCTGCTGGAGCTCCGCGCGCGGGGCTACCGGGGGCAGGGGCGGCTCGCCGACGCTGTCGCGGATCTCGACCGGGCGGTCGCGGTGGCAGGCGACTCCGAGGTGCTGCCGCTGGTCCTGGCCCAGCGCTCGGTCGTCCGCATGCACCTCGACGACGCCAGCGGGGCCGCGTCCGACGCGCGCGCCGCGCTGGAGGCCGTGAGCTCGGAGACGCCGGCCTTCGTGCGCCTCGTCGCGCGCGCCACGACGGCGTTCCTGGACTACCGCGCGGGCGCGCTCGATCGCGCCGAGCCGGCCCTGGAGCGGGCGCTGGGCGAGGCGCTGGCCGCCGACGCCGGCACGCATGCCGCCGAGCTGGCCGGGATCCTCGGGAACCTGGCGCACCTCTCCGGGAGGCTCGACGCCGCGCGGGACCGGCTGGCGGCGGCAGCGAGGAGCGCCGAGGGGGAGGGCGCGCTGCGGCTGGCGGCGATCTTCGACGGCTACGTCGCCCTGGTCGACCACGAGGACGGGCGGCACGACGCGGCGATGGCGGGCTACGACGCGACAATCGAGCGCCTCGAGCGCTTCGCGAGCCGTCGCCACGAGGCGCTCTTCAAGGCCGCGCGGTCGGCGCTGTGCGCGAGCCTCGGCCGGGAGCCGGAGCGCGCCCGACGCGACCTCGCGGTCGCCACCCACCTGGCCGACGAGCTGGGGTCTCCGACGCTACACGAGGCGATCGCGGCGCTGCGAGAGGTCGTGAGGGCGCGCTGGGACGGAGCTCCGAACCCGCGCCTGACGCCCGGGTTCACCGGGGACGATGACGTCGTCGTCGCCCGGCGGATCGCCGCCGCGGCGCTGGCGACGCTGGGAGCGGCGCCGGTCCTGGCGATCTCGGCGGACGGGGCGCGGGTGCGGGCCGAGCCCGACGGCGAGGTCATCGATCTCGCGCGCAGAGCGCCGCTCCGACGGGTTCTGGCGGCGCTCGTGGCCGCTCACGCCGCCGAGCCCGGGCGCGTGCTCGACGCCGACGCCCTGCGCGAGGCCGGCTGGCCAGGCGAGCGGATGCTGGAGGACGCCGGCCGGCAGCGGGTCCGGGTCGCCGTCTGGACCCTCCGCAAGCTCGGCCTGAAGGCCCTCATCGAGACCGAGGGCGGCGCCTACCGCCTGATCCCGACGGTCGTCCTCGGCGCGCTGCGAGAGGTTTGATCGCGTTTGATTCGTCCCTCGGGCCGCGGCCTGGCATCGCTGTGGACGCAGGCGGCGAGGCGAGAGCGTCCGCGCTCTACCCTCACCGCCGGCGAACCGAACCGGCATCTCCAAGACCCTCGGAGGACGACATGCGTGACCTTCTCAGCCGCCGCGGCCTCGCCGCCTTCTCGATGATGACCCTCCTCACGACCGCCGGCGCGGGCTGCGCGGACGACGGCGGTGGCGACCCTGGCGCGCCCCCGACGGTCTCGAACCTCGCCCTGACCCCGGAGACGGTGACCGCCGGCTCGCTCGTGACCCTCTCGGGGACGATGCGCTTCAGCGACCCCGACGGGGACGTCGCGCTGCTCGTGAGCGAGCTCGAGCTCCCCGGCGGCGCGACCCAGCCCGGCCCGGAGACGCCGGTCGCCGGCGCGGCGGGCATCACCACGGGTGATGTCCCGTTCCAGCTCGCGCTCCAGACGAGCGCCCCGGGCGCGCTCACCGTCCGTGTGTGGCTCGTCGACACCAAGGGGAACCCGTCGAACACGCTGGAAGCCGTGGTCACAGTCGAGTGAGCGCGGCGGCGTCAGTCGCGGAAGTCCGGGGTGTAGAAGACCCCGGGCGGGTCCGCGGAGCTGTCGATGGCGTAGGCGACCCCGACCTCGACGAGGTCGTCCGGGAAGGCGGCGAGCCGGCAGCCGTCGCCGACCTGGACGCCACCGTAGCTGCAGCCGGCCCCGGTGGCGGCGTAGTACACGCCCGGCGCGTCGCCCTCGGTGACGATCCAGTAGCCGGGGACCGCCCCGTTCAGGTCCCCCGGCGCGAAGGTCCAGACCCGGCAGCGCGCCCCGTCGGCCACGCCTCCGTTGACGCACGGGCGGTCGTTGGGGCGACACGGGCTCGGGCGGACGAACTCGCCGTCGACGCAGCCCGTCCCCTCGACGAAGACCCCGCCCTCGGGGCAGTACTCGCCGTTGTCGGTCCCGCACGCGACGTAGTTGCGCACGTAGTCGATGTGCAGGGTCTGCGGCCCGAAGGTCGTCCAGTGCGGCTCGGCCACCCAGGTCGAGTGGTTGAGGATCCAGTAGAAGGCGGCCGTGGGGAAGTTGTCGCTCGCGAAGCTCGTGAGGCCCGCAGGCGTACCCGCGACGGCGTTCGCCGCGGTCCCGACCGTGATGGTCCCGGTGTGGACGTCGTTGACGTAGAAGTCGAGGCGGTCGGTGGTCCACTCGACGGCGAAGAGGTGGTCTCGACTCCAGAACTCGTCGCTCGCTCGCTCGTCGACCGTGAAGCCCTTGTCGAGGTGGACGCTGGTCCCGCCGGCGTCCGCGCAGGCGCCGGGCCCGTCGGCGTCGATCTCGGCGCCGCTCGAGGCCTGGTAGCACTTGCCGTGGTGATAGGTCTGATACACCTCGTCCGCCGCGTCCCGGGCCTCCATGACGTCGATCTCGCCGCCGTCGTAGGGCCAGCCGCCGGTCTCGGGCATGAGCCAGGTCGCCGGGAAGGCCCCGGTGCCGCGCGGGATGCGCACCTTCGCCTCGAAGCGCCCCATCCGCTGCATCACCCCCCCGCGGGTGGGCCACGCCGTCGCCGTCGACCCAGGGCTTGTTCGACGGGACGTAGCTCATGACCGCGCCGTTGAGGATCGGGCAGGTCAGGTTCCGAAAGCCGAGCGACGGCGCGTAGTCGATGTTGTCGCGGCAGCGGTAGGTCTGGTTCGCGTAGTACACCCCGGGCCAGCGCGGATCGGCGTCGACCCAGTACGCGACGCCGCTCGCCTCGAGGAAGTGCGGCGGGAAGCCGACGACCTGGCAGTTCACGCCGCCGAAGGTCCCACCGTGGGGGCACCCGCCGTCGACGGGCGCGTAGTAGACGCCGGGCCAGGCGGGATCGGGGTCGACCCAGTAGTCGACCCCCGGGGTGAGGACCCCGGCGTCGAAGCCGTAGAGGTGGCAGTTCGGGCCGCCGAGGGTGCCGCCGTAGACACAGTCGTAGGTCACCGGCGCGTAGGTCGCCGACAGCTCCAGGTAACCCTTGCCGGTGGGGTCTACGCGCACCTGCGAGGCGTCCATCTTCGCCGACCAGTGCCCCTGATAGTCGGTCGCCATCCAGTTCACCATCTCGTACAGCGTCCAGTTGCACTTGTTCAGGTCCGCCAGGCGGTCGCGGATGAGGTTGCCGTACAGGGTCGCGACCTCGCCGGTGGTCATGGCGGCGGTGTCCTGACCCGGCGCCATGACCGCGATGGCGGCGGCGAAGTTCTCGCGGGTCGGCGGGAAGAACGACTCACCGGGCTTGTCCGACAGGTCGCAGTCGTGGGTCGAGCCCGGCCAGACGTGGCACTGCGGGTCGAGCTCGTCGAAGCAGTAGGCGTCCGACGGCGCGCCGGAGGGGCCGCGGAAGTCGTCCTCGAAGCTCACCCTCCAGTGGGTCCGCGAGACCGCCACCGGCGGGGCGGTGAAGGTGTCGCTCGTCACGGTGTCGCCGGCCACCACGTCGTCCGACCCGTCCGTGTCCTGCGTGTCGTCCGCGTCGGGAGCGTCGGTCGCCACGCCGTCCGCGTCGGTGTCGGCGACATCCGCGTCAGGGCTGTCGGTGTCCTCCGAGGCGGTGTCCGTCGGGGTGAAGGTGTCCTCGGTCGTGGTCGAGGTGGTGTCGTCCGCCTCGGCGGTGTCGGCGACGTCGGGCACCAGGACGAGGGTGTCGACAACGCCGTCCGCGGCCCCGCCGCCGCACGCCGTGATACCGAGCAGCAGGAGGACGCCGAGACGCGCCGCTGAGCGAGGGGGGCGTGGACCCTCGCGGTCGCTCATGTGAGCTGTGTTCATTGCCCGACGGTAGTGGCTGACGGAGGTCGCGGCAAGCGCACGACCGCCGGCGTGAATCGGGAACGACCCCGTTCCGCGCGACCCTCGCGATCGGTGGTCGCGTCCGCGGGGTCGCTACTCCGAGACGCGCTTCAGCGCCGCCTCGACCGCCGGGTTCGGTCGCAGCTCGAGCGACCTCGCGTACTCCTCGCGCGCGGTCGCCAGGTCCTCGGCGCGCTCGGCCACCTGGCCGAGGTTGAAGTGGATCTGGGCCGCGAAGACCGGTCCCTCGCCGAGCTTCAGCGCCTCGTCGAGGTCGGCCCTGGCCCCCGTGAGGTCCCCGGCGAGGAGCCGCGCGTGCCCGCGGCCGCTCCGCGCGAGGGCGAGCTTCGGCGCCAGCTCGACGGCGCGGTCGAAGGCCATGAGGGCCGCGGTGTAGTCGCGCTCGCGGACGAGCTTGCGGCCCGCGCGCACCTCGCGCATCGCCAGCGCGTCCCGGGCCTCTGCCGGGTCGTCGATCGGCACGACCGCGAAGGACTCCGGAGGCCACGCCGCTTCCGGGGCCTCCAGGAACCGCGCGAGCGCGGCGGCGCGCTCCCCACCGGTGGCGGTCACCCGAGAGAGCCCCACCGTCGGCGCGGCGCCCACGTCGGCGAGCGCCGCCGAGAGCCCGGCCGGGACCGGGCCGCCGAGGCTCAGCTCGGACGCCTCCGACAGGAGCCCGGAGTCCCCGCCGCCGTACGCGCGGTAGTCCGGCGCGCAGATGTAGGGCAGGGGCATGACGAAGCCCCAGGAGACGGCGGGCTTGCCGGCCTCGTCGAGGGCGAGGTGGACGCCCGCGAGCTTCATCTGCCGCGACACCTCGGCGGCCTCGAGCGCCTCGCCGTCACAGCGGGCGAGCTCGGTCACCAGGTCCGACACCGCGGGGTCGCGGACGGACGCCGGGAGGCGCGCCCCGACCACGTCGTAGAGCTCGTCGTCCCGCGCCCCACGCGCGAGGTCGAAGACACCGGCCGAGCGGTCGTAGACGTTGTGCGCACCGCACTCGTAGCCGCTCTCGCTGGTCTCGAAGAAGAGCAGGGCGCCGGCGCCCCCGGTCAGGCTCAGCGACACCTCGAGCCCGTCGCCGGCGCTCCCGGCGGTGGAGGCCGTGACGATCGGGGTCTCGCGGCCGTTCTCCAGATCCAGGGCCGACAGCCCCGGCCGGGTGAGCCGCCCCAGGACCGCGCACGCGCCGTCGTCGTCGGTCACGCAGCCGCAGCTCGTCACGCTGTCGACGGCGTCGCGCCGCACCAGGCGCCAGAGGCGCGCACCGTCGGAGACGATCACGGCGCCGCGCTCTCCCGCGATCTCGAAGCGATCATCGATGACGTGGACCCAGCGCGTCCGGTAGGCGTCTCCGCGCCGGAACCAGACGAGCCAGTCCTCGCCGTGTTCGCTGAGCTCGGCGTCCGGCTCGGGTGCGCCGGTCTCGCCCGCGGCTTCGGCGTCCGGTTCGGGGGCGCGGTCGCCGTCGGGGTGGTCGGGGGAGGTCGTCGCGGCCGCTGTAGGGGACGTCTCCGTCGGCGCCGGGCTCGGCGCCGACTCGCGTCCGCAGCCCGACGCGATCAGGATCGCTGCAACGCACATGGGCGCCAGCGCGGGATGGACCGCAGCCATGATGAGGGGTTCTCCGTCGCGTTCGGCGAAGGACGTCGCAGCGCACCGGTGCCGCTCGCGAAGCCCGCCGGCGGCATTCTCTTCTCGAACGTCGGGATGCGCCAGAAACAGTGGCGCTTCCGAGTCCCGCAAACGTCGGGCGCCGGCTCTTTCGTGCCCCGGGATAGTGAATTCCCTTCAAGATCGCCGATCCAGGCGCCGAAGGGCTTTGATGGACCTTCGATGCTGTTTCACTCGAGGGGGCCCCCGCCCGATGAAAGAACGTCCGACCCCCGACTCCCCCGCCGCAGGGATCCTGAGCACCCTCCCCGAGGTGATGCCCGGCGCGCTCGTGGTGTGGACCCTCGACGGCCGCGTGGTGGCCGTCAACCGCTGCACGACGGAGCTCCTCGAGACCGACGCCGCTGCGCTGATCGACGCCCCCGTGTGCCGTTTCTGGGAGGACCCGGAGTCGGCCCGCGACCTCGTCGGCGACGGTATCCGGCGCACGGAGTGCGTCTGGCGCACGGCCGGCGGCACCGAAATGCCGGTGCTCGTGTCGACCTCACGCGCCCGCGCCGAGAGCGGACACGCTGGGCTCTTCGTGAGTATCGGCGTCGATCTCACCGAGCGGAAGCAGCTCGAGGTCGAGCTCCTCCACGCCCGCAAGCTCGAGTCCGTCGGGCAGCTGGCCGCGGGTATCGCCCACGAGCTCAACACGCCCATCCAGTTCGTCTACGACAACGCCCACTTCCTCGCGGAGGCCTTCGAGGACCTCACGGTCTGCGTCGAGCGCTACCGCGCCGCGCTCGCCGCGCTGCAGCCCGCGCTCCTCCCGCAGCCGACCTGGGACGGGATCTCGGCCGCCGAGGAGCGCGCGGACCTCGACTTCCTCTTCGCCGAGATCCCCGACGCCCTCGCCCGGGTGAAGGAGGGGGCCGACCGGGTCGCCAAGATCGTCCGAGCGATGAAGGTCTTCGCCCACCCCCGGGACCGCGTGGAGCCGATCGACGTCAACGCCGAGATCGACACCACCCTCGTCATCGCGCGCAACGAATACAAGTACGTCGCCGAGGTGACGTTCGAGCGGGGCGCGCTGCCGCACCTCGGGGCGGACGCGGCGCTCCTGAACCAGGTCTTTCTGAACCTGATCGTCAACGCCGCCCACGCGATCGCCGACGCCGACCGTGGCCGCGGCCGCATCCACATCACGACGAGCTTCCAGGACGGCGAGGTCGTCGCGTCCTTCAGCGACGACGGGACCGGGATCCCGGACGCGATCCGGGACCGTATCTTCGATCCGTTCTTCACCACCAAGGCCGTGGGCCGCGGGTCGGGGCAGGGGCTCTCCCTGGTCCACCAGGTCGTCGTCGAGCGGCTCCGCGGCCGCATCGAGGTCGAGTCCGAGCAGGGGCGGGGGACCACGATCACCCTGCGGCTGCCGACGCAGGCGCCGATCGGCGCGGAGGCGACGTTTTGAACGCCGTCACCACCGACAAGCCGGTCATCCTGTTCGTGGACGACGAGCGCGGCGTGCTCGATGGGCTTCGTCGGCAGCTGCGGCGGAGCCGGGACGACTGGGACATGCGCTTCGTCACCTCGGGTGAAGCGGCCATCGAGGTCTTCGCTGCCGGGCCGGTCGACATCCTCGTCACCGACGTCCGGATGCCCGGGGTCGACGGCCTGACCCTGCTCCGTGAGGTCCGCGCCCGTCATCCCGAGGCCGTCCGGTTCGTGCTGAGCGGCTACTCCCCGCCCGCGGAGGAGCGGGCGGTCTACCAGGTCGCCCACCGGGTGCTCCCCAAGCCCTGCGAGCAGGGGCAGCTCGCCCACAACCTCCGACAGGCGGTCGCTGTCCGAGCGGTCGTGCCGGACCGCCGCGTGCGGGCCCTGGTGGGCGGCGTGGAGCGGCTGCCGTCGGTGCCTCGGATCTACTCGCAGCTCCAGTCGGTGCTCCACGACGCGGAGAGCGACGCCCAAGCCGTCGCGCGGGTGATCGAGCGCGACGCGGTCATGCTGGCGGCGGTCCTCCGCGGGGCAAACTCGGCCATCTTCGCGCGGGCGACGCCGGTCACCCGGGTCCGCGACGCGGTCACCTATCTCGGCCGGAGGATGGTCACGAGCATCGTCCTCGGCGTCGCGATGCTCGACCGCTTCAGGGAGTCCGGGATCTCCGGATCGGCCCTCCGCCTCTTTCAGGCCCACGCGATGGCGGTCGCGAACGTCGCCATGCGCCTCGTGGAGCGCCGCGACCGTGACGACGCCTACGCCGCGGCGATGCTCCACGACATCGGCCAGCTGGTCCTGTGTATGGCCTTCGGCGAGGTCTATGACGGGATATCGAGTCTCGACCGCGACCGGCTGGTCGCCGCGGAGGCCGAGCTCTTCGCGACCACCCACGACCAGGTCGGGGCCTACCTCCTCGGCCTGTGGGGGCTGCCCGTCGAGGTGGTCGCCGCCGTGGCCCAACACCACAGCCCGCTGGCCGACGGCGAGCCCGAGGTCTCACGCGCCATCCGTATCGCGGAGCTCATCGTGGACGCGACTCAGACCGGCGACGAGGACTCGAAGGCGACCCTGGACGCGCTGCCCTTGACCGAGGAGGAGCGCTCGCGCGCGGAGTCCTGGCTGTCCGACGCCGCGCCGCGGACGCCGCCGACGACCCGCGCCGTCGTGCGCCCCGTACGGACGTCCCCGCCGAGCACGGTCGCCAAGCGCCCCGTCACGTATCGCCGCTCGGGTCACTGAGGGGGCGACGAGAGACCAGCTCGGTGATCTCCCGCTCGGTCGCGCCGCGGAGGCGCTCGGCCAGGACCTTCATCACCCGCAGGCCGATCGCCCCGTGGTCCCGCAGGATGGCCTGGAAGCGGTCGCCGGTGAGCACCAGGCAGGTCACCTCGCTGCGCGCGCGCGCCGCGGCGGTGCGGGTGGAGCCGTCGACCAGCGCCACCTCTCCGAAGCACGCCAGGGCCCCGAGGGTCGTGAGCACGCGCCCCTCGCGCACGATCTCCACGTCTCCGGAGAGCACGACGTAGAGCGCGTCTCCGGGGTCGCCGACGGCGAAGATGCCGTCCCCCGGGGCCCAGCGGACGCGCTCGCAGGCGTCGGCCACGGCGAGCAGCTCGTGCCCCGGCGTCCCGCCGAAGATCGCGGCGCGCTGCAGGACCGAGATCCGCTCCAAGAGCTCGTCGGCGAGGGGGTTCGGGCCGCCCTGGGCGGCGAAGCACAGGGCGGCGCTGATCCACGGGTCGGTGACGTCCACGAGCCGGTCCCCGAGCTCGTCGATCGGGAGGCCCTTTCGGTGGCCGCGGGCGATGATGGCGTCGAGGGCGACCCGGGACAGGCGGTCGAGGAGCGCGATGGAGCGGCGGCGCGTCGGCCCGTCGGTGGCGACCCGGCCCGGGTGGAGCCGCTGGAAGGTGTACCAGAAGAGCGCCGCGGCGGCGCGCTGCAGGGAGGCGCCGTCGGGGTTCAGGTCGAGGCCGGTCAGCACGGCGTCGCAGGCGACCTCATAGACCTCGACGAGGGCCTCGCGCGCCTCGGCGAAGGCCTCGCTGGCGGCCGGGTCCGGGCCGGACTGGAGGGCGTCGATGGCCTCCTCGAGGGGGCGCGCCTCGCGCAGCGCCTCGGAGGCCTCGGTCAAGGCGTGGGTCGCGGCGGTCTGCCGGCGCTGGCGCTCGCGGCTCCCGTCGAGCCAGGTCTCGATCGAGGCGAGGACATCCTGCACGCGGGCCGGGCGGTCGGCCGGCTCCCGGGCCAGCATCCGCATGCACAGGCGCTCGAGCTCCGCGGGGATGGGCCGGTCGGGCGCGCGCTCGGTCGGCGGCGGGATCGGGCGCCAGTGGATGCCCTCGGGCAGGCTGCCGTCGGGGTCGGACAGCGGCAGCGCGAGGGTCAGGATCTCGTAGAGGATGGCGCCCAGGGACCAGACGTCGGTCCTCTCGTCGAGGGCGTCGATGTCGTGGGTTATCGCCTGCTCCGGCGACATATAGCCGGGCGATCCGCTCCAGAGGCGGGTCCGCGCCTGCTCGCGTCCGGCCGCCCCGAGCAGCTTGGCGAGGCCCCAGTCGATGACGGTGACGTCGCCGTAGCGCCCGACGATGATGTTGGCCGGCTTGAGGTCACAGTGGATGACGCCGCGGTCGTGGGCGTAGGCGACCGCGCGCAGGGTCTGGGCGAAGAACTCCACGTAGCGGCCGAGGCGCGCCGGTCCGGACCCCGGCTCGTCCGCCCGGCGGAGCCGCGACAGGAGGTCGCTCAGCGGCTCGCCGTCGAGGCGCTTCATCGTGTAGTAGGGGCCGAGCTCGGAGCTGACGCCGACCTCGTGGATCGGGACGATGTTCGGGTGCTCGAGGCCGCCGGTGATGATGGCCTCCTCGAGGAAGGCCTGGAGCAGGACCGGGTCGGCCCGGTGCTCGTTCCGCAGCGCCTTGATGGCGACCGCGCGGCGCAGATCCCGGTCCACCGCGAGGCGGACGAGCCCGACCCCACCCTCCCCGAGGGCGTGGCCGAAGGCGTGGCGGTCGTCGCCCGGGTCGTCCGGGGTCGGGCAGTCGGCGCCGAGGCCGAGGTCGACGGTGGGCTTGACCCCCGCGGCGGCGGTGAACCGGTCGAGCCCCGTCAGATCGCCGGGGGGGACCACCGTGACCGCCCGTGAGTTGGGGCGCGGGCGGATCTGGCGGGTCCGCGGCGCGGCGGCGGGGGCGGTGTGGCGCAGGGCCTGCGACAGGACGCGGGCCATCGTGGCGTGCGGCGCCTCACCGTGATCGGCGCGCCCGAAGCGGACGAGGACCTCCGCGAGCGTGGCGAGGTCGAGCTTGCCCTCGCGGAAGAGCGCGAGCGGCTCGTCGAGCGCAGCGCGCGGGACCGGGCGCTTATCGGCGTCGTCGACCATCGAGCGACATCCTACGCGGCGCAGCGCGTTTGACCAGCCGTGCCCCGCGGTATACTGCCCGGTTCACGAGGAGTCGCTGCGCGAGTGAGGGTGTCATCGCGGCCAGGTTCGCTCCTCGGGGCCCGACGCCGGGATGACGTTGGTCGGTGCCGAGCCCCTCGGCGAGGCGTCAGGGCAGCATCTTGCGCTGCAGCATTCGCTCGGCGGCGAGGCAGGTGTTCGTCAGGAGCATCGCCCGGGTCATCGGGCCGACGCCCCCGGGCACGGGCGTGATGAGGCGAGCGCGCTCTCGCGCGGCCTCGAAGTCGACGTCGCCGACGATCCGGCCGTCGTCGAGCCGCGTGATGCCGACGTCGATGACGACGGACCCGGGCTTGACCCAGTCGCCCTCGACGAGCCCGGCCTTGCCCACGGCAGAGATGAGGATGTCGGCGCGGCGCGCGTGCTCCGCGGCCTCGGCGGTGTGCCGGTGGCAGGTCGTGACCGTCGCGTGAGCGCGCAGGAGCAGCCACGACATCGGGCGGCCGACGATGGCGCTCCGACCGAGCACGACCGCGTGGCTCCCCAGGATCGGGACCTCGTACTCGCGCAAGAGCCGCATCACGCCCTGGGGGGTGCAGGCGAGCAGCGCCGGATGTCCGGCCTGGAGCCAGCCGACGTTGGTGGGGTGGAGCCCATCGACGTCCTTGTACGGGTGGACGCGGTCGAGGATCGGCTTCGGATCGAGGTGATCGGGCAGCGGCATCTGGACCAGCACGCCGTGGACCCGCGGGTCGGCGTTGAGGCGGTCGATGAGGGCGAGCACCTCCTCCTCGGCGGCGTCCGCCGGGAGGCGCATGACGCGGGAGGCGATCCCGACCTGCTCGCAGTCCTTGCCCTTGAGGCGCACGTAGATCTCGCTCGGCGGGTGGTCGCCCACGAGGACCATCGTCAGCCCGGGGACGACGCCGTTGGCGGCGAGGGCGTCGACACGCTCACGGACCTCCTCACGGACTGTCGCGGCGACGGCGCGGCCGTCGATGATCTGCGCGGACATGGGCGCCTCCCTGCGGCTGGGGTGCCCGGCGCGTAGCACGCGCCCAATCGCTAGTGCAAGGTCGGTGGCTCACCGGCTTGACGTTGCGCCTCCAGCTCCGCGTAGGCTCGGGCGGCCTCCGCGCGCGCGTCGGCGGCCTCGTCCTCGGCGTCCATGCGCGCGAAGGCGGCCCTCTTCTGGCGGTTGAGCCGGATCCCGACGAGCACGAACATGAGGGTCATCGCGAACCACAGGAGCGTGCTGTCGTGGAGCAGCAGAAGCGGGCTCGTGTCCTCCTCGAGGGCGGACGCCCAGTCGGCGGCCAGCGCGGCGGCGTCGGCGTCGAAGCGCGCCCGGAACGCGACCTCGAAGTCCTCGCCGGCGGCGACACCGCGGAGCACCGTGAGGAGCGCCCCGGGCCCGTGGCGCGCGATGAGGTGCCGGGTGAAGAGCGCTGACTGCGCGTAGGCGAGCGGGACGCGGGCGCCGCGAGAGGGGAAGCCGGTGTCGATCTCCTCGAGGCTCAGGAGGTTCCCGGTGATGGCCGCGCGGTGAGCCGCCGACAGGCGCCCGAGCACGTCTTCGCCCGACACCCAGATGGCGAGCCCTTCGTTGAGCCACCGGGGCACGTGGCGCCCACCCGCGACCGCGTGGATCAGGATGTGCGCGACCTCGTGGTCGAAGGTCTCGACGAGGCTGAAGAGCGCTGTTCCGTGGGCCCGCAGGACGATGCGGCGGGCGCCGATGAACGCGACGCCCGCGGCCCACTCGGCCATGGGAGAGGCGTCGGGGAAGGCCGCGGCGAACTGCTGCGGATCCTCGGCGACCCAGACCTCGATCTTGCCGTCGAGCACCTCGCACGCGCCGAGGTTGGTGCAGACCCGGGCGAAGCGCTCCTCGGCGCCGGACATGACCTTGTCGACGGCGTTGGTGAGCTCGTCCTCGCCGTAGAAGACGAAGTGCTCGGTCTCGCCGTAGGGCGACGTCCCGGCCGGTAGCGCCGCCACCGCGGGCGTCACCGCGGCGCCTGTGAGGAGCAGCGCGACGAGCGACGTCAGGAGCCGCCGCGCGAGCGCGGCGCGGCGCGGCGGAGCTGAGCGTGCGGTCGTGCGCGAGGGAGGGCGGGCAGGGGTCGGCGACATTCGACACCGAGATTAGGCGCGCCCTCGCCCTCGGCAAGGTGTCGTCGCGCGGCCGGCGCTCAGAGGCGGCGCCACTCGAAGCGCCGTGTCCCAGCGGTGATCTCGAAGTAGAAGCCGAACTCGAAGACGATCTCGTTCTTCGGGTTCAGGAGCCCCTCGGGCGGGTTCGGGAAGGGTTGGGCGCGCTTGAACGCCTGCCGCGCCTCCTGATCCATGAAGTCGAGCCCGGAGTTGCGGGTCGTCGCCATGTCGAGCACGCGCCCCTGCTCGTTGAGGGTCACGCGGAGCACGGTGTAGCGGTCCTTGACGCCGTAGGCGCGGCCCGTCGGGTCGCGGGTGCGGTAGAGCTCGGCCGGGTGCCAGTGCTTCTCGACGGCCCGCTTCACCCGCAGGAAGAAGTCGGCGTGCTTGTACCGGTTGGCGTTGAGGACCGTCGACTTGCCCGCCTCGACGTCGGGCAGGTGGTCGTTCGAGGTGTAGTCACCGGCCAGCGCCTGGATGTTGGCGAGGGCGGCGGCGTCGCTCGTGGCCGGCAGCAGTATCTGGGTGTCCTTGCCCTGCTCGACGACGGACTTCGGCTTCTTCTGGCCTGCGTCCGCCTCGGGGTGCTTGGTCGCCGCGTCGGCGAGCTGCAGCTTCGGCTCCTGCTTGCTCGTGACGGTCGGGTCCGGGCTCTCGGACTGCTCGGACTGGACCGGGGAGGGCTGCTTGACGGCGACGGAACCCGGCGCCTTCCGTTGGGGCGGGGCGACCTGGCGGGAGCGGGTCTCCTTCTTCGTGCGCGTGTCGTGGGTCGAGACGTACTTGGTGTCGACCGGCGGCGTGTCGTCCGGCTGCTCCTGGTCGGGGACGTCGACCACGTGGGCGTCCTCGGGGATTGGCGGCTCCTCGGGCTCGGGCTCGTCGCGCTTGATGCGCACGGCCACCGCGCGCATCGTCGGCGCCGGATCCCGGGCGCACAGCTCGGCCCGGGCGGCGAGGAAGCTCGACCGCATCGGGACCGCCCGCGCGTCGAGCAGCTGGCCGAGCTCGAGCGAGCAGAGCGAGGCCGTGTCCGTGCCGTGGGTCTGGGAGTCGAAGAAGCCGAAGAGCGGCAGCTGCACCGCGAGGGCGAACGCCGTCACGAGCGCCACGTGTCCCCACGGGACCGCCGATTCTCCTGGACTCTCGAGCTCCATTCCTCCCCTCGACCGGGCGTGTCCGAGCCTTCGTCAGCGTAACGACGTGCCCCGACCGGGACAAGACGGGGCCCAACGCGCCGCGCCCGCGGGCCTCCCGTTCAGGAGACGACCCGCGGGCGCGGTGTCGAAAACCCGGTCGCCGATCGGTTCATGCCGGCCGACGACCGCCGGGATCAGCGCACGCCGTGGCGGCGCCGGCGGAAGAGCAGGGCGAGACCGGCGAGGGCGAGGACCAGCCCGGCCGCGGTCGACGAGCCGCCGCCCGCGGCGCAGCCGTCGTCCTTCTTGTGGTGCGGGATGTTCTGGAGGTCGGAGTCGCCGGGCACGTCGAGGCCGGTCCCGCCGGTGTCGGTCCCGGGGCCCGCCGTGTCGACGCCGGCGGTGTCCTGACTCGGCGAGGTGTCGGGGCTCGAGACGGTGTCGGGCTCGGGCTCGACCGGCGCGGCCACGCACTGCCCGGCCTCGCAGACCTTGCCGGTGACGGCGCAGTCGATCTCGGAGCGCGTCGGGCACGGAGAGCCGGCGATGCAGGCCCAGGCAGCGCTCCCGTCGCAGCCGGTGTCACCGGCGGTGCAGATCGGGTCGGCGCAGGTCGACTCGCAGGTCCCGCTCACGCAGGTGGAGCCGGCGCCGCAGGTCCCACAGGAGCCGCCGCAGCCGTCACCGCCGCAGGACTTGCCGTCGCAGTCGGGGGCGCACTCGGGCTCGCACGCGATGGGGTGCTCGCCCGACGGGTCCTCGCCGGACTTGCCACAGTCGTACCAGTCGTTGGCGTTGTCCCAGCCGCAGGAACCGCCGCAGGGCTGGTAGTAGACCTCGTTCTGGTCGCAGTAGTAGAGGGTGCCGCTGTCGCAGCAGCCCCAGTAGGTGATCTCCCCGCAGCCGGTCGGGGTCGGGGCGCAGCCGTTGTCACAGTCGTTGCAGTCGCAGAGCCACTCCGGGCCCCAGCACACCTGCTCGGAGATGCCGGCCGGGCTGCAGGCGCCGGTGTAGCCATCCTCCGGGGCGCTGCAGCTGTCGCCGGAGCAGCTGCCGTCGTCGACCCAGTTCGTCGCCTCGACCGCCGGGATGGTCCGCGTCACGCAGTGGATGGCGCCGGAGTAGAACGAGAGGTCCGTCGCCTCGACCGGGATGTTCTCGTAGTCGGGCAGGACCTCGTCCCAGGTCGCCTGGGCGGCGGCCTTTCGGCCATTCCACGCGCTGTAGTCGCTGTACGGCCAGAGGTTGATGCCGTTGAAGAAGGTCGAGTTGATGAAGGTGAACGGGATGGCGCCGTAGTACTGAGCCGTCCGGTGGCCGGGCATCACGATGCGAGGGACGGTGAAGCCGGAGCCGTCGGGCTTGACGTAGGCCTCGAGGAAGGCAGCGTTGGCGTCGAGCCGGGCGGCGTTGATCTGCTGGTTGTTGTTGTCGTACGGCGCCTCGTAGTCGCCCATCAGGATGCGGTTGTCGTCGAGGACCTTGAGGTACATGTCGATGTGGCCGGTGCCGTCGTCGCTCACGCTGTGGGTGATGACGAGGTCCTTGCACCCCAGGTAGTCGGCGACGATCTGCTCCATCTGGAGGGTGTACGGGTGGGTCTGGATCGCCGTCAGATCCATGTCGTTGAGCTGGTCGTTGCAGTTGTCGTCGTAGCAGCTCAGGTTGTAGATCTGGCGGTCGCTCGTAAAGCAGACGCCGTCGGTCGTCGCCTGGAACGTCCCGCCCTCCATGTTGAGCGGCAGGCGGTAGACCGTGGCGGTCTGCTCGTAGCCGAAGGCGTCCATGTTGCGGGCGAGGTCCGTCGGCACGCCGTCGTCGAGCGGGCGCTCGTGGTAGTAGCGCCAGTCGGTGAAGGCGAAGGTGTTGGTCGCGGTGTCGATGATGGGCATCGGGCCGGAGTCGATGAACCAGACGCTGTCCATGTCGGTCCGGTAGAACTTGATCTTGGCGTCGAGGGTCGCCTGGGTGACGCCGGCGTTGAGGATGCGCTGCTTGAGGCCGTTCTCGGCGCTCGAGCCGTCGACGATGAACCAGACCTCGCCGACCTCGGAGGAGTGCTTGGCGATGTTGACGAACGTGTTCGTGCCGTTCGTGGTGTCGAACATGTACGACGGGAAGGACATGACGATGGCGCGCATCGGCTCCCACTCGACCATCGGTCGCACCGTCGCGATGCGCTTGGGGGCCTCGGTGATGGCGTAGAGCTGCGGCGCCGCGGTGCGCACGTCGTCGTACTGGTCGGCCTTGGCCGCGGGCAGGGTCGGGTTCCTGCGGAACGCCGGGAGGATGCGGTCGTTGACGACGAAGCGGCCGGCCGCGTCGAAGCGGGCGTCGCCGGCGACCAGCGCGGGCGCCCGGTCGCTGGCCGAAGCCGCCGCGGTGGCGGTGGCGGAGGACGCGGCCCCCGGCGGCTCCGTCTCGGCGCACGCGCCCAGAGACAGGGTGACGACGAGGGCGGCTGTGGACAGGCGGTCGAGCATGTTCATCATGTCCTTGTTGCTCTCGGGCGCGACGGCGATCGCTCCCACGCGACGCTGCATCCTAGGGGGCCGCGTTGCGCGCGCGCAACGAAGGCCGTGTATCGATCGACGTCAGGGCCCGCTCCGCGTTGGGCCCTGTTGGTTTGCGGTGAGGTTCGATTCCTCGAACCGGAGCGATGCGCCCGTCGGGCGGGTCGCCGTGCATGTTGCGTTGCGTGATCGCGATCGCGGCCACGCGCTGCTTGCGCATGCTCTGCGCCGGTTCCATACTCCGCTGCGGAGGCGCCCCGGTCCTGGTGGGCCGCGCGGTCTTCAAAACCGTTGTGGGGCGCTGAGAGGCGTCCCAGGGGGGTTCGATTCCCCTGCGCCTCCGCCATCCAGCACTCGCTCGCGCCGGAGCGGCTGGTTGCACGAGTCTCCGCGCCGGATGAGGGGGCCTCGGTCGCTTCCCGCCACGGGGTGTTCGCCAGTCGACAACGATAGGGTCAATGGCTATCGTGGCGTGTCGTCCTGGCGTTCGGTGGTGCATCATGCGCTTCGTCTTCGTGCTCGTCTTGTTGGTGTCCTGCTCCTCGGACCCCTCGATCCGGACCGGGATCACCGAGGATGACCTGGCGTCGCTCCGCGACGTGGACGCAGGGGACACCACGACGTCGACGCAGGACGCGCAGCCCGATGTCCAACCGGTCGACGCGGATGACACGGGCGCTCCGGAGCTGGACGCCGATGACGCGGTCGATGGAGATCTCGCGGTCGATGGAGACAGCAACGCCGCGTCGGATACGGGTGGGGCTGCCGACACCATCGCCTGCTCCTGTGAAGGGCTGGAGTGCGGCGTCAACGCGTGCGGTGAGACGTGTGGTCAATGTCCCCAGGCCGCCCCGTACTGCTACGACAACGTCTGTGCCATCACGTGTCAGCCGGCCTGCGACGGACGGGCCTGCGGCGACGACGGCTGCGGCGGGACGTGCGGCACCTGCGGCGCGAACGAGGTCTGCCAGGGCGGCCAATGCGCCTGTATCCCGGCATGCGAAGACAAAGAGTGTGGCGACGACGGCTGCGGAGGGATCTGCGGAGCCTGTCCAGCCGCCGCCCCGTTCTGCGTCGCCGACGTCTGCGCCGTGGCCTGTCCCACGCAGTGCGACGGCAAGGTCTGTGGAGACGACGGCTGTGGTGGGAGCTGCGGCTCGTGCGAGGCCGCGGAGGGCTGCGTCGCGGGCGCGTGTGTCGATTGCTCGTGCGACGACATCGAGTGTGGCCCGGGGCCGTGCGGAGACAGCTGCGGCGCCTGCCCTCAGGCGGCTCCGCACTGCGTCGCGGGGCTCTGCCAGGTCGAGGCGTCCTGCGCGACCGCGGTCATCGGGATCGCCGAGGGCGTAGAGGTCATCCCGCAGACCGTCCTCCACCTCGACGGGAGCGCCAGCCACTCGGTGGCGGGAGAGATCGGAACCTATCACTGGGAGGTCCAGCAGCCGCCGGGATCGGTGTCGACGTTCAAGCCCAACGCCGACGTGGCATCGCCGATGTTCGAGGTCAACGTCGCCGGGACCTACGTCTTCACCCTGACCGTCCGGGGCCCGTCCGACGCGCCGTGCGCAGAGGCGACAGCGACGGCGGTCGTCCACGTGGACTCGGACGTGGCCATTCACGTCGAGATCCTGTGGAACACCCCGGCCGACCCGGATCAGTCCGACGAGGGGCCGGTCGCAGGGAGCGACGTCGACCTGCACTTCGCCCACCCCTTCGCGACTGGGGGCTACGACGGTGATGGCGACGGCAAGCCCGACGGGTGGTTCGACGGTCAGTTCGACTGCTTCTGGTTCAATCATCACCCGAACTGGGGCTCACTCGACCCGGCGATCGACGACGATCCCGGCCTCGACCGCGACGACTCGGACGGCGCCGGACCCGAGAGCGTGAACCTGGCCACCCCCGAGAACGGCCTGACCTACAAGATCGGCGTCCACCACTGGGACGATCACGGCTACGGCGTGAGCTACGTCACGGTCCGCGTCTACATCTTCGGAGCGCTGGTCGAAGAGATCGCCAACGTCCCGCTCGCCAATCACGACATGTGGACGGTGGGCACGATCGACTGGCCGGCGGGGACCGTGAACGTGGCGCGCGTGTGTTCCGGCACCGTCACGACCTGCTCGAACGACGGGGAGTGCGGCAGCGGCGCGTGTGTGCTCCGGATCGCCGAGGGGTACAACCACCCCTTCTTCCCGAACGATTGATCGCGTCGCCGGCTCCGAGAACCGGGCTCTGAGCGGACCCTGCCGGGGGAACGCAGACATTCACCCGGGTCGAGAGCCCCGTGGAGGAACGTCCCCGGACGCGAACGCCCCCGCGGGCGCGTGGCTCGCGGGGGCGTTCGACCGCGGCGCGGTGCGCCGACCGGTCAGGCGGCGTACGACGCCAGGATCGCCCGGAGGTACCTGTAGACCGGCCCGACGCTCGGCAGGTGGAGCCGCTCGTTGGGGCTGTGAGGGTCCTTGATGGTCGGCCCGAAGGAGATCATGTCCATTCCCGGGCGCTTGGCGCCGATGACGCCGCACTCGAGGCCGGCGTGGATGATCTCGACGACCGGCTCCGCTCCCAGCTCGGCGGCGTGGATCTCCTTGCAGCGGGCGAGCAGCGGCGAGTCCATGTCGGGCTCCCACGCCGGGTACCCGCCGTCGGTCTCGGCCTCCGCGCCGGCGAGGGTCGCCACCGCCTCGACGCGCTCCGACAGCGCCCCGAGCTCCGACATCACCGAGCTCCGCTGGCTGGTGACGACGCGCAGGGTCGCGCCGTCCTCGTCGGTCCGCAGGGTCGCGAGGTTGTTCGACGTCTGCACCAGCCCCTCGATGTCGGGCGACATCCGGGCGACCCCGTGGGGCAGGGCGAGGATCATGCCGACCGCTCGCGCCGCGCCCTCGGTCGTCCAGACCCGGGCCGGCTTCACGTCGGTCGCTAGATCGACGACGAGCTTCGGATCCGTCGTCGCGTACTCGCGCCGCAGGTCCTCGGTCAGCGCCGCCAGCGAGCGCTTGAGCGGCTCGATCTCGCTGGACGGGACGGCCACGGCCGCCTCTGCGTCGCGGGCGATCGCGTTGTGCGCCGTGCCGCCGTGAATGCGGGCGATCCGGGCGCTGTGTCGCGCCGCCGCGAGGCTCAGCGCGCGGCCGAGCACGACGTTGGCGCTCGCGCGGCCCTCGTGGATGTCGACCCCCGAGTGCCCGCCGCTCGCGGCGCGCACGTGGATCGCCGCGAAGGCGTGATCGCCGGGCGCGTCCTCGAGCTCGAGGCGGAGCGCGATGTCCGTCTGGCGGCCGCCAGCGCAGCCGACGGTCAGGACGCCCTCGTCCTCGGAGTCGACGTTCAGGAGGATCTTGCCCTGGACGAGCTCCGGGTCGAGGCCGGTGGCGCCGGTGAGCCCCGTCTCCTCGTCGATCGTGAAGAGGAGCTCGAGGGGCGGGTGGACGGCGTCCTCCTCGGTCAGGAGCGTCATCGCCATCGCGATGGCGATGCCGTTGTCCGCCCCGAGGGTCGTTCCGTCGGCCCGGAGCCAGTCGCCGTCACGGACGAACGTGATCGGGTCCTTGGTGAAGTCGTGGGGCGAGTCCGGGGTCTTCTCGCAGACCATGTCCAGGTGTCCCTGGACGATGATCGGGTCCGCCCCCTCGACGCCCCGGGCGGGAGCGGCGATGACGAGGTTCCCCACGGCGTCGGTGCGGGTCTCGTAGCCACGCTCCGCCGCCCAGCCGACGAGCCAGGCGCGGATCGCCCCCTCGTTCTTGCTGCGGCGCGGGATGCGGCTGATCTGCTCGAAGTGATCGAGCACTCGGTCGGTCGCGGTCTTCATGGCTGCCTCCGGGACCTGAAAGCCGCCCGCAGACTGCCAGACCCGCGGCCCGTCGTCCATGCTGCGTTGCGGACGCCGACGCCGGCGCCGTCACCGCCCTCTCAGCCCGCGCCGCCGAACGCACCCTCGACGGGCAGCTGCGGCGTCGCGGCGACGTCCGGCTGAGCGACCAGCGACACCCGGAAGGAGCAGCCCTCGCCGGGCGCGGTCTCGAGCTCGATCGTCCCGCCCAGGCGCTCGACGACGGTGCGGCAGACCGCGAGACCGAGGCCCGTGCCCTTGCCGGCGCTCTTGGTGGTGAAGAAGGCCTCGAAGGCGCGGGTCGCCACGTCGGGCGGCATCCCCGGTCCGTCGTCGTCTACGCGCAGGACGACCCGACCGGGCGTCAGGTTGGCCCAGGTCGACACGGTGATCTGACCGCCGGTCTCCTGCATCGCGTCGCGGGCGTTCGCCACCAGGTTGATGAGGAGCTGCTCGAGCTGCACGGGCACCGCGCGAACGACGCAGGGGACCGCTGCGAGCACGCACAGCAGCTGGATCCGGGAGCCGGTCAGGCGCTGGAGCATCGGCTCCATGCGGTCGACGAGGGCGTTGAGATCCACCGCGACGGGCTCGGCGTCCCGCCCGTCGAGGAGCCGCATCATGTCGCCGGACAGCGCCTCGATCCCCTCGACCGCGGACACCAGCATCTCAGCGTCCTGCGGCCCGCGGCCGGAGCTCAGCGACTCGACGCCTATCCGGAGGGTGAACAGCATGTTGCGGAGATCGTGGACGCAGCCCCCGATCATGAGCCCGACGCTCTCGAGGCGCTGCGCGCGCATCATCCGTTCGTCGACCTCGAGGCGGCCGCGGAGGTCGAGGACCGAGACGACGACGCGGACGCCCTCGTGGATCCGGACCGGCAGGAGCGACACCTCGAGGGGGACGACCTCGCCGCTGCTCGTGACCCCGCGGACCCGGCGCCCGGCCATCCGGCGCGGTCGCGGGTCGGCGAAGAAGCGGCTCATGTGGGCCGCGTGGTCGCGCCGATAGGGCGCGGGGATCAGCGCCTCGATGTGCTGGCCGACGAGCTCGCCCGCGGTGTAGTTGAAGAGGTCGTCGAGGCGCGCGTTGGTCGCGATGATCACGCCCTCGGCGTCGCAGGTGAACATCGGCACCAGCGAGACCTCGAGCACCAGCTCGAGGACGTCGTCCTGCCCCTCGACCTTGAGGACGTCGGGCTCGAGGAGGTCGTGGACGATGGCCGGGAGAGCGCGCTCGACGTCCGCGTCCGGCACGTCGACGACGCCGACGAGCGGGGGCGGATCTCCGGTCGTGACCCGGACGCGCCGCGCCAGCGGACGCCGGCGAGCGGTCTCGCGCAGGACGGCCTCGCCGTCGACCGCCTCCGCCGTGCCGACGACGACGAGCTCCACGGCGGGTATCTGCAGGCCGGCGTTCGCCTCCGCGGTCGTGTGGGCCTGCAGGATCACCGCGCTCACCGCGCCCGTCAGAACACGCTCGAACGCGTGGCGCTGACGCGCATCCAGGCCCACGAGAAGCACCTTCCCGCGCGGAGGCTCGATAGTCATTCAGATATCCGTCCCGACACGAAATCTGACTCTTGGATAGCAGCCGTTGACGGTGTGCGCAAACTCCGTCGTTCGTGCGCGGCCCGTTTGCGGAATACGGGCGTGACCTCGTGTCCGCGCTTGTCGTCGCCGCCCGACCGGATCATCATCGACCGGTCGCATCAGCCTCCCGGGAGCTCGCGTGCTCGTGTCCAGGATCCCAGTCCGCCGTCGTGGGTGGGGCGGCGGCAGGTCGACTCTGCTGGCGTTCGGGGTGTGGTGTGTCGTCGTCGCCGTGGTGACGCCGGCGCCGCCGATCTCGGCCCGCTGCCGGGTCTACCCGGCGGCGCGGCAGCGGCCGCCGCTCCCGCCCCCCGGCGCGACCTCGGTGCTGCTGCTGGGGGACTCGAACATCTTCGGGACTCTCGGCCAGTCTCTCGCGCGGCGGCTCCAAGGACGCGGGATGGCGGTCAGGCGCTTCGGCAAGCCCACGAGCGGGCTGGCGCGTCCGGACTTCTTCGACTGGCCCCGAGAGGCTGCGCGGCTCGTCGCCGAAGTCGACCCGCAGGTCGTGATCTTCATGGCCGGCGGCAACGATCACCAGCGCCTCGAGGCGCCGTCGGGCAGCGGGACTCGCGTCGCCTGGCGCGAGCTGGACGCCTGGCGCGAAGAGTACGGCCGCCGGGTCCAGGAGATGGCCACGATCCTCGGCGCGGGCGGCCGCCGCGTGTTCTTCCTGTCGCCGACCAACCGAGCGCCACGCATCGACCGCGAGGGCGTGTTCCGCGTCGCGGGGGTGCAGCGCGACGCGCTCGCCGGGCTCCCCGGCGTCACCTGGGTCGACATGCTGACGCTCACCACGGACGAGCGCGGGCGCTGGCTCAGCCGCGGCCTGAGCCCCGACGGGTGTTACAGGATCTACCGCCGTCCGGACGGGATTCACCTCACCGAGGAGGGCGGCGAGCTCGTCGCCGACCGCCTCCTCGCGGTCCTCGACGGAGTCGGTCTCGCCGAATGCGCCGGGCCTGGACGCTGAACAGCCGAGCGCGCTCGCTTCCGCCTCCGCGCTCGCTTCCGCCTCCGCGCTCGCTTCCGCCTCCGCGCTCGCTTCCGCCTCCGCGCTCGCTTCCGCCTCCGCGCTCGCTTCCGCCTCCGCGCTCGCTTCCGCCTCCGCGCTCGCTTCCGCCTCCGCGCTCGCTTCCGCCTCCGCGCTCGCTTCCGCCTCCGCGCTCGCTTCCGCCTCCGCGCTCGCTTCCGCTTCCGCTTCCGCCTGCGCCCGCGCTTCCGCCTGCGCCCACGCTTCCGCCTGCGCCCACGCTTCCGCTCGCGCTCACGCTTTCGCCTGCGATCCCCCCGCCCTCAGATCGCGGCGAGGCCCTCGACCAGGGCGTCGATCTCGGCGTTGGTGGTGACCTCGGTGGCGGTGAGCAGCAGCGCGTGGTCCAGCGCCGGGTCGTACTGACCGAGATCCACCCCGGCCGCTACGCCGCGCGCGGCGAGGGCGTCGACGATCTCGGCCGCCGGGCGCGGGGTGCGGATGACCGTCTCGTGGAAGGTCGGACCGTCGAACCACGACGCGAAGCCGTCGAGGGCGGTGACCGCCGCCTTCATCTGCTCGGCGCGCAGGTGGCACGCGCGGGCGACGCGGCCGAGCCCGTCGGGGCCGAGGAGCGTCATGTACATCGTCGCCGCGGTCGCCATCAGCCCCTGGTTGGTGCAGATGTTCGACGTCGCGCGCTCGCGCCGGATGTGCTGCTCGCGGGTCGACATCGTCAGGACGAAGCCGCGCGCGCCGTGGCTGTCGACCGTCTCGCCCGCGATGCGCCCGGGCATCTGCCGGATGTGCTCGCTCTTCACCGCGAAGAGCCCGAGGTGCGGACCACCGAAGGACGGGGCGACGCCGAGGCTCTGCCCCTCACCGGCCACGATGTCGGCGCCGAACGCCCCCGGCGGCGTCACGAGCCCGAAGCTCAGCGCCTCCTGGAAGACCACGATCATGATGGCGCCGTGGGCGTCGCAGAGCTGCCGCGCGCGGGCCAGGTCGTCGAGGGTCCCGAAGAACGTGGGGTAGCCGACGATCAGCGCCGCCGCCCCGTCCGCGAGGGCCGCCTCCGCCGCGTCGAGGTCGGTCACGCCCGCCGCCGTGTACGGGAGCTCCGTCACCCGCGAGCCGCCCGACTCGACGTAGAGCTGCGTCACCGCGCGGTACTCGGGGTGCAGGGCGCCGCTCACCGCGACCACCGGCGCCTTCTTCTTCGCCAGCCGGAGCCCCATCAGCGCCGCCTCGGCCATCGCGGTCGAGCCGTCGTAGAGCGAGGCGTTCACGACGTCCATGGCCAGGAGCTCCGAGATCATCGTCTGGAACTCGAACATGATCTGCAGGGTCCCCTGCGAGATCTCGGGCTGGTAGGGCGTGTACGCGGTGTAGAGCTCGCCGCGCAGGAGCAGCTGGCTTATCGCCGAGGGCACGTAGTGGCGGTACACCCCGGCGCCGAGGAACGACGGCGACCGCGCGCCGGTCGTGTTCTTGCCCGCGATCTCCTGCATGTGGTCGAGGAGATCGGCCTCGCCCATGCCGCTGGGGACCTCGAGGGCGCGCCCGAGCTGGAGCTCCGCCGGGACGCTCGCGAAGAGCGCGTCGACGCTCTCGACGCCGACCGCGTCCAGCATGAACGCCCGATCGGCCTCGGTGTGGGGGATGTAGCGCATCGCGTCTCTCCGGCGGCGCCCGGCGGCGAGCGCCGCGAAGAGGGCGCTCGCCAGCTCACGCGGGCGGTCAGTCTTCCTCGGCCTTCTCGACGTGGGCCGCGTAGGCCTCGGCGTCCATCAGCCCGTCGAGCTCGCTCGGGTCCGACATCCTGATCTGCACGATCCAGCCGTCGGCGTACGGGGACTCGTTGACGAGCTCGGGGTTGTCCTCGAGGGCGTCGTTGACCGCCACGACCTCGCCCGTCACCGGCGAGAACAGGTCCGAGACGCTCTTCGGCGACTCGACCGTCCCGAAGGCGTCGCTGGCGGACACCTCGTCACCGACGCTCGGGACCTCGACCATGACCACGTCGCCGAGCTGGCTCTGGGCGTAGTCGGTCACGCCGATCCACGCGACGCTCGCGTCGTCGTCGTCGATCTTCACCCACTCGTGGTCCTCGGTGTAGCGGAGGTCGTCTTTGATCTCGGACATCGATTGCTCCTCGGTGATGAGACAGCGAAGGGGCGCGGAGGGCGCCGCCGACGCGCAGGGTTCAGAGGCGGGCGTAGAACGGCACCGACACGACCCGGGCGGCCTTGGCCTTCCCGCGGATGTCCACCGCGAGCTCGGTCCCGACCTCGGCCAGGGCGCTCGGGACGTAGGCCAGCGCGACGTCGCGGCCGGTCGTCGGCGAGCGGGTGCCCGAGGTGACGGCCCCGACGGCCTGCCCCTCGTGCAGGACCGGGTAGCCGTGGCGCGGGATGCCCTTGCCGGAGACCTCGAGGCCGACCAGCCGCCGCGGGACACCGGCGTCACGCTGACGCGCGATGGCGTCCTTGCCGACGAAGGCGGGCTTGTCGAGCTTGGTGACCCAGCCGAGGCCGGCCTCGAGCGGGGTCGTCGTGCGGTCGATGTCGTTTCCGTAGAGGCAGTAGCCCATCTCGAGCCGCAGGGTGTCCCGGGCGCCGAGCCCGATGGCGCCGACGCCGAGGTCCTCGCCCTCGCGCTCGAGCGCCTCCCACAGCGCGACCGCCTGGGCGTTGGGGACGTAGATCTCGGCCCCCTTCTCGCCCGTGTAGCCGGTGGTCGCGTAGTAGACCGTCGCGCCTTCGAAGGGCGCCTCGCGGATACGGAATGGCTTCAGCGCGGCCAGCTCCGGCCCGAAGACGCGTCCGAGGAGCTCCGGCGCCGCCGGGCCCTGAACGGCGATCTGCGACCAGGCGTCACCCTCGTCCTCGAGCGTCGCGTCCCCCTCGGCGTAGGCCTGCATGTGCGCGAAGTCGGTCGCCCGGTTGGACGCGTTCACGCAGATGAAGACCTCCTCGGCGCTCAGCCGGTAGACGATCATGTCGTCGACGATCGTCCCGTCCTCGGCGCACATGCACGTGTACATGGCACGGCCGTCGCGGATCCGGTGGAGGTCGTTGGTCACGAGCCGGTTGACCACGTCGAGGGCCTCAGGCCCGCGGACCCGGACCTCGCCCATGTGGCTGACGTCGAACAGCCCCACGCGCTCGCGGACCCGCTGGTGCTCGGCGAGGATGCCGGCGTACTGCACCGGCATCTCGAAGCCCGCGAAGTCGACGATGCGCGCGCCGAGCCTCGTGTGTACGTCGTAGAGCGGGGTGCGAACGGGGCTCACGACCACTCTCCTTTTGGCGGCGCCGGCCGCCGGCCTGTTCGGCGTTCTCGCGCGGCCCCCCGAGGGGTCCTCCGCGGGAGATACCGAGCCCCGAACGGGACGTCAACCACGACGACGACGGCGTCCGCCGTCGCGGGCCGCGGGCTCGAGCCCGACGTGACCCGCGACCCGGCCGAGCGCGCTCCGCGGGGCGCCGCGAGACGAGGCTCCATGGCCCGGGAAGTCGCCGCCGGGGGCAACGTTGCGCCGAGCCGAGGAGCGGCGGTAGCGTCGCGGGGATCGGAGGTGCTCATGACCCAGCGACATCGTCTCCACACCGGACGGGCTCCGCGGGTGGCCCTCGCGGCCCTCGTCGCGCTCGCGGCCACGGCCTGCGGCGGTGACGCGACGCAGCCCGGGACCGTCGACACCACCTCCGACACGGGCGACGTGGTCACCGACGAAGACACCGCCGCCAGCGAGGACACCGAAGAGGACACCGCGGTCGCGGCCGACACGAGCGACCTGACCGACACCGCCGATCCGACCGACACCGCCGACGGGCAGGGCGACGCGGACGTCGCGCCCGGCCCGCTGACGCTGTCCCGCGCCCACTTCGCCCCGAGCGCCCAGAACCCCCTCGTCGGCACGCTCTCGGTCACGACCGACCGACCGGCGCTCCTGGCGGTCACCATCACGGGCCCGGACGGCGTGGCGATGGTCGTTCCGACCGGCGACGCGGCCGCCGAGGAGAGCCAGGTCGGGGTCGTCGCCCTCTGGTTCGACGCGACCTTCACCGTCGCGGTGCAGGCCACGGCGCTCGACGGCGCCACCGCCGAGACCGAGCTCTCGTTCACGACCCCGGCCGCTCCTGCGTACCTGCCGCGCTACACCCTCGTCGTCGGCGAGGGCGCCGCGCCCGCGTTCACCCTGACCCAGCCCCAGTCGGCCGGCGCCGGCGGGCCGCGCGGCATGCTCGTGGTCATCGACGAGCAGGCCCGTATCCGCTGGGTCCACAGCCAGGACCGCCCCATCCGCGCGGCGCGCTTCACCTCCCGCGGAACCTTCGTCGTCGCCGACCGTACCGGGCTCACCGAGCGCGACCTCCTGGGGCGGACGCTGTGGCACGTCGCTCGCGAGGACCTGGCCGCCGACACCCTCCACCACGCGCTCCTCGAGCTCCCCGACGGCCACCTGCTCGTCCTGTCCACCGAGGTCCGGGCGATCGACGGCTACCCCGAGGACACCCAGGGCGGGACCAGCCAGAACGTGGTCGGCGACGTCGTCATCGACGTCGCGCCCGACGGCGCCGTCGCCGCGCGCTGGTCGCTGCTCGACCGGCTCGACCCCTACCGGATCGCGCACGGCTTCTTCGTCGACGGCTACGACACCATCTACGAGGACGCGATGCCCACCCGCGACTGGTCCCACGGTAACGGTCTCGCTTGGGACCCGACCCGCCAGGCGGTGCTCGTCTGCCTCCGCCACCAGCACCAGATCGTCGCCCTCGACCGCGCCAGCGGAGACGTCCTCTGGGCCCTCGGCGAGGGCGGCGACTTCGCGCTCGCGGAGCCCGGGCGCTGGTTCTACGGCCCCCACGCCGCCGAGCTCACCGCGGACGGCCGGATCATCCTCTTCGACAACGGCTTCGGCCGCCCGCCGGCGGACGGTGGCGGATTCAGCCGCGCGGTGGAGCTCGCCATCGACGACTCGGGCGACCCGGCGAGCTGGACCGCCGAGGTCGCGTGGGAGTGGACCGGGGCGACGCCCTTCTACAGCCCGGCGATGGGCGACGCCGACCGCGTCGGCGACGAGGTCCTGGTCACCGTGAGCGCGCTGCTCGACCCCGAGACCCAGCGGAACGGGGCGCGCCTCGTCGCGCTCACCCACGACGCCGAGCCGCAGATCCTGTGGGAGGTGAAGGTCGACCACCCGCAGGCCGGCTACACGGTCTTTCAGTCCGACCGGCTGGGTGGCCTCTACCCGCCCGAGGTCCTGTCGCCCTGACCCGCGTTCAGCCCGGCCAGACCGGCGCCACGAAGGGGTGCTCGGGGCGACCGAAGAGGTAGCCCTGCAGGAGATCGAAGCCGAGCTCGACGAGCTTGTCGCGCTCGCCGACGGTCTCCACGCCCTCGCCCAGCACCGTCGCGCCGAGGCTCTTGCACAGGTCGAGCATCACCGCGACGGTCCGCTCCTTGGATGGGTCGCGCTCGATGCCACGGATGAGGTCCATGTCGAACTTGACGATCTCGGGGCGCAGGTTGGCCAGGGCCGAGAACCCCGCGGTCCCGGCGCCGAAGTCGTCGAGGGCGAGGCGGAAGCCCAGGGCGCGCAGCTCGGCGACCCGGGCGTCGAGGCCGGGGACCTTCGTCAGCGGCGCGCGCTCGGTGATCTCGATGACCACGCGGTCGGCGACCCGGGTGAGCGGCGCGTCGGGCGCGTAGAGGCTCTCGTCGAGCAGCGTCCCGGGCTCGATGTTGCAGAAGACGGTCCCCCGCTCGGGGACGTCGGCGGCGATCTCGGCGACCTTCATCAGGATGGCGCGCTCGAGCTCGGCGGTCCGTCCGAGGTCGTGGGCCATCGTGAAGAGCCCGGCCGGGCCCCTGAAGTCCGGCGAGGCGACCCGCGCGAGGAACTCCCAGGCGTAGGCCTCGCCACGGACGGTCACGATCGGCTGCGCCGCCATCCACAGGCGGTCGAGGGCGTGGTCGAAGGCGGCGTGGAGGCGCCGGGCGTCGGCGTCGCGCTCGACGCTGTCGGTCCAGGCCAGGTAGCGCGCGTGGGCCTCGAGGGCGTCCTCGACCGAGGCGCGGATCGCCTCGGGGCGGCACGGCTTGGTCAGAAACCTGAAGATCTCCGCGTCGTTGAGCGCCGACTGGACCGTCGCCAGGTCCCCCTGACCGGTCAACATGATGCGCGTGACCTCGGGGCGGCTCGCGCGCAGGTCGACGAGGAACCGCGAGCCGCGCATCTCGGGCATCTTCTCGTCGCTGACGACGACCTGTACCGACTCGCGGTCGAGGACCGCGTGGGCGTCGGAGACGGAGTTGGCGGTGAAGACCCGGAAGCGCTCGCGTCGGAGCGCCCTCCGGATCCCCTCGGTGACCTCGCGCTCGTCGTCGACGAAGAGGACGCCAGGGCGGGCGTCGCGCGGTAGGGGGGAGGTGCTCACGGGCTTCGAGATCGGCCGTCCCCGGCGGGATCTTGAGCGCTTTTGACGTCGCCCCGGGTGGCCTTGCCGCTCCGGCGACGAGCGGATAACGTCCCCCCCACGCGGATTTCTCTGTGGGGAGCGGCATGATCTTCAAGAAGTTCTGGAGCTCGATGCGCGCGCAGCTGAACAAGCTCGCGAACGTCTTCTGGGAGGCGGATCCCATCGCCCAGATGCGCTACGAGTACGACAAGGCCGTCGAGGAGCTGAAAGAGGGCCGGGTGGGCCTCGAGCAGTACCGCGGGCTCGTCGAGAAGGTCTCGCGCCAGGTGCAGGCGGGCGAGAAGCACGCCGCGAAGCTGCAGGCGCAGGCCAAGGCGTACCTCAAGGCCGGTGACCGCGAGACGGCCGGCAAGTTCGCCCTCGAGCTACGCAAGGCCGAGGCGCACCTGGCCGACAACCGCGCGCAGCTCGAGATGCACGAGCAGGCGTACGACAACAACCTCAAGAAGATAAAGCACGCCAACAAGAACCTCATCGCCGTGCGCGAGAAGATCGAGAAGTACGACGCCGAGCTCAAGATGAGCGAGGCCGAGGCCGAGATCGCCAAGCTCTCCGAGAGCTTCAACCTGGACCTGACGACCGACTTCGGTCAGCTCGAGCAGGTCATCCAGGGCAAGATCGACCGTAACCGCGGCAAGGCCAGGGTCGCCGCGGACCTGTCGGCCCAGGGCATCGCCAGCATCGAGGCCGAGGAGGCCATGGAGAAGGTGATGGCCGAGGACGCCCTGTCCGAGCTCGAGGTGGAGCTCGGTCTGAAGTCCCCCGCGACGTCGACCGGCGCGCCGGCGGCCAAGGCCCTCGGCCCGGCCCCGATCGCCGAGCCGGCCGTCGAGGTCGAAGAGGCCTGATTCCACGCACCGCGGCGCGCTCGCCGCCCCGCCGAGCGCTCGACTCGGCGCGAAGATTTCCATCGAGGAGGAACCGATGGCTGCCAAGCCGAAGCCCGCATTCTTCGTCGCCCTGTTCGTGATCGTCGCGGGGCTCGTGGCGTTCGCCCTGGTCCAGATGAACAGCGGCGACGACCCGCCCGACAACCCCGACAAGCCCGTGCCCCTGACCCAAGAGGACATGGACAAGGTCAAGCAACAGGCGGAGGCGCCGGACTCCGCGGGCATCACGACGGTCAAGGAGTACAGCTTCGTCCCGTCGGAGACCCTGCCCGAGGTGAAGGGCGTCTCGGACTACGAGGAGCTCGAGGGCGACACCCCGACGATCAAGTTCTCGATCAACGTCTGGGCCGGCTGGGCGCCGATCGTCTACGCCAACGAGGGCTTCGCGGCGAACAAGGTCTGGAAGACCCCGGACGGCAAGCCCTTCCGGGTCGAGCTCGTCCTGCTCGACGACCCGGTCGCCATGCGCGACGCCTTCGCCGCCGGCAAGGTCCACATCGGCTGGGCGACGGTCGACATGCTGCCGCTGCTCCTCGAGGGGCTCCACAAGGACTCGCGGACGATGCCGCGCGTCTTCCAGCAGATCGACTGGTCCAACGGCGGTGACGGCATCGTCGTCCGCGACACCGTCAAGACGATGAGCGATCTGCGCGGCAAGACCGTGGTCCTCGCCCAGAACTCGCCCTCGCAGTTCTTCGTGCTCAACGCCCTCATCAACGCCGGCGTCCAGCCGTCGGAGGTCAACTTCAAGTTCACCCAGGACGCCTTCCAGGCAGCCGCGGCCTTCAACGCCGACAAGTCCATCGCCGGCTGCGTGTCCTGGGCGCCCGACATCTACAACCTGAGCGACGTGGCCGGTAACCGCCTGCTGGTCTCGACCGAGACCGCCAACAAGCTCATCGCCGACGTCTGGTACGCCCGCGCCGACTTCGCCAAGGACCACCCGGAGATCGTCGAGGGCATCGTCCGCGGCATCTTCGACGCGATGGTCGAGCTGAAGGCCCAGGACGCGAAGGTCCAGGTCGCGAAGTGGATGGCCGCCGGCTACTCGATCCCCGAGTCGGAGACCCTCGGGATGCTCGGCGACGCCCACTGGACGAACCACGCCGAGAACATGGAGTTCTTCGTCAACCAGAACAACCCGACGAACTTCGAGCGCACCTACAACACCGCCCACTTCCTCTACAAGAAGATCGGGCAGGTGCGGACGAAGGTCCCCTTCGATCAGATCGTCGACTTCTCCATCGTGAAGAAGCTGGCCGAGGACCCGAAGTACAAGGGCCAGAAGGACGAGTACACGGTGCAGTTCGCGCCGTCGTCGGCCGCGACCATCGAGGCCGAGGCGCCCGAGATCCTGACCAAGACCGTCGTCATCCACTTCTTCCCCAACTCCTGGGACCTCGACAAGAAGATCACCAAGCAGGTCGACGGCAAGGACGTCGAGGAGCTCTACGACCCCAACGTCGACTTCATCGTCGACGAGATCGGGACGCTCGCCGGCCAGTACGGGGCGGCCCGCATCGTCATCGAGGGGCACACCGACAGCTCCATGAAGGGGCGGGTTCCCGAGAACCTCGTCAAGGAGCTCTCGGAGAACCGGGCGAACGCGGTGAAGGCCGCCATCGTCAAGAAGTTCAAGGGGCTCCAGCCGAACCAGTTCGCCGCCGCCGGCAAGGGCTGGTCGCGGCCGGCCGACGCCAATGACCCGCTCAACCACGCCAAGAACCGTCGGGTCGAGATCCGCGTCTTCCCCGCCGAGGCGCCCGAGTGAACGACGGCGCCGCCGAGGGGCCGACAGCGCCGCTGCCGAAGGAGAGCTTCACCAAGCGCCTCTTTCGGCTGCGCGAGGAGCCGCCCTACTGGGCGCGGATCCTCCTCGGGGTCAGCAGCGTGGGCCTCGTCCTGTTGGTGTGGGGTGTCCTGACCGCCGGCGAGATCCCGGAGTATCGGACCATCGGCCCGCTGACGCTCCCGAGCCCGGGGGAGACCATCTCGAGCCTCCCCGGGCTCTTCAGCGAGCGCGGGCTCATCGCCAGCATCTCGGCGTCGCTGACCCGGGTCTTCCTCGGCTTCGGGCTCGCCTGCCTCCTCGGCATCCCCTTCGGGATGCTCGCCGGCGCCTGGCGCCCGTTCAACGCCTTCGTGACCCCGCTGGTCATCTTCGGCCGGAACATCCCGATCGCGGCGCTCATCCCGCTGACCCTGGTCTGGTTCGGCATCGACGAGACCCAGAAGATCATGTTCCTCTTCATCGCGACGGTGCCCTTCGTGTTCTCGAGCGCGGCGAGCGCCGTCGGGGCGATTCATCAGCGCTACGTCGAGACGGCGCAGACCCTCGGCGCGTCGTCGTGGCAGATCTTCCGGAAGGTCCTGGCCCCGCTGGCGCTGCCGCAGATATTCACCGACAACCGCCAGCTCTTCGGCCTGGCCTTCGGCTACATCATGCTGGCGGAGCTGGTGAACGCGAAGCGCGGCCTGGGCTTCCTCATCCAGATGAGCCAGAAGCGCTCGCAGCCCGAGGACATCCTGATGATCCTGGTCATCATCGGGCTGATGGCGTGGCTCATCGACAAGACCCTCGCGTGGTTTCAGCGCGGGCTCTTCCCGTACCGGAGGGACCTGTGAGCGAAGAACGCGACCCGCCGCCGAGCGTGCCCTCGGAGCAGGCCGACCCATCGGCCCTCCTCGCCGAGCTCGACGCCCAGACCGCCGAGGCCCTGGCCGACGCGAAGGCCGCCGCCCAGGCCAAGGCCGCCATCGCGTCGCAGGCCGCTGGGGCCGCCCCCAATCCCGAGTCGACTGCTCCGGCGTCGACCGAGCCGGTCATCGAGGGTGGTTCCCCGCCGGCGGAGCTCGCGCCGACGCCTGGCGGGTCCCCGGCGCCGCAGATCGACCCGCCCATCGTCGAGTTCCGCCAGGTCACCAAGACCTACGGTGACGGCGACAAGGCCTTCACGGCCATCAAGGACGTGACCTTCACGATCCCCGACATCCCCGGCAAGGGCGAGTTCATCTGCGTCCTCGGCCCGTCGGGGTGCGGCAAGTCCACGGTGCTCCGGCTCATCGCGGGCCTCGGCCCGCAGCACCCGCCGACCAGCGGCGAGGTCCTCGTCGAGGGCAAGCACGTGACCGGGCCCGGCGCCGACCGGGGGATGGTCTTTCAGGACTACACCTCCTTCGATCACATGACCGTCGAGGACAACGTCGCCTTCGGGCTCGCCTGTCGCGGGATGGGCAAGCGCGAGCGGCTCGATCTCGCCCATCACTGGATCGACAAGGTGGGGCTGTCGGTCGGCAACGACGCGCGGAAGTACCCGCACCAGCTCTCGGGCGGGATGCGGCAGCGGGTCGCCATCGCCCGGACCCTCATCCTGAAGCCCCGCATCATTTTGATGGACGAGCCCTTCGGCGCCCTCGATCCGTCGACCCGGATGCAGATGCAGGACAACCTCGTCGCCCTGTGGCGGGACCTCGAGGCGACGGTCTTCTTCGTGACCCACTCCATCGAGGAGGCGGTCTACCTCGGCGACCGGGTCCACATCCTGTCGAGCTCGCCCGGGACCATCCTGCGCGAGATCGAGGTGCCGCCCCCGGACCGCCCGGCGCAGGCGATGCAGCGGGACCCCCGGTTCCTGGAGTACGTGTTCGACATCCGCGATACGATCGAGACCCTCGAGGCGTCGCGGCGTGCGGGAGACGACTGAGAGATGGCCGGCAGCGACGTCCGGGACGGCGGAGGCAGCGGCGCGCCCAAGAAGAAGGGCGCGAGCGTCTGGCGCTACCTGAAGGAGGCGTTCCTCTACCACTGGAACCTCCTGGCCTTCGGCGGAGCGGGCGCGGCCGCCGTCATCGCGGGCTCGGCCGGGGTGGCGCTGCCGCTCGTCGTCGCCGGCGAGCTCATCTACCTCGGGGGGCTCGTGGGAAACGAGCGCTTCCGAGCGGCCATCGACGCCAAGGTCCACGCCGAGCAGAACCCGCCCGAGGCGGTCGCCGAGGCCGCCGACAAGCGCCGCCAGGAGTCGGTGGGCGCGCTCTTGAGAGGCCTCGATCACGCAGGCCGCGCGCGCTTCGTCGACCTCCGCGCGCGCTGCCGCGACATGGGCGCCATCGCCAGCGGCGTGAGCGGTCGGGTCGGGGCGTCCAAGGGCATCGACCGGGCGACCCTCGACCGGCTCCTGTGGGCGTTCCTGCGGCTCCTCTACTCGAAGCGCGCGCTCGGCGCGTTCCTCGCGACCACCGACAAGGACGAGATCGCAGACCAGCTCAGGCGGCTCCGAGAGCGCGAGGCCCAGGCCGTGGCCGAGGGCGACGAGCGCATCCTGAAGTCGCTCCGGGACAGCGTCGCCACCGGCGAGCTGCGGCTGTCGAACTACGAGCAGGCCGAGAAGAACGCCGAGTTCGTCGACATCGAGCTCGACCGCATCGACGGCAAGATCCGCGCGCTGACCGAGCTCGCGGTGAGCACCGAGGACCCCGACTACATCTCGAATCAGGTCGACTCGGTGGCCGCGAGCATGGCCTCGACCGAGCGCGCCATCCGGGAGATCCAGCACCTCACGGGCTTCGACGACGGCGTCTCCGAGGCGCCGGCGATCATGGACCTCGAGCTCGAGGAGGTCGTCGAGGCATGAGCCGGACCGTCGCCCCGCCCGTCGATCAGGGCGGCCAGCCCGGACCCGCCGAGCAGGAGCGCGCCGAGGGCGGCTCTGCGGCGCTCCCGGCGTGGTACCCGGCCTGGGCCGGGCGCCTGGCCGAGCTCTACTTCTCCGGGACGACCTCGGCCTTCGTCGTCCACGGCAACACCTGGGACGTGCTCCCGCTCGGGGCGAGCGCCGAGGACGGCGCCCCGCCGCGCTTCGGGATCCTCGAGGAGTTCCTCGCCGAGCAGCTCTTCGGCCGCTGGGACCTGGTCCTCGGCTACGACCTGGCCCGCGGGCTCCGGTGCGTGGCCGGCGCCAACGGCAAGCGCCTCCGCGAGATGGTCGCGACCTGCACCCGGCGGGTGGCCGATCTCGAGGCCGTGCCGAAGGACGCGACCGTCGTCCTCGCGCTCCTCGACCGCTTCCTGGTCAAGAACGTCACCGCCGAGCCCAAGGACCGCCTGAGCGTCGCCATCGTCTTGAGCCACGCGGCGTTCCTGGCCCCGCGCGGCGACCGCCTGAGCGAGGACGACCAGCGCCACCTCGTGACGCTCCTCGACTGGGCCGCGAGCCCGTACCTCAAGCGCATCAACGTCGCCTTCGTGCTCGTGGACCACGAGCTCGCCCGGGTCTCGGAGCGCTTCGTGCGGAACCCGCACGTGGCGACCCTCGAGGTTCCCCTCCCGGACGAGGCGGCTCGGCGGGCGTACCTCGACGTCCTGACCGAGGGCGAGGACCTGGCCTCGTTCAGCGACTTCGACGCCGACGAGATCGCGCGGCTGACGGCGGGCATCTCGCTGACCGACCTCTCCGTGCTCGTCCGCTCGACCATCGAGGGGCGCCGGCGCCTCGACCGCGCGCGCTTCCGCGACCTCAAGAAGCGGCTCATCGAGCGCCAGGCCCAGGGGCTCCTGGAGTTCGTCGAGCCGCGCTGGGGCCTCGACATGGTGGTCGGGCACGAGGCCGCGAAGAAGCGGCTCGTCGACGACGCGGAGCTGCTGTCCCGCGGCCGCCTCGACAGCGTGCCGATGGGGTACCTGATCAACGGCCCGGTGGGCACCGGCAAGACCTTCCTGGCCCAGTGCGCCGCGGGCTCGCTGGGCCTGCCGTGCGTGACCCTCAAGAACTTCCGCTCGAAGTACGTCGGCGAGACCGAGGCCAACCTCGAGCGCGTCCTCGGGGTCTTGCGGAGCATGGGGCCGGTGGTCGTCATCGTCGACGAGGCCGACGCCATGCTCGGCGATCGCGAGAGCGACGGCGGGGACGCGGGGCTCTCCAGTCGCATCTTCGGGACGATCGCTGCGCAGATGGGCGACACACGCTATCGGGGCCGTATCGTGTGGATGCTGCTCACGGCGCGGCCGGACCTGCTGCCCGTGGACCTCAAGCGCCAGGGCAGGGCGGAGGTCCACATCCCGCTCTTCTACCCGACGGCCCAGGACGAGCTCCGCGAGATGTTCGTGGTGCTCGCGAAGAAGACGGGCGCGACGCTGGCCGCCGAGGACGTGCCGGCGGTGCCCCACGCCGGCCAGCTCTCGGGCGCCGACATCGAGGGGGTGGTCGGCCGCGCGTGGCGAGGGGCGCTGCTCGCCGGCGAGGACCGCATCGGCCGCGAGCGCCTCGAGGCGGTCCTGGCGGGCTTCCTGCCCTCGACCGAGGGGCTCGAGCGCGAGCTCCAGCGCCTGGCCGCCATCGTCGAGTGCACCGACGCCGAGTTCCTGCCCCCCGCCGTCACCGCCGAGGTGGAGCGCCTCGGCGGCCGCGCCCGGCTCACCGAGCGGATCGCCGCCATCAAGCGGACGCTCGCCGCGAACTGAACTCTTCGAACCAGGAGACGAGAACATGGCCCGCACCGAGTGGCTCTCCGACGACGAGCTCCCCCAGCTCGACGCGCACCTCGCCCAGCTCGAGCGCTTCACCGAGGCGCTCGCCGACGGCGTCATCGACTCCGGCGAGCTGGCCGGGCAGGAGGCGGCCCTCGTCGCCGCGATGAAGGCCGTCGAGGGGAAGCTCGACGACGAGCAGCACGCCCTGGTGACGACGCTGCTCGTGGAGCTGACCGCCTACAACGTGATGAGCACGCTCCACGGGCTGACCGCCGAGCGGCTGAGCGAGAAGTTCGCGTCGTGATCCCGATGAAGCATCGCCCGGCCGAGGACCGACTCGTGGCCATCTTCAACGCGGTCGAGGCCCACATCGAGCGCCGCTGGCACATCCCGGTCATCGTCAAGGACGTCCCGGCGCCCTTCACCGGCGACCTCGACGGCAGCGAGATCCACGTCGACTACGCCCTCGACGTCGCCGAGGCGGTCTTCATCATCGCGCACCTCTTCGGGCACACCGTGCAGTGGAACCTCTCCGAGGACGCCCGCCGGGTCGGCACGACCTTCTACACCAACGCGACCGACGAGGAGCTGGCCGTCGTCAAGGCCTACGAGGCCGAGGCGTGCGAGTACAGCCTGCAGCTCTTCCACGACGCCGGCGTCCACGACTGCGACGCCTGGCTCAGCGACTTCGCCGCCTGCGACTACGCGTACCTGTCGCGCTTCTATCGGACCGGCGAGAAGCTCGACTTCTACAGCTTCTGGGTGGACGACACGCCGGTCCTCGAGCCGCGCGCCATCCCGGACTTCACGCCGACGGCCTGGCGCTCCCGCTGGCCCGGGGTCGTGATCTGAGAGGCGCGTCGCCGGCTATTGCTCGGTCGGCTCGCGCACGTCGCCGTCGTTCTCCGGGGCCGGCTCCTCGTGCTCGTGCTCGCGTTCGGCGGCCTCGGCGTTGCAGCTTCGCGGTATCGGGTGGTCCTCCTTGAGGCAGACCGCTCGGAGGGGGCCGTTGATCACCGCGCCGCTCGCGTCTCGGGCCGACGCCTGGACGTTCGCGAGGGGCGCGCGCGGGTCTGCGGGGATGGTGATTGTGCCTTCCGTCTCCTGGTAGACGACGACCACCAACCTGAAGAGGTCGTGCTGGGCGACGAAGTCACCGTCACAGGCCTGATTGGCGCCGGTGAAGGTGTGGGTGTGTCGGCCGATCGAGGTGCGGCTGTCCTCGGCCTTGATCTGCACGGTGAAGTCCGAGTCCCAGTCGAGGACCGTCTGGGTCAACGCGCGCAGCGTCCGCGAGCTCTGCTTCCAGACGTTGGCGTCGCAGGCGACGTCGGTCTGTGGGGTCGGCGTGATGGCGGGGCACACGAGGCCGGAGCCGGCGATCTCGGCGTCACGGCAGGTCTGGACGCCCGAGTCCGAGGCGTACCCGAGGCAGTCGCGGACGAGGTCGAAGTTCTGCTGGGCGTCGGCGTTCGGGGCGGTCCCGAGGAAGTCGCTCATCAGGGTGAGGGTGGCGTTGGCGAGGGTCCGTACCTGCTCCAGCTCTTCGTCGTCCGCGTGGGCGGGGGAGGTGACGAAGCAGAACGCGACCGCGCCGAGGGTGCCGAGGGTCAGGGGAAGGCGGCGGTTCATGGCGGGCTCCTCTCAGCGAAGGGTGTAGGTGACCTCGTTGCGGTAGGCCGAGCGCTCGACGTCTGCGACCTTCGAGCGCGGTGACGGCACCATCGCTACGGTGAAGGCGGCCTTGATGGGCGCGCTCCTGGCGGTGCTCCAGGTCGCGGTGCCATCGAGAAAGTAGTTGTCCGCCGCGAGCTGGCTCAGCGCGTCCTCGGCCTTCTGGCTGGCGGTACCGCGGGCGCCGATCAGCGTCCGGAGCCCGGCGTTGTCGAGCAGGCGCTGCGTACCGGTGACGTGCAGCGTCGCCTGGGTATCACCGCCGACATCCTCGATGCGCTCGACAGTCATCGTCAGCGTCTGCTGGATGACCGTCACCTTCTCCAGCTGGGTCAGCGCGCCGTCCTTGGGGATCTTCACCGTCCAGCTGTCGCCGACGCGGACCGCGCGGCCGGTCGGGCCAGCGACGGCCAGGAGGTACTGGGGAACGAGGCGGATGCTGAGGTCGTCCGGCGCGAAGCTCCCGTCCGGCGCGACCGTGAAGCGCGCCGTGTCGCCCTCGTAGACGAGGTCGGCGCTCTCGGGGCCGGCGCCCTTCAGCTGAACGGTCAGCGAGTCGTGCTCGGTGAACGCGCCCTGGCGGAGGCGCTTGTCCCTCTCGAAGCTCCACGTCAGGTCCGTCGCGGCGGTGACGTTCCAGTTGAGCACCACGCTCGCGCCGGTCGGCGGCGCTGTGGTTGGCGGCGCTGCGGTCGGCGGGGACGCCGTATCGGAGCCGCCCTGGTCCTTGGGACAGGCGGACAAGCTCAGGGTGACCAGCGCGCACGCCGCGGCGGCGCGCACGAGGGGCTGCGGGCGGATCATGGTGCCTCCCTCGCCTGAATGACGAACGACTGGCTGGACATGGTTTCGAGGATGATCAAACGGTGGGCGGCCGCCGCGGCGTCGTCAACCGGACTGCCGGCCCAGCCCTCGTCCCTGTGCGCGCGCACGGGTCGTGAGACCGAGCCGGGTCACCGGCCAGCTCGGTGAATCGTCGCGCTGCGTCAATTCCTTGGAGCCTCGACCGCGCCGCCGCAGACGATGCCTTCGCCGACACCGACGGGCGTCGGACGGCCGCGGAGGGAGCGGTCTTCCGGCGCGATCAGGGCCCGGCGGGGTCCCGGAGCATCGCCTTGGCGTCGCCGACCACGAGGTAGGCCCAGTCGACGGTGTCGAGGTGGGTCCAGACGGCGAGGCGCCCGTCGTCCAGGCTCATGTGGCCGGTGCGCTGGGCCTTCATGGCGTCGATGAGGCGAGGCTGGTCGTAGAGCTCGATCCGCCAGTCCGTCGCGTCGCGCGCCTGCTCCTTGAGGGTGGAGCGGACGATGACGCGCCCCTGGGCGTCGAGGATGAGCGACTCGGCGCCGGTCCGGGCGAGCTCCGGCTCCTCGAGGAGGTTGGCGATGAAGTAGCGCAGCGACATGTCGGCGCAGACGATCCCGAGGAACTCCCCGTCCGGCGACCAGACCGTCTCGGCGATGGTCATGACGATGCCCAGCCCCGCCTCGTCGACGCCGGCGGTCGACCACTGGATGCCGCTCTTGCGCGCGAACTGCCTGTACCACTCGGTCTTTCGGACGTCGTAGTCGGTGTCGAGCTCGACCAGCTCCCAGGTTCCCGGGTAGCCGATCGCGACGCTGTCCTCGAAGGCCGCGTAGGTCCAGACCAGGGGCAGGCCCTCCTCCATGACCAGCCGGCGCTGCTCCGCCTCGGGGAGATCGAGGACCCGGTCGCCGTGGCTCCAGAGCAGGGTGTGCTTGAGGACCCCCGCGAGCCGCTGGACCTGGCGCGCCCGCGGGAGGACCGCCTCGAGGTCGACCCCGGGCGCGACCGACATGTCGGAGCGGTCGAAGCTGACCCGGGCACCGCCGCGGGCCGGCGCCGCCGCGAGGTCGACGCCCAGAGGGGGATCCGGCGGTACCAGCCGGTCCGTAAAATAGGTGTAGAGCGCCGGGTCCGGGGCGTCGGGCGGCGCCGGCTCGGACAGGACCTGGTCCGCCACCGTCTTCATGCCGTGGACGAGGGACTCGAAGCGGCTCAGGTCGGTGTTCATCCGGCTCGCCTGGCCGTTGACCCGGCTGGAGAGCTTCTGGAACTGCTGCTCGCGTTGGAACGCGGCCTCGCGCTCCTGCTGCAGCGCCACGGCGCCCTGCCAGAGCAGGAAGGCGCCGACGAGCGCGATGAGCAGGATCGAGCCGAAGCCCAGGCCGATGGCCGTCCCGCGGTTGCGACCGACCCAGCGCTTCACCTTGCGGAGGCCGCGGTCCGGATCCGCGTGGACCGACTCGTCGCGCAGGAGACGCCGGAGGTCGTCGCCGAAGGCGTCGGTGTCCGGGTAGCGCTGGTCGGGGTCCTTCGCTGTCGCCTTCTCGACGATGGCGACCAGCTCGCGCGGGATCTTCTTCTTCGGGTAGGCGTGGACGACCGGGTCGTGGAAGCCGCCGGCCGCCTTGGTGACCACCTCGAGCTGGGTGTCGCCGCCGATGGCCCGGCGGAGCGTGACGAGCTCGTAGAGGATGAGCCCGAGCGCGTACTGGTCGCTCTTGTCGTCGAGCTCCTCGGTGGTGCCCCGAGCCTGCTCCGGAGACATGTAATACGGCGTCCCGATGAGCGTCCCGGCGCGCGTGTTCTCGACGCTCTCACCGGTCGTCACGCGCTCGCGGCGGCCGATGGGGCGGGCGATGCCCCAGTCCATCACCAGCACCTCGCCGAAGGCGCCGAGCATGATGTTCTCGGGCTTCAGATCGCGGTGGATGATGCCGCGCCGGTGCGCGTAGTCCATGGCCGCGAGGACGGGCAGGAAGGCCTCGATGCGCGCCCGCAGCGTGTGGTCTTCGTCGGGCGCCTTCCCGGCGTCGTAGAAGGCCCGGGTCTCGCGGATGAAGTCCTTGAGGGTCTTACCTCGCACGAACTTCATCGCGTAGGAGATGCGCCCCTCGGCGTCCACGTGGATGCCGTAGACCGGCACGATCGCGGGGTGGTCGAGCTGGGCGGTGATCTGCGCCTCGGTCACGAAGCGGCGGAGCAGGGCCTGGCGCCCCATCAGGTCGCCCTTGAGGCGCTTGACGGCGACGGTCCGCATCAGCCGCGGGTCCCGGGCGAGGAAGACCTCGCCCATCGCGCCCTCGCCGAGGGGGCTGACGAGCCGGTAGGGCGGCCCGCCGCCGGGCGGGAGATCCGGGACGTCGCTGAGGGTGACCTCGTGGTGGGCGAGGATGTCGCGGAGCGCGTCGGAGCTCAGCAGCCCGTCGTCGTGGAGCTGGATGATGAAGCCCTCGACGTCCTCGTCGAGTCGCCGGTCGCGTAGGTACCGCCGATAGAGGGCCTCGATGTCCCGGTGTCGCGTCGGCGGGAAGAACGCCTGGAGCTGTTCCAACTTCACGAGCCGGAAGATAGCCCGAGCCGCGCTCGCGCGCCACTCGTCGCAGCGCTCGCGCGCCACTCGTCGACGCCCTCGGTGGGCCTCGCGCGCGGTGCGACAATCTGTCCATGGCCGACGACCCGCTCGTGCGCTACGCTCCCGCGCTGTGTGTGGCGGAAGGCGCTGTGCACAGCGCTCAACTCGGAGGACCGTTACTATGAGGCCGACGCTCATCCTCACCATCGCCGGGACGCTCGCGCTCGCCGCCGCCGGGTGCTCGAAGTCCGACCCGCCGCCGCCCGAGGGCGCCACGGCCGCACCCGAGGCCGCCAAGACGCCGCTCGAGAAGGCCCGCGACAACGCGGCGGCCTTCGCGGTCCTGCCGGCGAACTTCGACAGCGAGACGAACCCGTGGACCCAGGAGAAGGAAGACCTGGGCCGGATGCTCTACTACGAGACCCGGCTCTCGAAGGCGAAGGACATCTCCTGCAACAGCTGTCATCAGCTCGACAAGTTCGGCGTCGACGGCGAGCCGACCTCGCCCGGCTTCAACCACCAGCGCGGGACGCGGAACTCACCGACGGTCTACAACGCCGCGGGGCACATCGCGCAGTTCTGGGACGGGCGTGAGCCCGACGTCGAGGCCCAGGCCAAGGGCCCGGTCCTCAACCCCATCGAGATGGCCATGCCGGCGGCCCCCGAGGTCGTCGCCCGCCTGAAGGCCATCCCTGGCTACGTCGAGGCCTTCGCCAAGGCGTTCCCGGGCGAGGACGACGCCGTCACCTACGACAACATGGCCAAGGCCATCGGCGTCTTCGAGCGTCGCCTCACGACCCCGTCGCGCTGGGACGCGTTCCTCGAGGGCAAGGACGACGCGCTCACCGCCGAGGAGATCGCCGGCTTCGTGACCTTCGCCGAGGTCGGCTGCATGTCCTGCCACAACGGCGCCCTCATCGGCGGCACGACCTACCAGAAGCTCGGCGCCGTGAAAGCCTGGCCGAACCTGAAGGACAACGGGCGCGAGGACGCGACCAAGAAGGCCGAGGACAAGCACTTCTTCAAGGTCCCGAGCCTCCGTAACATCGCGAAGACCGGGCCATACTTCCACGACGGCGCCGTGAGCGACCTCGACGTGGCGGTGACGATGATGGCGCGCCATCAGCTCGGGCGCGAGCTCGAGGCCGCCGAGGTGGCCTCGATCGTGAAGTGGCTCGAGGCGCTGACCGGCGAGGTCCCGACGGACTACATCGCCAAGCCCGAGCTCCCGCCGAGCGCCGCCGCGGTCCCGACCGAGCCGCCGGTGGACACGACGGCGCCCGCGGACCCGGCCGCCCCCAGCGAGGAGGACACGGCCGTCGAGTGAGGCACGCTCAACGCCCCGCCCGCTGGCGCCCGCGCCCCCTTCGTTGGGGCGCGGGCGTCGTTCTTCGAGGCCCAGGATCGCGGCGCCCGGAGGGTGTGTCGGATGGCCCTATCGACAGGGTTTCGTGGGCTAGTATGCACGTATGTGCCAGGGTAGTGGGCCATAGCGCACAATGCGGGCACTCTCGGGCTGTTCACTCGAGCTCGGATCGGGCTTCGGCAGCACGCAAAAAACGCGAACCGAACGAGGCCCGGGACGTCTACGATGCCCGCGGGGCCGCGTAGAACGCGGGTCGTTGATCGAAAACAATTCACTCCGCTCAAGCTCGACAAGCTATCGCCCGTATGCAACTATGACATCGGTTCAAAACCGGTGCGGACGGGCTGGGAACCGTCATCCCGGGAGCGTGCCCGGGTCGGAGTGTGTGCGGGAGTGTCGGGCATGAAGCGAATGGTGCGGCGGAGCCACCCGTCGGCAGATTCTTCGTGTCAACGCTGACCGGACGAGGGGTCGTGTGACTCCGGGCACTCGTACGGCGCCGGCCAACGAGAGAGGGAGCAACGAGTCATGAGGCTTAGTCCACTCAAGCAGATCGGGTTGGGCGCGCTGGTCGCCTGTTTCGGCTTCGCTGGGGCGTGCGCGTCAGGCGACGCCGGCCCCCAGGGCGAACAGGGAGAGCAGGGCGAGAAGGGCGACCAGGGTGAGCCTGGCGAGAACGGAGAGGACGGCGCCAAGGGCGACCAGGGCGAAAAGGGCGACCAGGGCGAGAAGGGCGACCAGGGCGAAAAGGGCGACCAGGGCGAGAAGGGCGAGACCGGTGATCAGGGCCAGCCCGGCGCCTCCGGGGCGTCCATCGTCCACGCCTTCGGTGACAGCGTCGCCGAGCTGAACGGCGAGATCACGGACTTCGACTTCGGCCCGCCGACGACCGTCAGCTTCAAGCTGACCGACGGCGTCGACCGCGGCGTCATCGGGATCGCGAACGCGCGCCCCCGGTTCAGCGTCGCCAAGCTCGTGATGAGCGACGACGGGGGCTGGTCTCAGTGGGTGAGCTACATCACCCGTGACCGCTCGGGCTTCTCGCAGCCGACCTACGAGCGCGACGCCGACCTCGTCGACAACGGCGACGGCACCTACGTCTACACCTTCGAGGCCGACCTGTCGGCGGCGACCGACGCCGTCAGCGGCGCCGCCATCCCCGTCGAGCCGACGCTCACCCACCGCGTGGTGATGCAGATCTCGAGCGGCGACCTGCCGGCGCTGAACACGGTCTACGACTTCGTGCCCGACGGCAGCGACATCATCGACACCCGGCAGATCGTCCACGAGGAGACCTGCAACGCCTGCCACGGCGAGCTCCGCTTCCACGGCACCCGCTACAAGACCGACTACTGCGTCATGTGCCACAACCCGGGCCTCGGCAACTCCGACGGCGTCAAGGTGGACATGGTCAACATGATCCACAAGCTCCACGGCGGCAACATCAGCGGCGAGGAGTACTCGGTCGGTAGCCACCACTACGGCGAGATCACCTACCCGCAGCCGATCAACAACTGCCGCACCTGCCACGACGGCAGCCTCCCGTCGACGCCCGACGGCGACGCCTGGAACACCAACCCGTCCATCGAGGCGTGCACGAGCTGCCACGACACGACGACCTTCGAGGGCGACGACGCGACCCACACCCTGGGCGCGCAGAACAACAGCTCCTGCACCGCCTGCCACGGGCCGTCGCTCATCGCCGCGTACCACGCGACCGAGATCGTGACGCCGCACAACCCCGAGCTGCCGACGGGCGTCAGCGACATCCGCTACGAGCTCATCAGCGCCAGCGTCGACGGCTCGAACACCGCGAGCGTGACCTTCAAGATCACGCGCGACGGGACGGCGCTCGACATGACCTCGCTGCCGACCGACCTGACCCGCGGCCCGAGCTTCCTCCTGCCCTACGCGCTGCCCCAGGACGGGCTCGTCGAGGTGCACGACTACAACAACCTCGGCAACAGCGCCGGACAGCCCAACTCGGCGAGCATCACCGACCTCATCACCGACGGCGCGGTCGTGGCCGGGTCGAACGCCGGCGAGTACGTCGCGACCATCGCGAACGCCTACCCGGACGGCGCGATGATGCGGGCCGTCTCGATCCAGGGCTACTTCCAGCAGACGCTCACGTCCGGCAACGTCGCGCTGCACACGGCGTCGGTCTCCATCGGGGTGGACGGCGACCTGGAGCGGCGCGTCATCGTCGAGAACAACAAGTGCCTCAACTGCCACGAGGCCCTCGAGCTGCACGGCGGCAACCGCGTCAACGACGTCGCGACCTGCGCCATGTGCCACGTGCCGAACCTGTCGAGCGGTGGCCGCGCGGCACCCCCCGAGGACGTCTCCGCCGAGGTCGCCGCCCTCATCGGCGCCGACCCGCTGATGTTCCCGGAGGAGCCGCAGAACATCCGTGACCTCGTGCACGGTATCCACGCCTCGGCGATGCGTGAGGAGGCCTTCGAGTTCGTGCGCCACCGCGGCAGCAACGCCTACTACTACGATTGGTCCCACGTGACCTACCCGGGCATCCTGAACCGCTGCGAGACCTGCCACGCCTCGGGCACCTACGAGCTGCCCCTCGAGGAAGGGCTGCTGGCGGCGACCATCCGGACCACGACTGGCAACCCCGCGGAGACGCGGCAGGACGTCATCGACGCGCGCGACAACGTGCCGAACGACACGGACCTCGTGACCAGCGTCATCTCCGGCAGCTGCTACCAGTGCCACGACCACTGGGCGTCGGCGGCGCACATGGAGCAGAACGGCGGCGCCATCGAGTGGCCGCGCGCCGACTGGCTCGCCGAGCGGCCGGTCGAGACCTGCCAGGTCTGTCACGGCCCCGGCAGCATGGCGGACGTCGAGGCGGTCCACGCCGACTGATGTCGTAGCCCCCGGGCCGCGTAGACCGCGCGGCCCGGGGTCCCTCTCGAGCGAAGTACGAAGCCCGGCGGTTCTCACGAGCCGCCGGGCTTCCGCGTTTCTGGGCGGAGGAGGAGGACGCGGAGTAGGACGCGGAGGAGGACGCGGAGGAGGACGCGGAGGCGGAGGAGGAGGCGGACGCGGAGGAGGAGGCCGAAGCGGACGCGGAGGAGGGGCGGACGTGGAGGGGGAGGCCGAAGCGGACGCGGAGGAGGGGCGGACGCGGAAAGGGAGGCCGAAGTGAACGCGGAAGGGGAGGTCGGAGCGGACGCGGAGAAGCTGCGGACGCGGAGGGAGGAAGGGGGAGCTACCCAGGCGGTCGAGACGACCGAGGGCCGGCGGTTCCCTTGGCGCGCGGACGTCCCGTCCGCCCCGGCGTCCAGCGCCGGTCGTCGTGGTGGATGTGCCGAGCTCCGCTGGCGGACCGGCTCGGTCAGTCCGTGCGCTTGGCGCTGAGCGCGATGCGGTTCCTCTGGAGGTCCACGGAGAGGACGCGGACGCGGACGCGCTGGCCGGCGTGGACGACCTCGTGGGGGTCGCGGACGAAGCGGTCGGCGAGCTCGGAGATGTGGACGAGGCCGTCCTGGTGCACGCCGACGTCGACGAAGGCGCCGAAGTTCGTGACGTTGGTGACCACGCCGTCGAGGATCATCCCCGGCTCGAGGTCCTCGGGGGTGCGGACGTCGTCCCGGAAGCTCGGCGCCTCGAAGGCCTCGCGGGGGTCGCGGCCGGGGCGGGCGAGCTCGTCGGCGATGTCGCGGAGCGTCGGCTCGCCGACCTCGCCGTCGGCGTAGCGCCGCAGGTCGATCCGCGCGACCCGCTCGGCGTCGCCGACGAGCGAGGCGAGCGGGGTCTTCGCGTCCCGGGCCATGCGCTCGACGAGGGCGTAGCGCTCGGGGTGAACGGCAGACGCGTCCAGCGGGTTGCGCCCCCCGCGGACGCGGAGGAAACCGGCGGCCTGCTCGAAGCGCTTGGGGCCGAGGCCGCTCACGTCGAGCAGCTGCTGGCGGCTGGTGAAGCGCCCACGGGCGGCGCGATGGGCGACGACCGCGCGCGCGACCGCGGCGCCGAGGCCGGCGACGTACGCGAGCAGCTGGGCGCTGGCGGTGTTGACGTCCACCCCGACGCGGTTCACCGCGGTCTCGACGACCTGACCGAGCCGCTCGGTCAGGAGCGCCTCGGGGACGTCGTGCTGGTACTGGCCGACGCCGAGGGCCTTGGGCTCGATCTTCACGAGCTCGGCGAGCGGATCCTGCAGGCGGCGGCCGAGGTCGACGGCGCCCCGGTACACGAGGTCGAGGTCCGGGAACTCTTCTCGGGCGACCTCGGAAGCGCTGTAGACGCTGGCGCCGGCCTCGTTCACCGAGACGACGAGGACCTGGTCCCGGCCCGCGTCCCGGAGCGCGTCCCGGACGAACGCCTCGGTCTCGCGGCCGGCGGTGCCGTTGCCGACCGCCACGGCGGCCGCGCCGACCCGGTCCACGAAGGCGAGGAGATCCCGCGCCGCGCGGGCGGTGTCCTTGCTCGTGTGTGGGTGGATGGTGCCGTGGGCGACGAGCTCGCCCGTCGCCGTCAGCGCGGCGCACTTGCAGCCCGTTCGGAAACCCGGATCCACGCCGACGACGGGCCGCTCGCCGAGGGGCGGGGCGAGGAGCAGGCTCTCCAGGTTTCGCGCGAAGACCGAGACGGCGTCGGCGTCGGCGCGGTCTTTGAGCGTTCCGCGGACGTCCTTCTCGACCGCCGGCCGGAGCAGACGCTGGTAGCCGTCGCGGACCGCGGCGTCGAGCTCTCCACCCCACGGGGAGCGGTGGTCGTGGCCCACGCGGCGGAGGATCTGCCCGATGACACGGTCGTCGTCGAGGTCGAGGCGGACACGGAGGACCCCCTCGGCCTCGCCGCGGCAGACCGCGAGGTAGCGGTGGGAGGGCACGCGGTCGCCCCGCTCCGAGAAGTCGTAGTAGTCCTCGAAGCGGGTGCGCTGACCGGCGACGGCCTTCTTGATGGCGCGAGACGTCACGCGGCCGTGGCGGGCGTAGGCCTCGCGGGCGAGCGCGCGGACGTCGGCGCGCTCGCAGACGATCTCGGCGGCGATGTCCCGCGCGCCGGCGAGCGCCGCGTCCACGTCGGGGACGTCCCGGCCGCGGTCGACGAAGGCACGGGCGTCATGGGCCGGCGACCCGCCGCGCGGCTGGGCCAGGATCCGCTCGGCGAGCCGGGTGAGCCCCCGCTCTCGGGCGGCGCTGGCGCGGGTCTTTCGCTTCGGCCGGTACGGGAGGTAGAGATCCTCGAGCTCGGTCCGGCTCGCAGCGTCCCGAATACGTCGCTCGAGCTCCGGGGTGAGGGCGCCCTGCTCGCGGATCTGGGCGAGGACGACCTCGCGGCGCTTGTCGAGCTCTCCGAGCGCGGCGGCGCGCTCGGAGATGGCGCGGATCTGCACCTCGTCGAGCCCGCCGGTGCGCTCCTTCCGGTAGCGGGCGATGAACGGGACCGTGGCCCCCTCGTCGAGGAGCGCGAGCACCGCCGCGACGCCAGGCTCGGCGAGGCCGAGCTCGCGGGAGATCCGTTCTTTCATGGCGCTCAACCTCCGGTCGACGGGGCGCGAGCATCGGCGAGCTGTCGGACGATTTCAACGCTGAAGGGGTGACGCGGCAGATCCGTGAAGAGCGCGGCGGGTGCGGCGGCGGCGCGGCGTCCGTCAATCGAGTTGACGTATTCTATGAGCAGGACTACTCAATTTCCTTCACCCCACATTTCAAGTCCTGACGGCTGAGCCGTCCCCGGTTACGGTTCGCTCATCTCGGACAACAGGAGGCACCCGTGAGACGTCCCATCGTCGGTGCAGTGGTGTGGCTCGTCGCCATGTCGCTCGCCATCCCCACCGCGTCCGCTCGAGACGGTGGGTTCTCGTTCAGCGACGCGGGGTTTCACCTGCTGAACGGCCGCTGGACCGCCATCAGCCCCTTCTTCGGGGTCGGCCCGAGTCAGCTCGGGCGCGCGAGCGAGGGGCTCGACCCGCGCGTCGTCGGGATCCGCTACAGCGAGCGCAAGGGCCACATCACCGGTGTGTTCTTCGCGCTCCTGAACTCGGTCGCCGGGGGGCTCGCCGCGAGCTCGCCGAAGAGCGTCGAGACCTACCGCTCGGGCAACTACATCATCACGCGCACGACCTATCGGAGCGAGGCGGAGAAGCGCGAGATCATGCGCCAGACCGAGGAGGCCAACGAGGCGATGCTCGAGGCGGAGGACCAGAGCACCGACTTCGAGGTCTACATGACGAGCCTGCCCGGGGGCGGCGAGGTCTCGGGCTTCAAGCTCAACATGTTCTTCGGCGCGGCGTTCAACGAGTACGTGATGCTCGACATCGGCATGGGCTTCGGCCACGCCGTGAGCCGCTTGGAGCGCGAGGGCCGGCAGTCGTCGATGACGCTCTCCTACTGGGGGCTCCCGGTGAAGCTCAACGTCGCCGCCGGGCCCGTGCTGATCTGGCTCCAGTGGGACTGGAACTGGCTCGGGACCTGGTCGGACCACACTCCCAACGAGCAGTCGTCCGACACGGCCTACACGCGGCACAACACCGGAAGCCACCTGGAGCTGGGTCTCACGACCTGCCTCTTCGAGCGGCTGATGCTGCAGGCCAGCGTGACGACGCCGGAGATCGACTCGCTCGAGTTCGGCTTCCGGGCCTCCCTCGGGATGCGGTTCTAGGAGGATGACCATGAAGACGATGAGAGCAATCGCCGCCGTGGTGGCCCTCTGCGCGGCCGTTACAGTGCTGGCCGGTGACCGCGAGGCGCGCGCCCAGGGGATGTTCGGGGTCGGCGAGATGACCGCCGGGGGATCCTTCATGTTCGGTGACCGCCTCGACGCGGGCGGCTTCGGGCTGTCGGCGCACTTCGAGGTCGCCACGATGATGGACCAGACGGCCATCGGGAACTGGCTCGGCTTCGAGTTCATCGGGGAGCTGGGCTACGAGAAGTACAAGGGCGACGACCCCTACGGCGGCGACTGGACGATGGGGCCGCTGATCTTCGATCTGGAGCTCGGGTTTCCGTTCACGATCCTGCACATCGGTGACGGCGGGCCAGGGACGACGCTGGTCTCGCTGGGCCTCGGAGCGGGCCTGAACACGCAGCACGTGTTCGGCTATCTGCGCGCGAGGATCCTCGTGGCGATCTCCCACGACGCGTTCATCGAGGTGATGGGGCGGTGGACCCCCGCCGAGGCGAGCGACGACGGGACCGACGACCCCACCGGGCTCGACATCTACCAGCTGCGGGTCTCGGCCTACTTCGCCGTGAGCGAGGACCTGAACCTGCAGGTCTTCGGTGAGTGGGATCCGGCCGATCGCACGCGCGTCGGCCCCGAGGACCCGAGCAACCTCGCGAAGGCGCCGCCGGAGCTGACGACGGACTTCCAGAACGTCATCCGCTTCGGGGTCGGCGTGGTGTTCTGAGCCCGACCTGGAAGGACCCGCGGCGGCGCCGCCCTCGACAGGGAGCGGCGCCGTCGGCTTTTTCGCAGGGTTTACGAACATCGTCGCCAGCGCGCCGGTATAGAGCGGCGTCGCGGGCAAGTCCGACTGGTTCAACTTGCCTGACCGCCGCGGTATACTCCCGCCATCCAGCCCGAAGGGAGACAGCCCATGGCCATCCGTGATTGGTCCGCCTACCAGCGCGCCCTCCGCGCCGCCGCCGGTGTCACCGGCGTCCTCCGCCGCCACGGCGCGGCGATCGCCGCCGCCGCCGCCCTGACCACCGCGTCGGGATGCAGTGTTCATGGCGGGCAGGGTGGGGGCGAGCCCCCGCGGGCGACGGCCGCGTCGAGCGCGAAGATCGGCGACGGACCGATGGCGCCACGCGACCGGGCCGATCTGACCGAGACGGAGCGCATGGAGCTCGAGGCGCTGGGCGACTGCACGGACTCCGACGGCAAGATGATGGGGTACAGCAGCCCCTGCTGCGAGCGGTACCGCGAGATCACCGGCGAGCAGTTCGGCCCGTTCGGCTGCACGCCCTGGGGGCCGCCAGCGCCGCCCGCCTACGACGGCGCGAGGCTCGCGTGACCGTGCTCGACCTCCGCGAGCCGGCGCGGTCCCGAGGCTTCGCGCTAGCGGACACGACGGCGCTGACCGGTGACGATCGCGCCGTCGCGATCGGGACCTGGCGCGGGCGCATGGTCAACGAGCACATCTCCGCGCGCGTCTTCGCGGGGCTGGTTCCTCAGCTGATGGCCGCCGGCGTCGCCCACGACGACATCGCGCGAGCCGCGGACATGATCGGCGAGGAGCTCGCCCACGGGGTGATGTGCGGCGCCGTCGTCGAGGCCCTCGGCGGCGAGGCGCAGGCGCCGCTGCCCGAGCTCGCCCCGGTCCCGACCCACGACGACGCTGGCCCGGTGGAGGCGCTCCTCCGAAACCTGCTGAGCGTCTGCTGCATGAGCGAGACGGTCGCCGTCGCGCTCATCACGGCCGAGGCCGAGCGGACGACCGTGCCCGAGCTGGCCGAGGTCCTGCGCGTCATCCTCGCCGACGAGGTCGGCCACGCGCGCTTCGGCTGGCGCGTCCTGGGCCCCCTGCTCGAGCGGTTGGACGCCGAGGCGCCGGAGGCCGGCCGTGAGCGCCTCGGCGGCTATCTGATCGGCGCCTTCCGGCACCTCCGCGAGCACGAGCTCACGCATCTCCCGCCTCAGGCGCCGCCGAGCGAGGAGGCCGAGCGCTACGGCGTGTGCGACGGCAACGAGGCCCGCCGCCTCTTCTTCGACACCGTCGAGACCGTGATCGTCCCGGGGCTGGCCGCCCATGGCCTGCCCGCCGAGGCGGCCTGGCAGCGCTCCTTCGCCGAGGCGTGACACAAAGCGCCTCACAATGCCTCACAATGTGAGACATCCGCGTGACGTGTGGTGCAGCGCGCACTGACCCGTGAACCCTTAAATTCAGGACGGTAACGGCGAGATCGCCGCCCCTCACCCGTCACGAAGATGACCGAAGGTCATTCGCGGGAGGCCGAGGGTCGTTTCAGGTGGCAAGCGGGCGCGCGGCAGGTTCGGTGTCTCACAACGTATTACGATGTGAGCCGTTGTGAGACATCAGGGCTGATCACGGCGCGCGGTGGCGCTGGAGCCACTCGGCCTCGTCCTGCCAGGCCGGTGGCTGGGGCTCGGGCCCGGTGGGGCCGTCGCCGAAGAGGCCGTCGTAGAAGTCCCAGATGGGATACAGGCCGCTGTCCTCACGGGTCGACACCGTGACGCTCCGGATCGCCGTCGACACAGGCAGGGCCTCGGTCATCGGGCCGGCGAGCTCCTCGGAGCAGATCGGCCACAGGCTCGTGTAGAGCCGCATCGGCAGGTTCGGGATCGGCGTCGGGCGGCCGGCGCGCCGGCGGTGGATGAGGCGGTCGTCCACGAACCAGCGCAGCTCGTCCGTGTCCCACTCGATGGCGTAGCGGTGGAAGCCCTCCGCCGCGTCGAAGCCGAGGTCGACCATCACCGGCGTCCCGCGGAAGCCGTAGTTGTAGGCGTCACCCACCTCGCCGGGGTTGAAGTAGACGTTCAGCAGGACCTTCGTCGTGTCGCGGCCGAGCACCTCCACGTCGATCTCCTGCCACGGGTCGCGGCGGTGGAGGAAGAACGCGGAGATGAGCCCGGACCCGCGCGCGGCCTTCATCTCGACCTCGAAGCGGCCGTAGCGGTGGCGCGCGTCGGGCGCCCCCAGGGTCGCGAGCGAGGCGGCGGTGTACTCGCGGTCACCGCGCTGCTCGGCCTTCACGACCAGCTCGACCCCGCCGCCGTCGACCGGCACGACGTTGTCGGGTGAGAACTGTGCGAGGTTGCAGTCGAAGGTCGTCCCGAGCTTCTCCCAGTACCCCGGGTCCGGCGGCGCCAGGGCGTCCCGCCGCGCGACCTCGAAGTCCCCCTTGCGCCGCGACCAGCGCGAGCCCTCCTCGGGCGGGGTCGCCTCGCAGTACCCGGGGATGCGGTCCGGGGCGACGATCCAGGGATCGGCATCGTGCTCCATGGCGCGGCACGGCGCCGCCGCGATGGTCAGGCGGCTGGCCCGGCTGGCGATGAAGCCGCCGACGAGCAGCGCCACGATCCCGGTCCAGACGAGGAGACGCACCGGCGCGCGTCGGCGGGGTAGCGTCATCGTGAAGGTCCTCCACAGGAGCGCGAGCAGCCCGCGCAGGCGCCAGCTGTCCGGGATACTGACGACCGGGGTCAGGCCATCGGCCGGGGAGGCGGCCACCGGCGCCGCGGCCTCCTCGTCCTCGAGTCGGTCGAGCGAGGTCGCGACCAGCTCGGCCCCGTCGGTCGCGAAGACCATCGAAGGCCCTGGGCCGGCCATGAGCGCCCGCATCGCGACTCCCGCGGGCAGGAGGTCTCCTCCGTGGCCGCCGCGGGGTTCTGCGCTGACGGCCACCGGCGGAGCCGGCGCGCGCGCGACGGCCTGCCACTGACCGCGGCCGGCGAGGTAGTCGGTCAGACCCAGGAGCACGCCCGCCAGGTCGAGGAAGAACGCGACCGGGTAGGTCAGGACGAGCGTCAGGAGCGTCGTCTCGGTCAGGAGCCGAAAGCCGGCGAGACCAGCGATCTGAACGGCCAGCGGGGCCAGCAGCGCCACGAGCCCGACGATGAGCAGCGGCGCCGGCAAGGGCAGGGCGAGCTCGACTGAATGCCCGCCGATCCACGCGCTGACGGCGGTCGAGAGCATCAACGCCGCGGGCAGGAACCACCCAGTCAGCACCGCCACCTCGGAGATGCGCGTCCCGAGCCCTCGCGTCCGCTGGGTCATCGCCACGCCCGTCGCCACGGCCCCGCCGAGGCCGAGCGAGATCAGCACCGCCTCGACGGGCAGCGCCGCCGCGATCACCCCGCCGATGACGAGGTGGAGCGCGAAGACCACCGCCGCCATCAGGTAGTGCAGCCCGTGGAACAGGAACTGGACGCGGTCGCGGAGCCGCAGGGGCGCCCCGCGGAGCCCCCGGACGTGTCGGACGAACGCATCGGTGTGGCCGTTGGCCCAGCGACGCCGGCGCGCGATGAAGCTGTAGAGGTCCGGCGAGACCTCCTCGTCCGAGCCGCCGTGGGGGTCGGCGACCACGCGCTCTCCGCCCATGAAGAGGGTATAGCTGAAGTCGGTGTCCTCGGTCAGGCACGGCCGGAGCGGGTGGGCCTTCAGGAGCGCGCTGTCGATGACGAAGGTCGTCCCGGTCACGAAGGCGGAGAGCCCGTGTCGCGCGAAGGCCGCGTTGAAGAGCTCGCACCCGACGTGCTGGTGGAGCGAGTCCCAGAGCGAGAAGAGCCCACCGGTCGCGAGCCCGGTCCGACGACCCTGCACGACCCGGGCGCCGGCCTCGCTCATGCGCGAGACCGACGCGGAGAGCCAGTCGGCGTGCGCCTGGTGGTCACAGTCGAGGACCGCCGTCAGCGGGGTCGCGACCCGCGGCAGCACACGGTCGATCTTGTCTGCCTTGCCCTCGACGCCGCACAGCTCCACCGTCACCGTGCGCCGGCCCGCGTGGGGCGCGTCGTAGAGGAGCACCGAGGTCGCACCTGGCTCGACCCGCGCGTCCGGGAAGGCCGCCAGGAGATACGGCCACGAGGTGTCGTCGGCGTCGTTGACGAGCAGGTGGACGACCACGTCGGCGGGCGTGTCCTGGGCGACGAGCGAGCGCAGCGCGCGGACCGCCATCGCGCCCTCGTTGCGCGCCGGGACGAGGACGGTCACCGCCCGCTCGGCGAGGTCGCGCGGCGCGGGCGGCCGCCGCCGTCGACGCGAGAGCAGGAAGGTCAGCGCGGCGCCATACAGCCCCAGTGCGTACAGCGCGAGGACCACCACCAGGGCGCAGAGGAGCAGGGAGAGGGCGCTCATGGTCAGCCGTGGACGTCCCCGCCGCGCGCGGATTCACCCGGGGTACCCACGGTGGCTCCGCTCCGGACGCAGATGTCGATGTCGAGACCCGTTTCAGCCGACATGGCGCCTTCCCTCACGGGAGGCGCGCGCCGTTCCATGGCGCGCGCGGCGCGCATGGTGGCAGATGAGGTCGACGCCGTCGACAACGAAGCCGCCAGGGTCGCCGAGGACGCGGCCCAGCGCCGCGATCACGCGACGTCGCGCCGCCGTCGGTCCACCGGCCGCCAGTCGTCCAGCTCGGCCATCGGGAAGACCGGCTCCTCCATCTCGAAGCCCCTGACGAGGTCGAAGTCGGTCACGCCCTCGGTCTTCGCGTAGAGCGTCAGGCGATTCTCGGCCAGGAAGTAGAGCCGGAAGGGGAAGAGGCTCTTCACGACACAGATGTCCGCCTTCCACGGGTTCAGCCCGAGGTCTCGGTAGAACCCGGGCTTCATCACCAGCGGCGCCCCCTCGGTCACCGCGAGCTGCAGGTGGCCGAGGTCGAGCAGCACGACCCGGTCGATGCCCTCGATTCGAGCCTTCTTGCGGATGTGCCCGGTCACCCGGAGCGGGGTGTTGAGCTCCGGCTGGAGCTTGCCGCCCACCTCGACGGTGGCGGTCTCGCCGAGCGGGAGATCCCAGAGCGCCTCCACCACATCCGCGTCCCGGATCGGCGCGAAGCTCACGAGATCCCGCGCTTCTTCGAGGAGCGCCTTCACCAGGCGCGTGTTCTCACCGGGCGCGCCGGCCCCGACCACGTCCGAGACGTCGCACACGCACGCGGTCCCGATGCGCCGCCGGGTCCTCGCCCCGCGGACCTTCGCGATGGCCTCGGAGGCCGTCGGCGGGGTCGGCAGCCCGTGGTGCCGGACCGCCCAGGCCGCCTCGGCCAGCTCGTCGGCGAGGCGCTCGGCCAGGGCCTGGTCGCCGTCGGTCACGACGTGGACGCTCCAGCCGAGGCGCGGGTGATCGTTCCAGAGGTGGCACATGAAGAGGCTCGCGTCGAGGACACCGGGCCGGCGCTCGAAGCGCTTCATCAGCTGGAAGACCCCGCGCATGGGCGGCAGGAAGTCGAGGGTCATCCCGCCGCCCATGACCATGGGGAGCGTGCGCCAGGCGACCGTCGGCCGGGTTCGCCCGCGGAGCGCCTCGATGAGCATGGAGCCGGCGCGGAAGCCCGTGCTCGCGTGGTCCCGGTGCGGGTTGGTCCGGTAGCCGGCGATGATGTCGGCGTAGCCCTCGGTCTGCTCGGTGATCTGCGCGTGCAAGTCGAGGCTGACGGCGATCTTCACGTCGGGGCCGACGACCTCACGCACGGCGGCGAGGAGGTCGCCGTCGGGGTCGACGGTCCCCTCGGCGCCCATCGCCCCGTGGAGCGACAGCATCACCCCGTCGAGGGGGAGCGCCGCCCGCAGCTCGGCGATCAGGCGGTCGCGGAGCGTCTCGAAGCAGCCGCGCGAGAGCGGCCCGCCGGGGATGGCCCAGGCCGAGAACAGCGGGATCGCCTCGATGTCGTTCCGGCCGTGCTTGCGTACGGCGCGGCGGAAGCCGGACAGCTCGGCGTTGCGGATGAAGCCGCGCGCCTCGTAGCCGAAGCGCCCGGTGGCGGCGTGCAGCGCGTCGGCCTCGAGCCAGTGGGTGCGGTAGAAGTCGGCCAGCTCGGTCGGCACCGGGGACAGGGAGTTGGTCTCCTGGGCGACCCGGGCGTAGGCGATGCGGAGCGGCTTGGTCGTGTTCATCGGGCTCTCTCGTGTGGCTGTGGCTGTCTGGCCGTCGCGTGGGCTGGGCCGGGCTGTCAGCGGCGGAGCGCGCGGCGCACCGAGTCGCGGACCTTCCCCAGGCGGTCGAGGGCGTCGAAGACGCGGTCACCGTAGCGCTCGACGATCGTGTTGACGATGCCGTCCCCGCCGGCCGCCTCGAGGTCGACCTCGCCCCCGTCGGGGCCGTACATCCCCTCCATGACCTTGAGGACCTCGCGGGCGACGAGGCCCTTGACCGGGACCTTCGCCATGAGGCCGTAGACCGCCGCCTCGCCCTCGCCGGCGAGCTCGGGGTGGGCGCGGACGTGGGCGACCGCGGCGCGCAGGTCCTCGAGGTACTGGGGGACGACCGGGGCGTTGTTGGCGTTGACCGAGCAGTGGACGCTGGCCGGCTTCTGCTGCCGGTCCACGGCCCAGCCCCTGGCGGCGAGCTGGTCGGCGACCGCGAAGAGGTCGACGTCGGCGCCGTCCGCGGCGTAGCTGACGATGGTCGACTCGGGGCGGCCGAGCACCCGGAGGCCGTCGATGGCCGCGACGCCAGCGCGGAGCGCCTCGGCGGTCTTCCAGGCCTCCTCGGCGAGCCGCAGGTAGCCGTCCTGTCCCATCGCGTTCAACGACGCCCAGGCGGCGGCGATGGCGCCTCCGGGGCGTGTCCCCGGGAGGCTGGGCGAGATGTAGATGCCGCCCGACCAGCCGGTCTCGACGAAGAACTGGTGCCGCAGATACGACATGTCCCGGTAGACGACGACCGAGGCGCCCTTGGGAGCGTAGCCGTACTTGTGGACGTCGGCGGACATGCTGGTCACACCGGGGACGCGGAAGTCCCAGACCGGCATCGGGACGCCGAGCCGCTCGAGCCACGGCTGCACGAACCCGCCGAAGCACGCGTCGACGTGGAACGGGAGCCCCTTGTCCTGCGCCAGCGCGCCGATCTCCGGGATGGGGTCTACGGTCCCGTGGGGGTACTGGGGCGCCGACGCGGCGAGCATGATCGTGTTGCGATCGACGAGACGGCGCATGGCCGCGACGTCGACCCGGCCGTCGGCGTCGACCGGCGCGACCTTCTTCCGCACGCCGAAGTAGTGGGAGGCCTTGTCGAAGGCGACGTGGATCGTCGCCGGGACGACCATGTTGGGCCGCAGGACCCACGGGCGCTTGCGCTTGGCCCGGTCGCGGTAGGTCTTCACGGCGAGGAGCAGGGACTCGGTGCCGCCCGAGGTCATCGTGCCGACCGCCGTGTCCGGCCCGTTCAGCATCGACGCCGTCATCTGGACGACCTCGTGCTCCATCCGCTTGAGGCTCTTGAAGGCCATCGGGTTCAGGGCGTTCTTCGCCATGAAGAGGTTGTGCGCCCGCTCGCAGACGGCGTGGTGCGCGTCGCCGGCCCAGTAGACCATCGACCAGGTGCGCCCGCCGCGGAAGTCCGCGTCGCCCTCGGCGAACCCTGCCATCTCGGCGATGAGCTCGTCGTGCTCGCGGCCCGCGCTGGGGATCTGACGTCGCTGCATGGGTGGCCTCCGTGCTCGCCGGGGTTCTTATTAATTCCACATTCAGTTTGGTGCAAGCGCGAAGCCCGAAGGCTCGCCCCGCGCCCTCTCGCGAGGCCCGCGCGGCCGCGAAACCGTTGACTCGGCGCGTTCACACGACTAATCCACGGGGTGGGCGTGACTCACACCCGAGTCGAGCATAGCACCGCCCCAGGAGCCATATGTTTACGAAGGCCGGGCTCATCATCGCCTTCGCCGCGTGCGGCGCCATCGCTCTCTCGACCGGCGGCTGCGACTCGTCGACCTCGGCGTCCTGCGAGGGCGTGGACTGCGGGGGCAACGGGAGCTGCTTCGTCAACGGCGACGAGGCGGTCTGCGTCTGCGAGGCCGGCTACGTCGCCGACGGGCTGACCTGCGTGGAGGTCTCCTGCGACGGCCTCGCCTGCGACCACGGCGTCTGCGCCGTGACCGGGACGAGCGTCCGCTGCGCCTGCCAGCCCGGCTGGGCGGGCGAGGCCTGCGACACCTGCGCGGTCGGCTTCGAGCCCGACGGAGACCGCTGCGTCGCGATCGCCGATCCCTGCGATCCGAACCCGTGCCACGGCCACGGCACCTGCGCCGACGACGACGGCGTCCCGGTCTGCACCTGTGACACGGGCTGGGGCGGCCCGGCCTGCGAGGGCTGCGCCGAGGGTTGGACCGCCTCGGGCGACACCTGCCTCGATCCGTGCAGCGACGACCCCTGCGCCGCCGACCCCTGCGGTCACGGGACCTGCAGCTGCGACAGCGCCAGCGGCGGGATGAGCTGCGCTTGCGACGACGGCTGGGATGGGCCGCTCTGTGATCGCTGCGACGACGACCACTTCGCCGTCGACGGCCAGTGTGTCGCCGGAGGTCCGCCGTGTAACGACGTGACCTTCCGCTACAGCGCGCCGAGCGCGACCTCGGTGCAGATCGCCGGCGATTTCACCGATCCGGTGTGGAACCTCGACGCCGCGCCGCAGATGGACAAGGGCGCCGACGGCGTCTGGACGGCGACCGTGACCTTCGACCACGGCGCGCACGTCATCTACAAGTTCGTGATCGACGGCGGCGACGTCTGGGCCCACGACCCGTCCAACCCGAACACCGTCGACGACGGCAACGGCGGCTTCAACTCGGTCCTCGACGTCTGCTCGACGGCCTGCGACCCGAACCCCTGCTACGACGGCGCGTGCAACCACCACGCGAGCGCCTGCTCCTGCGACTCCACGACCGGCGAGGCAGTCTGCGCCTGCCTCCCGAACTACCAGGGCGACACCTGCGCCGACTGCGCCACCGGCTACGCCGTCGACGCCGACAGCGGCGCCTGCGTGGCCCACGCCGAGTGCGGCGACCCCGCGGCCTTCGAGTGGCGGGACGCCGTCATGTACTTCGCGATGGTGGACCGCTTCTACGACAGCGACGGCGAGGTGGACCCCGTCACCGGCGCCACCGGCGACAACGGCCGCGGCACCAGCGGTCAATACGAGGGCGGCGACCTCGCCGGGCTCACGGCGAAGATGGACTACCTGACGGATCTCGGCGTCACGGCGCTCTGGATCACCGCCCCCTTCGACAACCGCGACCTCGCCGGGGCCGGGCTCTACGACGACAACATGTACTCGGGTTACCACGGCTACTGGCCGTCGCCGGCGGACATCAGCTACGCCGACCCCGACTCCCCGACGCCGACCCCGCTGGTCGAGCCGAAGATCGGCGACGCCGACGCCCTGCACGCGATGATCACCGCCGCGCACGGCGCCGACAGCGCCAACGGCCACGGCGTCAAGGTCCTCTTCGACTACGTCATGAACCACGTCGACGGCGCCTCGGGCCTGGCCGCCGCTCACCCCGACTGGTTCACGAAGAACGGCGAGGAGACCCCGCTCTGCCAGCCGAACAACTGGTGGGACGACCCCTACTGGGGTACGCGCTGCGCCTTCACCGACTACCTGCCGGCCTTCGACTTCGCCCAGGCCGCGCCCCGGGACTGGTCGGTCAACGACGCCCTGTGGTGGGCGAAGACCTTCGCCATCGACGGCTACCGCCTCGACGCCATCAAGCACGTCCCGCTCGCGTGGCTGACCCAGCTGCGCTCGCGCCTGAACAGCGCGTTCTCCGAGCCCGCCGGCGGCCGCTTCTACCTGGTCGGCGAGACCTTCGACTACTTCGACCGCGACCTCCTCAAGAAGTACGTCCAGCCGGACACGATGCTCGACGGGCAGTTCGACTTCCCGTTCAAGCGCCAGCTCTGCGAGGCGGCCTTCCACGGCGGGCTCGACACCCTGGCCGGGTGGCTCGCCGACAACGACTACTTCTACGACGTCGCCGGCGCCTCGAAGCGCTCGCTGATGACGACCTGGATCGGAAACCACGACGTCCCGCGCGCCATCCACTTCGCCTCGGGGCAGATCCCCGAGTGCACCCAGGGCAGCGACGCCTCGAACGGCTGGACGAGCGACTACGACCAGCCGGTCGAGGCCGCCCCCTACGAGCGCCTCGGCGTCGCCTTCGCCGTGATGCTCACCAACCCCGGCATCCCCCTCATCTACTACGGCGACGAGATCGGCCTCGCCGGCGGCGGCGATCCCGACAACCGCCGCATGATGGTGTTCGGCGACGCCGATCTGAACGCCCATCAGCTGGCGCTCCGGGCCGGGGTCGCGAAGCTGGCGGCCCTTCGCGGTAGCCACAAGGCGCTCTCCCGCGGCGTCCGGACGACGCTGTCGGCGACGGCCGACACCTGGGTCTACCGGATGGGCGGCTGCGGCGGCGACATCGCCGACGTCCTGGTGGCGATCAACCGCGGGGACACGGCCGCGGACGTTACGATCCCGGCCGGCAGTTACACCGATCTGATGAACGACGCCAGCCAGGAGGGCGGCGCGCTCACCCTGGCCCCGCGGAGCTACCGCGTGCTAGGTCCTCTGGAGCAGTAGCGCCGCGGGCAGCTCGCCCGCCGCGACGCTCCACCCGTGCCCGCTGGTCCCGATGCCCGCCTTCAGCGCCGTCGACTGTATCGAAGCGTGGGTCGACCACCTCCACGCGTACCCGCCCCAGGGGCTCGCGCCGCCGGACCACCACGACCTCGAGCGGTGCGTCTCCGCGGCGCGCTCGCTCGCGGCCCACGTCGACCGGCAGGTCGTGATGCGCGACGAGGACGAGCGGACCTTCCTGGTCATCGCCCTCGCGCGGCTCCTGCGCCGCTACGCCGAGCGCGAGGGCGGCCGTCAGCGCGAGCGCTCGCGGCTCGTCGCCGTGCGGAAGCAGGCGCTCGAGCTCGAGGACCGGGTGCGCCAGGCCTTCCCGGGGCGCCTCTTCTCCGACGTCCCGCGCGAGGTCATTGCCGCCCTGGGAGAGCGCTTCGAGCTGCCGCCGCCAGAGAAGATGCCGGGGCAGCTCGGCCTCGGGCTCTGAGATGGTCGAGGCGCGCGACGTCCCCGGCGCCCTCGGCGGGAGCCGGATCCTGCAGGTCCCCGAGGTCGCGGCCGAGCTGGCCGAGCTGCGCGGGCTCCTGTCGACGGCGGGACCGACGCTGCTCGAGATCGGCTTCGACCACGGCCGCCGGCTGACCTCGACGGCCCAGGCGAGCCCGGGCTGGACCGTCATCGGGCTCGAGGTCCGCGCGAGGCGCGTGGCCGAGATCCGCGCCTGGGCGGCCGACCGCGGGCTCGACAACCTCCACGCCTTCCGGCTCGACGCGCGGGCGGTCCTCGCCGGCGCGCTGCCGGAGGCCAGCGTCGACGTGCTCGAGGTGCTGTTTCCGACGCCGTGGCCCGAGGGCAAAGCCCGGCGGCGGCTCCTCGTGACCCCGGACTTCTTGACCGACGCGGCCGTTGTCCTGCGCCCCGGCGGCCTCCTCCACCTCGCGACCGACGTCGCGTGGTACGGCGAGCTGATGCGCGACGCGATCGCCGGCAGCGAGGCCTTCGTCGCGGCACCCGACGCGCTGGCCGGCCAGCGACCGCCGTGCCCCCAGCGCTCGCGGCGCGAGTGGAAGTGCGAGCGCGACGGCCTGCCCATCCACCGCTTCGTCCTCCGGCGTCGCTGAGCGCGAGAGTGGGCGGAGGCGCGAGCGGAGGCGCGAGCGTAGGCGGAGGCGCGAGCGTAGGCGGGGGCGGGGCGGAAGGGGCAGGGCAGGGGCGGAAGCGGGGGCGCGAGGGCGCGAGGGCGTAGGCGTAGCGCAGGCGCAGGCAGAAGCTAGGCTGACGCTCCGATCCCACACGCTCCCCACACTTCGCGGCCACTCCTTGTCCGCCGAGCCCTCCGAGCCGAATCCTCTGCGCGATGTGGCGCGGGCCGCGCTCCAACCCACGGCGCCAGAGCCTCGGAGGACCTCGATGAAGCACCATCTCGGATATGTGGGCGCGGCTGTGACCCTGGCCCTGGCGCTCGTTGCCTGCGACAGCGGCGGGACCGCCGCCGGGAGCGACACGACCGCGTCCTGCACGAAGATGGCGAGCCAGGGGTGCCACGACACCGAGATCTACTGGTTCGACTCCTGCGGTCAGGTCGATCACGTCGCGACCTACTGCACCGCCCCCGAGACCTGCGTCGAGGAGCAAGACGGGACGCCGCGCTGCGAGGATCCCGCCGCCTCGTGCACGCCGGACGCCGAGGTCCGCTGCAGCGGGCCCGACGTCTATCGCTACGACTCGTGCGGCAACCGCGGAGACCTCGTTGAGCTGTGCGGCGTCGGGACGACCTGCCTCGACGACGCCGACGGGCAGGGCGACCCCGGCTGCGCCGTCCCCCCGTGCACCGACGACGGCGGCTGCGACCAGGGCGAGTACTGCGAGACGTCCACGGGCATCTGCGTGGATCAGGTCTGTTCGCCGTTCGCCAACGTCTGCGTGGACGGTGAGGTCCACGAGTGCGCGCCGAACGGCAGCGGCACGACGCCGAAGACGACCTGCACCGACGGCGAGCGCTGCACCGACGGGCCGGGCGGGGCGGGGTGCCGCTGCGTCGCCGCCGACTACACGGCTTGCTACGACGGTGACGTCTACTGGTTCGACTCCTGCGGCGCGCGCGAGCAGCGCTACGAGCAGTGCACCGCGCCCGCGGCCTGCGTGGACGGCGACGGCGCCAGCTGCGTGAACGGCGGCTGCACGCAGAACAGCCACTGCGCGCCGGACCAGTGGTGCGACGTCGGCAGCGGCGAGTGCGAGGACGACACCTGCGAGCCCTTCGCCGGGCTGTGCCAGGACGGCCAGGCCCTCCGCTGCCGGGTCGACGGGAGCGAGTACGAGGTGATCGACACCTGCACCGGTGGCGAGGTCTGCACCGTCGGAGCGAGCGGCGCGACCTGCAGCTGCCAGGTCAACGCGGCGCTCGGCTGCTATGGCGGCGACGTCTATCACTACGACTCGTGCGGGGTCCGCGGGACGCGGTCCGTCGACTGCAGCGCCCCCGAAGCCTGCGTCGACGCCGGCGGGGCCATCGCCTGCGGCCTGCCGACCAGCTGCTCGGACGACGGCGACTGCTACCCGACCTCCTGGTGCGACAGCCTCGCGGGCGAGTGCAAGCCCGACGTCTGCCAGGCCACCGGGACGTCCTGCGCGGACGGCCAGGTGGTCAGCTGCCTCCCCAACGGCAGCGGCTTCCAGGTCCACGACACCTGCGTCGGCGGCGAGGTCTGCGTCGCGGGGACCAACGGCGCGAGCTGCAAGTGCGAGATCAACCACCACGTCGGCTGCCACAACGGCGAGGTCTACAGCTTCGACTCGTGTGGCACGCCGAAGACGATCCAGGAGAACTGCACGGCCCCCGAGGTCTGCGTGGCGGGAGCGGGCACGGCGGAGTGTGCGCTGCCGCCGGTGTGCGGCTCGAACGCCGACTGCTACGCGAGCCAGTGGTGCGAGCTCGAGACCGGCGTGTGCAGGCCCGACGTCTGCGCCGCCGGGCCGAGCTTCTGCAACGGTCAGCTCGTCCAGCGCTGCGTCGTCGGCGGCTCGGGCTTCGAGACCCTCGACACCTGCGTCGGCGGCGAGGTGTGCGTCGACGGCAGCTCCGGAGCGCAGTGCAAGTGCACCGTCGGCGGCTTCCTGGGCTGCCACAACACCGACATCTACAACTTCGACTCCTGCGGGACGCCGAAGACGATCGCGAGCTACTGCACGACGCCCGAGATCTGCCAGCTGGGCTCGGACGGCCAGCCGTTCTGCGGCGAGCCGGTGACCTGCACCGCGGACGACCAGTGCGCAGCCGGGCGCTACTGCGACGTCGATCACTGCGTCGACCGTGTCTGCACGCCGGCCCAGCGCGAGTGCCAGGGCGACACGCTCCTCCGCTGCAACGACCGCGGCTCGGCCTGGGAGGTCCACGACCTCTGCGTCGGTGGCGAGGTCTGCGCGAGCGCCAGCGGGGGGCTCCTGACCTGCAAGTGCGAGGCGAACGCCTATCAGGGGTGCTGGAACGGCAACGTCGAGCGCTTCGACAGCTGCGGCAACCCGACCAGCGTCGCCCAGTCCTGTCCGCTCCAGTCTCCGTGCCAGGAGCGCGCGACGGGCCCCGAGTGCCGCTCGATCTACGCCTGCGACACCGACGGGGACTGCGCCGACGACGAGTTCTGCGAGCTCGACGCGTGCCAGCCCCGGGTGTGCACGGCCGGCGAGCGCTTCTGCGCCGGTCAGACCATCCGCGAGTGCAACGCCAACGGCTCGGACAGCGTGGTCGTGACCGACTGCGGCGCCGGCGAGCTGTGCGGGGTGACGGCCAGCGGCCCGCAGTGCGGTTGCGTCCCCGACGCCTCGGTCGGCTGTGGCGCGGACGGCGACGTCCACAGCTTCGACTCCTGTGGCCGCGAGGGCGCGACGCTGCAAGCCTGTGCGTCGCCGCTGATCTGCGTCCCGGCCGGGATCGGCGCCGCGTGCTCGGACGCCGGCTCCTGCGGCAGCGACTGCACCTGCGCGACGGAGGGGACCCAAGCCTGCTACTACGGCGACCTCTACGAGGTGAGCAGCTGCAACGAGCCGGTCGTCCTCGTGGAGGACTGCCCCGGGCAGATCCTCTGCAACTCCATCGGCGGCGCGCCCGCTTGCCGGAGCTCCGTCGAGGCGCCCGACGCGACCTACTACGACCGCTCCTGCGGGCTCGTCCACCAGATCGAGCACCCGACGACCCTCGACGCCGACTGCCGCTGCTCGAACAACCGCGTGCCGAGCGCCGGGATCCCCGAGTGCGTCAGCGCCCAGTACCTCGACCCCGCCGTGTCGTTCGGCAGCGGGCCCCGCGTCCGCCCGCTGGCGCAGCCCCACATCAACGGCGGCTTCTTCGACGCGGCGGCGCGGGAGCTCGTCGTCGGCGTGGACTGGTCGTCGAGCGGCCACCCGGACTCGGGGTTCGTCCTCGCGGTGAACGTGGACAGCGGCGACCGTCGCATCATCTCCGGCGGATACGAGGCCGGCGGCGCGTTCTCCGAGACCGGGGTCGGACCGAGCCTGCACAACGTCATCGACGTCCGCCCCGGCCCCGACGGCAAGCTCTATGCGCTCAGCGTCCCGGGCTCCAGCGTCGACCTCGAGATCGTCCGCGTCGACCCGACGACCGGGGACCGGACCCTGGTCTGGCGCGCGCAGGATCCGGACTTCGCGCAGTGCCCGAGCGGTGACCCGGCGCGCCTCGGCGCCCAGGTCAACGACCGCGGCTTCGCCGTCGACGACCAGGGCCGCTTCTACCTGCCGTTCACCAACACGAGCCCCTACGGCGAGGGCGTCGGGGTCGTGCGAATCGCCGCGAACGGTGGAGCGTGCTCCTTCGTGACCCGTTCGGGGGCGCAGTCGCTCAACGACTACCACGGGCAGGACGTAGGCGGGGGCTACCTCTTCGACCGCGGGCGCTATCAGGGGTTCACCCTCGAGGACGGCGCGCTCTGGGCCATCCAGAACGCCTACCTGACCCTCGTCCGGGTCGACCTCGCGACCGGTGAGCGGACCCGCGTCTCGACCGCCTCGACCAGCGCCGGCGTGCTCGGCGGTGGCCCGACCGGGGCCGCCGGGATAGGCCTCCGCTGGGTCGTCTACGACGAGGGGCGGGATCTGTGGTGGGCCTCGGGGACCTTCAACCGGCGCATGCTCACGGCGGTCGACCCCACGACCGGGGACCGCACCGAGGCCTACTGCCAGCAGACCAACCCCGAGCGCCCGTGGCGCGAGATGTGCCTCGGCGGGGCGCTCGTGGCGGGCTACCAGAACGAGGGCGGGATGTGGGTCGACCCGGTCAGCGGTGACCTGTTGATCGCCCACGAGAACTTCACCATCGTCCGCGTGGACCTCGTCCACGGGAACTCGATCCGCGTCTCACTGTGAGAGCTCAGCGCGGCCGGAGGCGGTCTTCGGTCACGCACTCGTCCCACTCGGGGCCGTAGCCGTCGTAGTGGACGCAGCGCTTGCCGTCCCTGTCGCCGGTCACGACGCCGGGATACCAGGTCCCGCGCCACAGGATGTCGACCTTGTCGCCCTCGGGGGCGTCGTCCTCGGCGCCGATGGTGACGGCGCGCTCGGGCTCGGCGCCCCCTTCGAGCGGTCGGCGGGCGGGGCTCCCTGGCTCGTGGCGGCCGAGGATGCGGTCCGGGCCCACCCACTCGTTCCAGCCCGGCCCGTAGCCGGGGTAGGTGATGTAGTAGAGCCAGCCGTCCACGTCCTCGACCCGCGCCAGGTACGCCGCGCCCTGATAGGACACGTCGATCTCGTCGCCGGTCTTCCAGCGCTGCTCGAAGTCGAGGGCCTTGACCTCGTCCACCGCGATCTTCAGGCGGACGTCGTCGGAGTAGTCGTAGACGCTGACCTCGACCGTCTCCGCGTCGGCCCCGAGGACGCGCGCGATGCGAGGCTTACCCCGGTAACGGACCGACACCCACTCGCCGCGCCGGGCGCGGCCGGGCTCGAGGGCCGGGTCGTCGCGCTTCGTCTCGGCGATGACGAGCCGGCCGATCCGCTTGGGATCGATCCAGCCGATCTTCTGCTGCTCGCGGTGGAGCATGGTGTCGCTCGCCTCGGCCCGCAGCTCGTCGAGGGTGATGTGGCCGTCGGTGTCGACGTCGCACAGGGCGCTGCCGCCGAGACAGTCGATGAGCGCCTGGGTGAAGGTCCAGTTGCCGGTCGAGACCTTCGACTGCGTCGACGAGGTCAGGGCGACCGTCGGGATCCCCCGCTTCATGAGCGCCTCGGCCACCTGCTGGATCCCACCGGAGTGGCAGCAGTCGGCGAGCAGGACGACCCGCGACCCGCGAAAGCCCCGAAAGAGCGGCGGCAGGTCCGCGAGGTGGAGCCCCGAGCGCGCCCGCTTGCGGATGTCCGAGGTGCAGAAGATGACCTCGCCCTTCGGGAGCAGGATCCCGTGGCCCGTGAAGTAGAAGATGAGCGTGTCGCCCGGGCGGGCGGCCTTCACCGCGCGCGTCAGCGCCGCCTTCACCGCCTCCGCCGTCGCCGCCTCGTCGATCAGCAGCGCCCGCTGGGCGTCCGGGACCCCGCGCGCCTTCAGGAGCCCATCGAGCGCGACGTCGCGCCGGTTGTGCGGAGAGAACGACGGCAGCTCCGGCAGGTCCCACTTCAGCACGCCGGCCACCACCGACCAGGTCTTGGCCGGCTCGAGGGTCGGCGCCTCCGCCCGGGCGTCGGGCGCCGCCAGCACGACGATCGCGGCGATCCAGGCCGCGAGGGAGGAGAGGGCGCCCGGCGCCTTCCGCGTCGAGCGCCCGTTCTCCATCAGCCGTCCCCGAGGGCGACCACCGTGATCGCGAAGATGGCCTCGTCGCGCGCCATCTCGGCCACCACGTCGGCGTCGGGCGCCTTGTCGCAGTGGATCTGCGCGCAGGCGGCCTCGGCACCGGTGAAGACGATGTTCTCCATCTCCTGGACGTTCGTGTCCGCGGCCCGCAGGGCGTCGAGGATCCCGGCGAGGACCCCGACCCGGTCGGCGTGGCGCACGACCAGCAGGTGCGTCGCGGGGGAGCGCTCCGCGATGTTGACGCAGTTCGGCGGGCGCCCGGTCGCCTGATAGACCTCGACGATCCGCGCGGTCTCCGCCGCCACGGAGTCCGACGCCTGGTCGGTGCTCGCGCCCACGTGGTGCGTCCCGTAGATCGACGTCTCCTGGGCGAGCGAGTCCTCGAAGACCTTGGCGCTCGCGGGCGGCTCGTGCTCGTAGACGTCGAGCCCGGCGCGGAGCCCGCGCGACGCGATCGCCTCGCGCAGGGCGGCCTCGTCGACCACGCCGCCGCGGGCGGTGTTGACGACGTAGGCGCCGGGCTGCAGGGCGTTGAGCAGCTCGGTCGAGACCAGGCCGCGGGTGGCGTCGTTGAGCGGCAGGTGCACGGTCAGCGCGTGGGCGCCCAGACACGCCTCGAGCGCCGTCTCGCAGCGCGCGACGCCGAGCTCCTCGGCCTCCTCCGCGGTGATGACCTTGTCCCAGACCCGGACCTGCATACCGAAGGCGCGGGCCCGCTTGATGACCTCGCGCCCGATCTTGCCGGCGCCGAGGACGGCGAGGGTCCGCCCGAAGAGCCCGCGGGCCTTGCCGAGCCCCTTCTTGTCCCACTTTCCCGAGCGGAGGGCCGCGACGTTGTCGGCGATCCGGCGATCGAGGTTGATCAGGTGACCGATGGTCAGCTCGGCGACCGCGATCGCGTTCTTGCCGGGGCAGTTCGAGACGAACACGCCCCGGCGCGAGGCGGCCGCCAGATCGATGGTGTTGACCCCCGCGCCAGCGCGAATGACCAGCGAGAGCGAGCGCCCGGCCGCCAGGTGGTCGGCGGTGACCTTGGTCGACCGCACGACGAGGACCTCGGGGTCGTCGGCCCGCACGGCGTCGAGGAGCGTGTCGCCGTTCAGATCGGCGTCGAGGCGCACGGCGCAGCCGGCGGCCTCGAGGCGATTGACGACGAACGGGGGGAGCTTGTCTGCGATGAGAACGCGCATCAGAGCCTCCTTAGCGGCGTCCGGGGCACAATATGCGACGGCTCGCTCGGCCCCGCAACGCAGAGTTGAGTCACTGGCGCGTCTTCCATTCCGCTTTGGTCTCAGGGGTTTCGTCGAGCGCCCCCAACGTGCATGCTGGATCGCGGAGCGTCTGACGTTGAGGTGTTCCATGAGCCCACACGCCCCCGATCGCGATGATCGACTCGACCGAGACGAGCTGGCCGACTGGCGCACGCGCCCCGTCGGGGAGGTCATCGATCATATCGTGGACCGCTATCACGCCGGCCTGCGCGAGCAGATCGCGGAGGTCGCCCGCCTGTCCGAGTCCGTGCGGAACGCGGATCTCGTCCGCCGGCCGACCCTCGTCTCGCCGCTGCTCGAGAAGCTCCACGTCCTGTCCGAGGAGCTGACGCAGCACATGGTCAAGGAGGAGCGGCTCGCCTTCCAGATGCTCCGCGCGGCGGGCGGCTTCGTGGGCGTCCCCCTCGCCGTCATGGAGCACGAGCACCGCCTCGCGCAGGATCTGATCGGCGAGCTCCGCGAGCTGACCGGCGACTGGACGGCGCCGAACGGCGCGTCGTCGGCGCTGACGGCGCTCTACGCGCTGATGGATCGGGTCGAGGCGGACCTCGCGATCCACTCCGCCCTCGAGGACGAGCTCTTCGCCCGGGCCCGCGCCGAGGCGCGGAAGAAGGTCGCCAACGGGTATTGAGGTGCTCGTCGGCCGCCTCGGCGGCTGACAGTCTCACTATTGAGACACTGTCCGCCTGCGAGACACCGTTCTTACCGACGCGCCGCTGGGGTCCCGACACCCCAGCGGCGCTCTTGCTTTCAAGGGCATGAAATTACAGCGATCTGACGCGCATCTCACGCCTGGACGGCCGGCGAGGCCGGTGGCATGGAATTTGCTCTGTATCAGCAGCATCGAATCGGGAGACCGTCACATGATCCGCTGCCGCGAAGAGATCACAGAGCTGAGAGGCGCCAAGAAACTCGACGAGCGCGCCGCCGACCCCCGCCGCCCGGTGGTGCGCGTGGGGTTCGATGACCTCATGCGCCGCGAGGCCCTGCGCCTTCACACCCTCAGGACGCCGGAGGACCTCCGCCGCCTCGCCGACGACCTCACGGTCACGTTGCGCCGAAACGAGTTCAAGCGCTTCGTCGAGTGGGTCGAGAACCGCTACGGGACCGCCTTCGCTCGCCGCGGAGGGCTGCCGGTCGGGCCGCCGCGCCTGTACCTGGCTGGCTGATGTGCCGCGCGGCGGCTGACGCCCCGCGCGCCCAGCTCGTGTTCGTGTAGAGATTCTCCCCATGTGACGAAGTGCCGCGCGCCGCGCCCCCGGCTAAAGGGGGCGCGGCGCGTGTTGTTTCAGGCACTTGACGGTGGCACGCTGGCTGCACTGGGCTCGTCCCGCCAACCGCCCGGAGCGTGCCGCTTGCGACACACGACCCTCACCATCGCGATCCTCACCGGCCTCGCCCTGGCCGTCGCCGCCTGCGAGACCGGCAGCGGCGCGGGCGACGTCCGCGACGCGACCGACGACGCCGACGGGACCCTCGGCGACACCGGGCAGGTCGACGCCGATGTCGCGGTCGAGATCGACACCGTCGGGCCCTGCGTCGCGAAGACGCCTCCGGAGTTCGACGACCACACGGTGCTCGGCTTCGACCGCCTCGACTGCCTCGAGGCCTTCGTCGCCGGAGCGCAGCAGGCCCCCGTCCAGCTGAAGTTCGTGTCCTACGACTTCGAGGCCGCCTCACCGCGGGTCCACTGGTTCGAGCCGAGCTTCTATGATCTCCACGACGAGTGGTCGTGGTTTCGGCTGCTGAACGGGGTCGACGTCCCGGGCTGGAGCGTGGACCCCGTCGATGGCCGGAGCTTCCCGACGGTGGCCGCGATCTACGACGCCCTGCAGGGCCAGACCGAGCTGCCCCTCGACCTGCGCTTCATCTCCGAGGGCAACCGCCTCTACTCGCCGAAGTTCTATGCATCCTGCGGCTTCAACCCCGGCACCGACGACCGGCGCTTCTTCGGCGTCGGCTCGCTCCTCTACTACCCCGCGAACCCCGACCGCGCGTACCCGAACGCCTTCTGGGCCTTCGAGCTCGAGTACATCGATCGCCCCGAGGGCGCCGAGGTCGAGCGCTTCTTCGAGGTCCTCGGCGCGAGCCTCCCGGCGTCGGTCGCCGCCGAGCTCAAGTGGCTCACCCGCTCGCCCGCCCAGGAGGCCCTCGGCCGGGCCTTCGTCAACGGCGGCGGTCCGTACGCCGACCGCATCCTGACCTACGACGACCTCGTCGTGGACGGCGAGGTCGAGGGCTACAACCCCGGGGTCGCCGCGGGCTATGTCCACGTCTTCGAGGGAGAGCTGAGCTACACCGACGCCGGACCCGACGAGATCGTCGTCCTCGCCCGGGTCCCCGACGACATCCCCCCGGTCGCCGCCCTCATCAGCGCCGTCCCGCAGACGCCGCTCGCCCACGTGAACCTGCTGGCCAAGGCGCGCGGGACGCCCAACGCCTACGTCGGCGGCATCCTCGAGTGGCAGCAGCTCGGGGCCTGGGACTACAGCAACCAGCCGGTCGCCGTGAAGGTCGACGAGGACGCCATCACCTGGCGCGAGCTGAGCTGCGCGTACGACGAAGAGAAGGAGCGCCGCGTCTGCCCCGAGTGGGAGGCCTACCAGGCGCTGAAGACCACACCGGTCCGGACCATCACCCAGGTCGACGTCTCGACCATCCCCTATACGATCGACGTGACGGACGGCGGGCTCGCCGATCTCTCCGGGCGGGTGCCGTCGGTCGGCGGGAAGTGCGCCGGGATGCTGGCCTTTCAGGACTTCCCCGACATGGAGACGCCGGGCACGCCGCTGGCCCTGAGCGTCCGCGCCTACCACGAGCACATCGCGCCGATCCGCCAGACGCTCCAGGGGCTCCTCGCGGCGCAGCTCTTCCTGGGCGACGCGCGGGTGCGCTTTCTGACCCTCGAGGGCGAGGAGGACTTCCGCGAGGCCCATGCGGGCGACGTCCACGCGCTCTCCTGGGCGACGGGCTTCATCGCGGCTCACGACAACGACATCTACGGCAACGTCATCGCCCAGGGCGGCGTCAAGCGGATGATTCGGGACCTGCCGATCGATCCGGACACCCTGGCGACCCTGACCGCCGCCCTGAGCGAGCGGTTCGCCTGGCTCGCCGACACCCAGGGGCTGCGGTTCCGCTCGTCGGCGACCGCCGAGGACGTCCCGGGCTTCAACGGCGCCGGGCTCTACGACTCCAACACCGGGTTCCTCCACCCCGAGCTCCAGGCGGACTCCGACGACCGGAAGAAGAGCGTCTCCTGGGCGCTGAAGAAGACCTGGGCCAGCTACTGGGGCTTCCCGGCCTTCGAGGAGCGTCGCGTCGCCCGTATCGATCACCTGTCGGGCAACATGGGCGTGCTCGTGCACCCGCGCTTCGACGACGATCGCGAGGACGCGAACGCCGTCATGACCATGCACGTATCGCGCTGGTTCACGCCGACCCGGCGGCGGCTCGTCGTCAACGTGCAGGACGGCGCGCTCAGCGTGACGAACCCCGGCGGCACCCTCGCGCTGCCCGAGATCGACGAGGTCCTCGTCGATCCCGACGGCACCGTGACGATCCACCGCGTCCAGGCCTCGACCGAGGTCGAGGACGGCGAGGTCATCCTCTCGGACGCCGAGCTCACGACCCTCGGCCAGCAGGTCTCGGCCCTCGCCGACGCCTGGCTCGACCGCCCCGACGACGGCGTCCCGGAGACCGAGCGCGCCGGCGCCCTCGTCCTGGACCTCGAGCTCAAGCGCATGTCCGCGGGCTGGCCGGCCCTGGCCTCGGGAGAGACGCTGCCCGAGCGCCTCATCTACAAGCAGGTCCGCGTCCTCGACGGCGCGCCGGTCGTCCAGGACCAGGCCGATCCGTGGCTCGGCAACGTGAAGCTCGCCATGTGGCTCCCGCGCGACCTCCGGACGGTCGCCCGCCGCGTCGAGGCGGCGCGCTGCCAGAGCGCCTATGCGGATCTCCGCGTCTATCAGGTCCTGACCGAGCGCCCCCGCGCGGATCTCTTCCCCTTCGCCGACGCGCCGCTCATCTACCGGGTGTTCCTCGGCTTCACCGACACCCACGAGGGCTGGAGCTTCCCGACGCAGCCCTACTTCCTGCCCCGCGACAGCTTCACGAGCGCCAGCTACACCCCGGGCGGCGGGATCGACCTGACCCTGACGCCGGCCGCGGCCGACCTGATGGGCGTCGACAGCCTCCACTTCGGCGCCGACGGCAGCTGGTCGATGGTGCGGGGCGACCAGACGCTCTCCGGTGAGGGCGCGACCTGTGACGAGAGGACGCCCTACGTGAGCGCGAGCGAGTACCTCGAGGGGCTCTTCGGGACCGACTGAGCCTCACCGCGCTCCCTCGCCGCGCTCCCCGGCGCAGTGGACTCGACGGCCCCATCGGCGCTAAGTTCCCGGGGCGCGCACGCTCACAGCCCAGGCGCGCGCTGGGCGCGGACGTTGTCGACGAGGCATCGCGATGAGGACAGTGGCTCTCCGGTCCCCCAACTGGCTCGCAGCGGCGTGTTGCGCGCTCGTCATGGCGGGATGCCCGGACGACACGACAGACCCGGGGGACACCACCTCCGACGACACCAGCGTCGTCGACACGGTCGACGGTGACACGACGCCCGTCGACACGAGCGATGACACCACCTCGGACACGGCGGTCGCCGATACCTCGCCGGACGACACGTCGGAGGACACCGCGTCCGACACCGTCGCGCCCGACACGGTCGCCCCGGACACGACCGCGGACGCCGGGCCCGAGGACACCTCGGACGGCTGGACGCCCCCGCGCTGCGGTGACGGCCACATCGACTTCGGTGAGGACTGCGACGACGGCGACGAGCAGAACTCCGACACGCTTGCCGACCACTGCCGGACCGACTGCAAGGAGGCCCGCTGCGGCGACGGCGTCGCGGACACCGGCGAGACCTGCGACGACGGCGACGACAACGACTACAACGCCTGCACCACGCAGTGCGAGACCGGCCCGGACGTGGCGACGCCGGCCATCGGCGACCTGGTCATCACCGAGGTGATGATCGACCCCGACGCCGTCACCGACATCCACGGCGAGTGGATCGAGCTCTACAACGCCACCGAGGCGACGCTGAACGTCGCTGGCTGCGTCGTTCACGACGACGGCACCGACGCCTTCACGCTGACCGGCGAAGGCGGCGGCCTGCTCATCGCCCCGGGCGAGCTCCTGGTTCTGGCGAGCGACGGAGACGCCGAGGCGAACGGCGGCTTCGATCCCGACTTCGTCTACACCACGATGCTCCTCGACAACGCCGTCGACGAGGTCGTCGTCACCTGCGGCGACGCGGACGTCGATCGGCTCGCCTGGACCGCGCTCGAGTGGCGCCTCGTGTCCGGGCAGTCGCTGAGCCTGGATCCCACGCGCTGGGACGCGACGAACAACGACGCGGTCGGCTCGTGGTGCAGCGGCGTCGTGACCTTCGGGGACGGCGATCTCGGGACCCCGGGGACCGACAACCCGCCGTGCTTCCAGCTCGACACGACGGTCGACAGCTGCGTCCTGACCATGCCCGCCGGGACCACCGGCTACACCGGCTATCCGCTGGTCGTCACGGTCTCCGTGGGAGAGTTCGGCGTCACCGACCTCACCAACGGCGTCGACGTGTCGCCGAACCTCCTCGTCGAGCTCGGCCACGGGCCGAACGGGACCGACCCGACCACGGCGTCGTGGAGCTGGCTCCCCGGCGTCCCGACCCCGGGCTGGGTCGGGGACGCGGACCGCCTCGACGGGTACGAGCGCGGGCTCGTGTTCGACGGCCCGACGACGCGCGACGTCGCCGCCCGGGCGAGCCGCGATGACGGGGCGACCTGGTCCTACTGCGACCGTGGGGCCGGCGCCGAGGACGGCTACAGCGTGGCCGACGCCGCGAGCGTCACGATCGTGGCGAGCCCGTGCCAGAGCGACAGCTGCCTGACCCCCGAGCCGCCGGTCTGCGCGCCGGACGGCGTGCGCGTCGCGACCTTCGAGCCCGAGGGCGCCTGCGTCCCGACGGCGTCCGACGCCTTCGACTGTGTCTACACCCCGGCGGTCATCGACTGCGGCGCCGGCGGGCAGATCTGCGAGGACGGCGCGTGCGGAGCGGTCGCAGTGGCGCCGGCGGTGGCCGGAGAGGTCGTGTTCACCGAGCTCATGGTCCGCCCGGCGGCGGTCTCGGCGGAGGTCGGGCAGTGGATCGAGCTCACGAACGCCAGCGACCGGCCGATCGATCTCGGCGGCTGCAGCCTCACGGCGACACCGACGGCGAGCGTCGAGGACGCGGTGAGCTGGACCATCCCGGGCTCGCTCGTGCTCCCGACCGGGCGGCGCGAGGTGGTCGGCGCCAGCGTCGCGGGTGATGACAACGGCGGCGCCCCGGTCGGCGTCGCCTGGGACGAGGGCTTCGCGCTGCCGACGGCGGCCTTCGACCTGGCGCTCGATTGCGGCGACCTGGCCGTGGACCTGGTGCCCTTCGGGACCGGCAGCGGCTGGCCGTCCACCCTCGGGGCGGCGGCCTCGCTCTCGCCGTTCCATACCGAGGCTGTCGGCAACGACGACAGCGCGTTCTGGTGCGTGGCGACCCAGACCTACGGCGTCGGCGACCGCGGGACCCCCGGCGAGGTCAACGGCGACTGCCCCGGGGACGTGGTCCCGGTCGACGCCTGCTCGCTCGTCGGCGAGGCGACGCTGACGGCGCGCGCCGGCGTCCCGACCGAGCTCGTCGTTCGCGTGACCGAGGCCGGCATCACGAGCCGCTCGGTCCGCACCGACGTCGACCCGAAGCTCATCGTCGAGGTCGGGATGGGCCCCGCCGGGGCGCTCCCCGGCGACGCCGGCTGGAGCTGGACGACGGCCGAGGCCGACGGCGACTGGTTCGCCTCGACCGCGCTCGGATCACCGCTCACCGAGGACCGCTACCTGCTCCACTTTCCGGCGCCGGCCCCCGGTGACTACGACGCGCTCGCGCGGGTGACCGCCGACGGCGGCAACACCTGGTCGCTCTGCGACCTCGACGGGATCGTCACCGAGGGGGCCCCGGCCCCGCAGCGGCTCGTCGTCGAGGCGAGCGCCTGCTACCCGGATCCGTGCGGGGCCTCGCCCGGGCACGTCTGCGAGGCCCTCGACGAGGGCGACCCCGGCCCGCCCACGGTCGTCATCGACCTCCGGACGCCGGCGGTGTGCACGCTCGACGACGACAACGCCTCGGTGTGCACCTGGGTCGAGGACTTCGTCGAGGACTGCGCCGAGGCCGGCGCCGAGTGCCAGGGCGGCGCGTGCGCGAACTTCCCGGTCACGCCGCAGACCGGCGAGGCCGTCATCAGCGAGATCATGATCGTCCCGCCCTCTGGCGAGCTCGGCGAGTGGATCGAGATCTCGAACCCCGGGCCGGCGCCGCTCGAGCTGACGGGCTGCGTCATCCGCTCGGGTCCGAACGAGAGCTGGGCCTGGCCGGCGCCCGAGGGCGCGACCGACGCGGTCATCGCTCCCGGGAGCGCCATCGTCGTCGCGCGGAGCCCGTACTCCGGGGTCAACGGCGGCGCCAACCCGCGCGAGGTCATGACCGGCGTCTCCCTCGACAACCTGGCGGACTGGGTCGCCCTCGAGTGCGACGGCGCGACGATCGACCTCGTCGCCTGGAACATCGAGGACGACTGGGTCGTCCCGAGCGGCCGGGCGCTGTCTCTGGCCGGTAACCGCATCGACGCCGGGCTGAACGACTTCGCGCCCTGGTGGTGCGCGCCCGCGAGCGCCTCGCCGAACCAGCTCAACCCGCTGTGCCCGCCGCCGGACACCGACCTCGACAACTGCCTGCTCGTCGACCCCGCCGGGCTCATCGCCGAGGCCGGGGTCGGCTTCGACGTATCGGGCCTGCTCCTGGACGTCGGCGTCACCGACGTCCGTCCAGGCCCGGACCCGGCGCCCGGGACCCTCGGGCAGGTCGGCTTCGGGCCCGCTGGGAGCGACCCCGAGGGCGGCGGCTGGACCTGGGTCGCGGGAGTCGCGGACGCGGACTGGGACGACGCGTCGGCGTCGGGCTACGACCAGTGGACGGCGACGGCGACCCTCGAGACCCCGGGGACGTGGGCGGCGGCCTTCCGGTTCAGCGCCGACGACGGCGCGACCTGGCGCTACTGCGACCTCGACGGCGGGAGCTACGAGGTCGCGGCCGAGGGGACTCTCGCCGTCGAGCCCGGGATCTGCGTGCCGAACCCGTGCGGGACGCCGCCGGCGAACACCTGTTCGGGAGCGAACCTCGTGGGCAAGACCGGACCCGGGACGTGCTCCATCGACGACGAGAGCGGCGAGGCGAGCTGCGCCTACGGGACGCTCATCTTCAGCTGTGCGGCCTACGGCGGCTGCAGCGAGGAGACCGGCAGCTGCGGCGAGCCGCCGCTCGTGGCGCAGCCCGGCGACGTCGTCATCAACGAGATCATGCGCGACAGCGTCGTGACCGAGCCCGACAAGGGCGAGTGGATCGAGCTCCACAACATGACCGACGAGGCCATCGACCTCCGCGGCTGTGAGATCAGCGACGGGGCGGGGCGCGCCTTCACGGTCGAGGGGCCGGTCCCGATCTCGCTGCCCGCGAACGGCTACTACGTGCTCGCGACGAGCAAGGTCGTCAGCGAGAACGGCACGCTCCCGTACGTCGGGTGGGGTTGGGGCGACGCCTACTCCCTGGCCAACACGAACCAGACGATCATCCTCGGCTGCGGCGGCGCCGAGATCGACCGCGTCGCCTACGCCTGGGACTGGCCGAGCCGCACCGGCTACGCGATGCAGCTCCACAACGGGGCCGACGGCGCGCAGAACGACGATCCCGCCTGGTGGTGCGAGGCGAGCGCCGTCTACGGCGGCGGAAACCGCGGCACCCCGCGCGCGGTCAACAAGGTCTGCCAGGGCGTCCCCGAGACGCCTTGAGCGGGGCGGGCGCTCCGTCGCGGGTCGCCAGGGGCTACCAGCGCTCGCTCGGAGCGTCCGGGGCGTCCTCGGCGACCGCGACGCCGTGGGCGCTCGCGGAGCGCTCCTCGGACCAGTAGAGGAGGTAGCGGTCGCCCAGGCGGACGCTGCTCGGGGCGTGCTCGTCGAAGCGCTCGTCTACCACCGGGTTGAAGGCGAAGCGCGAGAACGTCAGGCCGTCGTGGGAGGCCGCGAAGCCCAGGGCGGCGCGGCTCCCGGCGAGGCCGCCGTAGAAGAGGCGAAACACCCGCCGGCCGGCGCCGGTCGTCGCGATCCGGACGTCGGGGGATCCGACCTCGAGAGCGTCCCAGCAGGTCTCGGCGTCGCCGCTGGAGTCGACGCAGCCCGTCCCGGGAGACAGGACCACGCCGTCGTCCGCGAAGCTCCCGCCCGGAGACCCGCTGGCGCGGGCGATCTCGACCGCGTCCGCCGTGACCCGGCTGTAATAGACCAAGAGCTCCGAGCCGTCGTGGACGAGGCTCGGAGCGCCCACCGTCTCGTCCGCGCCAGCGGTGACGATGTCGGCGGTCTCGACGGTGAACGTCCGGCCGTCGTCGCTCGAGGCGAGCCCGATGGCGTCGCCGGCGGGGCTCGCGAAGGCCATCCAGAAGGCGCCGCCCGGCCCGCGACTGACGCTCGGCGCCGCGGCGTCGGTCAGCGCCACCGACGGGGCGGTGAACGTGACGCCGTCGGCGCTCTCCGCGAGCAGGACCTCGGTGTCGCCCGTCACCGTGTCCCGGGCCTCGAGATAGAGCAGCACACGGCCGTCGTCGACGAGGGCGTGCGGCTCGCGCCAGCGCAGGTCGGGAGATGAGGCCGGAGGGACGAGGACGAAGGGCGCGTCGTCGGGGGTGACCCGCTCCCAGGGGACGATGCCGCGGTTCGGGAGGTTCGCGCCGCCGCCGTCCTCGCCGCCCTGGGCCGCGCAACCCAGGGCGAGCAGCGCGGCCGATACGGCGATGGTGATGGTGGTGGCGCGTCGCATGGCTCAGAATCGGAAGCTCAGGGTGGTGGAGAAGCCCAGAAACGACCCGCCCGCCACGTAGTCGCCGGTCGGATCGGCGGGGTCGTCCTTGGTGTAGGCGCGCTCGGGGAGCGCGACGTAGAGGAGGGCGGCGTCGAGCTCGAGGGGCTTGGGGAAGATCTCGGTCAGCTCGGACAGGCGCAGGCCGAACCCTACGGAGACGCCGTGCTTGTCGGTGTCGACGTAGTTGGTCCGCCCCGGCTGCGCGGGCGCGGGCGAGGGCTCGTAGAAGTAGCCGGCGCGGAGGGTGAGCCCCACCTGGCGCTCGTCGACGACGGTGACCTCGGCGCCGAGCCGCGGTACGAGGATGTCGTGGAAGCCCGGCGGGCCCGGGGGCGGCGTCTCGGGGATCGACAGCGGCAGATCGCCGGCGTCGAGGGCGACGGTGAGGTGGGAGGTCGGGCTCCGGAACCCGCTCCACTGGAGCCAGGTCAGGTCTGCGGCGATGGTCCACCGCGGCTCGACCCAGGCCAGCGACAGGGCGAGCTGCCGCGGCGAGAACAGGTTCGAGTTTCGGCTGATGACCGTGAGGGATGCGTCCTCGACGATGGTGGTGGGCGCCTCGCTGGCGCCGTCGAGGACGATGTCGCCCCGCACGACGAGGCCGATGTCGAGGGTCAGGTCGAAGGCGTCGCGGAAGGCGAGCCCCACGCGCAGGTGGTCGCCCGGCGTCAGCAGCAGCCCGGCGCTCGGGTAGCGGACCGCCTCGAAGGTGACGTCGACCCCGCTGATGAGGGTCGTGCCGCCCGCGTCCTGGAGATCGACCGCGCCGGCGATGTCGAGGCGTCCCCCGGTGTCGGACAGGTAGGTCAGCCCGATGCCGGCGTAGAAGAGATCGGGGACGACCTCGAAGGCGGCGCTGGTGGTCAGGACGATCCGCTGCGGGCGGTTGTCGTAGAGGACGAAGCGGGGCTGGCGCTCGGGCAGCGCGCGGACCCGGGTCAGGCGATCGTCGGGCAGGTAGATGGCGAGGGACAGGGCGACGCGGTGGCCGAAGAGGCGGCCCGGCATCACCAGGCCGCCCTGGATACCCTGCACGCCGTCCACGCCGAGGTCGGCCCCGTTCAGCTCGAGGCTCGGGTCGACCAGGAGGTAGCCGATGTCGATGCGGAGGTCGTCGCCGGTCGCGAGGCCCGCGGGGTTGTAGTAGTTGGCCGAGAAGTCCTTGGCGAGCGCGCCGTAGGCTCCGCCCAGGGACACCCCGCGCGAGCCCAGGCCGAAGGCGTCGACCGGGTTCGCCGTGGCGACGGTGGCGCTGACGGAGATGAGGGCGACCGCGGCGAGGGCCGCCGACCAGCGGGGGAGGGCGCCGCTCACAGCTCGAGCCCCAGCTGGAGCCCGCCGACGAAGACCGTCCCCGAGCCGGTGATCTCCGGGGCGCCGGGGTTGGCGTCCGGGTCCTGTACGAGGGCCGGGTCCTTGGTGCTCGTCCGCTCGCCGAGGACGTGGACCTGCCCCGCGAGGTCGACCCGGAGCGGCCCGACGGCGAGCCCGGCGCCGAGGGTCAGGACGACCCGCGTGCTGTCGAGGTGGTTGTGAAACCCGGTCTGCTCGGGGACCGGGGTCGGCTCGAGCGAGACACCCAGGCGCGGGAGCAGCGTGACGTCGGGGTCGAGGTCGAAGCGACCCTCGAAGCCGAGACGCACCGAGACGGTGTCGTGGAAGTCGGGCGGCGGCTGTGGGGGCGTGCCCTCGGGGACCGCGGTGTAGCCGACGGGGAGGGGAAACTCGCTCCACCGCTGCCAGACGCCGCTGACGGCCGCGAGTAGCCACGGGGCCGGGCGGACGCCGACGCCGAGGGCCAGCTCGGCCGGGTCATATTGGGCTGTCCCCGAGACGTCGAGCCGAGGCAGGGGGATCCCGAAGTCCTCCCCGAGGTCGGCGGTGATCGGCAGCGAAAATCGCGCTGTCGACTCGCTCCGCCAGGTCAGCGACAGGCCGAGCCACGGCGTCGGGCGATAGGCGGCGCCGGCGATGAACGCGTAGTCGGCGAGGAGCTCGTCCTTCACGCGCGTCCCGAGCTTCCCCTCGTCGTTCGGGGCGACGGCGATGTCGCCGGTGAGCTCGGCGAGCGCGAGGGCGCCCACGCCGAGGGACAGCTCGTCGGTGACACGGATGGCGAAGCAGCCGAGGACGCTGACCGTCTGGGCGCGGTTCTCGACGACGACGAAGCTCGGGTCGCCAGGCCGCGCGATGTCGGCGATGAGGATCGAGCTCTGCGGGATGGCGAAGGCCAGGCCCAGGGCGAGCCGGTCCTTCAGCGCCCCGCCGAGCGGCAGCGGCACGCCGAAGCCGATGGTCAGGACCGGCGCGTCCCGCGCGTCGCGCGGCTGGCCGTCGACCTCGAGGTCGAAGGTCGCGCTCTGGTAGGCGAGGGCAAACGACGGGCGGCGGTCGAAGGCGAGCCCGGCGGGGTTGTAGTAGGCGGCCTCGAAGCCGCTCGCCGACGAGTCGACGGCGCCCGCCATCGCCATCCCGCGGGCGCCGAGGCCGAAGAGATCGACCGGGCTCGCGGCGGCGGGCGCGGACACGAGCGCGGCCACCCCGACCAGGAGCGGGGCCGCGAGCTGGAGGAGCCGCTGAAACATGGAGCGGCGAACGTATCAGACCGGCGCGGCCGCGCAACCAGGCCCACTCGCCGTGACGTGGCGGGCGAACCCGCGCTGTGCTCGATCTGGCCGCGCGCGAGCTGGGCTCGCTAGAGGATCTGCCAGGTCGAACGGAACGGCCCGAAGTCCACGCCGATCCGCCCGAGGACCGGGATACGGAAGTAGACCGTGCCGTCGGCGCGGACCGGGACCGAGAGCGTCGGGTCGCGGCCGGCGATGTAGTCCTCGACGTAGCTGAGCGCGGTCTTCTCGAAGACGACGAGCGCCTGATCGATGCCGAGGACGAAGGCGAGGTCGATGCTGACGTCGCCGCCGGCGAGGATGGTCGACTTCTGGAGCTCCTCGGCGGCCTGTCCGCTGGCGATGTCCGCGATGAGCTCGGGGATCCGGGACACGAAGTCCTCGATGCTCCTCACGTCGTCACCCTCGGCGAGGCAGGCGCCTGGGCGCGGGGTCCCGTCGCACTCCGGGTCGTCGGTGCCGCACAGGGAGACGCAGATGGCGCCCAGGGCCTGGGCGTCCGCGTCGCCGTCGAAGAGGGTCAGCGCGAGCAGGACGTCGAGGGCCGGCACCGGGATGTCGTTGGGGTTGTGGACGTTCACGACGACGCCGAACTCGAAGACGAGCTGCGACTTCGGGGGCGGGGAGCCGAGGGCGACGTTGCAGCCGAGGGCGACGAGCGGATCGTCGAGGACCTTCGGGCAGTAGTACGCACCGAGCTGCTCGAGGGACGGCTCTTCGCGGAGCTCGAGCGCGCCGACCTCGACCTCGGGGGCGACCGCCGCGGTGGAGTTGTCGTCGAGGTGCTGGAGCAGCTGATCACAGCCGCCGAGCGCGGGGAGCGCGAGCGCGGAGGCGAGGGCGAGCGCGGTGAACCGGAACATGTCATCTCCTCGTCGTGTGCTGACAACCTGCCACGGACGCGCGCTGGAATCTCGGAATTCAGCGCGGTCTGGTTACGGCGGTAGGCGCGCGGTCAGCCCGACCGTCCGGTGGCTCGCGGTCGTCCCCACCGCCCCTCGGGGCCCGCCGCTACAGGCGGTGCCAGCGCTTGCTCGGCGTCTGCTCGCCCGTCGGGGTCTGGCTCGACAAGATGTAGACGGCTCGGCGGTTCGCCTCGTTCTCCGTCTCGTCCGGGGTCGGGACCGCCAGGACCTTTTCGCCGAAGCCCTGATAGTAGATGGGGATCTTCAGGCCGTGGGCGCGGAACCAGCTGGCGATGGAGCGGGCCCGCCGCTCGGACAGCTCCTGGTTGGCGCCCGCGGGGCCGACGGTGTCGGTGTAGCCGCCCACGTAGAGGCGCAGGGTCAGGAGCGTCCCGTGCTTCTTCAGCGCGTCGTGGATGTGCCCCATCGTCTTGGCGAGCTTCGGCGCCTCCGAGTCACGCACGTTCGCGCGTCCGGTCTCGAAGACCACCTCGTCGTGGGGGATCTCGATGGTGAACGGCAGGATGCGCATCCCGGTGTAGAAGCCGGCGATGTCGGTCACCCGGAGGTCCATCCGGATGATCTTGTCCTCCGTGGGCGACCAGCTGAGCTCGATCGGCTCGCCGCTCGGCGCCGGTGCGTCGTTGAAGGACTCCGAGACCTCCTCGATGACGTTGCCGTCCTCACCGATGATGACCAGCTCGACTCGCCGAACGGGGTTCGTCGCGCGGCAGGACAGGGTGTTTTCGTCCATGTCGACGTCCTCGGCGCTGATCTGGATCTTCAGCTCACCGACCCGGGTGGCGTCGAACTCCATCGCGAACAGCTGCGTCTCGCCGTTGTCCTTCCACTTCGCCTCCATGGCGGCCTTGTAGTGGCTGGTACCGGCCGGCTGCCGGAACGTCAGGCGCTTGGTCTTGCCGGCGCGGAGAGCGCCCACGCGCAGGACCTGCTTCTTTCCGTCCTGATCGGTCAGCTCGATCTTCAGTGATCGCAGCGGGCGAGCGGGGGTCACGATGAGCGCCGGGCGGTCCTTGCCCTTGACGACGGTCTTGAACTGGAAGTCGAGGTCCTGCGCCGAGGCGGCAGGGACCGCGAGCAGGAGCAAGGCGAGCGTGAGGAGCGCTCTTGTCGAGAAACCTCGGATCGACGTCGACTTCAACATGGGACGGGGCCTCCAATCGGTCGGTCGGCAGGCGGGCCGCGACACCGCGCTGCTGTGCCGGAGGATACAACCCGGCCGAGCGGCGCGTCATTCAAGAACCGAGACAACCGACGACCCCGGATGTTCCTCGGCGCGGGCCGACCGCGCCCTCGGTTGCTCTCCCCGGACCGCGGAGTATCCTCGCTGCGCACGCACGACGCACCCGTTGGAGGCCCCATGCACCTGCGCAGCGACTCGTTCACACCGTACGCCCGCCTCGCCGCCGACTTCGCCTTTGGCAAGCACGACCCGGCGACGCACTTCGCCCTCGCCGGCAACGAGAACCCTCACCTCGCCTGGTCCGGCGCCCCGGCCGAGACCAGGTCCTTCGCGCTCATCTGCTTCGACCCCGACGTCCCCTCGCGCGGCGACGACGTCAACCAGGAGGGCAAGAGCGTCCCCATCGACCTCCCGCGCGTCGACTTCTTCCACTGGGTCGTCGCCAACCTGCCGCCGTCGGTCACCGAGATCGCCCGCGGCGCGCACAGCTCGGGCGTCACGCCCCGCGGCAAGGCGCCGGGGGCCACCCCGAGCGGCGGCGTCCAGGGGCTCAACGACTACACCAACTGGTTCGCCGGCGACGCGGACATGGGCGGCGACTACGCGGGCTACGACGGACCGGCCCCGCCGTGGAACGACGAGCGCGTCCACGGCTACCGCTTCTGCGTCTACGCCCTCGACGTCGCCGCCCTCGACCTCGCCGAGAGGTTCACCGGCCAGGACCTCCGCGCGGCGATGGCCGGCCACGTCCTCGCTTCGGCGGAGATCGTCGGCCTCTACGCCATCAACCCAGACGCGCGCTGACTCGAGCGCCAGGGTCCGAGAGAGCGAGAGGCCCCGCGGTTAGCGCGGTCTATTGGCGGGGCGCCCCGTCTACCGGACCACCCGTGAAAGCGCGAGGGCCCGGCGACCATCACGGTCACCGGGCCCTCGCTCTGTCATCTCGCTTGCGCTTCGTGTCTCGGGCTCAGCCCCGAGCGGACGCGCGATCGAGCTGCGTCATCGCGCTACCAGCGGTCGCCACCGCCGCCACCGCCGTAGCCGCCACCGCCGCCGCCGCCGTAGCCACCACGACCGCCGCCGCGGCCACCGCCGCCACCGCCGCCGCCGAAGCCACCACGACCGCCACGGCCGCCACCGCCACCGCCGCCACCGCCGCCACGCGGGCCGCGCTCCTGGGCCTCGTTGACGCGGATGCTGCGCCCGTCGAGCTGCGAGCCGTCCATCGCCTCCATGGCCGTCTGCGACGCGTCGTTGTCGACGAACGTCACGAAGCCGAAGCCACGGGAGCGACCGGTCTCACGATCCGTGATGACCTTGGCGTCCTCAACCTCACCGAACTGCTCGAACGCTGCACGGAGACCGCTGTCGGTGGTGCCCCAGCTGAGCCCACCCACGAAGAGCTTCTTACCCATAACCCTTTCACTGCTCCATTGCGGGTACGCGCGGCGCGCGGCCCGCCTTCGAACCCGCAGAGACGCCGCGCCAAGCGCGGAACACCCTCGACGGGGCGGCGGCTTCCATGACCGCCAGGCGCCCGGACGCGTGGCCCACCTGTTGGACCGACGCACCCGGTGCTCGGGTCGACACCTGCGGGGGAACGACGCTGCGCGCGACCGACGCGGGCCGGAGGGCCTCTCCGCGAGACGACCGGCGACAGCCCGTGAAGGCGGCCAGGGTGTCAGCGGTCTGATGCGTTTCGGTCGACACGAACTCTGCCTCGAACCCACCCGCCCAAGGCGTCGTGTGCTCTGGCGAGGGGCCGGGTTTCAGAGGGCCACCTCGTCTGCTCCGAACTATGCGTGAACGCCGGACCCCGCACAAGTGGACGGGCGCATCTTTCGGACGTTTCTGATGCACCTCATAGCGCGCCGAGAACCCCCTGGTTTCGGTGTGTTGCAGCGCGCTCGCCGCAGCGGGTGGCCTCCGACGGGGTCGGCTGCGACGCCGCGTCGCGCAGCCTAGCGCGCTGCGGTCGTGCGTCGGCTCAGCCGCCGGGGAGCACGCGCTCGCTCGCGAAGAGCGCCTCAACGTCCTCGCGCTCGCGGACCACGTGGTAGCGGTCGCCGTCGACGAGGACCTCGGCCGGGCGCCGTCGGCTGTTGTAGTTCGAGGCCATCGCGAAGCCGTAGGCGCCTGCGCTCCGGAGCACCAGCAGGTCACCGCCGGCGATCTCGGGCAGGACGCGATCACGGGCGAAGAAGTCGCCGCTCTCGCAGACCGGCCCGACCACGTCGACCGTCTTGCTGCCCGGCCGCGGCACGCCGACGCACTCGATGCCGTGCCAGGCGTCGTAGAGGGCCGGCCGGAGGGCATCGTTCATCCCGGCGTCGACGACGACGAAGTCGGTCTCGCCGTTTCGCTTGGTCAGCAGGCACTGCATGAGCATCACGCCGGCGTTGCCGACGATGACGCGACCGGGCTCGGTGACGATCCGCAGCGGCCGGTCTCCGAGCCGCGCGATGAGCGTCCGGGCGTACTCGTCCGGCGAGGGCGGGGCCTCCTCGTTGTACGTGATGCCGAGCCCGCCGCCGACGTCGAGGTGGTGGATGGGCAGGCCATCGGCGATCAGCGTGTCGATGAGCTCGATGGCGCGGTCGATGGCCTCGACCAGCGGCCCGGTCTCCTTGAGCTGGCTCCCGATGTGGAAGTCGAGGCCCACGACGTCGACGTGCTCGAGCTCGGCGGCGCGGCGGTAGGTCGCCCGGGCGTCGGACCACGGGATCCCGAACTTGTTCCGCTTGAGCCCCGTCGCGATGTACGGGTGGGTCTTGGGATCGACGTCGGGGTTCACGCGGACGCTGATCGGCGCCTTGACGCCGATCCGACCGGCGACCGCCTCGATGAGCTCGAGCTCGGCCGCGCTCTCGACGTTGACGCACAGAATCCCGGCGCGCAGCGCGGCCTCGAGCTCGGCCTCGGTCTTGCCGACGCCGCTGAAGACGACCTTCGCCGGGTCGCCACCGGCGGCGAGGACCCGCGCCAGCTCGCCGCCGCTCACGATGTCGAAGCCCGCGCCGAGGCGAGCGAGGACGTTCAGGACCGCGAGGTTGCTGCATGCCTTGACGGCGTAACAGACGAGGTGGTCGACGTCGGACCAGGCCGCGTCGAAGACCTGGAAGTGTCGGGTGAGCGTCGCGCGGCTGTAGACGTAGGTCGGGGTCCCGACCTCGTCGGCGATGCGGCGGAGCGGCACGTCCTCGGCCCAGAGCTCTCCGTCGGGGCCCCGGTGGAAGTGGTTCACCGCGGCTGCGCCGGAGGCAGCGGCTCGCCGGCGTGCAGCGCGCGCTCGATGGCGCTCGGGCCGCCCGTGGCGAGCTTGCCGGCAAGCGCCTCGGCCTGGATCTCGGCGAAGTCGGCCGCGCGGGTCACGGCCTCGGGGGCCGGGCCGCCGGGCAGTCCTCGCTTGGCGATCGACCGGTCCGCGTCGATGAAGCCCAGGGCGTCTTCGCCGAAGGCGGCGTCGATGGCCGACAGCTCGGCGTGGTCGAGGTCCTCGAGGCGCTTGCCCGCGCCGAGACAGTAGGCGACGACCCGCCCGACGACGTGGTGCGCCTCGCGAAACGGCATGCCGGTGTCGACGAGGTAGTCCGCGAGATCCGTCGCCAGCAGGAACCCGTCCTTGAGCGCCGCGCGCATCCGCTCGCCCTTGACCGTCATCGCGCCGAGCAGCTCGGGCAGGATGCCCACACACTGCCGGACGGTCGCGACGGCGTCGAAGACGGGCTCCTTGTCCTCCTGCATGTCCTTGTTGTAGGCGAGCGGGAGGCCCTTCATGGTCGTCAGGAGCGCCTGCAGCGAGCCGAAGACCCGACCGGCCTTGCCGCGGAGCAGCTCCGGGATGTCCGGGTTCTTCTTCTGCGGCATCAGGCTCGAGCCCGTGCAGAAGCCGTCCGAGAGCTCGATGAAGCCGAACTCCTGCGACGCCCAGAGCACGAGCTCCTCGGCCAGCCGGCTCACGTGGACCATGATGATCGACGCCAACGACAGCGTCTCCAGCGCCGCGTCCCGGTCGGACACGCCGTCGAGGCTGTTGTAGGTGATCTCCGACAGCTCGAGCTCGCGCGCCACGCGGTCCCGGTCGAGGGGCAGGGGGCTGCCGGCCAGGGCGCCCGATCCGAGGGGCAGCACCGAGGCCCGCCGGCGCGCGTCCACGAGGCGATCGAGGTCGCGGAGGAACATCGCGACGTAGGCCATCAGGTGGTGGCCGAACGTTATCGGTTGCGCGCGCTGCAGGTGCGTGTAGCCCGGCATCGCGACGTCTCTGTGCTCGCGGGCCAGCGCGATGAGCGCCGTCGCGAGGGTGTGGAGCTCACCCCCGAGCGCCGTGAGCTCGCGGCGGAGCCACAGACGCAGGTCGAGCGCGACCTGATCGTTGCGGCTCCTGCCGGTGTGGAGCTTGCCGGCGACGCGGCCGATGCGGTCGGCGAGCGCCCCCTCCACGTTCATGTGGACGTCCTCGCGGGCGACGCTCCAGGTGAAGGTCCCGGCGGCGATGTCGCCGGCGATGGCGACGAGGCCGGCCTCGATCTCCGCCTGCTCCTTGCAGCTCAGGAGGTGCTGCGCCGACAGCATCCGCGAGTGCGCGATGGAGCCGGCGATGTCCTCGAGGGCGAGGGCCTTGTCGAAGCCGACCGAGGCGTTCATCGCCTCGACCACAGCGGCGGTCGCCTCCTGGAAGCGGCCGCCCCAAGCGCGGGAGTCGGTGACCATCAGATCAGAACTGCATCGTGAGCCGGGTCTGGAGCGTGAATGCGAAGCTCGCGTCCCGGTTGTTGGTGTTGTCGACCGGCCGGTAGTTGAAGGCGCCGCCCGGGAACAGGAAGCCCATCTCGAGGTCGAGCTTGAAGCCGGCCGCCTTGTCGTAGAAGTAGGCGCGAGCGTCGGCCTCGAACCCGAGGAACGACGAGTTGCCCGGCGTCGCCAGCGGCTCGAGGGCCTGGGCGTACTCGAGGTCGAGGCGGAAGCCCAGGGTGTCCTCGGGGCCCTCGAAGAGGTCGTAGGCGATCCACGGCTTGATGTAGACCGCGTTGGTTACGCCGCCGATGACCTCGCGGAAGAGCAGGAGGTCGACCTGGTAGTCGCGGTCGAACTTGAAGCTCGTGAGCTTGGTGTTCGGCGAGCCGTCGGGGTTGGACAGGGTGTGGCGGTCGAGGATCCCGAAGCCCTCCGCGTCGTCGCCGGTGGCGAAGCCGGTGTCGAGCCCGATGTCGAGCCGGTCGAGGGTGTACTGGATCTCGAGCGCGCCGCCGAACTGCTGGATGTCGCGGCTCGACTCCTCGCCGGTCAGCTCGGAGCTGATGTTGTCGACCGAGCCCAGGATCCCGGCGAGCTCGAGCTCGACCTTGATGCCGCTCGAGAAGTCGAAGCGCTGCTCGTAGCGGAGCCACAGGTCGGGGATGACGGCGAAGGCGTCGCGCGGGACGAGGCCGAGGGAGTCGTAGCTGGCGACGCCGCCCTGGTCGCGCCAGGCCTTGAGGCTCGTGTTGTCGAGGTCGAAGCTCTGGGTGCGGAAGACGCCGTAGATGCCCCAGTCGAAGGCGGGCTCGAAGCGCTCGTAGACGGCCGCCCGGCGCTCGTCCTGCTCCTTTTGCGACAGGGGGCGCTGGAAGAAGGCGACGACGTACTGGTTGACGTCGTCGGCGCTGCCGAGGTCCTTCGGCTGGCCGAAGTTCTGGGTCGGGTCGTCGGTGACGGCGCCGCTGTACACGAAGTCCCAGGCGGCGGTGATGTAGACGTCGAAGAGCTTGAGGAGCAGTAGCGCCCGGTCGGTGTAGTCGCCGAAGTCGTCGTCGACGTCCTGGCCGCCGTTGGCCAGGATCCCGAGGCCCCAGTTGGAGGCCTGACGCCCCACCCGCAGCAGGAAGGCCGGCTGCCACTCGCCGTAGGCCTCCTTGACGCGGATCGAGTCGTTGAAGCCGTTCACGCCGCTCGACGGCGGGGCCTGGGCGCTCGAGAAGGCGACGAGCGGGACGTCGGGGCGCGCGAGGTTGCTCGCGAAGTCCGGGGTCGACCCCATGACGAGGTTGTCGAGGATGTCGAAGGTCGCGTGGACGCGCAGGGCGCTCGAGACGTGGAACGTGGGCTGGTAGCGGAAGCGGATGTTCGCGCTGGCGATGACCTGCGCGTCCTCGGTCCCGACCTGCGACGAGATGTCGGTGTCGCTGTTGTTGTAGGCGTTCTCGGTCAGCGGCGCCGGGATGCCGCTGGTGCCCGACTTCGCGTCACCGGGGATGACCGTCCCGAGGTGGCCGTTGTGGAAGAAGTCGGCCCGGAAGCGGAAGTAGCCGTGGTGCTCGACGTAGGGGTAGCTGCGCGGCCGCTCGGTGAGCTTGTCGCCCCAGCCGCCGAACATGCGGCCCTCGGCCTCCTTGTCGAGGAGCTTGTCGAGCGCGTCGTCGTCGCCCTCCGCGGCCGACGCCCCGGGGGCGAAGGACAGGGTGGCGACGCACGCGAGGAGGAGACCCAGGCGATGGGAGGACCGCTGCATACCGTGCTCCAGGCGGGCGGAAACAGGCTCGGGACCTAGCAAGCAGCGGCGGAAACGTCAAGCCGCGCCGAGGCTCCCAGCGCGCCCTGCGGCGCTGATTGGGCGGCCGTGAGCGCGTCGTCTCGTGAGCGACGAGTCGAGGGCGTCGCGGGGCAGCAAGGCCGGCCCGACGTGGACGAGGCCCCTCCCGAGGCGGAGAGGGCGCGGCGGTGAGGCGTGCCGGCACCTGTCCCGGCGTGTCCCGGCTCGGCGGTGAACGGGGCTCGCGCATCGACCGGATAAGGGGCATGCTCGGCGCCACACGCGAGAGGTTTCACGATGGCCACGTCTCACCCGCTTCACGCGCTGCCCATCCAACGCTTCGTCGGGATCCTGCGCGACCTCGGGATACGTCGCTTCTGCCTGACGCCGGACGCCGATACGGGTGAGCTCGTCGCCTCCCACGCGGTGCTCCAGCCGTTGGCCGACTTCGTCCAGGCCGACGGTCGCGACTTCGATGGCCACGAGGGGCTCTTCTTCCAGGTGAGCCGACGCCACGAGACCCTCCAGGGCGCCTTCGTCCACCGGACCTGTCGTGGGCAAGCCGCCGGCGGCGTCCGCTACTGGAGCTACGACACGGTCGAGGGCTACCTCCGCGACGGCCTCAGGCTCGCGATGGGCATGACCCACAAGAACGCCCTCGCCGGTCTGTGGTGGGGCGGGGGCAAGGGGGTCATGGCCCGAAATCCGGGCGTCGAGCGCGACGACCCGGACGTCCGCGCCGACCTGTATCGCGAGTACGGCGAGCTCATGACCTCGATCGGCGGCTGCTACGTGACCGCCGAGGACGTCGGGACCTGCGTGACCGACATGGCGGCGATCTTCGAGCGGACACGGTTCACGACCTGTATCCCACCGGCGGTCGGCGGCAGCGGCAACCCCTCGGTGCCGACGGCGCGCGGCGTCCTCGCGGGGATGCGCGCGGCCCTCGAGCAGCTCGACCTCGGGACGCTCGAGGGCAAGACCGTCGCCGTGCAGGGGCTCGGCAACGTCGGCTGGCCCCTGGTGCAGCTCCTCTTCGACGCTGGCGTCGGCCGGGTCGTCGGCTGTGACGTCGATCCGGGCCGCGTCGCAGCGGCGCGGGAGCGCTTCGATGGACGCGCCTTCGAGGCCACGCTGGTCGAGCGCGACGACGAGGGCTGGCTCTCCCAGCCCTGCGATATCCTGGCGCCGTGCGCGACCGGCGCGGTGCTGAACCCGCGTACCATCCCGACGCTCCGGACCCGGATCGTCTGTGGTGCGGCGAACAACCAGCTCGAGGACCCCGAGCGGGACGACGCGGCGCTCCGCGCGAGCGGCGTCCTGTACGTGCCGGACTTCCTGACCAACCGCATGGGCATCGTGACCTGCGCCGACGAGCAGGCGGGCTACGTCGACGGCGACCCGCTCATCGAGCGTCACCTCGGCCGGGACTGGGAGCACGGGATCCACCGAGCGGCGCTGCGCGTCTTCGCGGAGTCCGCCGAGACCGGTGTACCGCCAGGAGCCGTCGCCAGGGCCCAGGCCGACGCGCTGAGCCTCGAGCCGAACCCCATCTTCGGCCACCGCGGTCCCGCCATCATCGCCTCGGTCGTCGCCGGCGGCTGGGCTGGTTGATCCGGGCGCGGAGCCGCGCCTCGCGGGAGGGCTCGCTCCGATCCTGGCGAGGCGTCGAACGTCAAAGGGGCCGCCAGCTGCTGCTGACGGCCCCTTTGTCGTACTGCGTCGGTGAGCGCAGCGGCGTGACTACATCATGCCGCCCATGCCGCCCATGCCGCCCATGCCGCCCATGCCGCCGGCGCCGCCCATGCCGCCGGCGTCCTTCGGCTCCGGCTTGTCGGCGACCATCGCCTCGGTGGTGAGCATCAGGCCGGCCACGGACGCGGCGTTCTGGAGCGCGGTCCGGGTGACCTTGGTCGGGTCGATGACGCCCGCCGCCACGAGGTCCTCGTAGGTGTCGGTCGCGGCGTTGTAGCCGTAGTGGTTGTCGCCGTTGTCGCGGACCTTCTGGACCACGATCGAGCCCTCGATGCCGGCGTTGGCGACGATCTGGCGGATCGGCTCCTCGAGCGCGCGGCGGACGATCTTGACGCCGAAGGCCTCCTCGGGGGCCACGTCGACGTTCTCGAGGGCGGCCTGGGCGCGCAGCAGCGCGACGCCACCGCCGACCACGATGCCCTCCTCGACGGCCGCGCGGGTCGCGTTGAGGGCGTCCTCGACGCGGGCCTTCTTCTCCTTCATCTCGACCTCGGTCGCGGCGCCGACGTTGATGACGGCCACGCCACCGACGAGCTTGGCGAGGCGCTCCTGGAGCTTCTCGCGGTCGTAGTCGGAGCTGGTCTCGTCGATCTGGACGCGGATCTGCGCGACGCGGCCCTTGATGTCGTCCTCGCTCCCGGCGCCGCCGACGATCGTGGTGTTCTCCTTGTCGATCGTGACGGTCTTGGCGCTGCCGAGGTCGTTCAGCTGGACGTTCTCGAGCTTGAGGCCCAGGTCCTCGCTGATGAGCTGTCCGCCGGTCAGGACCGCGATGTCCTGGAGCATGGCCTTGCGGCGGTCACCGAAGCCCGGCGCCTTGACGGCGGCGACGTTGAGCGTGCCGCGGAGCTTGTTGACGACGAGGGTCGCGAGCGCCTCGCCCTCGATGTCCTCGGCGATGATGAGGAGCGGGCGGCCCTGCTTGGCGATCTGCTCGAGGACCGGCAGCAGGTCCTTCATGCTGCTGATCTTCTTCTCGTAGAGCAGGATGAGCGGGCTCTCGAGGGAGGCCTCCATACGCTCGGCGTCGGTCACGAAGTAGGGCGAGAGGTAGCCGCGGTCGAACTGCATGCCCTCGACGACCTCGGAGGTCGTCTCCATGGACTTGGCCTCCTCGACCGTGATGACGCCCTCTTTGCCGACCGCCTCCATCGCCTCGGCGATGATGTTGCCGATCGTCGGGTCGTTGTTGGCCGAGATCGTCCCGACCTGAGCGATCTCGCGCTGGTCCTGGGTCGGCTTCGACATGTCCTTCAGCGAGGCGACGGCCACGGCGACGGCCTTGTCGATGCCGCGCTTGAGGTCCATCGGGTTGTGGCCCGCGGCGACCATCTTCACGCCCTCGCGGTAGATGGCCTGAGCCAGCACCGTCGCGGTCGTGGTGCCGTCACCGGCGTTGTCGCTGGTCTTGGAGGCGACCTCCTTGACCATCTGCGCGCCCATGTTCTCGAACTTGTCTTCGAGCTCGATCTCCTTGGCGACCGTGACGCCGTCCTTGGTCACGTTCGGGGAGCCGAAGCTCTTCTCGATGACGACGTTGCGGCCCTTGGGGCCCATCGTGACCTTCACCGCGTCGGCGAGGGTGTTCACGCCCTTGAGGATGCGCGCCCGAGCGGTCTCGGAGAAGAGGATGTCCTTGGCCATGATGACTCGTTCCTTGTCTCAGTTGGGTCGATGTGACCGAGCTGTGGGTTTGGGGCCTCGCGGCGACGCCGCGTGGAGCGGATCAGTCGATGATGCCGAGGATGTCGTCCTCGCGCATGATCAGGTGCTCCTCACCGTCGATCTTGATGTCGGTGCCGCCGTACTTGCTGAAGAGCACGGTGTCGCCCTCGCGAACGGTGAGGCCGCGGACATCGCCGTTGTCGAGCTTGCGGCCCGCGCCGACGGCGACCACGCGCCCCTTGATCGGCTTCTCCTTGGCGGAGTCGGGGATGATGATGCCGCCGCGGGAGATCTGCTCTTCCTCGACGCGCTTCACGAGCACGCGATCATGAAGGGGTCGGACCTTCATCTGTGGCCTCCTGATTCTCAACTCTTCGTTTCAAAAACGGATTCTGGCTGGCACTCGGCGTCCCCGAGTGCCAGCGCGCGCTACGTTAACCACAGCCCGACCGACGTCAACGGTCAAAAGCGAGGTCAGGGCCGGGCGGAGAGGGCGCCGCTGGGAAAGGCGGCGGCAGCGTCGGAGCGGTGAGGGAAGCCGTCGCGGCGGTTCAGTCGTCGTCGCCGTCGGTCGCCTCGATCTGGTACTTCTTCATGAGCTTTCGGAAGTACTTGCGGTCGATGTCGGCTTCGCGCGCGGCGTGGGAGATGTTGAAGCTGTTCCGCTTGAGGAGGTTGACGATGTAGTCGCGCTCGAAGGAGCTGACCCACTCCTCCTTCGCTTCCTTGAACGGCTTCTCGATCGCCTTCTCGATCTTGTCGCGCGAGGTCATCGCCTCGGGGCTCGGTCGGCGGCGGACGATGCCGATGCCGCTGATCTGCTCCGGCAGGTCCTCGAGGGTCACGTACTCGCTGTCGGTGTAGGCGCAGGCTCGCTCGACGACGTTGACCAGCTCGCGGACGTTGCCGGGCCAGTGGTAGTTCATCATCGCGTCGAGGGCCTCGCGGCTGATGCCCTTGATCCGCGTGAGCCCCTCGGTGTCCTTGTTGAAGGTCCCACGGCTCAGGATGTGTCGGGTGAGCAGCGGCAGGTCTTCCTTGCGCTCGCGGAGCGGCGGCAGGATGAGCCGCACGACGCTCAGACGGTAGAAGAGGTCCTCGCGGAAGCGCCCGGCCTTGACCTCCTCGGCCAGGTTCCGGTTGGTCGCCGCGATCACGCGCACGTCGATCTTGATGGCCTTGTTCGAGCCGACCCGCCGGATCTCTCGCTGCTCGAGGGCACGCAGGAGCTTGGGCTGGAGGTCGAGGCTGAGCTCGCCGAGCTCGTCGAGGAAGATCGTCCCTCCCTGCGCCACCTCGAAGAGGCCCTGCCGCGCCATGATGGCCCCGGTGAACGAGCCCTTCTCGTGGCCGAAGAGCTCGGACTCGATGAGGTTCTCTGGCACGGCGCCGCAGTCGAAGACGACGAACGGCTTCTTGTCCCGGTGGCTCGCCTCGTGGACCGTGCGGGCGACGACCTCCTTGCCAGTCCCGGTCTCGCCCTCGATGACGACGGTGACGCCGGTCGGCGCGATCTTCTCGAGGATCCCGAAGATCTCGCGCATCCGGAGGCTCTTGCCGACGATGCGGCCGAAGCGATCGCGGTTGACGGGCTGGATCTCCACCCGCTCGTCGAGGCTCTGGAAGCGGATGTCGGTCTTGCCGGCGGTGATGGTGCAGCCGGGCTTGAGGTACGCCTCGCGGATCCGGACCCGGTTGACGAACGTGCCGTTCGTCGAGGTCAGGTCCTGAATCAGGTAGGTGTCCTCTTCCTGGAAGACGCGACAGTGGTAGCGGCTGACGGTGTCGTCGTCGACGACGACGTCGTTGTCGTCCATCGCCCCGATCGAGACCGTCGGCTGGTCGAAGATGTACTCGAGCGGCGTGCCGTCGGCGCGCTCCATGACCAGCTTGCACTTCCGGAGGTGCAGCGTCGCCGGCCGACCGCTGATGTAGGCGATCTTGGTCGGCGGGATGAGGTCCGGAAAGTTGTCGCTACCCGAGTCCATCGAGTGCTCTTCGCCTGGTCGGCCACGCCGGGGGACTCATGGTCGACCCCCACGCGCCGTCGCGTCCCCCTGCGACGTCAGCCGACCACGGCGATCACGAACCGAGATCGCCGTGGGGAGCGTGGGTCGCGGCAGCCTACTTGAAGGGGAACGGGTTGTCGATGCGACTGGCCTTCTGGTAGTTCTTCTCGACCCGCTCCTGCTCTTCCTTGCACTCGATGCAGAGCGTGGCCTCCGGACGCGCCGAGAGCCGCTTGTAGCCGATGTAGTTACCGCAGCTGTCGCACTCCCCGTAGGTCCCCTCGGTGATGAGGGCCAGGGCCTTGTCGATCTTCTTGAGGAGCGCCGTGTCGCGGCCGCGCATCCGCTGGCCGACCGTCCGGTCCCACTCCGCCGTCGCCAGGTCGAGCTCGTCAGGGTGACGGTCCTCGCTGGTCTCTCGCTCGTGCTCCAGCGAGTCTTCCTCGGCCCGGATGATCTTGTGACGCCGCGTCAGCAGCGTCGTCTTGAGCTCCTCGATCTGCTCGTCGGTGAGCGGCTCTTGTTCCTCGAATCGGGGGCTGTTGGTCATCGCGCCACCTGGTCCTCTGCGTTCGACACGGGGGGTGCTAGATACTAGCGGCGTTGGAAGCGGAGCTATTGTGGGGACGAGCACGACGCAAATCAAGTCGTGAAGGGCTCCTACCCCACGGCGTGCCCGGAACCTCGCGAAATATCGTCGCAACCAGCCCTCGAGTCGGGGCCGGTGACGGGGTCACAGACCGCGGTGCAGGAGAGCGGCGATGTCCATCGAGAGCGCGACGCCGACGTGGATGAGCCAGCCGCCGAAGATGCTCCCGGTGCGGAGCGACAGCAGCCCCAGGATGCTCCCGGCGCCGATGGCCCCGAGGCTCTCGTAGAACGGCTTGGAGAAGTGGATCATCGTATAGGGGATGACCATCACGAAGATCGCGTAGCGCCCGAAGCGGTCCTTCAGGCCGTGGATCAGGAACCCGCGGAAGAAGAACTCCAGGGAGAAGAACTGCAGCGCGTAGAAGCACTCCCAGACGATGAGGTCCTCGATCCCGAGCGGGTCCCGGTAGAAGGGGTACTTCGCCTGGAAGTCCGGCGCCGACGCGACGACGAGCACCATGCCGAAGACCGGCAGGAAGAGGACGAAGTAGACCCAGAGATGCCGGCGGATGCCCTTGAAGGACAGGCCGTAGTCCGAGAGGCGGTGGCCGAAGAGGCGCGTCACGATGAGCGCGGGGACGCAGAAGTAGGTCGTGAAGGCGCCGATCGACCACACGATGATGCGGAGCAGGGGGCGGAACGGCGCGAGGGCGGCCCCCGCTTCGGGGTCGACGTCCTTGACGAGGGCGACCAGCGAGCCGGCGATGGCGTCCTGGATCTTCGGCGACAGTACGCCGTAGGACATCACCGCGAGGACACCGCACGCGACCACGAGGACTATCGTCGTCTGGGTCTCGACCGAGAGGCGCCCGGCCGGGAGGCGGCCGTGGTCGTCGATCCAGGTCAGGGGCTCGGAGACCAGCCGTCTCCACGTTCGTGAGGCGAGGGCGAGCATGGGAGGCGGATGATGCGAGGGCGCCGCACGATTTTCAATCGAAGACGACGACGTCGCGGGAATGCACGGTCGTGAGATCCCGTTGTCCGGCGCGGTCTGCGCGAACATCTGCGCGCACCGCAGCAGATGTTGTGCTCGGTTGTTGCAGCGTGCTAATCTGGCATCGAGCAACCACTGCTCGCCACGCGCAACTCAATTAGACCGGGATCGACCGACTCGTGAGGGTCGGGCGAGGGGAAACCGGTCGGTGAATCGGGGGAGGATTCAGGAATGAAGGCGGAACACATCGAGACCGATCCGCAGATCGTGGTGCGGAAATACGGCAACCGGCGTCTCTACCGCACGGACGAGAGCCGTTACGTGACGCTCGACGAGCTCGCGCGCCTGGTGCGCGAGGAGGTCGACTTCAACGTGCTCGACGCGAAGACCGGTCAGGACCTGACCGGCGTCGTCCTGGCGCAGGTCATCCTCGAGGAGGAGAAGAAGGCCCAGAACGGCGCGTACCCGGTCGAGCTGCTGCGTCAGCTCGTGAGGCTGCGCGATCCGGCGCTGACCGACTTCATCACGAGCCACCTGCCGCGGCTGACCGACATCTACATGGAGTCGCGCAACGCCCTCGGCGACAGCCTCGACATGGTCGCGAGCGGTGAGGCCGAGGCCGGTGAGGCGGTGATCATCACCCAGCTCGCCGCGGTCAAGGAGCAGCTCGAGCAGATCCTCGACGCGCTCGAGGTCGAGGACATCTCGAAGGGCTGAGCCGACTCACGCCGCCGCCGAAGCCACACGCGGCGGCGCGGTTCGACCAGAGAGAAGGGCGCGCCGTTCGGCGCGCCCTTCGTGTTTTTTGGCCCGTCGACGGCAGATAGCTGCGAAAAACACCGCCGAGCGAGAGTGTCATCCGCGCCGTCCTTGTGCGGTGCGGGCGTCGTGGAAGTCCGGGTGAAGACCCGGAGTCTCGCGCGTTCGAGCGGCGCTGGGCTGCGTCGCGGCGAACAGTGGCGGGTGAAATCACGCACCAGATTCGCCCGTCCTGTCAGGGGGTTGTGAGGTGCCGCAAAAAAAGCGCCGCCCGAGAGTGATCCGAAGCGGACCGTCGCCCGTAGCCGCGGACTGGCTCGCGTGAGCGCTTCGGCATGCCGAGGCAAGGGCGAACGCGGACGCAAGGGCGAGTTGGGCTTTGGGTCAGAATACGCAAGAAGGGGCGGCCCATCATGGGCCGCCCCTTCTTGGGGTGGTGTCGTGACTCTCTACCGCTGAACTAGAAGTACCAGGTCGCTCCCGCCTGGAGCTGCACACCCAGGTTGACCTTGTCCTCGGGGTCGGCGCTGTGGATGTTGTCGCAGAAGCCCGTGAGGCTGCCGACCTGATGCAGGCAGTCGGTGCGGATCTTCTCTTGCGTGTCGAGGTTCTTGAAGATCGTCTGGGCCCGGATATCGGCGTTGATGGAGATGTTCTTCGTCAGGAAGATCTCGACGCCGGCGCCGAGCTGACCGGCGAGCTCGGTCAGGTCGATGTTGTACTGGCCGTCGAGGTACTCGAGGCGCGTGAAGTGGACGCCCACGCCGGCGATCCCGTACGGCTGGATGCGGGAGTTCGGCAGCAGGTGGTAGGTCAGCGACGCCATCACCGGGATGGTCCGCTGGTCGAAGTTGTCGCCGGAGCCGCTGATGACGTCCGCGGCGAGCTCGAGGCCGAGGGACTGGCGCTCGCCGAAGCGGGTGCGGAACTGCACGCCGATGCCGCCCATCGCAGGGTTCTCGGCGGTGCTGAGGCCGACCTTCTCGCCCTCGACGGTCGCGCCGCTGAGGCGGAGGCCGATGCCCGACAGCGTCCGGTGCTCACGCGCCTTCTTGCGCGGCACCGCGCGGGCCGGCTCGGCGGGGCGACGGACGATCGTCCGCACCGGCGGCTCTTCCACGATCAGGACCGGCGGCGGAGCCGGCGTGACCACCACGACCGGGCGGCGACGCGGACGGTAGACCGGCACGAAGTGGGGGCGGTAGCGCACGCGGACCTTGTGGGCGCGGTGGTGATACCGATGGTAGTGGCCGCGGGGCCCGGGGTGGGCGCTGGCGCTGGTGGTGGCGGCGGTGACCGGCACCATCATGATGAGAGCGAGGCTGAGGAGGAGCGCCTTCTTCACGTGACACCTCTACGGGGGGCGAGTCGTTGACCCGGGCTCAGACGAGACCGCGCCGCTGATATTCGCTGGCCCTCGATATTTTTTTCCACGCGCCCCCTTGGAGCGCCGAGGACATCCCGCTCGAGCGGCGAGGGATCGTCCTCGAGCTCGCTGGGCTCACGCTCAGCTCGACCGCGGGGCCGCCCCGTTTCGTGGGGAGCCGAGCGCCAGGTGCCTCGGGCGCGGGCACGACCGCCCCGCGCGGAGCCGTGGAACCCCGCGGAGCCGCAATGTCTCGTTGCAAGGTCGCGGGGGTCGGGGGTAGGATGCGCCGTCCTTGCGTCGGGGATTGCTTGCAAAGGTCTTGAATTCATTGCGGAATGTAGCCTTCATCTGCGCCGTGCTGCTGGCGCTGGCAGCCCACAGCGCGAGCTGGGCGGCCCCCGCGGACGATCCCGCCGCGTCCGTCGGCGCGACGGATGACGACCGCCCGGCGGAGCTCCGCCGCGATCTCGGCCCGGTCCCGCAGACCAACGGCGTGTGGCTCGAGCACCACGGGAGCTTCCGCTTCCGGCCGGAGCTGCTCGTGGGCGGCGATCTCGGCGCCGGCGAGAGCGGGGTCCCGGCGCCGCTCGCCGCCTCGACGGGTGACGACGCCGACGCCTCGACCCTGGCCTGGGCCTCGATCCGGCTCCGTTACCAGCCGACGCTGCACATCGGCCGCTCGCTGTCCGTGGACCTGGGGATCGACGCCCTCGACAACCTCGTCCTCGGCTCGAGCTACGAGAGCGGGGGGCTCCTGTCCCTCGATCTCCAGAGCGACCGCGCCGAGTCGCCCTCGGCCGGAGACAATGGCTGGAGGGACGCCGCCCGCGTCCGCTACCTCTACGGGACCTGGCACGCGTTCGACACCTTCGACTTCGCGGTGGGGCGGATGCCCCAGGCCTTCGGCCTCGGGCTCCAGCGCAACGACGGGCAGTGCGCGGACTGCGACTTCGGGACCATCGTCGACGCGATGCGCCTGGGCTTCACCTTCAGCGGCTTCCGGGTCGAGGCCTCGTGGGAGTGGACGGCCCTCGGCGCCACCACCGAGACGCTGGGCGAGCTCGGTCAGCCCAAGGACCTGGGCCAAGAGGATGACGTCAGCACCTACGCGCTCCAGGTCGGCCAGCGCCCGGTGACCCCGGAGGAGCTCGAGCAGCGACGCGTCGACCTCGACGAAAACCGCTACTGGGCCATCGACTGGAACCTCTTCACGTCCTTCACCGATCAGACGCTCTCCAGCTCGGAGCAGCTCCCGAGCACCTCCATCGAGTGTCAGGCGAGCTACACGAGCCCGACCGGGCAGCAGCTCCAGGACGTCGACTGCATCCAGCTCTACCGACGTGACGCCTTCTTCTGGCGGGCGGGCCTCTGGACGAAGGCCGAGCTCCACCCGAGCTTCGGGACGACCCTCCGCATCGAGGCCGAGGTCGGCGCGCTGATCGGCGACATCGCCCACCCCCAGCGGCTCGAGCAGGCCGACAACAAGGAGCCGAAGGACTTCCGGGCCTTCGGCGGCGCGCTCGAGGTCGAGTACGTCACGCCGAGCCTGGCCACGGGCATCGACCTCGGCTTCGCCACCGGCGACAACGGCGACTTCGTCGGGATCCTGGACGGCCAGAACATCGTCGACCCCGACGACGACGCCTACTCCCAGAACGACAACGTCCGAAACAACCGCGTCGTGACGTCGTACATGTTCAACCGCGACTACCGCCTCGACCTGATCCTGTTCCGTCAGGTCCTCGGCGGGGTCACGAACGCTGTCTACTTCAAGCCGTGGGTCGCGACCGACATCCTCCAGATGGAGGGCGCGACGCTGACCGCGCGCTTCGACGCGCTGTACGCCCTCGCGGCCAACCCCGAGGGGACGCCAGGCGACGGGCAACACTGGGGTGTCGAGCTCGATGGGCGCGTCACCCTGAAGCTGGACTCCGGCTTGACCGCCGAGCTCGGCGTCGGCGTCCTGCTGCCGCTCGACGCGCTCGACAACGCCCTCACCGGCGAGTCGCCCGATCCGGCCTTCGCCGCGCGCGGCCTCGTCACCTGGTCGTTCTGAGCTGACGCTACGCGCCGCGGCTCTCGAGCGCGGCGAGGCGGTCGAGGAGCCGGCGGTGGACGCCGTCGAAGTCCCTCCCGCTCATCGCGATGACGACGTCCTCGCCCGGCCGGACATCGGCGACGACGCGGTCCGCGAGGGCGTCGGTGTCGGCGACGATGACCGCGGGCGTACCGGCGTCGCACAGGGACGCCGCCAGCCCGGAGAGGTCGAGGCGCTCCTCGGGCGCGAGGGAGTCCGACGACTTCTCGAGGGGGCGACCGAAGTAGACCCGGTCGGCCTCGGCCAGCGCCTCGGCGAAGCCGTCCTGGAAGACCCGGCGGCGCGCCGTGTTCGACTGCACCTCGAAGAGCGCGAGGACCCGGCGGCCCGGGTAGCGCCGGCGCACCGAGCGCAGGGTCTCCCGGATCGCGGTCGGGTGGTGGGCGAAGTCGTCGACGACCGGCACGTCGGCGGCGACGCCGCGGAGCTCCTGGCGCTTCTTGGGCGCCCGGAAGGTCGAGAGCCCGTCGATGATCGCCGGGACGGACGCGCCCGCCGCGAGGGCGAGCCCGGCGGCCGTCAGCGCGTTCTGGACGTTGTGGCCGCCCCAGAGCGGGAGGGACGCCGGGCAGGGCTCGTGCCCTGGTAGCGCCAGCTCGAAGCGCGTCCCGCACGCGTCGGCGCGGACATCGCGCGCCACGATGTCCGCGGGCTGGTCGATGGCGAAGGTCCAGAGGGGCGCGGGCGACGCGGAAGCCGCCGCCAGGGCCCGGGGATCGGCGCCGTTGACGACCAGACGTCCCGTCTCGGGGACGAGGGCGGCGAAGCGGGTGAAGACCCGCTCGATCGCGGCGAGGTCGGCGAAGATGTCGGCGTGGTCGAACTCGATGTTGTTGATCGAGGCGACGACCGGCCGGTAGTGCCAGAACTTCGGGCCCTTGTCGAAGTAGGCCGTGTCGTACTCGTCGCCCTCGACGACGAAGACCGGGCCGTCAGCTACCCGGTGGTTTTCGCCGAAGTTGCCGGTCACCCCGCCGATCATGAAGCTCGGGCTCATCCCTGCGCGCTCCAGGATCCACGCGGTCATCGACGAGGTCGTCGTCTTGCCGTGGGTCCCCGTGACGACGACCGACTTGCGGGTCGTGAGGAACAACGCCGCGAGGGCCTGAGGGAGAGACGCGTGGGGAATCCCCCGGGCGCGGAGCGCGACGGCCTCCGGATAGGTCGGGCGGATGACGTTGCCCACCACGACGACGTCGGGACCCCAGTCGAGGTTCTCGGCCCGGTAGCCCTCGTAGATCGGGATGCCCTTGTCGGCGAGGGTCGTAGACATCGGTGGGTACGCGCCGGTGTCGGAGCCCCGCACCTCGAGGCCGAGGGCTCGGAGCATGCCGGCGAAGGCGCCCATGGCGCTGCCGCAGATCCCCATGAGGTGGACCTTGCGGACGCCGTCCCACGCGACGGGGGCGGGTGGGCGGCGCATCTCGGTGTCGGTCTCGGGCACGGTGGGTGCGGACATGGAGGCTCCTCGGGGACGTCGGTCCGACCCTAAGCCGGTCCCCGGGGACGCGCGAGATTCCTGCCGCCTCTGCGGTTGGGCGTGGGTGCCTCCGGGGAACGGTCGCGCGACTCCGCCGCTGGCCATCATCGGGCCTCGGGTTGGGGGCTCTGTGGGTATCGACATTTTCTACCGGGCCATCTAGGCTCGTCCCGGTCGTGACCGCTCGTTGGGGGGACTCTTGGCCGACAAAGACAGCAACTCCTCGAAGCCGAAGCTGGACGCCTCCGATCTGAAGGCGCGTCTGGGCCTGACCCGCAAGCGCGCGGCGCCTCCGGCCCCTCCGGCCAAGAAGCCCGAGCCGCCTGAGCCGGCCGCGCCGCCGAAGCCCGCCCAACCCAGCGCCGAGAGCATCGCCGAGGCCCGCGCCCGCGCTGCGAAGGCGTTGGAAGAGGCCGGTCCCGCGATGGAGGACTTCTCGGTCGTCGGGCACGAGAAGACGCCGCTGCCGGCCGAGCTCCCCAAGGGGGGCGAGGCGCGGGTCGAGTACGTCTCCGTCGGCGCGGACGCCACCTACCCGGGCATGGCGAAGAAGCAGCGGCTGATGATGATCGCGCTCGCGGTCGGCGTCGGCGTCGTGGCCTACCTGCTCGGCGGGATGATGAGCGGGGCGTCGCTCCAGAACGAGATCCGCGACTCCTACATCCGCGAGGCGAAGGAGAAGCAGGACCTCTTCAAGGCCAACGAGGACACCGTCGCGGCCATCGTCGCGCTCAAGGAGAAGCTCCGCGACACATCGAAGGCGATCCGCGAGGTCACCGACGATCCGAAGGCGGATCCGAGCAAGCTCGAGAAGACCTTCGACGGGCTGCTCCCGGAGCTCGCCGGCTTCGTGAAGGCGAAGGCCTTCATCGACCCGTCCACCGTGATGGGCAAGACCATGTACAACGGTGAGCTCATGCGCGACGTCGTCGACCTCGCCGTGCGCACCGAGCTGCTCTACACCGCGGTGTCCGACGGCCTCGACGAGATCCGGAGCCTCCTCCGGATGAGCGCTCCGCCGCCGCAGACGACGCGCTCCCTGCTCGTCGTCCCCGGTGAGCGTGAGGTGCCCGAGATGGGCAAGCTCCCGGTCGCGAACGGGCTGTGGATCGCCGACTCGGGGCCGCCGCAGCAGATCGCGCTCGTCGATCAGAACGGCAAGGAGGTCGGCCAGGAGTGGCAGCTGAAGGTCCTCGTCGCGGACGAAGAGGACCCGCGCCAGGTCGCGACGTCTCAGGTGATGCAGCTCGACCTCGAGCGCATCTACAAGGAGCGGACCGAGTTCGCCAAGCGCCTGTCCTACGAGCGGCTCGCCGAGATCGTCGACAAGCTCGACAAGCTCGCCGGCGGCGTGCGGCCGGACAAGGTCATCGAGAGGGTCAACGAGTGGGCCGCCAAGGAGCTGTGACCGAAGCGTCCGACAACGCGAATTGACGACGACGAGGGCCGCCCATGAGGCGGCTCTCGCCGTTCTGGCTAGGTCTGGCGCGCAGCGTCCAGGGCGTCGCCGTGGCCGAGCAGGCCGAAGATGCCGCCGGTGTGGATGAACACGACGTGTCGGCCGAAGCGGGTCGGATCCTCTCGGAGCAGCGTCACGAGGCCGCGGAACGCCTTGTTCGTGTAGACCGGATCGAGGACGAGGCCGTCCCGGCGCGCGACGTCGGCCAGAAACGCCAGCTCGTCGTCGGTGGCGAGCCCGTAGCCGCGCCCGACGAAGCCGTCGATGACGTCGTAGCGCTCGGCGGAGAGCGCCGGGAGCCCGTAGCGCCGTGCGTCGTCGGCGATGCGGTCGACGACGCCTCGGAAGTAGGCGCGATCATCGCAGACGGCGAACCCGAGCGCGCGAGTCGGGACGCCTCGGGCCTCGAAGCCGAGGGCGAGGCCGGCCAGGGTGCCGCCGGAGCCGGTCGCGACGACGACGGTGTCCGGCGGCGAGTCGAGCTGGGCGAGTAGCTCGTCGGCCGCGTCGACGTAGCCGAGCGCGCCGAGGGCGTTCGATCCGCCCTCGGGGACGACGTAAGGGACGCCGTCCTTGTCGCGGACCCCGTCGGCGATGTCTCGCATGAAGTCGTCGCGGCTCTGGTAGCCGAGGGGATCGGTAGGGTGGATCGTCGCCCCGACGAGGCGGTCGAGGTAGACGTTGCCCACGGGCGGGTCGGGGAGCTCCGTCCGGAGCCCGTTGGGCGTCCGCAGGAGGAGCTCGGCCTGCATCCCGAGCGGCGCGGCGGCGAGCGCCGTGGCGCGGCAGTGATTCGACTGCACCCCGCCGCAGGTGACCACGTGGGTCGCCCGGCCGGCGACGGCGTCGGCCAGCAGGTACTCGAGCTTGCGGATCTTGTTGCCGCTCAGGTGGCTCCCGGTGAGGTCGTCACGCTTGACGGAGAGCTGCACGCCGAGCGCCTTCGAGAGGCGCGGCAGCGGCTGGAGCGGGGTCGGGAGGTGGGCGAGGGCGATGCGCGCGGGACGGTTCATGGCGCGCATCTTCTCGCGAAGCGGGGCGGCGGCCAAGCGGAGCGTTGCTCGGGCCCCTTTCATTTAGTAGAGGAGCGGGACGCCGATGAACGGGCCACGGACGCGCGGCCCCCGAACGCGACGAGAGCACGACATGAGCCAGGCCAAGCCCCGCCTGTTGAAGGGTTTCCGCGACTACCTGCCCGACGTCGAGCTGACGCGGCGGGACATGCTCGATCGGGTGACGCAGGTCTTCGAGGGCTTCGGCTTCGGGCCGCTCCAGACCCCGGCCATCGAGTACGCCGACGTGCTGCTCGGCAAGTACGGCGAGGAGGGGGAGAAGCTCCTCTACCGTTTCCCGGACAACGGCGGGCGCGACGTCGCGCTCCGATACGACCTGACCGTGCCCCTCGCGCGGATCGTCGCGCTCTACGGCGACATCCCGAAGCCGTTCCGGCGCTACCAGGTGGCGCCGGTCTGGCGCGCGGAGAAACCCGGCCGCGGGCGCTTCCGCGAGTTCATGCAGTGCGACATCGACATCATCGGTGAGGACTCCATCCGGGCCGACGCCGAGTGCATGATCGTCGGGCTCGCGGTCCTGCGCGCCCTCGAGGTCGAGGGCGTCGTCATGCGGGTCAACAACCGCCGCATCCTCGACGGGATGCTCGACGCCGTCGGGCTGACCGAGCGCGAGGACCGCTTCGCCGTGATGCGCGCCATCGACAAGCTCCCGAAGATCGGGCGCGACGGCGTCAGCGCCGAGATCCGCGAAGCCGTGAGCCTCGACGAGGCCGGCCTCGCGACCCTCTTCGCAGTCCTGGAGACGAAGATCGCCGCCGCCGGCGACCTCGAGGCGCTGAGGCCGATCCTCGGCGACTCCGAGGACGGCGCCCGCGGGATCGCCGAGCTGACCGAGCTCCTCGGCGTCCTCGACGCGGCGGGCGTCCTGACGCAGGTCGAGGTCGACCTGAGCATCGCGCGCGGCCTCGACTACTACACCTCGACCATCTACGAGACCTTCCTCGTCGGTCACGAGGAGTACGGCAGCGTCATGTCGGGCGGCCGCTACGACACGCTGCTCGGGATGTTCCTCAAGCGTTCGCTGCCGGCGGTGGGCATCTCCCTCGGCGTCGATCGGCTCCTCGCCGCGCTGCTCGAGCTCGAGCTCATCACGCCGCGAAAGACCGCGGCCGACGTCTTCGTCGCGCTCTTCGACGCGGACGGGTACGCCGAGCACGTGAAGCTCGCGCGCGCCATGCGGGAGCACGGCCTGCGCTCGGAGCTGTCGCTCTCGCCCGGCAAGCTCGGCAAACAGTTCAAGCTCGCCGAGCGCAAGGGCTATCGGTACGTCATGCTCGCGGGCCCCGACGAGCGCGCGGCCGGCGTCGTCAACATCAAGGATCTCGCCACCGGGGAGCAGACCCAGCTCGCCGTCGCGGAGGTCGCGGAATGGGCCCCGCGATTTGCGCTCTGAGGCAGGCGGGAACAAAACTGATCCAGGTGTTGTCGCAACGCGACGAAACCCTGAGGTGTCCCACCCTCGCCCCGTCGGCGTGCGGGGCCCGGGACTCAGCCCTTGACCCAGGAGCGCGCGCCTTGAGCTTCCCACGACGCCCTCTGCACCTCGCCCACCTCCTCGTCGTGGGCGTCGCGTTCGGGACGGCGGCGTGCGCGACGGCGGGCGAGACGGTCCACATGGACCCGATGACCTTCCAGGTGGTCGAAGAGGGTGAACGGCTCTCGGTCGAGCAGATGGATCCGGAGGTGCTGTTCCGCGAGGGAAACCGCGCCTTCGAGGCTGGCGAGTGGGCGACCGCGGCGCGGAAGTATCGCCTGATCCACGAGCGCTTCAACGACAGCCGCTTCGCCATCGTCAGCGCGTACAACGCCGGGCTCGCCCTCGAGCGCGACAACCGCTGCGAGGAGGGCTTGCCGCTCTACCGCTCGGTCGTGGAGCGGACGAAGGGCTCCAAGGACGCCCAGGACGCGCTCTTCCGGATCGCCGCGTGCGGCGAGACCCTCGAACGCTGGGAGCTGACCCTCGAGACGACCGAGGCGATCCTCGCGCCACACTACCCGGAGATCGGGGTGGTCGACCGCATCGGCGCCCGGGTCCACCATGGCTACGCGCGCCAGAAGCTGGGACAGCTCGCTCTCGCGGAGCGTGACTTCAAGGCCGCCCTGGCCGAGTACCAGCGCCACCTCGAGGTGCCGGCCCTCGGCAAGAGCCCCGAGGTCTCCCTCGCGCAGTACCAAATCGGCGAGCTCTACCGCGATCTCTTCGCCTCGATTCGGTTCAAGCTCCCGACCGACCGGATGGCTCGCGACCTCGAGGACAAGTCGAACTTCTTCCTGATGGCGCAGAGCGCGTACCTGAAGACGCTCCGGCTCCAGCACCCGAGCTACGCGGTCGTCGCCGGCTACCGCCTCGGCGCCCTCTACGAGGTCATGTACGACGACATGATGGCCGCCGAGATCCCGGGCGAGCTCACGCGCGAGGAGGTCGAGGCCTATTACGCCGAGCTCCGCGACAAGATCCGGCCGCTCCTCGTCCGCGCCATCGACATCTACGAGCGGAACCTCCGGATGGGGCAGCGCTTCGGCACGACCAACGACTGGGTCAGCCGCACCGAGGCGAGCCTGGCGCGGCTCAAGGAGGTTCTGCGCCAGGACTCGAGCCGGGAGGCCGAGGCGCAGCTCCGCGGCGTCGACTGAGCCCTCAGAACGGCTGGTCGAGCGCGTCGCAGAGGAAGCGCATGAGCGGCAGGGTCGCGCGGAAGCGCGTCGTCACGCGCTCGGGGAAGTCGTCGGCGAGGACGTCGTCGGCCGTGAGGGGGCCCATGGCGAGGAACGAGCGCCGCTTGAGGTCCTCGACGTGCGGGTGGTCCTTGTCGTAGCCCCGCGGCGGCCGCTTGAGCGGGTCGCCCTCGGAGAGACGCATCCCGGACGGGCCGCCGCTCAGGCCCGGGTCGTTCGCGACGGCGCTCCAGGCGTCGGGCTCCGTGTCGATGCGCGCCCGGATCGCGCGCAGGGCGTCGCTGGGCGGGCGCCACATGCCGGCCCCGACGAACAGGTCGTCCGACGCGACGTGGACGTAGAGCCCGGGGGCGTGAACGTCCTTGTCGCGACCGAGGCGAAACTGGATGCCGATGTTGGTCTTGTACGGCGTCTTGTCCTTGCCGAAGCGCGTGTCGCGGAAGATCCGCATCAACGAGCCGCCGACCTTGCGGTCGTCGGCGACCAGGTGGGGCGAGAGGTCCTCGAGGAGCGGCGCCATCTGGCGAATGAAGGCCCGCGCCGGCTCGCGGACGTGGTCCTCGTAGCGGTGCTTGTTGGCCTGAAACCAGGGGCGCTCGTTTCGGAGCGAGAGCTCCGTGAGGAACTCGAAGGTCTGGGTCGAGAACGTCGCGGTCATCTGGACCTCCACACGTGGGCGTAGGGCGCGATTCAGAGCTTCGGGGTCCCGAAGTGCCGGTAGGGGTCGGCGACCTCGGGGGTCCCGTCCTCGACCCAGGTCTCGAGGAAGTGGAAGGACTGCCACGGGCCCTCGATCCCGCCGAAGACGTTGTTGTGGGTGGCGGCGCGGGCCGTACCACCGGCGCTGCTGCTCACGCGGTCGAGCTGGAAGAGGCCGCCGGTCAGGGCGCCGTCGGCGAAGTTGCCGGTCATCGGGGCGGTGCCGGCGTCGGGGACGAGGTCGATCGGCCGGACGATGGGACGGACGGCCTCGATGCCGAGGGCGCGGGACAGGGCGCGGCTGGTGATGTTCGGGACGACGGTGTCGTCGATGGCCATGTTCTGGAGGAGGTGGGGCGGGTCGCCCGAGAAGCGCTCGTGGAGGACGTGCGGGGCGTAGTTCACGGGGTCGCCGGCGTCGATGATCGCCTGGGCCACGGGCGCGACCCGGTCGATGGCCTGCGGGTCGCCGATGAGGTTGACGAGGACGTTCTTGAACTGCGCGAAGTCTTCGCCGTCGGTGATGACCGAGATCAGGCGACCTCCGGCGAGGGCGAGCACCGCGGCGCCGACCCCGTCCGAGAGCGCGAGGAAGTCCGAGCCCATGATGCCGCCGAGGGAGATCCCGAAGTAGCCGACGTGGTCGAGGTCGAGGTCGGCCTCGCCGTCGCCGTCGATGTCGGGGTGGGCGCGCAGGAGCGACAGGACCTGGAGCTTGTCGAGGCTCGCCTGGCGGAGGTTCTCGCGGAAGACCAGGCCGTCGATGGTGAAGGCGTTGATGTCGATCCCGAGCAGGTCGAGGAAGAACGCGTTGGGGTCGTCCTGGCGGGCCGTCGGGTGGTCGCCGTGGCGGAGGGTCGAGACCGCGACGACGGCGAAGCCGAGGGGCGCGAGGCCGTTGGCGATGGACGCGCCCTGCTGAGCGTCGCCGCCGAGCCCGTGGCCGTAGATGACGACCGGGAAGGGGCCGTCGCCGGTCTTCGGGAGCCACACGTGGACCGGGAGCGTGTACGTGGATGGCGTGACCGGGTCCCCGAGATAGCCCTCGTTGCGATAGTCGCGGAGCTTGACGGCGCCGCCGTCACAGCCCCGGTAGTTGCCGCCGGTGGTGCAGCTCGGCGGTGACGACCAGTCGTAATCGCGGCCCGCGATGTCCGCGACGGCGTCTCGCGAGGCGTCGACGGTGGCCTGGGTGGTGAAGACGGTGGCGGCGCTGACGTCGCCGGGGGCGACGCCGGTCTTGGCGAGGAGCTCGGCGTAGCGCGGGACCAGCGCGGCGAGCTTGGCGTCGGCGGCGCTGCCGTCGAGGAGCGACTGGAGCGTGGCCGAGGGGGCGACGCAGCCGCCGTCGGCGGCCGTGAGCGCGTTGGTCACCACGACGCCGTAACGCGCCTTGGGCTGGAGGGGGCGCTCGGGCCACAGGATGAGCGTGGAGTCGTCGTCGATGAGCTGGGCCTCGAAGGGGACGCGCTCGGCGGTCTCGCCGTCGAGGGCGACGAGCATGACCGCGGTCGACGCGAGGGTCGCCTCCGAGCCGCTCGGGACGTCACCGAGAGGCGCGCTGAAGCGCAGAATGACGCCGCCAGACGTCCCGAAGCCGTCGAGGGCCGCCAGCTGCAGGTAGATCGGCTGAAGGAACGCCGCCTGGTTGGCGATCCAGGGCGTGTCCTCGTCCACGTCGACGCGGATCCCGGTCAGCGCGCTGGCGTCCTCGCGCGTCCAGTAGTCGTCGGGGAAGACGGTCAGATCGGTCCCGGCGATCGGGTCGTACAGGGCCGAGGTCGTGCCGTCGCAGAAGGTGATCGGCAGCGGTGTCGTGTCCTCGCTCACGTCGGTAGCGTCGGCGCCGACGCTGTCGAGGACGTCGTCGTCCGTGGTCCCGCTGCTCGAGTCGCAGGCGACGAAGGGCAGGGCGGCGACGATCGCGAGGGCGGCCAGCTGACGGGGCGCGGGCATGGGCGGCTCCGGTTGGACGGGTGGGCCCGGTGTTTCTAGCCGACCGGCCCGTAGAGATCGAGCCCGCGCCCCCCGTCGCTCGAGCCCCGACGGTGCTCAGGTGCCGAGATCGATGTCGACATGGCGCTGCTTGCCCCCGTGGGTGTAGGTCGCCCGGATCTTGCCGCGCGAGGCGTGCTTCTTCACCGCGGCGTAAGGGACCTCCTGGGAGAAGCGCCCCTTGGAGTCGGCCATGACCGGCTCGTCGAGTCCCGGGATGTGGACGGCGACGTCGGGCATGACCTGGCCGCTCAGGCGGACCTCGGCGGCGCCTCCCGGGGCGAGCGCGCTGTAGACGACGCCCCCTTCGACGCCGATGACGTGGACCGAGCGCCCGAGCGCGCGCCGGACCAGGCGGTGAACGGTCGCCAGCTCGCGGTCGGTCCGGAAGGCGAGCTCGAGGCGGCTGCCCTCGACCGTACAGGACTCGACCGTCCCGAAGGGCGCGAGGGTCACGCGGAGCGCCTCTTCGTATCGGACGCGGTCGTTCTTCGGGACGTCGGAGATGGGGACGTTGACGACCTTGTCGATGCGCGGTCGCGTCGTGGCGAGGTACATCACGACGGCCATCGCGACGCCGAGGACGATCGCGCCCAGGGTGATGGCGACGTGGGCCCACGGGAGGAGCGCGAGGGTCGTCAGTCCGGCGGCGATCCCCCAGCCGACCTTGGTCATGAGTGTCGGACCTTTCAGGCGTCTGAACATCGTGTCTCCGTTCCCCGGCGCGGGCGTGGTGGTGCCGCGAGGCGCGGGGCCTCGAGGCGGGCGAGTCGATCGGAGCGCTGGTTCTCCGTCACCGCGGCGGCGACCGCGACGCCCTCCGAGATAGTCCAAATCCGCGCGCAGGACCAGCCTGGGCCCCGTCGGCCCAGCCGCCCCGGGGCTTCGCGATCGCAATCCCGGCGCGGCTCGTCTATCCTCCCGCGGACCTCACGCAGGAGCTGCCCATGAGCGCCATCGACCGCGTCACCGCCCTCCGCGCCGCGATGAGAGAAGCCGGCGTCGACATCTACATCGTGCCGTCCTCGGACGCCCACCAGAGCGAGTACGTCCCCGGCGCCTGGCAGCGGCGGCCGTGGATCTCGGGCTTCACCGGGTCCATGGGGGACTGCGTCGTCGGCCTCGACGGCGCGTGGCAGTGGGCCGACAGCCGCTACTGGCTCCAGGCCGAGGCCGAGCTGGACGCCGAGGTCTGGACTCTGATGAAGCAGGGCTACGGCGACGTCCCCGATCTGGTGCCGTGGCTCCGGACCGTCCCGGCCGGCGCCGTCGTCGGCTACGATCCGCGCCTGATCGGGCTCGGTCAGGCCAACGACATCGCGTCCGCGGTCGAGGTGGCCGGGGGCCGGGTCGTGACCCTCGAGGACAACCTCGTCGACCGCGTCTGGACCGACCAGCCCGAGCTGCCGCTCGACACCGTCGCGGTCTGGCCCGTCGAGCAGGCCGGACGGAGCGTCGCGGACAAGCTCGCCGACGTGCGGTCCGCGCTCGACGGCGCCGGCGCGAAGGCGCTCGTCCTGACGACCCTCGACGCCATCGCGTGGGCCTTCAACGTCCGCGGCGCCGACGTCGAGTTCAACCCGGTCGTGGTGGCCTACGGCCTCATCGGGACCGACGACGCGGCGCTCTTCGTCGACCCGCGCAAGGTCGACACGGCGCTCGCCGCGCACCTCGCCGCGGCCGGCGTCCGCGTCGCGCCCTACGAGGCCTTCGGCGCCGCGCTCGAGGGGCTCGGTGAGGGCGGGCGCGTCTGGGTGGACCCGGACTACGCGAGCCGCTGGGTGGTCGACCGCCTCGAGGCCGGCGGGGCGACGGTCCACGCCGCCATGAGCCCGGTGATGATGCTCAAGGCGGTCAAGAACGCCACCGAGCAGGACGGGATGCGCGCCTCGCACGTGCGCGACGCCGTGGCGGTCGTCCGGTTCCTCCACTGGCTCGAGACCGCCTGGCGAGACGGCCTCGACGAGCTCGGCGCGGCCGACCGGCTCGAGGCATTCCGGGCCGAGGGCGAGCGCTTCGTGGGGCTGTCCTTCGACACCATCAGCGGCTTCGCGGCCAACGGTGCCATCGTCCACTACCGGGTCACCCCGGCGACGTCGAAGACCATCGACGACTCGACGCTCTACCTGCTCGACTCCGGGGCGCAGTACCTCGACGGGACGACGGACATCACCCGGACGATGCACCTCGGGACGCCGACCGCCGAGCAGAAGGAGCATTACACCCGCGTCCTGCGCGGTCACCTGCAGCTCGGGCGCGCGCGCTTCCCGCGGGGCACGACGGGGACCCACCTCGACGCGCTGGCGCGGACGCCGCTGTGGGAGGTCGGGCTCAACTACGGCCACGGCACCGGCCACGGCGTGGGCTGCTATCTGAGCGTGCATCAGGGCCCACACCGCGTGTCTCCGCGGCCGAACGCGATCGCGCTCCGCCCGGGCATGATCACGTCGAACGAGCCGGGGCTCTACATCGCCGGCGAGTACGGGATCCGCATCGAGAACCTCTGCCTCGTGGTCCCCGCGGGGGGCACGGAGGCCGAGCCCTTCTACGCCTTCGAGGACCTGACCGTGGTCCCGTACTGCCGAAAGCTCATCGACGTCTCGCTCCTCGACGCGGTCGAGCGCGCCCAGGTGGACGCCTACCACGCTCGGGTGCGCGAGCTGTTGAGCGACAAGGTCCCCGCCGAGGTGAAGGCGTGGCTCGAGGCGGAGACCGCGCCGCTGGCGTAGTCCGAGCGGTCGGGACGACCGCACGCCAAGCGGCGCGGTCGGGACGACCGCACGCCAAGCGGCGCGGTCGGGACGACCGCACGCCAAGCGGCGCGGGCGGGACGACCGCGAGTCGTGGTACTCGGTCGGTTGGCGCGCGGGCGTCTCGTCCGCCCCAGCTACCGAGAGGTCTGGCTCAGCCGTCGGAGATGAGGCGGGCCTTGGCGAGGCGGAACTCGTCGGCGTCGAGGGCGCCCTGCTCGTAGAGGGCGGTGAGGCGCTCGAGGCCGTCGACGAGGACCTGCTCGCCGAGGGCGTCGAGGCGCAGCGCCAGGTCGTCCAGCCGGGCGAGGACCTGGTCGAGGTCGGTCGGCGGGCGCGGTGGCGGTGCCGCTGCTTCGGGCGACGGGACCGGGGCCGTCGGGGGGGCTTCCCGTGGGGGCGAGGTGGTCGCGGCTCCTCCCCCCCAGTCGATCTCGTCGGCCTCCCAGGTGCTGACGTCGAGGGCCGGCGCGGGGTCGGCGGAGCCCTCGACCCACGACGCCTCGGGGTCGTGCCGCAGGAGGCCGGGCTTCAGGTGCTCGGCTGGCGGCAGCGCGGCCTCGGAGCCCGACGCGATGATGCCCTCGAGGACCGGGTCGAGGAGCGGCCCCGGGTGGGCGAGGGCGCGCCGCGCGGCGCGGGCGTCGGGCACCACCGGGATGGCGTAGGCGCGGGAGACGCCCTTGCCGGTCGGGTCGATGGCGAAGCCGGTCCGGTCCTCGGCCCAGCGCCAGACCTCCAGGAACCCTGCCGGGTCGACGGGGCGCGCCAGGGGCAACACGACGCGGAACTTGGGGTGCTCGGGGCGGTGCGACCAGGTGGTGTGGATGATGTGGAACCACGGGCGCCAGACGTCGTTGGCCTCGTCGATCGGCGTCCCGTCGTCGTAGTCGAGGACGAGGCACGAGACGTGCAGGACGTCGGCGGCGTCGCGCTTACCGCCCGGCACGAACAGGAGCGGCGCCCACAGCCGGAAGTCCTTCTTGGCCTCGCGCCGGACCTCGTGCTCGAGGGCGCGGGCCCGGTCCTCGACCGCCGCGGCGTCGTCCTCACCCCGCTCCCTGGCCGCGCGCGCGATCGCCTCGAGCTTCGCGCCGGCGCGCCCCTTGGCGGGCTTGCCGTCACGCCACGCCTCGACGGCGCGGCCGATCTGCGCGACCTCCTCGTCGATCCGCTCGCGCAGGCGCGGCTTGACCAGAAACCGCTGGAGCGCGGCCGCCAGCTCGGGGAGCGTCAGCGCGTCCTGCACCGGGTGGACGTCGAAGACCCGCATGAAGGTCGCGACGGCGAAGCGGGGCTGCTCGGTCATCGCGTGGGCCGCCGAGCCCGGAACACGAAGCCGCGCCCGGCCCAGTCGATGACGACGGGATCGCTGAGCTGCTTCAGCTCCCGCTCGTCGACGAAGAGCTTCAGGCCGGCGCTCCGCAGGATCGCCTCACCGCGCTCGGGCAGCTCGTCGAAGGACAGGTCGAAGCCCCGCGAGGCGTCCTTGCCGACCATCCGGATTCGCACGCCGAAGCGCCAGAGCCCGTGGGACCTCGCGGCGGTCTCGAGCTCGCGCTTCGCCGCCTCGGTGACCTCGAACGGGCCTCGCTGCACGCTCTCGTCGTCCATGGCACCCTCGCGTCGCGTTGTGACGTATCGCCCCTATCCTGCGCGCGTCTGTGACCGAGGACAACCGGCCGCGGTGCTGCGATGCACAGCGGGCCGACCCGCCTGCGCGGCCTTCCCCTCGGCCTCGCCGCGTCGTAAGAGGAGGAGACCGCGGGCGACCGCGACCGGGACGACGGGGAAGGAGCCGAGATGACGACCGAGGTGCTTGGGGAAGGCCGATTCACGCGGCTCGTGCGCGAGCGCGGCTGGGAGTACGTCGAGCGGAAGAACACCTCCGGGATCGTCATCATCATCGCGTTGACCGACGCCGGTGAGCTCCTCCTCGTCGAGCAGCACCGCCCGCCGGTCGGCTCCCGGGTGGTCGAGCTCCCCGCCGGGCTCGCCGGGGACATCGCCGGGCAGGAGGACGAGCCCCTCAGCGCCGCGGCCGAGCGCGAGCTCGTCGAGGAGACCGGGTATTCCGCCAGCGCCCTCGTGGAGCTCACTGCGGGACCGCTGTCGGCTGGGCTCTCGACCGAGGTGGTGACGGTCTTCGGCGCCGTCGACGTCGTGAAGGTCGGCGACGGCGGGGGAGATCACACCGAGGACATCGCCGTGTTCCCGGTCCCCCTCGCCGAGGTCCCGGAGTTCCTCGACGCGCGCGTCGCTGCCGGCGCGATGATCGATCCCAAGGTCTATTCGGCGCTCTGGTTCGCCGAGCGCCTCGCCCGCGGAGGCGGTGCCGCGGGGCCCTGAACCACCGGATGGCCGGCGTCACGTGCTCGTCGCGCCGGCCCGGAGACACCTGACGCGGTGCGTCATGGCGGCTATACTCCGCCTCGAAACCTCACCAGGAGACGAACGACATGGACGAGAACGGCCCGCTCGCCTCGGCCAACGCCGCCTTCGACACCGCCGTGCGCCTGGCCGGCGCGATGACCGGCCACCTCGCCGACGCCGTCGCCAAGGGCGATCGCGTGAGCGTCGGCCTGCTGGATGCCCGCCAGGTCGACGCCTACGATCTCGCGGTCCTGCTCTCTCGCCTCCAGGCCGCGCGTTCGATCCTGGGCTTCGCCGCGCGTAAGCCCAAGCCGCTGCACCTCGCCTGGGCGCGGGCCTTCGTCGCCGAGATCGTGAGCGATCTGACCGCCACGCTCGTCCACCGCGCGGGCGACTGGGGGCTCGACGGCGCGCAGGTCCAGGCAGACCTCTGCAACGGCGAGGTCTCCGCCTTCGTGGCCGAGGCCCTCGCCCCGGCGACCTGGGGCCAGATGTGCGAGTGGCTGCTCGAGGCGCCGGCGCCGGACTACGGCCTCGACGACGAGCACGAGCACATCAGAAAGGAGTTCAAGCGCTTCGCCGACGACGCCGTCGCGCCGGTCGCCGAGCGCGTCCACAAGCACGACGAGCTCATCCCCAAAGACATCATCGACGCGGTGAGCGAGCTCGGCTGCTTCGGCCTGTCGATCCCCGAGCGCTTCGGCGGGCTTCAGCCCGACGACAGCCCCGACAACCTCGGGATGGTCGTCGTCACCGAGGAGCTGTCCCGCGGCAGCCTCGGCGTCGCCGGGAGCCTCATCACGCGGCCCGAGATCCTCTCGAAGGCGCTCCTCAAGGGGGGCACCGACGAGCAGCGAGAGCAATGGCTGCCGCGCCTGGCGACCGGCGAGACGCTGTGCGCCGTCGCCGTCACCGAGCCCGACTTCGGCTCGGACGTCGCGGGGATGAAGGTCAGCGCGACGCCGACCGAGGGCGGCTGGCTCCTCAACGGCCAGAAGACCTGGTGCACCTTCGCCGGCTACGCCGACGTGCTGATGGTCCTCGCGCGCACCGACCCGGATCCGACCAAGGGCCACCGCGGGCTCAGTATCCTCCTCGCGGAGAAGCCCCGCTTCGAGGGTCACTCCTTCGAGCACACCCAGCCCGACGGCGGCGGCAAGGTCACCGCGAGGGCCATCGACACCCTCGGGTATCGGGGGATGCACAGCTTCGACGTGTGGTTCGAGGACTACTTCGTCCCCGACTCCCACGTCCTCGGCGGCCTCGGCGGCATCGGCAAGGGCTTCTACTACCAGATGGAGGGCTTCTCCGGCGGGCGTCTCCAGACCGCCGCGCGCGCCTGCGGCGTGATGCAGGCGGCGCTCGACAAGGCCGTCGCCTACACCGCCGAGCGCAAGGTCTTCGGCAAGCCCATCGCGAGCTACCAGCTCTCGGCGTGGAAGCTCGCCCGCATGGGGATGATGCTCCAGACCGCCCGGCAGTTCACCTACGACTGCTGCGAGCTCATCGACGCCCACAAGGGGCAGGTCGAGGCCTCGATGGTCAAGCTCTGGGCGAGCCGCATCGCCGAGTGGGTGACCCGCGAGGCGCTCCAGCTCCACGGGGGGATGGGCTACGCCGAGGAGTACGACGTCAGCCGCTACTTCGTGGACGCCCGCGTCTTCTCCATCTTCGAGGGCGCCGAAGAGGTCCTCGCCCTGCGCGTGGTGGCGCGCCAGGTCCTGCAACGCTGGCTCGACGAGAGGAAGGCCCTGTCATGACCCACATCCAGTACGACGCCGAGCCCTTCGACGTCCTGTCGCCGCAAGTCCCGGTCGCGCTCGACCGCGTGCGCGTGCCGGAGTACGGCCACTACCTCGAGGACTTCGTCCCCGGGACGGTCTTCGCCCACCCGCGCGGCGTCACGCTCACGCGGGGCGCGATGCTCACGTACGCGACGACGTTCATGGAGGCCAACCCGCTGCACCTCAACGAGGCCTACGCGCTGTCGATGGGGTACGACGCGCTGCCCGCCGCGCCGCACCTGGTGATGAACCTGGCGCTGTCCCTCGGCGTGCAGAACGACAGCGAAAAGGCCATCGCGAACCTCGGCTACTACGACGTGCGCTTCCTGCGCCCGGTCTACCCCGGGGACACGCTGACCGGGAAGAGCCGCGTCGTCGACCGTCGGGATCGGGGGCCGGACAAGCCGGGCATCATCACGGTCGAGACCCTCGCCGAGAACCAGCGCGACGACGTGGTCATCCAGTACCGCCGCAAGATCTTCGTGCCCCGACGCGGGAGCGACCCGATCGACTCGGCGGCGCGGGTCATCGCCGACGTCCCGTTCCCGTTCGAGGCGCGCCCGACGATCCACATCCCGTGGCCGGCGAAGCACCCCCCCGCGGCCGGGGCGCTGACGCTGGGACAGTCGACCCTCGAGGCGTTCAGCCCGGGCGACATCATCGTCCACAAGAACGGCCGGACGATCACCGACGAGCACGTCCCGTGGACCTACGGGGTGATGAACACCCACCCGCTCCACTACGACCGGCTCTACTCGACGGCCCTCGACGGGCCGATGTCGGGCGAGCCCATCGTCTACGGCGGGCTCGTGTTCGCCTGGCTCCTCGGCCTCGCGAGCCGCGACGTCACCGAGAACGCCGTCTGGGACATGGGCTATCACGACGGCTACCACACCCAGCCGACCTTCGCCGGCGAGACGATCGCCGCGATGACCCGCGTGCTGCGCGTGGACCCGTGGCCCGACCGGGGCGCCGGCGTCGTCCGGATGCAGCTCATCGGCGTGAAGGGGATGCGCGCGGAGGCGGCCCTCGACCGCTTCGGCGAGGACCTCTTCATCGCCGAGAACGCGAAGAAGAAGCTCGGCAAGTCGAAGATCAAAGAGAAGATCTTCGAGATCGAGCGCGCCGTCCTGATCCGGTCCGGTCGCTGACCCGATGCAGGAGAAGCACATCCGCATCCGGGTCGAGCAGTGCCTCGCCCTGTCGAAGGCCTCGAACTGCCCGCGGCGGAAGTTCGGGGCGCTGCTCCTCGACCCGAGCCGAAACGTCATCCTGATGGACGGCTACAACGGCGGCCCACGCGGCGGCGGTCACCTCTGCGGCGGGGACGTCTGTCTCCGCGACACGATGGGGATCGAGTCGGGCACCCGCATGGAGATCGGCTGCCACCACGCCGAGATGAACGTCGTCTGCAACGCCGCGGCGAGCGGCGTCGCGACCCGCGGCGCGTGGCTCATCGTGACCGGCGAGCCGTGCATGATGTGCGCAAAGATGATCCACCACGCGGGCATCACGCGCGTGCTGGTCGTCAGCGGGGGCTACGCCGGCGAGAACGGCGTCGACTACCTGACGTCCCACGGCGTGGACGTGACGCCGATCGCCGGGCCGCAGGACCCGAGGTTGGCCGAGACGACGGAGTAGGGCGCCTCTCGCTGGCGCGCGCCTCAGGCCGCCGGGCGCCAGCGCTCGCCGGTGGTGCAGTCGACGTGGCGAAAGGCGACGCCGTCGGCCGAGATCTCGATGAAGCCCACGGTGATCGGCAGCGCGAAGCGGCGCGGGCCGCAGGAGCCCGGGTTGAAGATGGCGAGGCCGCGGTCGCGGGCGACGAGCGGGACGTGGGAGTGGCCGCAGACGACGAGGTCCGCGCCGAGGTGGAGGGCGTCGCGGTGGGCATCGTGGCGGAGGCGCGAGCCGTATACCGCGATGTGGGTCAAGGCGATGACGAGCGAGGTCTCGCCTCGCTCCGAGACGACCCGGACGACGGCGGTGTCCGGTCCGGCGTCGTCCTCGTCGATGTTGCCGCGGACCCTGACGAGTGGTGCTATCGCCTCGAACGGGGAGAGGCAGCTGGCGTCGCCGATGTCGCCGGCGTGGAGCAGCAGATCCGGCGCCTCTGCGGCAACGAGTCGCGCGGCGTCGGGGTGAGGGCGGCCGTGGGTGTCGGCGATCACGCCGAGCTTCAGCCGCCCACCGGCGGGGAGGGCGACGTCGTGGGTGCCGGGCGTGCGCGTCACAGGATCTTCAGGTTGCCCGACTCGTCGACGCTGAGGGGGACTTTGCCGAAGGGGGTCCCGACCTGCACCGTCGCGCCGAGCTTCACGTCGAGGGCCTTCTTGCCCGTGACGGCGCTGACGATGGCGCTGCCGACCGAGCGCAGGTCGAGGTCGAGCGGGATGGTCACGGTCTGACGCGCCCCGGCGCCGACCTCGGGGATGTCGTTGACGAGGCCCGTCGCGACGGGGCTGTCGCCGAGGGCGATGTTGTAGTCGAACCCCGAGAAGCTCAGCGCCGAGCCGCCGCTCGGGTTGGCGAGGCCGATGTCGATCCTGAGCGAGGCGGTCTGCTTGAGGAGGTCGAGCTTGCCCATCCGGATCCCCTCGAGCGAGACGTCGGGGGCGTGGATGACCGGGAAGCTCCCCTCCTCCTCGAAGGGGACACGCGCCATGCCGACCGGGGTCTGGAAGCCGAAGTCACCGGAGAGCGCGAAGTCGAGCTCGTCCTTGCCGGCCGCGCTCGAGACCGCCTCGAAGATGTCCGAGAAGCGGAGCGAGACGGGCAGCGACAGCTCCGAGGAGCCCTTGGCCTTCAGGGCGACCCCTTGCTCGTTGACCCCGCTCACGAGGCGCACGCCCTCGAGGCCGAGCGCGTAGCTGAACGTGTCGAGCTTGACGTTCAAGGGGTTGGGGTTGTCGATCGTGAAGACGAAGTCGACGTCGATCTGGCTGAAGCTCAGGCCCTGGAGCGAGAGCGTCTTGAAATGGATCTTCGGGGTGTAGGGCTTCAGCGCGTCGGCGAGCTGACCGAGCTGGCCGCAGCTGACGAGGGGGGCGGCCGCGACGGCGATCGCGGCGAGCGCGGCGATCCGGCCTACGCTTGGGGTGAGGCGCATGATGACTCCTGGGCGATTGGAGAGCCTACAGCTCGACGACCAGGCCGTCCCGAGCGAAGTCGAGGTCGACGTGGTCGGGGACCGCGCGGCGCAGCTCCGGCAGGCTGGCGCGCATCTCGGCGTTGAGGTGGGTCAGCAGGATCCTGTCGGCGCGCACGTCGTCGAAGCGCTCGACCCAGTCGGCCCAGGTGCAGTGCCGGCCGGCGGGGGGGCGGACGGCCGTACACTCGGCGACGAGGAGGTCGGCGCCGTCGGCGGCGGCGAGGAGCCCGTCACAGAACTCGGTGTCCCCGCTGAAGGCGACCACCGTCCCGTCCTGGCCGGTGACGCGCAGGCAGAGGGGCTGGTCGGGCGGGTCCATGTGCTGGGCGGCGAAGGCCTCGATGCGCGCGCCCATGAGCTCGGTCGACTCCATCGGCAGGAGCTCGGTGTAGTGCATCGTATACGGCGACTCCCGCTGGCTGAGGCGCGGGTACGCCATCTCGAACAGCGCCTCGATCCGCGAGGCCGTCAGCGTGGGCCCGACGACGTGGAGGGGCTCCCGGCGCACCTCGTTGTAGAGGCTGTTGATCATGAGGTGCGGGAAGCCGCCGATGTGGTCGCCGTGGAGGTGGGTGACCAGGACACCGCCGAGCTCGAGCGGGGTGCGGCCGGCGCGGCGCACCGCGCTGAGCGCGGTCGAGCCGAAGTCGACCATCAGCGGGCGCTCCGCCACGCCGTCCAGCCAGTAGCAGGAGTGGAACGCCCCGGCGGAGTTGAAGGCGTCGGACGAGCCGATGACCGTGAGCTTCATGGCCCCGGACCTTAGCAGAGATCCGCGCGGCGACCACGCGCGACGTGAAACGTCGTGGACGCCGAAGTAGGCTCGTTCGGCCGGGAGGTTGGGATGGACGAGATCTATGGGCCAGTCGAGACCGACGCCGACGTCGAGCGCGCCGCCGAGATCCTGAACTGGTCGTTCGGCGCGGCGCTGACCTGGGACTCGGCGAAGTGGCTGGCGGCGACGGGCCACGAGACGGCGCGGGCGCTCTGGCGTAACGAAGGCATGGCCGCCGTCCTGTGCGTCCTGCCGATGGGGCAATGGTTCGGCGGCAGGCGGGTCCCGAGCGGCGGCATCTCGGGCGTCGGGACCGCAGCCGAGGCGCGCGGGCAGGGGGCGAGCACGGCGCTCCTGATCCACACGCTGCGCGAGCTCCGCGCGGACGGCGTCCCGCTGTCGACGCTCTACCCGGCGAGCTACACCCTGTACCGCCGCAGCGGGTACGAGATCGCCGGGTCACGGTTCCGCTATCGCGTGGCCGCTCGGGACATCGACGTGCGCGATCGCGAGCTGGCCGTCAGCCCGCTGGGCGAGCGTCATCACGACGCGGTCGCCGCGCTGCGGGACGAGGTCGCCCGGCACCAGGCCGGCAACCTCGACCGCGGCCGCCAGGGCTGGGACCGGGCGCGGTCCAGGCGGGGCAAGGCCGCGACGGGCTTCGGCGTCTGGGACGGAGACACGCTCGAGGGCTACGTCTACATGCTCCAGACCCCGACGACGGACCACCCTGGCCCGTACGACCTCGAGCTGATCGACGTTCAGGCGCGGTCCGCGCGCGGGTGGAGACGCCTCCTGACGCTGCTCCGAGACCACGGCTCGTTGAGCGCCCGCGTCGGCTGGTGGGGCGGCCCGGCCGAGCCGATGGCGCTGATGCTCGCCGAGGAGGTGTGCGAGGTCAGCGCCTCGACCCCGTGGATGCTGCGTCTGGTGGACGTGGACCGGGCGCTGGAGGCGCGCGGGTGGGGCCGCGCGCCCGTGACGCTGGAGCTGGAGGTCCACGACCCGGTGCTCCCCGAGAACTCCGGCCGCCGGGTGCTGACGGTCTGCGAGGGCGCAGCGCGTGTGCGTCCGGGCGGCGCGGGTGCGCTCCGCCTGGACATCCGCGCCCTCGCGCAGCTCTACACCGGGTACGCGTCGGCGTCGCAGCTGACGCGGATGGGCCGCGTGGACGGAGACGGCGAGGCCATCGCGCGCGCCGACGCGCTGTTCAGCGGTCCGCACCCGTGGATGTCCGACATGTTCTGACGGGCCTCGAGCCAGGTGCGACACGCTGTCGCAGGGGCCGGCAGCGCGGGGCCGAACGTGGCCGCGGGGACCGTCCGGTCTCCCTTTCGAGGGCGGCCCGGGCGTGTTATAGCCGTGGCCGGTTCCAGCAGCGCGGAGAAGCGCGCGCCCAAGCGCCCATTCCCGCGCTGCTGGAGTAGCTGATCCGGCGGCTTCGCCGCCAAGTCGAGCTCGGTGAGATGGCGCTTCGCTTCCATTTCCTCGAGCACTCCGAGAGCCCCGAGGCGCGCCATGGCCGAAAGAGACTTTCCCCACGACGATCTCCCTGGGCCACAGGAGATCATCGACTGGCTCAAACGCAACAAGCGCTACATCATCACCGGGCTCGGCCTGCTGCTGGTGGTGCTGCTGGCCTTCGGCGCCTACTTCCAGGTCGAGCCGGAAGAGGAGGCGGTGGTCCTGCGCTTCGGGGAGCCGCTGACCGAGACCTACGGCCCGGGGCTCCACTTCAAGATCCCGTTCGTGGACGAGGTCCACACCGTGGCGGTCGAGCGGCAGCACCGCCTCGAGTTCGGGTTTCGGTCGGATCCCGGCAAGGACACCGAGGTGGTCGAGCGCGGCTACGAGCAGGAGTCGCTGATGCTGAGCGGTGACCTCCAGCTGGTGCACGTCCGCTGGTCGCTCATCTACAAGATCGACGAGATCCGAACCTGGCTCTTCGAGGTGAAGGGGCAGGAGGAGACGATCCGCGACATCTCCCAGGCCATCATGCGACAGCTCGTCGGCGACTACTCGCTGCACGAGCTCCTCACGGTGAAGCTGCGCGAGCTGCAGGACCTGGCCCGCGAGGAGACTCAGAAGGCACTCCGCGACAAGGTGCCGACCGGCGTCGTCGTGACCGAGCTGTCGATCCGCAACACCGACGTCCCGGCCAAGGCGCGCGAGGCGTTCGAGCGGTTCAACCGGACCGAGCCGGCGGTCAAGGCCGAGCTGAGCCAGGCCCGGGCCGAGCTCGACCAGATCACCGGTAGCGCGGAGCGCGAGAAGAAGCGCGCGGTCGGTCAGGCGCAGCAGCGCTACGCCGAGGTGGTCCGCAACGCCGAGGGCGAGGCGGAGGCCTTCCGCACGCAGCTCCAGGAGTATGTGGGCGCCGAGGCCATCACGCGCCAGTGGCTCTACCTGCAGACGATGACGAAGGTCCTCGACAACGTGGACCGCAAGCTCGTCATCGACGGCGACGGGTCGGGGGCGCTGAAGCTGCTTCCGCTCGACGCCTTCCTCGGCGGGGACGCGAGGGCGACGACTGGCGGGGCGCCGCGCGTCCAGGGGGGTGCCCAGTGAAGTGGAAGATCGCCATCGGCGCCGTGCTGGTGATCCTCGCCGGCCTCGTCCTCTTCGACGGTCTCTTCGTCGTCAAGCCCGACCAGTTCGCCATCGTGACCGAGTTCGGTGACCCCGTGCAGGTCATCGACCGCGACGTCTGCGCCGACACCGGAGAGCACTTCGACAAGTCCCTCGACGAGATCCCGGAAGGGAGCTGCGAGCGGATGATGAAGGTCCCGGATCCGGGGCTCTACTTCAAGATGCCGCTGACCCAGGACGTGCGGTACATCGACGCGCGCGTCCAGGGCTGGGACGACACCGCGACCGACACCAAGACCGTCGAGCTCCGGACCATCGACTTCGTGGCCTTCGCCCGCTGGCGGGTGACCGACCCGCTGCGCTTCTACACCGCCGCGCGCACGGTGAAGCGCGTCATGGGGGGCATGGACAGCATCGTCACGGCGCGGATTCAGTCGGCGGTGCGCGAGCACAAGCTGGCGTCGATCGTCCGCGACCGGGGGCGCAAGTTCATCGAGCGGGCCGAGCTCGATCTGCGCGAGCTGATCGGTGAGCACACGGAGTGTCGGCCGGAGAGCAACGAGGCCATCCGGAAGGTCCTCAAGGAGGCCGAGGAGGCGACGAAGGGCCGCGATCACCAGGGCGCCAACGACGTCCCGGCGCTCCGGAGCGAGATCGTCGAGTCGATCCGCATCGCGGCGACCCAGCAGCTCGAGAAGGAGTTCGGGGTGACGATCCTCGACCTCCACTTCAAGAACCTCAACTACTCCGCGGGCATTCATGACGCGATGGTTGACGCCATCGCCAAGGACCGCGAGCGGGACATCGCGTCGTACCGCAAGATCGGCCAGGTCTGCCGCGGCTCCATCGACCAGGCGAAGCTCCGCCTCAAGGGCGAGATCGACGGCGAGAAGGACAAGGAGGTCCGGCGCATCGTCGGTGAGGCGCAGGCCGAGGCGATCCGCATCAAGCGCGAGGCCTTCGGGGCGAACCCGGACTTCTTCCGCTTCATCAAGACCCTCGAGGTCTACGAAGGGAGCCTCGCCGGCAAGACCAGCATCGTGCTGTCGACCGCGAGCCCGCTCTTCCAGCTGATGAACGATCCGAAGCTGATGGAGTCCGTGGCGCCGACCGCCGCCCTCCCGGCGCCCACGCCGCGGCCGGCCCCGGTCCCGACGCCGGAGCCCGAGCCGACCCCCGAGCCGGAGCCCAGCCCCGAGCAGCCTACGAACCCGTGAACCGGGGCGGAGTCGTCAAGGTCACCGCCGCGATCCTGCGCCGCCCCGACGGGGCGGTGCTGATCGCGCGGCGAGCCGCGGGGCGTAGGCTGGCCGGACAGTGGGAGTTCCCGGGGGGCAAGATCGAGCCCGGCGAGAGCCCCGAGACCTGCCTCGCCCGGGAGCTCGACGAGGAGCTCGGCATCACCGTCTCGGTCGGCGACCACGTCGCGACGAGCCGGCACGACGACGGCCAGCTCGCCGTCGAGCTCATGGCGTACGAGTGCCGGATGGTCGCGGGCGAGCTGGTCCCGGTGGACCACGACGCCATCGCGTGGGTACAGCCGAGCAAGCTCCTCGAGTACGCGCTGGCGGTGGCCGACGTGCCGATCGCGAGGGTCCTCGGCGCCCGGTAGGGGCGCAGGCGGACGAAGGAGCGCGGGCGGAAGCGTAGGCGCAGGCGGACGCATAGGCGCAGGCGGACGCATAGGCGTGGGCGGAGGCGGGCGCGGAAGCGCAGGCGGCGCGGAAGCGCAGGCGGCGCGGAAGCGCAGGCGGCGCGGAAGCGCAGGCGGGCGGGGGGCGTCAGTCGACCGACTGCGTGACGACCTTCACCTCGCGGACGCGGGTCGGCGTGCGATACCAGACCAGGAGCTGGCCCTCCTCGTAGCGGACCGCGAAGGCGCTGATGGCGCCCGCGGCGGCGAAGGCGCGGAGCGCGGCGCGGGCCTCGCGTTCGAGACGTGGCGCAACGGCGTCCGTAGCGATGACACCCTCGGTGATGCGGGCGGTGGCCTCGTGGATGGCGCGCTCGATCGGGTCGCTCGGTCCGCCCTCCGCCGTCGGCGAGGACGGCACCTCAGGGACCCGCGGAGGAGACGCCGCGAGGCCGACCAGTCGACGCGGGCCTCGGGGGACGAGGACGCCGATCCCGCCAGCGTCTCCGAGGGCTGTGCGGTCAGCGCTCGTGTAGTCATCCTCGAGGCTCACCAGAGCGCCCAGCGCGGGGGCGGTCCCCATCGCGAGGGGCGCGACGACCGCGCTCGGCGGCACGCGATCCGGGCGCGAGCGGCCAGGGCCGAGGGCCCGGACGGCCGGCGTCACGAGCCAGATGGCGCGGCGATCACCCCCGAGGGCGTCGCGGCGCTCGAGGACGTCGGTGACGACGCGTCCGGGAGGGTCGAGCCACAGGGTGACGTCGCGGGCGTGCTCAGGGGCGTCCTCGCCGTCGCGCCAGCGCTCGAAGGTCTCGACGAGCGCGCGCTGCACGGTCAGGTCCCCGAGCCCCGGCGCGACGAGGCAGGTCGCCCCACCGTCGAGGAGCGCCCGCGCCGCGCTCGTCACGGCGGTGGCGTCCCCGAACCCCTCCACCGGGGCCAGCGCGACCCGCGCGACCCCGCCCATGAACGCCGCCGCCGCCGCGTGCCCCACCGCCGAGGGCGCGTCGGCCAGGGCGCCCGCGTGGCGCTCGAAGTCGGAGAGGCGCGAGGCGCGGAAGACGGTGCCCGCCAGGGGCCGGAGGGGGGCGCCGAGGATGCCGAGGGTCGGTGGCGGGTTCATCGCGTCGTCTCGTGGATCAGGGGAGGTCGAGGCTCGCCCGGGCTCGAACGAAGGCCTCGGTCCAGGTCCCGCTCACCGTGCGCACGGTGAGCGTCTCCTCCAGGGGCGGCTGCTCCCGGCGGCCCCGAGCGAGCCGATAGATCACGTAGCGCGGAGGCTTTCCGGCCGCGGGAAAGACCGTCATCGCGGCAGTGAGCGTGAGCCCCGCCGCGGCGAACGCCCGCTCGGAGCGCGAGCGGGAAGCGCCGTCCATCAGGAGGCTCGCGACCCCGTCGTCCGCCAACCAGCGTGCGGCCGCGTTGGCGTACGCCTCGATGCCCCCGCGGAGCTCGAAGCGACCGCCGGCGCGCTGCGGGTCCTCGGGGAGCGGCCCGGAGCCGAGCGGCATGAACGGCGGGCTGCCCGTGATCAGGTCGAAGCGCTCGGCGCCGAACAGCGCGGCTTCGCGCAGGTCTCCGTGAACGGCGTGACAGCGCTCGGCCAGCCCGTTGTCCGCGAGGTTTCTGGCGAGGAGCTGGTGAGAGACCTCCTGCGCCTCGACCGCCACGGCGACGGCGCTCGCGTCGAGCCTGCCGAGGACCATCAGGGTCACCGAGCCGTGCCCGGCGCCGAGGTCGAGATACCGCCGCGCGTCGGGGCGCGCGCGGAGGCCGGCCCAGGCGCAGAGGACGTCGTCGGTCGCCGTACGGTGACCGCGCCGACGCTGGTGGAGGTGATGGCGGCGGGTCAGCTGGACGCGCTCGAGCGGGTCGGCCTCGGACACGTCACTGATCGGAGCCGGTGGGCGTGGTGACCGGCCGGCCGCTGATCTCGACGATCTTGAACTCGACCCGACGATTCTGGGCGCGACCGACCGGGGTGTCCTCGAAGGCGATGGGCCGGGTGGCGCCGTAGCCACGAGCCTCGAGCACGCTCTCGTCGACGCCGCGGCTGACGAGGTAGTCGCGCACGGCCTTGGCGCGGGCGAGGCTGATCTGCTGATTTCGCCGCTCGTTGCCCATGTCGTCGGTGTGACCCTCGATGCGGAGCTTCGTGATCTGCGCGTTGGACAGCACGACGTCGGCGACGTCGTCGAGCACCGGGAAGCTCACGGCCTTGATGACCGCCTGGCGCTTCGGGAAGTAGACCGGCCGAAGGAGCCGGATCTCGTCGGTCAGGACCTTCACGAAGCGGGAGCGGGTGTCGGGGCAGCCATCGCTGTCGTCGAGGCCGTTGAAGGTCTCGGGGAAGTCGGGGCACTGATCGTTCTTGTCGAGGATCCCGTCCTTGTCGTTGTCGGGATCGACGCACCCGTCGGCGTCCTGGTAGCCGTCCTGGTCCTCGGCCTCGAAGGGGCAGCGGTCCCTCGCGTCGGGGATCCCGTCCCCGTCGTTGTCGACGTCGGGGCAGCCGTTGTCGTCCTCGAAGCCGTCCTTGTCCTCGGAGACGTCGGGGCACTGGTCGACGGCGTCGGGGATGCCGTCGCCGTCGTTGTCCGCGTCGGGGCAGCCGTCGCCGTCCTGGAAGCCGTCGACGTCCTCGGCCTGACGCGGGCACTCGTCGACGTCGTCGGGGATCCCGTCGCCGTCGTCGTCGAGGTCGGGGCAGCCGTCGTCGTCCTCGAAGCCGTCGATGTCCTCGGGGACCTCGGGGCAGGCGTCGATGGGGTCGCGCAGCCCGTCGTCGTCGGCGTCGCGGACGATCGCGGTGGGCGTGAAGGCGACGCCGAAGGTCGCGCGGAAGCTCGGCGCGCCGACGTCGCCGCCGATCCCGGCGCCGGCGCCGGCGGTGATCGAGAAGGACTCGCCGATCCGGACGCGGAGGCCGCCGAGGAGCTCGAGCGGGATGTCGCGGGCGGTGGACTCGGCGCTCGGGTCGACCGGGTCGCGGTTGTCCTCGAGCGGATAGGCTCCGAAGAAGGTCCCCCACGCCGACAGCGGCGCCAGCGACGTCGGCACCTCGAGCCCCACGCCGAAGCGGATCTCCTGGCCGCGGACGAGGTTCGCGAAGGTCGCCTTCGGGCGGTAGAGCCAGCCGACGTTGAAGGCCAGGGTCAGGCCGTCGGCGTGGCGGTAGTCGAGGCCGAGGGTCGGCTGGACGGTGACCTCGCCGTCGGTCCCGAAGCGCTCACCGTCGCCGGTGGGGAGCGATACCGGGACGAGCACGTGCATGCCGAAGCCATCGGCGTCCTCGGGGTACCAGAAGCGCGCCTTGAGCAGCAGCCGCAGATCGCCCACGCCCGCGCCGGCCGCCGTGTCGTCCGGGCGGCCGAAGAGGTCGAGATCGCCGCCGCTCTGGCCGAAGACGACCGGCATCGCCACGCCGAGCTCGAGGTAGTCGAAGAAGCCGAGGGAGGCGACGACGTCGGTGACCACGCGCTCATCGACGAGGACGTCGACGAGATCGGCGTCGGCGTTGGTCCTGACGATGGTCAGCGAGTCCTGCGCGTAGTGGAGCTGTAGGCCGAAGGACGCGCGGAACGGGGCCAGCACCCGTGAGGTCGAGATGTTGAGGAGGTTCAGGCCCGGCGAGGGCAGGGGCTCGAAGCGCTCGATCGCGAAGGTCGTCGGCGCGGCGTGGGCGTCGACGGCCGGGAAGGCGAGCGCGAGCGCGAGTCCCAGCACCGCGACCGCGCGGGCTCTATCGAGAGCGTTGGTCGCCTTGCCCCGACGCCGAGGACCCGGCCTCTCGTCGGGGGGCGTGCCGCTACGCAGCCGGTGCGATCCGAACAGTCTCATCCCTCCGCTGAGACAGTGGTACGAAAAAGGCGGGCGGCGCACAAGTACCCGTGTGAGGCGGGGGCGAACGCGTCGACCATCCCGGTGTCACCGGGCGCACTTCCGTGGTTGCCTCGGCGGTCGCGGGTTCCCTACTCTTGCCTCGGGGTTGGAGCTTCGCGGAGGCGAGATGAGGGCACTGTGTCGGGCGGCTGTGGCCGCCTCACTTGCGATGGTGGCGTGTGGCGGAGACGACGGCGGCATCGAGGCGCTCGACGGCTACGACTCGCTGGCCGCCGACACCGAGACCAGGGTCGACACCAAGCTCCCGCCGCTCGACGTGACGCCGATGGATACGACGGCGACGCCCGACACCGCCACCGGGGACACGGGGGGCACGGTGGACACGGCGGCCGGGGACACCGGCGAGGCGGACACCCAGGGGGGCTGCGACGGCTTCGAGTGCCCGTGCAACAGCAACGGCGACTGCCTCGACGAGCTCTGCGTCGAGGGGCCGGACGGCCGGATCTGTACGCGGACGTGCGTGGCCGAGTGCCCCGACGGCTACGACTGCGTCAGCTCGTCGGCCTTCGGGCCGGATCCAATCTTCCTGTGTCTGCCTCAGCACGCGCGGGTCTGCCGACCCTGTATGGGGGACACCGACTGCCAGGACCCCTCCGATCCCTTCCCGGCGTACTGCCTCCCTGCGCCCGATCCGGCACAGGGCAGCTTCTGCGGCAGCTCGTGCGCGGGGAGGGACTGCCCCGAGGGGTACAGCTGCGAGTCGGTGACGCTCGGCTCGGGCGGGGTCGCCAAGCAATGCGTCCCGCAGGGGGGCGTGCAGTGTACGTGTCGCCCGTCGTGGGACGGCCTGGGGTTCGCGACGCGCTGCGACATCGCCAACGGCTTCGGGACCTGTGAGGGGACGCGGACCTGCGGGGCCTTCGGGCTGACGCCGTGTGACGGACCGCAGGCGACCCAGGAGATCTGCAACTCCGTCGACGACGACTGTAACGGGGTCACGGACGACATCCCGGCGACGGCGTGCCAGGTGCAGAACCAGTACGGGACGTGCCCGGGGACGCTCGGGTGCAGCGACCTCGGGCCGGTGTGCGAGGGGACGCCGCCAGCGGCGGAGGCGTGCAACGGCGTCGACGACAACTGCGACGGCGTGACCGACGACGCCGGCTGCGACGACGGTCTGGCGTGTACGGACGACAACTGCGCGGGCGCCTTCGACTGCCGCCATACGCTCAAGGCCGGGTTCTGCCAGATCGACGGCGCCTGCTGGACGAACGGTGGCTTCAACCCGAACAACGCGTGCCAGGTGTGCAACACCGCGGTGAGCACCAGCCAGTGGTCTCAGGCCGGCAACACCTGCCTCATCAACAGCGTGTGCTACCCGAACGGGGCGGTGAACCCGAACAACGCGTGTCAGCTGTGCGACGTGAACCAGAGCGGGACGTCGTGGTCGGTCGCGGGCAACACCTGCACCATCGGCGGTGCGTGCTACGCGAGCGGGGCGGCGAACCCCGACAACCCGTGTCAGATCTGCACGCCGAGCCAGAGCACGACCATGTGGACCCAGGCGGCCTCGACCTGCAACATCCAGGGGCAGTGCTTCGCCTCGGGGGTGACGAAGCCGGGGTCGCCGTGTCTCATCTGCTCGCCGGAGCAGAACGCGACCGGGTGGACGGCGCGGCCGAGCACGGCGAGCTGTGACGACGGCAGCCCCTGCAGCACCGACGACCACTGCGACGGCGCCGGCTCGTGCGTGGGCGACACGAGTTGCAACGACGGCGTGGCGTGTACGGCGGACGTCTGTACGGGCAGCGGCTGCGACCACAGCGGCGTCCCGAGCGGTTGGTGTCGCATCGGAGGGACCTGCTACACGAACAACACCTCGAACCCCTCCAACGCGTGCCAGCGCTGTAACCCCGGGTCGAACCAGACGAGCTGGTCGCCGCAGCCGAGCACGACGCCCTGCGAGGACGGCAGCGCCTGTACGACCGGCGACCACTGCAGCGGCACCGGGAGCTGCGTCTCCGGCTCGGGCTGCGGCGACGGCCTCTCCTGCACGACCGACGTCTGCAACCCCGCGACCGGCTGCAGCTACCCCACCGCGAGCGGCAAGTGCAAGATCAACGACGCCTGCTACTCCAACGGTGACACCCGGCCCGGCAACGTCTGCTACCGCTGCAACGCCAGCTCCAGCCAATCCTCGTGGTCCTACAACAACGGCGTCGGCTGTAACGACGGCGACGAGTGCACCAAGGACGACACATGCTCGAACGGCGGCTGTTCGGGGACGGACATCGGGGACAACTACGAGCCGAACGAGTCATCAACCGCGCCGTACAACTTCGGGAACTTCAGCGACAACAGCGAGTATCCACAGAAGACCGTAGCGCCGACCGCATATCCTTCTGGGGACGTGGACTGGTACCGATTTCAGGTCTCTGACGATGGGGGCAACATCGAGCCGCGTGTTCGGTTGACCAACCTACCCGCCGGACACAGCTACCAACTCTGCATCTACTTCCGCTGTACCGACGACGACGAGGCCCCATCGAACCTCGAATGCGGCGCAGCGGGTGGAGCATCTGTCGCGGACGCAACCTACCAGAGCAAGCCATACAAGGGCTGCTGCACGAACAACAACGGGATGTACTTTGAGTGGTCCCTGATCGGCGACTCGGAATTCGAGTGCGATGGCACCGATGACTCCTTCCGCGCGCTTGTCTCGGTCCGGCGTACGAGCGGAACGCCGCATTGCTCGAAGACCTACACGCTGGAGGCGATCGACGACTGACCGTGCTAGTGCTAGTCGCAGAACAGCCCCCCTTGACTGTTCCGGCGCATCACGAACGCGTCGTCGGTCCCATCGGTAGCCGTCGCGGATGGGAGGGCGCCATCAAAACGCCCGCCGACGAAGTATCCGTCTGCCGTTGGGACCCCGTCGGCGGTCAGGTCGACGATGGTGCTACCGAGCCCTCCGAGGCCCGCGACCTCGTCAGTGAGCCGTCTGGCGCCGATGACCGCCCCGGTGTTGTCGAGGCCCACGACGGACAACGTGGTGACCGACGTACTGGCTGGCGCGACTACGAAGGGTGGTGTCGCGTCGCCGAAGACGGCCGTCCCTACGTGAGCCACAAGGACGAAGATGGTGGGCGACTCCGGTGGGCTGCCCAGCGAGGCCGTGAGGAGACCGTAGCCTGCAGAGAAGAACCCGGTCAGCCACAGAGGCAGCCCATCCGGTGTGAACCCGAGGATTGCCGGGCCGCTCCACTCGCCGAGGTGCTCGACGCCCGAGTTGGTCGAGACCTCGCCCGTCCCGGCGCTGGAGACAGCGAGCACGACCTGCGCGCTCACCTCGTTGATCTCCGTGACGAAGTCCTCGCCTTGCCCGGTCGAGAGTCTCGCGAACTCGACTGGAGTGAAGGTGTCATCAACGAAGATGACGACAGGATCGAAGTCTTCGTCCTCGTCTCCACTCGAGACTTCGAGCGGTCCTATCTCGAGCCCGCCGATGACTCCACCCCCCAGGACGACACCACCCGAGTCGAGGGCCAGAACGCGCGTTATCGCGAACGCACTCTCTTCGCCCCCCAGAGGGGTCCCAGCGCCAATCACCTGTAGCACCTCCCCGAGCGGTGAGATGACAGCTGCGCCCGCTGAGAACGTGGCGTACTCCTCCGGCGGAAGCGAGAGCGTCATGTAGGTCGTCTGCCCACGCACGTTCACGTCCGACGAACCTGTTGTCGCGATGACGACCTGGCCAGCGTCGTTCGCGTCCATCGTGATGGGGAGCGCGCCGAGCTCCTCCCCAAACGTCGGAACACCCCAGACCGCCCAGGTGCCTGTCAGCTCGACTCCAAGTCGCATGACGTAGAAGCCCGAAGTCGGTGCATCGGGTGGAGTCGCGATCGCGGACTCGAATGAGCCGCGCCAGCTGCCAGCAACAGTGAGAGAGCCGCTGGCGTCGACCGCGAGCCCGCCCTCGCAATCGATCTCGCTCGTGGAGGCCCCCAGGAGGGTGGCCGCCAACGGGCGGCCGTTCATGTCGAACCGAGCCGCGAACGCTCCCTTCTGCGCTCCCTCCAGGTTCTCGACCACGACATCCTCACCGGTGGGTGAAGGCCCCAATGAAAGCTGCGGTCCCTCAAAGGTCCCGCAGACAGCGACGCCGCCGCCAGGTGTGCGCTCTATCCACCGCACTGCATCCGCACCGCTGCCGCCGAACGCGCGGGTCCAGTCGCCGACGTTGTCGTTCGGGCTCCCCGTTCCTTCGCACGAGCCGCCGCTGCATCGATCGGTCGTCGTGCAGGCGTCGTGGTCGTCGCAGGCCGTTCCATCTTCGACGAGTGGCGACGTACAGGTCCCTGTTGTCGGGTCGCAGGTCCCCGCCGCGTGGCAGCTGTCGAGGGCGGTGCAGGTCACCGGGGTGCTGACGCAGCCGCCGCCGGCGCAGTGGTCGTTGGTCGTGCAGAGGTCGCCGTCATCGCAATCGCCGTCGACGTTCACGACCTCGCAGGTGTGGGCGACGCAGGCAGGCTCGCGGCAAGGGCCGGGCGCGGGGGGACAGTCCTCGGCCTCGGAGCACTCGCCCACGTCGGCGTCGTCCTCGACGTCAGCGTCCGCGCCGACGTCGAGCGCGTCGTCGGAGGCGGCGTCGGCGCTGGTGTCGGACTCCCCGGTGTCGGTCGCGACCGTATCGCTGGCGTCCTCGTCACGCTCGGTGTCGACGGCGAGGGTCTCGCCTACTGCGGTGTCCTCGGCGTCCAGCTCGTCCTTGTCGAGCGGCGGAAAACACCCCGCGAACAACAGGCTCAGCGCGGTCGTGTGCAGCCAACTCCGCGGTCGCTTCATCGTGTCCCCCTCACTGCGGCGTCGCTCGACGGTCGGTCGGAGCAGGGTACCGCAGGTTCGGGTTACGATCACTCCGGCGCGGTGAGCAGCGCGAGGCGGACGGCGTAGGCGCCGCCGCCGAGGGACTCGGTCCAGGCGGCCGCGAGGACGCCGTCGGCGTACGCGATGGCGGGGCGGTAGCCGAGGGGGAACGACCCCGTCGACAGCGTGACGTCGCCGGAGAAGCCGTCGCCGTCGAAGTAGCCGAGCCGCGCCGCGACGGCGGAGCCCGAGCCCGCGAACCAGAGCGCCGCGAAGCGACCGCCGCCCAACGGGGTCAGGACCGCCTGCGACGTGATGACGTTGGACGCGTCCGGCGTCGAGATGGGCGCGGCCTCGCCGTCGTGGGACGACAGCCACCGGAGCTGCAGCGTCGTGTTCAGGTTGCCAGCCAGCGCCAGCGCGCCGTCGGCTGCGGCCGACACGGAGGCCCCGCTGGCGTCCACGCCAGCGGCCGCCGCGAGCTCCTTCACCTCGGATGGCGAGGCGCCGTCCGCCGGGAAACGACGCCAGACCAGGCGTGTGTCGGCCTGCGAGGTCGCCGCGTCCTCCCAGGCCACGAGCACCGCTCCATCGGCGTCCACGGCGACCGCGGGGAAGGCCTGGCCACCCTCGGTCGCGGCGAGCGCCGTGACCGCGTCGCCGTCGACTGCACCAGCGTCGTCGTAGCGCTGGAAGAAGACGCTGAAGCCGGGACCGTCCCCAGGACGGACGCCAGCGACGACGAAGCCCCCGCTTGGCGCGCAACCCACGTCACCCAGCCAGTGATTGCCGACGACGCTGGTGTAGACGCGCTGACCGGCGGAATCCACCGCACCGCCGTCAGCGTCGTAGCGCCGGAAGCGGACCTCGAGGTTCTCCCCGTCCGGCCCCGTCTCCTGGGTGTCGACGGACCAGACGATGACGTAGCCGCCACCGAACAAGGCGCACACCGCGGGCTCGTTCTGGATGCCGCGGGTGTCGGTGTTCACGGGCGCCGCCTCGGCGACCACCTCGCCGTCCGCCGCGAGCAACGCCCGGTGGATACCGAGCGCCCCGTCGTTCCGCCCCGTCCAGGCCACCAGGACCCGGCCGTCGGCGCCGACCGCGACGGCAGGCTGGACGGCGAGATCCACGCCGCCCGGAGACTGCGGCTCGGGCGCGACCAGGGGCGGCGGCTCCACAAGGGCGGCCACGGTGTCCGCCGCCGTGTCAGGGTCGACGTCCACCGAGGTGTCATCGGCCAGGGTGTCCTCGGCGCTGGTGTCGGCGCCGTCGAGCTCGTCGGCCACGTCCGCCGTATCGGCGGCCGTCGCACCGCCTTCGCTGCCGCACGCGGCGCCGGAGAACAGCCATATCCCCAGAAGAACGAACGGGACCATGCGCTTCATGCGGGCACGATGTCGCGGGCGGGGGCAAAGCTCAAGCCGGACGCCGAACGAGAAACGGGCGGCGCCCGAAGGCCCGCCCGTTTCATCGTCTAGCGCTGACGCGCGCTACCGGTTCCGGCGCTGCCGGCGCTCACCGCGTCGCTCCGTTCGGTCGCCCCGCTTCTCCTTGCGCTCGCCGCGGCGCTGGGCCCGATCACCCCGACGCTGCTGCCGCTCGCCGCGGTTCTGCATCCGCTCGCCCCGGCGCTGCATCTGCTCGCCCCGCCGCTCCATGCGCTGGTTGTTGGTGCGCTCACCGCGGCGCTCCATGCGCTCGCCACGACGCTCCACGCGCTCGCCACGACGCTCCGTCCGCTCACCCCGACGCTCGGCGCGCTCGCCCCGGCGCTGCTGCCGCTCGCCGCGGTCCTGCATCCGCTCGCCGCGGTGCTCCATGCGCTCGCCCTGGTGACGCCGCCGCTCGGCGCGGCCGTTGCGCCAGTGGCGCCGCTCGGCCTGACGATGGGTCCGCATCGACCGGACGTGGCGTACCTGCGAGTGACGACGGGCGTGGCGGTTTCCGCGGACCCACGAGCCGGCCACCCAACCGTGGGGGCCCCAGTGGCCGCCCCGCCAGTAGTGGCCTGCTCGGCGCTGCGGACGCCAGAAGCCGGCGACCCAACCGCGCGGACCGTAGTAGCCGGCCACCCAGCTCCAGCCGGCACGCCGTCGCGACGGCTGCCAGTACCCGGGCACCCAGCGTCCGTACCGCCAGGTCCCGGGGACCCAGACGTACCCGGAGCGGCGGTGCTGGCGCCAGTGCCCGCCGACCCAGCTGTTGGTGACGTAGTCGTAGCGCCCGGCCACCCACACGGCGTCGGAGCGCGTCTGCACGGGCCGCCAGTAGCCGTCGACCCAGCCCGAGGGGCTCCGGTGGCCGGGCACCCAGACGTAGCCGTTGCGCGCTCGGGGACGCCAGTAGCCGGTCACGTAGTAGCCGTCAGAGCCGCGGTAGCCGGCCTCCCAGACGTGGCCCGGGCGCGCCGCGCCGGTGTACGCCCAGTGCCCGGAGACCCAGACGCCGCGCACGTAGTTGCCCTCGACCCAGTGGTAGCCGGGGCGCGAGCGCAGGCGGTAGTAGCCGTCCTCGACGGTGCCGTCCTCGAGGACGTCGCCGTCCTCCCAGACGTAGTCCTCGTCAGGGGCTTCGTAGTCGTAGTCGTCGTCCTGGGTGGGCGGACCAGGCTGCGCGCTCACCGTCGCCGGCACCGCTACGAGCGCCGCCATCAGGGCCAAGGGACCTACGAACCGTCTCATCATCCACCTCCGTCGCACGCTACTTCGCGATCCTCGCCATGAGCAGTCGTCGCGCATGGCCGGTTGACGTGCAAGTCCCGAAGGTATTCGCGCCGAGATTCGTCGCCGCGAGGCCAGCTCGGCCAGTCCCGAGGCGCCCTGCAACGATCGCCGCTACTCGAGCCGGGCGTTCACCTTCGCGAAGGCGTTGGTCTCGTCGTACTTGTCCTTGGCCAGGATCACGCCCTCGGCGTCCAGCGCGACGGTCCAGGCGTTGGTCGAGGTCACGCCGATGTGGCCGGGGAAGACCCCGTCGGTGTCGATCAGGACCGGCATCGTCAGCCCGTAGTCGTCGCGGATGGCCTCGCAGTAGGCCGCGGTCATGCTGTTCGCGGCGTCGGGCTCGGTGATCACGAAGTACCACTCGAAGGCCGGGTCCTTGGACTTGAACCCGAGGTAGTCGGCGTTCGCGTGGGCCGCGTCCCCACGGCAGATGGGACACCACCCTGCGAACGCCGTGAGGAGTGACGCCGGGCGCCCGCACAGCTCGGCGATGGCATGAGGGTTCCCGTCACAGTCGTAGAGGGTCAGGTCCGCCAACACGTCTCCGACCTCGGTCCCGAAAGGACCGCTCGGCGGGCAGCTCGCTCTTCCGTTGGTGTCCGCGGCCTCGCTCGTGTCGGGCGGAGCCGCCGTGTCGTCCGCAGCGATGGTGTCGCCGGCGCCCGCCGTGTCGTCAGCCACGCTGGTGTCGTCGGTCATCGCGGTGTCGGTGACGCCGTCGCCCGAGACCGTGTCCTGGAACGCCGTGTCGGCCTCGTCCACGCCACCAGACGCGTCGCACGCCGTGAACCCCACAACGATCGCCAAGAGCGCGCCCCCACGGGCTCCCCATTCACGCATTCCCTTCCTCCGGGCCGGATGACACGAGCCTCTATTCGCCGCCGGCGGGGGCGGTTACACCCCGGGCGTGGCGGTGTCTGCTTTGTCGGCGCTGGGCCCGAACGACATGGCACCGAGCTCGTCGGGATCAGGGCGCCGCCACCACCACCATCAGCTCGGCGCCGTCGTCGTAGGGCTCGCCGTCGAAGCCGCCGCGCACGTCCGCTTGCCCGAAGCCCGCCGCGTCCAGCAGCTCGTCGAGCATCTCCCACGACAGGAAGTGATGGCGGATCGACTGCTCGACCGGGCCCTCGGGGAGCTCGAAGCGATAGAACACGTCCACCCGACACGGCGGGCCCGGGGCGACGTTGCGCTCCGCGACCGTGATCTCCTGGTCGCGCCAGGTGATGGTGCCGAGCGTCTCCCAGCCGCTGTCCCAGGGCTCGCGCGGCCCGCACTCGGCGTGGTCCACCGCGTAGGCGTCCAGCGCGAGGACGCCGCCCGGCGCGAGGTGCGCCCGAGCACCCGCCAGGCAGCGCGCCATCGCGTCGAGCCCGTCGAGGGCGTACAACCCGGTGAACGGGATCAGCACGCGGTCGAAGCGCCCGAGGTCGAGCTCTCCGAGGTCGCTCATGTCGGCCTCGACCAGGGTCACCCGCTCCCTCGCGGCCCCGGTCAGCGCCTCGTCCGCGAGGGTCAGCGACGCCGCGTCGCGGTCGACGCCGACGACCTCGTGGCCAGCCTCGGCCAGCGGGGCCAGCACCCGCCCGGCGCCGCACCCCAGCTCCAGCACGCGCCCGGCGCCTGCGCAGGCCGCGAGATAGAACGCCACGTCGCCCTCGGTCCCGACGTGGAGCGCACGATAGAGCTCCGCCCGGGCGCGGGCCCCGATCACGGCCGGCGGCCTCACGCCGTCCTCCGATCGGACCGCCGCGAGCGCAGCCAGCCCAGCGCGAGGAGCCCGAGCCACCACGCTCCCGGCGCGCCGCCGGCGCAGCCGCTCCCGCCGAAGAGGATCGGGGTATCGGTAGGCGTCGTGCTGCCGCAGCTCGCGATCTCGTCGGTCTCGCCGTCGCAGTCGTTGTCGAGCTCGTCGCAGATCTCGAGGGCGTCGGGGCCGCACGCCGCCCCACAGGTCAACGGGTCGTCGTCGCAGTCTCCGGCGACCGCGGCGAGCCCGAAGCTCTCCTCGCAGGTCTTGCCGTTGGGCGCCTCGGCCGTCGCCGCGTCATCCGCCGCGACCCCGTCGTTGTCGCGGTCGACCCAGCACAGGTCGCCGCCGGAGCAGTCCTGGTCGATGCCATCGCCGATGATCTCGGTCTGACCTGGGTGAACGGCGCCCGCGGTGTCGTCGCAGTCGTCGCTCGTCGTGACCCAGAAGCCGACTGGGTGGACGTCGTCGTCCCAGGCCGCGCAGCCGGCGATGGCGTCGGCCCCGGTGACCGTGTTGGGGGTAGCCGGATCGCCGTGCCCGTCGCCGTCGAAGTCTGGCCAGCAGGTGATCTCGGCGGTACAGCCGGCCCCGATGTCGGCCTGATCGTCGCAGTCGTTGTCCCAGCCGTCGGTGCAGTTGTCGGCGGACCACGCCTCGGTCAGGTCCGGCGCGCAGGCCGCGCCACAGAGCTCCGGGTCGTCGTCGCAGTCATCGGCGGACGCCGAGTACCCGGCCGGCAGCTCGCAGGCCCGGATCGTCTCGACGGCGCTCCCATACCCGTCGCCGTCGTCGTCGATGAACCAGGTCGTCGCGTCCTCGGGGGGGCCGTCGGGGTCGTCGTCGTTGGCCCCGCCGTCGCAGTCCTCGTCCTGACCGCCGGCGTCGCAGCGCTCGACGCGGAGCCCGTCGTCGACCGGATCGTTGGGGCAGGTCAGCAGCGCCAGCTGGCAGCGGGTCACCTCGTCGGCGCAGGAGTCCTCGTCACCGGGGCTGTCGCACGGGAGCCCGACGTCGGGGTCGCCGGAGCCGTCCGGGGTCCCGGCGTCGCAGTCGTTGTCCCGCCCGTCACAGAGATCGGGGCTCCCTGGGAAGCAGCTCGCCCCGCAGGCCGCCGGATCGTCGTCGCAGTCCGAGCCGTTGGCCACGTATCCGATGGGCTTCTCGCAGCTGACCGTGGGCGACAGCGGATCGCCGTAGGTGTCACCGTCGAGGTCGGCGTACCACAGCGGGGCGCCGGCCGGGACGCCGTCGGGGTCGTCGTCGTCGGCCCCGCCGTCGCAGTCCTCGTCGACGTCGGCCGGGTCGCAGACCTCGATCTGGCTCGTGTCCCCGGTCGCGTCGTTCTGGCAGACGAGCGCCCCCCCGACGCATGCGCGGCGGTCGTCGAGGCAGTGGTCGCTGTCCGCGGCCGAGTCGCAGGCGGCGCCGATCCGCACGTCGCCGGACCCGTCCGGGGTCCCGGCGTCGCAGTCGTTGTCCTCGCCGTCACAGAGGTCGGGCTTGCCCGGCGCACAGCTCGCCCCGCAGCCGTTCGGGTCGTCGGCGCAGTCCTGATTGTTGGCGACCCAGTAGCCGGCCGGGTGGGTCCCGTCGAGCCAGGCCGCACAGCCGGCGAGCGCGTCGGTGCCGTCGAGGACGATGAGCGTCGTGGCGTCGCCGGCCCCGTCGCCGTCGGCGTCCGCCCAGCAGGCGGTGCTGCCGAAGCAGGTGTTGTCGACGTCCGCGCCGTCGCCGTCGCAGTCGTTGTTCCAGCCGTCGGCGCAGTTCGCCGCCCCGAGGGACTCGGTGCGATCGGGGTTACAGGCCGCGCCGCAGGCGTTCGGGTCGTCGTCGCAGTCACCAGCCCGGGTGACGCGGCCGTCGCCCACGTCGCACCGCAGGGCCTCGGTCGCCGGGTCCCCCCAGCCGTCCCCGTCGGCGTCGGCCCAGGTCGCCACCGCGCCGGCGGGGACCCCGTCGGGGTCGAGGTCGTCGGCGCCCCCGTCGCAGTCCTCGTCCAGGTCGGCGGCGTCACAGACCTCGACCCGCTGGCCGTCGCCCTCGGGGTCGTTGGCGCACGAGAGCGTGCCGCCGCTACAGGTCGGGACGTCGTCCTCGCACAGGTCGCCGTCGGCGTCCGAGTCGCAGGCGCCGATGGCGAGCAGGTCATCGTATCCGTCGGGGGTCGTCCCGCTGCAGTCGTTGTCCTCGCCGTCGCAGACCTCGGCCTCGACGGGGCTACAGGCCGCCCCGCAGCCGCTCGGCGAGTCGTCGCAGTCGCCGCCGACCGCGACCCAATAGCCCGTCGCATGTACGCCGTCGTCCCAGGCCGCGCAGCCGGCGCCCGCCGTGGGTCCGGTCAGGACGGTGGCCTCGGCGGTGACCCCGAACCCATCCCCGTCGGCGTCGGGGAAACAGACGACGTCCTCGAAACAGGCGGTGTCCTGGTCGGCGGGGACGTCGTCGCAGTCGTTGTCGTAGCCGTCGTCGCAGTTGCCGGCCGCCAGCGACTCGAGCCTCCCCGGGTGGCAGGCGGCGCCGCACGCGGCCGGATCGTCGTCGCAGTCGCCCCCCTGGTCGACCCAGCCGGCGCCGGGGTGGCAGGCCGCGGCCTCGGTGGAGGGATCGCCCCAACCGTCGCCGTCGGCGTCGAACCAGCGGGTGGGCGCGTCGGTCGGAGGGCCGTCGGGATCGTCGTCGTCGGCGCCGCCGTCGCAGTCCTCGTCGGTGCGCTCGCCGTCGCAGACCTCGACCCGGCTCGCGTCACCGGCGGGCGAGTCGACGCAGACCAGGGCGCCGCCGACGCAGGCCCGGGTGTCGTCGGGGCAGGCGTTGGCGTCGGCGGGCGCGTCGCAGGCCGTCCCCACCTCGGGGTCGTCGTCTCCGTCGGGGCTCTGGCTGTCGCAGTCGTTGTCGCGCCCATCGCAGAGCTCGACCCCGACCGGCGAGCAGTCGGCCCCGCAGGCGCCCGGGTCGTCGTCGCAGTCACCGGTGAAGCGCGACTCGCCGTCGCTGTCGCAGGTCCCGTCCCCGTCGTCGGGTGCCGTCTCGTAGCTCCCCCAGCCGTCGCCGTCGGCGTCGACGAAGCAGGTGATGACGCCGTCACAGTCCTCGTCGACGGCGTTGCCCGGGATCTCGGTGGTCCCGACGCAGAAGACGACGCTCGCGGTCGCGCTGGCCGAGCAGCCGTCGTCGACGACGTAGCGGACCGTCGCGAGCCCGACGAAGCCTGGCGGCGGCTCGTAGGTGAAGGCGCCGCTCGTCGCGTCGTCGAGGGTGAAGCCGCTGGGGACCGGGGCCGACAACAGATAGGTCAGCGGCTGATCCTCGGGGCCGGCGCCGACCAGCGTTCCGTCCAGGGTCGCCTCGGCGGCCATCGGGTAACGGCCGTCGGCCGCCGTCGGGCGCAGGTCGTCCGGGGCGTACGCGCCAGGCGCCGGGCAGCGCTGCTGGTACCAGTCGGCGGCCGTGTCGCTGTCGGCGATCCCGGGCAGGCGCTCGAAGCTGTACGGGCCGAGCGCCGCCTCGCCGGAGTAGGGGGGCGCCGGCGCCGGCAGCCGGGTCGACCACGGCGTCTCGGCCGGGGACTGCCCGGAGGGGAGCGCGCCCCAGTAGACGCTGTCGATGACGACCCCGTCGCAGTCGAGGAGATAGACCTCGTCCGAGGCCTCCTCGAGCCGGATCGTGCCTCCGGACCAAGGGCCATACCGGGGCAGATCGTCACCGACCTCGCCGTCGCTGTCGGCGTTCCACTCGAAGTCCGGGAGGAACCCGAAGTCGAGGGCGAACTCGCGCGCCGACGAAGCCACGACGACCACGTCCTGCGCTCCGATCCAGGCGTCCTCCGGGAAAGCGAACATGCCCTCGTCGCCGCCGCGGGACTCTTCGTCCCCGAGGCGGAGCCAGGAGAGCGACACCGGCTGGTCGGTGGGGTTTCGGAGCTCGATCCACTCGCCGGCGTTGTCGACCCGGGCGTCGACGTGGATCTCGCCCAGCAAGAGCGTCGGCGCCGCCGGGTCGCAGCCGACCGTGCCGACCTCGACGTCGAAGGGCAGGGGGGCGCTCGTCGTGCAGCCGTCGCTCACGGTGAAGTGGAACCGGTCGGCGCCGCTGAAGCCGCCGCCGGGCGCGGTGTAGCGCGCCGCCCCGGTCGCCGCGTCGAGCACCGTCACGGTCCCGAGGGCCGCGCTGTCGTCGACCTCGAAGAACAGGGCGTCTCCGGTCGGATCGTCGCCTGGGAGCCAGAGGTCGACGCTCTGGCCGACCGGGACGTCGGCGACCGCGCGGCCGGCGTCGGGCGGCGCGTCCGCGAAGGCCGTCGTCTTCGGGCTCGGGCAGTGGCTGACGACCCAGTCGCTCGCGAGGTCGGTGTCGAGCGCCGGGTCGCGGCGGGCGAAGGTCGAGCGCGCGCTGGGGTCCGTCCCGTCGTAGGGCGCTGGTGCCGCGAGGATCGCGTCACCGGCGCCGGGTCCCCAGGCGACCATGTCTCGGATGGCGTCGCGGCAGACCAGCACGACCTCGTCACCGTCGTTGGCGAGGTCGACAGCGGCGCCCGGGGTCCAGCTGCCCTCCGGTGCGAGGTCGGGGACCTCGGGGTCGGTCCCGCCGTACTCGAAGTCCGGCGTGACGCCGAAGTCGGCGGCGAAGCGCGCAGCGTCCGCGGCGACGACCAACACCCCGCCCGGAGGGACCGCGGAGCCGGCGGGAAAGGCCAGGAGGCCCTCGCCGGTCGCGCCCTGGGTCTCCTCGTCGCCCACCGCCCACGACGTCAGCTCGATCGCCTCGCTCCCGGCGTTGAAGAGCTCGATCCACTCGCCAGCCGGGTCCTCGGCGGCGTCCACGTGGACCTCGGTCAGCAGCAGCGGGAGCCGACACGGATCGGGCACGCACGAGCTGACGGTCGTGGTCGGGTCGCCGTCGCACAGCGGGTCGGGATCGGTGCAGACCCAGCCGTCCTCGACCGTACAGTCGGGGGCGCAGCCGTCGCCGGGCAGGTCGCTGCCGTCGTCACATCCCTCGTCGCCGACGCGGTCACCGTCTCCGCAGTCGGGGGTACAGCTGCCGGCACCCGCGCCGTCGCAGCTGAAGCCGCACTCGACCTGGCAGGCGTCGTCGCAGCCGTCGCCGGGCGCCGCGCCCCCGTCGTCGCACTGCTCGCCGGTGTTCAGCAGGCCGTTGCCGCACGGATCGGGGCCGGCCTCGCCGGGCGTCGGGCTGACCTGGACGACCCAATCGGCCGCCAGGTCGCCGTCGACGAGCGGGTCGACGCGCGCGAGGCTCCGGCCCTCTGCGCCGATCGGGGCCGTCACGTCGATGAAGGGGACGCCGTCCACGGCGGTGTCGCCCCCACCCCAGGCGACCCCGTCGACGAGGATCCAGCCGCCGGCGCCGTCGCTCTTGATGAGGATCACCTCGTCGCCGCTGTTCGCGAGGCCGCCCCAGTGCGTCCCGCCCCAACCCGGGAAGGCGCTGGTGATCGTCTTGTCGGGATCGGCGTTGGCGAGCGCGAGCAGCAGCGCGCCCTGCGCCGGGGTGACCAGCGCGGCGTCGCGCGCGATCACCGCGGCCTCGCGGGGAGGCAGGCTGACCGCCGGCAGTGCCAGCATCATCTCGGTGGTCGAGCCCGGGTCCTGCTCGTCGCCGACGGCGTAGTCTCCGAGGCTCACCGCCTCGGTGCCGGCGTTGTAGATCTCGATCCACTCACCGGCCTCGTCCCCGGTGGGGTCGTAGAGGACCTCGCTGATGACGAGCTCCGCTCGGGCGGGGCCCGCGAGCGCGAGGCAGGCGCACCCGAACGCCAGAGCGACGAGCCCGCGCCCCCGCCTCCTGCCGCGGAGCTGTATTCCCGGTGAGCCCATGTGGTCCGAACCGTCTCTCGCCTGTCGTGCCGGTCGTCGCCGCGTGTTCGTCAGCGCGTCACGGACCTTCGTCTCACGCCAAACGCGCGGCGGAAGCAGACCAGAAGCGCCTCGTCGGGGCAAGCCGGAAGGCCCCGGAGGCGCGCGCGGGCCGGGTCCGGGTGGGGCTCGACGTTGACGTCGCGCGCGGGGTACGCGAAACCCGCGGGCGTGAGGGAGCTGGAGCCCATCGTGGACGTGGCCGAGGTCGAGCGTGTCGGGCGGATCGCCGCCGCGGCGCCGTGGATCGCCGTGTCCGGTGAGACGAGCGCGATGAGCGCCTACCGCGAGCGTCTCTGCCTGCTCGCGGTGAACGTCGGGGGCGAGATCTTCGCCCTCGATCTCGTCGCCCTCCGGGGGCGTCCGCGAGCGCTGCGCTCCTTGGAGGTCCTGCTCGCAGAGGCCACGCCCCGGCTGTGGGTCCACGGCGGCGAGTATCTGGTCGCGGCCCTCAAGCGCGACTTTCACGTCGCGCCGAGCGGGATCGTCGACGGGCAGCAGGCCGCAGTCCTCCTCGGACGGGCTCGAACCGGGTATCGCGCCCTCGTGTCCGAGCTCGCGGGCGCGACGCTCCCGCCTCCGATCTCGGTGGACTGGGCGGCCCGGCCCCTCGGAGAGGACGCCCTCGACCACGCGCTCGCGAAGGTCCGGCACCTGCCGACGGTCGTGCAGGCGCTGCTCGAGGAGATCCGCCTCGCGGACCTCGAGGACGAGCTCCGCGAGGCCGGGCGCGAGGTCGGGTGGACCTCCGCCGAGGTCGGGCGCTTCGACCCGGCGGGCTTCTTGAAGCTCAAGGGCGCTCATCGGCTCACGAGCGACGGTCAGCGGGTGCTTCGCGCGCTCTGGCTGTGGCGCGACACGTTGGCGCGGGCCCTCGACCTCCCGTCGGGGCGGCTCCTGCCGAACGAGCGGCTGATGGACTTCGCGCGGCGCCCCGAGGAGCTCCCGGAGAGGCTCCGCGCCGAGCGCTTCCACAGCCGCCTCGTCTTCGGGGACATCGAGGCGCTCACCGAGGCCGTCGCCCACGCGCTCACCGAGCCGTCGCCGCTGCCGGAGCGCCGTCAGACCTCGCCGCCCACCCCCGGCTCGCGCGCCCGCGGCAAGCGCCTCAAGGCGTGGCGGGCCGAGGAGGCCGCGCGGCGCGGAGTCGGGCTCCAGGCGGTGCTGCCCGGGAAGGCGCTCCGCTACCTCGAGCTACACGGTCTGGAGGGCGTCGAGGCGGTCGCGGAGGTCCCGGGCCTGGGGGCGCGACGGCGCGAGCGCTACGGCGAGGCGCTCTGGCGGCTCTGCCAGAGCGACGCAGGGTAGGGGACGAGGCGCGAGGCGCGGGCGCGGGTGGAGGTGTAGGCGCGCGAGCGCGAGCGCGGGCGGAGGCGCGGGCGCGGGCGGCGGCGCGAGCGTGGGCGTAGGCGCAAGCGTGGGCGTAGGCGCAAGCGTGGGCGTAGGCGCAAGCGTGGGCGTGGGCGTGGGCGTAGGCGCAAGCGTGGGCGTGGGCGCAAGCGTGGGCGTGGGCGTGGGCGCAAGCGTGGGCGTGGGCGTAGGCGCAAGCGTGGGCGTGGGCGTAGGCGCAAGCGTGGGCGTAGGCGCAAGCGTGGGCGTAGGCGCAAGCGCAAGCGTGGGCGTAGGCGCGAGGCGCACGCGATCGGCGGCTACTGGGCCGTCGGGTCGTCGTCGCCGGACTCCTGCGCGGCGCGGCGGGCGGCGCGGCGGGCGCGGATCCGGGCGAGGCGGACGGCGGGATCCTCGTCGGAGGGCGAGGGCGCGGCGGACGGAGCGGACCGGGAGGGCGCCGCGGCGGGAGACGGCCCGGGCTCGGCGGGCACCGTCGGCCGCTCCGGGGGGCGCTCGCTGACCCGCGGCCTGGGCGGGCTCGGGGTGGACGACCGCGCCGACGGGCGCTCGCGTTCGGGGGGCCGCTGCTCGATGGGCTCGGGGGGCGGCGGGATCGGGACGGTCGACCGCTCTGGTGGGCGCACGCGCTCCGGCGTTCGGGCCGCCGCGCGCTCCGGGTCCGGGCTCGGAGCCGTCGGCCGCTCCGGTGGGCGCACGCGGTCGACCGGACGCGCCGCAGGGGGCTCCGGAGGCGGACTCGGCCGGTCCCGGGGGCGCGGGGTGGGGCGCTCGTTACGCAGCGTCGGCTCGTTCGGCGGGAGGGCCGGCGGTGGCGTCCGCGGGGTCGGCCGCGGCGTCGGGTTCTCGACTCGCGGCGGCGGCGCGAGCTCGACCGCCGGGCGCCGGGCGGCGCGCTCGGAGGTCTCGCGCACCGGCGGGGCCTGACGGACCGGCGGCGCCCCCGGGATCGACGACGCGCGCCGCGCCGTTCTCGGTGGCCGGTCGGAGGAAGACGGCGCGCTCGCCCGGGGAGGGCGCGTCGGCTCTCGCGCCACCCTCGGGGCGGGAGGCGGGGCCGGCACGCGCCGCGGCGTCCGCCCGCTGGGCGGCTTGGTCGCTCGGACCGACGGCGGCGCGGGCGCGGGCACGACGTAGTGGGCGCGCTGCTCCGAGTGCGGGCGCGTCCCCGCCGTCCGCGGTGGGCGGGACGGGGTGAGGGCCGGCGGGCGTGAGACCTCGGGGCGAGCGGGCTGAGCGTGGGCGCGGACCGGCGGCGGCTCGGGCCCGGGCGGGGCCGCGGGTGGTCGGACGCGTGGTCGAGCCACGTCCCGGTCCGTGGGGAGCCCGGCGGACTCGGCGCGGGCCCGCATGAGCCGGCGCCGCTGCCGCTCGGCGCGCTCTCGTTCGCGGCGCAGGATCTCCTCGTCGCTCGGCCCGGTGAGGACGACGTCGTCGTCGACGTCGTCGGGGATCGCCATCGTCACCGCCGTCGGGGGGCGAGACGGCGCCTCCACCTCGTCCGGCGGCGGGATCAGCATCTCCTGAACCCGCGCGAGCTCGAGGTAGCTCGGGAACTCGTTCAGGAGCCCCCCGAACAGCTCCCGCGGATCGGTGAAGTCGCGCGGCGCGAAGAAGCCGCAGTTGTCCACCCAGCGGCCCGACAGGCGGTCGAGACGCTCGAGGAACGCGAACTCCGGCTTGGGGATCCCGGCCGGAGAGATCCCCGCGAACTGAAAGAAGATCGGCAGCTGGCTCGCGCGCCGGATCTGCTGGATGGTCTCGGTCGGGTCGGCGCACTCGCCGCCGGTCACGACGATGACGAAGATCGGGAAGGGCCGCGGGTCGATGAGCTTCGGATACTCTCGGATTGTCTTCTTCAGGGCGCCGCCGACCTTCCGCTCGGTGATGGGGCGCGACGCCTCGATGGGGAAATAGCGGCGGACGATCCCGGCCACGAGCGGCGCGTAGTGACACGCCTCGCTGAGCTGGTGGGGCGCGTGGTCGACGTTGCGCGCCACCCAGCCCGCGAACTCCTCGCGGTCCAGGGTCCCTGCCAGCGTCGCCTCGTGGCCGCCGAAGACCCAGGTCGGGACCACTCCGTCATCGTCGAAGCCGAGCGCGAGGGCCAGGAGGCTCTCGACGAGCTGCTGGATGCCGCCGCTCAAGTACATCGGCGCCATCGTGCGAGACGTGTCCAGCGCGACCACGACCTCGGCGTCCATACCGCGCAGCCCGGACTCGACGAAGGCGCGCGTGGCGCTGATGGACAAGCGCCTCAGGCGCTCGTGGTCGGCGTGGTGAACCGTGCTCATGCGGTCGCGCGGGTCCTGTCGTGTGGCCTTGCCCCGATGCGGAATTGTCCCGGAAGGGGGCGCGACGATCAAGCGCACCGCCGGCTCACCGCCCGGCCGGCGCTCGCCGGGCAGGGCCGGGCTGCGATTTTTCTCGCGCCGGTCTCTAATAAACCGGCTCCGCCGAGCGAACACCGAGTGAACCACGTCATCTGACCATCACAAGGGGGCGGAGCAGGTGCACACCATGGAAGAGACACCCCGACCCGACGCGGCGAGCTGGCTGCAGGACGTCGTGGCGCGTTATCAGGCGCCGCTCCGGCGTTTCGCGGCGCCCCTCGTCGGAGGGAACGAAGCGAGCGCGGCGGACGCCGTACAGGAGACGTTCGTGAGGCTATGGCGCTCGGACGTCATCGGCGACGACGACCGCGTCGCGGGCTGGCTGTTCGCCGTCTGTCGCAACGTCTGTGTCGACGCGAACCGGCGCTCGGCGCGCATCGTCAGGGCCGACGCCCTCGCCGACCCACAGCGGTCGGCGACGGACCCGGCGCGAAAGCTCGCGGCCCGCGAGGGGCTCGAGGCCTTCGCGGCGGTGTTCGAGTCGCTCCCGGACTCCCAGCGAGAGGTCCTCGCGCTGAAGCTCCACGAGGGGCTCAGCTACAAGCAGATCGCCGCGCGCACCGGCCGGACGGTGTCGCACGTCGGCTGGCTGCTCCACACGGCGCTGAAGACGGTCCGCGCGCGCTGCCCCTGGCGGAGCGGCGAGACGAACGAGGAGGAGGGACGATGAGGCCCGAGAGCTGGAAGATCACCGCGTGGGCCCTCGACGAGCTCGACGGGCCCGACGCCGACGAGGTCGCCGCGGCCATCGCCGACGACCCGACCGTGGCCGACGAGGTCGAGGCGATCATGGCCTCCGCCGCCTACACGAAGCGTGAGCTCGGCAGGCTGCCGCCGGAGCTCCTGCGGCCACCGACGGCCAGCGCCCCCGAGCGGACCACGACGGGCCCGGTCGGCGCGGTCGTGGAGCTCGAGCCGCGGCGGAAGCGCGCCTGGCGCTGGGCGGCCGCGGCGGGGGTGGGGCTGGCGGCGGCGGTCGCGCTGATCCTGGCGCTGAACAAGGACGAGCCGGTGACCCCGCCGACTCCGTCACCCCTGGCGGTCGCCCCGGAGACCCACCCCGCGCCGGTGACCGGGCGCGGGGCCGGCGACCCGAGCGTGGCCGGCGAGGACGTCGAGCGCTCCGAGCGGGGAGCCGATGAGGCGCTGGCGGAGGGTCCAGGAGAGTCCTCGAGCGCGCCGGGCGCGTCACCGGAGACCCTCGCGGACGACCACGACGGGGCGACTCCGACCGCCGCCCTGACGATCATCGTGGATCCACCCAGCGCGACGTTGATGGCGTCGCGAGGGCGTATCGAGGTGCGCGGCCGCGGCCTCTATCTGCTGCGCGACCTGGCGAAGGGTGAGGTCGTGAAGGTCCGCGTCGAAGGCGCCGACGGGCGCGGCGTCTCCCGCGAGGTCCTTGTGGACGAGGGCGAGGAGGTCGTCCGAATCGCCATCGTGGAGGCCGAGCTGGCGCCACCCCACGATTCGAGCCGGGCGGAGCCGGGGTCGCTGCGGGTCAACGCGAGGCCCTGGGCTCGGGTGGAGCTCGACGGAGAGCAGGTCGGCGTGACCCCGCTGACCCTGAGCGTGAAGCCCGGGCGCCACACCCTGAAGCTCACCCGGGGCCAACAGACCCACACCCAGGTCGTCGTCGTCGAGGCCGGTGAGCGGCGGGTCGTGTACCAGGACCTCGGCGACCCCGCTCCGGAGCCGACCCCAGCCCCGGTGCCCGGGGCCAAAGGACAGCTGAGTATCACGGCGCGTCCGTGGGCTCAGATCGCGGTCGACGGCCGGCCGGTGGGCACGACGCCAAAGACCCTGCCGCTGAGCCCCGGACGCCACGTCGTGACGCTCACCAAGGGCTCGCGGCGGTTCGACAAGGTCATCACCGTGGAGTCGGGCCGGAAGGCGACGATCTTCCACGACTTCACCGACAACCCCTTCTGAGCTGAGGCGCGCCGACCGTCAGCGGTCGAGCTCCTCGCGGACGAACGTCAGGAGCTCGGCCCGGCGGTAGGGCTTGCCCAGCAGGTGGACGTCGTGGGCCTCCAGGAACGAGGCGTCGAGGACGTCGGTGCTGTAGCCCGAGACGAAGGCGAAGCGCATCCCGGGGTCGAGGGCGCTCATCCGTTCGTGGGCCGTGCGACCGCCCATCCGCGGCATCACCGCGTCGAGGAGCACGAGGCTCACCTCGGCGCGGCGCTCCTCGAAGAGCGCGCACGCCTCGACGCCATCCTCCGCGCAGAGCACGGTATAGCCGGCCTCGGCGAGCACCCGCCGGGTGAGCTCGCGGACGTGGGTGTTGTCCTCGGCGATGAGGATGGTCTCGCTCCCGCCGGGCGGGTCCGGGGCCTGCTCGGGTAGCGCCATCGCGACCGGCGCGTTGGGTACCGTCGGGAGGACGATGTCGACGGTCGTGCCCTCGGGCCCGCTGTCGACGCGGATACCGCCGCCGTGCTGCTGGACGATCCCGTAGACGGTCGGGAGCCCGAGACCGGTCCCGCGACCGCTGCCCTTGGTGGTGTAGAAGGGCTCGAAGATGTGCGGCAGGACGTCCGGCGGGATCCCCGAGCCGGTGTCGGCGACCAACAGGCGCGAGTAGGAGCCCGCCGGGACGCCGAAGTCGTTCGTCGACGTCAGCTCGTGGGGCCCGGTCGCGAGGGTCACCTTGCCGCCGTTCGGCATGGCGTCGCGGGCGTTCACGACGAGGTTGACGAGGATCTGCTCGAGCTGGCCCGGGTCGGCGTGCACGGTCCCGACGTCGTGGCCCGGCTTGAAGACGAAGCGGTTGTCCGCGCCGAGCATCCGCCGGAGCATCCGCATCACCTTGACGATGACGTGGTTGAGCGAGACGTGCTGCGCGTGGAGCACCTGCCGGCGGGAGAAGGCGAGCAGCTGCCGCGTCAGCTCGGCGCCGCGCTCGGCGGCCTGGCGCGCGTCCTCGAGATCGCGGCGCACCGGTCCCGGCGCGACCGCCTCGAGGGCGTAGTCGAGGTTGTTGATGATGGCGAGCAGGAGGTTGTTGAAGTCGTGAGCGACCCCGCCGGCGAGCTGGCCCACGGCCTCCATCTTGCGCGACTGCGCCAGGCGGTCCTCGAGATCGCGCTGGTCGGTGACGTCGGTGCACGAGCCGACCATGCGCTCCGGCAGACCATCCGGCCCGAGGACCACGCGCCCCCGGTCGATCCAGCGGCGCCACTTCCCCTCGGTCCAGGCGTAGCGGTACTCCTCGCCGAAGGGGACGCCGCCGCCGAGGTGTTTGCGGACGCCGCGCAAGACGCGGGCGCGATCGTCGGGGTGGATCCGCGCCTCCCAGTCGTCGCGGGTCGCAGGGAGCACGGTGGACGCTTCGGCCGAGTCGGCGCGGCCGAAGTGCTGCACCGTCCCCGTCTTCAGGTCCCACTCGTAGACGATGTTGCGAGAGCTCTCGAGGGCGATGCGGAACCGCTCCTCGTTGGCCCTGGAGGCCGAGGCGACACGCTTGGCCGCGAGGGCAACTCGCGTCGAGAGGAGGGAGCGTTCGCGAGGCCAGACGACGAGGGCGTCGACGGCGCCGAGGTCGGGGGGCGCGTCGAGCTCCTCGTCGCGGAGCGCGCCGAGGGTCACGTCCGCCCCGGCCGTCACGACCTCGTACCCCTCAGCGGCCAGGGCCGCGGCGAGGTCCTCCCGGAGCATCGCGTCAGGGGTCTGGATGGCGATCTTCAACCGGTCTGCTCACTTGTCGACGAGGTCCCCGATGGCGTCGGTCGCGCTGCCGCCGCTCTCGGGGCCGGCCCACACCTACCGCATGACCGACGCGTCGAGCACCCCATCCCACGGGAGCGAGAGCCCATCGCCGCTGTAGAGCTCGACGTGGTCCTCCACCGTCGCGAAGCCGCGGTCGCCGGACCAGTCGATCAGCACGCTCGCGGGGTCCAGGCCCATGGCGGCGGCGTACTCGGCGCAGAACGCCTGAGATGGCTCGGTGCCCGCCTCGTTCTCACCCAGGATGACCAGCGCGCGGAGGCCGAGGTCGCGCTGGGCCTCGGCGATCTCGGCGACGTCGGGGAGGTGTTCGGCGCAGGCGGAGCACCACCCGGTCGCGAGCACGAGCCACACCGCCCGGGCGGTCCCACAGGCGGCGTGCAGGCTGACGGGATCGCCGAGGCAGTTCGGCAGGGTGAAGTCGGCGATCTTGTCTCCCAGGCGGCGCCCGCTGCCCGCGGCGACGCAGAAGTCGGTCTCGTTGTGGACGACGAGGGGCGCGGTCACCTCGAAGTCCTCGACGCACCACTGCTCGCCCTCGGGGACCGGCATCGACGCCAGGGTCCTGTCGTTGATGTAGACCTGCCGGAGGCGGACGTCGCGCACGGCCAGGGCGAGGTCGCCGGCGTCGAGGCGCTCGATGACCACGGTCCCGGCGTCGGCGAGGAAGTCGCGGGCGCAGCCGGCCGGAGAGCAGCCGTCGTGCGCCGTCAAACACAGGCCGCACTCGGCGTAGCCCGTGTCGTCGATGCGGTAGACGCCGGGCTCCATCGGACCGCCGAAGCGCTCGAAGGACCGTAGGACGAGGCGTTCGAAGGGGATCTGGGCACGGGAGTCGACGCGGACCTCGAGGCGGGCGCCGTCCGCGCGGTGGTCGAGGGTCGCGGTGCGGGTCAGGGCGGTGAAGCCGAGGGCGTCACAGGTCGCCGCCGGCGCGCACTCGCTCGCCACGCACACGCCGTCGGCCCCGCAGCCCTCGCCACAGAGAACGCCGCACGGGTCGACGCCGCATGCTTGCGCCTCCGAGCACCCGCAGACCGGCTCGTCGACGTCGGCCGTCGCCGCGTCGCCACCGCCGCCCGAGCCCCCGCAGCCCGCCAGAAGTGCCCCCGCCAACAGCACCATCGGCCATCTCGCCATCTCGGCCTCCACCGTCCGCCGCCACTATTACATAGGGGGCCACCCGGCAGAAGTCCGTGGCGGCGTCTTCAGCCGCCGCGCTGCTTGGCGAAGATCCGGCGGACGGCCGCGAGGGTGTCCGCTTCCGAGGCGGCCTTGTCCGGCCGGTAGCCCTTCACCCGCGCGAAGCGGAGCGCCAGCCCGCCCGGGTAGCGCGGGCTCTCCTGGAGCTCGTTGAAGGCGATCTCCACCACGAGGCTCGGCTCGACGTGGACGACGTGCCCTTCGCGACGCCGCTCGCGTGCCTGGAGCGCCTCGGTCTGCCAGGCGAGGGTCTCGTCGGTCAGCCCCTTGAACGTCTTGCCGAGCATGACGAAGCCGTCGCCGTCACGGGCTCCCAGATGGAGGTTCGAGAGCCACCCGCGCCGGCGCCCGCTGCCCCACTCGGCGGCCAGCACCACGAGGTCCAGGGTGTGCGTGGGCTTCAGCTTGAGCCAGCTGGCGCCGCGGTCGCCGGCCTCGTAGGCGCCGTCGAGGGACTTGATCATCACGCCCTCGTGGCCGCGATCGAGGGTGTCGTCGACGAACCGCTCGGCCGCGGCGCGGTCGTCGGCGACGAAGCGCGAGACGCAGAGCTCCGGCGGGAGGGCCGCGTCCAGCGCGGCCTGTCGGGCGCTCAGCGGCGCGTCGAGGAGCTCGACGTCGCCGCGCAGCAGGCAGTCGAAGAAGAAGGGCGACAGCGGCAGCTCCTCGCGCAGGGCGGCGACGTCGAGGCGGCGACCGAAGCGCCGCATCGTCTCCTGAAACGGACATGGGCGGCCGTCGGGACGGAGCGCGAGGACCTCGCCGTCGAGGACGAGGCGGCGGTCGGGGAGGGCGGCGACCCGCTCGACGACCTCGGGGACCGCGGCGGTGACGTCGTTGAGCTGGCGCGTGTAGACGCGGACGCGCGCCCCGTCCTTGTGGACCTGTACGCGGGCGCCGTCGAGCTTGTGCTCGATCACCCGCGAGGGCACACGGACCCAGGCGTCGTCGAGGTCTTCGGCGGTCTGGGCGAGCATCGGCTGTATCGGACGAAAGACCTCGAGGCGATAGCGGGAGAGCGCGGCCTCTCCCCCGGTGAAGGCGTCGCGGGCGATCTCCGGGAGGTTGCCGGCGAGCATGGCCGCCCGCCGGACCGCGGTGTCGGGGACTCCGGCGGCGCGGGCGATGGCGAGGGTGAGCACGCCGTCGAGGGCGCCCTGACGCACCTCGCCGACCAGCACCCCCGCGATGAAGCGCTGCTCGGCCTCGGTCGCGGCGCCGAGCAGCGCGTCGAGCTGGGCGCGTCGCTCGGCCGCCGCGCCCGGGCCCGAGATGGCGCCGAGCGCGTCGCACGCGGCGTGGAGGTCGTCGACGGTCAGGCTCGGGGTGGGGGACGGGGGAGGGGGCGGCGTTCGGTACAGGGTCGCCGGCCCGACGCCGACCTTTCCCTGGGGCAGGGTCCCGCCGAGCCACGCGGTGACGCGGAGGCGAGCCTCGGGCGGAGTCGCGGCGAGCAGGTCCGCGAGGAGCGCGACCTTCTTCTTTCGGCTCCGGGTCGCCGCGACGGCGAGGGAGCGCTGGACGATGTCGTCGAGGAGCATGGCGGGATGGTAGTCGAAACCCCACCCGGACGCGCGCGGCGGGCGGGGCGGGGTCGCGGGACCCCACCTCGGGAGGTCCGGTGATCGGTGTATTCCGGCGGTCCGCGCCGCACGACGGGGCGCCGAGGGCGGCCTGGCGCGCGCATCGGCGACGACGTTGCGTATTCGTTGGGTTTTCGGGGCGAAGGTGGTATCGGGCTTGCACAAACGCACGCGAGATCGTCAGGCGTGGGGTCAATGGACCCCGGAGGTGGTGTGATGAGGCGGCACGAGGGATGGCTCCTGCCCGTTCTGGTTCTAGGGCTCTCGATGGGGGCGTGCGACAGCAGCGCTCCGTCGACCGGCGACGACATCCCGATCGACGACGAGTACGGCAAGCCCCTGCTCGACGTGGACCCGGGCGCCGGCGGCAAGGCGGACACCTTCGACGGTGGCGCCGGCCCGCGCGAGGCGACGATCTCGTCGTCCACCGCGGTCTGGGAGGTCACCCGCCGCTGGTACCAGACCGACCCGGCCCCCGGCATCGCCTGGGACGCCGACACCGAGCTGACCTGGGACGAGAAGTACTCGGCGTGGGTGGACGGCCTCCCGAAGCTCGAGGACGGCTACTACACGACCTTCACGATGACGACGCCGTGGGGCAAGACGCTGCCGTCGCCGGCCCTCGAGTGCGCCGAGGTGGCCATCTTCCTGCGGGCGACCTTCGCCTCCTGGTACAACCTGCCGTTCTACATGTCGGCGGGCTCGAGCAGTAACCGCGTCCACTACGGGCACTTCGGCATCGTCGACGCCGACGGCCGCCGCCTGAGCGGCTACCCGAAGTTCGCCAACGCCTACACGGACTACACCGACCGCGTGGCGGAGATGTCGCAGGAAGAGCTCCTCGCGAACTGGCCGAGCGACGCCGACCTGCGGACGAAGTTCCTGACGCGCGCCAAGGACGACGCCAACGACTTTTTGGGCGAGGACGCCTACGCCGGCGCCTACTTCGACGAGATCTTCCTCAACAAGCGCGCCGGGCACTTCCTGCTGCGCCTGCTGACCAACTTCGGGTCGATGCACCTCGCCGGCGCGACCAACACGTTCAACCTCAAGCCCGAGGCGACCCGGCCCGGGGACGTCCTGCTCGAGCGCTGGCAGCGGCGCGGCATCGGCCACACGCTGGTGGTCAAGCACACCGAGCAGCTCAACGAGGCGAAGATGGAGATCGAGGCGATGTACGGCTCGATGCCCCGCATCCAGCCCCGCTGGTACGACTCCAACAAGTCGAAGAGCTACTTCACCTCGGAGCTCACCGGCGGCGAGGGCGAGAACTACGACGGCGACGAGTACGCCACCCTCGGCGGCGGCCTGAAGCGCTGGCGGACCCCGGTCGTGAAGTCGGGCCGCTGGTACAACATCGTCCCCGTTCGCGACCGCGAGCAGTACATCGACAGCGCCGACAAGGCGTCCATCGCCGCCCGCCCCGGCCGCTTCGAGGAGCTCATGGGCGAGCTCACCCCCGAGGAGGAGCGGGTCGTCGTGCTCTCGCGCATCGACGACGCGCGGACGAACCTCCAGCAGCACCCGGCGTCCTGCGCGAACCGCGAGCGTCGCGAGGAGGCCTTCCGCGATCTCTACGCGCTCGAGCGCGAGCTCGGCAACGACGCCGAGATGACCGACCGGACCTACCGGACCTTCGACGACTACGTCTTCGCCGAGCTCGAGTACCAGGTCTCCAAGACCTGCTGCTGGAACCGCTCCACGGCGGCGATGTACCAGATCGTCATGGCCTTCAACGAGCAGCGCGTCCTCGACTACGCCGAGGGCACCTGCAACGAGCCGGTCGTCTTCAAGGCCAGCGACGGCGGCTACCAGGTCTTCGCCGACTACGCCGAGTCCATCGGCCAGGGCGCGGCGTGGGTCGAGTGGAGCGAGGACGAGCCCTGCGCACAGCGAGACGTCGTCGACGACACCGAGTCCGAGCACGACTGGACGGCCTTCTGCGAGGTCCGCGACGACCTCCTCGACACCGAGCGCCCGTCGAACTGATCACGGCGCGACCCGACGATTCACGAGAGCGCGGACCGGCGACGGCCCGCGCTCTCGCCGTTTCGGGGCAGGGGGTCGTCGACTTTTCTCGCCGGGTACCGATGACTTCCGGGCGCGGCGGGGGTCGGTACGATAGAGCGGGCGAGGAGCCCGCCCGCCCAGCTCACCCGGAGGGAACATGACCCGCGATCTGCTCATCCCGTGCATCTGGCTCGACGACGAGGCCGAAGAGGCCGCGACCTTCTACGCCGAGACCTTCCCCGAGAGCCGTGTCGTCGGCACCTCGCGCTACCCCGAGTCGGGCGACAACCCGAGCGGCAAGCCCCCGGGCAGCGTTCTCACGGTCGAGCTCGCGATCGCCGGACGCCGGTTCACGCTCCTCAACGGCGGGCCGATGTTCCAGCGCTCCCCGAACCTGTCGTTCTTCGTGTACGTGGACGCCGCGCAGGCCGACGCCCTCTACGGCGCGCTGATGAGGGGCGGGCAGGCGCTGATGCCCCTCGACGCGTACCCGTGGAGCGAGCGTTACGCGTGGGTCGAGGACCGCTTTGGCGTGTCTTGGCAGCTCATCGCCGGGACGCCCGAGCCGTCCCCGCCGGACGGCGGGCTCGCCATCACGCCGTGCCTGATGTTCGCCGGCACGGTCCGAGGTCGCTCGGAGGAGGCGCTCCGCAGCTACGCGGCTCGCTTCGAGGGCGCGGAGCTCGAGGCCCTCGAGCGCTACGGCGACGGCGCCGGCCAGGAGCGCTGGTTGAAGCACGGGCGCCTCCGTCTCCCGAACGGTCAGGCCCTCGTGGCCATGGACAGCCACGTCGACCACGACGCGACGTTCACCGAGGCGCTGTCGCTCCAGGTGATGTGCGCCGACCAGGCCGAGGTGGACCGCTTCTGGGACGGCTTCCTCGCCGACGGCGGGCAGGCCGGTCCGTGCGGCTGGCTGAAGGACCGCTTCGGCTTCTCGTGGCAGATCACGCCTCGCGTGGTCGCGGACCTCTTCGCGAGCGACGACGCGGCCGCGCGCGACCGGGCCTTCGGCGCCATGCTCGCGATGGGCAAGCTCGACGAGGCCGCGCTCCTCGCCGCTTTCGAGGGGTGAGCCAGCGCCGCTTGACCTGCTCACGCGTTCAGGTGACGATGCCGCTCACTCGGGACGTGGAGGTCGAGGATGGATCAGCGGCTCAGCGTGGTGACGCTCGGCGTCGAGGACATGGCCCGTGCGCGCGGCTTCTACGAGGCGCTCGGCTGGCGCGCGCACCCATCGAGTCAGGACGCCGTGACGTTCTTTCAGCTGCCGGGGATGGTGATCTCACTGTTCTCGCGCGAGGCGCTCGCGGCGGACGCCACGGTCCAGCCGACGCCGTCCGGCGGCTTCTCGGGGGTGACGCTCGCCCTGAACGTCCCCGACAAGGCGGACGTCAGCCCGGTCCTCGAAGCGGCCGCCCAAGCCGGCGGGCGCATCGTCAAGCCGGCCGAGGACGTCTTCTGGGGCGGCCACTCCGGCTACTTCGCCGACACCGAGGGGCACCTCTGGGAGGTCGCGTGGAACCCGTTCTGGGCGTTGGGACCGGACGGGGCCGTCGACCTCGGCGCGGACGACGCCTGACATGCTCGAGCGGGCGTAGCCCCAGCACCCCGAACGCGAACGGTCAGCCGCGGGCGAGCTGCTGGTCGATATCGGCGAGCTGCCCGCCGAGGTGCTCGCAGATCGCCGAGACCGTGGGCCGTACCTGGGCGAAGGGCATCTGCCACACCGAGTTGCCGACATCGCGCAGGACCTTGGCGAAGTCGCCGTCGACGTCGTCCCACTGGGGGGCGCAGTCGCCGACCGCCTGGGAGAGCGCTCCCTGGGACTGCGCCTGGCGGAGCCGATCGACGGTCTTCGCGATCAGATCGCGGAAGTTCTTGAGCTCGGTGTACTGCTTGGGCGTGAGGGCCAACTGCCACCTCCGGGTTGGGCGGATGATACCCCCGTCCCCGCGACGCGCTCAACGCCGACGGGCGAGGGCGACGGGTTTCTGGCATGATCTGAGCTCGCAGGTCAGCCCTCCGCTCCCCGGTCCGTCATGAACCCACGCCCCCACTGGTTGCTCGCCCTCGCGGTCGTCGCCGGGTGCTCGAGCCCCGTCAGCGACGCGGCCGACGCGGCGCTCAGTGACACGTCGCCGGGCGAGGTCTCCGCCCCTGACACGTTCGAGCCCGCCGACACCGAGATGCCGGTGGACTCGCGTTGGGGAGACGACGCGCCTGATGTGGGCGCCGATACCGGCGACGACGCAGCCGATACGGACGTCCCGGTACTCGACTGGCCAGCGCTCCCCGAGACGGCGCCCTGCGCGCGAGACGAGGGCGCCCCGATGCTCGACGACGCGCTGGCGCCGGCCGCGCTGACCGCCGACACGCTCGTCTACGACGACGAGCAGCTGTCTCGATCGACCAAGTATTACGCCGGTGGGCTCCTCGACGACCCTTTCCTGCTGTCGTGGCAGCGGCCGACGCTGTGGGCCCCGACCCGGGCGAGCTGCTTCATCGACGCCAGCGCGCGACAGCTGGACGGCGCCGCCGCGGGAGCTCACCCGGTGAGCGGGCTCATCCGCGTCAGCGCGTCGATGATCGAACGCTGGCCTGAAGGCGGACCGACGCCCGCTCGTTCGGCCGTCGACCTGCCGGGCGCCATCGCCGAGGCCTGCGCGGCCGCCGGGGAGTCCTGCACCCCGGACACCGCGGACCTCCCGGACGACCTCCAGGCGGCGCTCGTCCCGCTCGTCCTCGCCATCGCCGACGGGATCGCGGCGCGCCGCGGGCAGGACCTCGCCGCGCCGCCCATCACCGGCGGCTGGGTGGAGTCTGGGGGCCTCGGGACCAGCGTGTTCGCGCCCTACGGCGCCCTCGATGACGCGGACGTCCGGGACTTCCTGGTCGGCGCCGAGACGCGGCCCGCCCTGAACCTCGCGGCGGCCCGGGTCGCCTACGCCATCGAGTCCGTCGACTGGGCGTCCTTCCGCGACCGATCGGACATCCCGATGATCGCGATCCCGACGCCGATCGGCTGGCTCCGCGTCGGGACCGCCGGGGACGACCTGTGGCCCGCGGACCTCGGCGAGACCTGGCTCCTCGTGGACGTCGGCGGGGACGACGTCTACTTGAACGACGTCGGCGCGACGGCGCGGGCCTCCCGCGGGGTCAACGTCGCCATCGACCTCGGCGGGAGCGACCTCTACGCCTATCCCGAGGCGGTCGCCCCCGAGGCGGACCTCGACGCGGCGCTCCCCCCGGCGGACTCGGACGGCCGGTACGCAGGAGACGCGTCCTATGGCCGCCTGACGCTCTCGAAGCACGGCCGCCAGGGCGCCGGGCGGCACGGTATCGGGATGCTCTTCGATCTGGGCGGCGACAGCGACACCTACCGCTCGCTCAGCCAGAGCCAGGGGTACGCCCACGTCGGGGTCGGCGTCCTCTTCGACGACGGCGGAGACGACCTCTACGTCTCCGAGCAGGCGAGCCAGGCCGACGCGGCCTACGGCATAGCGCTCCTCGTCGATCTCGGCGGCGCGGATCGCTACCGCATCTTCAGCCACGGCCAGGGGGCCGGCGAGCCTCACGGCGTCGGGGTCCTCTACGACGCCGCCGGGGACGACGACTACCGCGCCGAGGCTGGCGACGCCGACGCCGGCACCGTCCTGTACCTGAGCCCGCAGATGCCCGGCGCGGCGAACAACTCGGCGGCCCAGGGCGCCGGGCTCGGGATCCGCTGGGACGACCACGGGGTCTTCCTCTCGGGAGGGCTCGGCGTCCTCCGAGACGTCGCGGGCGACGACCGCTACCTGTGCGGGCTCTTCTGCCAGGGCTCGGGGTTCTGGCAGGGAACGGGCGCCCTGGCCGACGGCGACGGGGCCGACCACTACGACGGGCTCTGGTACGTCCAGGGCGGGGCGGCGCACTACGCCATCGGGGCGCTGACCGACGGCGGCGCGGGGGGCGACGTCTTCAACGCGACGCTCACTCCCCGCCACGTCCAGCTGGGCGCCGGCCACGACTTCAGCCTCGGGCTCCTCGTGAACGACCGTGGCGACGACACCTACGGCTTCGCGAGCCTGTCTCTGGGGGCCGGCAACTGCAACGGCGTCGGGCTCTTCGTCGACAACGGCGGGGACGACGTCTACATGACGACCGCCCCGGGGAGCGCCGGCTACGCCGCCCTCGGCGAGTGCGCGGCCGATCCCGACCGGCCGCTCTCCCGGACGGTCGGCGTCCTGCTCGACGCCGGCGGGAGCGACAGCTGGACCTATCCCGCGGACGAGGTCTCGGCCCCCGGGGACGACGCCCGGTGGGGCAGACAGCAGACGGGCGCGGAGACCGAGATCGGCGTCGGCCTCGACGGCGCCGGCGAGACCGGGATCATGGCGCCCTGAGCGGCGGCGTGTGCGGTTGCGGGGGAGGGCGGCTTTCGCGACAATCCCGGCTCCGTCACGACGCGCCCCAGAGGAGGTACAGATGTCCAGCAACACGGTGGCGATAACCCTCGAGGCCAGGGTTGCGAGCGATCTGATGACCTCGAACCCCGAGGCGGTCTTCGACACGACGACGCTCCGCGAGGCCGCCGAGCTCCTCGTCCGCTTCAGCGCGGTCCCGGTGGTCGACAGCCAGCGCCGGGTGGTCGGCGTCCTGAGCCGCACGGACCTCGCCCGTAACGTCAAGGACGACCGCCCCGCGGCCGAGCTCCACATCCCCGTGGACGACGAGCGGCCGAGCGGCCTCGATTATCACCCGACCCCGCGGGTGGCGACGGCGATGAACCGCGCCTTCGTCTCGGTCGCCCCGTCGGCGACCGCCCAGCAGGTCATCCAGCAGATGGTCGACCGCGCGATCGGCCGGGTCTTCGTGGTCGACGACGAGCGCCGCCTCGTCGGCGTGATCTCGTCGACCGACATCCTGATGTCGCTCCGCTGCTGAGAATCGCAGCGCCAGGCGACGTTCAGCGCCGCCGCCGCGGGAGGCGCTGACAGCGCGGGCAGAAGTGGGTCCCGCGCTGGGCGATGACCGTCCGGACCAGCGGCGTCTCGCACCGCCGGCAGGGCTGGCCGCCGCGCCCGTACGCGTCGAGGCGCCCGACGTACTCGCCCTCCTCGCCGCTCACGGTCCGATAGTCCGAGAGCGTCGTCCCCCGCGCGTCGATGGCCGCCGACAGGATCTCGACGATGGCGTCACGGAGCGCGCTGATCTTGCGCCGGGAGACGTCACCTGCCGCCGTGGCCGGGTGGATCCGGACGCGCCAGAGGGCCTCGTCGACGTAGATGTTGCCGAGACCCGCGACCGCCCGCTGACCGAGCAACGCGGCCTTCACGCTGGCCCGACCGCGGAGGCCCTCGGCGAGCCGCGCCCCGGTGAAGTCGCCCGAGAGGGGCTCGGGCCCGAGGGCGGCCAGGGTCGGGAGCGGGCTCCGGTCTCCGCCGAGCGCCACCAGGAACCGCCCGAAGCGGCGTGGATCGCGGAAGTAGACGGTCGTGGGAGCGTCGCCGTCGAGCTCGAGCGTCACGCGCACGTGGTCCGAGGGCGGCGTCGGCGTCACGACGCCGGTCATGCCGAGGTGGATGATCAGCTCGTCGCCGCCGGAGAGTGGCAGGACCAGGAACTTCCCGCGCCGGGTGACCGCGGCGATCCGCTGGCCGTCGGCGCGCTCGAGGTGGGCGTACTTCGGTCCTGGCGGCGCCTCGGCGCGGCGCGCGCGCAGGATGGTCCGGCCGCTCAGCCAGGGGGACAGCTCGCGGCGGACGGTCTCGACCTCGGGCAGCTCGGGCATGGGCCGGGTATACCGCGGCAGACCGCGGAGTTGAAACCGGCCGCCCCCGGATCAGCCGCCGAGGAGCAGCTCGACCATACGGCGGGCGTTGTTGGCGGCGTTCTCGTCTTTCGCGGCGTAGGCCGCGACACGCGCGCCGTCGATGAGCGACACGATGCAGCGGGCGGTGGCCGCGGCGTCCTCGTGCTCGAGCTCCCGGAGCAGGAGCTCGAAGATCGCGACCATGCGACGCTTGTGCTCCGCGGCGGCCTCGCGCCAGACGGCGGTCGGCTCGGTGTCCTCGTAGGCCGCGCGGATGAAGAGGCCGCCCTTGAACTCCGGGTCGGCGACCTCGCTCGCGAGCTGGTCGAAGGCGGCGAAGATGCGCTCCCGGGCCCCGCCGCCGGCCGCGTTCATCGCCTCGACGTAGCTCCGTCGCACCTCGGCGTCGTACTGGGTCAGGACCTCGTGGATCAACGCGTCCTTGCTGCCGAAGTGGTTGTAGAGCGTCATCTTCGCGACCCCGGCGGCGGCCAGGATGGCGTCGATCCCGGTCGCCCGGAATCCCTGCTCCAAGAACAACGACTGCGCTGCGCGCACCAACCGGCTTCGTCGATCCGACGTCATGGGACCTCTGACTGTCTTCTGTACTCTCTCGGTGGGCTGACCCACGGGGACACCGCCGCGCGCGAACCGGGCACGGTCCGCGCCAGGGGGAGTCGGCGTGTCTCGATGTGCGACGGTTGTAGCTGACCGATCGATGCATGGCGAGCGCGCATGTCGTTCGGGACGGTTGCCGGGCGGCACACAGTCGATTCACGTTGGCTTTCGAATGGAGACAGGATACCGCCAGCCCCGCCCGACGCTCAAGGCCACCGCCCGTGTCCAGGTCCCGAGAGGGGGCTCTTCAGCCTGAGGTGGGCGTCAGCCGCGGCGGCTCTGCCAGGGCTTGCCCTCGACCCAGGAATCGGCAAAGGTCCTCGTCGGAGGCCGGATGCAGAAGTTCATCGCTGTCGCGGGGAACATCGGCGCGGGGAAGACCTCGCTCGTCGAGTTTCTCGAGAGGAAGTACGGCTTCCAGCCGGTCTACGAGCCGCATCGGACGAACCCGTACCTCGACGACTTCTACGCCGACATGAAGTCCTGGGCGTTCCAGAGCCAGCTGTACTTCCTGACCCACAAGTTCCGGCTCCACCTCGGGCTCGACGGTCAGGACGGCACGGTCGTGCTCGACCGGACGATCTACGAGGACGCCGAGATCTTCGCCCGCAACCTCCACGCCGGCCGCTTCATGACCACGCGCGATCACGGGCTCTACCAGGAGCTCTACGAGTCCATGAAGCTCGCGCTGCGGCCTCCCGATCTCCTCATCTACCTGCGCTGCTCGGTGCGGGCGGTGCGGCGCCGCATCAAGCAGCGGGGCCGCCCGAGCGAGCAGTCGATGAAGACCACCTACATCCGGCGGCTCAACGACCTGTACGAGGACTGGATCGCCCGCTACGACGCGAGCCCGGTCCTGATCTGGGACAGCGAGCGGCAGGACTACCTGACGGATCTCGTGGACCGCCTCGAGTTCAAGCGTCAGCTGGCGGCGTTCCTCTGATGAACAAGCCCCTCTACATCGCGGTCGAGGGCCCGATCGGCGTCGGCAAGACGACGCTCGTGAGCCGGCTCGCCGAGGCGCTCGGGGCGCGCCTCGTGCTCGAGGCCTTCGAGGAGAACCCGTTCCTCCCGAAGTTCTACGAGGACCGCGATCGCTACGCGTTCCAGACGCAGCTCTTCTTCCTGATGAGCCGCTTCAAGCAGCAGCAGGACCTCGTCCAGCCCGACCTCTTCGAGCCCAACATCCTGGCCGACTACCACCTGCTGAAGGACCGGATCTTCGCGCAGCTGACCCTCGCCGACGACGAGCTCGCCCTCTACGAGCGCGTCTACCGGTCGCTCGAGTCGCAGATCCTCAAGCCCGACGTGATCATCTACCTGAGCGCGCCGCTCGACGTCCTCCTCGAGCGCATCGCCCGGCGCGCCCGCGAGTTCGAGAAGGACTTCGATCCCGAGTACCTGCGCGGCCTCGCCCAAGCCTACCAGCGCTTCTTCGCCCACTACGACGACACGCCGCTCCTGCGCGTCGACAACTCCAACCTGAACTACGCCCAGGACGGCCCCGACGGGGACGCCGCGCTCCAGCACGTCCTCAGCGGCGTGCTCCGCCTCGCGAGCCGCTCGCCCCGTCCCGAGGGGGCTCCTGGCGCACCACCCGAGGGTCCGAAGTGACTACCGAAAGCCCCGACGCCCCGCACGTCCGCCTCGCCAACGCCTTCATCGGTACCGCCGGCCTGATCGGCGTGGGCAAGACCACCCTGGCGAACAGTCTCGGCGAGCACCTCGGCCTCGACGTCCACCACGAGCCGGTCGACGACAACGCCTACCTCGCCGACTTCTACGCCGACACCGCGCGCCACGCGTTCGCGATGCAGGTCTACCTCCTCAATCGCCGCTTCCAGCAGCACCAGGAGATCATCTGGCGGAGCCGCGGCGCGGTCCAGGATCGCACGATCTACGAGGACAGCATCTTCGCGCGGGTCCTCGTCGACATGGGGCTGATGGACGCCCGCGACTATCAGACCTACCTGAGCCTGTTCACGAACCTCTCGCGCTTCATGTGCAAGCCGACGGCCATCGTCTACCTGCACTCGAGCCCGCAGACGTGCTTCGAGCGCATCCAGAACCGCGGCCGCGGGATCGAGAAGGTCATCACGCTGGAGTATCTCGAGCGCCTCTACGCGGCCTACGAGGACTTCGTGCTCGACATCTCACGGACGATCCCGGTCATCCAGGTCGACTGGGAGAACTTCGGGGACATCGAGCAGCTCGCCAACCGCATCACCCGCGAGGTGAACCGGGCGAGCTACCTGCGCCGCGTCGAGATGTAGCGACGGCGAACCCGCCGCTACATCCGAGCTCCGTGCGTCGAGGTCAGGCGTTCTTGGTGATCCCGCCGACGAGGCGCGTGCCGAAGAGGAGCGCCGCGACGGCCGCGCCGATGTAGCTGACGTAGACCGCGATCATCATGACGCCCCAGGCGCTGCCGCTGGTGGCGAAGCCGACGACCACGAAGGTGATCCCAGCGATCCCGCCGAGGAGGCCGAAGACGCCGCCGAGGTACCCCAGGACGCCGAGGGTCGAGCCGGCCGTCAGCCCCCAGATCCCGATCATCAGCCAGGCCACCCACTCGACCGACATGATGATGACCTGGACCGCCTGCCGGGTGTCGCCGCGGAGCTCGGGCAGGACGGCGAGGGACACGATCGCCCCGATGACGGTCAGGTAGACGAAGATCGCCGCCACGCCGGCGGTCGCGTTGGTCACGCGCGAGGCGGCCGAGAGCGCCACGGCGAAGAGCCCGTAGCCCACGATGGCGAGGCCGAGGAACACGTAGCGGAGCGCGGGCTCGGGGGGCAGCTCCATCTGGATCGGCGGGAGGCCGAGGATGAGCACCAGGGTGACGATGAACGCCCCGATGCCGCCCATGACGAAGAGACCGGAGCCCGCTGGCTTCGCGGCGGCGGGGGCCGGAGGCTGAGCGGGCGCAGGAGCGGCAGCGGGCGCAGGAGCGGCAGCGGGCGCCGGGGCACGAGCGGGCGGTGGAGCCTGAGCGGGCGCGGGCGCTGGAGCGTGTGCCTGAGCGGGCGCCGGAGGCTCAGCGGGCGCGGCGGCGCGCGGCGGCGCCTGGAGCGTCCCGGGTTGGGCCGGGCGCTTCGGTGGTTCCCCGGCGTCGGCCACTTGAGCGAGCCGCTTGTGGAGCTCCGCGACCTCCGACGGGTCCATCTGAACGGTGGCGCCGTCGTCGTGGAACTCGCCGTCCCCGCGTTGCCCATTGTCCTTGGAGCTGTCGTCCTTACCCGCCATGGTGCGTCCTCGCACGTCGTGGGGGCCCACCAAACGGCGCCCCCGTGGAGCTGGTCGGCGCACAATGTCCCGCCTGGACGCCGGGGCGTCAACTCGGGTCTCCGGCCGTCCGGCCGCTCCGCGAAACCGCGCCCCACACCGCTACGGACGCCACGAGCTTCTTCACAGGGCGGCGCAAACGCGGTCCATAGTCCGTCGGCACACCCCGAACGCTCCCCGCGCTGACCTCATCCCCTCCAGGAGCTTCATGGCTCGGTCCAACGCTCGCGACCTGACGCGCGGCCCGATCCCGGCCCACATCATCAAGCTGGCGACGCCGGTCGTCGTCGCGATGGTGCTGCAGTCCGCCTACGCGCTCATCGATCTCGCCTGGGTGCGCGGGCTCGGAGAGGACGCGGTCACCGGGCTCTCGACCTCGTTTCAGGCCTTCTTCATCGTGCTCGCTCTCGCGCAGGTCGTGGCGACCACCGAGCTCGCCGAGCTCAGCCAGGCCTACGGCGCCGGCCGTGTCGCCCTGGCGCGGCGCCTCTTCTCGAGCTTCTCCATCGTCGGCGGGGTCATCGGCGTCGTCTCCGCTGTCGCCGCCTACCTCTCCGCCGACGTCTACGTCTCTGCCTATACGGCCTCACCGGGCGCCCACGCCGCGGGCGTCGCCTACTTCGAGGTGATGTCGCTGACCTTCTTCGCGCAGCTCATCATCATGGTGTTCGGCAACGCCGTCCGCGCGAGCGGCGACTTCTCGACGCCGATGCGCTTCATGGTGACCTCCATCGCCGTGAACGCCGCCCTCGACCCGCTGCTCATGTACGGGGTCGGCCCGCTACCCGAGCTCGGCGTCGCGGGCGCTGCCTGGGCCACGGTCGTCGCCCAGTGCGTCGCGATCGCCCTCTACAGCCGCCGCTTCCTGCGCCGTGACCGCCTCGGCGAACGCGACATGAGCTGGGCCCGCCCGGCGTTCCCGCCGGGCTTCTTCGGCCGGCTCCTGACGCGCGGGCTCCCGGCCGGCACACAGTTCTTCCTGACCTCGGCGGTCCTCGGCATCGTCATGGCGAGCCTCAAGGACGAGGGCGACGCCTGGACCTCGGCGGCCGGCGCGGGGTTCCGGGTCCTGCAGCAGACCTTCCTGCCGCTGGTCGCGCTGGGCTCGGCCGCGGCCGCGATCTCGGGGCAGAACCTCGGCGCCAGGAACTACGAGCGGGTTCGCGACACGGCGCGGATCGCCGTGCGCTGGGCGCTCGTCTACGCGGTGGTCGTCGGCGCGCTGATGTTCTTCGGCGGCGGCGTGGCGGCGCACATCTTCGCCAAGAGCGACGAGGGGCTCGCCGTCGGCGCGGAGTATTTCCGCTGGAGCGCTCCGTCGATGCCCGCCATGGCGCTGACCTTCGTGCCGATGTTCATCCTCCAGGCCGCCGGCCGGGCGATCCTGCCGCTGATGAGCGCGATCCTCCGGATCGTGCTGCTCGCGGTCGCGGTGCTCTACGTCGTCCCGTCCCTGACGACGGACCCGGGATGGACCTTCGGCGCGGTGACCCTGACCTCCTACGTCGAGGCCGCCGGCGCGACGGCGCTCCTCGCGCTGTTCGTCACCCGGCTCCTGCGGCGCGGCCAGCCCGGCGAGGCGCCGGCGTCGTCATGACGTCGCGGGGACGGCGCTCCCGCTCGACGCAGGCACGTCGACCTCCGCGAGGTAGCGCTCCCGGAGCTCGCCCAGGGCGTCGCGGAGGGCCGCCCGCTCGCGCCGCAGATTGGCGAGCCGATCGCCGTGCTCCCACCAGGCGCGGAGCCCGCTGAGCGTCAGCCGATGGAGGCGCGCTTCGGTCATGTAGCGGAGCGCGAAGAGGGCCGAGGTCGGGAGGCTCGCGGCGTAGGCGACGCCGACCCCGGGCCCGAGGGCGCCGGCGACGAGGATGGTCTGGAGCCCCCAGGCGCCCCCGTAGAGCGCGGCGCCCGCGAGGAGCTTGAAGAGCGCCTGGCGATCGCGGCGCGGGTCTGCGTAGCGCAGGAGCCCGCGGAGGAGCGCGTAGGGCAGGGCGCTGTTGAGCATCCCGTAGGCGGCGACCGGGGCCCCGAGGAGCAGGAAGCGCCGGGTGTCGCGCCAGCTCGCGTCGGCGATGAGCGTCGTCTCGGTGCGGTGCTGAAGCGCGAGCGACTCGCCGCCCAGGCCGAGGGCGCTGCGCTCGTCGAGGTAGCGCTGGAGGCGCCGCCGGAGCTCGGAGGTCCGGTCGGGGTCGACGTCCTGGAGCCAGCGGTAGGCGTCGACGATGCGCCGAACCAGGGCCGTCCGCTCGGCCGGCGTCTGCCCGCCGGCGTCGAGCCCCTGCTCGGCCCGGATGTCGACGATGAGCGAGGTCACCTGGGCGATGATGCGCTCGTCTTCGTCCTCCTCGACGTGGATGGCCAGCTCCCGGAGCGCGTCCTCGAGCCGCGAGGTCAGCGCGCGGACGGCCGCGCGCGGGTCTTCGGCGTGTAGCTCGAGGAACTCGGCGACGGGGATGGGCTCGCCGAAGGCGACGTGGACGTCGCTCCGGAAGGCCTGCCGCACCAGGTAGTTCAGCCCGACCGGGACGATGGCGACGCCGAGCTCGCCGTTGGCCGCGGCCTCGGCGTCGAGGGCGATCCGCGCGGCCCCGGTCTTCACCTGGTGGACCTTCAGGTTGTGGTGGGTCTTGCCCTCGGGGAAGATCGAGATGACGCCGCCGCCACCGAGGACCCCGCGGGCCGCGGCGAAGGCGCTGGAGTTGTCGACCTTGCCCGCGTGGTCCTTCGGCCGCGAGATGGGGATGGCGCCGACCGAGCGCAGGATCCGTCCGAAGACCGGGACCTTGAAGAGGCCGTCCCGGGCGCAGAAGGCGACCTGGCGCCGCTCGACGAGGCCGAGGAGCAGCGGGTCGATGATGCTGTTCGGGTGGTTCGAGGCCAGGATCGCCGGGCGGTCGCCGGCGAGGTGCTCGCTCCCGGTGACCTCGATGGTCCGGTAGAAGGCCTTCATGGCGCCGCGGACGGTCGCGCGGAGCCCGCGGTAGAGGCGGGTCGGCGACCCGGGCGCCGCGCCGGGGGTGACGGTTTCCATCGCGGCTCCGTGGGCTGGGTTCGTCGCGCAGCCTAGCAGCGTTCGGGGGAGGCGCCCATGCGTGCGCGCTCCGAACGCGTGGTCAGAACGCGACGGCGAGGGAGCCGTACAGCGCCGTCTCGCCCAGGAACGCCCACTCGATCGAGGCGGACAACCCCGGCACCGGCGCGACGCTGGCGCCGATGGCGAGCTGGTGGTGCCCCGGATCGCTGCCGACGACGTCCGAGACGACGTCGCCGTCCTGGAAGGTCCACATCACGGGCCCTCCGAAGGCGCGCGCGCTGAAGTACGGGGTGAACACGCCCTCGATCGTCTTCGAGACGGTGACCGAGAGCCGCAGATCGAGGGCCGTGAGCGAGTCCTCGCGGCCGCTGCCGATCTCTCGCGTCGAGGTAAAGGAGCCGGCGAGGGCGAGGCCACCCGACAGCGTCACCGGCTCGGCGAGGAAGCGATAATCGGCCTGAAGCGCCACGACGGCGCCGGGCCGGACCTCCCAGGTGCGGTCCCCGCTCCGGAGCTCGCCGTCGACCACGGCGCCGGCGCGGAGCCCGACGGTCAGGTCGGCGGTGGCCCGATACGCCACGCTGAGCAGGACCTGCGTCTCGTGCATCGCGAGGTCGAAGCCGGCGTCGAACTCCAGGTCCGCGTCGAAGAAGCCTCCCGTCACCGCGATCTGCCAGCGGCGGACGTCGTCGTCGGTCTGGGTGCCCACCGGACCGGCGGGCGCGCCGCAGCCTCAGGCCCGGGCCTGTCGGACCGGCAGGGTGACGGCGAGCCACGACAGCAGCAGGGCCACGGCGGCGGTGAGGGCGAGGCTGGTGCGCTTCATGGCGTCGACTGTCGCCCGGCGCGCGTCTCCGGAGCAAGCGCCGGTGGGTTCAAGTCCCCGAACCGTCGAGGAGGGCGAGCTCGTCGTCGGTCAGCAGGCGGACCGAGCCCTCGGCGAGCCCGGGATCGAGCGCGAGGGGCCCGATCGCGACCCGCCGGAGCGCGGTCACGTGGCCGCCGCACGCGGCGATCATCCGCTTGACCTGGTGGTAGCGCCCCTCGTGAACCGTCACCCGCGCGCGACCCGCGCCGAGGAGGACGAGCCCCGCGGGGCGACAGCGGGTCCCGTCGGAGAGCAGCACCCCCTCGGCGAACCGCTCCGGGGCGCCCTCGAGCTCGCCCTCGAAGTCCGCCTCGTAGACCTTCTCGACCCCACGCTTGGGGTGGGTGAGGGCGTGGACGAGGTCCCCGTCGTCGGTCAGGAGCAGGAGCCCCGTCGTGTCCTTGTCGAGCCGCCCGATCGGCACGAGGTCTCGCCGCAGGTCCGGCGGGACGAGGTCGAGCACGGTGGTCTCGACGGCGTCCCGGGTCGCGGAGACCACGCCGGGCGGCTTGTTCATCATCAGCACCCGCCGCGCGGTGTAGGCGATGACCGCGTCGCCCACGCGGACGGTCTGTCGCTCGGGGTCGACGTGGGTCGCCGCCTTGGTGACGACGGCGCCGTCGACGGTCACCCGGCGGCGACGCAGGAGCGCGCTGGCCTCTTTGCGCGTGCGCCCCATATGATGCGCGAGAAATCGGTCGATTCGCATGGCCGAAGAGATTAAGTACACCCGACCTTGAGCCGCAATCCCCGTTCTCACTCCCGGCACCGTCGGGCGCTATCGAACCTCGGCGGCCGCGCGCGTGGCGCCGGCGATCCCGAGGTGGTCGAGCGTCTGCGCGCGGCGGTCAGGCCGCCGGCCTCCGCCGACGCCCGGGCGCTCACCCACGGCTTCCATGCGTGGCCGGCCCGGATGCACCCGTTCACCGCGGCGTCCCTGATCGCCCAGAGCCCTCCCGGGCCGATCGCCGATCCCTTCATGGGCGGCGGGACCGTGGTGCTCGAGGCGCTCCTCGCCGGGCGCGGGGCCCTCGGGGGTGACGTCAACCCCGTCGCCCTCGAGGTCGCGTGGGCGAGGACCCGCTGCTGGGCCCCTCCACGCACCGGAGGGCTCGAGGCCGCAGCGGAAGAGGTCGTCGCGGCGGCGCGGGCGCTTCGCGAGAACCGGCGCGTCCCGGCGGCGGTCAAGGAGCGCGAGCGCGAGTGGTTCGATCCGCCGGCGCTGGCCGAGGCGTGGAGCCTGGCCGAGGTCCTGCGGCCGCGGATCGCCCGGGGCGACGAGGTCGCGCGGATGCTGCGCGCCTGCCTCTCGTCGATCCTGGTCAAGGCCAGCCGGCAGGTCTCGGACTCGGTCCCGATGCGGGACGTCGACCACGCCTGGATCCCGAAGCGTCGGGTCGAGGGGTGGTTCGTCGCCCGGGCGCGCGAGCACGGGCGGAACCTGGCCGAGCTCGCGCGGCGCTTCCCGAAGGAGGCCCGCGCTCCCTGGCTGGCGCTGGCCGACGCCCGCCGGCCCCCGCCGGAGCCCGGGCCCCTGGCCGCGATGATCACGTCCCCGCCGTACCCGGGTGTCTACGACTACGCGGCCCATCACGAGCGCCGCTACAGCGTCCTCGGGATCGACGCCGGGCTCGCCCGCGCGGCCGAGATCGGCGCCCGGCGCGAGGTCCGGCACGAGGGGACGGCCGCCGCCGCCGAGGGGTACGTCGCGGGGATGGCCGAGGTGCTCCGCGCGTGGAGCCCGCACCTCATCGACGACGGCCGCGTGTTCCTCGTCGTCGGCGACGGCCAGGACCCGGACGGCCCGATCCCGGTGATGCCGCTCATCGAGCGCGCCGCAGCAGCAGCCGGGTACGCGCTGGTCGCCTCGGTCAGCCAGCCCCGGCCCAGCTTCGGCCCGGGTGAGGGCAAACCGCGCGGCAAGAAGGAAGAGCACGTCGTCGCGCTGCGCCGGGGAGACCGATGAGCGCAGGCGGCGAGGAGCCTCCGCCCGCCGGGGACGGCTGGAGCGACGAGCAGACGGCGCTGACCACGCTCGCGGAGGCGCTCCGCGCGTTCAACGGCGCCCGCGACTGGGAGCAGTTCCACACGCCGAAGGACCTGGCGATGGCGCTGTCCGTCGAGGCATCCGAGCTGCTCGAGCTCTTCCTGTGGCGCGCCGACGGAGACCTCCCGCGCGCCGAGCGCCTCGAAGAGGAGCTGGGCGACGTCCTCATCACCCTGGTGAACCTGGCGGGGCGGGTCGGCGTCGACCTGATGGCCGCCGCGCAGGCCAAGCTCGCCCTGAACGGCCGGCGCTACCCGGTGGAGCGGGCGCGCGGAACGGCGAAGAAGTACGACGCCCTCGTCGACCCAACGGAGGAGAACCCGAGATGACCGGATTTGACGCGCTGGTCCCCTACGAGGAAGCGCTGGCCCGCATCGTCGCAGAGGCGGAGGCGCTGCGTGACCGTCACCCGACCGCGACCCGCGAGGTCGGGCTCTGGGACGCCTCGGGGTACGTGCTCGCCGAGGACGTGGTCGCCGACCGCGATCAGCCCCCGTTCGCGCGCTCGGCCATGGACGGCTACGCGGTTCGGGCGGCGGACGTCACCGGTTCCGAGGCGCGGCTGAAGGTCGTGGGCGAGATCGCCGCCGGGCAGATGACCGAGCTGACCCTCGGACCGGGCGAGGCGATCGCGATCATGACCGGCGCGCCCGTCCCCGCCGGCGCCGACGCGGTGCAGATGGTCGAGAAGACCCGTCGCGACGGCGAGGACGTCATCGTCAACGGTCCGCTGACGCCCGGCCACAACATCGCGCCGCAGGGCGAGGACGCTCAGCGCGGCCAGGTCGTGGTCGAGAAGGGCCGCGTCATCGAGAGCCTGACCGCCGGGGTCCTCGGGTCGGTGGGCGCGAGTCACGTGACCGTCTTCCAGCGCCCGCGCACGACGGTCATGACGACCGGCGACGAGCTCGTCGGGGTCGAGGACACGCCGGGCCCGGGCCAGATCCGCGACTCGAACCGCCGGACGCTGATGGCGCTGCTCGAGCGCGAGTGGTCGCGCGTCGTCGACGGCGGCATCGTCGCCGACGACCTCGGCGAGACCCGCCGCGCCATCCGCGAGGGCCTCGAGAGCGACGTCCTCGTGCTCTCCGGGGGCGTGTCGGCCGGGGTCTACGACGTCGTGCGCGAGGCCCTCGAAGAAGAGGGCGTCGAGATCATCTTCCACAAGGTTCGCATCAAGCCCGGCAAGCCGCTCCTCTTCGGGCGCCACGCCGGGGGCCTGGTGTTCGGTCTGCCCGGGAACCCCGTCAGCACCTTCGTGACCGGGCTGATGCTGCTGTCCCCGGCGCTGCGGGTGCTCGGCCACCGTCCGGAGCACCGCACCTGGTACGTGCGCGTGCCGCTCGTCGGCAAGCTCCCCGCGACCGGCGGCCGGACGAGCTTCCACCCGGCGCACATCACCCTCGGCGACGACGACCGGATGTCGGTCCGCTACCACCCGTGGCACGGCAGCGCCGATCAGTTCAGCTTCTCCCGCGCCAACGCGCTCATCCGTCGCGAGCCGGGCGAGCCGGCCGCGAGCGACGGAGAGATCGTGCGGGTCGCGATCCCACACCCGCTGGCCTCCTGGTAGGGCGCCGCGGGGCGGGATCGCGGTCGGCGCGACGGGCAGTCGCGCCGTGAGCGCTTCGCGTGGTGACCGCCGGCTGGAGTGGCGGCCACCACGCTACGGCTCGTCTCGATCTAGTCGAAGGCGAGCCGGTGAAGGGTTCGCAGGAGCCGCCGGTGGAGCGCGCCGACGGGGCCGTGGCGTAGCATCAGATCTCTCAACATGGCGGACCTGCCTGGCTGGATGACTCGCCCAGGATGAACGGGCGATGTTTCCACCAGATTTCGCGTCTCGCGGGGGAGCGCCTCAGCGTGCCGGGGCGCCGTCGGGGCCGACCGGCACGAACTTCGGCTTGTGCCCGGCGTCTCGCCAGGCGCGGTAGCGGGCGCGGCTCGCGTCGAGGAGCGCCGGATCGCGGTGGTCGACCAGGTCGACGACGCTGTCGAAGCTCCGGGCGAAGGCCTCGGAGCACGGCGTCAGCTGGACGAGGATGTTCGCGGGGATCGGCCGGGCCTCGGTGGTGATGATGACGATTCGGGCCTCGGCGTCGCGGAGCTCCGACGCGTCGTTGGCCACCTCGTGGGGCAGGAAGGCCTCGTCCCGGAACGTCCACAGGTGGTCGTCGAAGGCGCGCGCCTCGTTCGGGTCCGCGCAGTGCACGAGGAGCGGCTTGCCCTTGCGGGCGGCGACCTCGACCATCCGGACGGCGACCGACCAGCGGCCCTGGGGCGGGGTGTCGTAGAAGGTGACTTGCGGGCTCATCGCTCGCCTCCCGATTCACGACGCGTGGCGCGCGGTCTCTCTGTGCTCCGCGCACGGTTCATCGCTGTTCGTCCGCTGCCGCGCTCGCTCATGAGTCTACATCCTCGAAGACGAGCCGGCCGTCGACCAGATCGACGGTGATGCGGGTGACTCCCGCGTCGACCTGGAGCCACCCTTCGTCGGTCCGACGCGGGGGCTCGCCGGCCCAGCCGGTCACGGCGTCGATGACGCCGGCGAGGGCGTCGCCGTCGTACACCGACGGGCCGGTGGCCGAGCGCAGGCTGATCGCGCAGAGGGCGTCGAGCTCGAAGGCCAGCTCCGGGATCCAGCGCGCCTCCGCCAGGGCGACGGTCGGCGCGACGCGATGGACGCCCTCTCCCGACAGCGGACCGAGGACCGCCGCGCAGGCGCGCTCATCCGCGCCCCAGCGGACGCCGAGCACGATCCCGTCAGCCGGGTCCATCCACGTCTCCTCGGTCACGCCTGCTCCTCCGCGGTCTCCGGGCCGCGCCGTCCAGGTGGAACGGCCCGACAGATCAGTTAGAGTCCGGCCATGGTGTTCGACGCAGGCGCCCGCCGGCAAGCGCTCCGGTCGGTGACGAGGAACTCGTGCTGATCCGCTCCATCCGCCATGGCCTCAAACGCCTCTCCGGGCGAGATCGCTGGGAGGCGACGGGGTTTCTGCGCCAGCACGCCGAGCACAACGCGTACCTGCTCGGGCAGATCGCGCGAGACGCCCTCCACCGCGAGGCCATCGCGGGCGTCTTCGTCGGCTACTACTCCGGCGGCGAGCTCGAGGGCATCGTGTGCATCGGATCGAACCTGGTCGTCAGCGAGCCCTGCAGCGAGCGGGCCCTCGACGGCTTCGCGAGCTTCGCCCGGACCGCCGGCTACATCGTCCGCGTCGCCGTCGGCCCCGACGCCAAGATCGACGGCTTCATGCGCCGCTTCGGCCGCGAGCTCGACGACATCGCCCTCGAGCGCCCGGAGCAGCTCCTCTACCGCGTCGACCATACCACGCTGTCGCTGCCCGATCCCTGCCCGGAGCTACGCCCCGCCGAGGTCACCGAGCTCGAGGCGCTCCTGAAGACCGATCTGGCCATGGTGGTCGAGGAGCTCGGCTTCGACCCGTTCTCCCACGACATCATGAGCTTCCGCCGCGGCTGGCTGCGCCGGATCCGCGAGCAGCGCGCCTGGGTCATCGGGATCCTGGGCCAGCCGCCCATCTTCAAGGTGGATCAGTCGGCGGTGTCCGACGAGGTCGTGCAGCTCGCCGGGGTCTACACCCAGCCGGCCTGGCGCGGCCGCGGGATCGCCCAGCGAGCGGTCGGCGAGATGTGCCGGATGCTCCTCGAGGAGGTCCCGGTGGTCACGCTCTACGTCCACCGGAACAACGTCGCCGCGATACGCCTCTACGAGTCCCTGGGCTTCGCGCCGGCCGGCCGGGTCCGCTCCGTCTGGTTCTACTGATCCGCGATGGTGCGCGTCGCTCCCACGCGCCGGGGGGGGGATTCATACCCCGGCTGACTCTTCGGTGAACTGGCGCGCCGCGGGATGCGGACGACGCGCGAGCTGGTGCAGGGGGGCCGGAAGCGGAAGCGTGAGTGTGAGTGTGAGTGGGGCATGAGCGGGTGCGCTGGGCGTGAGTGGTTCGGTGGCGGAGGGAGCGCCGCGAGCCTTGCGTAGCCCCGCTCTCGCTCAGCTGCAGGACTGGTGCATCGGGGTGGAGCGGCCGGCCGCGCTGCGCATCCGGCCGCCACGCTCGGTCAGCGGGTGAGGTTGACGAGGGTTCCGATGACGTGGTCGAGGCGCTGCCTGACGTCGGGCCCCGGGTCGGGGATGCAGCGCATGGCGACGGCGACGTCGAAGCAGGCGGCGACCTCCGCCCCCCCCTTTGCTCACGCCCACGCGCCCCGCCTCGCTTGCGCTCCGCTCCCGCTCCAGCTCTCGCTCCGCCTCTCTCGCCCCACCGCGCCCCGACTGCGACCGGGGCGAAGTGACGCCAGAATACCAAATAGAAACGGCAGCTCAGAACTCATGCTCGCAAACCGAGCTGTGCCGGCTTGTGGATCACACCCGCGCCGGGGCAGGCGGCGCGACGGCGGTGGTCCCGAACGCGCGAGAGCGGCGACCGTCGCCGGCCGCCGCTCTCGCTGGACGATCTCGTCGGCGGGACGCGAATCAGAACATGTAGGAGATGCCGGCCGAGCCGTACATCTTCGTGTCCTTGAGGAAGTCGGCCTCGTAGAGGAGGCGCTCGTTGGACAGGGGGTTGCCGTCGAAGATGATGAAGGCGTTGAGCTCCTTGCTGACCCGGAACTCGACCGAGAAGCCGAGGGTGAAGAGGCCGCCGCCGTCGCGGTCGGCCTTCTCGTCCCACTTGTCCGTGTAGCCCATGAGCCCGAGGCGCGCCGTGATCGCGGCCTTGTCGCCGACCATCACCGAGCCCTTGGCGAGGATGCGCGCGAAGAAGCTGTTACGCCCCTCGGCGCCGAGGCCGCCGCCGATCCCGGCCTCGAGGCTCGCGGCGACCGTGCGGGTGGCGGCGTAGGTCCACTGGTAGCGGACCTCGAGCTCGTTGGTCACGATGAAGAAGGCGGAGCGGAAGTGGACCCCGAGGTCCATGTTGCTGCCGATGCCGCCGCCGGCCTGGAAGTTCAGCAGGTACGGCCAGCCGGCTCCGGCGTCGATGGAGCCGCGGCCGGCGGGCATCGCGCGAGCGCTGAACGGCATCGGGCGGGTGTTCGCCGGGACGGCATTCGGGTCCTTGTCGCCGAAGGCCGCCGTGATCTTGACGATACGGTCCGTCGCCACCGCGACCTTGAACTCCTCGGTGCGCCCGTCGGCGCGCCGCACCATCACCTCGTGGGTGCCGACGGCGAGCTCGCCGACGAAGGGGGTCTGACCGATGGGCTTACCATCGACGAAGACGTCGGCGGCCTCGTTCTTCTTGGTGCGCACCTCGAGCTTTCCGGACTGACCGAGCTCGGCGATGACCTCGGGGTTGTCGCCGGCGACGAGGGTGACCGACTGCTGCCACGGCGCGTAGCCCGGAGCGGTCACGGTGATGAAGTGGGTGCCGGGGTCGAGGTCGTCGACCGCGAAGGGCGAGGCGCCCTTGCGGATCCCGTCGATGTCGACCTTCGCGCCCGACACGTTGGCGACCACGCGGACCCGCGCTCGGGTCGGTGACACCGGGGCCGCCGCGAGCTCGAGCCGGACGACCGTCGTCTCGCCCGCGCGGACCTCGACGTTCTTGCTGGTGACGGCGCCGTCCGGGCCGCGAGCCTCGACGAGGTGGGTGCCGGGCTTGACGTCGCTCAGCGTGATCGGCGCGGTGCCGACGGGGTCACCGTCGAAGGTGATCGAGGCGTTCGCGATGTTGGCGAGGACCTTGACCTCGCCCGCTACGCCGCGGCTCGGGACGAGCGGGCCGTCGACGACGATGCGCTTGCCCGACTCGACGTTCACGCTCTGGCTGAAGGCCTGGTAGCCGTCGAGGACGATCTCGACCAGGTACGGCCCGGCCGCGAGCCCCTCGACGACCATCGGGGTCTTGCCCTTGGGGCCGCCGTTGACGCGGACCTCGGCGCCGCTCGGGTTCGAGGTCACGAGGATCTCGCCCGGGGCGGCCGCGAGCTTCTGCATCACGACGTCGATGGAGAAGCGCTCGTTCTCGTGGGCGTCGACCCAGCGCTCCCACGGCTGATAGCCCTCCTTGGTGACCACGGCGTGGTGGCGCCCCGGCGGGACGCGCACGCTGACCGGGACCTGCCCCTCGTCACGGCCGTCGACCGTGACCTTGGCGCCGGTGAACTCCGGGCCGGAGATGAACTCCAGGGTCGCCGGCTGGATCGTCCGGATGAGGTTGAAGACGAAGCTCTGCCGGGTGCGGCCGATGGTCACGGTCTCGACGAGCTCGTCGTAACCGTCCTTCTTCATCTTGAGCTTGATGGTCCCGCGGGGCAGGCGCACGAGCTTGAGGGGGGTGACCCCCAGGAGCTTGTCGCCGGCGGCCTCGACGAGGTAGACCTCGGCGCCGGTGGGCGAGGTGTCGACGTTGGTCCGCGTCGTGTACACCGCATGAGCCGACGGCGTGGCGGCGAGCATCGTCACCACGACGGCGAGCGGGGCGAGTAGCGACAAGCGAGGAGAGGCGAGCATGGAAGAGGCTCCTTGGATGGCGCGCGTTGAGCGGGAGCTTACGCGCTGCGACCGGAGTTATCCACCGGTCCAGGCCGCCGCTGCAACCCGCATCGACGTGGCGCGACGATGAGCCGGAGCGGCGGCGGGTGGCGCTGCTTCGCCACGACGGCCCCCGGGCTCGAGCCCTTCCTGGCCGAGGAGCTGCGCGGGCTCGGCCTCTCCGGGATCAAGCCGGGCGCCAGCGGCGTGGGCTTCCGGGGGGATCGCGAGGCCCTGATGCGGGTCTGCATGACCTCGCGAACGGCCCACCGGGTCCTCTGGACCCTCGGCGACGTCGACACGTCGTCCCGAGAGGAGCTCTACAAGGGGGTCCGCGCGGCCGCGCGGTGGGAGGGGCTCATCCCGCCGGACAAGACCCTCGCCGTCTTCGCCAGCGTGCGGGACGCGCCGGCCTTCCGGGACACCCGCATGGCGGCGCTGACGGTCAAGGACGCCGTCGTCGACGCCGTCCGCGACGCCCGGGGCGCGCGTCCGTCGGTCTCGGTCGACGACCCCGACGTGGTGATTCGGCTGTCGGTCAAGGGCCGACGCGGGGTGCTGAGCCTCGACGGCGCGGGCCGCACGAGCCTCCACGCCCGGGGCTACCGGACCGAGGCCGGTGAGGCGCCGCTCCGAGAGACCGTGGCCTCGGCGATGATCCTCGCCAGCGGTTGGGAACAGCGCACGCCGCTCATCGATCCAATGTGCGGCTCCGGGACCCTGCTCATCGAGGCGGCCTACATCGCCAAGCGCGTCGCGCCCGGGCTCCTGCGGGAGACGCACGGGTTCGCGCGCTGGCCAGGCCATCGGCAGGACCGGCTCCTCCGCCTCACCTCGGAGCTACGCCGGGAGCACACGCGGCGCTGCCCGCCGATCCTCGGCCTCGACGTCGACCCGCAGATGCTCAGGCTCGCCCGCGCGAACAGCGAGCGGGCCGGCCTCACGAGCGCCATCGCCCTCGACCGGATCGACGTCCGCGCCCTCGAGAACCCGTTCCCGGAGGCCCCGACCGGGGTCATCGTCTCGAACCCGCCCTACGGCCAGCGGCTCGGCGACGACCGCGCGGCGCGAGAGCTGATCGCCGCCCTCGGTCGCCGGCTCCGCACGCAGTTCCCGGGTTGGGTCGGCTGCTTCATCCTGCCCCGCGGGCTCGCCCGGGCGCTCGACCTGCCGCTCGCCGGGCGCTGGCCGACGAAGAACGGCGCGCTCGACGTCGACATCATCCGCGTGGAGATCCCCAGGTAGACGCGGACGGGCGTCCACCGGGTCGCCAGGTGTAAACCAACTAGCCGGCCGGGGGCTCGTCAGCGACAGCGCTGTCAGGTCGCGAGGATCACGGGCCCAGGGGGAGGACCCAGACGTCGTCGAAGCCGCCGTTGTCCGCGCGGGGGGCGGTGACGGCGACGTGGCTGGCGCTCGCGGCCACGCTCGAGGCGCGCCCGGGGACGTCCTCGCTGGTGACGGCGGTCGCGTCGGTCGCGACCACGCGGAGCCGCGTCGTCTCGAGGTCGTTCGCCGGTGAGGACAGCCAGGCGAACCGGCTGCCCGCGGCGCGCGGCACCTCGTCGAGGCCGGGCGCGCGCTCGGCGTGGACCGTCGCGGGGAAGGTCGCGCCGTCGGCGGCGACGGTCAGCGATACGTCGCCGGGGTGCATGCTGTCGGGGTTGATGATGTAGGGGGAGGGCTGCCGCCAGGCGAAGGTCCCCTCGGTCAGCGCCAGCCCGGAGAGCTCGCGCTCGGAGACCTGCCAGGAGACGTCGATCACCTGGTCGAGGCTCTGGGCGCGCAGGATCCCGCCGGCGTGGACCCAGGCGATCGCCGCCGCTCCGTCGGCGAGGGTCCCGAAGACGGGCCGCCGGTCGGCCGCGTCGTCGTCCGTCAAGTTGGTCTCCACCCCGGTGTCGAGGTCGAGGAGGTACACGTCCGCGTTGTGATCGTCGTCACCGGAGACGCAGCGGCGGCAGTCCTGCCAGACGACGCGTCGGCCCAGGACGTCGGGCCGGGTCTGGAGCCCGATCCGCGTGACCACGGCCGCCTCGACGCCGGTCGCGAGGTCGAGGGCGAAGATGTCCGCGTCTCCGTAGCGGTCGTCGACGTAGACCAGCAGGTCCCCGTCCCGGGCCAGCTCGCGCGGGTGGGCGAGGTTCGCGACCGGGTGGGCGACCGGGGCCGCGTCGGCGTCGGCCAGGTCCCAGGTCATCAGCCGCGGGAGCGCGCCCGGGGTGTCGCGCTCGACCCACGCCGCCGTTGCTGCGGACAGCGCGATCTCACGCCGCTCGGCCACGCCGGCCGGGACGATGAAGGTCGGGTCGCTCTTGGTCAGCGTCGTCGTGTCCGTGGCCGCGTCGGTGTCCTCGCGGCCGGTGTCCGCGGCGGCGGTGTCGCTGGGCGCGGTGTCCGTGCCGACCGACGTATCCTCCGGCGTCGTCGTGTCCGCGGCCTGGTTGGTGTCGCCGCCGATGACGTCGCTGATGACGTCGAACCCACCGGTAGTGTCCGTCGCTGAGAGCGAGCCCGAGTCGTCGCCGCAGCCCCCATCGACGAGGATGAGCAGCAGGAGCACGAGCGCGACGACGACCGGGCGTCCGAGGCGTGGCGTCACGGCAGCTCCCGGATCCAGAGGTCGAGGAGCCCGTCGTTGTCGGCTCGAGGCGCCAGGAGCGCGACCCGCGCGCCGGAGATCGCGACCGTCACCGCCCCGTCGACCGAGGCCTGGAGCTGCTGGGCGCCGGCCGCGTCGACCACGGACAGGCGCGCCTGCTCCGGGGCGCCGGCGACCCCGTCGAGCCAGGCGATGACGCCGTCGGCGGCCCGCGGGGCGCCATCCATCCCGGGGGCCAGCTCCGCGTGGAAGGTCGCGTCCGTGACCTGGTCGGCGGCGATGTCCCACAGCCGCACGTCACTGGGGCGCATGCTGTCGGGGTTGATGATGAGCGGGGGCGCCCGGAACGCCAGGACGCCCTCGGTCAGCGCCACGCCGGCCACCGCCCGGCCGGTGTCGCGGCTGGCGTCGGTCACACCGCCGACCACCCGGAGCCGGGTCCCGCCGCTGACCCACGCGACCGCGAGGTCGCCGCCCGCGAGGGTCCCGAGGGCGGGGTGGTCGTCGGCCTCGTCGTCGCTCGTGACCTGCTCCTCGGGCCCGCCGAACGTGCGGCGGTAGACCTCGCGGCCGGTGCCGGCGTCGCCGTTCACGCAGGCGCGGCAGTCGGCCCAGACCAGCGTGTCGCCGACCACGGCCGGGTGCTCCTGGGCGCCGACCCGGGTGACCAGGGCCGACTCGGCCCCGGAGCGCAGGTCTACCGCGAAGAGGTCGGCGTCGCCGTAGCGGTCGTCGACGTAGACCAGGAAGCTGTCGCCGAGGGCCAGCTCGCGGGGGTGGGTGAGGTTCGGGACGGGGTAGGCGGCGGGCGCCGCGTCGGGATCACCGGTGTCCCAGACGACGAGCTCGGGAGTGCTGTCGGCGGGGTCCTCGACCCAGGCGACCCGGGTGCCGGCGACCGCGACGGCGGTCCGGGCGACCACGCTCCCCGGGACGATCCACTCGGGGTCGTCCTTGAGCGCGGTCAGCGCGGCCTGATCGACGTCGGTCTGGCTCGTGTCGCGGACGGCGGTGTCCTCTACCGTGACCACGTCGCTGGCCGTCGAATCGGGCCTGCTGGTGTCCGCCGGCGCGATGATGTCGTCGACGATCGCCGTGTCGGCGGTCGTGAGCGTGTCCGACGTCGTCGAGCCGTCCGCGCGATCCGCGGCCGAACACCCGCCCGCGAACGCGAGGCTCGCGAACAGGAGGAGACCGACGACGGAGGGGGCTCGGGGGATTCGGGACACCATGCGGTGGAAACCTAGCAAGAACCGCGCCGGATTGCGCGGGCGCGAACGACTCGGTCCGGAGGTGGCTCGACAGCAGGACCGCCCCGACGTGGCGCGGCAGGTCTCGGTCGACCCGCCCCCGCACCGGGTGGGCAACGTGACCGACGTTCACTCTACGCCTGGCGAACGGGCGAAGCCACCCCCGCGAGCCGGGGCGAGAAAGCCGCTCGCGCGAGCCGGCGGCGCCTGATAGGGTGCGCGGCCGTGGGTACCTTCCAGCGCTTCTGGCGCAACTACTGCGCGCGCCACATCCGATCGTACCTGGCGGGCTTCGCGTTCCTGGCGGCGACCACGCTCCTCACCGTGGGCGTACCGGTCTTCGTCGAGAACGCCGTCGACGCCATGGAGAAGCGAGTCTCGAGCGACGCCATCGCCTGGGCCATCGCGGTCCTCGTGGCCGGCCTCGGGATCATGGTCGTCCGGACCCTGTCCCGGATCCTCTTCTTCAACCCCGGGCGCGAGGTCGAGTACGACCTCAAGAACGATCTCTTCGAGCACCTCACCACGATGCCCCGGCGCTACTTCGACAGGATGCGCCCGGGAGAGATCATCAGCCGGGGCACCAACGACGCGAGCTCGGTCCGAGCGCTGGTCGGCTTCGGGTCGCTGCAGGTCTTCAACGTGGTGCTGACCCTGGTCTTCACCCTCGGCCAGATGCTCATCAGCGACGCGCTGCTGACGCTCCTCTGCGTCCTCCCGCTGTTCCTGGGCGCCTGGATCCTCATCAAGGCGATCCGCCGCATCTTCGTGCTCGTCCGCCGGCAGCAGCAGCAGATCGCGACCCTGAGCGACCGGATCCTGGAGACCTACAACGGCGCGACGGTGCTCAACGCCTTCAACGCGATGCCCGGGGCGACCGCGCGCTTCGATCGGGCCAACGACGACCTCCTGAAGAGCGCGCTGGGGGTCGTGACCATCCAGAGCTGGCTCTTGCCCATCGTGACCGTCGTCGGCAGCGTCAGCATGGTCATCGTGCTCTACGCCGGCGGGACGATGGTGGTCGACCACGGCCTCAGCAAGGGCGAGCTGGCCGCCTTCACCATCTATATCCGCAACGTCGCCGGCGCGCTCTTCGGCCTCGGCTGGATGCTGAACGCCGTCCAGCGCGGCTGGATCTCGCTCGGCCGCATGTACGAGGTCCTCGACGCCCCGACCGGGCGCACGCGCTCGGACGAGCCCCTCCCGGTCCGAGCCGGCGCCGGCTACGCGCTCAGCGTCCGCGATCTGACCTTCCGCCACCCCGAGGCCGACGACGCCGAGGGGCAGGGCGACCGCGGGCGGCCCGCCCTCGAGGGGGTGAGCTTCGACGTCGCCCCCGGCGAGGTCGTCGGCGTCTTCGGGCTCACCGGTAGCGGCAAGTCGACGCTCCTCGACCTCGTCGCCCGGGTCTACGACCCGCCGGCGGGGACCATCAGGGTCGGCGACACGCCGATCGAGCAGGTCGACATCCGCGCGTGGTGGGACGCGCTGGCCTACGTCCCCCAGGACGCGTTCCTCTTCAGCCAGTCGCTGCGCGACAACATCGCCCTGGCGGCGCCCGCCGACGGACGCGACGACGAGCGGGTGGCCGCGGCGGCCGACGACGCGGCGCTGACCGACGACCTCACGGCGCTCCCCGACGGCCTGGACACGGTCGTGGGCGAGCGCGGCATCACCCTCTCGGGCGGACAGCGCCAGCGCTCGGCCCTGGCCCGGGCGTTCTACCGTCGCTTCGACGTGCTGCTCCTCGACGACGTCCTGAGCGCCGTGGACCACGCGACCGAGCGCCGCCTCATCGACGCCATCTACCGGCGGGCGGCGGGCGCGACGGCCCTCGTCGTGTCCCACCGGATCAGCGTGCTGCGGCGCGCCCACCGGATCCTGGTCCTCGACCGCGGGCGCCTCGTCGCCAGCGGCACCCACGAGGAGCTCCTCGCCGCCGGGGTCGAGCCCTACGGCCGGGTCCACAAGCTCCAGCAGGCGCGCGACCAGGATCGCGACGAGGCGCCGGCGCCGCGTGAGGAGGCTCCCGTTGGCTGAGCCCGAGACCCCGCGCAAGACACCGCCGGAGGCGTCGAGCAAGCCGGTCGACACCCCCAACGACTGGGCGCTCATCAAGCGGATCTGGCCCTACATCCGCGAGGACCGCGCCTGGCTGTGGGTGGTCGTCTTGATGACGCCCCTCGGCGTCCTCGCCGGGGTGGCCCAGCCGCTGCTCCTCAAGGCCGGGATCGACGATCACATCTCCGTGGGCGACATCGACGGCCTCACCTGGATCGCCGTGGGCTTCGTCGGCATCGTCATCGCCGGCTGGCTGACGGGCTCGCTCGGGTTCTTCGCCCTCCAGCGCCTGTCGCTCCGCGGCCTGGCCCGCCTCCGCGCCGCGATCTTCGCCCACGTCACCGAGCAGGGCGCGCGCTTCTTCGACCGCCGCACGACCGGCTCGCTCATGACCCGGACCGTCAACGACACCGAGGCGGTCTACGAGAGCCTCGTGCGCGGCGCCGGCCAGCTCCTGACCGATCTCCTGACGATCCTCGGCATGCTCGTCGCGATGTTCGCCCTCGACTGGCGCCTGACCCTGGTCGCCTTCGCGTTCTCGCCCGTCATCTGGGTCACGGTCGGCTGGTTCCGGCGCCGGCTGCGCCCCCTGTCCCTGACGATCCGGCAGACGCTGTCGCGCCTGAACGGCTTCTTCGCCGAGCAGATCTACGGCATGAGCCTCGTGCAGCTCTACGGCGCCCAGGAGAAGTCCCGCGCCCGCTTCGACGAGATGAGCAAGGCCTACATGCTCGCCTACCACCGCTCGAACTGGCTCGACGCGGGGCTCTACGCGGTGATGGACGGCATGAGCGCCCTCGCCATCGGCGCGGTCGTCTGGTTCACGGCGATCCAGTTCGCCGACCCGGAGCCGAGCATCACCATCGGGCTCCTGGTCGCGTTCGTGGACTACCTCGGCCGCATCTTCATCCCGATCCGCGAGTTCGCGGGCCGCATCGCGGCGCTACAGCAGTCGAGCGCCGCCCTCGAGCGGATCTTCGGGCTCATGGACGCCGTCGACAAGGTCGCCCCCGGCACCTACGCCCCCGAGCGGATCGACGGCGACGTCCGCTTCGACGACGTCGGCTTCGCCTACGCGCCCGACCGCCCGCAGGTCCTCTCGGACGTCAGCTTCACCGTTCGCCCGGGCGAGGTCGTGGCGCTGGTCGGCGCGACGGGCTCGGGCAAGACGACGATCGGCAAGATCCTGACGCGGATGTACGACGGCTACACCGGCTCGATCACCGTCGACGGCCACGAGCTGAGCGACTACCGCCTCGACGTCGTCCGCGACCGCGTCACCGTCGTGCACCAGGACGTCTACCTCTTCGATGGGACGGTCGCGGAGAACATCCACCTGTGGAAGGAGGACCTCAGCGACGAGGACCTCCGGCGCGCGGTCGAGCTCTCCCGGGCGTCGACCTTCATCGACGACCAGCCCCAGGGGCTCGAGTGGCGGCTCACCGAGCGGGGGTCGAACCTGTCGACCGGGCAGCGCCAGCTCCTCGCCATCGCCCGGGCCATGGCCCGCGACGCGTCGATCGTGATCCTCGACGAGGCCACGGCGTCGGTCGACAGCGAGACCGAGAAGCTCATCGACGAGGCGGTCGCCGAGCTCTTCAAGCGCCGCACGGTGCTGGTCATCGCCCACCGGCTCTCCACGATCCAGAAGGCCGACCGCATCGTCGTGCTGCACCAGGGCAGGGTGGTCGAGCAGGGTGATCACGCCGAGCTGATGGCCCTCGGCGGGCGCTACCGGCTCCTCGTCGAGACCGGCTTCGAGCTGTAGGGCTCCTGCTCCGGGCGAAGACCCCGTCACGAGCGCCGGCGGCCCGCGGATTCGATTGTCGGGTCGCGCTGCGGATCGTATCGTCCGCGCCGCCCCACCGCGGCGCCCAAAGGAGGCCCCATGCAGTCACAGACCGTGGTCACCGACGTCCTCGTCAACACCATCAAGACCCTGTCCATCGACGCCATTCAGCGCGCCAACTCCGGGCACCCCGGGATGCCGATGGGGATGGCGGACGCCGCGGCGGTGCTGTGGGCGGACTTCCTGGTCGTCGACCCCTCGGAGCCGGGCTTCGCCGACCGTGACCGCTTCGTGCTGTCCGGCGGGCACGGCTCCATGCTGCTCTACAGCCTCCTCCACCTGTCGGGCTACCCGCTGCCGCTCGCCGAGCTCAAGCGCTTCCGGCAGCTCGGCTCGCTGACCCCCGGTCACCCCGAGTCCCACCTGACCCCGGGGGTCGAGACGACGACCGGCCCGCTCGGTCAGGGCATCGCCAACGCCGTCGGGATGGCGATGGCCGAGGCGCGCCTCGCCGCGCGCTTCAACCGCCCGGGCTTCCACGTGGTCGACCACTGGACCTACGCCCTGTGCGGCGACGGCGACCTCCAGGAGGGGATCTCCCACGAGGCCGCGAGCCTCGCCGGCCACCTCGGGCTCGGCAAGCTCGTCCTCCTCTACGATGACAACTCCATCACCATCGAGGGCAAGACGGACCTCGCCTTCAGCGAGGACGTCCCGAAGCGCTTCGAGAGCTACGGCTGGCAGGTCCAGACCTGCGACGGCCACGACCGCGCGGCGGTCCACGCCGCCATCACCGCGGCGCGGGCGGAGACCGGCAAGCCCAGCCTCATCTGCTGCAAGACCCACATCGGCCACGGGAGCCCCAACAAGCACGACAGCGAGAAGGCCCACGGCTCTCCGCTCGGCGTGGACGAGGTCCGGCTCACCAAGGAGAACATCGGCTGGCCGCCCGAGGCGCACTTCCTCGTCCCGAGCGAGGCGATCGCCGCCTTCGACGGGCTCCGGGCGCGCGGCGCGCTCAAGCGCTCGCATCACGCCGAGCGGCTGACCCGCTACGCGGAGAACTACCCCGAGCAGGCCGCCGAGCTCGAGCGCGTGCTCGGGGGCCGGCTCCCCGAGGGGCTCGCGGAGCTCCTGCCCGACCTCGGCGACAAGGCGCTGGCGACCCGGGCCAGCTCCGGCAAGGTCATCAACGCCCTCGCGCCGCACGTGACCGAGCTCTGGGGCGGCTCCGCCGACCTCGCCGGCTCCACCAAGACCCTCGTGGACGACGGCGGCTCGTTCTCGGCGAAGAACCGCACGGGACGGAACCTCCACTTCGGTATCCGCGAGCACGGGATGGCCGGGATCATGAACGGCATGGCGCTCCACGGCGGGGTCATCCCGTACGGCGCGACCTTCTTGACCTTCACCGACTACATGCGCGGCTCGATGCGGCTGAGCGCGCTCATGGGCCAGCGGGTGATCTACGTCCTCACCCACGACAGCGTCTTCCTCGGCGAAGACGGCCCCACCCACCAGTCGGTCGAGCACGCGATGGCGCTCCGGACGATGCCCGGGATGCACGTCATCCGCCCCGCGGACGCGCGCGAGACCGGCGCCGCCTGGCTCGCCGCCCTCGAGCGGACCGACGGACCGACCGGCCTGCTCCTGACCCGCCAGGGGGTCCCCCCGCTCGACGGGACGCGGGACGCCGTGGAGGGCGTCCGCCGCGGCGGCTATGTCGTTCTGGACTGCGACGGCGAGCCGGACCTCGTGCTCATCGGGACCGGCTCCGAGCTCCACCTCTGCACCGGGGCCGCCGAGGCCCTGGCCGGCGAGGGGGTGAAGACCCGCGTCGTGTCCATGCCGTGCTTCGAGCGCTTCGACGCGCAGCCGCAGGACTACCGGGACGCCGTGCTGCCGCCGAGCTGCGGCGCCCGCCTCAGCGTCGAGGCCGGCCGGACCTTCGGCTGGGAGAAGTACGTCGGCCCGCTCGGTGACAGCGTGGGCGTGGATCGCTTCGGCGACTCCGCGCCGGCCAAGGTCCTCGCCGAGGAGCTCGGGCTGACCGTCTCCAACGTGGCCGACCGCGCTCGGGCGCTCCTGGCGTCCCAGACCGACCGCAAGGCCGCCCTCCGCGCGCTCCTCGACTGATCTGTCACCGGGCGCGCCGCGATCGACGCGACGGCGCCCGGCTGTTACCCTCCGCGCGTCATGCGGACCTTGTCGCTGCTCGTCATGCTCCTCGCGCTCTGTGCGCCGGTCGCGGCCGCCGTCCCCGGCGACGCGACAGCGGCCGACGGCTACCGCACCGACGTGATCTTCCTCGAGCATATGCCGCAGACGCGCGCCATCGCGCTCTGGGAGAAGGTCATCCACCCCGCCGGCGAGGCGCGGATCATCGCCGGGCGCGCCGGGACCGTGGTCGTCTACGACACGCCCCCCCGGCTCACGCGGTTTCGAGCGCTCCTGAAGGCGCTCGACGTCGGGGGAGCGGAGGCGCGGATCTACCTGCGCCCGGTGGTCCACCTGGCGCCGAGCGCGCTGGCGGACCTCATCGACCGCGTGCTCGGGGACGCCCGGGGGCGCGACCGAGTCGTGCTCGTACCCGACGACCGGAGCGGACAGCTCCTGGTCCGCACGACCTCCGCCCGCTACCGCGTCATCGACAAGCTCGCCCGCCGCCTCGACGTCCCCACCGCCGAGCGACGACGCGCCATCCGTACCCTCACCGGGCCGTCGGAGCCCGACCACGAGGCGCCGTGAAGCCCCACCGCACCTACGCGCTCGTCGCGAGCTCGCTCTTTCCGGCGCTGGTCGCCTGTGGCGCCAGCGTCCAGACCGCCGACCGCGGCGCCGGGCAGGCCCAGGAGGCCTACCTCGTGCAGACCAGTGACGGCTCCCCGGGAGCGGGCGAGGCGCTCGTCACGCTGTCCTCGTGGGACGTGAACCCCGCCGACGCGCTCCCCGCCGCGGCCCCGCCCGAGGTCGTCGAGGAGATGCGCGCCGAGGCCGCCGCGCGCGGGGCGACGCGGCTCTGGATCGAGCGCGTCGACACCCCGTGGCGCCGAGCGTACTTCGGCCTGGGGACCCGCCCGGACGCCGAGAGCTCGGCCGAGCCCGTGCCCTGTGCCCACGCCAGCTTCGCGGACGGGATCATCGCGGCCTCGGGCGACGCCGATCGCTGCCTGGCGGCAATCCGGCGCGAGCGGCCGGCGCTCCGCGGCGAGATCACCGTCATCTTTCAGGTGGACGCTTGGGGCGACGTCATGCGCGCGGCGCCGACACCGGACTCGACCCGCGACGGCCAGGCTCAGCGGTGCGCGCTCGACGCCGTGTACGACGCGAGCTTCGGCCCGCCCCTCGCGCTCACCTGCGGCGGGACCCTGACGGTCACGTTCCCGCCTTCCGGCGCGGAGTAGCGCCATGACCGAGCCCGCCGCACCCGTGTCCACGCTCCCCGCGCGCCCGACGGATCCCGACGCCGTCGCCGAGACGGCCGGCGTCTCCCGCGAGGCGGCGGCGCTCCTCCTCGACAGCGACGTCATCGACCTCCATCTGGACACGTTCATCCCGCCGCGGCTGCCGCTGGTCCGGTACGACCTCTTCAAGCGCCACGAGCGGGGCGGGCTCCTGGGCGGACGCTTCTTCGGCCACCTGGATCTCCCGCGGGCCCTGAGCGGCGGGCTCACGGGCGGGATGTGGTCGATCACCACCAACCCCTTCCGGCGGGCGTCGCGGCGCTGGGTCGTGTTCCAGAAGAACCTCGAGCGCTTCCGGGCGATGGTCGCCGCCACCGAGGGCCGCCTCCGGCTCGTCCGCACGCTCGCCGAGTATCGCGCGGCGCGAGACGCCGGAGCTCACGGCGTGTTCCTGTCCATCCAGGGCGGAAACGCCCTACAGCGGGCGCCCGAAGGGCTCGCCTCCCTCGGCCCCGACCAGCCCATCGTCCGGGTGACCCTCGTTCACCTCACGAACGCCGCCTTCGGGATCACGTCGAGCCCTTTTCGGCTCTGGAAGGGCAAGCGTGGGCTCACGGACGAGGGCCGGGACTTCGTGCGGATGCTGAACGCGCATCGCGTCTTCGTCGACCTCGCGCACATCAACCGCGCGGGCTTCTGGGACGCGGTCGAGGTTCACGACAAGAGCCAGCCGCTCATCGCGACCCACACCGGTGTCAACGGGGTGCGTCGCGTCTGGCGCAACCTCGACGACGACCAGGTGAAGGCGGTCGCCGACACCGGCGGGACGGTGGGGATCATCTTCGCCAGGAACTTCCTGCGCCCGCGAGGCGGTGCCAAGGACGCGAGCCTGGTCGTCGACCACATGAGCCACGTCATCGACGTCGCCGGCGAGGACTTCGTCTCGATCGGCAGCGACCTCGACGGGGCGATCGTTCCGCCGAGCGATCTGCGGAACGGCGACAGTTACGCGCGCCTCGTTCAGAAGATGCTGGACCGCGGTTGGAGCGATCGCCGCGTCAAGAAGGTGCTCGGGGGAAATTATCTGCGAGCGCTCGGAGCGCTCCGCCCCGAGTAGCGGAGACCCGTCAAGCCACCTGAACGACGCGGCTTTTCGCGCGTTCTCACCGCTGCTCGAGCGGCGCGCCCGGTTGAAGTGGTCGGCAAACTGTGGTCAACTGACCCCAGTCCCCGATCCAGCCGAGGAGGGTGGTGGTGACGAGCGACCCCAAAAAGAACGGCGAGGCGCCGCGCGACGATGTCGATCGCTCGGCGAAGCAGGCGACGACGGTTGCCGAAGCAGGACAGCGACCGCCGGGTGACGCCGCAGCGAGCGAGAGGGCCGCGGCAGCACCGTCGCAGCCAGCGGCGGCGAAGGCCCAGGGCGACAAGGGCAGCAAGCCCGCGGGCGTCGTGACCAGCACGGGCCACGCCGCGCGGATGCTCGCGGCGGCGCCCGACGAGCAGATCACCGCCGCGCTCGCCGCCGGAAAGCACGAGCGCGCCGCCGACCTGATGCAGCGACACGGCGAGCGGCTGCTCGCCGAGGGGGCCGAGGAGGGGCTCGTCCGCTGGTTCGAGCAGCTCCCGAACGCGCTCATCCAGAAGATGCCGCGCCTCGCGGTGCTCCACGCGTGGCTCCTCGTCTATCGCGAGCAGTACCCGGGCGCCGCGACGCGGATCAGCGAGGCCGAGCGCGCGCTCCGCGCCCTCGAGATGAGCGGCGCCAAGCGGTGGCCGGAGGACGGCGACGACGTCGTGCCGCTCTCGCCCTTCGCCGATGTGAAGCGTTCGATCCGGGCGCTCCGGAGCCACCTGGCGTGGATCCACGGAGAGCTCGACGTCAGCGAGCTGCCCGCGTCCGTCGATGACATGATGCTGCCGTCATCGGCCGAGCACCCCGTCTGGCGCGCCCGCGCGCTGGTCACCCTGGCGCGCTGTCGGTTCCTCGCCGGGGCCCTCGCCGACGCGGCGCAGGATCTCGACGCCGCCATCGCGTGCACCACGGTCACCGCCCAGCGCGCGGCTCGCTCGGTCGGGCTCGAGGCGAAGGTCGGCCTCGGCCGGGTGCGCGAGGCCCAGGCCCGCCTCGACGACGCGGCCAAGCTGTACGCCGAGGTCATCGACGAGGCGGACGACAGCCCGGACGTCGCGGACGCGGTGGCCGCGGCGCGCGTCGGCCAGGGGAGGGTGGCGCTCGCCCACCGTGACCTCGACGCCGCCGCCGAGGCGCTCGCCGCCGGCCTCGTCCGGGCCGACGAGACGGGCTGGCTGTCGGTCGCCGTCGACGGGCTCGTCGCCCTGGCCTGGGTGCAGCATGCCCGCGGGGATCACGCCGACGCCCGGGCGTCTCTCGAGCGCGCCGACCGCTTCGTCAAGTCGCGCGATCGCCGCTGGGCGGCGGAGACCGTGGCGCTGCAGCGCGTGACCCTGATGCTGGCCCATGACGATAGGCCCGGCATCCGTCGCTGGCGGCAGAGCGTCGCCGTCCGTGGCCCCGACCGGCACGAGCGGTTGGGGCCGATCCGTGAGGCCCGGCACATCGTCGAGGCGCTCGTGGGCACGGCGCTCGGCGACGCCGATCAGGTCATCGAGGCCCTCGTCGCCGCGCGCGCGTCGGCAGAGGAGGCTGGACGTACGGCGCTCGCGGTCGAGGCGGCGATCGCCGAGGCGCGGTGCAGGCTCGCGCTCGACGCTCGCGCAGAAGCGGCGGCCGCCCTGGGGCACGCCGTGAAGCTGGCGGCACCGTCGTCCCTCGTCCACCCGTTCCTCTTGCTCGGGCCGCTGCCCGACGCGCTGGTCGCGGCCCTGCCGGCCCCCTCCAATGACGCCGAGCGCGCGCTTGTCGCCGCGATCGGCGCGACCGTCGACCACGCTCCGCCCACGAAACGCCAGGCCCCGCCGACGGGCAAGAAGCGGAAAGAAGGGCGACCGAGCGGGCCCATCGAGACCGCGCGGCCGGTGGCCGACGCCGCGCCGTCGCCCCACGAGAGCGAGCCGGAGGAAGGCGCGCCGTCCACGGCCGAAGAGGCCGTCACCGAAGAGGCGGCGCCCCCTGCGCGGCCCGCACGCTGAGCCGAGGCCCAGGACGCCCCCGCTGGCGACCGACCGCTCCCCGCGCAGCCAGCCTTCGGGGAGCGGTCGCCAGCGACGCCGAGCTGTGGCAGCCTCTGGACATGACGACCGAGCCTCACGACGCCCCGACGTTCGAGCTCGACGCCGTACGCGAGCACATCGCGGCGACCGACGCCGAGCTCTTGGTGTACATCGACGAGACGCACATGTCGTACCTCCCGACCTACCTGGGCCGGGCGGACGCCATGCACGTCATCGGGAGCCCCCCGGAAGAGGTCCTGCGGCAGCTCTGGCTCGCGGCCCGCTGCTACGGGTCCCACGGTGACGTCTACCTCGCGAAGTGGCCGCTCCACCAGTTCAAGCGGCGGCGCCTCCTGCCGCTGGAGCTGGCGCTGACCGTGGCCGACGCCGAGGTCCTCGCGGCGACGAACAAGCACTTCGTCGTCGACCCGATGACGCTCCTCGCGGGAGCCGAGTCCGACGGGATCTCCGAGGAGGTCGGCTCCCTGACCCGCTTCTTCCGTGGCGGCTCGATCAGCGATCAGGCCGATCTCACCGGGTTCCTCGCCGTGACCTACTGGATGGTCCTCGGGGCCATCGCGAGCGCCGACAACGAGGCCCTCGAGATGGTCCGCGCGCTCACCGCCCGCATCCTCGAGAAGAACCTCTGGCTCGCCAGGAAGCGCGTGGGCGGCTTGGGGCGCATGCTCTGCGCTCATCAGGTGATCGGCGAGCTCCGCCCCGCCGTGCCCGACGGCATCGTCGACGCCGTCGCCGAGCACGGCCGCCTCCACCGCGAGGCGCTCCTCGCCCGCCTGAAGGACGACGAGAGCGTACGGAAGACCGGAGAGGGGGCCCTGGACGTCACCTCGCTGGCGCTGCTGTCCATGGCCGCGGCGGCGGGGATCAACCTCGGCGGCCGCCTCGCGGCGCGTCAGGGCGATCCCGATCTCGCACAAGCGCTTGCCTACGGGCCGCTGCTCGGGCATACCGCCGAGGCGTGAACGCGGCGCACATCGGCACGGCCGGAGGTCGTATCGCAGGTGGTAGCGCCCGCAGCGGTGAGACGGGCGACGCGGACACGCCGCGGTAACCAGCCGCGTTCCTACGTGTTTGGAGCCCTCTCGCCGCGGGCGCCGAGCCGCCGAGGATCGCCATGAGAGTCATCCACCTCGATCGAGACGTGCCCGAAGTCTGGACCATCGGACCGGCGGTCGAGGCGGTCGAGAAGGGCGAGCTCATCATCGTCCCGACCGACTCGATCTACGCCATCGGGTGCGACCCGTGGAACGTGCAGGCGGTCAACCGCCTCTACGCCGCGAAGTCGCTCGACAAGAGCAAACAGTGCAGCGTCCTCTGCGCCGACCTCAAGCAGGTCGGCGCGGTCGCGCGGGCCGTGACGAACGACGCCTTCAAGTTCATGCGGCGGCACCTCCCGGGCGCATACACGCTCATCCTGAAGGCGAGCCGCGAGCTCCCGACCCAGGCCACGGGCAAGCGCAAGGCGATCGGCGTGCGCCTGCCCGACCACCCGGTGCCCATCGCCCTCGTGGAGGATCTCGGCCGTCCGCTCCTCGTGACGAGCGTCCCGGGTTGGGTCGAGGGTGAGTGGGTCGATCCCGTCGAGATCGCCGAGCGCCTCATGGTCCGCCCCGCGGTGGTCCTCGACCAGGGCCCCATCCTCGCCGAGGCGTCGACCGTCATCGACTTCACCGAGGACATCCCGGAGCTCATCCGCGAGGGGAAGGGCCCCGTCGACGACTGGTTGAGCTGAACCGAGACCCGGAACATCGGCCGCGCGCCGGTGTCCACCGGGACATGCTCCGTATCGCACAGCTCGCCGTTCCGATGCTCGCCGTCGCCCTGTCCGGCGCGCTGGCGCCGGCTGCGCTCTCGTCGTCCATCCCGCCGGACACCTTTCGCTACGCGGTCCAGACGAAGTCGACCCTCAACGCGCTGAGAGCCTGCTACGACGCCGCTCGGGAGCGTGACCCCGAGGCCCGCGGCCGGGTCGTCGTCCGGTACACCGTGAGCATCGATGGTTCGGTACGTGACGTCCACGTCCCCGAGAGCGCCCTCGACACCGAAGCCAACGCCTGCATCATCGCTGTCTTCACGAGCATCCAGTACCGGCTCCGCCTGTCCGAACCGGCGCGGGTCATCTATCCCCTCATCTTCACGCCCCCGGACGCGTGACCTCGCTGACGCGCCGCGTGAGCGGCGGCGGCACGGGCATGCAGCGTCGCGGGTCGTGCTCGAGCGTGCAGCGGCGCTTGAGCGCACGGCTCGCGCGCCTACTCTCGCCGTCCAGTATCAGGAGGCGAAGATCCATGGTCGGAGAGTTCTGGGACGAGATGTACGCCGGCGAGGAGTACCGCTACGGGCTCGCGCCGAACGCGTGGTTGGCCGAGTGCGAGCCGCGTCTGCCGAGAGGCAGCCAGGTCCTGTGCGTGGGCGACGGCGAGGGGCGCAACGGCGTGTGGCTCGCCGAGCGCGGTCACCGCGTCACGACGATCGACGCCTCGTCCCGAGGCGCGGACAAGGCCCGGGCGCTGGCCGAGCGCCGAGGCGTCACCCTCGACGTCCGCGTGGGCATGTTTCCCGCCGATCTCGACGCGACCGGCTTCGACGCCGTCGTCCTGACCTTCATCCACACCGCGCCCGAGAACAGGCCGGGGCTACACGAGGCCGTCGTCGACCGCCTCGCTCCGGGTGGCGTCGTCGTGCTCGAGGCCTTCACCCCCGAGCAGCTCGCCTACTCGAGCGGCGGCCCCAGGAACCCGGCGATGCTCTACACCCCGGCGCAGCTCGCCGAGGACTTCTCCCGGCTCGACCTCGCCGTCCTCGAGGCCCGCGAGGTCGTCCACGACGAGGGCCCCGGCCACCGTGGGACCGCCGCCGTCGTCCGCCTCTTCGGGCGCCGCGACGACAGCTGACCCGCTGCGCTGAGGCCCTGCGGTCTCTCCGAACGTAAAAGGGCCCGGCCTCGTCACCACAGCGGTGGCGGGGCCGGGCCCTCTCGTCGTTCTACGCTCGGGCGTGTCAGCCGTCGCGGCGGAGCTGCTCGAGCAGCTCGCGCGCCTTCGGGCGCAGGGTGACCCAGATGAAGGCGTTCAGGTCGAGGAGGTCGCGCGGTTCGGCGCCCTTCTCGCGCAGGCGATCCATCGCCATCGACGACATCGCGCGCACGCGGTCGTAGGTCGCGCCGTCCGGCGTGGCCTCGAGCTTGAGCTTCGGGGCCATCCACTTGGCCTGGGTGCGGAAGGCCGAGGCCTTGACGCAGACGTGCTCGTCGGGGTGCACCAGCGCACCGAGCGCCGTCATGAGCTCCCAGCTCGGCCCGCTCTTGTTGATGGTGAGCGCGGCGATCCAGGCGTCGACGCGGGGGACCAGCGGCCCGTCACCCCAGAGCAGCCCGTTCATCGCGTTGGCGAGCTCCTCGTAGCGGCTCTCCGGGAGCTTGTCGAGGGTGCCCACGTGACGCGCACCGCTCGAGAGCGACGTGCTCGACAGCACCGAGGTGATGTCCTTGTAGATCTGCTCGAAGTCACCGGCCTCCAGCAGCCCCGCGACGCGCTCGCGGGCGAAGGTCTCCTGAGCCTCCTCAAGGACGGGATCGACGTGGGACTTGCGGCGCTTGCCCTCGACCGAGTGCCGGTTGTCGGCGATGAACTCCGGATCCTGGAACCCGCCGGGGTACAGATGCTCGAAGATACGCCACTGGTCATCGAAGGTGATGATGTGGCGACCGTCGTGCTTGGCGCGCTCGATGACCTCGCGGCGAGCGCGGGTCAGGTCGAGCTTCCCCTCGAGCTCCGCGATGACCTCCTGCGCGACGTCGAGCGGCTCGTCGACCTCTTGGAGCAGGCCATAGTAGCCGGCCTTGAACGTCCGAGCCTTGCCGTCCTGGAACTGGAAGCGGCGCTTCTCCTGACCCTCCCACGCGAGGATGGCGAGGCCCCAGTCCTTCCGCTTCTTGTGCATGAACAGCCGCGGGAGGTTCTCGCCGCTTCCGCTCTCGGTGTCGCTCAGAGTCGCCGCGTCCGAATCCATATGGCCTCTCAGGGTCCTGATGGTAGGTATGTGACGCGGCACATCGCGCCGTGGAGCCGAAGGGCTCGGCGTGCGGCTGCTGCGATCGCGGGGGCGTCACGGGGCGCCCGGGGCTCACGCCCGCGTGAAACGGGCCTCGCCCGGGGGCGATGTGGGGACCGCGCAGGTTACCGCTCACGTCCGGAGCGCGCGGTCGAAGATGAAGTATCTTACCCGGAAGTGCCCTCCGGATCAAGGACGGGCGCTCGCTGAGGCGCTGCAGCAGCGCCTCAGCGAGCGCCCGTCGGCCTTGTTCCTTGATCCTGGGCGGGCGATCCGCTACACAATTCCCCGAACGGCACCGCGCGAACCGGCGCACTGCCATGACCACCACGCGACGCGCAGGCACGCGCGATGACCGGGTCCCACCGAGCAACCCAGAGCTGCTCGGAGGAGATCCGCGCCGCCTCCGAGGAGGCCCGTGCCGGCGTCGCTCCGAGCCAGAGAACAAGACGGGAGTCGTCCTTTTGTATACGCTGTCCTTCCTCGAAGACGAGACCACCTACCCGAGCCGCCGCGCCGCCATTGACGCCGCGAAGCAGATCACCGACGGGACCCACCACGAGGCCCGGATCTCGGATGAGAAGCAGATCGAGTCTCTCGTCTACCAGCGCGGTGAGATGATCTACTACGAGTACGACACCCGCCGCAGCGCCCAGGCCCGCCGCGAGGCGCGCTGACCGGAGCGCGAGCACCCGCCACGGAAGACCGGCGGCCCCGAGCCGACCGTGACCGTGGCGACGCTCGAGACCAGAGATGAGCAGGCGCCGGAGGGAGCGCAGCGTCCTCGCGTGTGAGCGGTGCGCCCTCCAGGCCTCGTCCGTTCAGGCGACCTCGGGATCGACGCTCCGCAGGTGAGCCGCCGCGTCCTCGGGAGCGACCGGGTTGATGTGGACGTCTGCGGTGATCTCGAGGCCTCCGTAGCGCTGGATCCGGGGGATGACCTCGAGGCGCCAATGCCAGAAGAGGTCCATCCCGTCGAGGTCGTGGTGCGCCCGGGTGTAGGTCGATGCGCTCGGCGCGGTGTGCAGCCCGAGGTTGTAGTCCGGGCCATGTAGGGACGCGCTGACGCGGCGGAGGGTACGCCTGAGGAGGCCGGCGAGCTCGCGCGCGCCGTCGTCGGACAGCCGCGTGAAGTCGTGCCCATGCTCGCGGGGATAGATCTGCACCTCGAACGGATGCCGTGAGGCATATGGACAGAAGGCGGCATATCGCGCCGTCACTTCCACGATTCGCGCGCGTGATTCGATCTCGAAGCCCACGACGTCACAGGCGAGGCAGCGCTCCTTGGCGAAGAAGTGCTCCCGCGCGGCGACCAGCTCGTCGGCGAGCCGGGTAGGGCGGACGGGAGTGGCGATGACCTGGCTGTGCGAGTGAGCGACGGTCGCGGCGGCGCCGGGACCGGAGCTCTTGAAGACGGTGACGTAGTGGACCCGCCGGTCTCGCATCAGGTCGGCGACGCGGTCGCGCCAGGTCCTGAGGACGGCGGCGACGTGCGCCTCGGGGAGCTCGTCGAGCCCCACGCCGTGGCGCGACGTCTCGACGACCACCTCGTGGGCGCCCACGCCGCTGACGAGGTCGTACGGCCCGACGGCCCGACGGCGCGGGGTGTGCTCCACGCGGAGCGCGGGGAAGCGGCTCGGCGCGACGAGGACCGCGTCGCCAGCGACCTCCGTGCGCGCAACGACAACGGCGGCGGAGTCCCCTCCGGTGTGCGCGAGGCAGAACGGGCAGGGCTCGTCGGGCTCGTCGCGCTTCATCGGGAGGAAGTCGGCGGGCCGCTCGCCGCGTTGCGGGGCGATGATCACCCACGAGCGGCCGACGGGATCGAAACGCATCTCACTCATCTCGGGGTCCCTGTCTCATATCCACGCGTTCGCGCCCGACTCGGCGCGGGTCAGCAGGTCGAGGTCCGCCCAGCCGACGGCGGGGAAGCACTCGAGGAGCTCGCCGGACTCGGCGAGGACCTCGACCCGGCAGCGCAGCGGTGACGCCACCGTTCCCACCCGGAGGGCCGACAGGTCCACGCGACACTCGAACACCTCGCCCGCCGCGGCGTCGACGCCCGCGATGGGAGGCCAGAGCAGCACTGGTGCCTCGGTGGCAGTCTCGGCGCGAAGCTGGAGACGGCGGCCGGCGAGAGCGTCGGCCGCGGGCGGGTCGCGGAGGTCGATTCGAAGCGACAGCGTGGCGTCGTCGTTCGCGTAGGTGAGGCCGCTCACGAGCCCTCCTCCGCGGTGAATCGCCCCGAAGACCGGCGCGACGGTCCCTGCGCTGTGCCACTTGAAATACCACCCGCGAGTGCCGTCGATGGTCGGGCGAATCTGCCTGACTGGCGCGCGGGTCCGCGGGCGATCGGCGCTGTCGTGGTCGGCCTCGCGGGGCGCGGAGACCGGCTGCGAGAGCGCGCTCGGTGGGGGCTGCCCGAGGCGGCGGTGAATCGCGGTGAGGTGCGCGCGGAAGAGCGCGTCGAAGCTGGCGTCGAAGGGCGTCGAGTGCCCGGCGCCGAACCACCACCACCAGTCGGAGGCCTCGGCCTTGAGGATCAGCGCGGCCAGCTCCGGGTCGCGGGCCTCCACGGCGTCGAAGGGCTCGGCGACGGCTTCCCGCGTGGCCGCGAGGAGCTCCCAGGCGCGGTTCTTGACCGGGTCACCGATCCACGTGGCGAAGGTCCCGTCGATCCAGGAGCCCGCCGCGAGCCGGGGGAGGGGTCGGGGAGGGACCGCCTCGAGGGCCTCACCGAAGGTCGAGAGCCGGAGGCCCTCGGTCTCGGCGACGGCGCGGTAGAGGACCGGCAGGAAGCGGCTCGAGCCTCCCTCGTAGTGCTCCCAGCAGTTCTCGCCGTCGAGGGCGATGGTGATGACGCCGTCGGCGCCGTCGAGGGCCTCACGGGCGCGGACGAGATCGGCGACGAAGTCCTCGGCGGCTTCGCTCGGGGTTCGGCGGGCGTAGTCGAAGCCGATGCGGTCCGAGAGCCCGTGGTCGCGGAAGAAGAGGGTCACGCCGTCGATCTGCCACGGCGTCAAGCCGTCACGCCGGGCGAGGGTCGGCTGGCCGAGGCTCTTCCGCAGGATCTCCTCGTCCGAGACGGCCCACTCGACCCCCGCGTCGCGCAGGATCGGCAGGATCGCGGCCGCGACGGAGCCCTCGGCCGGCCACATCCCGCGGGGCGGCGCGCCGAAGCGTGAGGCGTGCGAGTCCAGGGCGCGTCGGACGTGGGCGCGCGCGTCGCCCGGCCACCGAAAGCGCGCGCGAGGCAGCCTGGCGGCCGGGTGGGCGGCCACCGCGAGGTCGCTGTCCACGAGGAGCGGCAGGATGGGGTGCTCGTGCGGGGTGCAGGTCAGCTCGACGCGACCCGCCTCGGCGAGCGCGCGATAGCGGCCGACGATCTCGCCGAGCGCGCGGCGCTGCGCCGCGATGAGCGCGCGCTTGTCCTGCTCGTCGAAGCCCCGCCCCTTGTCGAGGAGCGCCGCGACCACCGGATCGCGGCGGACGGCGGCGCCGCACCACGCGAGGCTGAAGAGGAGCTGGAGGTCCCGGAGCTGGTCGTCGTCGAGGGTCGCGCCGCCGTCGACCGCGTCGCGGAGCTCCCGATAGCGGGGCAGCGGCTCGAGGAGGGTCGGGTGGTGGAGGCTGAAGAACCACCGCGCGATGAAGGCCCGATCGTGATCGTCGAGATCCTCCGGCGCGGTGAGGGTCAAGCGCAGGAAGCGGTCGTCCGCGCCGTCGTCGACCGCGGCCCGCTCGATCTGGTCGAGGAGGCCGGGCACGAAGTTGAAGGTGACCCGGGCGTCCTCGACCTCGTCGAGGAGCGCGGCCATGTCGGTGTAGTCCTTGACGCCGTGGAGTCGCACCCACGGCATCACCACCTCGCCGGTCACCGGGTCCGTGTAGGACGGCTGGTGCATGTGCCAGAGGAAGCAGACGTGGAGCGTGGACATGTTGGCCGCCCTCGCGCGCGACTCGATATTCGGAGGGGCTGGGGCGGAGCGCGCGGCCCGCGGTCAGCCCTTGACGTCGAAGCTCGCGATCCCGATGCGGTGCCCGTCGGGCCCGAGGACCTCGCAGCTCCAGGGCCCGGTCCAGTCCCGCCGCGTCCGCTGGCGAGACCAGGTGCGCCACTTCGGGCTCTTGCCGACCTCGAGCTCCACCTTCGAGACGAGGCGACCACCGTGACGCCAGACGTGGGTGACCATCTGCTCGGTGTTCGGGTTGGCGAAGACCGTGTAGCAGAAGAAGAGCTCGGGCATGTGGTCGTAGACCACGTGGACGTCCTGCGGCTCGCGCTGGGCGATCGACGTCGCGATGGCGAGGTCCACGAGCTCGATCTCTCCACCGGTCGGGTAGACCAGCATCCCCGGGCGCACCTCGCGGGCCGGGCCGGCCTCGCGGTCGGCGGCGTCGGGCGGCTGCTCGGGCTCGCTCGGGGTCGGCGTCGGCGGGATCTCCGGGTCGTCGTGCTCGTCGACCACGGCGACGGCGGAGGGCTGAGCGGGCTCCGCCGGCGTCGGGGGGACGCCCACCCGCGGGGAGACCACCGGCGGGGCGGACGGGGCGTCGTCGTCGGTGCGCGCGCGGGCCTCGGCGATCGCGACCCGCTCGGCCTCCGAGAGGCGCACCGGGGGCGCCGCGCCGGCGCGCACGGTGCCGCGCAGCTCCTCGAGGAGCTCGGCCTTCAGCTCGGCCTTCAGCTCGGCTTTGATCGCCGCGAGCTCCTCGGGTGACGGGTCACGGGGGCTCCGCTCGCAGCCGGGGGCAGCGAGCAGCGCGAGCGCGGCAGCGACGGCCAGAGGTGCGTTGGCGTGCTTCATGACCGCTGGCTTACACGATCTCGCCAGGTTTTTCGACAGCCGGACGGGCCACCCCTACCCTGAACATGCGCCACGTACCGAGGCGCGGGGAGGAACTGATGGCCGACGGCGACGCCAGCACCATCGCGGCGGAAGAGCCCAAGATGCGAATGATCTGTCCGGCGTGCAACCGCGCGTACCCGGCCGGCGAGTTCGTCTGCAAGGGCTGCGGCTCGGGGCTCCTGGAGATCCCGGACGCGCCGCTGCTCTCGGGCAGCGTCCTCGACGATCGCTACGACGTCGAAGGGGTCGTCGGCACCGGCGGCATGGGCACGGTCTATCGCGCCCGGCAGCGCGGCATGGAGCGCGAGGTCGCCGTCAAGGTCCTCCACGCTCACTACGCCCACCAGCCGCGCGCCGTGAAGCGCTTCTTCCGAGAGGCCCAGTCCGCGAGCTCCCTGGTCCACCCGAACATCGTCACCGTCTACGACTTCGGCCGGTCGACCGAAGGTCACCTCTACATGGTCATGGAGCTCCTCGAGGGGTGGACCCTCGGCGACCTCGTCCACTACCGCGCCCCCCTCGACCCCGCGCTGGCCATCGCCGTAGCCGCCCAGATCTGCGACGCCCTCGGAGAGGCCCACAACCGGCGCCTCGTGCACCGCGACCTCAAGCCCGACAACGTGCTCCTCACGACGGTCGAGGACGGCCTCTGGGCCAAGGTCCTCGACTTCGGGATCGCCCGCGCCATGCGCGATCCCGAGTCGTCGCTGACGGTGAACCAGTCGACCGTGGAGATCGCCGGGACGCCGTCCTACATGAGCCCCGAGCAGATCCTCGGCAAGGAGCCCGATCCCCGCTCGGACCTGTACGCGCTGGGCATCATCCTGTTCGAGATGCTCACCAAGCGGCGCCCGTTCGACGACGAGAGCTCGGTGGCGCTGTGCATGAAGCAGCTCAACGAGCCGGCGCCGCGGGTCTCGTCGCTCGTGACGGCGGGCTCGGCCCTCGACGCCGTCGTCGCCTCGCTCCTCGCCAAGAGCGCCGACGAACGCCCCCAGAGCGCCCGTGAAGTACGTGAACGCCTCCTGGCATGCCCCGAGGCGCGCGGGCCGATCGAGCTCGACGGGCTCTTCGATCCCCAGCGCGGACGCGGCCTCAGCCAGAAGACGACCCGCGCGGACGCCGCCATCCTCATGGTCCAGCCGACCCTCGACTCCTCCGGGGATCCCCGCGGTCAGAGCCCGGCCCTCGGCGCCGTGATCGACCGCGCCAAGGAGCACGCGGCCCTGAGCGCGCTGGCCGACCTCCACTTCGTCGAGATGCCGAAGGCCGTCGAGGAGCCGCGCCGGGGCGCGACCCCGCCGCCGCTCCCGACCGCGAAGCCGGAGTCGCGGCGCCGCAGGGTCACAGCGATAGCGCAGATCCTGGCCGACCACCCGAGCGTGCTCCGCTCGGGCGTCGTGACCCGCTGGGCGAGGGACTGCGACGAGGACGGCTGGAGCCTCTCGATCGAGACCCAGAAGATCGTCGTCCGGGTCCACGGCGGCAGCGCCCCCGAGGACCCCAGCGGGACCGCCCGGCTCGTCGCCCGGCTCGTCGAGCTCCAGGGCGAGGCGCTGCGCGGCAACCTCGCGCTCCGGATCGGCGCATCCGCCGTCACCGCCGAGCGGACCGTCGCCGACGCGCTCGACCTGAGCCGGCGCCTGGCCGCGTCGAGCGGCCACGGCATCGTGACCGTCCCGCGCGAGACCGACATGGGGGCCGTCGACTCCCTCGACATCCGCCCCCAGAGCGAGGTCTTCCTGCCCGACGGTCACCCGATCGAGTGCGTGGCCCTGCGCCAGGCGGACGCCGGCGCGGCGTTCCCGGCGCTGCTCTGGGGCCGGAGCCTGCCGCTCCGCCGCCTCGGTCAGCTCGCCGACGAGTCGCGACGCTCCGGGCCGGTGACGGCCGTCGTGACCGGCGGGCGTGGCCTCGGCCGGAGCGCCCTGGTCAAGAGCTTCGTGACCGGGCGGACCCACCTCTTCGTCCGCGTCGCCCCGGCCGCCTCGATGTGGCCCGGGCACACCGCCGCCACGCTCATCGCCGCCGCCCACGGGATCTGGCCGGTCACCGGCCGGACCGAGGATCTCGCGGACCTCGACGTGGTGGGGCGCGAGCGCGAGCTGATGGAGCTGCTGCTGGCGGACAAGCCCGTGGACGAGCCGCCGACCGTGCGCGCGCTCGCCAAGCTGGTCGTCGACGCGCTCACCCGCTACGCCGGCGACGGCCCGCTCGCGGTGGTCATCGACGACGCCCACCTCATCGACCGCGCCAGTCAGGAGCTGCTCGAGGCCGCGATCGAGCTGGCGAACGGCCGCCCGTGGTGCTTCGTGGCGACGTCGCGGTGGCTGAAGTCCGGGATGTTCCTGGCGAGCGCCCACCGCATCGACCTGCGCCCGCTGAGCCTCCGCGCCTCGAACGCCGCCCTCGACGCCCTCGGCGTCGGCCCGCGTCAGCGTCACGCGCTCATGGCCGCGGCGCACGGCAATCCCCTCGCGCTGCACCTCCTCGCTCACGCGATGGAGGAGGGGAGGGCGCTGCCGACCGGAGATGTGGTCCCGGCGCTGCTGCCCGACTACCTCCGCACCAGCGAGCCGAACGTCGCCGACAGGGCATGGGTGGCCGCGGCGCTCGGCGATCCCGCCAGCGCCGACTTCGCGACCCAGGGCGCCGGGCTCTACCTCGAGGCCGGCCTCACCGACGCGCTCGCGACCTGGCTCCAGGACCGTCTCCGCCGCATCGGGCCGGTCCCGAAGGCCCTGGCCGCGCGGTGGACCGCGGCCCGCCCCGAGGACCACGCGGCCCGCGCCGAGCGCTGCGAGCGCCTCGGCCTGTGGCGTCAGGCGGCCCTCGAGTACGAGACCGCGGTCGCCCTCGTCCCCGCGGAGGAGCGGGCGACAAAGCAGCTTCGCGCCGCCCACATGCGCGCCCGAGCCGGAGACATCCGCGGGGCCGTCGCCTCGTGGGACGCGTCGCTCCGCGCCGGGGTCGCGCGGCAGCGGCCGACGGAGCTCCTCGGCTTCGCGAGCGCCCTCCTCGACCTCGGCGAACAGGAGCGCGCCAGCCAGGTCATCGATCAGGTCTCCGGCGCCATCGACCCGGCCCTCGCGCCCCGGTCCTTCGCCGAGGCCCTCGCGCTCAAGGCGCGGGCCGACGTCCGTCGGAGCGAGCCCTCCCGCGCGATGACGTGGCTGGGCGAGGCCCGGGTCGCGACCGAGCGCCTCAAGCGGACCGACGCGCGCGCGGCTCGGGCCCTCGAAGCCCTGACCCAGGAGATCCGCGCCGAGATCGCCATCTGCGAGGGTGACCGCGAGACGGCGCGGGTGAACCTGCGGCAGGCCCGGGACGCCTTCCGCGACCTCGGGCGCCACGCCGAGGCGCTGCGCTGCCTCATCGACCTCGGGCGCCTCGAGCTCGAGGGAGACCTGGCCTCCCGCGCTGGCGACACGTTCCGCGCTGCCGCCCGGCTGGCCTCGGCCGCGGGTCTCGGGCGCGAGATCTTCCGCGCCGAGGTCGGCCTCGGTGAGGCGCTGGTGGCGCTCGGCGAGATCGACGAGGGCGCGGCGGTGCTCCGGCGCTGTCTGCGACGCGCCGGCGACGCCGATGAGGCCGGCGGGCTCGCCCTCGCCGCGGTCGCGATGGCGGGCGCGATGCTCCGGCGTGGGCTCTGGGCGGACGCCCAGCGCTACGTCGAGCGCGCCCGGAGCTCGACGCCGAGCCGAAGGACGCTGGCCCGCGCGTGGCGGTGTGAAGGCGAGGCGTGGCTTGGCCTCGACCAGCCTCGCAAGGGCGCGCGCGCGCTCGAGCAGGCCCTCGACCTCGCCCGGGAGTCCGGTGACGGGCTGCTCCAGCGCGAGCTCCAGGACCGCCTGATCCCGCTGACCCGCACGCTGCGCACGCCGACCGGTAACGTCGCGCCACCCGCGATGGCGAGCTGACCGCGCCTGCGATCGCGGGCGCTCTGCGGGCGCGCGTCGCGTTCGCCCGCTCGACGCGTCAGCCTCGGCCCGAGGGCGGAGGGTCAGCGGTAGATGGACAGCCCTCGGGGGCGCGGGGCGGCGTGCTCTTCCTCGAAGAGGTCGGCCACGGTCATGCGCGACAGGGGCGCCATGATCGCGCGGTTGAGGACGTCGAGGGGCCCGCGGATGTCGCACTGGGCGATCTGCTGGCACTCCTCGTGATCCTCGCCGAGGCAGTCGACGAGCTGCACGTGCTCGTTGAAGAGGTCGAGCACCTCGAGCAGGGGGACGCCGCTGAGCGGCCGGTTCAGCCGGTAGCCGCCGCCGGATCCCTTGGTCGCGTCGACCAGCTGGGCGCGCTTGAGGACCTGCAGGACCTTGGCGAGCAGCATCTCCGGGATGTTGTACCACGCCGCGATGACCTTGGCGCTGGCGAGCTCGGGCTCTTCCTGCCGGCTCATGAAGCGCAGCGCGAGCAAGGCGTACTCGGTCTTTTTGTTCAGGCGTAGCACGCCACGGTAATAGTCACGGCGTCAGCGCGTGGTCAAGGACCCGGCGGGTCCTATTTCCCGAGCGGGCGCGCCTCAGCCGTCCTCGGCGCCGTCGCCGAGGGCGACCAGGGCCCAGCTCAAGTGCCCGAGGCGCTCGCCCGGGCAGCGCTCGTCGAGGGCGCGGCTGGCGTCGAAGACGACGAGGTCGAAGGGCGTCGCGGCCACCTGGACCCGGCGGGCCGTGCCCGGGCTGACCCAGACCGTCGCCTCCTCGGTCGTGAACGCGACGTCCTCGTGCTCGACCCGAGCCACGCAGAGGCTCGGCAGGCGGCGGACCTCCGTATAGGCGGCGTGGTCCCCGGCGTCACGGAGGGCGACGGTCGCGCCACCGGGGAGGACCCCGGCCGGGAGCCCGTCGTCGATGACGAGGAACGCCAGCGCGCGCCCGCGCGGGGTGGCGGCGACCAGGGCCGCGCCTCCCGTGCCGTCGTCGCGCGGGGGGTAGTACCGGAGCGCGATGTCCGCGCCGACCGCGGCCGGCACGCGGCGGCCCGCGCCGACGTCGTAGACGACGCGGACGAGGGCCCCGTCCTCGGCCTTCACCACCATACGGTGCGCCGTCGTTCCGGGGAGCGGCGCGTGCTCGGTGACCCGCACCTTGGCGAGCCACCCCACGAGCGGGCGCGCGGGGACGACCTCGAGCCGCGGCTGAGGTAGCGCCCGCGCCATGGGCCCGGGCGGGGCAGGGGCCTCTGGCACGCCGGCCATGGTCTGAGGGCCGTCGAAGCTGAAGCTCGCCGGGCCACAAGCCGCCATCGCGGTGGCCGCCGCGGCGCAGAGCCCTAGCAGCCGAGCTACCGGCCGGTGACTTGCCTCCGCCCCGGTGCCGCCTCTAGATTCTCGGCCTCTCACGGAGACGACACATCCATGAAGCTCGCCAGCGTCCTCTTCAGCCTCGCGTTCCTCGTGCTCGTCGCGCCAGCGACGGCGGCGTCCGCCGAGCCGGAGCTCGGCCTGAGCGGCCTGTTCGACGTCGAACCGACCGTCTGGTCCGGCCTCGACGAGCAGGCGCGCCTCGACCTCTTCGCCGCCCGGGCCGACCTCGCCGTGGCCCTCGGCGTCCGTACCGTTCGTTTCGGCTCCGGTGCGCCGGATGTCTTCTCCGAGAGCGCGCTGCAAGGGACGTTTCCGTGGTTGTTCGCCGATCGCGTGGTCGGTGTGCTCGCCGCCCGAGACCTCGACCTCGTCATCACCCTAGAGCAACTCGTACCCGCTTCCCAGAAGGGTGACTACCGCGACTTCATGGACCGCTTCGTCGAGCGCTACGACGGCGACGACGACTTCGGGGTGACCGGCGCCGAGGTGCAGTTCGACCACCCCGACATCGACGCGAGCGGATCGATCTCGTACCTGGACTGGGACGCGGCCCCCGCAGACAAGGGCGCGTGGGCGAGCGCTCACGTCCTGACGCGGCTCGAGATCGGCGACCGCGTGCGCGAGGCCGAGGACGACGGGGCGATCGAGGCCACTGACTACGCCGGGCAGGTCGGCGCCGTGCAGCAGGCCGTCAGCGGCACCGCAGCGAGCGTCGCCGTCGAGATCGCCGGTACCGACATGGACTCGGACTCGAAGAATCGGTTCGTCGACCGCCTCGACGGGGTGGACGCGACCGCCATCGACGCGGCGGGCGCCCACTTCCGGACCAAGCTCGCAGACCTCGACGGCGAGAAGGCCCTGCTCGCGCTCGACAACTTCAAGAGCTGGCTCACCGCCGCCGGGCTCGGCGACGTCGACCCCTGGGTCACCGAAATGTCGGTGGGGGCCGGGCAGGGCGGGCCGTGCAGCGACTCGCGCTGCTCCGAGCGGACCCAGGTCCACGGGCTCGTGCGCTTCGTCCTCTCTGCGTTCGCCCGCGGCTACTCGCGGGTCTACTATCGGGGCGCGCTCGAGGCGGACGGCGCCGGGACGACCGTCGGGCTCCTGACCATGCCCGACGCGGACGCCGCAGCCCCCACGGTGTCGGACCTGACCCCGCGGCCGGCCTTCGCCGTGTGGCGCCAGCTCCAGGGCATCGTGGCGGGCGGAGACGTCACCAAGCTCGGCAACCTCCCGGCGAACGTCTTCGGCGTCCAGACCGCCAACGGCCAGGTCTACTGGTTCGACTGGAGCCTCGAGGTCGGAGCCGGGCAGGGCTACGACCCGGGACGCAAGAAGGAGATCGTGCTCCGCGGCCTGTCGAGCCCGGCGGTCCGGGTCGTGTCGCTGTGGCCGTCCACCGTGGCCGCGGATCTCGCCAGCGACGGCGCGCCGGTCGCGACCTGGGACGAGGAGTACGTGATGGTCGGCGCCGACGGCAGCGCCGTGGTCACGGTCGAGCAGGACCCGATCTGGGTGTCCGCGAGCGAGCTGCCGACGACCGCGGACGACGCCGACGCCGACGCCAGCGACACGGGCGGGGGCGACACGGGCGAGACCGACACCGGCACCTCGGACGCCAACAAGGACAGCGGCTGCCAGAGCGGCGGCTCCTCCGCCCCGGCAACACTTGCGCTGATGATGGTGGTGCTGCTGGTCTTCCGGCGTCGTCGCGCCGACGGCTGAGGCTGGCGGACGACCTGACGCTGATGTCTCGGAGGCGCAACGCCCGAGAGCGCGGACAGCGTGACCGTCACGAAGATCCTGCGGCGCACCGGCTCTGCCGGACCGGGTGCGTCGTGGGCTGGACGGTCCGCGGATCGACGACCGGACGACAACGCGAAGAGGCCGCTCGTCGCCGAGCGGCCTCTTGATCTCGCTACGTACTCGAGTGCCGGTTCGACCGACGACGCCAGCTCTTCACACGGGCGCTCCACGGAGGGGAGCGGCGGCGCCGGTCGACGACGAGGCGGTCACCCGCGCTTCGTCTTGTCCTTCACGAGGGCGGCGTAGTCGATCTTGTTCTTCTTGCAGAACGCGGGCAGGCCCACCTGGTTGATCGTGCGGATCGCGCGGGTGGACAGGTGCAGGCGGATGTAGCGACCCTCCTCCGGGAGGAAGATCCGCTTGACCTGGATGTTCGGGCTCTGACGCTTCTTCGACTTGTTGTGCGCGTGCGACACGTTGTTCGCGATGTTGGCGCGCTTACCGGTCAGCTCACAGACTCGCATGGGTCCCCTCCGTTCGAGAGCGCCGTCAGCTACCAGAGCCCCGCCCGGGAGTCAATTCCTTTTCATGTCCAGAGCTTCGTCCCAGCCGCCCTCCACGCGCCCCAGCGACGGGCTCACGGTGCTGCCCCTCAGCTCCCCGACGCTACCTCCGGCGACCACCACCAACGCCTCCTTCGTGGGCCGCCGCGACGTCTGGGTGGTCGACCCGGCGCCGCTCCGCGAGGCGCCCCGCCAGGCGCTCCTCGCGGAGGTACGCGCCCACGCCGCCGCCGGTAGGACACCGCGCGGCATCGTGCTCACCCACCATCACCACGACCACGTCGGCGCGGCGTCCTGGCTCCGCGAGGAGACCGGCCTGCCGATCCTGGCGCACCCGGTGACCGCGTCGCTCCTCGCCGACCGCTTGACGGTCGATCGCCCCCTCGTCGAGGGGGACGCGCTGACGGGATCGGAGGCGCCCGACGATCGCTGGGAGGTCCTGCACACCCCTGGCCACGCTCCGGGACACATCTGTCTCTGGGAGCCGGTCCGGCGGCTCCTCGTCGCCGGCGACATGATCGCGGCGGTCGGCACGGTCGTGATCGCCCCGCCGGATGGTCACATGGCGACCTATATCCGCCAGCTCGAGCGGCTCGCCGCGCTGCGACCCGAGCGCCTCGTCCCGGCGCACGGCGCGGTCGTCGAGGATCCCGTGGCGCGCCTCGAGTTCTACGTCCGCCACCGCCTCGAGCGCGAGGGGAGGGTGGTCGACGCCCTCGACGACGACCCGATCGAGCTGATGGCGCTGACCGCGCGCAGCTACCCCGACGTCCCTCGCGCCCTGCACGGCCTGGCCAGCGCCTCGGCGCTCGCGCACCTGATCAAGCTCGAGGAGGAGGGGCGCGCGAGGCGGCTCGCCGACGGGCGCTGGGTGCGCTCGTGAAGCGCGACGCTCCCCCGAGAGGGGCCGAACCACCGGCGCCAAAGGTCCGCGAGGTCCGGGTCCGCCGTCACCCCGAGGGAGAGGTGGCGGCCGATCTCGTGGCGGTGGAGGAGCCCCTCGAGATCCGTGTCGACGGCGAGCCGCTGGCCGTGCTGATGCGGACGCCGGGCGACGACCTCGCCCTGACCGCCGGGTTCCTCCTGACCGAGGGCGTCATCCTCGATCGCGACGACCTGCGCGCGATCGCGCCGTGTCGGGATCCAGCCAACGCCGATCGCGGCAACGTCGTGCTCGTCACGCTGGCGGCCGGCGCCGAGCTCGCCCGGAGCCGTCTCACCCAGGCGCAGCGCCGGTTCTTCACCAGCTCCAGCTGCGGGCTCTGCGGCAAGGCGACCATCGCGTCGCTGGTGCAGGACGTCCCGACCTTCGACGCGCCGCTCCGGCTCGAGCGGAGCTTCGTCGGCGCCCTCGGCGAGCGTATCCGGGAGGCCCAGCGCGTCTTCGCCGAGACCGGCGGGATCCACGCCGCGGCGGTGGTGACGGTCGCGGGCGGCCCGAACGGCGAGGTCGTCGCGCTGGCGGAGGACGTGGGGCGCCACAACGCCGTCGACAAGGCCATCGGCACGCTGGTCCTCGGCGACGCGCTGCCCGAGGAGCCCGCGGTCCTCTGGGTCAGCGGCCGGGCCAGCTTCGAGCTGGTGCAGAAGGCGCTCGTCGCGGGGCTGCGCGGGCTCGTCTGCGTCGGCGCGCCGAGCTCGCTCGCGGTGGAGCTGGCGGAGACGGCCGGCCTCGCGCTGGCGGGCTTCGCCCGGGACGGCCGCCACAACCTCTACGTCGGGTCGCTCGACTGACCGGCGCCTCGCTGCGCGTCGTCGAGGAGGCGGGCGAGCTCCTCCGGGGTGTCGAAGTCGCGGGCCCCGAGGCGTTCGGCGGCCGGCAGCTCGGCCTCGTCGATCCAGCCGACCTCGAGGTCGGCGACGACCCGCATCAGCCCGCGCCGCTGCGCCGCGAACGCCCGCTCGAACGCCGCCGCCGCCTCCGGCTCGTAGCGGGCGCAGAGGGGCTGCGCCCGACCGCCGGCGCGCACCAGGGTCGCGTCCCCGGTCGACCGGACGGTCGCGAGCCGCGCGACCAGCTCGGCGCCGACGAACGGCATGTCGCAGCCGAGCACGACGAGCGCCCGGCCGGGGTGCGCCCGCCACGCGCTGAGGATCGCCTGGACAGGCCCTCCGCCGGGCTCGAGATCCGCTAGAGCGCCCGGCGCGCCCCCGCCGACGACGACGACCTCGGACAGCGCCTGGCGCGCGGCGGCGACGACGCGGTCCAGGCTGGCGGTTCCGGCGATCTCGACCGAGGACTTGTCGCGGCCCATGCGCCGCGACGCGCCCCCTGCCAAGACCACCGCGATGGGTGGTAGGGTCTCCACGCCGTCATTCCAGGAGGCGCGGTGAAGAAGGTCAAGTGGGGCTGGCGCCCCTCGCTCTGGGCGAGCTGGCGTCCGTTCGGGATCGGGCTCCAGCGCCCGAACAACTACAAGGAGCTCTGGCGCGCGTTTCGCGAGAACAAGGGGCGCCGGAAGTACGCCTGGCGGATCCTGAAGCGGGGCGTCTGCGATGGCTGCGCGCTCGGGACGACGGGGATGCGGGACTGGACCCAGAAGGGCGTCCACCTCTGCAACATCCGCCTGCGGCTCCTGCGCCTGAACACCCAGCCGCCCTTCGATCCGGCGCTGCTCGAGGACGTCTCCGACCTCGTCGGCCGGCGCTCCCGCGAGCTCCGCGACCTCGGCCGGCTCCCGGCGCCGATGATCCGTCGACGCGGGGAGCCGGGCTTCCGGGTCGTCTCCTGGGACGAGGCTCTCGACGCGATCGCCGAGCAGATACGCGCGTCCTCGCCGGATCGGCTCGGCTTCTACCTGACGAGCCGCGGCATCCCGAACGAGACGTACTACGTCGCCCAGAAGGCGGTCCGGGCTCTGGGCTCCAACGCCATCGACAACGCCGCGCGGATCTGCCACTCGCCCAGCACGACCGCGCTCAAGGCCGGCCTGGGCGTCGCGGCGACGACGTGCTCCTACCGCGACTGGATCGGCACGGATCTCGTGGTCTTCTTCGGCTCGAACGTCGCGAACAACCAGCCGGTCGCGACCAAATACCTCTACCTCGCGCGAAAGGCCGGGACCCGGGTCGCGGTCGTCAACAGCTACCGCGAGCCGGGGATGGAGCGGTACTGGATCCCGTCGACCCCGGACAGCGCGCTCTTCGGGACCAAGCTCGCGACCGACTTCTTCATGGTCGGGGTCGGTGGCGACGTCGCGTTCCTGACCGGCGCGATCAAGCACGTCTTCGCCGCAGGGCTCGCGCGCCGCGAGTTCATCGACCAGCACACGACGGGCGTCGAGGCCCTCGAAGCGCGGGTCGCCGCGGCGAGCTGGGAGCAGCTCGAGCGCGCGTCGGGCGCCACCCGGGCCGAGATGGAGGCTTTCGCCGAGCTCGTCGGCCGGGCGGAGCGCGCGGTCTTCGTGTGGAGTATGGGGATCACCCAGCACAGCGCGGGCGAGGACGGCGTCCGCGCCATCATCGACCTCGCGCTCACCCGCGGCTTCGTCGGGCACGAGGGCAGCGGTCTGATGCCGATCCGCGGCCACTCGGGGGTCCAGGGCGGCGCCGAGATGGGCGCCTACACCACGGTCTTCCCCGGAGGGCGGCCGATCGACGCCGAGAACGCGGCGGCGCTCGGTGAGGCGTACGGCTTCGAGGTCCCGACGGCGCCGGGGATGACCGCGCCGGAGATGATCGACCGAGCCGGGCAGGGCGAGCTGGATCTGCTGTACTCGGTCGGCGGGAACTGGCTCGAGGTGCTGCCCGAGCCCGACGCCGTCGAGGCCGCGCTGATGCGCGTGCCGCTGCGCGTCCACCAGGACATCGTCCTGTCGTCGCAGATGCTCGTCGAGCCCGCGGACACGGTGGTGCTGCTGCCCGCCGCGACCCGCTACGAGGTGCCGGGCGGGGTGACCCAGACGACGACCGAGCGGCGCATCATCTACAGCCCGGAGATCCCCGGCCCACGGGTGCCAGAAGCGAGACCGGAGTGGGAGGTCTTCCTCGACCTCGCCCGGCGCGCGCGGCCGGAGCTGGCCGAGCGGCTGAGCTTCCCCGACACGGCCGCCATTCGCGCGGAGATCGCGCGGATCGTGCCCTTCTACGCGGGTATCGAGGCGCTCGCGGAGCAGGGAGACCAGTTCCAGTACGGCGGCCCGCACCTGTGCGCCGATTGGCGCTTCCCGACCCCGGACGGCAAGGCCCGCTTCGGCGCGGTCCCGCTGCCCGATCCGGAGATCCCCGAGGGCGCGTTCCACATCACGACCCGACGCGGCAAGCAGTTCAACAGCATGATCCACGAGCACACCGACGCCCTCAACGGGGTCGAGCGCGAGGCCGTGCTGATGGCCGAGCGGGACGCGGTTCGCCTCGGCGTCGGCCACGGCGACAGCGTGACCCTCGAAAACGACGTCGGCGCGCTCGCGGCGCGGGTCGTCGTCGCGCCGGTGGCGCCGGGGAGCCTCCAGGTCCACTGGCCGGAGGGGAACGTGCTCATCCGCCGCGGTCGCCGCTCGCCGTCGGCGGGGATCCCCGACTACACCGGCTGGGTGCGGGTCTCGGTCGGCCCGCGGAGCTGAGCGCGAGGTCGCCGAGCGGGCTCCGGCAGGGGGCGCCGAGGCGCTTTGCGCCCGCGCGGGATTTCCTCTATCGTCCTTGCGTTACGCGGCAACGACGAGGGGTGGGATGACCGCGCTGGCCCGAATGTTGGCGTGCGCCGTGACCGTCGGGGTCGCCGCGCTCGTGTGTGCTCCGCCCGCGATGGCGGCGGCGCCCGTGGGAGACCCGACGGCGCAAGCCGAGGCCCTGGGCGCGCAGGCTCGAGACGCCTACCGGGCGGGGCGCTTCAGCCGCGCCATCGAGCTCTATCTCGAGGCCTACGAGACCGCCGCATCGGCGGGGTTCCTCTTCAACATCGCGTACATCTACGACAACAAGACCGGCGACAAGGCGCTCGCCCGCGACTACTACCAGCGGGCGGCCGACTTCGAGGGGGCCGATCCCGAGCTGGTCGCGAAGGCGCGAGCGCGCGCGGCCGAGCTCGCCACGATCCTCGCCCGACCACCGGACGGCAAGGGCCCCGGTGACGGCAAGGGTCCCGGTGACGGCAAAGGACCCGGCGACGGCAAGGGACCCGGCGACGGCAAGGGGCCTGGCGACGGCAAGGGGCCCGGTGACGGCAAGGGACCCGGCGACGGCAAGGGGCCCGGCGGGAGCGTCGAGTCTTCGTCGGACCCGATCCCGTGGGTCCTCATGGGGACGGGGGCGGCCCTGCTCGGCACGGGGATCGCGCTCGGGGCCGTCGCCTCCGGCACGGAGAGCGACTTCCACGCCGCCGCGGACAACGATCGGAAGCGCTCGCTCCAGTCGACCGGTCAGGGGCAGGCGATCGGCGCGGACATCCTGATGATCGTCGGCATCGGTGCGGTCGGGACCGGCCTCGTGATGTGGCTCCTCGACGACGACGAGCCCGAGGGCCGCGGCTCGGTCCACGTGACCCCCGCGATGGTCGAGGGCGGCGCCGGCGTCGTCATCGGGGGAGCCCTGTGACGAGCGCACGACTCATCCGAACCCTCCCGAGCCTGCTCCTGGCGCTCGCCCCCCTGGGCGGATTCAGCGCGTGCTCGCTGGCCCTGGACTTCGACGATCAGTGCGAGTCCGACGCCGATTGCGACGCCGTGGGGCGTGGTCTTCGCTGCGATCGCGGCTTCTGCACCAAGCGGGATCTCCTGCAGGTCGATGGCCCCTGCGACCGCATCTTCGGTGAGGACCCGCGCACGGCCGATCCCGGCAGCGTCATCCTGATCGGCTCGATCCTGCCGAAGAGCGGGGCGCTCGGCACCCAGGGCCAGCCGATGGAGAACGGGGTCGAGCTGGCGGTCAGCCAGATCAACCAGATCGGCGGCGTCCTCGGGCGCAAGCTCGGGGTCCTGGCGTGTGACAGCGGCACCAACGCGGCGCAGGCGGTCGCCTCGGCGCGGCACCTGATAGACGTCGGCAACGTCGACGCCATCGTCGGCGCAGGCGCCAGCGGGACGACCATCGACGCCTTCTCCACCGTCGCGAAGCAAGCGGGCGTCCTGATGGTCTCGCCGTCGGCGACGTCGCCGGCCATCACCAACCTTCCCGACGACGGGCTCCTGTGGCGGACGGCGCCCAGCGACGCGATCCAGGGCAGGGCCATCGCCGGCTACCTCCTCGAGCGTGGCTTCGGCCCCGACGCCCACATCGCGATCGTGAACCGCGACGACGCCTACGGCAACGGGCTCGCCCTCGTCATCCGCCAGGAGTACTGCGCGGCGCTCCAGACCTGCACCGCCCAGACGTTCCAGACCGAGGTCTACGCGGGCGAGGGCGAGCTGGCGGTGATCGGGACCGAGCAGGCCACCATCGTCGAGGATCTCGTGGCCTACCAGCCCGACGCCGTCGTCCTGATCGCGTTCCCGGAGGACGGCCTGCAGTTCCTGAGCCTGGCCTCCGGGAAGGGCTTCGACTTCGTCCTGACCGACGGGACCAAGGACCAGGGGCTCCTCGGCGCGCACCTCACGAGCCCGCCGGAGGGGCTCCCCGTGATCGACGACGAGACCCTGTGCACGCTGGTCGGGACGAACCCCAGCGCGCCGGCGGCGGTGTACTTCGACGCGTTCTCCACCGCGTACACCGCGCGCTTCGACGTCGCGCCCAACAACTTCGAGGCCAAGGCCTACGACGCGACCTACGCGATCGGGCTGGCCTACGCGGCGGCGACCGGCGCCGGCGTCCTGGCCGAGGACATCGACGGCCGCGCCCTGGCCCAAGGCTTGACACGGCTGTCCGCGGGGGATGACGTACGCTTCGGCATCGAGGACTGGAACACCGGTGTAACGACGCTGTCTTCGGGGGATCGCAGCACGGTCGACATCTCGGGAGCTTCGGGGCCGCTGGACTTCAACGCGGTCGTCGGCGAGGCCCCCGGCGCCATCGATCTGTGGCGTCTGGATCTGGACGCACCGCAAGATGACGGAAAAATAGAAGAACTCGGCGTCGTGTTGGACGATACTGGGACCTACATACAGGGGGTCGTCGGCCCCCGCCAAGACGGCGACTTCTGCAAGAAGTTCCGCTGACCCGCTGCTCGAACGAAGAAGGCCGAAGAGGATCGAGCCGTCGCCCGCCGAGGGGACGGCGACAAAGACGTGGACTGGATCTGCTCCCACTGCGGCGAGAAGTTCTCCCGCTCGCGCACGCGCTGCCCGTCGGACGGGCACCGGGTGGTCGAGGATCTCAGCGGTACGACCATCGGCGGCCGCTACAAGGTGCGTGAGCTGATCGGCGTCGGCGGCATGGACAGCAGCGTCTGGAAGGCCTGGCAGACCGGGACCGAGCGGACGGTGGCCATCAAGGTCCTGCCCCCCGCAGATGACGCCGCGGCCAAGCGCTTCGCCCGCGGGGCGCGCATCGCGGCGAACCTGACCCACCCGAACTGCCTCGTCATCCACGACTACGGCGCGACCGACGACGGCAAGCTCTACCTGGTGATGGAGTTCCTCCCCGGTCAGGTCCTGACCGACGTGATGGGCGACGACCCGATGGAGGTGTCCGACGCCATCCACGTCGCCAATCAGGTGCTGCAGGCGCTAGAGCACGCGCACAACCGGCGCGCGGTGCACCGTGACCTCAAGCCCGACAACCTCTTCGTCACGCGCAAGAACGACGACGCGCTCCACATCAAGATCCTCGACTACGGCATCGCCAAGTACATCGAGGAGGATCCGACCGAGCCGTCGGTCGAGCACCCGCCGGACAACTTCGACGACCTCGTGACCGAGCAGCGGCAGGTCTGCGGTACGCCGCAGTACATGGCGCCCGAGCAGGTCGTCGGGGGGCGGGTGGACGCGCGGACCGACGTGTACTCGCTCGGCGTGGTCATGTTCCGGATGCTGACCGGACGGCTGCCCTTCGACGGCAAGACCCGCTACGAGCTCTACCAGAAGCACCTCCAGGAGGCGCCGCCCGCCTTCCGGGACGCGGCGCGGCCGGACGTGGGCCCGCTCCCGCGGGAGCTCGAGCTGGTGGTGATGCGCGCGTTGGCCAAGAACCCCGGCCAGCGCTTCCAGAGCGCGGCCGAGATGCGGCGCGCCCTGGCCGAGGTCGATCTCACGGCGCCGCCCGAGCGGCCGGACACCGCCCCGCGGGTGACGAAGTCCGCGACCGCTCACGGGCTGCAGCCCGTCGTGAAGAAGAAGGCCAAGGGCGTCACGGTCGTGCTCGACGGCATCCCCGAGGAGGCCGCCGAGGACTTCGCGCCGCCGACCCTGGTCTTCCCGGACGCGCCGATCCAGCCGCGCCGGGGGACGGTCAGCCTCCAGGCCCCCGTGCCCGCGCCCTCTCAGACCGAGCCGAACTCCTCGGAGCGAGGCGCTGTCACGCCGCCCCCCACGCCGGCGCGTCAGCCGCGCAAGTGGCTGGTCGCCGCGGTGCTCATCGGCGCCTTCCTGATCGGCGTCGGCGGGGTCGCGGGGCTGATGGCGCTGCTCCGTGACAAGCCGCCGGCCGCGGTCGTCGATGGTGACGCGCCGCCCACCGAGACGAGCCTCGCCGGGGTCGAGCCGAGCACCGCCACCCCGGCCGGGGTCGACCCGGAGGGTGTGGTCGACGAGGCGCCGGGTGAGCCGGTCGAGGATCCGGCGGTCGCCGGGATCGTGGACGAGGCCCCGAGCGCGGACGACGCCGGGGCCGTGACCGGCGGGGCGCTCGGCGTCTTGACCGCGCCGCCCGCCCCGGACGTCGCGCTCTTCGAGCTCTCGATAGACAGCGTCCCGCGGGGGGCGAACGTCCGCGTCGGCTCCAAGGACTTCGGGGAGACGCCGGCGTCGCTGAGCCTCCCGGCGGGCCAGCACACGGTGACCCTCAACCTCGACGGCTACGAGCCGGAGGCCGTGGTCGTGGAAGTGCGTGCCGACGCGCGGGCCGCGGACCTGCGCCGCACGGTCTACCTCTCGCGGACATCGCCACCGACTCGTCGGTGGAATTCGCGTTCGAACGACGGCGGGCGCGACAAGCCTACCCGGGTGAAGCCCGAGAGGCCCAAGCCCGACACGACCAAGCCCGGCAAGCCCAAGCCGGTGAGTGTCGACACGCCGCCCGAGGACGATGACGGCAAGCGGAAGCCGAGCGTGGATCTGCTCGACGAGCTCGAGCCCGCGCCGAAGAAGAAGCCCTCGGTCGATCTGCTGGGCGACGACGACGAGCCGAAGAAGCCGAAGCCGAAGGTCGACCTCCTCGGCCCGTGAGCCACGGCGTGTAGACGCCTGGCCGCGCGACTCTCCCGCTCGAGGGGGTCGGGGCGACGAGCGGTCGGGACGACCCAGGCCGACGGGCCGTCGGCGATCAGGCTCTCTGGGCGACGAGCGGTCTCGGCGTGCCCACGGGCCGTTGTCCACCCGACGGCCCTGGCTCGCGGTCGTCTCGACCGCCTGCGCGTGGATTCAACGCGGAGCGAAGGACCGCGCCTTCTCGAGCGCCTCGGGAAGAAGCCGCAGCTTCGCGCCGAGGGCCTCCTTGCGGGAGCCGGGGCGATAGGAAGGGAGGCCGTGGGCGAGGGCGCCGGCGAAGCCCGCGGCGACCTCCTCGAGATAGGGCGCGAGGGCGGGATCCTGTCGCTCGAAGAGGCGCGGACCGAAGGCCCGGGCGACGGGGTCGTCGCTCGGCTCGGAGCCTCGTCGGGCGAGGATGATCTCGTAGGTGTGGTCGCGGTCGGTGACCAGGCGTTCGTTCGCCGGGTGGAAGCCCAGCTCGTAGAGCGCTGGGCGAACCACGCCGTCGAAGCGCGGTGGGCAGAGGAGGAGCCAGTCGACGGAGGCGACGACCTCCGGCGCGGCTCGGAGGAGCGCGACGGTGTTCAGGGCGCCGATGCCCGCGATGACGACGCCGTCGACGTCACCCGGCGCGAGCGCGGTGAGCCCGTCGCCGATCCGCAGGTCGAGGCGGCCCCCGGCGGCGGCGGCGACCTCTTCGTGGGTCACCAGGAAGCGCTCGCGTGCCCGAGGCTGGACCTCGACACCGACCACGTTCACAGTGCGGCGCCGCGACAGCAGCGCGACCAGGAGGTTTCCGAGGTCGTAGCCGATGTCCGCGACCGCCCGGGCCTCCGGGGGGATGGCTTCGAAGATGGCTTCCAGGCGTGGTCGCAAGCGAATCTCGTGCTCTCGCGCGCGGTTTGCGCTAAGTGGGCCCCACTCCATACCACCTGGAAGGATGGCAGGACATGGCGCGCTACGACCAAGACAACGGCGAGTGTCTCGTCTTCACCTACAAGGAGGGCCTGCTGTCGGCCGTCGCTCACGATCTCAAGATCCGCGTGGGTCGCTGGGAGCTGACCGTCGACGGGGAGGGCGCGGACGCCGTGGTGCGGGGGACCTTCGACCCCACATCGCTGTCGGTCGTCTGCGCGATGAAGGACGGCGCCGAGTCCCGGGGGACCATCGGCGGGCGTGACCTCCAGAAGATCGAGAAGAACATCCAGAGCGACGTCCTCAACACGCGTCGGCATCGGGAGATCGGCTTCCGCTCGACCGGGGTGGAGGAGAGCGGCGAGGGCTACCGCGTGTCCGGTGAGCTGAACCTCGCCGGACGGACCCGCACCATCTCGACGCAGGTGCGCCGTGAGGGCGAGCGCCTCGTGGCCGAGCTCCGCATCAACCAGCCGGACTTCGGGATCAAGCCGTTCAGCGCGATGCTCGGGACGCTCAAGATTCAGCCGCAGGTGACGGTGCGGCTCACGGTCCCAGCGGACGCGGCGTAGGCCGCACGCCGTCGAGGACCGCTCGAGGAGACTGACGATGGAGACCAGCGAGACCAAGGCGATCGCGAGCTACTTCCAGGAGGACCTGCCGGGTCCCGGCGAGTTCCCCAACGGGCCGGCCGGGGAGCGGGCGCGGCTCGAGCGGCGCCTGCTGAAGCGCATCTCCAAGGCGAGCAAGGACTTCGGGATGATCGTCCCGGGCGACCGCGTGATGGCGTGCGTCTCGGGTGGCAAGGACTCCTTCGCGATGCTGCACCTCCTGCGGCTCCTGCAGAAGCGGGTCCCCTTCGAGTTCAGCCTCGTCGCCGTGAACCTCGATCAGAAGCAGCCCGGCTTCCCGGAGCACGTCATCCCCTCCTACATGGAGGAGCACGGCTACGACTACCGGGTCATCGAGCGCGACACCTACTCGGTCGTCATCGACAAGATCGAGGCCGGCAAGACGTACTGCTCACTGTGCTCGCGCCTCCGACGCGGGATTCTGTACGACGTCGCCGTCGACCTCGGCGCGACCAAGATCGCCCTCGGCCATCACCGCGACGACATCATCGAGACGCTGCTCCTGAACCTCTTCTACTCGGGGCAGCTCAAGGCGATGCCGCCGATCCTGCGGTCGGACGACGGGCGCAACACGGTCATCCGCCCGCTCGCCTACTGCAGCGAGGACGAGATCGCCGAGTACGCCGAGAACATGCGCTTCCCCATCATCCCGTGCGACCTCTGCGGCTCGCAGGAGAACCTGCAGCGGAAGAAGGTCAAGGCGCTCCTCGAGACGCTCCACGGCGAAAACCCCAAGGTGAAGGGCAACCTCCTCGCCGCGCTCGGCAACGTCGTCCCGAGCCACCTCCTCGACCGCGGGCTGTGGGACCAGCTGGGCTTCGACGCCCCGGGCGGCACCGACGAGACCCTCGGCGGCCTCGGAGACGACGACGTGTGCGGCGCGGGGCAGGCCGCCCCGGGGCTCCAGCCCCTCGGCGCGCTCCGGATCGGTCGCGGCTGAGAGGGTGTTGGGATATTCTCCCGTCGCCAGGCTTGCTCTTGTGGTCCCAGGCGGTTCCGCTCCTCGGTCACGTACGGTGTACGCTCCCTCGTCGCGTAACCACCTGGAACCACGACGCAGCGCCTGGCTCGGTCCGAATAACCCAACACCCTCTGAGGGCCACCCGGGTCCGACTCAGCCCGGGCGCGCGCCGGTCCTCAGGCTCGAGGCCGTGCCCGCGATCGCCTCGACCACCGCGCGGACCTTCGGCGTGTCGCGGACCGCGCTCGGGACCAGAACGCGAATCGGCCGGCTGCGCCCGATCACCGAGTCGAGGACCGGCGTCATCGCGTCGTCGGGCTCGCTCGGCAGGGAGAAGTGGGCGTCCGGCACGTAGGCGATGCCGACGCCGAACAGCGCCATCTGCCGGACCTTGTGAATGTCGGCCATCACGAACGCGGGCCGGACGGCGAGGGTCGCCCCGCCCTCGAGGAGCGGCAGCTGGGTCGGGTCGTCCTCCGGCGAGCGCCAGACGAGCAGGGTGTGATCGCGGAGGTCCTCGGGTCGCTCCGGGGTCCCGTGAGCGTCGAGATACGCTCGAGAGGCCATCAAGCGCTCCCGTGCGGGCGGGAGGTCGAGGACGTCCCACGGGCCCGAAGGGATCTGGCGCTCCAGGATGAGCGCGATGTCCGCCTCGGCCATCAGCGCCTCCTCCATCGTGACCGCGTCGACGAACTCGAAGGCGAGCTTCGGGAACCGGCTCCCGATGAGACGCATGAAGAGCGCGTAGGTCACGGGCGGGAGACCCGGGCAGGTCGCGATGCGGACGACACCGGTCGGCTCCTGCCCCAGGGAGCGCGCCACGTCGACGACCGCCTCCGCGTCCCGGATCATCTCGCGCCCCCGCTCGAGCACGATCTCGCCGGCCTCGGTCGGCTCGAGGGCCGCGCCACGACGCAACAGCAGCGGTGTTCCGGTGGTCTCCTCGAGCTCGCCGAGCTTTCGGCGCACGGTGCCGCGCGAGGCGCCCATGAGCCGGGCCGCCTCGGCCACGGAGCCGGACTGCGCCAGCGCCACGAAGAAGCGGAGCAGGTCGAGATCGAGGTCGAATCGCAACGGTTGGCCTCCTGCTGGACCAAAACGAGCCACCGGCTGGGGCGAGACGTCCATTGATCCACGTCAGGCGCGGTGCGAACAATCGTTCCGCCCAACCCAGCATACAGGTAGGTGCTCGATGCAGGCAGAGAACCGTCTGTCGATGGTCTCGTTCGGGATCCGTCCGTCTTTGCGGGCGCTGCTCACCGCGGCGCCCCTCGTCCTGGCGGTCCTGGTCGTCTCGCCGTCCTTCGCGAGCACCACGGTCCCGATGACCGTGGACGGCGCCGAGCGGACCTGGGTCCCCGGGCACGGGGACGTCCTCTTCATCTACGGGGACAGCTTCGGCCCGAGCGCGGGGGGCGTGCGCCTCGCCGGTGAGGAGCTCGAGGTCCTCGCGTGGTCGGGTGACCTGATCGAGGCCACCTTCCCGGAGAACCTCTCTCCAGGGACGTACACCCTCGACATCGACGGGCGGCGGTGGTGGCGCTTCGTGCGCACGACCTTCGCGGTGACCCCGCAGGGAGGCGGAGAGGGCGGTCTCGACGAGGTCGGTCTCGACGATACGGTCCTGACGCTGCGGAGCGGGGAGCAGACCTTCACCGTCGATCTGTCGGGGCTCGTCGACGATGGGGACGCGGACGCCGCGAACGAGCTGCTCGACAGCGCGGTGCTCAACGGTGCGCTGCTCGAGCTCACCGAGGGCGGAGGCCTGGTCAGCGTCGACCTGTCCGCGCTGATCGACGACGCCGACGCCGATCCGGACAACGAGCGGGTGACGTCGTTAGCTCTGACCGGGACGACGCTGGTCCTGACCGAGGGCGGAACCAGCTTCGAGATCGACCTCGCGCCGCTGCGCGACGGGATCGGGACCGACGATCAGGCGCTGACCTTCGACGGCACGACGCTCTCCATCGAGGACGGAAACAGCGTCGACCTGAGCGGGCTCAGGGACGGCACGGGCACCGACGATCAGCTCCTGATGCGGTCTGGTGACGTCTTGACCCTCGAGAACGGCGGCAGCGTCGATCTCGCCGATCTGCGTGACGGCACTGGCACCGACGCTCAGCTGCTGAGCCGGATCGGAGATCAGCTCACGCTCGAGAACGGCGGCACCGTCGACCTCGCCGACCTCCGCACCCCGGAGCAGACCCTGGCCCTCGACGACAACGGGACGCTCACGATCGCGGGCGGCAACAGTGTCGACCTGAGCGCGCTGGCGGACGGCACCGGCAGCGACGATCAGACCCTCGCCCTCGAGGGCGCCCAGCTGTCGATCGAGGGCGGCAACGCCGTCGACCTCTCCGCCCTCGCGGACGGGACGGGCAGCGACGACCAGGCGCTGACCCGAAGCGGCGACGTGCTGACCCTCGAGGACGGCGGCAGCGTCGACCTCGCCGATCTGCGTGACGGCACCGGCAGCGACGATCAGACCCTCGCGCTCGAGGGCGCCCAGTTGTCCATCGAGGGCGGCAACGCCGTCGACCTCTCCGAGCTCGCCGACGGCACCGGCAGCGACGATCAGGCGCTCACCCGGTCCGGCGACGTCCTGACCCTCGAGGACGGCGGCAGCGTCGACCTCGCCGATCTGCGTGACGGCACCGGGTCCGATGACCAGACCCTCGCCCTCGAGGGCGCCCAGCTGTCGATCGAGGGCGGCAATGCCGTCGACCTCTCCGCCCTCGCGGACGGGACGGGCAGCGACGACCAGGCGCTGACCCGGACCGGCGACGTCCTGACCCTCGAGGACGGCGGCAGCGTCGACCTCGGCGATCTTCGCGACGGCACCGGCAGCGACGACCAGACCCTCGCCCTCGAGGGCGCCCAGCTGTCGATCGAGGGCGGTAACGCCGTCGACCTCTCCGCCCTCGCGGACGGGACGGGCAGCGACGACCAGGCGCTGACCCGAAGCGGCGACGTGCTGACCCTCGAGGACGGTGGCAGCGTCGACCTCGGCGACCTCCGCGACGGCACCGGGTCCGACGACCAGGCCCTCACGCGAACCGGCGACGTCCTGACCCTCGAGGACGGCGGCAGCGTCGACCTCGGTGACCTCCGCGACGGCACCGGGACGGATGACCAGGGCCTGACGCTGGTCGGCGACGTCCTGTCCATCGAGGGGGGCAACAGCGTCAGCCTCGCCGCCTACCTCGACGACACCGATGACCAGACGCTGACGCTGACCGGCACGACGCTCAGCATCAGCGGCGGCAACGGCGTGAACCTGGCCGGGCTGCGTGACGGGACCGGCAGCGACGACCAGACGCTGACGCGCTCGGGCGATACGCTGTCCATCGAGGGCGGCAACTCCGTCAGCCTGGCCGATCTCCGGGACAACACCGACAGCCAGACGCTGGCCTTCGACGGGACGAACCTCGGCGTCTCGGGCGGCAACTCCGTCAGCCTCGCGGCGCTACGTGACGGCACGGGCACCGACGACCAGACCCTGACGCTGAACGGCAGCGCGCTGTCCATCGAGGGCGGGAACTCCGTGGACCTCGCCGCCCTCGTCTCGTCCGAGAGCGGCTGGCTCGCCGGCGACGACATCGTCACGACGACCGCCAGCGTCGGCGTCGGCGTCGACGCCCCGGAGGCCGCGCTGCACGTCGCCGGCGATGTGCTGATCGACGGCGTGATCCGGACGGCCCCCGACCCCCGGCGGGCCCAGCGCGACGCGTTCAACCAGCGCAGCTATGCCGGCGCCTCGGAAGAGGTCGACCAATCGGAGGAGTACCTCTGGCAGTCGTTGACGATCACGGTTGATGGCGTGCTCACCGCCTTCGAGGTGCGGACCAGCACCGGGTACTTCAGCGCCGGCGACGACGGGATGAAGTGCGCGAACATCTCGATCCGCCGCGGAGAGGGGCTGACCGGTCAGCGGGTGTTCACGAGCGCCTCCGGGCCCGTCGCGTCGTCCGCCTGGCGGCGCTTCGACCTCGCCACCCCGATCCCCGTCGCGGCCGGCGAGCAGCTCAGCATCATCGTGACCGCGGAATCCGCAACGTGCTTTGCGCAGTGGGCCCTGGGCAATGACTATGCCGGCGGGCGCGGCGTCGCCCGGACCAGATTTCAGAACGGGGACCTCGCCGCTCCCTCCGACGTGGGCGACTTCCAGTTCCGGACGGAGGTCACCTCGCCCGTGGACGTCCTGACGATCGCGGATGATGGCGCCTTGGCGTTCGCCGCCGGCGCGATCACCGCGACCCTCGATGGCAAGATCGGCATCGGCACCGCGTCGCCCGCGACCCTGCTCGACGTGGCAGGCACCATGACGGTGCAGGGGGACCTGCGCCTCGGTGGGGCGATCTTCGACGCGGACGGGGATGTCGGGGCGGCCGGTCAGGTGCTGACGAGCGACGGCAGTCGCGCGGACTGGGGCGCCCTGGACGAGCGCGGCCTCGCGCTCTCGACGATGGCCGTCATCGAAGGCCCCACCGACGTGCTGGTCTTCCGGCGGACCCTGGCCGAGCAGCAGGGCGGCTCCGTCGTCACCGATGGTCAGATGGCCGACAATGTCCGTCGCGGCCGCGTCAAGCTCGTCGTAGGCGACCGCGCGGGCGGCGGCGCCGCGGGGAGCGACCTCGCCGCCGGAGTGTACATCGGGACGGCCGTCGTGAGCTGCCCGGAGGGCTTCTCCCAGACCATCGCCCTCTACCAGGGCCAGGGGCCGACCGTGTACTACTCGCGCCCCTTCTCGTGGCGACAGAGCGGCGACTGCCACACCGTCGAGGTCACGCTGAGGGCCAAGGACTACGCGACGACCGTCGTCGTGCGTGACGTCGACGTCGAGTCGCTCCCCGGGTTCGGGATCAAGACGGCGACCAACATGGCGCTGAGCTTCGACGACGAGGGGGACGAGTACACCGAGCTCGACCTGAGCAACAACAGCTGCAGCGGCAACATCCCGCTCGGGTTCAACCTCAACGCGTACGGCGCCTCGACGAGCACCGTGAAGGTCAGCGACAACGGCGTGCTCTTCTTCGGGACGGACTGCGACAACTCGGCGAGCAACCACGCCTTGCCGGTCGACCTGAGCGATGACCCGATGCTCTTCTTCTTCTGGGACGACCTCAGGGACTACGGCTCGGGCGAGTGGATCCGGTACGCGACCCGGGGCAGCGGCACCAAGAAGGTCTTCTCGCTGCGCGTCCGGCTCCGCCTCAACGGAGACTGCGGGAGCGACGCGCTCGAGGCCCAGGTCGCCATCCACGAGCAGAGCGGGCTCATCACCGTCACCTACCAGACGGTGCCGTCGTGCGTGCGCTTCCGCGGGAGCAGCGCGACCTTCGGGCTCCAGGCGGCGGGCGGCGGGTCGACCCAGGCCTTCACGACGGTGGGGCACAACGTCCCGCTGCTCGACGACAACAACGACGGCTCGCTCTTCATGTCGTTCACGCCCGAGTAGAGAGCACACGGGCGGGGACCGAAACGCTACTCGTCGCCGCCGGGCGCGAGGTCCGCGAAGATCTCCGGCAGGTCGGCCTTCAGGTGGAAGCCGTCCCAGCCGGGGAGCTTGGCGTGGCGGGGCAGGGGGAGCATCGGCGCCTTGTGGAGCGACGCGGCTCCGTCGACCCGCATGGTCTCACCCGTGACGAAGGCCGCGGCGGGGCTCAGCAGGAAGGCCACCGCGGCCGAGACCTCGGCCTCGGTGCCGGGACGGGACGCCGGGTTCGACACGAAGAGCTCTCGCGCCATCTTCGCGACGGCGGGGGGGTAGTTCTTGAGCCCGCTCGAGAGGATGAAGCCCGGCGCGACGGCGTTGACGCGGACCCCGGCGGCGGCCCACTCGACCGCGAGGGTCCTGGTCAGGTTGACCACGGCGGCGCGCGCCGCGCCGGTGTGGGCCATCCCCGGGAAGCCGTTCCACATGTCGGCGACGATGCTGACGACGGCGCCGCCGTGCTTGGAGAAGCTGCGCTTGAAGCACGCCTGGGTGACGAACCAGGTCCCGTTGAGGTTGGTGTCGATGACGGCGCGCCAGCCCTTCGGCTTGATGAGCGCCGCCGGAGAGGCGAACTGCCCGCCGGCGTTGTTGACCAGGTGATCGACGCGGCCGTGCCGGGCGACGAGGTCGGCGATGACGGCGTCGACCGCGTCCTCGTCGCGGATGTTGAGCGAGACGGCCTCGGCGCGGCCGCCCACCTCGGCGATCTCGGCGACGGTGGCGTCGAGCGGCTCGGACCGGCGCCCGGCGACGACGACCGTCGCCCCGAGGGACGCGAGCTCGTGGGCGATGCAGCGGCCGATCCCGGTCCCGCCGCCGGTCACCAGGGCGACCTGGTCGGCGAAGAGGTCCGGGCGAAAGATCGAGCGGTAACGCGGGGCTGGCGGCGTCGTGTCGGTCATGGGGCGGTGATAGCCCGTGACCGGAGCGCCAGCAAGCGCGGGCGTCGTCGCGGCGGTCAGGCGATGAGCCCCGAGCCGAGGCACTCCTCACCTCGATAGAAGACCGCGACCTGCCCGGACGCGACGCCCTGATCGGGCCGCTCGAGGGTCACGGCGAGTCGGCGACCGGGGCCCGGCGCGAGGTGGCAGGGCGTGAGCGCCGGCCCGTGACGGAGCTTGGCGTGGAGCGCGTCTCCCGGGTCTGGGGCCTCGGCGATCCAGTGGACGTCGTCGACCTCGAAGCTCGCGCGCTGCCGGGACGCGACCCGGTCCGCGTGAGCCACGAGCAGGCGGCGCTCTCCGAGGTCCTTTTCGACGACGAACCATGGCCCGCCGCCCAGGCCGAGCCCCTTTCGCTGCCCGATCGTGTGGAACCAGAGGCCGCGGTGGCGACCGAGGACCCGGCCGCTGTCGATGTCCACGATGTCCCCCGGGCGGTCGCCCAGGTACGACCGCACGAACTCGGGGTAGGGGACGCGGCCGAGAAAGCAGATCCCCTGGCTGTCCGGGCGGTCGCGGGTCGCCAGCCCCAGCCGCTGTGCGCGCGCGCGGACCTCGCGCTTGTCGAGGTCGCCGATGGGGAACATCAGCCGCGCGAGCTGCCCCTGGCGGAGTCGGGAGAGGAAGTAGGTCTGGTCCTTCACCGGGTCGGGGGCGCGCATCAGCCGGGCGAGCCCGCCGGACCGGTGCACCCGCGCGTAGTGGCCCGACGCGACCCGGTCGAAGCCGTCGCCGACCGCGTCGATCACATCCAGGAACGCGCCGAACTTGATCTCGAGGTTGCAGTAGACGTCGGGGCTCGGCGTCCGGCCGGCCTCGAGCTCGGCGACCGCGCGCGCGACGACGCGCTCGTGATAGGCGCGCTGGAGCGGGACCACCTCGACCGGGACGCCGAGCGGCTCACAGACGGCGCGGACGTAGCGGAGGTCCTCGTCCCAGGGGCACTGGCCGCCCAGCGCCGCCAGCTCGTCCTCGAGCCAGATCTTCAGGTAGAAGGCCGTCAGCTCGTGCTCGCCGCGCTCGGCCAGCCGCGCGAGCGCCACCGAGCTGTCCACCCCTCCCGAAACCAGCACCGCGACGCGCACTCGGCTCCCCGCCTCTCGTGTGACCCGCGCCGGCCTCTCCCAACGCGGCGGCGCATCCTGCCGTCCCGGGCCCGCGGCGGCAAGCTCCGGAACGGTCGCGCGCCGGCAGAGGTTGGCACGGCCACCCCCGGCAAGGTATACGCTGGCCCGCGGCGTTCTTCGCCCTTCGGAGCGCCGCAACGGAGCCCGATGAGCGCGCGAACAGCCCGCCTGACCACCGACACCGCCGCCCTTCGCGAGATGCTGGCCGAGGATCCGGTGGGTGGTGCCTACATGCTCGGCGACCTGGACCCACGCTACACACCGTTCTGCGAGTGGTTCGTCAGCGGAGAGGCTGGAGGCCGGGACGATACGATAGTGCTGGTCTACAGCGGCCTGAGCGCGCCCGCGGTCCTCACCTTCGGCGCGGCCGAGGGTGTCGAGGCGATCCTCGACGCCTTCATCGAGACGCTCCCCGAGCACGCCCACGCCCACCTGGCGGCGGGGCATCGCGCCGCGTTCCTCCGTCGCTACACGATGGACCGTGAGCTCCCCATGGCGCGGATGGGCGTGCGCGCCGAGGAGCTCGTCTTCGACCCGGCCTGGGAGACGCGGGAGGACCCGGTCGTCGCTCTCGGCCACCGGGACACCGGCGACATCATGGCGCTGTCGACCCACTACCCTGACAGCTTCTTCGAGCCGACGCAGCTCTCGAGCGGCTACTACGTGGGGATCCGCGTGGACGGCGAGCTCGTCAGCATGGCGGGCGTCCACATCGTCAGCGCGACGGATCGGCTGGCGGTCATCGGCAACGTCGTGACCCACCCCGATCACCGGGGCCGCGGGCTCTCGACGGCCTGCACCGGCACGCTCTGCCACCGGTTGGCCGAGGGCGGCCACGACCTCATCGCCCTCAACGTGGAGCGCGAGAACGCGTCTGCCATCCGGGTCTACGAGAAGCTCGGCTTCCGCCGCCACCTCGCCTTCACCCAGGGCTTCATCGGGCGAGGCCTCGACCAGCGGGTCGGGTAGGGTCCCTACGACCGCGCCCGGAATCCACGCGGCGACCGCCGCGTTGACGCGGTGGTTTCCTGGCCCCGCGGCCCCCGCCCGATAGACTGGAGCCCATGCTCGCTCTCACCACCGTCGCTCTCCTGCTCGCAGCCGCGCCGTCCTCGGCCGACCGCACGCCCGCTGAGAAGGTCACCCTCGAAGGCCGGGTCGTCGTCACCGTCCCGGTCGCGTACGAGTACGAGGAGACCTCCCTCGGCGAGGACCGCTCGCTCGTCGCCTTGCGGGGCGAGGACGGGGCGATGGTGGTCACGGTCTACGGCGGTCAGCGCCCGCCCAACCGCTGGACGGCGCTGTCCACTCACACCGAGGAGCTCCGGACGCGGCTCCGCGCCGAGACGCCGAACGAGGTCCGCCAGCGCCTCCTCGGGCACACCGTCACCGCGCGCGACCTGCGCTACACCGTGGCGGGCGCTCCGTGGCGCGCGCGCCTCGTCGCCGCGAACAAGGGGCGCCGGACGATCGTCGCCGTGGCGACCTGGCGGGACGCCAGCCCCGCGCGCGAGACCCTGCTGCACGCGATCGAGGCCATCGCGGTCGGCCGATGAGCCCCGCCGCCCGGGGCTTTCCGCTTCAGCTCCTGCTCGGAGGCGCGCTGGCCTTCGGGCTCGGGCTCGCGCTGGGCTTTCTGGCGAACGGCTTCTACCTCATCGGCCTCCTGCCGCTCGGGCTCGGGCTCCTCGTCGGCGCGGGATGCGGCTTCGTCGCGGTGATGACCGGCGGGCCGTGGCGCGGCGGAGCGCGGGCGGCGGCGGTGCTCGCCGTGGTCATCGGTTGGTCGGCCTTCCAGTACGCGGACGACGCTGGGTTCCAGCGCGCCTACGCCGCCGACGTAGCTCGGACTCGGGCGCTGAGCGACCAGGTCCCGACCGAGCTCCTGGACGACCCGAACACCGCGGCGTTCCTGGCCAAAGACGCCCCTGAGATCCTCGACGCGGCGGTGGTCGAGGAGGTGGGGCAGGGCGGCTTCGTCGGGCGGTGGCTCTTTCGAGCGCAGCGCGGCGTGCGCCTCGTGGGCCCGTTGACCGGCGGGCGCGGGCTCCCGGTCGGGACCGCAGGCGCCATCGCCTGGAGCGTCCTCGAGATCCTGCTCGCCGTGGCGCTCGCCGAGCTGGTCATCCGGCGCCTCGAGCGCGCGGTCCGTGCTCGCCTCGACGCCGCGTGATCAGCCGCTGAAGCCGAGGATCTCGATGACCAGCCCCGCGAGGAGGAGCCCGCCGCACAGGTAGCCGACCCAGCGCGCCTGCCGGATCGCGCTGTCCAGCCGTGGCTCCTTGGTGCGCCGTGGTGCTCGGCGCGCCTCGGGTGGCCGACGCTCCGGCTTCGGGGGAGGTGACGCGGGCTCGCTCACGGGCTCGGGAGCGCTCGGCGCGCCCTGGCTCGCGCGCTCCTCGGCGAGCTCGCGCTCGCGCTTGCGACGGGCGCGCTTGGCAGCCCGGCCGAGGGCCTTGCGACCTTCTTCCGAGGCCGGGACGGGCAGGGCGGCCAGCGCGTCGGCGGGCCCCGCGAAGCGGTCGTCGCCGTCCTGGAGCCCGTCGATCCAGGAGTCCATCTCGGCCGACCAGTTCGGGGTCAGGGACTGGGCGAGCCGGGTGAGGTCGAGGAAGTCGGAGCGCGGGTCGCCGTCGGCGCCGAAGCCCGTCACTCGGACGTCGCCGTCGAGGTCGACCAGCACGTTGGACGGGTCGAGACGCCCGTGGACCACGCCCGCCTCGGCCGCCGCGCTGAGCGCCTCGAGGACCGCCGAGAGCAGGGTCGCGCCAGCCTCCTCGGAGAAGCGCGGGCGGCCCCGCTTGGGGAAGAGGTCGAGGAGCGCGACGGCGTCTACGCGCTCGAGCAGCGCCCAGGGCGCGCCGTCGAGGACGCCCGTGTCCAGCACCGGGACGATCCGCGGGTGCTCCAGGGAGCCCCCGACGCGAGCCCGCTGCGAGAAGGCCTCCCGCTCGTACTCGTCGGCGACCACCGCGTCGCGCAGGACCTTCAACGCGCCGCGGACACCGGTCACGCCCTCGCGCTCGGCGTCGTAGACGATCGCCCGCTCGCCCTCACCGAGGACGCCCGCGAGCCGGAACGGACCCAATCCCTGGAGCTCTCCGCGCATCCTGCGATCCATCGGCCGGCGGGGCTGATCCGTCAAGAAATCGGGCCGCGGTAGCCGGCGGGACACGCCTCCCGGAGCCGCGATCTTCGGAGCTGCGGATGAGCGGCGCTCACGATGGCCTCAGATGCGCCTCGGTTGCACCTGTCCGGGGCCCCTGTTATGACCCGCGGCTCATGGAGCGACTCCCGACCCACATCGACCCCAGCGATCCCGAGTTCTCCGCCAACGCCGACGTCATGCGCGGGCTGGTGGCGACGCTCCGGGACAAGACCCGCGAGGCCCGCGCCGGCGGCCGCGGCGTCGCCCGCCAACACGAGCTCGGAAAGCTCCTCGCCCGCGAGCGGGTCGAGCTGCTGCTCGATCCCGGGACCCCGTTCCTGGAGATCGGCGGCCTCGCGGCCAACGGGATGTACGACGGCCAGGCTCCGGGGGCCGGCATCGTCACCGGGGTCGGGCTCATCCATGGCACCGAGTGCGTCATCGTCGCCAACGACGCGTCGGTCAAGGGCGGCACCTACTTCCCGATGACGGTGAAGAAGCACCTCCGCGCCCAGGAGGTCGCCCTCGAGAATCACCTGCCCTGCGTCTACCTCGTCGACTCGGGGGGCGCGTTCCTGCCGATGCAGGACCAGGTCTTCCCGGACCGGGACCACTTCGGGCGGATCTTCTACAACCAGGCGCGGCTGTCGGCCCTGAACATCCCTCAGATCGCGGTGGTGCTCGGCTCGTGTACGGCGGGCGGCGCCTACGTCCCGGCGATGAGCGACGAGACCATCATCGTGAAGGGGCAGGGGACGATCTTTCTGGGCGGACCGCCGCTGGTGAAGGCCGCCACCGGCGAGGTCGTGACCGCCGAGGAGCTCGGAGGCGCCGACGTCCACGCCCGCCACTCCGGGGTCGCCGACCACTACGCCGTGGACGACCGCGACGCCATCGCGAAGGCCCGCGGGATCGTCGAGACCCTCAACCGCGAGAAGGCCGCGAGGGTCACGCTCGCCCCTCCCGACGAGCCGATCTACGACCCGCAGGAGATCTACGGCGTCGTCCCGCGCGACACGCGCATCCCCTACGACGTCCGCGAGGTCATCGCGCGCGTCGTGGACGGGAGCCGGTTCGCGGAGTTCAAGAAGCTGTACGCGACGACCATCGTCACCGGCTTCGCCCGGATCTACGGCTTCCCGGTGGGCATCGTCGCCAACAACGGCGTGCTCTTCAGCGAGTCCGCGCTCAAGGCCGCCCACTTCATCGAGCTGTGCGGCCTGCGGAAGATCCCGCTCGTCTTCCTGCAGAACATCACCGGCTTCATGGTGGGCCGCGAGTACGAGCGCCGCGGGATCGCCAAGGACGGGGCCAAGATGGTCCACGCCGTGGCGACCGCCAACGTCCCCAAGCACACCGTCGTCATCGGCGGCAGCTTCGGCGCCGGCAACTACGGCATGTGCGGTCGCGCCTATCAGCCGCGATTCATGTGGTCGTGGCCCAACTCGCGCATCTCGGTGATGGGCGGCGAGCAGGCGGCGGATGTGCTGGCGACGGTCAAGGAGGACCAGCTCGCGCGCCGCGGCGCGCCGTGGACGCCCGCGGATCGCGAGGCCTTCCGCAAGCCCATCCTCGACAAGTACGAGACCGAGGGCAGCCCGTACTACGCGACCGCGCGCCTCTGGGACGACGGCGTCATCGACCCGGCCGACACGCGGACGGTGCTCGGGCTCTCGCTCTCGGCGAGCCTGGCCGCGCCGATCCCCGATTGGAGCCCGGGCGTCTTCAGGATGTGAGGACCCAGCACATGGCCCAGCACCTCAGCACCGAGAACCGGGGCGGCGTCCTTCGGGTGACGTTGAACCGGCCAGACGTGCGCAACGCGTTCAACGAGGAGCTCATCAACGAGCTCGTCGCGACCTTCGACGTCGCGGCCAGCGACGACGCCGTCCGCTGCGTGATCCTGGCGGGGGCCGGCAAGGTCTTCTGCGCTGGGGCGGATCTCGCGTGGATGAAGTCGATGGTGACCTTCGGCGAAGAGGCCAACGCCGCGGGCGCCCGTCGCCTCGCCGGCCTCTTCGAGGCGGTCGACCGCTGCCCCAAGCCGGTCATCGGCCGGATCCACGGGGCTGCGATGGGCGGCGGGGTAGGGCTCGTCGCGTGCTGCGACATCCCGGTCGCGACCGAGGCGACCTTCTTCGCGTTCAGCGAGGTCCGGCTCGGCCTCGCGCCGGCGGTCATCTCGCCGTTCGTCATTCGGAAGATCGGCGTCGGAGCGGCCCGCGAGCTCTTCGTCACCGGCCAGCGCGTGCCGGCGGAGCGAGCCCGAACGCTCGGCCTCGTCAACCACGTCGTCGCCGACGAGGCCGCCCTCGACGAGAAGGTCGAGTCTCTGGCCAAGGCCATCCTGGCGGGCGCGCCCGGCGCGGTCGCGGCGTGTAAGCACCTGGCCATGACCGTCGGCGACCTCGACGGCGAGACCGCGACCGCGGAGACCGCTGCGCTCATCGCGCGCCTCCGGGCGGGCGCCGAGGGGCAGGAGGGGATGCGCGCGTTCCTGACCCGCACGCCCCCCGCGTGGACGCAGCCGAAGAACAGCGGGGGGGAGGCGTGACCGACCCCGACAGCGGTCTGCGTGAGATCACGAAGGTCCTCGTCGCCAACCGGGGCGAGATCGCGGTCCGCGTCATCGAGGCCTGCGCCGCCCGCGGCATCGCCACGGTCGCGATCCACAGCGAGGCCGACGCCACCGCGGCTCACGTCCGGGCGGCTGACGAGGCGGTCCTCATCGGCCCGGCCGCGGCCACCGAGAGCTATCTCGTCATCGCCCGGGTCCTCGACGCGGCGCGGCGGACCGGCGCGGACGCGATCCACCCGGGCTACGGCTTCTTGAGCGAGAACGCGGAGTTCGCCGAGGCCGTCAGCGCCGCCGGGCTGACCTGGATCGGCCCGGACCCGCTGGCCATTCGAGCGATGGGGACCAAGATCGCCGCACGCGAGCGGATGATCGCCGCGGGCGTGCCCGTCGTCCCGGGTACCCACGCCGACACCCAGGATCTCGAGGCCCTCGCGGCCGCGGCCGAGTCGGTCGGCTTCCCCGTCCTCGTCAAGGCCTCCGCCGGCGGGGGCGGAAAGGGGATGCGGGCCGTCCATACGCCCGAGGAGCTGCCGGCCGCGCTCGAGGCCGCCCGGCGCGAGGCCCTCGGCGCCTTCGGTGACGGCGCGCTCTACATCGAGCGTCTCCTCGTCCGGCCGCGCCACATCGAGGTGCAGGTCTTCGGTGACCGACACGGCCACGTCGTCCACTTCGGCGAGCGCGAGTGCTCCATCCAGAGGCGCCACCAGAAGGTCGTCGAGGAGGCGCCGTCGCCGGTCGTCGGGCCGGAGCTCCGCGAGCGCATGGGCGCCGCCGCGGTCGCCGCCGCCAAGGCCGTCGACTACGTGGGCGCCGGGACCGTGGAGTTCATGCTCGACGCGTCGGGCGACTTCTTCTTCCTCGAGATGAACACCCGGCTCCAGGTCGAGCACCCCGTGACCGAAGAGGTCTACGGCGTGGACCTGGTGGGGCTCCAGCTGGACGTCGCGATGGGCCGCCCGCTGCCTGTGACCCAGGCCGACATCGCCCCGCGCGGCCACGCGGTCGAGGTGCGCCTCTACGCCGAGGACCCGGCCCGGGGCTTTCTGCCCGCGACCGGGACGCTGACCCGGTATCGTCCGGTCCGCGCGCCGGGGATCCGCCACGACGGCGGCTACACCGAGGGCGACGAGGTCGCGGTCCACTACGACCCGATGCTCGCCAAGCTCATCGCCTGGGGCGAGGATCGCGCCCACGCGATCGGGCGAATGGTCCGCGCCCTCGACGCGTGGGAGGTCCATGGTGTGATCACGAACCTGCCGTTTCTGCTCGCCGTCGCGCGGCACCCCGAGTTCGCCGCCGGGAACGTGCACACCGGGTTCATCCCCGAGCACTTCCCCGACGGGTTGCCCGAGCCGGCGCCTACCGAGGACGCGCTCATCGCGGCGGCGCTGGCCGACGCGATGGGGCTCGGGACGAGCGCGGCGGGGGCCGGGGCGAGCGCCGTGGACCGCGGGGACGCGAGCGCCCCGTGGCACCTCGTGGGGCCGTGGCGGGGGTGTGCATGAGCCGAACGGTCCAGGTGGGCGACGACGCGGTCGCCATCGCGGCGCGGGCGTCCTCGCGCCCGAACGAGTACACGGTGGCCATCGGAGACCAGCACCTCCACGTCAGCGTACGCGTCGCCGGTGATGGGACGCTGCTGATCACCCGCGAGGACGGGCGGACGTTCTCGGCCACGGTCAGCCGCGACGGGACGACCACGTGGGTCACCGCGAGCGGCGCCACCGCCCGCGTACGTGAGGCGGTCGGCCCGGGCGGCGGCGGGGGAGACGGCGCGGGACATGGGCTCGAGGCGCCGATGCCCGGCAAGGTCTTGAAGGTCGAGTGCGCCGTGGGCGACGCGGTGGTCCAGGGGCAGACCCTGGTCATCGTCGAGGCGATGAAGATGGAGCACGCCATCAAGGCGCCGCGGGACGGCGTCGTCGCCGAGGTCCGCTGCGAAGAGGGGGCGCTCGTCGGGGCGGGAGAGCCTCTCGTCATCCTCGACGACCCGGACGACGCGGAGGCGCCCGACGCGAGGGGCGCGTCGTGAGCGAGCGGATCCACGTCACGGAGGTCGGGCCGCGCGACGGGCTGCAGAACGAGAACCTCATCATCCCGACCGCGGTGAAGCTGGCCTTCATCCACGGGCTGGTCGACGCGGGGATCGAGCAGATCGAGCTCACGAGCTTCGTCCACCCGCGGTGGGTCCCGACGATGGCCGACGCCGAGGAGATCTTCGCTGGGCTCGAGCGTAAGCCCGGCGTGCGGTACCTGGCGCTCGTACCGAACCTACGGGGCTACGACCGGGCGCGCGCGTCGGGCTGCAACGCCGTGGCGTTGTTCACGGCGGCCAGCGAGGCGTTCACCAAGAAGAACATCAACATGAGCATCGAGGAGAGCCTCGCGGCGTTCGCGGCCGTCGCGACGCGCGCTCACGCCGACGGCGTCGATGTCCGGGGCTACGTGTCGACGGTCTACGCCTGTCCGTTCGCGGGGAAGGTCGACCCCCAGGCAGTAGTCGAGGTGGTGGAGCGGCTCTTCGACCTCGGGTGCTACGAGGTGAGCCTCGGTGACACGATCGGCGTCGCGACCCCGGCCGAGGTCCGGCGGGTCGTGGAGGTCCTCGGCGAGCGCTTCCCGCTCGACAGGCTCGTGATGCACTTCCACGACACCTGGGGGATGGCGGTCGCCAACGTTGCCCAGAGCGTCGAGCTGGGTATGCGGCGCTTCGACTCGAGCGCCGGCGGCCTCGGGGGCTGCCCCTACGCGCGCAGCGCGACGGGCAACGTAGCCACCGAGGATCTCCTCTATCTCCTCGATCACCTCGGCTACGACACCGGGGTGGATCTCGACCAGGTCGTGGTCGCGGCCGAGGGGCTGGCGCGCCACCTCGCGCACCCGCTCCCGAGCCGCGTCCACAAGGCCTGGAGCGGCCGAGTGACGGACTGATGCTGACGAGCGACGGACTGACCCAGGCCCAGTTTCTGCCGCTGTGGCGCGACGCGATGTTCGGCGCCGAGCCCCACGAGCGCGCGCGGCTGACCCTCGAGCTCGGGCGCGCGCTGATTCGCGAGGAGCAGCGGACGCCGACGCTGCTCGTCGCGGTGGTCGAGGGCCGCGAGGATCCGCTGGTCATGATGCCGCTGGCCGAGCCGCCGGTCCGCACCCAGCAGCGCCTCCGCGAAGGCGTCACGATGCGACTCGCGACCCTCGGCGCGAGCGAGGTCTACGTGCTGCTCGCGGTGCGCGGGGGCGGTGCCTCCGGCGTTCCGAGCGCGCTGCTGGCGTGCTGGGGCGAGCGGATCGGCGGGGCCGAGGTCTGCGTCATGATGCCGTTTCGCTACGGCCGGGAGGGGCTCGAGGAGGCGGAGGTCCTGCTCGCCCCCGACGCGAGCGCGACCAGCTTCAGCCGCGAGCTGTCGGGCCTCCTCGGCGTCCGACACTGACGTCCCGGTCGTCCGGTGTCAGAACTCGGCCGGGCGGGCAGCGCGGATCTCCTCGAGCACCCGGTCGAGGGTGACGACGCCGACGACCTCGTCGCCGGTCAGGACGACGGCGGCGCGGCTGCGGGTCTGCCCCATGCGCGTGAGGAGCTCCATCAGCGGGGCGTCTCCGTCGTGGGTGATGACGTTGCGGTCGACGAGCTCGTTGATGAGGTGCTCGTCGGGTGACGGGATCCCCTCGGTGTCGCCGCGATGGATGATGCCGAGGACGCGGCGCCCGAAGGCGACCGGCAGGACTGAGGTCCCCGGGCTCAGGGCGAAGCCGGCGGCGGCCTCGGCGACCGTGGCGCCGATCCCGAGGACGGCGGGAGAGGGCTGCATCATATCGGTGATCCGGCGTGCGCCGACGATGTTCTGGATGATGGCGGAGCGCTCCTCGGCGATCGCGGCGAAGAAGACGAAGGCGCCGACGAAGCCCAGGATCAGCTCGCCGTAGACGGCGGCGATGACGACGAAGGCGACGGCGACGAAGCGGCCGAGCTTGGCGGCGACCCGGGTCGCGCGGAGGTGGCCCATCCAGTTGGCGAGGCCGGCGCGGAGGACGCGCCCGCCGTCCATCGGGAAGGCCGGGACGAGGTTGAAGAGCCCGAGCATGAGGTTCACGACGACCAGGTCGGCGAGCACCGCGAACGCCACGGTCTGCCACAGGAGCCAGGCGATGCCGGAGAGCACGAGGCTGACGAACGGCCCGGCCAGGGCGATGAGGAGCTCATGGCGGGGCTCGTCGGGGTTTCGGCTCAGGAGCGCCGCGCCGCCGATGGGCAGGAGCACGATTTCCTTGGTGTCGACGCCGTAGCGCCGGGCGACCAGCGCGTGGCCGAGCTCGTGGGCGACGACGCTCGCGAAGAGGAGGACCGCGATGAGCGCGCCGTAGAGGCCGCTGCCGGTGGACGAGGAGGCGAGCAGGAGGACGCCGAGCAGGATGAACAGCGTGAAGTGGACCTTCACGGGGATCCCGAACAGGCGTCCGATGTGCAGAGACCATCCCATGTTCCCAACATAGGCGCTCGCCCCGGTCAGTCCAGCACCGGGCCGGTCGCGGGTGAGGCGCCGTACTCGTCATTGACGGCGGCGCCACGGGCTGGGACAACGCCCCGTCATGGGATCCCGCCAACCAGCCGACAGCGCCGTCCTTCGCGACGTCACCGGACGTTCCCCGCGTGGGCCTTGGTCCGACGTCGACGACGCGGATTGGAACGACTGGCGCTGGCAGCAGCGAAACCGCGTACGCACCGTCGACTCGTTGGCGCAGGTCGTCCACCTGAGCGACGGCGAGCGCGAGGCCATCGTCGGCACGGCCGGCGAGTTCCGGATGGCCATCACGCCGTACTACGCGGCGCTGATGGACCCGAACGACCCCGATTGCCCTGTCCGGGCCCAGGCGGTGCCGCGTCTCGACGAGTTGGTGCGAGGGGAGCACGACCTCGACGACCCGCTCGGCGAGGAGGGCGCGTCGATGCCCGTTCCCGGCATCACGCACCGCTATCCGGACCGGGTGCTCTTCTACGTCACCCACAACTGTCCCGTGTACTGCCGTCACTGCACTCGGAAGCGGAAGGTCAGCGACCCGACGTCCGCGGCTGCCCACGACCAGCTCGCGGGGGGGCTCGAGTACATCGCCAGCCACTCCGAGGTCAGAGACGTCCTGGTCAGCGGGGGAGACCCGATGACGCTCTCGGACGAGCGTCTCGACCGGCTCTTCGCCGAGCTCCGCGCCATCCCCCACGTCGAGATCATCCGGCTCTGCACGCGGAACCCGGTGACCCTGCCGCAGCGCTTCACGCCGGCGCTGCTCACGCGGCTCGCCCGCCACCACCCGATCTTCGTCCACACGCACTTCAACCACCCGCGCGAGTGTACCCCCGAGGCCGCACGCTGCCTGAGGCTCCTGGCCGACCATGGGTTCAACGTCGGAAACCAGATGGTCCTGCTCCGGGGCGTCAACGACGACGCGGAGCTCGTGCGGGAGGTCAACCACTGGCTGTTGCGACAACGGGCGCGCCCGTACTACCTGCTCCAGGCGGATCTCGCCGTCGGTACGAGCCACTTCCGAACGGCGGTCGCCAAGGGGCTCGACATCATCCGCGCGCTCCGCGGGCACACCTCGGGGATGGCCGTGCCGCACCTGATCATCGACGCGCCGGGTGGCGGCGGGAAGATCCCGCTCGTCCCCGAGTACATCGAGCACCAGGACGACGAGCGCATCGTCTTCAGGAACTACGCGGGCGACCGCTACGAGTACCCCGCCCGCTAGCCACGCCGGCGGCTGGACGCGCGAATCCCGGCGAGTCCCCAAGGTAGGTTGTTGGCGAATCCCGGCGAGTCCCGAAGGTTGTTGGCGAGTGCCGAAGGTTCTGCCGCTCGGGGGGCCGGTGGGGTCTGGAGGCCCCGGAGGTGGGGTCTGTTGGGTATAGGGGGGCCTGGCGTCGGGGACGCAGGGTGCGAATTCGGCTGGAGATTCGAGGCGGGTGGGGACGTCGGGGCCGCGTTCAGGGGGCGGCGCTGGGCTCGAGTGGCGGCTCCCGCGTGGCGCCGAAGAAGCGCCACAGCTTGAATGTGCCCGCGGGGAAGACGACGTCCGGGTCCTGCTCCTGGAGCCGGAGGAGCGCAGCCGCGTATCGCCTCTCGAACAGCGCGTCCTGCTCGCGGCGCTCCTTCCTGCGCTGCGAGAGGTTGGCTCGCGCTCGATACCGCTTGGAGCGCGCCATCGGGTTCGACGTCTCCGCCGTCGCCGGCGACGAGAACACATCGCGCTCCGTCACCTTCTGCGCCCCGAGATAGCCACGCCCCGACGCCTTCGCGGCCGAGCGCGCCGCGGCGAGGAGCATGTCCAGCCGCCGCTCGACCCGCTCACGGAACTCGTCAGGCGCGATGCCCGGCGGACAGCTGCTGATGACCGCTCCCCACTCGGGAACCGAACCGTCGTCTCGGAAGAACACGTCCGGCCGCCGATACAGCTGCGCCTCGTCCGTCGCCAGGTCGTCCAGCTGCGTGATGATCCCAGGCCACGCCTTCGGGTCGTACACCAGGCCCGCAGCGACGGGATTGGCCAGGCAGTACGCCGTCGCCGCGACGACGGCGTCCATACCCTCGAGTGGCTCGTCCTTGTTCTCACACGCGTCCCAAACGTGTGACTCAGTCTCGTGGACCGCGTTGCAGAACCGGGCCAGCAATCCGTTCAGGCGAGCCAGCCAGTCCGACACCCGGCCGTTCGGGTCGTAGACGACCGCGTGATAGTGGTTCGGCATCCACACCATGGCGATGATCTCCACGCCCGTCGCCAGACAGGCCGCCATGACTAACACCGCGATGGCCGCGTTCATCGTCGGGTTCGGCGTGAGCCGAAACTCCCGACGGTGACACCGCCGCGTAATCAAGTAGAAGTCGCCCGGATGGCGCGGCTTCGGACGTGACATGCTCTCCCTCCCCGGACCACGCCCCACGCGCGGCCCCGGGGGCCCGTCTGCAAGACCCATGCACGCCGGCGCCGTCGACCCGCTCAGCCGGGCCCGAGCACGAATGCCTCGGCGTACGCTCAGTGGATAGCGCACCGGATCGGGTTCGCCTCGATGGCCTCGAGCTCGGCGGCGAGGAGCTCCGCGAGGCGCCGGTCGGTCGCCTCGCGCCCGCCCACCTCGCGCGCCAGCTTGACGAACAGGGCGCCGTGGTGAGCCTCGGTCCGCGCGAACCGGCCGAACATCTCCGCGAGCTCTGGGTCGGGGTGGTGCTCACCGAGGAGCGCGAGACGCTCGAAGCTCCGCGCCTCGACCAGCGCCGAGATGAGGAGACGATCGACGATCCGCTCTTCCCGCGTCTCACCCCGAGCCAGCATGACGAGGCGCTTCACATATGGATCCCCGAGGTCTGGCCCCAGGGCGCCCCCCCGCGCCAGCAGGAGTCGATGTACCTCGGCGAAGTGCTCGATCTCCTCGTGGGCGAGGTCGGCGAGCGCCTCGACCATCGCCGACTGCTCGGGGTAGCGCGTAATCAGCGAGAGCGCGCTCGACGCGGCCTTCTTCTCGCAGTGGGCGTGGTCCGACAGCAGCGCCCGGGCGTCCGAGGTCGCCGCCGCGAGCCACGCCGCGTCGGTCGCGGAGCTCGTCTTCTTCACCTTCACGCGGCGAGTTCTACGGCAACTCCCACCGACTTTGAAAGGGATTCCCAATCCCCGCCCGCCCGGGTAGGGTGCCAGCCCCTCGCCACCCCGGCGTCCCCGGCATCCCCGGCAATGGGAGGACCAGCGTGAGCACCGTCAGCACCGGACATCTCTTGGAGCGCCTGTCGGCCTACGCCGAGGCCGCCATGCGCGAAGCCTTCGGCCTCGACGCCGACGCCGAGCCCAACGCCGACGTGCGCCCCGCCTCCAACCCGCGGTTCGGCGACTACCAGATCAACGGCGTGCTGCCCTACGCCAAGACGCTGAAGTCCAACCCGCGCCAGCTCGCGCAGAAGGTCGTCGCCGTCCTCGATACGCACGGCGTCTGCCTCGAGCCGGAGATCGCCGGCCCGGGCTTCATCAACCTCCGCCTCGACCCCGCCTGGGTCTCACGCGAGGTCGCCGAGCGCGCGTTCGACGCACGCCTCGGGATCGCCCCCGTCGAGGCCCCGCAGAAGATCGTCGTCGACTTCTCGAGCCCCAACGTCGCCAAGCGCATGCACGTCGGCCACCTGCGCTCGACCGCCATCGGCGACGCCATCGTCCGAACCCTCAAGTTCCTCGGTCACGACGTCATCGGCGACAACCACGTCGGCGACTGGGGCACGCAGTTCGGCATCATCCTGTGGGCCTGGAAGCACCACCGCGACGAGGCCGCCCTCGAGCGCGACGCCATCGGTGAGCTCGAGCGCCTCTACAAGCTCGGCCAGGCCCTCGGCAAGGAGGACCCCGCCGTCGCCGAGGCCGCGCGCCTCGAGCTCGCCAAGCTCCAGTCCGGAGACGCCGAGAACAAGGCGCTGTGGGAGCGCTTCGTCGCCATCTCCCGCAGCGAGGCCGAGGACGTCTACCGCCGCCTCGAGGTCGAGTTCGACTCCTGGCACGGCGAGAGCCACTACAACGACGCGCTCCCCGGCGTCGTCGAGGGCCTCCTCGAGCGGGGCCTCGCCGTCGAGACCCAGGGCGCCATCGGCATCTTCTTCGACGAGCCCGGCCTCCCCGACACCCCCTACCTCATCCGCAAGTCCGACGGCGCGTTCCTCTACGCCACGACCGACATCGCGACGATCCAGGAGCGGGTCGACCAGCTCGGCGCCGAGCGCGTCATCTACGTCGTCGACGTCCGCCAGTCCGACCACTTCCGCCAGCTCTTCGCCACCTGCCGCAAGCTCGGCTACACCGACGTCACCTTCGAGCACGTCGGCTTCGGCATGATGCTCGGCGCCGACGGGCGGCCCTTCAAGACCCGCGACGGCGGTACGGTCCTGCTCGAGGCGCTCCTCGACGAGGCCGAGGAGCGGATCCTGCCGCTGGTCGAGGAGAAGTGGCCCGACGCCTCGGACGAGGACAAGCGCCGCATCGCCTCGAAGGTCGGCATGGGCGCCGTGAAGTACGCCGACCTCGCCCAGAACCTCGGCACCGACTACAAGTTCGAGTGGGACAAGCTCCTCGCCGCCGACGGCAACACCGGCCCCTACCTGCAGTACACGCTGGTCCGGACGCTGTCGGTCTTCCGCGAGTACGAGGCGCGCGTCGGCGCCCCCTTCGACGCCGCGGGCGCCACGGTCGCGCTGACCACCGACGAAGAGAAGGACCTCGCCTTCGAGCTCGTCCGCCTCGGCGACGTCATCGTCCGGGTCGGCGACTCGCTGCGGCCGCATTTCCTGTGCGAGTACGCCTACAACCTCGCGCGCCGCTTCAACGCCTTCTACGCCAAGTGCCCGATCCTCAAGGCGGAAGATGACCTGCAGGCCTCGCGGATGACGCTCACCCGCGCCACCTGGCAGGCCCTCGAGGTCGCGCTCTCTTGCCTCAACATCCCGCGCGTCCAACGCATGTAGAGGCCAGCGCGAGGAGCGGTCACCGCTCCTCGCGCTGCGGGTCAGTAGAGCAGCGCCGCCAGCTTCCGGCGCAGGCGCTCGACTCCCTCGTCCCCACGGCCGGCGGCCGCGAACAGCACCTGCGCACTCTTCTTCGCCCGCTCGCGGACCTCGGCCGCGCCGGTCTGGATCTGCCGCAGGAGCACCTCGAGCGCCGCCACGTAGTGGCCCGCGGTGCCATCAGCGAGGGCAGCGAAGTACGCGGCGTCGACGTCCTCGGGGTGGGCAGCGGCGCGCTCTCGGACGGCGGCGTCGCCCCCGGCCTCGGCCACCTCGACCACCAGGTCCTTCAGCGCCAGGGTCGCGAGCGCGGCGCTGTACTCGGGCGCCGAGCCCGGGATGGCGTTCAGGAGCGCCTCGGCGTCCTCGGTCTGGCCGCGTCCCAGGAGGATCCGCGCGAGGCCCAGCCGCGCGCCGTGGTCCTCGGCGTTCTCACCGAGCTTCTGGCGGAACCAGACCTCGGCCTCGGCCGGGTCGGCCGGCGCCTCCTCCGGCGCGGCGGGGGTCGCCGGGAGGCCCACCGCCTCGAAGACGCCCTGGATCCACCGCTCGACCTCCTGGCGGGGCAGGGCGCCGGTGAAGGCGTCCACGGGCTGCCGCTGGTAGAAGGCCATCACGGTCGGGATCGACTGCACCCGGAAGTAGCCGGCGATCTGCTGGTTCTGGTCGACGTCGATCTTGGCCAGCTTGAACGCGCCGCCGTACTGCTCGGTGAGCTGCTCGAGGACGGGCCCGAGGGTCTTGCACGGGCCGCACCAGGTCGCCCAGAAGTCCAGGACCACCGGGACCTCCGCGCTGGCCTCGACGACCTCGGCGACGAAGTTCTGCTCGTTGACCTCGATGATGTGCGGGGATGACGCCACGCTTCACTCTCCTCGACTCGACGGGGCGCGCGCTTTCCATGCTGGGAATGCGCGCGGAAATGCCCCACAGTAGGGCCCCTTCGGGGGCGGCCAAGAGCTAGCAGACGCGCCCCCGCCGAGCAACCACCGAGCCCCCGCCGGAGGCCCTGGAATGGGAAGAGTCGCAACCGCCGCCCGCGCCCTGCTCTGCGTGTCGCTGGGCCTGGCCTCGAGCGCGCACGCCGGCCCGCCCGCCGACGACCCGCGACCGGTCGTCATCCCATGGACCTTCGCCCCAGAGCAGAGCGGCGTCGAGTCGCTGCTCCACCACGCCGCGGGCCTCGGCTACATGAGCTCGCTCGAGCTCGGCCTCGGCGTGACCACCCGCCTCGACGGTGACGCCCCGGTGAACAGCGTCGTCGGGCTCGCCGGCGCGCGCCTCGGGCCGCTCGCCCTCGCGCTCGGCGTCGCGTCCATCGGCGACGGCCCCGACACCGGCTCGTCGACCACCCGCGTGGACTTCGGCCTCGCGCTCCGCCTCGGCAGCGCCGCCTCCCTCGGCCTCGGCTGGCACGGGCTGTCGAACGACGACGACGAGGCGCTCGACGACTACGAGAGCTGGTCGCTCTCCCTCGACCTCCGCCCGCTCCGCGCCTTCGCCCTAGCTCTGGCGATCGACCACCTCGACACACCCGAGCTCGGAGGCGCGGAGCAGGACGCCGTCGCGCGACTCGCCATCGGCCTCCGCCCGGCGACCGAGCGGATCACCATCGGCCTCGAGGCGGCGCGAACCCTCGGCGACGACGCGCTCTGGACCGTCGGCGGCTCGGTCCGCTTCATGTTGGTCCCGGGCCTGGTCCTCGGCGGCTACGGGCGTCTCGTCACCGCCGAGTCGGGCGACGACCCGACCCCCGATCGCGTCGAGGCCGGCGCCTTCATCGGGCTCTACCAGGGCGGCATCTCCCTCGAGTCGAGCGCCGACTTCGGCGACACCGACGGCGCGAGCGACGCGAGCCTGTCGTTCCTGCTCGCGGCCCGCTCCGAGGGCGCAGCGTCGCTCACGCATCAGACGGACGTCGTGGTCAAGCTCCCCATCCGCGGGCCCATCCCCGAGCGGCCGGCCCAGGCGCTCTTCGGGCCGTCGCCGTCGGGCTTCGCGCAGTGGATGCAGTACCTCGACATCCTCGTGGCCGACCCCGATGTCCGCGGGGTCGTCCTCGAGATCGAGCAGGCGCCGTCCTGGGCGCAGATGTGGGAGCTCCGCCGCGTCCTCCAGCGCATGAAGGACGCCGGCAAGCGGGTCCACGCCGTGATGACCGTCGGCGACATGCGGGCGATGTACCTCGCGTCCATCGCCGACCGGATCCACCTCCACCGCGCCGGTGGCCTGTTCCTGACCGGCCTCGCCATGACGCGGACGTACTACTTCGGGCTCATGGAGAAGCTCGGCATCAAGGCCGAGATCGTCCGCTACGAGGAGTACAAGTCGTCCCCCGAAGCGCTCACCCAGACCGGCCCGAGCGAGCCCTCCAAGGAAGCTGACAAGGCGGTCCTCGACGGGATCTGGAAGGAGTGGCGGGCCGCGATCACGACCGGGCGCTCGCTCACCGACGCCGACGTCGACCGGCTCCTCGACGGCGGCCCGCAGACGATGCACGTCGCGGTCGAGCAGCGTCTCGTCGACGACCTCATCGACGACGACGCCATCGCGAAGGCCGTCGAGAGCGACATCCCGGGAGCGCGGGTCGTCGACAGCTACCGACCGGCGCCGCGCGCCTGGAAGCGCTGGGGCGGCCAGCGGAGGATCGCGATCCTGCCCGTCGTCGGCTCCATCGTGGACGGCAAGAGCGGCGGGGCGCTCCCGCTCCCGGTGCTCGGTAGCGAGACGACCGGCGACGCGTCCTTCGTCCCGGCCATCCAGGCGGCCGCCGCCGACGCGAACGTCGTCGGTATCGTCGTTCGGGTCAGCTCCGGCGGCGGCTCGGCCATCGCCAGCGACAAGATGCACCGCGCGCTGACCAAGGCCGCCGAGAAGAAGCCGGTCATCGTCAGCTTTGGCGACGTGGCGGCGAGCGGCGGCTACTACCTCGCCGCGGGCGCGCCGAAGATCCTGTGCACGCCGGTGACGATCACCGGCAGCATCGGCATCTTCTCGGGCAAGGCCGACATCAGCGGGCTGTACGCGCTCCTGGGGCTCTCGACGAGCACCCTGCGGACCAACGAGCGCGCCGACATGATGCAGTCCCACCGCCCCTGGACCGATCACGAGCGCGAGCTCGCGAAGACCGCGCTGAAGGCCTACTACGATCGCTTCATCGGCGTCGTGGCCGAGGGCCGCTCCTTCGACACCGAGCGCGCCCACGCCCTCGCCCACGGCCGCGTCTGGCTCGGTACCGACGCCCTCGACCGCGGGCTCGTCGACGAGTACGGCGGGCTCTGGGACGCCATCGAGCGCGTCCGGGCCGAGGCGGGCATCAGCGAGAGCGAGCCCTTGAGCCTCGACTACATCGGTACCCTCGGGGCGTTCTCGAGCTTCCAGCGCCTCATGGCCGGAGTGCTCGGCTTCACCGAGGCGAACGACGCCGTCACCCCGGCGGGTGACGCGAGCGCGGCCACCGCGATGGGCCCCGTGGCGAACCACGCCGAGGCCATCATCGGGCGGCTCCGCGTGCTGAGCGACGGCGGGCCGCTGGCGCTCCTCCCTTACACCTTCTCGATCGAGTAGCCCCCATGACCGCACCCGTCCGATTCAACGTTGGGTCCCTCTGCAAGAGCACGAGCGCCCGCACGGCGACCCTCGAGCTCGCCCGCGGCGGCGTCGTGCAGACGCCGGTCTTCATGCCGGTCGGCACGCAGGCCGCGATCCGCGGGATGGCGCCGTCGTTCCTGCCGGAGACGGGCTCGCAGATCATCCTCGCGAACACCTATCACCTGCACCAGCGCCCGGGAGAGGCCATCGTCGAGAAGATGGGCGGCCTCCATCGCTTCATGGGCGTCGACATGCCGATCCTGACGGACTCCGGCGGCTTTCAGGTGTTCTCCCTCGACAAGAAGGAGGTCACCGAGGACGGCGTGGGCTTCTCCTACGAGCTCGACGGCAAGCAGACGTTCCTGTCCCCCGAGCGCTCGATGGAGATCCAGCAGGCCCTCGGCAGCGACATCGCGATGGCCTTCGACGAGTGCCTCGAGCCCGACGCCGACCGCTACCGGACCGCGTCCTCGGTCGACATGACCGCCCGCTGGGCGGAGCGCTGCGTCGCCGCGCACGCCCGCGAGGACCAGCACCTCTTCGGGATCGTCCAGGGTGGCATGTTCCCGGATCTCCGCCGCCGCTCCCTCGAGCAGATCACCGGCCTCGGTTTCGACGGCTACGCGATCGGCGGCCTCGCGGTGGGCGAGGGGCCGGAGAAGATGAACGAGGTGCTCTCCGAGACGATGCCGCACATGCCGCCGGAGCTCCCGCGCTACCTGATGGGCGTCGGGCGGCCCCAGGATCTCGTCGACGGCGTCGCCGTGGGCGTCGACATGTTCGACTGCGTCATCCCGACGCGGCACGCGCGGAGCGGGGCGCTCTATACGTTCCAGGGACGGATCCGCATCACCCACCAGCGCTACCGCCGGGACGCCTATCCCATCGACACGGCGTGCCAGTGCTACACCTGCCGGACCTTCAGCCGCGCGTACCTCCACCACCTCTTCTCGATCGGCGAGATCCTCGGCGCGACCCTGGCGACCATCCACAACCTGACGTTCTTCGCGGACCTGATGGCCAGGGTGCGCGCCGCCATCGCCGACGGGACCTTCGGGGCGCTGCGACGGGACATCAAGGCGCTCTATCCCGAGAAGTCGGAGGCCGGAGCCGACGAGAGCCGCCAGCGCAGCGCGCAGAAGCGGATGGCCCAGGTGTCCGAGGACACCAGCGCGCCGGTGCGGCAGGCCGCGAAGAAGCGGAGCGCCAAGGGCAAGGGCCGGCACCCCAGCGACAAGGCGCCGAGCGCCGAGGAGCAGCCCCGCGTCAAGTCGCGCGCTCAGGGCGGCAAGGGTCGCGGTGACGCAAAGGCGGGCGCCAAGCGCGGCGACAAGGCCGACAAGCCTCCGCGGGGCAAGCGCAAGACCGGCGGGCGCCCAGCGGCGAAGAACCCGCGCCGGTGAGCTGAGATGGGCTGGCCGTTCGGAAAGAAGCGCAAGAAGCGCGGCACCGAGGCGCCGTCATCCGACGCCGAGCGCTCGCCCTCGGACGAGCAGGTCGGCGGGCGTCGCGAGTTCTTCCGCCTCGGCTTCGGGCGCATGAAGGACGGCGGGATCGACGCGCTGCGGGCGGTGGCCAAGGCGTCGCACGCGATGCAGGAGGCTCTCGACGGCGTCGAGGACGAGGCCGCGGGCGAGGCGCTCGAGGCCGAGCGGCGGCGCTTCGCCCAGGAGGCGGAGCTCGCGAAGCAGCGAAAGCAGGGGCAGAGGCGGGTGTTCCGCGGCGTGATTCGACCGCCCGGGGCGATCGACGAGCGGCGGTTCCTCGCCACCTGTGACGGCTGCAAGAAGTGCATCGAGGCGTGCCCCGAGGACGCGATCGTCGCCTCCACCGAGGCGGTCCGATCGGGCAGGCTCGGGACGCCGCTCCTGCGCGTCCAGTCGATCCCGTGCGCGCTCTGCCACGACGTCCCGTGCGCGAGCGCCTGCCCGACGGGCGCGCTCGAGCCGGTCGGCCACCCGGACGACGTCCGCATCGGGCGCGCGGTCGTCTTCAAGAGCCTCTGCCTCAACTCCCAGGGCGAGGACTGCGAGATCTGCGTCGACCACTGCCCGCTGGGCGAGCGCGTGATGACACGCGCCGCTGACGGCTTCCCGGTCATCGACGAGGAGACCTGCACCGGGTGCGGGCAGTGCGTCGTCCGATGCCCGACCTATCCCGCGGCGCTCCACGTCTCACCGCGCTGAAGAGCCCGAAGGCTTTGAATTCAAGCGGGTTTCCCAGCCCCACCAATTCGCCGGGCGGGGCGACGGAGTGAGCCTGACGCGGGGCCGGCAGAGGTTTAGTTGCAGGTTCGCGCCGTTCCGCCGATCCTCTGAAGAGTTGCGCGATTCGTCTTCCTCACGCGCGGTTGGACAGGGGAGGGGTGATGTTCCGGTTGAAGCTGACGCTCGTGCTGGCTTTCGCCCTCACCGTGGGCGCGTTCACGGCGAGCCAGCTGATCGGCTCCGGCGTCGCCGACGTCGAGGCGCGGCTCCGAGAGAACGTCTCCAAGACGTACCTGGCCTACGAGCGCATCAAGCAGCTCCGCGACCTGCAGATGAAGGACGTGGCCGCGTCCCTCGCCAGCTCGGAGCTCGGGGCCTACCTGGGCGTGCTGGCCGACTACCGCAAGCGGATGCTCGAGGTGGAGTCCGAGGTCTATCAGGCCGTTCCCGGTCCGCCGAACGACGAGGCCCTGCAGGAGACGCGGACCGCCTACGTGAAGGAGCGCCGCGGGGAGTTCCTGGCGGCCTTCGCCGAGGACCTCGCCAACCGCCTCGAGCGCGTCCGGGGGACCGCTGACCCGTGGGCGGACAAGAGCCGCGCCGACACCGTCAGCGAGATCAAAGAGAGCCTCGCGGTCTGTAACTCCTTCGGCGTGAACAACTGCGTCTACCGCTTCACCTACGTGCCCCTGACCGCGCTGGCCGCCGGCGTGCGCCGGGACGAGCGCTTCGGGGTCCACCCCGACATGGTGATCGTCGTCGATCACCGTGGGGTCGGGATCGCGGACGCCGACCGCGCCTCGTGGTCCGACCAGATCCGCTTCGGCGCGGACTACCCCGTCACGCTCGAGGTGAAGAAGAACGTCATCCTGCGCGACATCATCAAGCTCCGGGACTCGGACTACTACTTCGTGACCGCGGCGCCGGTCTTCGAGCAGAAGACCTACCGCGGGACGGTCCTCGTCGGGGTGGCGCTCGACGCCGACCTCCTGCGGGAGGAGAGCGAGGTCCTGGGCCGACAGGTCGGCTACCTCGACGGAAAGGAGATCGTCCGCAGCGAGTTCGACGACCGCTTGGCGTCCGAGATCCGCCACAACCTGCCGGCGGAGACCAACCCGCCGCGTTACACCAACACCGAGACCGACCGGCTCCTCGCGCAGTTCGTGCCCCTGACGGGCAACGCCACCAACAACCGCGTGCGCGTGGTGCTCGCCGTCGACAAGGAGCCGGTGACCGCGTCGCTACACGCGAGCCGGACCTGGGTCTGGATCACGGCGGTCGTGCTGTTCCTGCTCGGTGTCCTGGCGATGATGCGCTTCAACTTCGTGTTCTCGCGCCCCTTCGTGCAGCTCGACGCCGGGATGCACGAGGTCATCAACGGCAACAAGGACTACGTCTTCTCGGGCAAGTACGGCGAGTCGATGTGGGCGACCCTGGCGAACAATCTCAACCTGATGGTCGCGAGCCTCACCGGGCGCGAGATCCCGACCATCGACGACCACTGGGCCGAGGACATGATGGCCGAGCCTGGCGACGCACCGCGCCCGATCACGAGCGATGGCACGCCGACAGGCGAGGGCGGGAGCGAGCCCCCTCAGGCGTAGCTCATGTCACACGAGGTGTAACATTGTGTGACAAGCCACACACGTCGCGGCCGCCATCTTCCACGACAGCGCGCCCGACATCCGACATGACCTTCGGTCACCGTGCTGACGAGCGAACGGGCGAGAACGCATAGTTCCTGTGTGATGGCGTAACATTACACGGGTTGTGCGTTGCTTCTTCAACGGGCCGATGTGTCACACGTTGTGCCACATTGTGTGACCACGGAGCTTCGTCCTGAGGTTCAGTAGCTCGCGAGCCAGGCGACGGTCACACCGTCGCCACCCTCGTGGCGGACACCCGGCCGCCACTTCGAGACGTAGGGGGACTGACGCACGAGGCGGCGGACCTCCTCCTTGAGGACGCCGGTCCCGTGGCCGTGGATCACCCAGGCGCAGCCGAGGTTCTCGCGGAACGCGCGGTCGAGCAGGGGCAGCACCAGCTCCTCCACCTCGTCGCGCCGGATCCCGCGGATGTCGACCGTGTTGGAGCTGTTCTGCGGGACCGGGACGCTGTTGTCGTCCTCGGGGATCTGCGGGGCCAGCTCGCCGTCGTCGCGCAGGACCGTCACGGTCTTCTTGGGCGCCTCGGGCTCGGGCTTGTCTCCCACCACCTTGCCCAGCTCGCTCAGCGGGACCGTCGTCCGGAACGCGCCGACCGCGACCATCGCCTTGTCACCGCGGACGTCGACGACCTCGCCGGCGCTGTCCAGCGGCCGGATCCAGACGCGCGCGCCGGGCGCGACCTGGGAGGGGGGCAGGGCGCCCCCGTCTTTCGGCCCCTTCTGCACCTTGTCGGCGAAGGGCTGCGGCGGGCCCGGCTCGGGCGTCGGCTCCGGGAGCCCCTCCAGGACGGCGAGGACCTCCTGGCGCTGCTTCTGCAGCTCACGCGGATCGTCGATCCGCTGAAGCGCGGCGGTCTTGTCGCGGAGCGCGTCGAGGAAGGCGCGCGAGGCGGCGCGCACGTCCCGGTTGATCCGGGCCATCTCGTCTTTGGACCGCTGGCGGAGGCGGACACGCTCGGCCTCGAGCTCCTCCGCGCGGCGCTCCGCGGCCTGGCGGGCCAGGTTTGCTTCGTGGAGCGCGCGCTCCGCCTCCTGCCTGGCCTCGGAGAGGCGTCGCACCGCCTCCGCGATCCCCTCGTCGCCCCCGGCGATGGCCCGGGCGCGCCCCAGCACGGCGTCACTCATCCCGAGGCGCGCGGCGATCTCGAACGGGCTCGACGAGCCAGGGGTGCCGCTGGTGAGGACGAAGTTCGGCGCCAGGGTCTGGGTGTCGATGCCGACCGAGGCGTTGCCGAAGCGCGTATCCTCGAAGGCCAGGGTCTTCAGGCGCTCGTAGTGGGTCGTCACCAGGCCGCGGGCGCCGCGGTCGGCGAGAGCCTCGAGGACGGCGATGGCGAGGGCCGCGCCCTGGGTCGGCTCGGTCCCGACGATGATCTCGTCGAGCAGGACCAGCGCGCCGTCGTGGGCGACGTCGAGGACCCGCTGAATGGCGAGGAGGTGCCCCGAGAACGTCGAGAGGTCCCGCTCGATGTCCTGGGCGTCTCCGATGAGGGCGTAGACGCCGTCGAAGACGGGGAGCGCGCTCTCGGCGCCCGCGGGGATGGGGATGCCCGCGCGCATCATCAGCGCGAACAGCCCGAGGGTGTTGAGGGTGACGGTCTTGCCGCCGGTGTTCGGCCCGGTGATGACCACGAAGGCCTGGTCGGCGGCGACGTAGACGTCGTTGGCGATGACGCGGCTCCCCTTGAGCAGGAGCTGCGGGTTGCGCGCCTTCTTCACGTCGATGACGCCGTCGGTGGCGATCTTCGGGCGGTGGGCCTCGAGATCGAGGGCGAGGCGCGCTCGGGCCTGGAGCAGATCGAGGGTAACGAGCAGGTCGAGGGCCGCGCGGAGCTCCTCGGCCTCCTCCGCGACCCAGCCGGTGCGCTCGCGGAGCACCTGGCGCGTCGCAATCTCGACGGCGCTCTCGGCGACCTTCACCTGGTTGTTGATCTCGATGAACTCGGCCGGCTCGACGTAGACGGTCTGCCCGGTGTTCGAGGTCCCGTGGATGATACCGGGGACCTGCGACTGGAACGACGACACCACGGGGACCACGTAGCGGTCCTCGCGCTGGGTGTAGTACTGCTCTTGCAGGACGTCCTGAACGTCCGTGCGGGTCAGGTACTCGTCGAGGCGCTCTTTGGCCTGACGATGCAGCGAGATGAGCCGACGGCGCGCCGCGGCCAGCTCGGGGCTCGCGTCGTCGCGGATCTGGCCGGCCTTGTCGAAGGTCGCGCCCAGCTCGTGGGCGAGGCTGGCGACCGACGGCATCTCCTCGCCGAGCGCGGTGAGCGCCGGGCCGTGCTCGAGGAGCGCGCGCTTGACCTGCGTCGCGGCGCGCGCCGTGTCGCTGACGGCGAGCAGCTCCTCGACGTCCAGGACGCCGCCGCGGAGCGCCAGCGCCAGGGCAGGGCGGATGTTCGAGGTCCCCTGGAGGGGCAGACGCCCGCCCTCGAGCTGGTGATCCACGAGCTCGACGACGCGGTCGTAGCACCGCTCGATGTCGGCGACCTCATCGAAGAAACCCAGCCCCTCGGCCGCGGCCTGGCCCGGCTCGGTCGCGGTCCGCTCGGCCAGCGCCCGGATGACGCGCGCCCAGCCCAGGTCGCGAAGACAGCTCTCGGTCACGTTGAACATGGCGGCGCAATGCCGAAAGGGACCGGTCGTGTCAACCGATAGCTGCGTCGGATCTGCCGCGAGCCGAACCGCCACGACACAAAGTTTACATAATGCGCCGACGGGGGCGATCTGCGAGGATCCATGACGCGACGAGGGTATGCCGTCGGGACGCTGCTCGACAGCCTGACGGGGCTCGACGACTCGGGCTGTCCAGGACGTCGTCGTCCGCAGCTCGGAGCGCCGTGACCAGGACGTCGTCGTCCGCAGCTCGGAGGGTGACGACCGCCGTGCCATCGACTCAGGCGCCCGTGACACCCTGACCGTAGCTCGGAGCGTGGTGACCGGAGTGCCATCGACCCGGACGCTCGGGACACCCTGGCGTGCCATCGACCCAGACGCTCGTGACACCCTGACGTCCGGCACGGCCACCCGAAGATGCCGCTGAGCCGAACTCAGCGAGCGGCCCGACCGTATTGCGGGACCGAGCGGCCCGAAGATGCCGCTGAGCCGAACTCAGCGAGCGGCCCGACCGCATTGCGGGACCGAGCGGCCCGACCGTATTGATGATGCCGCCTCCCCGAGCTCAGCTTCCCCAGTGTCTGATAATGTATATTATGTAAACTTTTCTCACAAGGTCGCCCCCGCCGGCTGTCCGGAACGGCTCCAGAGGCTGTCTCCATGCGCTTCGCCCGGTGCCCAGTCCGCTTGCCGACCTTCCGACCTCGGGTTAGGCTTCCGCCACCTTTACCCGAGTCGAGCGATTCAGAGCGGATCGAGGTTCCATGGCCGTTCTCAGGTTTGTTCAGGACGATGGCGTGGCGTCGGAGGTTTTCGTCGACGCCCAGAACCCGATCGTCAAGATCGGCCGCGCCAACGAGTGTGAGATCCGTACGCGGAACAGCACCGTCTCGCGGCGCCACTGTCAGGTCGTTTTCACGGGGTCCAGCTTCAAGCTCTACGACCTCAACAGCTCGAACGGGACCTACTTCAACCGCGAGCGTGTGACCGAGCACACGCTCGCACCTGGCGACACCTTCTTCTGCGGCAACTACGAGGTCCGCTTCGAAGACGGCGACGCCGCGGTGGCCGAGGCCGCGGCGGCCGACGTCGCAGCGGCCGAGGCCCCGGCGCCCACTCCCGAGCGAGCGGCGCTCGCCGAGCCCCCGCCCGCGCGCGTGGCCCCGCCTCCGGCCGAGACCGTCCGTCAGTCGCCCCCGCCGATGAACGACTCGACGATGGCGTTTTCGCCCGAGGACGCCGCGGACATGGTCGGCGCCGCGGACGAGGCGCTGAACGCCGAGCTCGAGGCGCTCGCCACGTCGCTGCAGGAGGAGAACGAGCTCCTCAAGATCCAGATCGATCAGCTCAACGCCGCCCTCGACGAGGCCGGCGCCGCCGAGGAGCGCGAGACCCAGGCGCGCCAGCAGCTCGAGGCGAGGCTCCAGCAAGCGCTCGCGGCCGCTCAGGCAGCCCCGGCCGACGCAATCGACCCGCAGGACCTCGCCGACGCCCTCGCCGAGGTCGAGCTGCTCGAGGCCCGCATCCAGGAGCTCGAGGCGGCAGCCCCCCCTGCCCCGCCGGCCGACGCAGTCGACCCACAGGACCTCGCCGACGCTCTCGCCGAGGTCGAGGCCCTCGAGGCCCTGCGCCAGCAGGAGGCCGAGGCCCGCGCCCAGCTCGAGGCCCGCGTCCAGGAGCTCGAGGCGCAGGTTGGCGAGGCCGCCAACACCGACCAGATGGCCCAGGAGCTCGCCGACGCGCTCGCCGAGGTCGAGGTCCTCGAGGAGCTGCAGCAGCAGCACGCCGACGCCGCCAACGCGCTGAAGGCCGACCTCGACGCCGCGGCGGCCGAGCGCGACGACGCCATAGCGAAGCTCGCCGCGCTCGAGCAGGCTCAGGCGCAGTCCGCAGAGGCCGGCAGCGCGTTCGAGGAGGAGAAGGCCGCGCTCACCAAGGAGATCGAGGCCCTCAAGCAGGACAACCAGGACCTCGAGGCCGACGCCGAGGACCTCAAGCTCGCCCTCGACGAGGCGAAGGAAGAGCAGGCGCGCCTCCAGGACGACGCCAACGCCTTCGCCGACGAGGCCGACCAGCTCAAGGCCGAGGCCGACGGGCTGCGGGCCCAGATCGAGTCGCTGAAGGCGGCTCAGGACGAGGGCGCCGCGGCGGCCCAGAAGCATGCGGACGAGGCGGTCGCGGCCGCCCAGAAGCGGGCAGACGAGGCGGTCGCGGCGGCGGAGAAGCGGCGCCAGGAGGAGCTCGCGGCCGCTCAGAAGAAGGCCGAGGAGGAGATCGCCGCGGCGAAGAAGGCGCTCGAAGGCGAGATCAACGCCGCGAAGGCCGAGGCCGACGACGCCATCGCCCAGCTCGACAAGCTCCAGGACAAGCTCGCCCAGGCGCGCGACGACGCCGACGACCTCGACGCCTCCCTCGCGGACGCGGAGAAGGAGCGGGACGACCTGGTCCAGGCCCGCGAAGCGGCGTTCAAGGAGCGCGACAAGGCCCTCGCCGACGTCGACCACCTCAAGAAGATGCTGCTCGACACCGTGCCGAAGGAAGAGCACGAGGCGCTCAAGAAGAGCGCCGGTGACGCGGCGGCGCTCGCCAAGCGCGAGAAGGCTCTCCAGGATGAGCTGAAGGCCGTCCGCGACGACAACGCGGCCCTGAAGGAGGCGCTCAAGGACGCCGAGTACCGGGCGCAGGCGGGAGGCAAGGCGCAAAAGGCGCTCGGAGATGCCGAGGCGAAGGTCGAGGAGCTCACCGAACGCCTCGCGGCGGTCGAGAAGGAGCTCAAGACCGCCGACAAGGCGCGCCAGGCCACCGCCGAGGAGGCCGAGGAGCTCCAGGCGGAGCTGAGCGAGACGAAGGCCGCCCTCGACGCCGCGACCAAGGGGGGGGGGACGCTGGAGAAGAAGGTCGCCGAGCTCCAGCAGGAGAACAAGGAGCTCACCGACGTCCTCGCGGTCGCCATCCAGCCCGCCGACGCCGAGGCGATCAAGAACCAGGCGAAGCGCGCCCAGGCCGACGCCGAGGCCGCTCGCAAGCGGGCCGACAACGCCGAGAAGAAGGCCGCCGAGCTCGAGAAGGCCGCCTCCGAAGGCAGCGACGTGGCCAAGACGCTCGGAAAGCAGCTCGAGGAGCTCCACGCCGAGCGCGACGCCCTGCTCGCGGAGAAGCAGGCCGGGGACAAGGCCCGCGGCACCCTCGAGGACGCCAAGAACAAGGCCGACGCCGCGCTCAAGGACGCGACCGCGAAGCTCGCCAAGCTCGAGAGCGAGTTGAAGATGGCCAAGGGCGAGGCCGACAAGGCCGCCGCCGCGAGCGGGGACGCGGTCAAGGAGAAGGACAAGGCGCTCGCCGAGCTCGAGAAGAAGCTCAAGGACTCGCAGAAGAAGCTGGCGGACGCCCAGGACAAGCTGGCGATCCAGGAAGAGGACATCGCCGCGGTCGCGAAGACCCGCATCGAGACCGAAAAGAAGCTCAAGGAGCTCCAGAAGAAGCTCGGCGACGCAGAGAAGAGCGGCGGCGCCGAGGCCGACAAGGCCGCGGCCCGCATCAAGGAGCTCGAGGCCGCCGCCGACAAGGCCGCCGGTGAGGTGAAGGCGCTCAGCGACAAGCTCGCCGCAGCCGACAAGGCCGCCGGCGACGCCAAGGCGCTCGCGGACAAGCTCGCCGCAGCCGAGAAGGCCGCCAAGGAGGCGACGGACAAGGCCGCCCAGCTCGAAAAGGACCTGGCCGCCGCGAAGAAGTCCGCCGCCGCCGCGGGGGACGCCTCGAAGGAGATGGCCGAGATCCAGCAGCGCCTCGAGGAGAAGGAGTCCCTCCTCAAGAAGAACACCAAGAAGCTCGCGTCGCTGCTCGAGGAGAACGAGACCCTCGAGGACAAGCTCAAGGCCGCGCAGTCCGGCGCCGGCGACGCGGCGGCCGCAGCAGAGAGGCTCGCCGCCGCCGAGAAGGCGCGGGACGAGGCCGAGGCCAAGCTGAAGGAAGCCACCAAGAAGGCAGAGGAGCTCGCCGCCTCCCTCGAGGAGGCCGAGGCCCGGGCGAAGGCCGCCAGCGCCGCAGCGCCGTCGGGGGACACGGTCCCGCTCGACGAGTACGAGGCGGTGATGAAGAAGCTCGACGAAGCGCGTGTCGACTCATCGGCCCTCGAGGAGGAGCGCGACCGGCTGAACGACAAGCTCGACCGGATGCGCGCGTCGCTCGAGGAGGCCGAGGAGAAGGCCGCGGCGGCCGGGTCCGGTGGTGGCGACGCCGACCTTTCCGAGGTGACGGTGGCCTTCGAAGAGGTCAAGGGCGTCTCGCGCGGGTGGCGGGACAACGTCCAGATCCTCGGCGACTTCATCGAGGAGATCCGCGACGGGATCGACATCCCCGGCGACCTCGAGGACACCTTCGAGGCCATCACCGATACGTTGACGGCGCTCGGCGACAAGTCCATGGAGATGAAGCAGATCCTACGCCGAGTGCGCGACGTTCTCGGCGGCGACGACGATTGAGGCCTGAGCGCCGGCGCGACGAGGTCACGCCGGCACGGCCCCCCTACCCTTCGGGTGTGAGATGACGCAGAACCCGCTCCCCCAGGAAGACCAGCAGGTCACGCTGATCTCTGTGCGCGATGGGAACATCTCGGTGACCTCCGCGCGCGCGCTGGTCGTCAAGGCGCGCAAGATCGCGCTGAAGATCGACACCGCGCTGAGCGAGCCGCCGGAGTGGAGCGACGACCAGTCGCTGACGATGATCTACACCCACGGCGAGCGCGTCATGCGCCTACGCGGCCTCCTCCGCGAGCAGGTCGACAGCGACCGCATCACGGTGGAGCCCGTCGGTGAGGTCAAGGAGGGCGACCGCCGGGACTATCGCCGAGCGGACGTCGAGGCGCGGATCTTCGTGAAGAGCGCCAAGACCCAGAGCCCGAGCGAGGCGCGAGCGGCCCAGGTTGCCCAGCCCATCGCGCCGACCTCCGACGCCTTCGGGACCCAGGAGATCAACATCTCCGGCTCCGGCCTGGGGTTCACGTCCACCGAGACCTTCGCGATGGGCGAGCTCGTCGACGTACGCCTCGTGCTCGACCAGCCGGCGGCAGCCCTGGTGACGGTCATCGGTCAGGTGGTCCGGGCGAGCCCGGGCGCCACCGACGGCGCGCCCGGGATCTACGCCATCCGCTTCGCGGAGCTGTCGGAGGCCGACCAGGACATCATCGTCTACACGGTCTTCTCGAACCACTTCGCCGCCGAGGGGCTGTCCGACGCCCTCGACGACTTCGACGACGAAGACGAGGAGTAGCCACGACCAAACGCCCGTCGCCGTCTCGACTGCGGCGCGGGCGTGGTCCGATTGACTCGAAGACCGCGCGCGCCTCCCGCACAGAGGCGCGCGTCTTACGAGCTCAGAGCTCCGGCACGTCGTCCGGGGGGCCGGTCGGCTCCTCGGGTGGCTCCGGCGGGGCGTCCGGCTTCTCGGGCTCGGCCTCGTCGTCCTTGGCCTCGTCGAACTTCACCGCGCCCTTGGCGATGAGGTAGTAGACGCGGCCCTTGCGGACCTTCCGGAACTCCTTCTCCTCGACGGTGAGCGTCGCCGGCGCCAGCTTCGGGCTGAACGGCGTCAACTCGACCTCGAAGGACGAGACATCATCGAGCGGCAACCCCTTGACGAGCAGCAGCTTGCCGCTGCGCTCGAACTCGGTGGCGGTCCACTCGGCGCCGTTCACCTTCACCCGGCAGTACTCGGCGTTCTTCAGGGTGATGTGGAACTCCCCGAATCGCTCTGCCGCGGGGTCATCGGCGTGGGCTGCGGTCGACAGGCCGGCAGTCACGAAGAGGGCGATGAGAAGTGGCTTCATAGGTCAACCTCCTCCGTTGAGAGCGCGCACAGTCTACGCCCGTAACCTGTGAGCGTCCATGACGTTCGGAGGGGACGAGCGAGCGCGCCGCGTGTTCATCAACCCGTGGCCGCGCGAGCGTATGCCGCCTTCCCGTCGACCCAGGTCGCGGCCACGGGCACGTCCCCGAAGCCGTACGCGAGGTGCCGCCAGCCCGGCACGTCGCAGACCACCAGGTCCGCTGGCCCTCCGACACGGAGCGTCCCGGTCCCGTCGGCGAGGTCGAGCACCCGCGCGGCGTTGGCCGTGAACGCTCGGAGCGCCTCGTGGGGCGCGAGCCCGTACCAGGTGCAGCCGAGGGTGATCATGAGCCACGGGTTCGTGGTCGGGCTCGAGCCTGGGTTCGCGTCCGTCGCGAGCGCGACGGGCACGCCGGCCTCGATGAGCGCCCGGGTCGGCGGTCGAACAGGGTCGCCGATGAAGATGGACGCGCCGGGCAGCAGCACGGCGACGGTGCCCGCCTTCGCCAGCGCCGCGATCCCGGCGGCGTCGATGTGCTCGCAGTGGTCGACGCTGGTCGCGCCCAGCTCGGCGGCGAGCTCCGCCACTCCGGTGTGGGTGAGCTGCTCGCCGTGAACGCGGAGCCCCAGCCCCAGCGCGCGCGCCGCCTCCAGGATCGTGCGCGCCTCGTCGACGGTGTAGGCGCCGGTGTCGCAGAAGACGTCGGCGAAGCGGGCGAGCCCGCGTTCGGCGACCGTTGGCAGGAGTTCTTCGGTCAGGACCCGAATCCACCGCTGGCGGTCTCGCGCGTGCTCGTCCGGCACGACGTGAGCGCCGAGGCAGGTCCCGACGATCTTGACTGGGCCCTCGTCGGCGAGGCGCTGCGCGGCCTCGAGCTGCCGGAGCTCGGCGCGGAGCTCGAGCCCGTAGCCCGACTTGATCTCCACGGTGGTGCAGCCGTGGGCCATCAGCTTCGCCAGCCTCGGGCGGGCGAGGTCCACGAGCTGGTCCACGGACGCCGCGCGCGTCTCGCGCACGGTCAGCCGGATCCCGCCGCCCTGTTCCGCGATCTCCGCGTAGCTGACGCCGGCGCAGCGCTGCTCGAAGTCGCGCGTCCGGTCGCCGGCGTAGACGATGTGGGTGTGGCAGTCCACCAGCCCCGGCAGGACGACGGCGCCGCCGAGGTCGACGACCCGCTCGCACGCCGGCGCCTCGCCTTCCCGACCGACCCACGCCACGCGGTCGCCGTCGATCAGGAGGGCCGCATTCTGGACAACCCCGAGGGCGACCTCCGGCGCCGCGTCGGGACCGACGTCAGGGGGCATCGTCAGGAGCTCGCGGATTCCGGTCAGCAGGGTGCGTTCACTCATGGCGGCGGATTGTAGCAGCCCCGCGGCCCGTGCTACACCGCCGCCATGAAGCCGCCCCACGCCGCTGCGCTCTTGGCCCTCGTCGCGCTTGGCGCCAGCCTCGCTTCGGGCTGCGCGCACCGGCGCTCGGAGCAGAAGCTCGCCGCGGGCATCGACGCCCACCGGCGCGGTGACGCAGACGCCGCGAAGGTGCTCTACACCGAGGCCCTCGACCGCGACGCCAGGGTCACCGGCGCGGCGAACAACCTCGCCCTCATCGCCCTCGATCGCGGCGAAGAGGACGACGCTATCACGCTCCTTGCCCGTGAGCTCGCGGCTCACCCCGCCCTGCCCGTCGCGCGGTTCAACCGCGCGCTGCTGCTCGTCCGCGCGGGGCGCCACGCCGACGCCGCCGCGGACCTCGCGGCCCTGACCTCGGACGACGGTATCCCAGCGCCGCTCCGTGCCAGCGCGCGGGCGCTCCTCGCCGCCAGCAACGCCCGTCAGGGCCTCGCGTGGGAGCGTGTCCGCGACGCGGTCGGGCCCACGCCCCCTGACGCGCCCACCGACGGACCGGTGCGAATCGGCGCCCGCGTCGTCGGGCTCGCGGCCTTCGACGCAGGACGCATGGAGGACGCCGCGACCTGGCTCGCCGGGGACCCGGCTCCCGGCGTCCGGCGCCGTCACGCCCTCGCGCTGGTGAAGCTCGGGCGGGCAGACGAGGCCACGGCGCTCCTCGACGGGCTCGCCAACGAGCGGCCGGAGGACGCGCTGGTCGCGGCCTGGGTGGCTCTCGCCGCCGGTCGACCGGTCTCTGGGGCGCTCGATGACGTCCCGTCGGACGCCTGGCCGGCCGACGGGCCCACGGCCTGGGCGCGCGCCCGGATCCTCGCCGCGGAGAAGGCCCGCAGAGGGGACTGGGGCGAGGCCGCCGCCACCCTCGAGGAAGCGCTCACCGCTGGGGCGCCGAGCGACCTCCGCCTCGACCTCGCGGTCGCCCTCGCCCGGAGCGGCGACCTCGACGCTGCGCGCGTCCAAGCCCGGACCGCGCTCGCGGCAGACCCCAGCTCTCCTCGCGCACGCTCTCTCAGCGCCGCCCTGGAGTGACGCGCGAGCTCAGTGCTCGGAGAGCTCCTTGAGGAGGGCCTCGGTGGTCTCGTCGAGCCCGCCCGCCTCGAGCTTCCCGTCGATCCACTTCTCCACCTCGAGGTCGCCCTTCGAGATCGTCGCCACCGCCTGCACGATGCGCGCGCGGAGCAGCTCGTCGGCCGTGCCGATCCAGCCTGGGTTGCCGGCCGGGACCGGCGCCTTGGCCTGACCGCAGAAGGCGCCCTTGGCGCCCGGCGCGTCGAAGGCGGCGAACAGCGCGTCCCGCGCGTCGACGTGACCGGTGAAGCGGAGCAGCTCCGCGGCGGCGCAGCGGCGCTCGATGGACTCGACGGTCAGCTCGGCGCTGAAGAACTTCACCGCCTCGGCGATGGCTCGCTTCAGCTCGTCCGGGGCGTCCTCGGGCTCGGAGTAGGCCTGGTAGAAGGACTTGATGGCCTCCTGGGTCGCCCACGCCACCAGGTAGTAGGCGTCGTCCGGGCGGTCAGCATCGAGACGCTCGACGATGTGGGGCAGGAGCGCCGCCTGGTGCGCCGCGCCGAGCGCTCCCATCGCGGCCTTCCACTCTTCGGAGGTGTCGTCGGGATAGGCGATCAGGTCGGCGAGGATGACAGGGTTGGCGCGCACGTCCTGGAGCGCGCCGAGCAGGTAGGTCGCCAGGGGGCGGAGCTCGGCGGGCGACTTCGGCTGGAACTCGCGCAGATCGTCGGCGAGGCTCTGGCGGAGCTTCAACACCAGCTCGCCCTGCCAGGACTCGCGCCGCCCCTCGCTGCGCCAGGTCTCCACGGCCTGGACGAGGTAGTCGACCTGCTCGCCGAGGGCGGAGAGGCCCGCGACCCGCACCGTCATGGGCTGACGCTCGTCGCGCCAAACGGTGTCGAGGATCTGCAGCGCGTTGGCGACGTCGGCCTCGGTCCGCGAGCCGGCGAGCTCGGTCAGGATGACGAGCTTCTGCTGGTCGTTGTTGCCGCGGAGGACCGTGCGTGTGTACTCGCTGGACGAGAACATGTGGGTGGCCGAGTCGATGGCGCCGCCGCCGGCGACGCAGAAGGCCGCGATCATGATGGAGAAGTGGATGTAGTAGCTCTTGAGCCCCTTGACCGCGGCCAGGGAGTCGTCGGGCGCGACCGGCTGCACGCGCTTGCCGAGGATGATCCGCTCGCGCCACCGGCCGGGGAAGACCAGGTCCCCGACCAGGATCGCCAGCATCGTCGCCGTCGCGAGGATCAGGAACGCGAAGCCGAGCTTGATCAGCATGTTCTCGACGGGCGATGTCGAGGTGTAGCGGATGTAGTCCGCGGCAGGCACCGACAGGAAGACGCAGGCGGCGATTCCGATGAGCGCCGCGATCGCGAGCCGCACCTGAGACCCGGCGATCCACCGGAACAGGCTCATTGAGTACCCTCCAGCAACCACTCGAGGCGCTTGGCCTGGCCGATCCACTCGGCGAGGATCTCGGTGCGCGGGAGCACCGGCGCGATGTGGTGGATGCTGTTGGCCGCCCGCAGCCGCTCGAGCAGGCCGTCAGGCTCGGTCGCCCGGAGATCCCGGGTGTGGCGGATGCCGGCGGTCTGAAGCAGGCGCACCATGCTGGGCCCGAGCCCCTTCACCCGCAGGAGATCGACCTGGCACGCCAGCGTCGTCAGGCGCGTCAGGGGGAGGCCGGTCTTGCGCGCGAGCGCCTCTCGATCGGTCACCTTGGCGGCTCGCTGGAGCAGGTCGAGCGTGGTGTGGACCCCGGCCTTCGCCAGCGCCTCGAGCTCCTCGTCGCTGACGAAGCCGTCGGCCGGGAGCCGGTAGTGCGACGCCTGGGCCGCCCCTCCCGAGACCGCACCCCCGAAGACGAGGAGGAGCAGGGCAACAGCGGACAGCGTCGCTCGCGCGCCGCGCGAGGCGATGGAGGGGGAGGCCAGGTTCATCGGGTACTACTCGTCGCGTTCGGGCTCGGTCGGGAAGAAGAATCCGACAGATAGGCCGAGCAGCCAGTTGTGGTCAAAGCTCGCGCCGGGAACGGAGCCGTCCTTTCGGGACGCGAGGACCCGGTTGACGATGTAGTCCTTGAGGTCGATCCCCACGGAGAGCCAGTCGTTCGGGAAGAAGCGGAGCCCCACCCCGAACATCGGCGCGACGGAGGTCTCGTTGTCCACGCGACCGGATCCGCTCGTCAGCGCGACCCCGACCCCGAGATCGATGTGGAAGTCCACGCGGACGAGCTGGTCACCGAAGATCATCGCCTTGCCCACGAAGGGGATGAGCTCGACGTTGGCGTTCGCCAGGAGCTGCAGCGACGAGGTCCCGAGCACGAAGGACTGCCCGCCCTCGACGCTGAGCTCGCGGTTGATGTCGTCGGTCAGCGAGGTCGAGACGCCGCCACCGGCCCAGAGGTCCACCCCGATGCCGATCCACGAATCGAGGTAGTAGCGCCAGCTCACGCCGGCCATGAGGTTACGCTCGTACGGGTCGTTCAGCGTCATCCCGAACTGGGCCGACACCATGTTGCGCCCGTCGTGGAGCTTGACCCCGTTCATCACCGGCGGGAGCCCCTCGAGGGCGGGGTTCTCGGCATGGGCGGGAGTCGGCGCGAGCACGCCAGCCATCATGACACCCGTCAGCGCGCACGCCGCAAGGATCCTGTGGCTCCGGAGGACCGCTCGTCGAAGCTGGGGCACGGACATCCTCACCGGGGGTAGGAGTAGTCGAAGTCGAACGGGATGAAGATGCTGATCCCGAACCGCCCGACGACGTTGTTCGTGAGCTCGCTGCCGGCGTTGTAGTCCTCGACGAAGATGTGGTCGCGGAGCTCGAAGGTCAGCGTGAACCACTTCGCCAGGAACATCCGGAGCCCGACGCCGATCATACCCGTCGGCTTGGGCGTGTCCGACCGGCTCGTGACGGTGACGCCGCCGCCGATGGACGCGTAGAGGTCCCAATAGACGATGAGGTCGTCGAAGGCGACGAACTTGCCGTCCATCGGAACCACCGAGACGTCGGCCCCGGCGTACCACTGGATCTCGGAGCGCTCGGGGAACAGCTCGTAGTTGCCGGTGACGTCTCGGAAGAGCGCGGACTCCTCCGAGAAGTAGTGAGAGTAGGTCGCGCCGATCGAGACCCACTCGCTGACGTGCATCCGACCGGTCGCCGACGCCGAGAAGTGGCGGTACATCTGGTCGGAGGCGGCGACCCCCCCGGTGAGCGCGAGCTCGAAGCGGAGCTCCTTGAGGACCGGGCGCCGCTGGAGCACGCGGATGGCGCTCTCGAGGCGCTCGGCGCTCGTGAGCCCCTCGTCGTCGGCGGGGGGCTCACCCTCTTCCGACCCGGCGGCGGGTTCGTCGGGCTCGGCTGCGACCGCGACGCCGCCCGCGAGCGGGGCGACGAGCAGGCTCGTGACCACGGCGGGCAGCAAGAGACGGCGGGACCAGACTTCGAGTACGTGCATCGAGCAACCGCTTCCGGAGCCACAAAAAAAGCCTTGCGCGGTTGTAGCCCGCACGCTCGCGGTGGTCAAGGCGCCCCACCGCGGGCGCAGGTCGCGGCCGAGGGCGCCCCCCGGCGCGCGTTCAGGCGGTCGGCGGGCGGAAGAGCTCGTCGACGAACTCGTCGGCGTCGAAACCGCGGAGGTCCGCGACGCGCTCGCCGATGCCGATGAACTCGATGGGGATGCCCAGCTCGTCACAGACGCCGAGCACGACGCCGCCCTTCGCGGTCCCATCGAGCTTCGTCAGGATGATGCCGGTGACGTCGGTCGCGTCCTTGAAGAGCTTCGCCTGGTTGATGGCGTTCTGCCCGGTGGTCGCGTCGAGCACCATGAGGACCCGGTGCGGGGCGCCGGGGATGGCGTTGCCCATCACGCGGCGGACCTTCTTCAGCTCCTCCATCAGGTTGACCTGGGTGTGGAGGCGGCCGGCGGTGTCGACGAGGACGTGGTCGGCCCGCTCCTCGAGGGCCCCGCGGACGCCGTCGAAGACGACCGACGCCGGGTCGGCGCCCTCCTTGCCGCGGTAGACGTTGGCCTCCACGCGGCGGCCCCAGTGCTCGAGCTGCTCCGCCGCCGCAGCGCGGAACGTGTCGCCCGCGATGAGCGTGACCTTCTTGCCCTGCGCCACGAGCTGGTGGGCCATCTTGCCGATGCTGGTGGTCTTTCCGGAGCCGTTGACCCCGAGGACCATGGTCACGTACGGCTCGCCGGGCTTGGGCTCGGTCGACTTCGTGTTCGCCGCGGCGTCGCCGAGGATCCGGCTCGCCTCGTCGTGGAGGACCGTCCAGACCTTGTCGGCGTCCTTGAGCTGCTTCTTGGACAGCGACTCACGCACGGAGCCGAGCAGCCGATCCGCCGTCCGGACGCCGATGTCGGCGGTGAAGAGGACCTCCTCGATGTCGTCGATGAGGTCCTGATCGATGGCTTTGCCGGAGAAGAGCCCACCGAGGCGGGCGATGAAGCCCTCCTTGCGGGTCCGTCCCAGGCCGTCACGGAGCGACTTGGGCGCCTCCTCGGCGGCCTTCGCCTCCGCTTCTGCCCTGGCCTTCGCTTCAGCTTCCGCTTCCGCCTTGGCCTTCGCTTCCGCTTCCGCCTTGGCCGTCGCCTCCGCTTCCGCCTTGGCCGTCGCCTCCGCGGCCTTCTTCTCGTCCGCGGCCGCCCTGGCCTTCGCCTCCGCGGCCTGCTTCTCCGCCGCGGCCTTGGCCTCGGCGTCCTCGGCCGGCGCGACCTCGGCCACCTCGACCGGGACCGGTGGCGCCTCGGCCGCCTTCTCCTCGGCCGGAGCCTCCTCGGGCTCCTCGCGGAGCTCTTCCGGGAGCTCGTCGTCGACGACCTCAGCTGGCTTCGGCGGGAGCGGCGCGAAGACCTCCTTGGACGCGGGGACCGCCTTGGGTGCCTCCGCCGGGGGCTTCGGCGCCTCACGTTCGAGCGCGGCGGGCTTCTTGCCCTTGCGCGCGCGCAGCAGCAACAGGACCACGAGCAGCGCCGCCGCGACGGCGACGGCGATGATGATCGCCGTGGTGTCCGACCCAGAAGTACCCGGATCCATGCGCCCCCTCCTCGTCTGGAAGCCTGTGTCACGCGTGGGGGCATGTCCTACATTGACTGTCTCCCCCGCGCAACCACTGTCCGCCGGGGCCGGCGCCGCCTCGCCGGTTCCCAAAGTCACGGCGAGCATGGATAATCCCGCCCGTGTCACCCCGTCCGACCCTCGCGGCGCTGCTCGCCTGTCTCGCCCTCGCCGCCGGCCCGGCCGAGGTCGCCGCTCACCCGCTGACGGTCCGCGCCCACACCCGGGTCAGCCTGACCCTCGACCGCCGCCCCGACGGCGTCATCGTCCGCGGGCGTCTCGTCGACGACCAGGGCCTCCCGGTCCCCCTCGAGGAGGTCCAGCTCGAGGTCGCCGGCTACCCGCCCCAGACGCGGATCACCGACGCCGACGGTGGCTTCGAGGTCCCCATCGCCGGGCGCGATCTCTCCCTCCTCGAGGCCAGCCGTGGCCGCCAGCTGCCCTGGACGCTCCGCTACCACGGCGATCGCGTCTACGGCGAAGCGAAGGACGAGGGGATCCTCGATCTCCACCGGGTCCCCACGCGCATCGTCGTCACCCTCGCGCCCGAGGTGGTGACCCTCGACCAGAGCGAGATCCGGGTGCACGTCGATCTCTATGGCAACGGCGTCGCCGTGCCCGACGCCGAGGTCCGCGTGCGCGTCGGTGACGGCACGGAGCTCGTCGGGCAGACCGGCACTGCCGGGCGCTCGACCTTCCTCATCCGGGCGGGCCTCCTCGGGAGCCCCGGGCGCTACGCCGTGCACGCCCGCTTCGTCGGCGACCATCTCTACAGCCCCGCGACCGCGGACGCCGCGCTTCGCGTTCTGCTGCCGGCGCGCGTGACCCTCCGCGTCGGCCGGGAGGGCGACCTCCACCACGGGCGCTACCGATTCAGCGGCCGCCTCGCCGACGCCGACGGCCCCCTCGCCGGGGCCACGGTCGCGATCCTCGCGACGCCGACCGAGGCGCCGAACGCGCGGCCGCTCGTCCAGACCCTCACGACCACCCACCCCGACGGGATCTACCTCGCCGCCATCCCCGCCGAGACCCTCTTCGACCGCCTCGAGCCGCGGAGCGACAACGCCCCGCGCGAGGTCGACGTCCGGGCCATCTTCAGCCCGGTGGACGGGCGCCACCAGGGCGCGATCAGCCACCCGGTGCGGATCCGCGTGCCCCCACCCCCAGGCGTCCCGACCCGTTGGTACCTCATCGGGCTCGCCGTCGTCTTCGGCTTCCTGCTCCTCGCGCAGGCGGTCCGGCACCGCGTCTTCGCCGCGCTCTGGGAGCGCCTGCGCGCCGTCCGAGCGGAGCGGCCGCGGGTCCTCCCCGACGACGACGCCGAAGAGGACGATCCCCCCTTCGTCGTAGCCGCGCCACGCGGACGCTCGCCGCGAGTGGATCACGTCGCCGGGGCCGTGGTCGACGCCCACAGCGACGCGCCCCTCGTCGGCGCGATCATTCGCCTGACCCCGATCGACGGTGGCGACGCCCACTACAGCCGGACCGGCGCCCAGGGGCGATTCGACATCGGCCCCCTCCCCGCCCAGCGACTGCGGCTGCACGTCGAAGCGCCCGACTACATCAGCCGGGAGGTCGAGGTGATCCTCCCCCACGACGGCGACTTCGACGGCGCGACCTTCGCCCTCGTCGCCATCCGCCGTCGCGTGCGCGACACCTACGTCCGCGCCGTGACCCGCTACGGCTCGTCGCTCTCGTGGGGCGTCGACACCCCGCGCGAGGCCTTCTTCAACGCCCGCCGAACCATCGCCCCCGACGAGCAGGCGCTGCTCGAGCTGCGTCAGCTCGTCGAGGGCGCCTGGTTCTCCGAGCACCCCGCGACGGTCCACGACGCGGCCCGCGCACGCCAGCTCCTCCACCACCTGGAGGCGAAGTGACGGCGCGCCCCCACCTCACCACGCTCGCGGTGCTCGCCGCGCTGCTCGCGCCCCGCCCGGCTCTGGCGGGGTCGGACTACGCCCTCGACGCCGACGCCTGGAACGGCGTCGGGTACCTGATCACGACCGGCTCGGAGGCTCGGGTCGACGTCGAGCCGGTGACCGCCCTCGACCTCGCTCAGCTCCGCCCCGACGACGTCCTGCTCTGGCTCTACCCGCTCGAGGAGCTCCCCATCTCCGACCTCGCGGCCTTCGTGGACGACGGCGGCCACCTCATCGTGGCCGACGATCAGGGCGCCGCGGCGCCGCTCTTGTCCGCTTTCGGGATCGCGCGTGAGCCTGCGACGCCCGCGAGCCACCGCCGCTGGTTCGAGAACCAGGACGGCATGCCGATCCTGTCGCCGGCGGGCGACCACTTCCTGTTCTTCAACGTCGACGAGATCGTCGCGAACCACCCGGCAGCGCTGACGGGATCCGGCCGGCCCATCGTGTCCTTCGACGGCGGCGACTCCCACCTGGTCGTCGAGCGCCGCTCGGGCGCGGGGGCGCTACTGGCCATCGCCGACCCGTCGCTGTTCTTGAACCAGATGCTCCGGCGCTTCTACGGCAACAAGCAGTTCGCGGCCAACGTCATGCGCGTCTACTGCGAGCACGAGCCGTGTCAGCTGAAGCTCCTGCTGCCGACGACGACGGTGACGGGGAGCTACACCGGCGGGCTCGGCCGCTTCGGCGCCCTGCCCCGCCTCTTCGAGCGCGCGGCGGCCGCCATCAACGACGCCCTGGCCGCGCTGAACACCACGCTGACCGAGCCCCCCTGGGCGGTGACCATCGCGCTGCTCCTGGCCCTGGCGGCGGGGTTGCTCCTCGCGCTCGCCCTGGCCCGTTGGCGCCGGCCGGTGGAGTCCCCGGCGCTCGCCGTCGGCGTCCCGGCGCGGTCGCCCATCGTGGCCGAAGCCATGGGGTTGGCGTCGGTCCGCAGCGACGCCGACTTCTCCGGGCTCGCCCAGTCTCTGGCCGAGCATGCCGAGCATCTGATGGAGACCCGCCTCATCGAGGAGTGGGTCTCGGGGCAGCGCCGGTTGCCCCGAGGAGAGACCACCGAGAGCATGCATCTCTTGCGCCACGCGGTGTTGCGCGTCAAACGCGACACCGCTAGCCTGCGGTCCCGGCAGCCGCCGGCCATCTCCGCCGAGCGTTTCGTGCGCCTCTACGAGGACGTACAGACGCTCGCTCGCTTCGGGGCGCCGCGCCGCTGACGTCGCCGTCTCTCGGACGCCGCGCCCACCGCTACGTGTGAAGCCAGGAGCCCCATGTCCGCACCCGAAAGCGGCCCCAACGCGCCCGAGCGCGCCCACGCCCAGCCGGCGAACACGCCCCCCTCGGACGAGGCGCAGCGCGCGCTGGCGCTCAAGCAGGCCGTCGCGAGCGAGATCGCCAAGGCCTATATCGGCGACATCCGCACGACGGACCTCCTGCTGGTGGCGCTGCTCGCGCGCGGGCACGTCCTCCTCGAGGGCGTCCCTGGCATCGCCAAGACCACCCTCATCAAGACCTTCGCCCGCACCCTCGGCTGCCGCTTCTCGCGCGTACAGTTCACTCCCGACCTGCTCCCGGCCGACATCACCGGCACCTATGTCCTCGATCTGCGGGACAGCACCTTCGTCCTGCGCAAGGGCCCCATCTTCGCGAACATCGTCCTGGCCGACGAGATCAACCGGGCTCCCGCCAAGACCCAGAGCGCGCTCCTCGAGGCGATGCAGGAGAGCCAGGTGACGATCGAGGGCCAGACCCAGGAGCTGCCGACCCCGTTCGTCGTCCTCGCGACGCAGAACCCCGTCGAGCAGGAGGGGGTCTACCTCCTCCCCGAGGCGCAGGTCGACCGCTTCCTCTTCAAGATCGTCCTCGGCTACCCGAGCTACGAAGAGGAGCGCCGCGTCCTGACGACCTACAACGTGCCGATCCCCGAGGTCGAGACGGTGCTCTCGCCGGACGACATCCAGCAGATGGCGACCGCGGCCGAGCGCGTCTACATCGCGCCGAGCCTGCTCGATTACATCGTGCGCCTCGTGCAGCACACCCGGGTCCACCAAGCCGTCCTGCTCGGGGCGTCACCGCGCGCGTCGCTGGCGCTGATGCGCTGCGCGAAGGCGCTGGCGTTCCTCCACGGGCGCGACCACGTGCTCCCCGACGACGTCAGGAGCCTGATGACGCCGGTCCTCAACCACCGCATCATCCTCACCCCCGAGGCCGAGCTCGACCAGGTCAGCGTCGACGAGGTCCTCGCCGAGTGCCTGGCCGCGGTCCCCTACAACCGCGAAGCCTGAGCCGGCCGCGATGCCCGAGGCGCTCCAACCCCGCGGCCCCCGGCTCGCCCTGAGCGAGCGCGGGCGCCTCGTCGGCGCGACGGCGCTGACCTGGACCGCCGTCGGCCTGGTCGCGAACCTGCCCGTCGTCACGGCGCTCGGGATCCTGCCCGCGACCCTCCTCATCTGGGCCTTCGTCCGGGCCCGGGTCGCGCGCCACCTGCTCGAGGAGAAGGGGCTGCAGATCCACCTCCGCCCCGGGCGTGACGTGCGCACCGTCGCCGGTCGCGTCGTCGTGCTCGAGGCGCGCCCTCGGACCACCCCGGCGGTGGACGTCCACGACCTCGAGCTCCAGCCCGGGGTCACCGCGCCGATGACCGCCAAGGTCGTCCCCACCGACGAGGACGGCGTCTTCGAGGTCCACGTGTCGAGCGCCCGGGTCGGCCACGTCTGGCTCCAGGGCTTCCAGGTGGTCGCGCGGGTCGTCGGCGGGCTCTTCGAGGTCCGCGTCTGGGTGCCGACCCCGGTCGCCGTCGAGGTGCTCCCCCGCCACTTCCCGCTCCGCTCCGACGCCAGCCTCCGCGCCACCCGCGCGTCGATGCAGGAGCACAGCGACGTCGCGTATCGGCGCCGGCCCGGCCTCGGCCTCGAGATCCGCGAGCTCCGAGACTTCCAGGCCGGAGACCCCTTCAAGCACATCGCGTGGTCAGCCAGCGCACGCCGCGGCAAGCTCATCTCGCGCGAGTTCGAGTCGGATCTCGCGCTCAGCACCTGGATCCTCGTCGACTGCTCGCCGTCGATGTTCTGGGGGAGCCCCGGTGAGGCCCGCGTCGACTACGCCATCGAGACGGCTTACAACCTCGCCTCGGTCCTCGTCACCAAGCGAGACCGCGCCGGGCTCCTCGTCCACGACGACCGGATCCGCCTGACCGTCCGCCCCGGCGCCGGTCCGGGGCAGCTGACGCGCATCGTGAACGCGCTGACCGAGATCCCGCACCTCGTCCACGACGACCGGACGGAGCTGACCGATCGCGAGCTCGTCGAGCGCGTCGCCCGCTGGTTCAGCGCCCAGCGCCGCCAGTCCTTCGCGCTCCCCGAGGGGCTCATCCAGGCCGGGAGCCCCCGCCTGAGCCACTACGACGAGGCGCGCCTCATCGAGGCCGCCCAGGAGGTCCTCCAGGAGGTCGCCCTCGAGTCGCGGCGGCCGCCGCTCGTCCCCTTCGACGGGTACGCGGCCGACTACCAGCGGTCGGTCCTGCGCGCCTTCTGTCGCCACGTTGGGGTCCCGCTCCCCGTCGACCCGACCCTCCGCCCGAGCGGTCAGGCCCACGGGCTCGAGGCCGCGGTCGAGGCGGTCATGGCCTCACGCGGCGGGCCGCACACGATGGTGTCGATCAGCGACTTCTTCACGGCCGACGACGTGGACGCCCTGCGCCGGGTGGCCATCGCCTCACGGCGAAGGCACCACTCGCTCATCGTCCTCTGCCCCGATCACCAGGGCTTCGACCTCGCCGACGCGGACCCCGAGGACCGGCTCCAGCACGCGATCATCGACGTCGAGCGGCTCCGGGTGCGCCAGAACCTGTCGCTCGCCCAGACGGTCCTGAAGCCCGCCGGCGCCGTGTTCCTGTCGGTCGGCCCCGAGGACGCCCTCGCCCGCGTGCTCGCCCGCCTGAGGCAGGTCGCGTAGCGCGCGCGACCTGCGCCCGTCAGTGCTTGCGCTTGAGCGCCTTCCACTGCCCCTCGACGTCGGGCCGCTCGCCGCGGAGCCAGGCGTCGGCGGCGTCATCGAGGAAGGCGTTGCGCAGCTCGCCCTTGGCCATCACCTCGACGTCGCCGAAGCGGTGGGGCTGCCAGTCGAGGGGCAGCAGCAGCTCGCGGTGGCTGTCGAAGAACTCGCCCAGGTACCAGTCGAGGAAGTCGAGGCAGACGTCGACCCCGTCCGACACCGACATGCCGGTGTATTTCTCGCGGACGACGGCGCACTCCATCTCGTAGACGAAGGTCCGGTCGGCCGACGCGAGGGTGATCGACGCGGAGACGCTCTCGCCGGCTCGGGCGGCGTCTACGGTGATGTGCTCACCGCGGAGGCCCGTGGCGTGGCGCTCCCGGAGGACGTCGATGATGCGGACCTTGTCCGCTTGCTCGAGCAGTGGCTTGGTCATGGTGGGGGACACTAGGAACGGGTTACGGCCAGGCGAGGGCTCAGGTCTCTCCGTCGAGCTGACCGCACGCGGCGCCGATGTCCTCGCCCTTCGAGTAGCGGATCGTGACCGTGTAGTCGGCGTCCTTGAGGATCGCCCCGAAGGCCTCGACCGCGTCGTTGCTCGGGCGCGAGTACGGGGCGCCCGGCCACGGGTTGAACGGGATCAGGTTGACCTTGCAGCGGATACCGCGGAGCAGGCCGACCAGGCGCCGGGCGTCGTCGGGGGTGTCGTTGACGCCCGCGAGCATCACGTACTCGACGGTGATTCGGCGCCGGGGCGGCAGCGGGAACGCGCGGAGCGCGCCCATGAGCTGCTCGATGTCCCAGACCTTGTTGATGGGGATGACCCCGGTCCGCTGGGCGTCGTACGAGGCGTTGAGGCTGACGGCCAGGTTGACCGGCACGTCGTGACCGAGCCGCGCGATCTTCGGGACCACGCCGCTAGTCGAGACGGTGATGCGCCGGCTCGAGAAGTTGGCGCCGTGCTCGTCCATCAGGATCCGGAGCGACGCGACGACGTTGTCGTAGTTGTCGAGCGGCTCGCCCATCCCCATGTAGACGATGTTCGAGACGCGCTCGTGCTCGCCGCCGTCCTCCTCGAGGACCTGTTGGGCCCAGAGGACCTGGTCGACGATCTCCGAGGCGCTGAGGTTGCGGCGCAGCGGCATCCGGGCGGTCAGGCAGAAGCGGCAGCCGATCTTGCAGCCGATCTGCGAGCTGACGCACTGGGTGATGCGGTCCTCCATCGGGATGAGGACCGACTCGAGGCGGTCGCCGGCGGCCGTCTCGAAGAGGAGCTTGCGCGTGCCGTCCCGCGCCACCCGCACGTCCTGGAGGGTCAGCCCTCCGACGCGGGCGGTCCGCTCGAGCCGCGCGCGCAGCTTCTTGGACAGGTTCGTCATGCCCGCGACGTCGCGGGCCCGCTTCTGGTGCAACCACTGAAAGATCTGGTCGCCGCGGAAACGGGACTCGCCGAGCTCCTCCCGGACCCAGTCCGTCAGCTGCTCGCGGGTCATCGCCTTGAGGTCGGGCCTCGACGACGCCGCGTCGGGAGCGGGCTCGGGCTGGGTCGGGAGGGGCTGGCTCGTGCTCATGCGACCCTTTCTACTTCCGCTCGAAGCAGCTGAAGAAGTAAGCGGTCTCGAAAGCCGCCGTCTCCGGGGCGTCGGAGCCGTGGGAGGCGTTCTCGCCGATGCTCGTGCCGTAGCGGCCGCGGACGGTGTCCGGGCCGGCCTTGGTGGCGTCGGTCGGGCCCATGAGATCGCGCCACTTCTGGATGGCACCCTCGGCCTCGAGGATCATCAGGACCACCGGGCCGGAGGTCATGAACTCGACGAGCTCGGGGAAGAACGGGCGCTCGGCGTGGACGTAGTAGAAGCCCTCGGCCTGCGGCTTGGTGAGGCGCGTCTTCTTCATCGCCGCGATGTTGAAGCCGGCGGCCTCGATCATGGCGATGATGTTGCCGCTGTTGCCGGCGCGGACGGCGTCCGGCTTGACGATGGCGAGGGTCTGCTGAAGCGACATCGATGGTCTCCTGAAAGGTCGTGACGGCGGCGCCGCCGGGAGCCCCGCGGGACGCGGAGCCAGGGGTTATGCGAAGGGGCCCCACCGAGATCCCGGTGGAGCCCCTGCGCGATACGTCTCTGGGGTCAGAGCAGCGGCTTGAGGGTCGAGGCCATCTCCGACGGGTTCGGCGACATCTTGACGCCGGCCGCCGTGAGGGCCTTCTCCTTCTCCGCCGCGGTGCCCTTACCGCCGGAGATGATGGCGCCGGCGTGCCCCATCCGCTTGCCCTTGGGCGCGGTCTTGCCGGCGATGAAGCCGACGATGGGCTTGGTGAAGTGCTCCGAGATCCAGGCCGCGGCCTCCTCCTCGGCGCTGCCCCCGATCTCGCCGATCATGATGACGGCGTGGGTGTCGTCGTCGTTCTGGAAGGCGCTGAGCACGTCGATGAAGTTGGTGCCGTTGAGCGGGTCACCGCCGATGCCGACGCAGGTCGACTGGCCGATGCCGAGCGCGCTGAGCTGCCCGACGGCCTCGTAGGTGAGCGTCCCGGAGCGGCTGACCACGCCGACGTGCCCCTGCTTGTGGATGTGACCGGGCATGATGCCGATCTTGCACTGCCCGGGGGTGATGACGCCGGGGCAGTTGGGGCCGACGAGGCGGGTCTTCGGGTAGTCGGCGAGGAACGTCCGCGCCTTCATCATGTCGAGGACCGGGATCCCCTCGGTGATGGCGACGACCAACTCCACGCCGGCGGCGGCGGCCTCCATGATGCCGTCCGCCGCGAACGGCGGCGGCACGAAGACGGCGCTGGCGTTCGCGCCCTGCTGGGCGACCGCCTCGGCGACGGTGTCGTAGATCGGGACGCCGTCGAAGTCCTGACCACCCCGGCCAGGGACGACGCCGGCGACCACGTTGGTCCCGTACTCGATCATCTGGCGGGTGTGGAAGGCGCCGGCGCTGCCGGTGATGCCCTGGACGACGAGGCGGGTGTTGGAATCGACGAAGATGGCCATGTCCGTTCCCCCTTACGCCTTGGCCGCGGCGACGGCCTTCTCGGCGCCGTCGGCCATGGAGTCCGCGCTGATGATCGCGAGGCCGCTCTCGCGCAGGATCTGCTTGCCGAGATCGACGTTCGTGCCCTCGAGGCGCACCACCAGCGGCACGTCGAGGTGGAGCGTGCGCGCGGCCTCGACGAGCCCGCTCGCGATGGTGTCGCACTTCATGATGCCGCCGAAGATGTTCACGAAGATGGCCTCGACCTTGTCGCCCATCAGGATCCGGAACGCCTCGGTGACCTTCTCGACCGTCGCCGAGCCGCCGACGTCGAGGAAGTTCGCCGGCTCGCCGCCGAAGAACTTCAGGATGTCCATGGTCGCCATCGCCAGGCCGGCGCCGTTGACGAGGCAGCCGATGGTCCCGTCGAGCTTGATGTAGCTCAGGTCGTGCTTGGACGCGGCGACCTCGCTCGGCTCCTCCTCGGTGAGGTCCCGCAGCTCGGCGACGTTCGGGTGCCGGTAGAGCGCGTTGGAGTCGAAGTTCAGCTTGGCGTCGAGGGCGATGACCTGGTCGGCCGAGGTCACGACCAACGGGTTGATCTCGAGGAGGCTGCAGTCCAGGGCGACGAACGCCTTGTAGAGCCCGTCGATCATCTTACCGAGGTTCCGCACGAGCTTCGTGGAGAGCCCGAGCTTCGCGCCGGCGTTGCGCACCTGGAACGGCTGGACGCCGACCGAGGTCGGGACGTGGATCTTGACGATGGCCTCGGGGTTGTCCGCCGCGACCTCCTCGATCTCGGTGCCGCCCTCGGTGGACAGCATGACCGTGACGCCGCCGGTGGCCCGGTCGACGACCATCCCGAGGTAGAGCTCGCGCGCGATGTCGACGCCCTCCTCGATGTAGATGCGGTTGACGGTCTTGCCCTCGGGCCCGGTCTGCTTGGTGACCAGGTTCATGCCGAGCATCTGCTTGGCGAGGGTCTCGACCTCGGCCTTGCTCTTGGCGAGCTTGACGCCGCCGCCCTTGCCGCGCCCGCCGGCGTGGATCTGGGCCTTCACCACCCAGATCGGCCCGCCGAGGGCGTCGGCCGCCGCGCGGGCTTCCTCGATGTTGAACGCGACGCGTCCCTCGGGTACGGGGATGGCGAACTGCTTCAGCAGCGCCTTCGCTTGGTGTTCGTGGATGTTCATCCGCGTGTCCTGGCTCGAGAGAGTTCAGTGATACCGGGTGGGAACGGACGACGCGCGCAGCCTCAGCGATGGCCCGACGCGGTCGCGATCCGGAAGCTCGGGAGCGGCGGCGCGGGCGTCTTCGCCTCCGAGCGTCCTGCGCGGTCGTTACCGACTCGGCCTCGGGACGTCAAGGCGAAGCTCCGGCCACGCACGACAGGCCCGGGCGCCGAAGGCCGGCGACCGGCTGGGCGACCGGAATCGCTCCGTGCCGCGCGTTGACACCAGGGGGCGCGATGCATAAGTCAAGGACGCCCCCCGACCCGCTGGTGACCCATGAACGGCTCGCTCAAGATCTTCTCAGGCCGCTCCCATCGCACCCTCGCCCAGAAGATCTCGAGGATCCTGGACGCCCCGCTCGGGAAGTCCCACGTCACGAAGTTCTCCAACGAGAACCTCATGGTGCAGATCGACGAGAACGTGCGCGGGGCCGACGTGTTCGTCGTGCAGACCTCGGCGCCGCCGGTCAACGAGGGGCTCGTCGAGCTCCTCATCACCATCGACGCCCTGCGCCACGCGTCGGCCGAGCGCATCACCGCCGTGATGCCGTACTTCCCGTACGTGCGCTCCGACAAGAAGGACAAGCCGCGCATCTCCATCACGGCGCGCCTCATCGCTGACCTGCTCCAGACCGCGGGGGCCGACCGCGTCCTCACGATGGACCTGCACGCCCCGCAGATTCAGGGCTTCTTCCGGATCCCCGTCGACCACCTGCAGGCGATCCCGATCATCACCGACTACCTGCAGCGGCGCGACCTCTCGAATCACGTGCTCGTCGCCGGCGACGCCAGTGAGGCCAAGGACGTCGGGCGCTACGCGAACCGGCTCCGGCTGCCGATGGCGATCATCGACAAGCGCCGCTACGACGACACCGAGCAGGCCAAGGCCGCCCACCTCATCGGCGACGTGCGCGGCAAGCACGCCATCATCGTCGACGACGAGGTCGCCACCGGCGGGACGCTGATGGAGGCGGCCGCCTTCCTCAAGGACCAGGGCGCCGAGAGCGTCATCGCCGCGTTCACCCACGCCGTCCTGTCCGGCAGCGCCGTCGAGCGCGTCCAGAGCTCGGTCATCGAGCAGCTCGTGTTCACCGACACCATCCCGCTGCAGGAGAAGTCCTCGCCGAAGTTCGAGGTCATCAGCGTGGCCGAGATCTTCGCCAAGGCCATCCGCCGCATCCACAAGGGCGACTCGCTCTCCGAGCTCTTCCGCTAGGGCGCCATTCAAGGTCTCGCGGTCCTGAGACCGGCGTGCTCGCCGGGCGAGATCGGTTCATCGAGTGCGCCGAGGACATCCAGGCGGACGGGACGTTCGCGAGCCGGATCAGAAGCCGACGCCCAACGAGAACACGAGCTGGGAGTCGAGGGCGCGCGCGGTGAGGGGCTCGTCCTCGGCCCACAGCGGGGTCGTCCAGGCGGCTCGGAGCTTCACCGGGCCGAGCGACGCGCGGAGCGCCAGCTCGCCGTTGATCGTCACGACGCTGTCGGAGACGCCGTGGCGCTCGGGGAGGAGCTTCACCAGGCCGAGACCGAGGCCGAGCTCCGGCGTGATCGGCCCCGGGATCGGCAGGTCGACCGTGAGCCCCGCCTGGCCGCCGGCGAAGTCCATCGGCGCCGAGGGCTCGGGGGCGCTCAGGTACGCGTCGACCTCGATCGCGAAGGACAGGAGCGACTCGATCTCGTAGGTGAGGCGGAGGCCGCCGACGGTCGCCGTCTCCCCCGAAGAGAACCGCGGCCCCGCGCCGGCATAGATCGCGGTCCCGCCGGCGTGGGCGGCCGACGGGACCAGCAGCAGGAGCGTGAAGGCGGCGGCGATGGGAGCGTTGATCCGGAAACGGGGCCGCATGGGGCGTCCTCCACAGCTGTCGGGTCCGGGCGGCACGACGCCGTCGCCCAGAAGATATTCACAAGGATGTCAGCCGCCTCGACGACCTCCGACGCCCGCCACCCGAGCGCGCCGGGAGCCCGCGACGCGAGCGGCGTTCACGGTCGACGATGATCGCGCCGGGGCCGGCCTCGCCGACCGGTAAAAGCACACCGACCCGATTCCGGGTGTTGCACCGCGACGACCTTCACCGCAGGATCCCCCCGGGCGGGTTCCAGCGGCGTAGCCGAGGATCGCGCCGGCCATCGCACACAAGGTTCCCCCGATCGTGTCCACCCGCACTCTCACGCGCTCGCTCGCCGCGGCGCTCATGGCGTCTGCCCTGGTCCTGGGCGGCGCCATCGACGTGGGCCCGGCGCGCGCCTCCTTTGGGCCCGACAGCGCCGCCGACCTCGGCGCGGACACCACCGCGGCGACGGGCGGCGCCTACTTCGCCGACCTCGACGGCGACGGCGACCTCGATCTGGTGCTCGACACCGACGCCGCCACGGTCATCCGCCTCGCCGACGGCGGCGCCCTGACCGCCGCCGGGCAGCTCGCCGCCTCGGTCCGACCGCTGGCCGTCGCGCTGGCCGACTACGACAACGACGGGCGCGTCGACCTCGCGCGCGCCCTGCCCGGCCGCGTCGAGCTGTGGCGAAACGCCGGCGGCGCCCTGCCCTTCTCCGGGCTCGCGACCCTCGTGATCCGGGACGGCAGCTGCGGCGTGGGCGATCCGCCGAACGGTCGCTGCGTGACCCGCGCGGGCTTCGCTCCGACCGGGCTCGCCTGGCTCGACGGCGACGCCGACGGTTGGCTGGACCTGCTCGTATCCGACGGCGGCGCGCCGCGCCTGCTCGTCAACCCCGCCGACCCGGGCGGCGGCAGCACCTTCGACGAGGCGGTCGGCGCGTTCCCCGGCATCGGGAGCCCCACCGCCGGCGGCGCCGTCGCGGTCGCGGACTGGGACCTCGACGGCCACGCGGACGCCTTGATCGACGCGAGCGGGGCCGGCGATCTCTGGCGCGGGTCCGGCGACGGGAGCTTCGCTCGCGTCGCGGCACCCGACTTCGCGGCCGGCTCGCCCGGCGCGACCAGCGTCCTCTGCGACTTCGACAACGACGGCCGCCTCGACCTCTTCCGGGGAGGCGACGGCGAGGACGAGACCGTCGCCGCCGAGAGCACGGGGCGGGTCTACTGGGGCAACGCCTCGGCGTTCCTGCCCCTGACCATCGGTGCCCCCGCGCCGGGCCTGTCGCCGGGCGAGTCTGCGCTCGGTGCAGCGTGTGGAGACGTCGACCGCGACGGGGACGTCGACCTCGTGGTGACCGGCGCCTGGGGCGCGCGGGTCTACTCCAACCAGCTCGTCGAGGGGAGCCCCAGGACCTTCGTCGAGGACGCTGGTTCAGGCCTCCCGACCGGTCTCCAGGACGTCCGCGCCGCGACGCTCGTAGACCTCGACGGCGACGGCGCGCTCGACCTGGTCCTCGCCTCGCTGACCGGGACCGCGGTCTATCTGAACACGACGCCGGATCCGGGCGCCGCGCTGCGGGTCGAGATCATCGTCCAGGTGGGGAGCTGCGAGCCCGTGGACACCGCCGGGACGCGTGCGGACCTGGGCGCCACGGGCGTTCTCCGCCGCCCCGACGGGTCGATCGCCGCTGTCGCCGCGGTCGGCGCGCCGCCGTGGCGCCTGCTGCTCCCGCTCGGCGCCGGGGATCCGGACGCGACCTGGCGGCTGACGGTCACCCCCCACGCCCGCGGCGACCTCGCGGTCGAGGAGGCGCGATACATCCTGCCGATCGTCCCCTCGAGCGTGGGCGACGCAGCGTTGCGCATCGGGCTCGGCGACGCCGACGGTGACGGCGTGACCGATGACGACGAGGACGCCTTCGGGGCGGCGCTACCCGCCGACCGCTACCCCGATCCCGACGATATCGACGCCGACGGGATCCCGTCGCGGCTGGACCGCGACAGCGACGGCGACGGTGTCGACGACGCAGAGGAGGCGGGCGACGCGGACCGCTGCACCGAGCCGGACGACGAGGACGACGACGGCGTCCCCGACTTCCTGACGCCCCCCGACAGCGACGACGACGGCCTCGACGACATCGTCGAAGGGCTCCGCGGGACCGACCCGGCAGCCCAGGACACCGACAATGACGGCCTGCTCGACGGCGACGAGGTCGACCGCGGCACCCAGCCCCTCGACGCTGACACCGACGACGACGGCCTGCGCGACGGCGACGAGGTCGGCGGGCTCGGTCCGCTCGCCGCCTGGGGCACCACCGACCCGCTCGACCCCGACAGCGACGCCGACGGCCTCAACGACGGCCTGGAAGTCGGCGTCTACCAGCCGGTCGCCGGTGACGTCGGCGCGGCCTATCCCTACCTCGGGACCGACGTGCAGGGGCTCACCTGGCGCCCCGACCTCGAGCCGGCGAGCAAGACCGATCCGACGGCGCCCGACAGCGACGGCGGCGGGATTCGTGACGGCGACGAGGACGCCAACCACAACGGCCGGGTCGACCTGCTCGAGACCGACCCGAACGACCCGAGCGACGACGACAGCGATGAGGACGGGCTCCTCGACGCCGTCGAGCTCCTCCTCGGGACGGACCGCTTCCACGAGGACACCGATCAGGACGGCGTGAGCGACGCCGACGAGATCGCCGCGGGGGACCCCGACGCCTTCGACTCCGGGATCGACACCAGCCCGACCGACGCGGACAGCGACGACGACGGGCTCTCCGACGGCGACGAGCTCGCCGGCAGCGGCCCGCTGTCGGCGTGGGACCCCACCGATCCCTTGCGGGCGGACAGCGACGACGACGGCCTGCCCGACGGCCTCGAGGTCGGCGTCTACCAGCCGGTCCCCGGCGGTATGAGCCCGATCGAGGGGCTCACCTACACCGGAACCCTGACGAGCGCCGCCGGCTGGCGCCCGGACTCGGACCCGGCCAGCACCACCGACCCCAACGTCCGCGACAGCGACGACGACGGCCTGTTCGACGGCGAGGAGGACCTCGACCGCGACGGCGAGGTGACGGTGTCCATCGGCGGCACCGGGACCTCCGGCAGCGGCGAGACCGACCCGACCGACGCCGACACCGACGGCGACTCGCTGTCCGACGGGGACGAGCGCGATCGCGGCACGGACCCGCGGGACACCGACAGCGACGACGGCGGCGTGCCCGATGGGACCGAGGTCGCCTCGCTCCTCGACCCGACGAACCCCGACGACGACGACGCCATCGCCGACACCGACGGAGACGGGCTGGCCAGCGCGCGGGAGATGGTGCTGGGCACCGATCCGGACCTCGCGGACACCGACGGCGACGGCATCTCCGACGGGGACGAGCTGGCGGACGGGGTCTTCGGGGTCCGGGACGGCGACGACACCGACCCGCTCGACGCCGACACCGACGACGACGGCCTCTCGGACGGCGCCGAGCGGCTCGGGACGGGCCCGCTGAGCCCCTACGGGCCGACCGACCCCAACGCCTGGGACAGCGACGCGGATGGGCTGCCCGACGGGCTCGAGGTCGGGGGAACCAGCCCGGTCCCTGGCGGCGCGCCGGTCGGCGGCGTGGCCTTCGCGGGGACGAACGTGGCGGCCGGGCACTACCGCGCCGACAGCGACCCGGCGAGCCAGACCGACCCAACCGACGACGACACCGACGACGACGGGCTCCTCGACGGTACGGAGGACGAGGACCACAACGGCGCCGGCAACGGCTTCTACGGCGCGACGGGGACCGTGGGCTTCGGCGAGACCGACCCGACGAACGCCGACAGCGACGGCGACGGCATCCAGGACGGGACCGAGCTCGGTGTGACGGTCCCCCAGGGGAGCGGGACGAACCTGGCCGTGTTCGTGCCCGACGCCGACCCCTCGCGCACGACTGGCCCGAAGGACATCGACAGCGACGACGGCGGGATGCACGACGGGGCCGAGGACACCAACCTGAACGGCGCGGTCGACGCCGGCGAGCACAACCCGCTGTTCCCGGCCGACGACGACCGGGACGAGGACGGCCTGACCGACGCGGAGGAGGCGGCCGCCGGGACGGACCCGCGCGTGACGGACACCGATGGTGACGGCATCTCGGACGGGGCCGAGCTCGCCCTGGGGGATCCCACGGTGCGCGACGCGGGCGACACCGACCCGCTCGACGCCGACACCGACGACGACGGGCTGCCCGACGGCACCGAGCGCCGCGGCTCCGGGCCGCTCGAGCGCTTCGGCGCGACCGATCCGAACCGCCCCGACAGCGACGACGACGGGCTCTGGGACGGGCTCGAGGTCGGCCTCGTCGCGGGCGTCCCCGGGGGCGAGACCGACGCTGGAATCAGCTGGGGTGGCACCGATCTCGCGGCGGGCTTCGTGGCGGACGCGGACCCGACGAGCCGGACCAACCCGACCCGCAAGGACACCGACCGGGACGGGATCGACGACGGCGTCGAGGACGTCAACCGTGACGGTGCGGCGGTCTACACCCTGGGAGGCACGGGCACCGCGGGGGCGGGCGAGACCGACCCGACCAACGACGACACCGACGGCGACTTCCTCGGTGACGGGGTCGAGGGCCCCTTCGACACCAACCCCCTCGACACCGACAGCGACGACGGCGGCGTCGGCGACGGCGTCGAGGTCGCCAACGGCATGAACCCGCGCCTCGCGAGCGACGACGCGAACCTCGTGGACCGAGACGGCGATCGGCTGTCCGACGAGCGCGAGGCGTTCATCGGTACCGATCCCGACGACCCCGACAGCGACGGTGACGGGCTCGACGACTTCGAGGAGCTGGCTGGCGGGATCCCCGGCGTCGCGACCGTCGGCGTGGACACGCTCCCGCTCGACGCGGACAGCGACGACGACGGGCTGAGCGACGGCGACGAACGGCACGCGACCGGCCCGCTCGCGGCGTTCGGGCCGACCAACCCGCTGAAGGCCGACAGCGACAGCGACGGCATCGTCGACGGCGTCGAGGTCGGCGTGGTCGCGGGTCTGCCGGGCGGGGTCAGCGACGGCCCCACCGCCGTGGTCTACGTCGGCAGCGTCGGCTTCGTCGGTGACGCGGACCCGTCGAACACGACCCACCCGATGCGCGCCGACACCGACGGCGACGGGCTCGAGGATGGTGACGAGGACCTCGACCACGACGGCGAGACGCCTTACACGCTCGGCGGGACGGGGACCAGCGGCAGCGGGGAGACCGACCCACTCACGGCGGACACCGACGGCGACCGCCTGCCGGACGGCGCCGAACGCATGACCCACGGCACCGATCCGCTCGACACCGACAGCGACGACGGCGGGCTCGCCGACGGCACCGAGGTCGCCAACCGCCTCGATCCCCTCGACCCCGAGGACGATGGCCGCTTCCGCGACACCGACGGCGACGGCCTGGCCGACTACCGGGAGATCCTGTCTCACCTGGACTGGCAGACCCCCGACACAGACCGGGACGGGCGGTCCGACTTCGAGGAGCTGGCGCGCGGGGTGCTCGGCCGGTACGACGACGGCGTGGACACCGACCCGCTCGACGCGGACACCGACGACGACGGGATCGGCGACGGCGACGAGGAGGAGGGCTTCGGGCCCTGGCCGCCGACGGATCCGCTGGCGCCGGACAGCGATCTCGACCTGCTGATCGACGGTATAGAGGCCGGCGTCGCCGAGGGCCTGCCGGCCGGGACGAGCGAGGGGATCGGCGTCGCGTTCGCTGGGACCGAGGGCTTCCCCGGGGACGCCGACCCGGATACGACGACGGACCCGACGCAGCCCGACAGCGACGGCGACGGGCTCCTCGACGGGGTGGAGGACGCCAACGGCGACGGGGCGCAGGTCGCCACCCTCGGCGGCATCGGGACGGCGGGCGGCGGCGAGACCGATCCCGCCGCCGCGGACAGCGATGGGGACGGCCTGAGCGACGGCGACGAGGTCGCGCGGGGGACGGACCCGCTCGACACCGACAGCGACGACGGCGCGGTCGCCGACGGTGTCGAGATCGACAACGGCACCGACCCCCTCGACCCGACGGACGACGCGCCGCCGGACACCGACCACGACGGGATCCTCGACTGGGTGGAGCTCGCGCTCGGGCTCGACCCGGACGACTCCGACAGCGACGACGACGGCGTCTACGACGGGCAGGACGACCTCGACGGTGACGGCATCACCAACCGGCGCGAGACCCTGAGCGGGTTCGAGCCCATCGACACCGACGGCGACGGGATCCCCGACGCGCTCGACGCGGACAGCGACGACGACGGGATCCCGGACTGGCGTGAGGGCGTCGTCGACATCGACGCGGACGGGGTCGGTGCGTGGCAGGACGACGACGATGACGGTGACGGCGTCCCGACCTGGCGCGAGCTGGCGCTGCCGCGCGCCGACGGGGCGGTCTCGGACGGCGCCCGGTTCGGCGCCGACGTGGACCGCGACGGGATCCCGAACCACCTCGACGTGGACAGCGACGGCGACGGCGTCCCCGACGGCCCCATGGGGGTGGGCGAGAGCGCGGCGGACGCCGATCAGGACGGCGTCCCGAACTATCTCGACGCGGACGACGGCGACGGCCCCCAGGGGGACCCGGACGGCGACGGGATCCCGACCTCGGACGAGCTGCGCCTCGGCGCCAACCCGCTCTCGCTGGACAGCGACGGCGACGGGCTCCCCGACGCCTCGGAGATCGGCTCGGTCTCGCGCCCGACGGACAGCGATGACGACGGGGTGCCGGACATCGTGGACCCGGACGACGATGGTGACGGCATCCCGACCGCGCGGGAGGTCGCCGACGCGGCGATCGAGGCCGCGGCGGGCGACGACGACGAGACGCCGCCGTGGCTCGATGACGACAGCGACGGCGACGGCGTCCCGGATGGTGTCGAGGGCGCGGGAGATCCGGACGGTGACGGCGTCCCGAGCTACCTCGACCTCGACAGCGACAACGACGGCACACTCGACCGCGACGAGGCCGCCGGTGACGTGGACGGCGACGGCGTGCCCGACCTCCTCGACCCGGAGGACGCCGACGGGGCTGGCGCGGACCCGGACCAGGACGGGCTGACCAGCGCGCAGGAGGCGGCGCTCGGCACCGCCGCGTACGTGGCCGACAGCGACGGCGACGGGATCCGCGACGACGACGAGATCGGGCCAGACCTCGGGGCGCCGAAGGACACCGACGGTGACGGTGTCATCGACGCCCTCGACGAGGACGACGATGGAGACGGCATCCCGACGCTCGTCGAGGGTGAGTCGGACCTCGACGATGACGGCGTGCCGGCGTGGCTGGACGACGACGCCGACGGCGACGGCGTGCCCGACACGGTCGAGGGGCTCGACGACGGTGACGGCGACGGCGTCCCCGCGTACCTCGACGACGACGCCGACGGTGACGGGACGCTCGACGCCGACGAGGGTTTCGGAGACGCGGACGCCGACGGGCTGACGAACGTGCTCGACCCGAACGACGCGGACGGGCCGACGGGTGACCTCGACCAGGACGGGCTGACGAACGTGGCGGAGTTGGTGCTGGGCTCGGACCAGCGAGAGCCGGACGAGGACCGGGACGGCGTCCTCGACGGTGCCGAGATCGGAGACCCCGCGAACCCGTGGGACACCGACGGCGACGGGGCGCAGGACTGGCGCGACGACGATGACGACGGGGACGGGATCGGGACGCCGACCGAGGTGCTCGACGCCAACACCTGGGGGACCGACGTCGATCTGGACGGCGCCGCCAACTGGCGCGACGCGGACGCCGACGACGACGGCAAGCCCGACGGCGTCGAGGGCCGCGGCGACATCGACGGCGACGGGATCCCGAACTACCTCGACGACAACGACGACAGCGACATCGGCGTGCGCCTGGCCGGGGGCCAGGGGTGCTCCACCGGCGGCGACACAGCCCCGCTGTGGGCGCTGCTGCTGGCGCTCCTGGCGCTGCTCACCCGCGCCTCACGACGTCGCGAGGGCTGAACGACCGAGGGGCGGCGGCGCACCGACGCCTCCGCCCTCGCGCTCGCGCCTCCGCGAACGCCTCCGCTCGCGCCTCCGCGAACGCTCCCGCCCTCGCTTCCGCGAACGCCTCCGCTCGCGCCTCCGCGAACGCCTCCGCTCGCGCCTCCGCGAACGCTCCCGCCCTCGCCCTCGCCTCCGCCCTCGCGCCCGCTTCCGCCCTCGCCTCCGCGAACGCCCTCGCCCTCGCGCCCGCTTCCGCCCTCGCCCTCGCCTCCGCCCTCGCCCTCGCCTCCGCCCTCGCGCCCGCTTCCGCCCTCGCCTTCGCGAACGCCCTCGCCTCGCCGTTGGCCGTCACCCGCCCGCTCAGCGCGGCAGGATCATCTCTTCGGGCAGGAGCCGGTGCTTGTCGACCTCGGGGAAGAGGTCGTCGAGGTACTCGGCGAGGCGCTCGTTCGTCGGGCCGTAGCCGGAGCTGTAGAGGAGGACCTCGAGGTCCCGGACGATGTCCCGGGCGCGCTGGTAGCGCTGGTTCGGGTCGCGCTCGAGCATCCGCCGCATCACGACCTCGATCTTTGGCGAGATCGCGGGGTTCCAGTCTCGCGGCGAGGGCACCTGGCGGCTGTCGTGGAGGTGGATGGCGTCGTCGATGGACTCGACCGGGTAGACCTGCTCGCCGGTCAGCAGCTCGAAGAGCACGAGCCCCAGGGAGAAGACGTCGCTGCGCGCGTCGATCGTCTGGCCGCGCGCCTGCTCCGGCGCGAGGTACGGGGCCTTGCCCATGATCTCGTTCTCGCGCGCGGTCTTGCGAGCGCTCATCGCTTTGGCGATGCCGAAATCGGCCAGCTTCACCACCCCGCCCCAGCTCGCGTAGATGTTGACCGGCGAGACGTCGCGGTGGACCAGGAAGAGTGGGCGCCCATCCACGCCCCGCTTCTCGTGGGCGTAGGCGAGCGCGCGGGCGACCCGGCTGACGATGAAGACCGCCAGCTCCGGCGGGAGGTAGTCGTTGCGCTCGTCGAGGCGGGTGTTGATGTCCTCGAGGGTCACCCCGTGCACCCACTCCATGACGATGGCCAGGGAGCCGGCCATGTCGACGAGCTGATAGACCTGCTGGATGTTCTCGTGGATGAGGCTCGCGACGAGCTTCGCCTCGTCGATGAACATGTCCCGATAGTAGAAGCGGTCGAGGAGCTCACGCCGAATGGTCTTGATGCCGACCGTCTTCGAGAAGCCGCTGACACCCAGCTGCTCGGCGAGGAACACCTGGCCCATGCCACCCTCGGCGACCTTGCTGATGATGCGGTAGGTGCTGACGTACTGGAAGGCTTCCAGTTCCACGGCCAGGTCCCGTGCAGGTGCTGCGTGTGGCGGCGCTTCCGTCGAGTCCCTCGCAGGTGCGTCGAGCGGCTGCGTCTTCCATCCGTTATTAGAGGGCACGCGCCCGTTGTGCAAGCGACGCGGTCCATCCGGTGAAACCTGCGGGTCGTCGTTCAACTCCGCCCCTCCGGTCGGCGCTCGAGCCACGGCCGCGCGACCTCGAGCTGCGCCGCCAGGCGAAGCAGCGTCGCCTCGTCGCCGAAGCGCCCCACCCACTGCGTCCCGATGGGGAGCCCGGCGGAATTCCAGCTCAGCGGCAGCGAGATGGCCGGCTGCCCGGTCATGTTGAAGAGCATCGTGTTCGGCGTCGCCGCGAGGGCGTTGTCGGCCAGGTCGTCGAGGGCCTTCAGCAAGAGACGCCGCGCCGGCAGGGCCCGCAGCACGTTGAGGAGGAGCTTCTCCTTGCCGCTCAGCGCGAACTCGCCGACCCGCGCCGGTGGACGAGCCGTCGTCGGGGTCAGCAGCACGTCGTAGCGCTCGAAGAAGGGCGCGATGGCGCGTCCCGCCGCCTGGATGGTGTGCCTCGCGTGAGCGTGCTCGCCGGCCGTCAGCTTGTCGGCGATGCGCTTGAGCATCCACGTCGGCGGCTCGAAGTCCGCAGGTCGCGGCGTCCGCCCAGCGACCTCCCCCGCGGCGCGCACGCCCTGGTTCACCCCGGCCGAGATGATGACGAAGTACGCGCGGACCAGGGCCGCCTGGTCGTAGTCGAAGAGCGCCTCCTCGACCTCGTGACCGAGCTCCTCGGCCAGCGCTGCCGCGTCGTGGACGGCCGCGACGTTGTCCGGGTGCGTCTCCTTGCCGAAGAGCGCCCGCGTCGTCCAAGCGATCCGGAGGCGGCCGGTCGGCGCGCCCACCTCTTCGGCGAACGGCCGGTCGGGAGGGAGGACATGGTACGGAGCCCCGAGGTCCGGGCCGCTCACCGCGTCGAGCATCGCCGCGGTGTCGCGGACCGAGCGGGTCAGGACGTGCTCACAGACCAGGCCGCCCCAGCGCTCGCCCGAGAACGGGCCGGCCGGGTTTCGGGCGCGGGTCGGCTTGAGCCCGACCAGGCCGCAGTGCGCCGCGGGGATGCGGATCGAGCCCCCGCCGTCGCCGCCGTGCGCCACGGGGACCATGCCCGCCGCCACCGCGGCCCCCGAGCCGCCGCTCGACCCGCCCGGGGTGTGGTCGGTGTCCCACGGGTTGCGCGCGGGCCCGCGCAGCGCCGGTTCCGTCACGCCGTAGATCCCGAACTCCGGTGTGTTGGTGCGCCCGAGGACCACGAGCCCGGCGCGCCGGAAGCGGCGGACCATCTCCGCCTCGCGCTCGTGGAGGTGGCCGACCAGCAGCCGCGTCGACTGCGTGCTCGGCTCGCCGACGTCCTCCGCCAGGAGGTCCTTGAGCAGCATGGGGACGCCGCGGAAGGGCCCCTCGGGTAACTCACGGGCGGCCTCGGCGTGGGCGCGATCGAACTGCGTATGGACCACCGCGTTCAGCCGCGGGTTGTCCCGCTCGATGCGCGCGATCGCGGCCTCCACCAGCTCCCTGGGCGAGACCTCACCGCGGGCGACGAGCTCGGCGAGCCCGAGCGCGTCGTAGCGTTCGTACTCCGGCATTGGCAGGGCCATGGACGCTCCTCGTCGGGTAGAGCCGAGAGGATGACACGAGCTGTCCGGCCGCGCACGCCGCTCCCCGAGAGCCGCGACCGCGCGGCTCTCAGGGAGCGGGGAGGCCGATGTCCCGGGTGGTGTCGTACTCGCGCGGGGTGTACTTCGGCGCCGCGGGCGGCGGGTGCTCGGACGCCCAGGCTTGCCAGGCCGCGAGGTCCTCTCCGACGGCCGCGCCGGTCAGGCGCCGGAGCGCCCGCGTGACGCGGATTCGGAGGTAGTCCGGGGCCTGGGACAGGAACCCGACCAGCGGCTCGATGGCGCGCGGATCTCCGAGCTCGCCGAGGCCGTCCACCGCCGCCCGCACCAGGTCGGAGTCCAGGTCCGGGCTGAGCGTGCGGAGGAGCCCGACCAGGACGTCGACCCCCTCGGTCACGCCGCTCGCTCCGAGGGCGCGCAGCGCCTCCGCCGCGACCGGCACGCTCTCGGCCTCGGTGAGCGCCAGGGTCATCGGGACCCCGGCCGCGTCTCCGAGCCGGGTCAGGGCCAACGCGGCCGCGCCCTGGACGGGCTCCGACACCTCATCGTGCTCGAGGACCGTCCGGAGCTCGGCCGCGGCGCCGAAGCGCTCCAGCCCCACGACGCAGCGGGCGCGGTAGGCGATGTCCGTGCGCGGCCGCACCGAGATGCGCGCCAGGTTCCAGACGACGCGGTCGCGGAGCCCCGTGGTCCGCTCGGCGACGGCCACGAGCCGGTCGGCGATGACGCGCTGCATCCAGCGGGTGTCGACGGTGATGAGCCCGCCGCAGACGCCGTAGTAGCAGATGCCGCTCTCGCACTCGGCGTCGGCCCGACACCCCTGGTTGCTGCCGAAGACGTAGCCCTCGATGGCCTCGGGCAGGAGGTTCCCCTCGGGGAGCTCGAGCGGCGGCAGCTCGGCGTCGGTCGGCTCGCCGCCACACGCCGCGAGCGCGATCACCGCGAGCCCCATCAGCGCCGCCCTCATCGGCCGGCCTCCTCAACGAACGCGGTGAAGAGCCGCCGGCTCGACGCGCCGCCGAGCCACTCGGGGTGCCACTGGACGGCCACGACCCAGCGGTGGGCCCGGACGATGAACCCCTCGACCACGCCGTCCGGCGCCCAGGCCTCGGCGGTCGCGGACGGCGCGAGGTCGCGCACCGCCTGATGGTGGACCGAGTTGACCCGCGGTGCGCCCTCGCCCTCGAAGAGCCCGGCGATGAGGCTCCCGGCGGCCACCTCGAGGTCGTGACGGTTGTCGTCGTACAGGTCCTGGTCGCGGTGGACGAGGTCGCTCTTGCGCTGGGTGCCGAGGTCCTGCCACAGGGTCCCGCCCTCGGCGACGTTCACCAGCTGCGCGCCCCGGCACACACCCAGGACGGGCTTGTCCAGCACGACCGCGGCCCGATAGAGGGCGATCTCGTGGGCGTCTCGGAGCGGGTCGCCGGCCCAGCGCGGGTCGCGGAGCGCTTCACCGTAGGCGCTGGGGTCGACGTCGGCCCCGCCGCTCAAGAGGAGTCCGTCGCAGCGCACCATCGTCGCGTTCGCGAGCGCCTCGAGCTCGGCGGGCTCCTCGACACCTGCCCGGTAGGGCATGATCGGGAGCCCCCCGACCGCTCGCACCCAGGTCGCCATCGCGCCCTCGCCATACTCGAGGGCCTTGTGCTTGTAGAGGTGGCGGTCTTCCGCGGGGAAGTGATTGGGGCTGATCGCGATGAGAGGCGGGTGCTGCATCGGCGGGATGATGGGCGCCGCCCGCGCGACCGTCAACGACGGTTATGACGGCCGTTCTGTGTCGTTGCGGTGGGTCTCGCCCATCGGGTAGCCTTCCGCCCATGAAACCGTTCCAGCGGGCGTCCACGCCGTCACACTCCGTCTTCGTCGCCGCGCTCGCCGCGGGGACCTTCGCGCTCATCGGCTGCGGCGACTCCGCGCCGGGCTCCAGCGAGGACACCGAGCCCCAGGACACGGTCGTCCCGATCGACGCGGCCGACACGGGGACGCCGGTCGACTTCGACGCGATCATCACCTACGACTCGGAGCAGCCGGACACCGGCGCCGACGGGACCGGGTCCGACACCAGCGGGCCCGACACCGCCCAGGCGACCTGCGACGACGACCCGATGCCCTTCTACTGCCCGTGCGACAACAACGTGCAGTGCGCGTCGGGCTACTGCGTCGCGGTGGACGAGTCCGGGGTCGCCTCGCGCTGCTCGCGGACCTGCGAGGACAGCTGCCCCAACGGCTGGAACTGCCGCGGGGTCTCCACCGGGGGCGACCCGGTCTTCATCTGCCTGCCCCCGATCGACAACCTCTGCGAGCCGTGCGCGACCGACTCGACCTGCGGGACCCTCGGCGACCGCTGCGTGAGCTTCAGTGACGGGAGCTACTGCGGCCGTGACTGCCAGAACGACGCGGGGTCCTGTCCCGACGACTACGTCTGCGGCGAGGTGACCGACGAGAACGGCCAGATCCTCGCCTACCAGTGCGTGCCCGAGTCCGGCTCCTGCAACTGCCCGGTCGGGACCGACTACGACACCGATCCCGACAACTGCGGCGGCTGTGGCGACGCCTGTGACTACACCGGCGGCATCGCGGGGTGCGCGGGCGGCGAGTGCTTCCTCGACGACTGCGCGGACGGCTGGGTCAACCTCAACGAGATCGACTCCGACGGGTGCGAGTACGAGTGCACCGAGGTGGCCGGCGAGGACTGGCCGGACGCCGTCTGCGACGGATCGTCCTGCGACCAGGACTGCGACGGCATCGATGGGACGTGGGCTCGCGGGGTCTTCGTCGACTCCGCCGGCGACACCAACGCCGATGGAACCCCGGACGATCCGATCGCCACGATCGCGGGAGGCATCGCCAAGGCCCAGTCCACCGGACGCGACCACGTCTACATCGCGGCCGGCACCTACAACGAGCAGGTGATCGTCAAGGAGGGCGTGAGCCTCTTCGGGGGCTACTCCAACGACGGCAAGTGGACCCGCGATCTCGCCCAGTACCAGACCGTCATCTCGTCGAGCTCGGGCTTCAGCTCGGTCCGCGCGATGGTCATCGAGGGGATCCACGACACCAGGACCGTCGTCGACGGCGTCACCGCCGTCGGCGGGACCAACGCCAACCCCAGCGGCTCGAGCTACGGCGTGTGGGTGCGCGACTGCTCCAACAAGCTCGAGCTCGTGCGTGTCCACGCCATCGGTGGCAACGGGGGCGCGGGCGCGCCGGGTAACGCTGGCACACCCGGCGCCAACGGCAACGACGGCGATCCCGGGACCAACGCCTCGGAGTGGGACTACGTCTGCTTCGGCGACGGATGTGACGACTACCGCGGCAAGGGCGGCGCCGGCGGGGCGAACGCCTGCTCGAGCGGTCGCAACTCCGGCGGCGGCACGGGCGGCACGCCGCCGAACTGCAACACCGGCTCTTCCTCCGGCGGCACGTCGCCCGGCGGGACCCCGGGGGGCCCCGGCGAGAGCCCCGGTCAGAACGGAGACCCGGGAGACGATGGCAGCAACGGCGCGGGCGGCAACGCGGCCGGCAGCGTGAGCGGCGCGGGGTTCTGGCTCGGCGACGATGGTGAGCCAGGCGGCGACGGTGAGAACGCCACCGGCGGCGGCGGTGGCGGCTCGGGCAAGTCGAAGGAGTCCGCGGCGGGCTGCCGGCGGGACTACGGCGGCGGTGGCGGTGGTGGCGGTGGTGGCGGCTGTGGCGGGACCAAGGGGACCGGCGGCAAGCCCGGCGGCGGCTCCTTCGGGCTGTTCCTCGTCGACGCGAGCCCGCGCCTCACGGACTGTCAGCTTGGCCACAAGAGCGGCGGCAACGGGGGCAACGGCGGCCTCGGCGGCGGCGGCGGTGACGGCAAGGCCGGCCGGGCCGGCGGCAACGGCACCGGTGACGCGACCAAGGGCGGCCGCGGCGGCAACGGCGGTAGCGGCGGCAACGGCGGTCACGGCGGTGGTGGTGCCGGCGGCGTGGCCTTCGGCCTCTACATCCACGGCTCCAGCGACCCCAGCTGCCAGGGGATCGGCTACGCCCCCCCCGGGGCCGGCGGCTCCGGGGGGCTCGGCGGCGTCGGTGGAAACAGCAGCGGTAACAAGGGCGCCAACGGCCTGAGCGGGGACAAGAACAAGAGCAGCTCGGGCTGCCCGTGACCGTCACGGGCCTCGTCCCGCTCTCTCCTGCTCAGCGCCCGCAGATGGCCCGCCGCGCGCGCCTCTTGGCCGCCTGGAGGCGCCGCCACAACGTCGTCTTCGGCGTCGCGAGCTCGACGGCGAGCTCGTCGAGGCTCTCCTCGGCCACCGCGTAGCGCACGAGGAGCACGCGGTCGAAGTCGTCGAGCGCGTCGAGGGCGATCTTCGCGAGGATGACGGCCTCGGTGGATGGACGGACGGCGTGTAGCGGCGCGAGAGGGAGAATCGGCGTCGCGGGCCGCCGCGCCGCGACCGCCCGCTTGACGGCGCCGAACACCGCCCAGCGCGCGTAGGTGATGAACGCGAAGCCGGTCGCCGCGTCGTACCGCCGCCAGGCCCGGAGGGCGGCCAGGTCGGCCACGCTCTCGAGCTCCCCAGCCTGGAACTCCGCGCGGGCGCCGCGCGCGGCATACCGGGCGAAGCGGTGGAGCCAGTCGCGGTCCTCGAGGGGGAAGGCGGGGGCGAAGGCGCTGGTCGATGTCGTCGTCATGGGCGGCGCCCAGTGCAGCGGTCGTGCCAGCCACGAGAGCGGCGATCCGCCGACGAGCGCCGGGCGTGACCGCGGCGCCCGCTGCGCGCCTTCTCGGGTCGGCGGACCCCAGCGCTGTGGACTGTCGACCCCGGCCCTGCGACGGTTGCAGAGGCCGGCGGCGGGTGGCAGTGTGCGCCCGATGCGCGTCCTCATCACAAACGACGACGGGGTCTTCGCCGACGGGATCCGGGTGCTCACCGAGTGCGCCAGCGAGGTGTTCGAGGAGGTCGCCGTCGCGGCGCCCGACAGCGAACGCAGCGCCATCAGTCAGGCGATAAGCCTCCACCAACCGCTCCGGGTCGAGACCCTCGCGCCGAACCGCTGGGCGGTCAGCGGCACGCCGGTCGACTCGGTGTTCATCGCGCTGGGGCACCTCCTGGCCGACGCCCGTCCGGACCTCGTCCTCTCGGGCATCAACCACGGGCCCAACGTCGGCTTCGACACCTACTACTCGGGTACGGTCGGCGCCGCACGGGAGGCTCTCGTCCACGGCGTCCCGTCGGTGGCGCTCTCGCTGTCGTCGCGGGACACGAGCGCGCTGGACGCGCTTCGCCCGGCGATCATCGACGTGCTCGCCCTCGTCCGCGAGAGCGGGGTCCCGCGAGGCACGCTGCTGAACGTGAACTTCCCCGCGCCGCGGCCCGACACCTGGCCGGCGGCGCGCTGGGCAGGTGTCCCGGGGCTCCGCGGTCTGCGCGTGACCGATCTCGGACGCCGTTACTACGGCAACGAGGTCGTCTACCGGGAGGATCCGCGCGGCAGGCCCTACTACTGGATCGGCGGCGCCTTCCCGCAGCACGAGGAGCGCGAGGGGACCGACTGCGACGTCGTCCGGTCGGGCTTCGTCTCGGTGACGCCCCTCGGCCTCGACGCGACGCGACGCGACGCCTTCCCCGCCCTCGCCCCGTTCCATCAGGACGGGTAGCCGCTCGACAGGACGGACGCATGACCGACTGGAAGACCCTCATCGCCGACGTGCCCGACTTCCCCAAGCCCGGCATCGTCTTCAAGGACATCACGCCGCTGCTGGCCGATGGCCCGGGTTTCCGCAAGGTGATCGACGCCTTCTCCGTCGCGTTCGGTGACGCAGGTGTGACGCAGCTCGCCGCCATCGAGTCGCGCGGCTTCATCTTCGGCGCCGCCCTCGCTCACCACCTCGGCGTCGGTCTGACCCTTGTTCGAAAGCCCGGCAAGCTCCCGCGCGAGGTCTACAGCGAGACGTACGCGCTCGAGTACGGGACCGACACCGTTCAGATGCACGCCGACGCGCTGACGGTGAACGACCGGGTCATCGTCGTCGACGACGTCCTCGCCACGGGCGGAACCGCGGCCGCCACCGCGCGCCTCGTCGAGCGGATCGGCGCGCAGCTCGTCGGCTTCGCGTTTCTGATGGAGCTGAGCTTCCTGAACGGGCGCGACAAGCTCCCCGCCGACGTACCGATCCACACCCTCTATCCGCTCGGATAGCGCGCCAGGAGCGGCGTCACGGGCGATGAGCCCCGTGACGCCGACTACTCGCGACCGCGATCAGTGCGCGCGGGCGCCCGGCGGGACCGCGCCGGTGGGCTGCAGGAGCGCGAGGCCGCCGTCCGGGGTGTCGATCGCGAGGATCATGCCCTGGGACTCGAGCTTGAAGATCTTGCGCGGCGCCAGGTTGGCGACCATCAGGACCTGCTTGCCGACGAGGTCCTCGGGGGCGTAGTGCTTGGCGATCCCCGCGACCACCTGACGCTTCTCGTCGCCGAGGTCGAGCTGCAGGCGCAGGAGCTTGTCCGCGCCGCTGACCCGCTCGCCCTCGAGGACGGTCGCCACGCGCAGGTCGACGCTCATGAAGTCGTCGAAGGCGATGACGCCCTCGGGGAGCTCGGCCTTCTTCGCGGGCTTGGTTGCGTCGGGCTTGGTCTTGTCGGCCTTCTTGGTCTCCTTGTCGCTCTCACCCGCGTCGGGGGCGGCCTCGACCGTCGGCAGGTCGCGCCTCGGGAAGAGGCCCTTCTCCATCGACAGCTTCGAGCCCGGCACCAGCCCGCCCCAGCGCAGGTCGGAGAGCCTCATCGTCGGCTCGGCGCCCAGGGACGCGGTCAGCTCGGCCATCTTCTCCGGCATCACCGGCGACAGCAGGCACGCGGCGTGGCGGAGGCCCTCCAGGACCGTGTAGAGCGAGCGCGCCGCCGCCGCCGGGTCGGTCTTGACCGTCTTGAAGGGGGCGGTGTCGGTCATGTACTTGTTCAGCCGCCGGACGAGCTGCATCGTCTCTTCGATGGCCGTGTGGAGCGCGAGGTCCGCGACGAGATCGCGCACCCGGCCGTGGAGGGAGGCCGCCTCCGCGCGGATCTCCTCCTCGTCGGGGGTCGGCGGGCCGCCGTCGGGCACCTGGCCGTCGAAGTAGCGGCCGACCAGCCCCGCGGCGCGGCGGGCGAGGTTCCCCAGGTCGTTGGCCAGGTCGCTGTTGTTCCGCTTGACCAGCGCCTCCTCGGTGAAGTTGCTGTCGAGCCCGATCACCATGTCGCGGAGCAGGAAGTACCGCAGGACCTCGGGGCCGTAGACGTCTTTCATGCCGAGGGGGTCGACGACGTTCCCGAGCGACTTCGACATCTTGCGGTCGCCGGAGAGCCACCAGCCGGTCGCCGTGATGCTCTGAGGGAGCGGGACGCCGGCGGCGAGCAGCATGGTCGTCCAGTAGACGCTGTGCGTCGTGAGGATGTCCTTACCGATGTAGTGATGGGCGTGGGGCCACCACGTCGCGAACGCCGGGTCGTCCGGCCAGCCGAGGGCGGCGATGTAGTTCGTCAGCGCGTCGAACCAGACGTAGGTGACGTAGTCCTCGTCGAAGGGGATCGGGATCCCCCAGGACAGGCGCTCCTTCGGGCGGGAGATGCAGAGGTCCTGGAGCCCCTTGTCGAGGAAGCCCAGCACCTCGTTGGCGCGGTTGGACGGCCGAATGAAGCCCGGGTTGGCGACGATGTGATCGCGCAGGGCCTGGCCGTACTTCGACATCCGGAAGAAGTAGTTCCGCTCGGTGATGTACTGGACCTCGAGCCCGGTGTCGGGGCACTTTCCGTCGACGAGCTCGTCCTCGGCCCAGAAGCGCTCGGCCGCGGTCGAGTACCACCCCTCGTAGTCCTGGACGTAGATGTCGCCCTGCTCGTGGAGCCGCGTCAGCAGCGTGCGGACCGCGCGGACATGCCGCTCCTCGGTGGTACGGATGAAGTCGTCGTAGTCGATGTGCAGGGTCGGCCACAGGTCGCGGAAGTCGGCCTGGAGCTGGTCGACGTGCTCCTGCGGCGTCAGTCCCCGCTGCTCGGCGGCCTTCTGGACCTTCTGTCCGTGCTCGTCCGTCCCGGTCAGGAAGTGGACCTCGGCGCCGAAGAGCCGCTCGAAGCGGGTCATCGCGTCGACGAGCACGGTGCAGTACGCGTGGCCGATGTGGGGCTTCGCGTTCAGGTAGTACAGCGGCGTCGTGTTGTAGTAGCGGTCGGCTGACATCGCGTGGTCCGTCCGTTCTAGGGTCGCGACCGTCGATCGCCGGCGCCGCCCTTGAGTGTGGCGCGCCGTGGCGGGAGGACGGTCGGTCGTCGAGATAGAATCGCGCGGCGGCGGTGTCAACAACCCAGAAGTCCACCGCGCCCGCCTCACATGGGCCTTGACCGCCTGATCCCCGGCTGTTACAGACCGCTCCGCCGGCGCTCGGCACGGGTAGCGTGGCGATGCCTCCGTAGCTCAGTTGGATAGAGCTGGGGATTCCTAATCCCTGTAAGTCACAGGTTCGAATCCTGTCGGGGGCACCACTTCATTCTTCGCAGCAGAGTCTTGCAGCCTTGAACAACCGACACATGAACCGCTCCGAACTCATCGACTCGATCGCGAAGCGGCAGAACATGCCTCGCCGGCAGGCCGAGGACGCCGTGAACGCCATCTTCGACGCCATCGTGGGCGCCATGAAGCAGGACGAGCGGATCGAGATCCGTGGGTTCGGCAGCTTCACCACGCGCCACTACGGCTCGTACGTGGGTCGCAACCCGCGCACCGGGGACGCCGTCGAGGTCCCCGAGAAGCGCCTCCCGTTCTTCCGGGTCGGCAAGGACCTTCGGGACCGCCTCAATATCGAAGGCTGAGCGGCTCGGCGTACTTCGGCCGGAAACCGCCGCGGTCCTCGCCTTCAGGGGGCGGGGCTCCGCTATTCGAGGTTGGTGCGGATCCTGGACGGCTCGACGCCGAGCTCCACGAGAGCGGCGCGGGTCTCCGCGAGCATCTCGTCCATCCCGGCGATGAAGACGAGGCTCCGCGGGGTCACGAGGTCCTCGATGTGAGACTGGACACGCCCGACGAGGCCGCGCCAGCCGTCGCGCTCCGAGGGGCGGCTGACGACGACGCGAAGGCGGACGCCGGCGGCCTCCCAGCGGGCGTGCTCGTCGGCGAAGCAGCGCTGGTCGGCGAAGCGCACACCGTGAACCAGGGCGATGCCGCCGGTACGCCCCGGGGTCACGAGGAGCTCGGCCAGTACGCTCCGGAGCGGCGCGATCCCCGTTCCTGCGCCGACCAGGAGGACGTCCGCGTCGTCGCTGCCGTCCAGGTCGAAGCCCGCTCCCAGCGGAGCGTCGAGCTCCAGCGCGGTACCCAGCGGCGCCTCGAGCAGGGCGCGCGACGACGAGCCCTCGCCGCCGTCCTTGATCAGGAAGCTCAGCGGTCCCGGCTCGTGTGGGGCCGACGCGATCGCGAAGTAGGCGGGATCGGCGCCGGCTACGCGAAGGGCCGCGACCTGCCCGGGGACGAACTCCAGCGGGACCGCTGGATCGACGCGAATCCGCCGGAGACCACGGCCCTCGTGGTGCGCTGCGACGAGGCGGGCGTCGCTGTGGGTGGGTGACTCGGGGGCGGGGTCGTCGGGGGAGGTCTCACTGCGCTCGCGTTGGCTCGTCATGCGGCATTTGAAGTACACTCCGCCGCGCTTGGCAACGGTTGGCGAAGACCGAGGCGGCTGGTACAGTCCGCTTCCATGCCACCAGCAGTGAGGGGCAACCATGTCTAGCAGCGGATCCGGTGATGGGCGCAGGGGTGGACGACGCCCGGCGCCGAGGCGTCCCGCGGGCGGCCAGCGCCCGAGCAGCCGTCCCGAGCCACGTCGTTCGGCGCCAGCTCCCGAGCCGGCCGAGGACGACGACGCGACGCAGGCGTTCAACATCGCCGACTTCGACTTCGACGAGCCGGACTACGTAGACGAGGACGAGTCGACGGTCTCCGTGGACTCGGCCGCGCTCCGGGCGCGCGCCTCGCGCTCGGCGCCGCCGGCCTCGGACGACGACGAGGGCGAAGCCACGGTCGCGATGCAGATCCCGCAGGAGCTCCTCGACGAGGGGGCGAAGGGCGCCAAGAAGACGATCCTCGGGCACCCGGGGATCTCGCCGCGGACCGCCAACGCGGTGCGTGGCGGGGCGAAGGCTCCACGCCGCAACGAGACCCTGGCGATGGACGCGCAGAACGTGCGCCGCGCTGCCGCCCAGGCCGCCGCGTCCGACGACGACGAGGCGACCCAGGCGATGAACGTCGACGACATGCTCGCCGCCATCGACGAGGCCGCGGCCCCGCCCCCGGCTCGGCGCTCTCCGCCGCCCGCGCGCCGGTCTCCGCCGCCCGCGCGCGCCCCGGAGCCGGCCCCGGCCGACGACGACGACGCGACCCAGGCGATGAACATGGACGCCATGCTCGCCGAGATCGACGACGCTCCGCCGGCGCGCCCTGCCCCCCGCCGGGCGGCCCCGCCTCCGCAGGAGGACGAGGAGGAGAACGAGTCGACGATGGCCGTGGACATGGACGCCATGCTCGCCGAGATCGACGGCGGCGGCGCGCCCGCGGACGAGGACGAGAAGACCCAGGCGATGGACATCTCGATGCTCGACGACATCGACATGGCCCCGCCGAAGGCGAAGGCGCCGCGCCGCGCCGCGCCGGAGCCCGAGCCGGTGCCCGTCGGCGATGACGACGACTGGGCTTCGGCCGCGGCCGCCGAGGTCGAGGAGCTGCCCCCCGCGATCGACGCGAGCGGGTTCTTCGGGTCGATGAAGTACGCGCTGGCCTTCGACGGACGGAAGACCCAGCTCGAGGACCAGATCGCGGCGATCGACGGCGAGCTCCAGGCGGGCGGCGGGCGCTCCCGCACCGAGCTCTCGCGCATGAAGCAGGAGTACGAGGCCGAGCACGCCGCCCTCGACGCCGGCAAGGCCAAGACCGGCTGGATCATGCTCGGCAGCATCGGAGGCGGCCTCGGCGTCGTCCTGATGATCATCGGGCTCATCTGACCGACCCTCGGCTCGACTGAGACGCACGAAGGGCGCCACCTCGGAGGTGGCGCCCTTCGTGCGTCTAGCGCCCTCGCCTGCGCCCTCGCCTGCGCCCTCGCCTGCGCCCTCGCCTGCGCCCTCGCCTGCGCCCTCGCCTGCGCCCTCGCCTGCGCCCTCGCCTGCG